>OBBQ01000003.1_pt1 | contig 513652 bp, 480 predicted proteins | sample 1480811 | NCBI WGS metagenome assembly OBBQ01 (sample SAMN05301489, study PRJEB22388) | human gut metagenome | isolation source: Infant 2 DOL 11 gut | host: Homo sapiens | place: USA: Pittsburgh, Magee-Womens Hospital of UPMC | collected 2013/2014 | reverse complement strand
TCTGTTCAGCTTTCGATGTGGCGCGGTCTTGCTACTACGTCCACCGTCTTCGACGGCGGCGTGTCGATGCTCGCCGCGTGGCGCTACGCAGCCAAGTCAACCAGTTGTTCAGCCAGAGTCGGGGCTCGGCCGGCAGCCGCAGCATTCTGGGCATGCTGCGCGAAGAGGGCGTGACCATCGGCCGTTTCCGAGTGCGTCGGTTGATGCGTGAGCTGGGCCTGGTCAGCAAGCAACCGGGCTCGCACGCCTACAAACAGGCCACGGTTGAGCGGCCGGATATCCCGAATCGGCTGAACCGCGAATTCGCGACCGAGCATCCCAATCAGGTGTGGTGTGGCGACATCACCTACGTCTGGGCGCAAGGCCGTTGGCACTACCTGGCCGCGGTGCTGGATCTGCTGATCGGCTGGGCGTTCTCGGCCAAGCCGGATGCCGAACTGGTGATCAAGGCCCTGGACATGGCCTACGAACAGCGCGGCAGGCCACAGCAGGTGCTGTTCCATTCAGACCAGGGCAGCCAGTACGCCAGCCGCCTGTTTCGGCAACGGCTCTGGCGCTATCGGATGCAGCAGAGCATGAGCCGTCGGGGGAATTGCTGGGATAACTCGCCGATGGAGCGCCTGTTCCGCAGTCTGAAGTCGGAGTGGGTCCCGTCAACGGGTTACCTGACGGCGCAGGAGGCCCAACGGGACATCAGTCATTACTTGATGCACCGCTACAACTGGATCAGGCCGCATCAATTCAACGACGGGTTACCACCTGCGGTGGCCGAAGAAAAACTCAACCCACTGTCCGGGATGGGTTGACCACTACAGTCTGCAAGCCGACGTACTCGAAGCCGTCAACGAGTTCCTAAGCCCTGGGCAAATGCTACCGCCCATAAGCAGGGATGCGCGCTTCAACTGCAATGTCAGCGTCTCCGTCAGCCGACGGAATGCCTTGAGCGAGGATGAGCTTTTCCACCTGTCCTGCTTCCTACATAAGCTGTTCGAGGCCATGGCCAGGTTCGGCGACCACCGTCCACGAGGCACTTTGCGCGAGAAGGTTATCCTGTGCATTCTGTTGTCGCTTACAGCGCCATGTACACCGACCCGAGCACGACTCCCGGAAATGCTGTGTCTGCAAGACTCCTTCTATAGCGAGTATGGGACGCATACCTCTGACGGTAAGAATACGGACCTGAATATCTCCGCCGGGAGAATCGTGGAGCATCTGCTTCGCGTGCTGCGCGCTCAGAATCATTGCTGACGAGACAGCCCCATTACCCGAAGCATGTAAACGTAGTGGTCCATCCGTTCCAGACAGTCTCGTGGTAGGCCACTATATGACTCCACCAGCCCGGCAACCTGCAAAGGGGCATGCGCCCAAAAGCCCGGCTCTAGCCGTGGTACTCGACCCAAAGCTGCCGCTGCTGTGGTGGAGTGGCTTGCAGCCACAAGAAGCCAGGCTTTCTCGTCCCAGCCCTCATAGAAACCGAGCATCTGAGCAACATGTCATTCCTACGGGATTTTCGCCGAGTAGTCGCGCGCGCGGCATTTCGTCTTCTGGCAGACAGGCTGCCAAAGCCCAGAAGCACGAAAGAAAGCCTGCACATTCTTGTCCCCCGTTGGGATGCCAAATTGGGCGACTCGATCGTTTCGTCTTTCTTCTTTCGTGAGGCTCGCAGACTCAATGCCCGGGTGACCGTGCTGACGGTCGTAGAGCTTGCCCAGGCGCACACGCAGGACTTTGGTGTGGATCAGGTCGTGATCACGAACGCCAATCCTGGAGTACTCGAACTTCGCCGCTTGGCGCAGCAGCTTGGACAGGTCGATGTCGTGGTGCATCTGGTAGGAAGGATCCAGCCTGCGGAGATCCTGTTTTTGCGACTGCTGCGTCCGACCCGCGTGTACTCACTCGATGACCGTTTACGCTGCGTCAATCGCAAGTTCGGTGAAACAACTGCTGGTCTCGACATGGCCGAGCGCTACCGACGTGTACTCATGGACTTGGGTGCAAGTATGGTCGATAGGAAGTACATCGTCCCCCTTCCTGACACGATGCCGAACCCCACCCTCGCCCCGAAAATCCTACTCAACCCCTACGCCAGCCGCCCAGACAAATGCTTGGCCTTCGACCGATCCGTGAGCTTGCTACACGCCATCGCCGATGCTTATCCAACCCGGTCTGTCGGCATCCTGTGCAGCCCCGCGACCCAAGAGGATGCGCTGCGCATGGAAGTCGCGGTGGCTCGAAGCAACGTGCACGTCGTCCACGGACTGGCATCCCCCAAGGATGTCGCCGGGTACATCCGCTGCGCTCAGGTCGTGGTCAGTGTCGACACGGCCATCGTACACATGGCGGTCGGCCTAGAAACAAGGCTGGTGGCAATCTACCCAGACGTAGATGGACAAGCCAACCCGTGGCTGCCCCCACCCTCTCCGTTGACCCGTGTCGTCTATAGCCAGCAACACCCTGGCCAAATTCGGCGCACCGGCAAAAAGGACATGAATGCATTCTCGCTCGAGGCTCTGTTGGACAACCTTCACGAGTTGTTGGCTACTACACCCGAAACTGAACAACTCCATTCGATCAGAGCGCGGAAAGTGCCTGGCCTGGGTGCCGCGAATGGAACCCTCGCTCGACAGTTGCCCCTGATCAGCCAGGACTTCCCCGAGGTAGCCGACTGTCACCCCGGGACCATAAATTTGGAGCTCGAATGTCCTCTAGAAGTGACGCAGCCCGACCATCGCACCGCTCCGCTCGCCTGGACCCCGAGCGGACGGACGACTGAAGTATTCGACTTGGTGCGAATTGAGCTCGAGTTCGGCCCGTTACCAACGCGAGTGCCCGCATGGTTGTACGTTGCCCACGGATCCCCTCACCGCTGCACACCGACTGTTCATGAGGTGATCGCCCGGCAGTTAAACCTGAGCGAGGTCCGTGAGTGCCAGGTTCATCTACGCGCAAGCGCCGTAACACTGGCACGCCCAGATCAACAAACGGCTTCTATCAGCCGCTCGCTTTCCCCCAGCCAATAGCCAGGGTCAGCTTCGATGTGCAGGAATAGTTTGGCTAGCAAGGTACCGCCAGAGAGAAACTCTTCAACAGACTCCATACGCCTAGCCGTACGCCGAAAGTAGGTGTTGTAAAGCTTGAGCATGGTTGCATCTGTCACCAGAAAATCTGCAACGCTCACATCCTGGCGACGCATCACCTCACAGCTTGCGAAGTTGTACCGTGGACGGTAGCCGGGGTCGACGACATCTCCGGCAATAGGCACCAGCTCGTCAGCAGATTGCGCCACGATGTCCTTGATACGCCCAGGATTACCCCAGCAATGGGCACCTCCTTCCAACCCAGTAGCCAACGCCCGGGCAAGCAGGGGGTTTCCCGGTTGGGACGCAAAAATACATTCACTATGCCAATGCAGCTTATGACTGAGACCTGCCGGAAACAGCGCGCTGGTTGGGTCGCGCAAGAACAGTGTGTCCGCATCTACCCATGCGCCTCCATGTCGATGGACGAAGGCCATGCGGATGAAGTCGCTCTTGGCAACTATGGCCTCAATTCCCTTTGCCAGAGTGAATGGCAATGGCTCAAAGGCCCATGCTTTACCAAGGATTCGTGGGTCGATCAGGTCCAGGACCGTTCCCGGTGTAAGCAATAGAAAGCGCTCACCCAGGGCTCTACGCATCGAGACCAATGCCAGCGCGACATAGGCTGGCATGACCTGCCCAGGGGGATTTTCCCAATAGCTCACATATCGAACGGAACCATGAAGGCAGCTGTTCACGGGTGAATCGCCCTGCCATTGGTACTTAGCAACCCGGCATTTGTCAGGTACTCCCTCAGCAACACCAAGGAAGGAGCACATTGCGGCTGACCTAGAAACTCGTTACCCAAGGCAGACTTGTACAGGCGCAGCCAGGTCGGCGCAGGCACCTTCGGCAGGAAGGCGGCGAGCGATTCTCGGTTGCCCTCCCCGAACAGCAGGCGCAGGGTGCGCAAGATAGGTTGGTAGTCCCGCGCAGACAACAGCTCCGCAACGGTATCGTCCAGCCGTTGCTCGACCACCACACTATTCAGCCGATCCTCGACCGAGGCATCGCCCAGGGCCACTCGGGGATCGATCGCCACCGGATAGATTGCGCGGAACGACTTTGCACCGCTACGCATGGACTCATAAAGCACTTTGTCGGCAGTAGATCCGGTAACCAACACATCGTCGCCGAAGATCACATGCACACCGCTCCAACGATAGAAATTTTCAGCCGGAATGACGTGATCCTGGACCAGATTGACGCGCTCGCGCTCCTCGGTGCTGAGGTTTGCGTAGTCCTCACAAGGTGGCGCAATTCTAGGCAGCTTGACGTTGATGATGGTGGGCAACGCCATATGCGCTAGTTTGACGTTGACCTCTTCGACCACGATCTCATAGAGCACGTTCGCCGTTGACGGCACGTTGCGCCAACCGGTGGTCATCATCACCACATTGTCACCACAGGCCTTGGCATTCCGGAAAAGGCACGACCACTGCGAGTCCGGCCTATCCAGCTCGCCGCAGAGGTAATCGATGAGTTGTCGAGCGAGATATTGGATGTCACCCACACTGCCGTATTTGGCACGGCTGTAGACCCCGGCCAGCGCCGAGGCATCGGCACCCGTATCCATGTCTCGGAACAGCCCCGACTCGGCGGGTGTCAGGCAGTGCAGGACAGTACCGCCGAAAATCGAAACATACTCGGCCATGCTGATCAGTCCGCGTGCGAACAGGTCGGCAGAGAACGCACGGAAACCTGTCTTCACATCATCAGCACAGGGCTGAGCGGAAGCCTGACGAAACATCGTCAATTGGACATCAACCGGCCTCGTAAGCACCTCAGACCAGGGCAGTGATTTTCCGGGGGTCATCATGTTCAAGGCCGTTCAAGTCCTTCTGTCAAAGTTGCTGGTGCACCTGGTAGCGCCAGGGTGTCGAGGGCGACATCAATTCGTCGGCGCCTCTCGTAGTAACTAATGCGCTGCAGCCCCAAAGGCTGCAGGGCCGTGAGCAGCTCGGCAATGCCTGCACCGGCGTCACTCGGGTCATGGGTATCGGACCCAACCGTGAAGGGCACTTCGTGCGCGATAAGCTGAGCCACCAACTCTCGAGACGGATAAGACCAAAAGCCCTGAACCTCCCTCCCCGTTGCAGGATCCAGACTCGACTTTCGAAGACCTGAGGCATTGAGCTCGAATGCAATACCGCTTCGGGCGAGCGGCGCCAGCAAAGGTTCGAAACGGCGCAGGAAGATGTCTTCCGGCACGCCACGCAGCAAGGTGTCGGCGTGCCCTACGGCATCAAACAGTCCGCTGTCTAGCAGACCTTCGAGATTTGCGAAGTAGCGGTCCAGGAACGCCTGTCCGGCCAGGCGCGGCAGCTCCCAGACCTTCACCATGGTTTCGTCTGGAACTTCCACGTAATGAATTGAGCCGATTACGAAGTCCATCGGGTAACAAGTAAGCAGCTCGCGATTGAAGGCGTCGGTGCCTGGCATGTAGTCGAGCTCCAGGCCGCACAGGATGGTGATCTGCTCCTGGTAGCTATTCCGCGCCCGCTCGATGTCGGCGAAATAGCGATCAAGTTCGGACGCGAGCAGACGATTGTCGGTATCCACGGGGAACGGCGCGTGGTCGGTGAGGGTTAGGATGGTCACGCCGGCGGCGATCGAGGCGCGAACCAATTCATCGACGGTGCCGGTCGCATGCTTCGAATAAAAGGTGTGGCTGTGTGAGTCGATCATGCAGCCTCCCACTGTTCGAGCAACCCGGCATGACCTGCCAGCTCCTTCACCAGCCAGTAGGGGTTGTTCGCCTTGGCAATGATTGAACGCAGCAGGTCCGTCTTCTCCAGGCGCGCCAGCAACTCAGTCAAGGGTTGCGTATAGAGTGCTCGGGTCAATGGTGTCTCCCGCACGTGCGCAACTAGCCGTTGCCAATCGACCCGGTCAAAGTGAATGTTGCCCAGGCGCTGGTTCTCGATGCCATATAGGTATACGTCGCCGTTCGGCTTCACCGTGACATCCAAACCGTTGGCCTGCGGCGGTTTGTTCAGGCTTCCGAAGGTGAAGCGTTTGTTGACCTTAGACTCGATCGCCTCGATGTAGCCCAGCATGTCCAGATAACCCGGTGCGGTTCCAGGAGCGGGATGTACCAGGTTCTTGTAGTCGATGCCGAAGCACTCACCGCCCGCGACCAGCACGTCTTCCAGCACACTTCGCGGCTCGATGGTTGCCTCAACCCCCCAGCGGGCCAGTTCGGACTTCAGATACTCGCGAGTGAAGTCGCGATCCGTGTCGATCGAGCGGAACGAGAAACTCAGACCGGACGGGCACCGGCTCCGCAGGTAGTCCAGACTGAAGCCATGGGCCCGCCATTTGACTTGCTCAATGTGGTGACTGTCGGCACTCAGGCGGATGTTGCAGACGTCGCCATTGCCCAAGACGATGCGGTTGGTGGTGTCGTAGAAGTCCGCCATCTTGTCGTGTGGGTAGAACCCACTAGTGATGAACTCGAAGCACTTGCCACCTTCGGACAACCCGAGGATCTCGTGGAACACTTTGACGTTGTTGAGCGGCTCGCCTTCGCCGCTGATGGAGATGCGCTTGACCTCCGGGGCATTGATCAACCTAGCGAGGTTTTCCCGCGCCAACGTTGATAGCTCCATGCTGATGCCCGCCTTGTGCTTGTCGGCGTACATACAAAAGGCACAGCCGATTCCGCATATCTGGGTGATGTCGATGTAGAGAAGATGACCTTGGAGATCCATGTCCGATGACTCTGTAATGCCTCGCGCCAACAACGCGGGCAAATGTCCTAAAGGAAACGTAACGCTGGCCATGCAAGCCCGCGCTCCGTATGCAAAGGGGGATGCAGGTCAGCCCCAGTACGGGACGTTGACCTGCAATTGCTGGATCTGCACCGAGTGCAGATGAATGAGGCGGTTCAGTATCCGGTGCTCTTAACGCAGACTGCTCCGGGTATTCCGCAAATTGCGTCGTATCTATCGCGAGCCAATCAGCCCACTCGGCAGAACGCCAATCCTTGATACCCGGCCGGACTATTCAGAATTGGCAGATCCAATTGCTCATCGCGCATGAACTCCAGCTGCATAACGTTACCGCGGATGATCTCGTGTGCACCGACGGCCTGCTCAGCAATGCTAAGCAAGCGAGCATGATTGGTTTCGCCTTGCTGACCCGCCATTAGGCGCAGCGCCGGATTTTTCAGGCTTTGCTGCAGCCGCTGACCGAACCCGGCATGACGTTCCTTGAACTCATTGGCGAGATGCGCAGCCAGATCCATTTCCCCCAAACGAGCCAGCACCTGCAACCGCCCCTGCGCAGACATCACCCAACCCCGGTAAGCGGCCGCAAACTCGCCGGGCTGCAGATACTCAAACGAACGCTCACTCACATGCTGCAATAGCCCACCAAAGTAACTTTGGCTCTCTGCGAGCTGGCTGTTAGCAATACCGAGCTGCTGCTGCATCATCGCGGCATTACGATACAGCCCGGCCTCGCGTACATGCTGCAGGGCTGCATGTAAAGGAGCCAGCCGGCTGATCATCTGCCTGACATCTAGCCACTCGACACCCTGCCGGATGTCGTCGAGCTTGCCATCCATGTGTCTAAGCTGGTTCTCGATACCCTGCAGCTTGTACAGCGTTAGCGCAAAGCCCGCGACACTGACCGCCAGATTGGCCACCTCCAGCCCCATGATCAACTGCTGTTGCACACCGAGCATTTGCAGTTGCTCAGCCTGCTGACGCAGCAACTGGACATGCTCGGCCCCCTGTTTGAGCAACTGTTCGGCAGTATCGCGTTCCAGCAGCACACCTTCCTGCAGCCACATCACGATCTGCTTGTCAGCCACCCTGCGGATGACGCCACCGATACGTTCATAAACACCGTTTTTCAGCCCCTCGGCAATCGCCTCCGGCACATCGAAGATCACATTTAGCTCAGCCATCGAAAGCTCCATTCATGAAATCAGTCGCGGCCTCGGCACGAGCCTTGAGACGCAGCATGGCGATTTGCAACACGCAAGGGATGGTGACCCGGTAGGCTGGGCCGGCCAGATCCACGGCGGTCCAGATACCGGCTATCACCCAGCCGACCGGCCCGGCTAGCGCGGCGACGGCACGACCGCCAGCGAAGGTTCCCCCAGCAACCACCGCACTGCGCAGCCCGTGCCCAAGCAGCTGCTGAGCCATCGAGTTCACGATCACCGTCGAAGTGCGATAGAGGATTAGCCGTGCTACGGTCGGCACTACCAGCCCACTCAGTGCCGAACCATTCAGCAGAGCCGTCATCTTGGTCTTGTCGAGCCCCGCCTCGCGCAGAATCACTTCCAGCTCGCGGCGATCCTCGCCCGACGACTTCTCCAACGCCTGACGGAGGATCGACTGCACCATCGCCTCCTCCAGTTCAATGAGTTCCATTGAGCCAGCCCCCTTGACCTTAAGCTTGCTGGCAACATCCCGGACCACCTCGGTGTAGGAAGGCCCGCTCTTACGCCACAGGTTGACGAAGCTGTTCCCGCCGAACAATCGCAGCTCATCAAGGATCGAACTGGCATAGCGGCGGTGTTCCGGGTGGCTGCGCTTGAAGTCCACTTGCTTCGACAGCGACTCGGTATTGGCCTTGAGGATGTACTCCACCAGAGGTTCCAGATCATCATTGCTGGCACGCTCCAGAAGCTGGCGGGTATTGCTGATATCGATGCTGGTCACTACAGCGACTCCTTGTTCTGCTGGCAAGCGTCCTGACTGATCAGCCCCGCTCTATGGGTCAGCGCGGCCAGTCGGCTCGCATGCTCATTACCGGACATAGTTAATCCTTTATCGTTTTCTCTGCTCACCTGGTACACATCATCTGTACATCACGCATGAGCATTTGAGCTGCGCTTCCCAGTGGCATATGCCGCTTTGCCCGCCAACTGCAGCGCGACAACCACGACAGCACCCGCGGCGAAACAGATGACGTTGGTGAGCAAGAACTCCAACGGGGAGATCGTAGGGTTCATGAGAGACTCCTTCGGGTCGGGGACACTAATCGTGAATGGAATGAGGTAAGCGACTCGCAAGCCGTGCGCCGCAACTGCTACAAAACTTACTGCCAGCGGGAGTCGACGCGTGGCATTCAGGGCACCCCTCCTTGAGCAGCATTTTCTGGCGCATGTGGCCAATCTGGATGACGCATGGCACCGTCACCCGGTAGGCCGGGCTGGCCAACTCGAAGGCCGTCCAGATGCCGGTAATTGCCCAGCCGACGGGCCCTGAGAGCACCGCCAATCCCCTGCCCATGGCAGCGCCCCCGGCAAACGCGACGCCCCGGCCGACCAGGCTGCTCATCGTTGCGCTGGCCACTACCGCGGCAAGCCGGTAGGCAGTCGAGCTGGCACTCAGGCTGGTGATCAGCGCTGCCAGGGCAGCCGCGCCCATTCCCGGCCGGTAGCTGGCCCCCATCGACTCAAAGAAGGTTTCTTTGTCTTCCTCGCTCATGCGACCAATCGACTGCTCGACCACCTTGGCGATGATGGCCATTTCCATCTGCGCGCAATCGCCCGTCCCGGCCTTCGAGACACCCACGTGAGAAGCAACATCGCTCAGCAGTTCTACATAAGACACGCCGCTGCCGCCCCGGAACAGGTTCATCAGCGAGTTGCCGCCAAACCGCGTGAGCTCTTCGGCGACCAATGCGCGCTCGTAGTCGCCGACTTCACCCTCCTTCGCCGCGGTCAGTTGGCGGCAAATCGCTGAGGACAACGAGATCCGCCCCTTACCGCTGTCGGTGATGACGTCGATCAGCAGCCTAATATCGTCAGCGCTAGCGCTCATCAGCACGCCAGCCAGGTCGGCGTCATGAATGATTGACATACTGCGATTCCTCTTGAATGTTCGATGAACTAGTCGCCGATGTTCGGGTCGTGTGGAGTGCCCCGGCTCACTAGCGCACCAGCTACTGCGGCCAGCGCAACGCGAGGCTGGGCGGCATGGACTGGGCGGAGCATCAAGGCATTGAGCTTGAGGCAGGCGAGGCGGCGCCATTCATCCCTCGCGGTTGCGCGCTTGATCTCTGGAGAGGAGCCAACCCCCATCGGGCGGGCATCGGGGTGAACCTTACATTCGCGCAACACCTTTTCGACCGGGCTGCCGAAGTCCAACTGGCCGTCGTTATGCAGTTTCACAGCAGCAGCCAGGTAATCGTTGATGCTGCCCATGGCGTTGGCCAAGGCAACCCAGTCCTGGGGGCGCATAAGTAGGAAAGCCGGAGGAACACCAAGGACATCGGCGATTCGATCAAGCGTGTCGAGGTCTGGATTAGCTGCAACTTCGCCACGCTGTGACTTCAATGCCCGGAGGGTGCTGCGGGCAACACCTGTTTCGCGCTGTATGCGGGTTGCCGTGATTGGCCCTGCAGTGCCGTTATCGCGCGGCTTGCCGGCAACGGCCAGCACGGCGCAAAGGTTATCGCTGAAGTACTGGCCCAGCGCCTTGGGCGGACCATCTGGCAGGTTTCTATCCATGGCAATCTTCCGTGTTGCGATGACGGAAGATTAAGCGTGGCAAATCGCCATTACAAACAAGAGTGGAGCGCATACACTCCAAACACCAATGAAAATGGAGCACAAGCACTCCACTCCCTATGCATCCTCATTGACCCTGTTGGTCTGTCCAATGTGAAAAGACCCAAAGCGATCTCGGTGGTTTGGCAGCTGCCTTGCTCAACGGTGGCTGCTCATCATTTGATTAGCACGCGTCTGCCAATCCGCTTGAGAGCCAGAGCGTCCGGGCAAGATCAGCTGCCTTGTTTTGAGATTGAAAAAAAGACACGATCCGATGATTGCCCTAGAGGCAGCTCAGTCGTTCACAAAAAGGGAATTATGTGTGCCGCTTGCCCGATGGATCTCAGATTTTCTATCCAGGCGTGGACTGCAAAAGCCAGATGGTCGTCCCCTTTTTGCCTATAAGACCTCTTCAGAAGAGTTCAGGGCACTGCGCCAGCTTTTGCAGAATCTTCCCGGAGGACAGCAAGTAAGTCCCAGCTACCCTCAGGCTTGGCTACTGTTTGCCGCCGAGTGGTGGAAGCGAGAATATTCAGGTGGCGCATGGCGCTGGGGGCCGCTGTGCGAGGCGGCAGGCCAGCGGGGCTTGTCACATGAGAAGACTCGCAAGCTGGTCATTGAAGGGCGTCGCCAATGGTGTCTGCAAACCGCCATCAAGAATGAAGGCAAACGTTTCATCGGCCTGGTCGCGGTGAATGGCGGCCTGCCGATGCGCCTGGTCGAGTCGGCGCAGGGCGGGCTATCCGGCCTGCTGCGCATGGTCACCCTACAGGCGGTGGACTACGACCTGCACGATGAGCAACTGCGTCAGGCTATCGAAGCCCAGGCTGCTCTTTTGCCCGCATGCTATCAGCAAGCACCGGTCTATGAGCTGCTGGACAACCTGATCAAGGCGGTCCTGCATATCCGCAGGACCTATGCTCTGAAGGGTACCCAAGATCCGATCGCCAAGCTGCAGGAAGAATGCCCTCAGTGGGAAGAGCTCTTTCCCATCGCACTCGACAGTCAGGCAGCAGCCAGCCTCATCAAGGGCCTGGTCCGGGTCACAGTCAGCATCACGCCCCAGTCCAGGCGCCCCCCTTTCCAGATTCAGCGTGGCCTGCGCTTCAGCTCCGACGGCTCCATGCCCGTCTACGAGCTGTCCTTTGCCATGCAGGCACAAGCCAAGCGAGATCAAGTTGCCGAGTCACTGGGGTTGGCTGCTGATCGACTGCCGCCGCACTTCCAACTGCTGCTGCGCATCGGCGAGCGAGAGCACCTGGTCGGCGAAGCATTGCTCAGGGATGACGAGTATCAGCTTATCGCCAGACCGCTGCCCTCCATTCAAACTGTGCACGAAGCTGCGCAGCTGATAGTCAGTCGCTGGGGCGCCACTTTGCACATCGCCAACCTGCCCGGCGGCGAAGCGTTAAGCCACGACGAACCGTTGATCTTCGAAAATACTTATCCCTTTGCTCGTCTGATTGCGCAAGGCGATGCTCTGGTGAAGGGGCTGTCCGCACTGGCGGTCATGCCGGCAAGAACCATCGTATTGGCTGAGGAAGGCGAGACCCGTGAACTTCACGACTGCCTTGCTGATGGGCAGATGCTGATGGAGCTTCCGGCCGGCAAAACGAGGCTCGCCTATCGCGGACAAGCGTTCATTGTCACCATCAGCGCCAGTGCTACGCACCGCCCGGAAGCCTATTGGCAAGGTAATAGCCTAGAGGCGCTCTCTGTGCCGGGCCTGCTGTTCCGCGGTACGCCACACCTTCGAGTCGATCAGGGGCTGGGGCATTCCAGTTACGCGCCGTCCCATGAACTTTTTGTTCGCAGTCATTCCAAGGAGCTCCCACTCGGTGAGGCACAGGCACCAGGACTATGCCGACTGATCTGGCGCAAGGATGGCCAGCGCCTACTGAGCACCCGCGCCGTACTCCTTCCGGAGGGAGCTTCCATTACCTATGTTCCAGCGGCAAGCACCCTCGAAGGAACCATCCGGCTCGACAACTGGCCCGACGTACCAGTCCGTTGTGAGAACGAAGAGATCGAGCTGGACAGCCGTCATGATGGGACAAACCTGGTCCTCAGGCTGAAAAGCACGAGCGCTCGGCCTGCAACTTCAGTTCCGCTCTGCATGCAGTGGCCCGACGGCGAACATAGGCTCACGCTGCCTTTCCCCGGTTATGGCGTCACGCTGCAGCGCAACAATCTGATGTGGTTGATTCGCGTCGCTGTCAGACTCTGACCTTTCTGCCCGGGAACTTTGCCGAGTGCCGAGCGGAAAGCCAGGATGTCTGCCTTGGTGATGGCGCTGACCTCTTGTTTGCCAAACGTTGGCAGCAGATATTTCTCGAGCGTGAGGCGTACGGTATTGGTGTGGCTATCGCGCCATTCCATCTTTTTTTCGTCGAACCAGAGTTGGGCGAAGTCTTTGAATTGCGGCACCTTCAGTCTCGAGATGCCAGCTTTGAGCCGGCTTAGCTCGTCGGCACGGCCGCTCTGCGGGAAATACTCGTTGTAATCGAAGGTGCCGAGAGTGATTTCGGCCTCGATGCGCTCGAGGATCTTCTCCAGTTTCTTCCGGTTGGTCGGGGTGTCGGGAAGGGCCGTCTGCTCACGGCAGCGCTTGCCCAGGTAACGGAAATCGAAGAACAGATTTCCGGTCTCTTTACGGGCAACAATCTTACCCACGGCAGATCCCCCCATTCGCCATCGGGATGCCAAAGCCGTTTTCACGCGAGAACTTGACCATGTCCCGTTCTACAGCTTCCCAGATGAACAGGATTTTTCGACCGCCAAAGGGGCGGAAGTAATGGATACCTTCCAGCAGCACAGAGTCCTTCAGGCAATTACGGATGGTCCGCGCATCGTATTTGATGCGCTGAGACAGCTCGTCGGTCGTCAGATAGATTTCGTTCATCACTCTCTCCGGATTCAAATGAATCAAATATGAGCTGTTTGGATCGAAAGTGATATTAATGAGGCGTATGAGACTTTCAAGCTGTTTTTGACTCAAATTTGAGTCGAATGCAGAATGAGTGATCTACCAGGTCCAGGCCTTCCACATGATTCGAGTGATGTTCAAGCAGCAGCTGGACGAAAAGTCTTACAGGGATAAGCGGAGGATCACGTTGCAGGAGGTGAGCGATGCAACCGGTATCTCCAGAGCGACGCTATCGCGTATAGCGAACACTCCGGGCTACAACACTTCGACGGATCACATCGATTTGCTGTGTGACTACCTGGAATGTGAGTTGAGCGATTTGCTCAAGCGAGTGGCGAATTAGCCCGAGTGATGCCTGCCGGACCGGACTACATCGCCCTTTGCGTCAATTGGTGTCATCTAATTGAGGGCAGTGATCAAATTCAGCGTGCCCTGCTGCGGCGCATCCGTTGCTGGGGCACATTTTGGCCACATTTTGGCCACATGAAAAAACAAAGGGCCTAGGTTTTCACCTAAGCCCTTGTCTTATATGGCGCATCCGGCGGGATTCGAACCCACGACCCCTGCCTTCGGAGGGCAGTACTCTATCCAGCTGAGCTACGGATGCAGCGCCGCGGCTCGCGCGGCAGGCCGCAATCATACGCATCTCGTCGGCGGGAGTCCATTCCATGTGCGTACGTTCGTGATTTCGAACGAAAACGACCGTCCGTCGAGGATGTGCTCAGCAAAGCAGCAGAATTTTCCGACTTTCGTTGATTTTATCGAACGGGTATTGCCCTTTGTCAGTGGTGGCCCTAGGATTCGTTTGAGATTTCAAACGCCCCCAAAGCCACAACAACAGGAGACCGGGGAATTGGCATCAGTTCAGCCGGCCGCGTGCCCCTGGAATGACCTCTTTCTGACCTGCCCGTCGCTCGTCCGGCCTTTCGCGCTGCCGGGCCGCCGTGGTGCCGGCGTGGCGTTTCGTCCGCAATCCCTTTCCCGCACGAGTCTTTCGTATCCTCCCCGACGCCTGTCGGCGGTCGCGTTCGTCCGCGTCCGCCCGTTGCGCACGGTGGCCGGCCGGTAACGGCGACGCCGCTGGCACAGGGCGCAGGAAATGGAACACCGGGGCGCTGGCCCTTTCGAATAACCAGCAGGCAACACTTTCCGGTTACAACCGAACCAGACAACCAGGCACGCGGGGTAGTCGAGGTAGACCCGCTGCTCACGGCATTCCTCGAAGGAGACAGGTCATGCAACTCAAAGATGCCAAGCTGTTCCGTCAACAAGCCTACGTCGATGGCGCCTGGGTGGATGCCGACAACGGCCAGACCATCAAGGTGAACAACCCGGCCACCGGCGAGATCATCGGCAGCGTGCCGAAGATGGGCGCCGCCGAGACCCGCCGCGCCATCGAGGCTGCCGACAAGGCCCTGCCGGCCTGGCGTGCGCTGACCGCCAAGGAGCGCGCCAACAAGCTGCGCCGCTGGTTCGACCTGATGATCGAGAACCAGGACGACCTGGCCCGCCTGATGACCATCGAGCAGGGCAAGCCGCTGGCCGAGGCCAAGGGCGAGATCGCCTACGCCGCCTCCTTCCTCGAATGGTTCGGCGAAGAAGCCAAGCGCATCTACGGCGACACCATTCCCGGCCACCAGCCGGACAAGCGCATCATCGTGATCAAGCAGCCGATCGGTGTGACCGCGGCCATCACGCCGTGGAACTTCCCCTCGGCGATGATCACCCGCAAGGCCGGCCCGGCCCTGGCCGCCGGCTGCACCATGGTGCTCAAGCCTGCTTCGCAGACCCCGTATTCCGCCCTGGCCCTGGCCGAGCTGGCAGAGCGCGCCGGCATTCCGAAGGGCGTGTTCAGCGTGGTCACCGGTAGCGCCGGCGAAGTCGGCGGCGAGCTGACCAGCAACCCGATCGTGCGCAAGCTGACCTTCACCGGTTCCACCGAAATCGGCCGCCAACTGATGGCCGAGTGCGCCCAGGACATCAAGAAGGTGTCCCTGGAGCTGGGCGGCAACGCGCCGTTCATCGTGTTCGACGACGCCGACCTGGACGCCGCCGTCGAGGGCGCGCTGATTTCCAAGTACCGCAACAACGGCCAGACCTGCGTCTGCGCCAACCGCCTGTACGTGCAGGACGGCGTGTACGACGCCTTCGTCGACAAGCTGAAGGCCGCCGTGGCCAAGCTGAACATCGGCAACGGCCTGGAAGCCGGCGTGACCACCGGTCCGCTGATCGACGCCAAGGCCGTGACCAAGGTCGAGGAACACATCGCCGACGCGGTCTCCAAGGGCGCCAAGGTGGTTTCCGGCGGCAAGCCGCACGCCCTCGGCGGCACCTTCTTCGAGCCGACCATCCTGGTCGACGTGCCGAAGAACGCCCTGGTGTCCAAGGACGAGACCTTCGGCCCGCTGGCGCCGGTGTTCCGCTTCAAGGACGAGGCCGAGGTCATCGCCATGTCCAACGACACCGAGTTCGGCCTGGCGTCCTACTTCTACGCCCGCGACCTGGCCCGCGTGTTCCGCGTCGCCGAGCAACTGGAGTACGGCATGGTCGGCATCAACACCGGCCTGATCTCCAACGAAGTGGCGCCGTTCGGCGGCATCAAGGCCTCGGGCCTGGGCCGCGAAGGCTCCAAGTACGGGATCGAGGACTACCTCGAGATCAAGTACCTCTGCCTGGGCGGTATCTGAGTCCGGCGAGAAACGCATCCGGAGGGGCCGGACGGCAGGCAAGAGCTGCGCCGTCCGGTGTCGACGTTGCCGGTGGTGGCACCGGACGAACCGGGAGTCGCGGTCGCCGATCGCGAAGCGGCTCCGAGCCCTGGCGGGCCTGCAAGTCCCGAGGCAGTCGATCATCGCATGCTGCCTTGGGGAGCTTCCTTCCCGCCTTCATCCTTTGACCCGGCCGACCCGATGAGCGGCCACTGAGGAAGCCATGAGCAAGACCAACGAATCCCTGCTGAAGCGTCGCCAGGCCGCGGTACCCCGCGGCGTGGGCCAGATCCACCCGGTCGTCGCCGAGCGCGCCGAGAACTCCACCGTCTGGGACGTGGAAGGCCGCGAGTACATCGACTTCGCCGGCGGCATCGCCGTGCTGAACACCGGCCACCTGCATCCGAAGGTGATCGCCGCGGTCCAGGAGCAACTGGGCAAGCTGTCCCACACCTGCTTCCAGGTGCTGGCCTACGAACCCTACATCGAGCTGGCCGAGGAAATCGCCAAGCGCGTGCCGGGCGACTTCCCGAAGAAGACCCTGCTGGTCACCTCCGGCTCCGAAGCCGTGGAGAACGCCGTCAAGATCGCCCGCGCCGCCACCGGCCGCGCTGGCGTGATCGCCTTCACCGGCGCGTACCACGGCCGCACCATGATGACCCTGGGCCTGACCGGCAAGGTGGTCCCGTACTCCGCCGGCATGGGCCTGATGCCGGGCGGCATCTTCCGCGCCCTGGCGCCCTGCGAGCTGCACGGCGTGAGCGAGGACGACTCCATCGCCAGCATCGAGCGCATCTTCAAGAACGATGCCCAGCCCCAGGACATCGCCGCGATCATCATCGAGCCGGTGCAGGGCGAGGGTGGCTTCTACGTCAACTCCAAGTCCTTCATGCAGCGCCTGCGTGCCCTGTGCGACCAGCACGGCATCCTGCTGATCGCCGACGAAGTGCAGACCGGCGCCGGCCGTACCGGCACCTTCTTCGCTACCGAGCAACTGGGCATCGTTCCTGACCTGACCACCTTCGCCAAGTCGGTCGGCGGCGGCTTCCCGATCTCCGGCGTGGCCGGCAAGGCCGAGATCATGGACGCCATCGCGCCCGGCGGCCTGGGCGGCACCTATGCCGGCAGCCCGATCGCCTGCGCCGCGGCACTGGCCGTGCTGAAGGTGTTCGAGGAAGAGAAGCTGCTGGAACGTTCGCAAGCCCTCGGCGAGCGCCTCAAGGCCGGCCTGCGCGAGATCCAGGCCAAGCACAAGGTGATCGGCGACGTTCGTGGCCTGGGTTCGATGGTGGCCATCGAGCTGTTCGAGGGCGGCGATACCCACAAGCCGGCCGCCGAGCTGGTCAGCAAGATCGTCGTCCGTGCGCGCGAGAAGGGCCTGATCCTGCTCTCCTGCGGCACCTACTACAACGTCATCCGCTTCCTCATGCCCGTCACCATCCCCGACGCGCAACTGGAGAAGGGCCTGGCCATCCTGGCCGAGTGCTTCGACGAACTCGCTTAAGCTTCACCGGCAAAGCGATACCCCCGAGGCCCGCGCGTCCGCGCGGGCCTTTCTTTCAGAGGCTTCACGGAAACGGAAGCCTCTTTTTTCTGCCAGGGTTTTCCGCGAAACGCCCGACGAACGGTTTTCCCCTGTTACCCTTGGGCGCCTGGCGCATACGAATCCTCCCGCATTCCTCCGGTCGTTCCGTTCGTGGCGATTAGGACAGGTCCTAGAGGCGCACCGTGTTCGTCCGTCATACCCTTGTGTGCCCGCGGGCCGTGTCGTGCCCGCCTGTCATGCCTGGTGCGTCCCGCTCGGTTCGCCAGGTTCGAAGAGGAACGCCATGAGTGCCGCGAAAAAGGCCCCCGTCATCCTGATTGCCGACCCGGACCCCTGGAGTCGCGACTTGCTTGGCCAACTGGTCCTCGGCGTGCGTTGCGATGCCCGGCTGGTCCTCTGCGGCGATGGCGGGGAAGCGCTGGCGCATTGCCGGCGCCGGCGCTTCGCGTTGATCCTGGCCGAGCTGAACCTGCCGCAGGTGGATGGCTTCGAGCTGCTGCGCGAAGCGCGCCTGCGCCGCTCGGTCGCCGAGCAGCCGTTCATCCTGATCAGCGACCGCGCCGACCAGGCCAGCGTGCGCGCCGCCGTGGCACTGGCGCCGACCGCCTACCTGGTGAAGCCGTTCCAGGCCGAGAACCTGATGCAACGCCTGCGAGGGTTGTTGCTGAAGGGCGACGAAGTGGTCGCCTGTCCGCTGCCGGAGCGGGACGCGGGCGAGAACCTGGAGGCTTTCCTCGAACGCGCGCGCGACTCCGCGGAGGGGGCGCCGTTGCTGGCCGACGTGCGTGCCGCCAGCGATCGTTGCCTGAGCGCCGAGGAGCATCCGCTGCGCGTGCTGGAGGATGAGTTCGGTCGCGACCCGCAGATCACCGCTGGCCTGATCGCCGCCGCCAACAGCGCCGCCCGGCACGTCGGTCCGGCCTGCCAGACCCTGGGCCAGGCCCTGCGGCGGCTGGGACTCGGGCACAGCCTGAACCTGGTGCTCGGTTTCAGTCTGCAGCGGGCCATCCAGCTCGGCGAGCCGCTGCTGGCCGAGCGCGCCATGCACTTCTGGGATCTTTCGCAACGTTGCGCGGACATCGCCTGGGAACTGGCCGACGCCCTCGGCGCGGACGTCGAGCGCTGCTATACCGCAGGGCTGCTGCATCGCCTGGGCGACCTGGCGCTGCTGCGGACATTGCAGGATTGGTGCGATGGCGGCGGCGCGCTGGACGAGGCGCGGCTCGACGAGCTGCTGGGGCGTTTCGGCGCCAGCTTCGGCTCGGCCCTGCGGGCGCGTTGGCGGCTGCCGCTGGAGCTGCGCCGGCTGATCGCTGCGGCGTACCAGTTCGGTGGCGTGCTTTCCCGCGAAGAGCTGATCCTCAGCCTGGCGACCCAGGCCGCCAGCCTGCCCGAGGACGACGCGGAGCAACTGGCCGAGAGCAAGGCTGCCCGCATGCTCGGCCTGGACGGCGAACGACTGGCGAAACTGCTGCAGCCCTGAGCCGTCCTCGCCGGGCCTTTGCAAGGGGCGGCGCCTCCCATAGGGCGGATAACGCGGCGCGTCATGCGCCGCTGGGCATGGGCGCGGTTGCAATCGAGCCTCTTGCCGGGGAGATCGGCTCCTACGCACGCCGCCGAGTTGTCGGCCGTGGATGGGCGGGAGCGCGCCTAGCGCCGCAGCTCGGCGCGCAACAGGTCCAACGCCGGGTCGATGTCGTCCCGTTCGATGCAGCCGAAGCCGAAGAGGAAGCCGGCCTGTGCCGGGGTTTCCGCGTAGAAGGGCGGCAGGGTGCCGACCTCCAGGCCTTGCTGGCGCAAATGACGGGCGATGCGCAGCACATCCAGCGGTTCGCGACAGCGCGCCGCGAGGTGGATCCCGGCCACCGCCGGCAGCGCTTCGAGCCAGGGGCTCAGGTCGCCGTGCAGGCGTTCCAGCAGGCGCCGGCGACGCTGGGCGTATTCGCGTTGCAGGCGGCGCGTATGGCGGGCGAAGTCGCCGCGCTGGATGAACAGCGCGAGGGCGCGTTGCTGCAAGGTCTCGCTGTGCCGGTCGACCAGCTTGCGCGCCGCCAGCACCGCTTCGCGCAGGCTCGCCGGCGGCAGCAGGTAGCCGAGGCGCAGCTCGGGGAAGAGGGTCTTGGAAAAGGTCCCGAGGTAGGCCACCTGGCCGTTCCGGTCGAGGCTGCGCAGCGACTCCAGCGAACGCCCGTCGAAGCGGTACTCGCTGTCGTAGTCGTCCTCGATGATCAGCGCCCGGTGGCGCTGCGCCCAGTCCAGCAACTGCAGGCGCCGCTCGAGGCTCATCGGCATGCCCAGCGGGAACTGGTGCGACGGGGTGACGTAGACCAGCTTGGCGTTGTCCGGCAGCAGGTCGACGCGCAGCCCCTCGGCGTCCACCGGCACTCCGCGTACCTCGGCGCCGGTGGCCAGCAGGCTGGCGCGGGCCGGCGGATAACCGGGTTCCTCGACCACCGCCAGGTCGCCGGGGTCGAGCATCACCCGGGCCAGCAGGTCGAGTCCCTGCTGGGCGCCCTGGGTGACCATCAGGGCGTTCCAGTCGCACTGCACGGCGCGGTTGATCGCCAGGTAGCGGGAGATCGCCAGGCGCAGTTCGGGGTCGCCTTCGGTTTCCTTGTAGAACGCCGGCGAGCGCTGTTGCAGGCGTAGCGCCTGGAGCACGCAGGTACGCCAGGTATCGAAGGGAAAGCGGCGCTTGTCGGTCGTGCCGCCGGCGAAGCTGTAGCGGAGCGGTGCTCGCTGGTCCATCAGACCGGACTGCGGTTCGATGCGTGCCCAGCGCGCGGCCGGCCGCAACGGACCGTCGGCGCGCTGCGGCGGCGCTTCCCCGGCGGGCCCGCGGGCGACGAAGGTGCCGCTGCCGACCCGGCCTTCGAGGAAGCCCTCGCTGGTGAGGCGCTCGTAGGCTTCGCTGACGGTCTTGCGCGACACTTCCAGGCGTTCGGCGAGGTAGCGCGTGGCTGGCAGGCGATCGCCGGTGGCCAGGCGACCGTGGAGGATCGCGTCGCGCAGCTGGCGATAGAGCTGGCCGACCAGGTCGTGGCGGCCGTCGAGGATCAGTTGCAGTTCCATGGCGAAATTGGCTACCTGGTATTTCTGGTAATTGGCTCTTCGTGGAAGCCAAAGGCAGGCTTAGTGTTACCCCATGCCGCGCCGCTTTCCACTCTCGCGGCTGCCAATCAGCCAAGGAGATTCGCCATGACCACCCGCCTCGAATGGGCCAAAGCCTCCCCCGACGCCTATGCCGCCATGCTCGGCCTGGAAAAGGCCCTGGCCAAGGCCGGCCTGGAGCGCCCGTTGATCGAACTGGTCTACCTGCGTACTTCGCAGATCAACGGTTGCGCTTACTGCGTGAACATGCATGCCAACGACGCGCGCAAGGCCGGCGAGACCGAGCAGCGTCTGCAAGCGCTCTGCGTCTGGCAGGAAACCCCCTACTTCACCCCGCGCGAGCGCGCCGCCCTGGCCTGGACCGAGCAACTCGCCCGCCTCAGTCAGGGTCCGTTGCCGCACGGCCTGCTCGACGAACTGCGCGAGCACTTCGACGACAAGGAGATCGCCGAACTGACCCTGGCGGTCTCGGCCATCAACGCCTGGAACCGCTTCGGCGTCGGCATGGGCATGCAACCGGAGTGAGGTGGGCGGCGATGAAGGCCAATCGATCGATCGCCTGCCTGCTGCTCGCCGCGCTGCCGACGCTGGCCAGCGCCCATGCTGCGGAGAAGGTGGAAACCTTGCGCGACCAGGCCCTGGCCGAGATTCCCGGCCATCGTGGGTTGATGCTGACGGTGTCGTTCAAGCCCGGCCAGGTCTCCGCGCCCCATGTGCATCCCGGCTCGGTGTTCGTCTACGTGCTCGAAGGCACCGTGCAGACGCAACTGGAAGGCGGCCCGGTGGAAACCTACACGGTGGGCCAGAGCTGGTACGAGCCGGCGAACGTGCCGCACCTGCTGGCACGCAATCCCGATCCGATGAAGCCGGCCAAGTTGCTGGTCTGGGAGTTGCTCAAGGAGGGCGACCCGATCCTCAAGCCACTGGAGCGCGGCGCCCACTGAGGCGTCGCTCGTTCGTCCGGAGGAGCGTCCGTCATGAGCGCCAGCCAGGTCATCCGTATTCGCGCGCGCAACGGTCAGTCGGAACGGCTTGGCCTGCGCCTGCAACAACTGGTCGAACCGGGGCTGGAGGCGCCGGGTTGCCTGGAGTACCAGGTGCGCAGGGACGCCCTCGAGCCGGATCTCTGGCTGGTGTGCAGCCAGTGGCGGGAAGCGCAGCAGATGTTCGACTACCTGGCCGGCGGCATCCAGCAGGTATTCGCCGAAGTGCTCTGGCGCTCCCTGGCGGCGAGCCTCGAAGTGCAGGATGACGCAGGCTAGAGCAAACCCAGCTCGGCGCAGACGATCAGCACCTGTTCGCGCAGCCAGAGGTTCGCCGGGTCCTGGTCGGCGGCGCGGCTCCATGACAGGTGCAGGGCGAACGGCGGCAGCCCTGACGGTGCGAGGCAGGCGCGATGGCGGCCATCGTCGAGCAGCGCGTGGATACGTCGCGGCAGCATCAGCACGAAGTCGCTGCCCGACAGCAGTTGCAGGGCGGCGACGTAGCTGTTGGCGCGCGCGGCGACTTCGCGGCTGCGGCCCTGGCGTCGCAGCCACGTGTCCACCAGGTTGGCGTTGCTGGCGTCGAGCGGGGTCGGGAAGACGAAGCGGCGCCGGCAGAACTCGTCCAGTTCCAGGCGCTCGTGGCGCGGCTGGGCACGATCCTGCACGCAGAGCAGTTCGTCGCTGAACAGGGCGAGCGCCTGTAGCTCCGGTGCCGGTCGGTGGTACTCGGGACCGAAGTCGAAGACCAGGTCGACCTGGCCGTCGAGCAATGCTTCGGTGGGCAGTTCGGGACCCAGGCGGCGGATGTCCAGGCCGATCCTCGGGCCGTTGGCGGCGAGCCGTCGCAGGAGTGCCGGAAGGATCAGCAGCTCGACGTATTCCGGCGCGCAGAGGGTAAAGGTACGCGGCTCGCCACGCGGGTCGAAGCTGCCCTGGGCGGCGTGACAGGCGTTGATGCGGGCGAGCATTTCCTCCACATGGGGCAGCATGGCGCGACTCTTGTGGGTCGGCTGCATGCCGCCGCGGGTGGCGATGAACAGCTCGTCGTCGAAGGCCTGGCGCAGCTTCTTCAGGCAGTAGCTGACCGTCGACGGACTGAGGTTCAGCTGTTCGGCGACCTCGACGAGGTTCTGTCGTTGGTGGACCTGGAGGAAGACCAGCAGGTCCTGCATGTCGACCTTGCGCAGGCCGTTGGCGATCAGCATCGGGGCGTCCTGACGGCGTCGGGAGCGCCATCAGAACCCGTCCCTTTCCTCAGCGCAAGCTTTCGGCGCCGACGCCTTGCGGCTGTCGCTCGGCGAACAGTGCCGCATAGCGCCGCGGGTCGAAGCGCAGGCCCAGCCCCAGTAGCAGCGCCGCCACCGTGGTCAGCCCGAGCCAGGCGCCGGTGAAGCTGCCGAGGCTGTCGCGCAGCAGCCCGGCGATCCATGGCGAGACCCCGGCGATCAGGTAGCCGGCGCCTTGTACCAGGGCAGCCAGTTGACCGGCGCGTTGCGGCGCGTCGAAGTGGTCGAGACAGACGATCAAGCCCATGGGGAACAGCCCGCCGATGCCCAGTCCGAGGCACAGCGCCCAGAGCAGCGGCAGGCTGGCCGGCGCCCAGGCGAGGCCGAGGAAGCCGGCCAGCATCAGCGCGGTTAGCCCGACCAGCACCGGGCGGCGATCCCGCGAGCGGCTGGCCAGGGCCGGCGCGAGCAACCCGGAGAGTACCTCCACGGCCGTCAGGAAACCGAGCAGCAGCCCGGATTCCTGGGCGCTCCAGCCCTGTTCCAGGTAATAGGGCGCGAGCCAGGCCAGCACGCAGGTGTAGCAGGCCGTGCCGAGGCCGAAGAACAGGATCAGCAGCCAGGTCCGCGGATAGCGCAGGAGGCTCCTGCCCGGCTGCGCGTCGGGCAGGCGCAGGCGGGTGCCGGGTTGCAGCCACCAGGCCAGCAGCGCGAGCGCGGCGAGCGCCGCCCAGGCACCGAGGCCGAGCCGCCAGCCGGCGTGCTCCGCCAGGGTCGGCGCAGCGCTGGCGGACAGCGCCGCGCCAGCCATGATGGCGGTGACGTAGAGCCCCATGCAGAGCGGCGTGCGCGCGCCGAAACGGGCCTTGATCAGGGCCGGCATCAGCGCCTGGATCAGGGCGATGCCGAGGCCGGCGAGCATGGCGCTGCCGAGCAGGTCGGGCAGGCCTCGGCTGCCCAGGCGCAGGGCGCTGGCGGCGCCGATCAGCAGCAGGGCGAGGGCCACCGAACGCCACTCGCCGACGCGGCGGGCGATGCTCAGACCGAAGAACATGCCGAGGCCGAGGGTCAGCACCGGCAGGGCGGTCAGCAGCGAGACGTCGCCGAAGCTGAGCGCGATCTCGCCGCGCATGGCGTTCAGCAGTGGGCCGACGGCGGCCATGGAGGGCCGCAGGTTGAGGCCGACCAGGACGATGGCGGCCATCAGCCAGAGGGTGCGGCCGGGTGGGTTGGCAGTGGGCATGGCGATCTCCTTTCGGGAGCACCATTGCGCCTGCGCCAGGGCGTGGCGGCAAATCAAAATCCGCAGGGCGGATTCGAAAAAATGCGCTGGCCAGGGAGTCGGGGCGGACGCTGGCGCAGCGTGGCGAGTGGCGAGGTTATCCGCCCCGTGCGGCGCGTGGCCTCACTCCGCACTCAAGCGCATCAGGCTTTCGCTCAGGGCCCGCGCGTGGCGGTCGACGATGATCGGCGCCCAGGGCCTGCCGGAAGCGCTGACCAGCGCGCTGCTCTTGCTGTTCAGGTCGCGCAGGGCCTGGCTCAGGTACTCCCAGCGGTTTTCCAGTTTCTTCAGTCCCGCCGGGTTGGCGCTTTGCGCCACCAGCAGGGCGATGCGCCGGTCGATCAGCGGGACCAGCACGCTCTCGTCCTGGCCGAGATAGTCCCGGGGCTGTTCGCGGGCAATCTCCAGCCCGCCCAGGTAGGCGCGCGCCAGGTATTGCAGGGACAGGTACTCGACCCGCACCGGCAACTGCCAGAGCGGCAGGGGTTGGCCTGGCGGGGGCGGCGGCACCTGGCGTTCCACTAGGTTGAGGAAGTCACGCAGGGCGCGACTCAGTTGCTGCGGGTAGCGCCAGGGCAGGTCCTCCTCGCGGGGGCCGTAGGCCGCGCCTTCACGGATGCGCGCCACCAGCGCCCTTTCGCCTTGCCGCAGGAGCACCCCCTCGGGGGCGGCGGCGAGCGCCCGATCGAGGCTGGCGAGGTCCTTCTCCAGTTGCGCCGCGTGCTGTTCCTGGAAGCCCTCGCCGCGCAGCAGCAACAGGCTGCCCACCGCGCGACAGGCCTGGACCTGCAGTTGTTGCAGGGCGCGTTGCTGGTCGTCGAGGGCGGCGCGCGCCGGCAGCGCCAGCAACAGGCAGCAAAGACAGAGGACAGCGGGAAGCGCGGGACGGGGCATGGGGAGATCCTGTTGTTGTCGTTATGGATATCCGCACCGAGGGCAGGTGCCCTGCACACGGTAGCCGGCCATGGCGCGCCTGCAAGCGTTCGAAAGTGTGATTCGCGCTCAGCCGTGGGTGGCCGCGCGCAGGCCGGCGAGGTCGAGGATCTCGATGCCGCCGTAGCTGAGCTGGAGGATGCCCTGGGCTTCGAGGTCCTTGAGGATTTGGTTGGTGGTCTGCCGCGACAGCGACAGCATCAATGCCAACTGTTCCTGCGGCAGGTGCAGGACCTGCCGGCTGCGGCTGTTGTCGTAGCCCTCGGCGAGCATCAGCAGGCGCCGCGCCAGGCGTTGCGCGGCCGGCAGCAGGGCCATCTCTTCCAGGGCGATGAATGCCAGGCGCAGCTTGTGGCTCATCAGCAGGGCCATGTCGCGCCAGTAATGCGGCTCGCGGCGAAGCAGTTCGAGCAGCGCCGCCTGCGGTACCTGGAGTAGCTGGGTGTGGCCTTCGGCGTAGGCGTCGTGGGTGCGCGCCTGGCCGTCGAACAGGGCGATCTCGCCGAACCAGTGCGGTGCTTCCACCAGGATCAGCAGCGCCTCCTTGCCGTTCTCGCTGACCGCGCTGATACGGATCGCGCCCTCGACCACGCAGTACAGTCCGCAGGGCGCGTCGCCGCGGGCGAACAGGCGCTGGCCCGGCGGCAAATGGCGCGGTTGGGCGAGTGCCAGCAGGTGCGTCTGCAAGGCCTCCGGCAAACCCTGGAACCAGCGGCCGGCCTGGAGTTGCGAACGGTAGTCGGTACGCTCGTTCATGTTTGTCGTCTAGCTGACAGAGTGGAAAACCGGGGCGGCGCGATGATGCGAGAACCCTGGCGTGAGACCACAACAATGAAAACCCTAGTCGATCACCTTGCGCAATACGCCGCCTACCACCGCGACCGGCGCAACATCTTCAGCCATTTCATCGGCATTCCGATGATCGTCCTCTCCATCGCCGTGTTGCTGGCGCGGCCGGCGCTGGGGTTCGGCCTGTCTCCGGCGCTGCTGCTGGCGCTCGCCGCGGCGCTGTTCTACCTGCGCCTGGACCTGCGCTTCGGCGCGGCCATGACGGCGCTGCTGGCGCTGACGGTGTGGGGCGCTGCGCAATTGGCGGCGGGGACTACCGCGGCCTGGCTGGGCTGGGGCGTTGGCCTGTTCGTGGTCGGCTGGATCATCCAGTTCGTCGGTCATTACTACGAAGGGCGCAAGCCGGCCTTCGTCGACGATCTCAGCGGGTTGATCGTCGGTCCGCTCTTCGTGCTGGCGGAACTGGCCTTTCTGCTGGGGCTGCGCGGCGACGTGCAGCGCGAGGTCGAGGAGCGCGCCGGCCCGACCTGCATTCGCGAGCACAAGCGGGCGGCGTGAGGCGGTCTCCCGCGAGCGCGGGAGACCGGGGCGGGAGCGTTACTTGCGATCCGCGGCGATGCGCTGGCGGATGTGATCGGCGCGGGCCTGGGAGCCCGGGTGCGAATCGAACATGCTGCTGTCGCCGCCGCCCAGCTTGGCCAGCTTCTCGAAGGCGGTGACCAGGCCCTGGGTGTTCACTCCGCGCTTCTTCAGTAGCTCGTAGGAGAAATCGTCGGCGTCGGATTCCTGGGACTGGGAGAACTGCGCGTTGATCAGCGATTCGGTGAGTTCGCCCAGCTGGGAGCCGGACAGGGCGGCCAGCGCGCCGCTCTTCGAGGCGCCGGCGGCGCCGCGCACCGCGGCGGCCGCGTAGGCGGTCTGGGCGGCCTTGCGGGTGTGGCCGAGGGCGACGTGGCCCATCTCGTGGCCGAGCACGCCTTCGATCTCGTTGTCGCTCATCAGCTCCATCAGCCCGCTGTAGACGCGGATGCAGCCGTTGGCCATGGCCCAGGCGTTGACCTCCTCGGTGAGGTAGACCTTGTAGTTCACCGGCACGCCGTCGATCTGGTCGCCCAGGGCCTTGGCGATCTTGTCCAGGCGCTGGCCGTACTTGCTGTTGGCCGGGGCGATGCGGTTTTGCTGGTCGGACTCGGCGCAGGCCTGGTCGGCGACCTGGCGGACCTCGGCGTCGCTCAGGGTGGCGGCCTTCACCGCCATCATGCCGTGCTGCATGAGGTCCCCCTGGGGCAGGTTCTGGCAGCCGGCCAGGGTGGCGCAGGCGAGGGCCAGGGCGGAAAGGGAAAGACGGGTCTTCATCGTGTGCTCCTTGCGATAGGTGGCGTTCCGTGCCGGACGGGCGTGTTCCGCCCGGTGCCGCGCGCCCGGTGGGGGTCGCGCGGCGGCGGATGATAGCGGCTTGTGCCGTTCGTCGGAAGTCCCGCGAAGGCCGCAGGCCCGCCCTGGCGGGTGCGCAATGCGTCCCTGGCGTCAGTGGAAACCGCGCCAGGCGAGGTCGGCGCCGAGCAGCAGGAGACCGACGAAGAAGCAGCGCCTGAACAGCGTCGCGCTGATCCGCTGGCGCAGCCACTGGCCGAGGAGCATCCCGCCCAGCGCCGGGACCAGGGTCAGCAGCGAGGCGCCGAGCATCTGCGGTTCGAGCAGGTCGCCGTGCACGCCGAGAGTGACCGCCAGGGCCAGGGTCGAGGCGCTGAACGACAGGCCGAGGGCCTGGACCAGTTCGTCGCGCTGCAATCGTAGGGCTCCCAGGTAGGGCACCGCGGGAATCACGAAAACCCCGGTGACCGCGGTCAGCGCGCCGGTCGCCAGCCCGACCAGCGGGCCGGCCCAGGGCTCGTGGCGTGCCGGCAGGTGCAGCGGGATCGCGGCCAGGCCGAGCAGCGCGTAGGCCGCCAGGGCCAGGCCGAGCACGCCGGTGGCCTGCCTTGGTGCGTCGCCGCCGAGCCATGCGCCGACCAGCAGGGTGCCCACGACCACCCCGAGCAGCAGGCCGGCCAGGCGCTTCATCAAGCCGAGGAAGCGCGGGCCGCAGGCGAGCTGCCAGAGGTTGGTCACCATCGACGGTACGATCAGCAGCGCCGCCGCCTGCATCGGCGGCATGGCCAGGCCGAGCAGGCCCACCGAGACCGTCGGCAGGCCCAGGCCGACCACGCCCTTGACGAAGCCGGCGAGAAGGAAGGTGAGGGCGATCAGCGGGATCAGGGCGTGGAGGTCGACGGACATGCGGGTTCTTCCTTGTCTCGGGCTGGCGCGAGCGGGCGATGGCGGCCAGTATCTCTCGTCGTCGACAGGCAATGTTTCATCCGGAGGTGAAGCATGCAATTCAATCCCGGCTTCAGTTCGCTGGCGGCGCTGCTCGCCGATCCCGGTCGCGCGCAGATGATCTGGGCACTGATGGATGGCAGCGCCCGCCCGGCCAGCGAGCTGGCGCTGCTGGCAGGCGTTTCGCCGTCCTCCGCCAGCGGCCACCTGGGACGGCTGGTCGAGGGCGGCGTGCTGAGCCTGGAGGCGCGCGGGCGCAATCGCTTCTATCGCCTGGCCGGGCCGGAAGTGGGGCAGGCGGTGGAAGCGCTGGCCAGCGCCTCCCTGGCCCTGCAGCCGCAGCGGCGCAGCCTGCCGCCGAGCCACGGCACGCCGTCGGCGTTGCGCGAGGCGCGGACCTGCTACGACCACCTGGCCGGCGAACTCGCGGTCGGTGTGTTCGCACGGATGCTGGATGCCGGCTGGATCGAGCAGGAGGGCAGGACGCTGCGCCTGAGCGCGACCGGCGAGGCCGGGCTGGCCGGGTTGGGGATCGACCTGGCGGAGGTCCGCCGCCGCCGTCGGCAGTTCGCCTGCGCCTGCCCCGACTGGAGCGAACGCAAGCCGCACCTCGGCGGCGCGCTGGGGGCGGCGTTGCTGGAGGCCTGTCTGCGCCAGGGCTGGTTGCGGCCGCAGGACGGCTCGCGGGCGTTGCAGGTGTCGCCGAAGGGCCGCGCGGGACTGCGCGGCCTGGCGGAACGCACGGCGGGCTGAACCCGCCGGGGATCAGAGATTGGCCACCGGCTGGAAGGCCTTCGGCTTGAAGTAGAGGGTCTCGCCGCGGGCCAGGCCGGCCAGGCTGTCGTGGTCCTTCACCACTTCGGCTTCGATCAGTTCGTCCTGGCCGTCGACCTTCAGCGTTACCCGGGTGATCGCCCCCAGCGGACGGATGTCGCGGACCTCGGCGGCGCGGTGCTCGGCCACCGCGGAACGCGACAGCGACACTTCGTGGGGGCGGAACAGCAGGTGCTGGTCGTTGCCCAGTTGCAGGCGGTTGGAGTCGCCGAGGAAGTGGTAGACGAAATCGCTGGCCGGGTTCTCGTAGACCTCGCCGGGCGAGCCGATCTGCTCGATCACGCCTTTGTTCATCACCACGATGCGGTCGGCCACTTCCATCGCCTCTTCCTGGTCGTGGGTGACGAACACCGAGGTCAGGTTGATCTCCTCGTGCAGGCGCGCCAGCCAGCGGCGCAGCTCCTTGCGCACCTTGGCGTCGAGGGCGCCGAAGGGTTCGTCGAGGAGCAGGATCTTCGGCTCCACCGCCAGCGCGCGGGCCAGGGCGATACGCTGCCGCTGGCCGCCGGAGAGTTGCTCTGGATAGCGGTCGGCGAGCCAGTCGAGCTGCACCATGTTGAGCAGCTCGTGGACCTTGGCCTTGATCGCGGACTCGCCCGGCCGCTCGCCCTTGGGCTTCATGCGCAGGCCGAAGGCGACGTTGTCGAACACCGTCATGTGGCGGAACAGCGCGTAGTGCTGGAAGACGAAGCCGACGTTGCGGTCGCGCACGTCGTGCTGCGAGACGTCCTCGCCATGGAACACGATGTTGCCGGCGTCCGGGGTTTCCAGCCCGGCGATGATCCGCAGCAGGGTGGTCTTGCCGCACCCGGAGGGGCCGAGCAGGGCCACCAGCTCGCCGCTCTGGATGTCGAGGTTGATGTCGTCCAGGGCCTTGAAGGCGTTGAAGTTCTTGCTGACGTTACGGATTTCGATGCTCATGGTTCATTCCTCGTCAGCATTGCTTTTCAGTCGGGACATGCGGGATTCGCTCCACTGCTTGAGCAGAAGGATGACCAGCGCCATCAGCAGCAACAGGCTGGCGACGCTGAAGGCGGCGACATGGTTGTATTCGTTGTAGAGGATCTCGACGTGCAGCGGCAGGGTGTTGGTGACGCCGCGGATGTGTCCGGAAACCACCGACACCGCGCCGAACTCGCCCATCGCCCGGGCGGTGCAGAGCACCACGCCGTAGATCAGGCCCCACTTAATGTTCGGCAGGGTCACGTGCCAGAACATCTGCCAGCCGTTGGCGCCGAGCAGGCGGGCGGCCTCCTCTTCCTGGGTGCCCTGTTCCTGCATCAGCGGGATCAGCTCGCGGGCGACGAAGGGCACGGTGACGAAGAGGGTCGCCAGGACGATGCCGGGCACCGCGAAGACGATCTGGATGTCGTGGTCGCTCAGCCATTCGCCGAAGTAGCCCTGGGCGCCGAACAACAGCACGTAGATCAGGCCGGCGATCACCGGCGAGACCGAGAACGGCAGGTCGATCAGGGTCACCAGGATGCTCTTGCCGCGAAACTCGAACTTGCTCACGCACCAGGCGGCGGCGACGCCGAACAGCAGATTGAGCGGCACCGAGATGGCCACCGCGATCAGGGTCAGCTTCAGCGCGGCCAGCGCGTCGGGCTCGAGGATCGCCTCGAAGAAGGTGCCGAAACCCTGCTTCAGCGCCTCGCTCAGGACCACGTAGAGCGGCAGCAGGAGGAACAGGGCGAAGACCAGCCAGGCCAGGACGATCAGGGCCAGGCGGCCGCCGGCGTTGCCGCGGCGGGAGGCGCTGGCGGTGGCAGCGGAAATGCTTGCACTGGACATGGCGCCCTCCTTACGGGGTTTCGATGCGACGCTGCAGCAGGTTGATCAGCAGCAGCAGGATGAAGGACACCACCAGCATCAGCACGCCGATGGCGGTGGCGCCGGTGTAGTCGTACTGGTCCAGCTTGACCATGATCAGCAGCGGCAGGATCTCGGTCTTCATCGGCATGTTGCCGGCGATGAAGATCACCGAGCCGTATTCGCCGACGCCCCGGGCGAAGGCCAGGGCGAAACCGGTCAGCCAGGCCGGCAGCAGCGCCGGCACGAGGATATGGCGGAACACCTGCAGCGGCCTGGCGCCGAGGCAGGCGGCGGCTTCCTCGACTTCCTTGGGAATGTCGGCGAGCACCGGCTGCACCGTGCGGACCACGAACGGCAGGGTCACGAAGGTCAGCGCCAGGGTGATCCCCAGGGGGGTATAGGCGATCTTGAAGCCGAGGTCGCTGGCGAACTGGCCGACCAGGCCGGCCGGCGCATAGAGCGCGGTGAGGGCGATACCGGCGACGGCGGTGGGCAGGGCGAAGGGCAGGTCGATCATGGCGTCGATGATCTTCCGTCCGGGGAATTCGTAGCGCACCAGGACCCAGGCCAGCAGCGTACCGATCAAGCCATTGAGCACGGCGGCGGCGAGCGCGGTGCCGAAGCTCAGCTTGAGCGCGGCGAGCACCCGCGGCGCGCTGATGATGGCCCAGAATTGCTCCCAGCTGAGCTGGGTGGTCTTGAGGAACATGGCCCCCAGCGGGATCAGGACCAGCAGGCTGAGGTACACCAGGGTGTATCCCAGGGTCAGCCCGAAGCCGGGTATGACCGGGGAAATGCGTCGTGACATGTTCTGTCCTTACTCTGCGTTGGAACGCTTGGTGGCTCTCCCGGTGCCGGTTCCTTCCGGCAGTGGGCCCGGTACGGGACCGGGCCTGCTAGCCCCCTCGCCCGTCCGGGAGAGGGTCTGGGAGAGGGGCCGTGGTTCGGGCGACGGGTCTGCCGTCGCGATCATTGCGCCTGGTAGATCTGGTCGAAGATGCCCCCGTCGTTGAAGAACTTCGGCTGGGCCGTCTTCCAGCCGCCGAAATCGGAGTCGACGGTGACCAGGTTCAGTTTCGGGAACTGCGTGGCGAACTCGGCGGCGACCTTCTGGTTGCGCGGCCGGTAGAAGTTCTGCGCGGCGATGCGCTGGCCTTCCTCGCTGTACAGGTATTGCAGGTAGGCCTCGGCGACCTTGCGGGTGCCTTTCTTCTCGACCACCTTGTCGACCACCGCGACCGGTGGTTCGGCGAGGATGGAGATGGAGGGTACGACGATCTCGAAGTTTTCCCCGCCCTGTTCCTTCTTCGCCAGGAACGCCTCGTTCTCCCAGGCCAGCAGCACGTCGCCGATCTGGTTGTTGACGAAGGTGATGGTCGAGCCGCGGGCGCCGGTGTCGAGCACCGGTACGTGCTTGTACAGCGCCTGCACGTAGTCCTTGGCCTTCTCGTCGCTGCCGTACTGCTTCTTCGCCCAGGCCCAGGCGGCGAGGAAGTTCCAGCGCGCGCCGCCGGAGGTCTTCGGGTTCGGCGTGATGACTTCCACGCCTTCCTTGGTCAGGTCGCCCCAGTCCTTGATTCCCTTGGGGTTGCCCTTGCGCACCAGGAACACGATGGTCGAGGTGTAGGGGGTGCTGTTGTCCGGCAGGCGTGCCTGCCAGTCGGCCGGCAGCAGCTTGCCGAGCTTGTGCAGTTCGTCGATGTCGCCGGCCAGGGCCAGGGTCACCACGTCGGCCTTGAGCCCGTCGATCACCGCGCGGGCCTGCTTGCCGGAGCCTCCGTGGGACTGCTGGACGGTCAGGTCCTCGCCGCCCTGGGCCTTCCAGTGCTTGATGAAGGCCGCGTTGTAGGCCTGGTACAGCTCGCGGGTCGGGTCGTAGGAAACGTTCAGCAGTTGCGTGGCCGCGGCAACCGGGCCGGAGACCAGGGCGCTGGCGAGTGCGGCCAGGGCGAAACGACGAAGGGACATGTGCAGCTCCTAGGTGTGTGCTGTTTCGATTGTTCTAATGGGGTGTTGGCAGAACGACGGGAACACGGGGCGTCAGGCGCGCATTCGCGGCCGACAGCTGCAGTACCGGTGCGGATGGGGTATCGAACGGATGTTCATGGCGAGACGCCTCCGGTGGTCCAGTCGGGTCGTGTGCTTCAGGCCTGCTTGACGGCCGGTTGCTGCAGACGGAATTTTTCCTTGCGCTCGATCTGCACCACCTGGCCGTTGTGCACGGTGATCTCGACGGCGCCGAAGCGCAGGCCGCGCAGGGCACTCTGGATTTCACGCAGGATGGTGGCTTCGTCCTGGCCATCCAGGCTTCTGAGGGTTGCGCTCATGGGTCTCTGCTCCTGTGGCTCGAGGTGCCGCGTTGCTCGACGAAGTGGAGGCGGCGTAAGGCGCATAGTAAGCAGTGGGCAATATTCTTAAAAATATTGTTTAAGAATCTTTATAGGTAAAGTGGTTATAAGACGGCGAAGCGGCCCGGCTTCGCCGCCAGGCTCAGTCTTCCGGCAACGCCACGGGCGGCAGGTCGAAGCGCAGCGCTTCCGCCGGTTGCGGCCGTCCGTACCAGTAGCCTTGGCCGAAGTCGCAGCCATGTTCGCGCAGGAACAGCGCCTGGTCCTGGTGCTCGATACCCTCGGCAACCACCCGCAGGCCCATGCTTTGCGCCAGGGCAACTATCGCACGGGCGATCGCGGCGTCGTCCACCGCGCCGGGCAGGCCGGCGACGAAGCCCTGGTCGATCTTCAGCTTGTGTACCGGCAGCCGCTTGAGGCGCATCAGCGAGGAATAGCCGGTGCCGAAGTCGTCGATGGCCAGGTTCACGCCGAGGATGCGCAGGCGGCAGAGCAGGTTGAGGGACTGCTCGAAGTCCTCCATCACCGCGCTTTCGGTGACTTCCAGCTCCAGGTAGCGGGGCTCCAGCCCGGACTCTTCCAGGGCGTTGGCGATCCTTTCCTCTAGGCCGCCGCGGTTGAACAGCCGACTGGAGACGTTGACCGCGACGAACTCCAGTTCGACGCCGCGCTGTTGCCATTCGCGCATCTGCCGGCAGGCACGCTTGAGCACCCAATTGTCCAGCGCGGCGATCAGCCCGCATTCCTCCGCCACCGGGACGAACTCGCCTGGCGGCACCAGGCCGCGCTCGGGATGCTGCCAGCGCACCAGCGACTCGACGCCGACGATCCGCCCGCTGGCCAGGTCGTGCACCGGCTGGTAGTGGACGCGCAGTTCGTCGTGCTCCAGCGCATGGCGCAGGGCCGATTCCACCTGGACATGGGCGCGGGCCCGGGCGGTCAGCACGCGGGTGTAGAAGGCGTAGGCGTTACGCCCGCTGTCCTTGGCCTGGAACAGCGCGGCGTCGGCGTGTTGCATCAGGTGGTCGACGTCGCTGGCGTCTTCCGGGTAGAGGCTGACACCGAGGCTGGCGCTGATATAGATCGGCTGGCAGTGGATGTCGAACGGCGCGTTGAAACCGTCGAGGATGCGCTGTGAGAGTCGCGCGACGGCTTCCGGGTCGTCGTTCTCGACGAGGATGGCGAATTCGTCGCCGCCCAGTCGCGACAGCAGGCAGCGCTCGTCGAGCTGGTGTTGCAGGCGCTTGCTGACTTCCTTGAGGAGCATGTCGCCGGTGGTGTGGCCGAGGCTGTCGTTGATGTGCTTGAAGTGGTCGAGGTCGATCAGCAGCAGGGCCCCGGCCACCGTCCGGTCCTTGCCGTTCTCCAGCGCCTGCTCGATGCGCTCGCGCAGCAGCACGCGGTTGGGCAGGCCGGTCAGCGAGTCGTGGTGGGCGAGGAAGTCCAGTTCGTTCTCCGAGCGCTTGATGCTGCTCAGGTCGGAGAACACCCCGACGTAGTGGGTCAGTTGGCCCTGGTCGTTGCGCACCGCGCGGATGTGCAGCCACTGCGGGTAGATCTCGCCGCTCTTGCGACGGTTCCAGATCTCTCCGCTCCAGACGTCCTGCTCGCGCAGGGCCAGCCACAGGCGCTGGTAGAACGCCTGGTCCTGGCGACCGGAGCGGAGGATCGCCGGGGTCTTGCCGAGCACGTCCTCGGAACGGTAGCCGGTGATGCGCTCGAAGGAAGGGTTGACGTGCACGATCACCGCCTGGGCATCGGTGACCAGAACGCCCTCGCGGGTGCTGTCGAATACCGCCGCGGCCTGGCGCAGGTGGTCTTCCTTGAGCCGCTGCAGGGTGATGTCGCGGGCCACGCCGGTGTAGTGCAGCGGCTTGCCCAGGGCATCGCGGAGGACCCGGCCGCGCGAGTGGATCCAGCGGTAGTCGCCGTCCTTGTGGCGCAGGCGGTAGATGTGGTCGAGATTGTCGGTCAGGCCCTGCAGGTGGTTGCGGTGGGCCTCCAGCACGGTGGCGTACTCTTCCGGGTGCAGGCGCTTCTTCCAGGTCTCGATGGGGTCGCCGAGTTCCTCCGGAGCGAGGCCGATCAGCGCGGCGTAGCCCGGCGAGACGAACATCCGGTCGGTCACCAGGTCCCAATCCCAGAGACCGTCGCGCACCGCTTCCAGGGCACGGTTCAGGCGCTGCTCGCTGCCGTGCAGTTCGTCGTAGGCCTGGGCCTTGCGGCGGAATTGGCGTACCAGGTAGAGGTACAGGAGCAGGCCGGTTGCGGCGAAGAAGAACAGCCGCTTGGCGGTCATCCAGAACACCAGCTGGTCGTGGTCCTGGACCTGGTTTTGTAACAAATGATCGCTCAGGAACGCCCAGGCGATGGCGATTGCGAGATAAGCCAGGCTCAGGCGAAGGGCACTCAGGCGGGGGCTCATGGGATTTTCAGTGGGCAATTATTGGCCGGGCAGTATAAATGATGGCCATCCGGCCCTGTTCATATCTAAAAGAACGGATGGTAATCCCCAGCCGCTTGGTGATAATGCCCCCAGGTTTTGTCAGACAAGGCCCTCATCACTCCCAAATCCCCCGAGGTTCAGTACCGCCTATGTGGTTCAACGGTTTTCTCGACCTGTCGCCCTGGCAACTGGTGGCAGTTACCCTGGTGCTGACGCATATCACCATCGTCAGCGTGACCGTCTACCTGCATCGCTATTCCGCCCACCGTGCACTCGACCTGCACCCTGCGTTGCAGCACTTCTTCCGTTTCTGGTTGTGGTTGACCACAGGGATGAACACGCGCGAATGGACCGCGATCCACCGTAAGCACCATGCCAAGTGCGAGACCGTCGAGGATCCGCACAGCCCGGTGCACAAGGGCCTGTTCACCGTCCTGCGCGCAGGCGCGGAGCTGTACAAGGCCGAGGCGAAGAACCAGGACACCCTGCGCATCTACGGCAAGAACTGCCCGGACGACTGGATCGAGCGCAATCTCTACTCGCGCTTCCCGATCGGCGGCGTGGTGCTGATGGCGCTCATCGACCTGGCCCTGTTCGGCGCCCTTGGCCTGACCGTCTGGGCCGTGCAGATGGCATGGATTCCGTTCTGGGCCGCCGGCGTGGTCAACGGCCTCGGCCACGCGGTCGGCTATCGCAACTTCGAATGCCGCGACGCCGCCACCAACCTGGTGCCCTGGGGCATCCTCATCGGTGGCGAAGAGCTGCACAACAACCACCACACCTACCCGAACTCGGCCAAGCTGTCGGTGAAGAAGTGGGAATTCGACCTGGGCTGGGCCTGGATCAAGCTGTTCAGTTTCCTGCGCCTGGCCAGGGTCGCCCGGGTTGCGCCGATCGCCCATCGGGTCGAAGGCAAGCACAGCCTGGACATGGATACCGCCATGGCGATCCTCAACAACCGCTTCCAGATCATGGCGCAGTACCGCAAGCTGGTGATCGCGCCGTTGGTCAAACAGGAAGTGGCCAAGGCCGACGAGTCGGTGCGCCACCTGTTCCGCCGCGCCAAGCGCCTGCTGTCGCGCGAGACCAGCCTGCTGCAGGACCGCCACCATGTGCGCATCGACTCGATGCTCGCCCACAGCCAGGCGCTGAAGGTGATCTACGAGAAGCGCCTGGCGTTGCAGCAGATCTGGGCCAAGACCAGCGCCAACGGCCACGACATGCTGGCGGCGATCAAGGACTGGGTGCATGAGGCGGAAGCCAGCGGTATCCAGTCGCTGAAGGAGTTCGCCGCGCAACTGAAGACCTACTCGCTGCGTCCCGCCTGACGCCTGGCGCGCCCTCGCGGGTGCGTCAGCCGCCTCTGCAACGCGCCGGCTCCTGCCGGCGCGTTGCGTTTCGGCGTCGCCAATGCGACGCCCCGCCGATACTTCTCTTCCTCCGCAAGTCGACTTGCCCGATCCGGGATTCAGCCCGGGCGGCGCCCGGCCTATCTTCGGCGTGCCCAGGCGCCACGCCGGGCGTCACGCAGAACAACAAGAAAAGGAGCGCGGGCGATGTTGCTGGATTACCTGATCATGCTGGTCTACGCCCTGGCCATGCTGGGCCTGGGCTGGTACGGAATGCGCAAGGCGAAGAGCCAGAGCGATTTCCTCGTCGCCGGACGCCGCCTCGGCCCCGGCCTCTACCTGGGAACCATGGCCGCGGTGGTGCTCGGCGGCGCGTCGACCATCGGTACGGTCAAGCTCGGCTACCAGTTCGGCCTGTCCGGCTTGTGGCTGGTGTTCATGCTCGGCCTGGGGATCATCGTCCTCAGCCTGGTGTTCTCGCGGCAGATCGCGCGCCTGCGGGTGTTCACCGTGACCCAGGTGCTGGAGCAGCGCTACCAGGCCTCCTCGCGCCTGATCGGCGGGGTGGTCATGGTCGCCTACGACCTGATGGTGGCGGTCACCGCGACCATCGCCATCGGCTCGGTCACCGAGGTGGTATTCGGCATCCCGCGGATCCCGGCGATCCTCTGCGGTGGCGGGATCGTCATCGTCTATTCGGTGATCGGCGGCATGTGGTCCCTTACGCTGACCGACATCATCCAGTTCGTGATCAAGACCGTCGGTATCTTCCTGGTCCTGCTGCCGTTGTCGATCGACGGCGCCGGTGGCCTGGCGCGCATGCAGGAGGTGCTGCCGGCGGGCTTCTTCGACCTCGGCCACATCGGCCTGGATACCATCCTCACCTACTTCCTCCTGTACTTCTTCGGCGCGCTGATCGGCCAGGACATCTGGCAGCGAGTGTTCACCGCGCGCAGCGAGACGGTGGTGCGCTATGCCGGGCTTGGTGCCGGCGTCTACTGCATGCTCTACGGCGCCGCCTGCGCGCTGATCGGCGCGGCGGCGCGGGTCCTCCTGCCGGACCTGGCGGTGCCGGAGAACGCCTACGCCGAGATCACCCGCGAGGTACTGGCGCCGGGCCTGCGCGGCCTGGTGGTGGCGGCCGCGCTGTCGGCGATCATGTCCACCGCCAGCGGGTGCCTGCTGGCGGCGGCCACCGTGCTGCAGGAAGACATCTATGCGCGCTTCCTGCGCCCCGGTACCACCAGCGACATCCGCCTGAGCCGTTGCATCACCCTGCTGATGGGGGTGGCGATGCTGGTCCTGGCGTGCCTGGTCAACGACGTCATCGCGGCCCTGAGCATCGCCTACAACCTGCTGGTCGGCGGCCTGCTGGTGCCGATCGTCGGCGCGCTGCTGTGGCGTCGGGCCAGTCCGCAGGGAGCGATCGCCAGCATCGTCGCCGGTTGCCTGGCGGTGATCGCCTGCATGGCCCGCGACGGCCTGCTCGCCAACTCGCCGATCGTCTACGGCCTGCTGGCCAGCCTGGCGACCTTCGTCGCGGTCAGCCTGGCCACCCGTCCTGCCGCCAGCCTGCGAGCCCAGCCGGAATGAACCCACTGCGCCGGGCGGCGCCCGGTGCTTTCTTCCCGCCACACGGAGATGCTCCATGTCGAACGACCATCCGCAGCCCCTCGACGCCGCCGAGATTCCACGCTTCGCCGGTATCCCGACCTTCATGCGCCTGCCGGCGTTCACCGACCCGGCGGCGCTGCAGGTCGGCCTGATCGGCGTGCCCTGGGACGGCGGCACCACCAACCGCGCCGGTGCCCGCCATGGCCCGCGCGAGGTGCGCAACCTGTCCAGCCTGATGCGCAAGGTGCATCACGTCAGCCGCATTGCGCCCTACGACCTGGTGCGGGTCGGCGACCTCGGTGATGCGCCGGTGAATCCCATCGACCTGCTCGATTCGCTGCGCCGCATCGAAGGCTTCTATCGCCAGGTCCATGCCGCCGGTACCCTGCCGCTGTCGGTCGGTGGCGACCACCTGGTGACCCTGCCGATCTTTCGCGCCCTGGGTCGCGAGCGGCCGCTGGGCATGGTGCATTTCGATGCGCATTCCGATACCAACGACCGCTACTTCGGCGACAACCCCTACACCCACGGCACGCCATTCCGCCGGGCCATCGAGGAAGGTCTGCTCGACCCGCTGCGCACGGTGCAGATCGGCATTCGTGGCTCGGTGTATTCGCCGGACGACGACGCTTTCGCCCGCGAGTGCGGCATCCGCGTGATCCACATGGAAGAGTTCGTCGAACTGGGCGTCGAGGCGACCCTGGCCGAAGCCCGGCGGGTGGTGGGCGACGGGCCGACCTATGTGAGTTTCGACGTCGACGTGCTCGACCCGGCCTTCGCGCCTGGCACCGGCACCCCGGAGATCGGCGGCATGACCAGCCTCCAGGCCCAGCAACTGGTCCGTGGCCTGCGCGGGCTGGACCTGGTCGGCGCCGACGTGGTGGAAGTCTCGCCGCCGTTCGATGTCGGCGGCGCCACGGCGTTGGTGGGGGCGACCATGATGTTCGAACTGCTCTGCCTGCTTGCCGAGTCGGCCGCGCGAAGCGCCTGACGGCGTTCCGCCGGCCCGGCTTTGGCGCTATAACGAAGGCGGACCGAACGCCATGAGGGCGGGAATGCTGGGCAACCTCAACGACATCGACCTGCGCATGCTGCGCACCTTCTGCGCCATCGTCGAGGCCGGCGGCTTCACTGCCGCCCAGGCGCGCCTGAACACCAGCCTGTCGCGCCTGAGCGTGCTGGTGCGCGACTTGGAGGTGCGCCTGGGCTATTCCCTGTGCCGGCGCGGCAACGGCGGTTTCCAGTTGACCGAGGAGGGACAGGAACTCTACGACGCCGCGCTCGGCCTGTTCAGCGACATCGCCCGTTTCCGCGAGCAGGTCCGTGGCCTCGGCGGGCGCGATCGCGAGGCGTTGCACCTGGGCTGCGTCGATGGCGTCATCGGCCAGCATTGCCTACCGTTGCCGCTGGCCATCCGGCTGTTTCGCCAGCGCGCCCCGGAGGTGCTGCTCAAGCTGCACACGCGGCGTCCCGACGAACTCGAGCACGCGGTGCTGGAAGAGCGCCTGCAACTGGCGGTGGGGGCCTTCCACCACCGGTTGTCCGGGCTCTACTACCAACCCCTGTTCCGCGAGGAGCAGAACCTCTATTGCGGCAGCGCGCACCCCTTCTTCGCCCGGGCGGACGACGAACCGGCGCTGGACGAGATCTGCGCCGCCGACTATGTCGGCCGCGGCTACATGGCGGAAAACCATCGCCCGCACGACCTGCGCTTCAACCAGGGAACCGATGCCTACACCATGGAGGCCATCGCTACCCTGGTCTTCAGCGGCACCTACATCGGCTACCTGCCGACGCACTACGCCGCCACCTGGGTCGCCGAAGGACGCATGCGGGCGATCCGGCCGCGGCAACTGGCCTACGACTCGGAATTCCATTGCATTACCCGCCAGGGACACGAAGAACGACCGACCCTGACCCTGTTCCTGCGCTCGCTGTTCGAGGCGCAGAAACAACTGGGCGTGCAGGTGCCGGCGAATACGAACGGTATCGCTCGGCAACTGTGACCGAGCGCACTGGCTGGAGCCTTTCCCTGCCGTTCGGCGGGCATTTCTGTATCGCCGCGACCCCTGCGCTAAGTTGGCGGTCGAACCCGTTCCGCGAGCAGAGCGACGATCCATGGACGACCTACCCGGCATTCCCGAAGACCCGCAGGAGGCCGCGCTGGCCTTGCTGCACAGCCGTGCCGAAGTGGCCCGGCTGAAGGAGCGCGAGCAACTCTTCAGCGCCTTGCTGGCCAGCGTCAACTCGGTGCTCTGGGCCTACGACTGGCAGAACCGGCGGATGGTCTACGTCAGCCCCGCCTACGAGAAAATCTTCGGCCGTTCCGCGGCGCTGCTGCTGGCGGACTACGAGGAGTGGCGCAACAGCATCTACCCGGACGACCTCGACTACGCCGACAGCAGCCTGCTGCAGGTGCTCGAACGTGGCGCCGTGGAACAACGCGAATACCGCATCGTGCGCGGCGACGGCGAGGTCCGCTGGCTCAACGACAAGTGCTTCGTCAGTCGCCAGGGCGAGGCGGGACTGCCGCTGATGGTGGTGGGCATCGCCGAGGACATCACCGACAAGAAGCACATGGAGAGCGAGCTGCAACGGTTGGCCACCACCGACGTGCTGACCCAGAGCAGCAACCGTCGCTATTTCTTCGACAGTGCCGAGGCGGCCTTCAAGGAGTGTCGCCGCGAGGGGATACCGTTGGCGTTCCTGCTGCTGGACGTCGATGACTTCAAGAAGATCAACGACCGCTTCGGCCACCAGGTCGGCGACCAGGTCCTCCAGCGTATCGCCCAGAGCGGCAGTGCCGCGTTGCGCCGTGGCGACCTGTTCGGGCGGATCGGCGGCGAGGAGTTCGCCGTGCTGCTGCCCGGCTGCGACGAGCAGACCGCGCGACAGATCGGCGAACGCCTGCAGCGCGAGGTGCAACGCCTGCGCTTCCAGGAGGGCGAACAAAGCTTCGGGATCACCGTCAGCCAGGGCCTGACGGTCCTCCAGGCTGATGACGAGGGGCTCGGTGCCCTCTACAGCCGGGCCGACGCCGCGATGTACTCGGCCAAGCGCCAGGGCAAGGACTGCATCGTCGTGGGCTGACCGCTGGGCAAACGTTTCCGTTTTGTCGACGGCGCCACGGAATACCTCTTTGGGGAGGCGACCGGCAGGCTGCGGCTGCGGTACAATATTCCTTAAAGCTATTAAATACGAATAATTAATTCTTTTTAGGTTTATTGCGGATATTTTACTGTTTATTACCCACGCGCTATAAAGCGCAGGAAATAACGATTTTCTGAAACGTGGCGGTAACTCGCCAGAAAGGAAGCTGTAATAGGCGGTTTTCTGCCGATACCCTCCGGCCCGTCAGCCGGGAGAAGGGCAGGAAGCCCGAGAGGACGCGAAGGCGGAGCCCGATGGAAAGATTGGCTTACAAATTGCCTTCACTGGCGGTGGGTCGAGACACCCGCCGCACAATAACAAGACACGAGTACACCCATGCACACGCTTCCGTTCGCTGCCTCCCTGCCTGCTTGCCTGCCCCGTCGTTCCATCGTCGCGGGTTGCGCCGTTTCCTGATCCATCGAATGCCGAGTTTCGCGCGCGCCATCTTCCGGGATGGTTCGGCGCTCAGTGTTTCAACGACCGGTCGGGCCCACGCGTTCCACTTCCCCCGACCGGAAGACAATTAGCAATACCAATGGGGAAAAGACCAATGAAGAGTCGCAAGATCAACAAGTCACGACTGGCCCTGGCCATCACTGCCGGTACCCTCGGTGCCCTGGCGCAACAGGCGGTCGCCGCCGGTTTCATCGAGGACAGCAAGGCATCGCTGACCCTGCGCAACTTCTACATCAATACCGACAACCGCAATGGCAGCGCCTCGCCGAGCAAGCAGGAAGAGTGGGGCCAGGGCTTCATCCTGAATTACCAGTCGGGCTTCACCCAGGGCACCGTCGGCTTCGGCGTCGACGCGCTGGGCCTGCTCGGCGTGCGCCTGGACGGCGGCGGCCGTGCCGGCAAGAGCGGCCTGGGCCTGGACCGCCAGCCGGGCACCGTGTTCCCGCTGGAAAGCAACGGTGAGCCGGTGCACGACTTCGCCAGCCTGGGCCTGACCGCCAAGGCCAAGGTATCCAACACCGAGTTCCGCTATGGCACCCTGCAGCCGAAGCTGCCGGTGGTCACCTACAACGACGGCCGCCTGCTGCCGGTCACCTTCGAGGGCGGCCAGGTCACCTCGACCGACCTCAAGGACTTCACCCTGGTTGCCGGCCAACTGGAACACTCCAAGGGCCGTAACTCCACCGACAACCGCAGCCTGAGCATCGCCGGCGCCAACGGCAGCAGCGCCGGCTCGCGCGACAGCAACAAGTTCTACTACGCGGGTGGCGACTACAAGGTCAACAAGGACCTGACCCTGCAGTACTACTACGGCAACCTGGACGACTTCTACAAGCAGCACTTCCTCGGCCTGATCCACAACTGGCAGATCGGCCCGGGCGTCCTGAAGACCGACCTGCGCGCCTTCGACAGCAGCTCCGACGGCAAGAACGGCAGCCGTTCCGGCCGTGCCGACGGCTACGTCAGCAGCGGCTACTACGGCAGCGGCGTGACCAAGGGCGAAGTCGACAACCGCGCCTTCAGCGGTCTCTTCACCTATACCGTCAGCGGCCACAGCATCGGCGCCGGTTACCAGATCCTCAACGGCGACAGCGACTTCCCGTTCCTGAACCGTGGCGATGGCGAAGGTTCCACCGCGTACCTGATCACCGACGTGCAGATCGGCAAATTCCAGCGCGCCGGCGAGCGCACCTGGCAGGTCCGCTACGGCTACGACTTCGCTGGCCTCGGCCTGCCGGGCCTGACCTTCAACACCATGTACCTCAAGGGCGACAACATCAAGTCCGGGCGCGGCGACCAGAGCGAGTGGGAGCGTGACATCGCCCTAGCCTATGTGATCCCGGACGGTACCTTCAAAGGGCTGGGCTTCACCTGGAAGAACGCTTCGTTCCGCACCGGTCTGCCGGTGTCCGGCTCGGGCACTGCGACCCAGCGCGACCAGGACGAGAACCGCCTGATCGTCAGCTACACCCTGCCGCTGCTGTAAGGCGCCGGCCAGGCATGGAAAAGCCCGCGTCTTCCGAGAGGGCGCGGGCTTTTTTCATTCCGGAGCCAGCCGGCGCTATCTGTCGACTGGACGCTGCTCAGGCCTTGCGCGGCGCCGGTTGCTGCTGGGTGATGCAATGGATGTTGCCGCCGCCGAGGAGGATCTCGCGCCCCGGGACCATCACCACCTCGTGCTCGGGGAACACGCGCTGGAGTATCGCCCTGGCCTCGGCGTCCTTGGGATCGTCGAAGCTCGGCGCGACGATGCCGCCGTTGACGATCAGGAAGTTCACGTAGGAACCGGCCAGGCGAATGGAGGGATCGCGCGGCTGGCTGCCCTCGACGATATCCACGCCGTCGCACTCTTCCTGGGTCGCGTACAGCGGGCCGGGGATCGGCATCTTGTGCACCACCAGCTTGCGTCCCTTGGCGTCGCGGCTTTCTTCCAGCACGCGGAGGGCGGCCTGGCAGCGCAGGTAGTTCGGGTCATCCTGGTCGTCGGTCCAGGCCAGCAGCACCTCGCCGGGACGCACGTAGCAGCAGAAGTTGTCGACGTGGCCGTCGGTCTCGTCGTTGTAGAGGCCGTTCGGCAGCCAGATGATGCTGTCCACCGCAAGGTAGTCGCGCAGGGTTCGCTCGATCTCCACCTGGCTCAGGTGCGGATTGCGGTTGTGGTTGAGCAGGCATTCCTCGGTGGTGATCAGCGTGCCTTCGCCGTCGACGTGGATCGAGCCGCCCTCGAGGACGAAGTCGTCGGTGCGGTAGCGGGCGCGCCGTTCGATCTCGAGGATCTTGCGTGCCACCTGGTCGTCGCGCTGCCAGGGGAAGTACAGGCCGCCTTCGAAGCCACCCCAGGCGTTGAAGCCCCAGTCGACGCCGCGTACATCGCCCTTGTCGTCGATGACGAAGGTTGGGCCGGTGTCGCGGACCCAGGCATCGTCGCTGCTGATTTCCACTACGCGGATGTTGCCGTCGTCGAGGCGCGCGCGCGCGTTCTCGTACTGCCCGGCGCTGGCGCAGACGGTGACCGGCTCGAAGCGCGCGATGGCCTTGGCCACCGCGGCGAAGGCCGCCTGGGCCGGCTTGCCGCCGTTGCGCCAGTTGTCCGGGCGTTCCGGCCAGACCATCCAGGTCTGCTCGTGGGGTTCCCATTCGGCGGGCATGCGGAAGCCGTCGGCGCGTGGGGTGCTGGTCGGGTTGCTCATCGCTGCTCCTGAAATCGTTGCTATGCGCGGCGGACGCCGGCGCGGAATGCGCGGGGCGTCCCCGCGCGGATCGTTTCCCGAGGCCTCAGGACTCCAGCGAACCGTCGAGGGTCTTCAGCGGACCGTAGAGGTTCGGCCGGCGGTCGCGGAACACGCCCCAGGCGCTGCGGGTGCGCTCCAGCGCATCGAGGTCGAAGGTGTGGACAAGGATACCTTCCTCGGTGCGGTTCAGCTCCTCGACTTTCTCGCCGAACGGGTCGGCGATGAACGAGGAACCATAGAAGGTGATGTCGTAGCCATCCTGCTCCTCGCGGCCGATGCGGTTGGAAGCCACCAGTGGCATCAGGTTGGCCCCGGCATGGCCTTGCTGCACGCGCTGCCAGTGATCGCGCGAGCTGATGCTGGCGTCGTGCGGTTCGCTACCGATGGCGGTCGGGTAGAACAGGAGTTCCGCGCCGAGCAACGCCATGCTGCGCGCCGATTCGGGGAACCACTGGTCCCAGCAGATACCGACGCCGATCCGTGCGTAGCGGGTCTGCCAGACCTTGAAGCCGGTGTCGCCCGGATTGAAGTAGTACTTCTCGTGGTAGCCCGGGCCGTCCGGGATGTGGCTCTTGCGGTAGACCCCGAGGTTGCCGCCATCGGCGTCGATGACCGCGATGCTGTTGAAGCGGGCGCGCCCGGCGCGTTCGAAGAAGCTGATCGGCAATACCACCTGCAACTCCCGGGCGAGGGCCTGGAAGTGGGCGATGGCGGCGTTCTCCTCGACCGTGGTGGCCAGCTGCAGGTAGTCCGGGTTCGGCTTCTGGCAGAAGTAGGGGGTCTCGAACAGTTCCTGGATCAGGATGATCTGCGCACCCCTGGCGGCGGCCTGGCGCACCAGTTTCTCGGCGCGGGCGATGTTCGCCGGACGATCCCAGGAGCAGGCCATCTGGGTGGCGGCGACGGTGACGTTGCGGGTCATGGAACACCTCGTGTGCTGGCTCGGATGGCTGCCGGGCTTGGCGGCGGCCGGTTGTGGGTCGGGCGGGCGGGAACGGGGTGTCGCGCCCGATCGAGTGATGGGCGGATTTATATCCGATAAAAATCGGACTGTGAAGCGGTTTAAGGGAGTGTTATGGATTTTCTATCGATTTAAATCGGATATAAATCCGGTTAATGGTTCACTACGCTTTTCCAGGATCGGCGGCAGGTAGAGCCCCAGGTAGGCGTCGAACACCCGCATGCCTTCTTCCGCCAGGCGTGCGTCGATGATCCCGTGACGCTGTACCGACAATGCGTAGACGCGATCGCCTAGCTCCATGGCCAGGCTGAAGATCTCGATATCGGTCGGCAGCGGAGGCAGCAGGAAATGCCGCTCGAACAGGGCGCGCATGGCCTGGCCGAGTTGCACGTCATGTTGGCGATCGGCCTGGGTGACTTCGGCCAGGCCGTGGCTGGCGAGAATCAGTTGGCGGGCCGCCGCGTCGCGGGCGTAGACCGCCAGCATGCGCTCCTCGACGATCCGCGACAGGTCGCGCCAGCAGCGCAGGCCTGCATGGTCCACCGGCTGTTCGAGGCACGCGCGGAAGGCGGCGTGGACCTCGCCGGTCAGCCCCTGGAGCAGGGCCGGCACGCTGGGGAAGAAGTGGTAGACCGACGATGGTGGCATTTCCGCGCGTTCGGCCACGCTATAGATGGTCAGGCCGCCGATGCCTTCGTCGGCGAGCAGGCCGCGAGCGGCGTCGAGGATCGCGGCGATCCGGGCCTGGCTGCTGGCGCGGGGCTTGCGGGTGGGCGAGGTGGGCTGCATGTGGCGGGTCTCCGGGCGTGAGCGGCTATTGGACGCCAGCTCACGCGACCGGGGCAAGCCGCTCAGTGGCTGGCGCCGCGGAAGGCCTTCCAGATCTCGTCGACCACCGGCCGGAGTTTTTCCGGCGGCGTTTCCAGGGCGAACAGGCGGCGGCTGGTGTCGCGGTCCGGATACAGGCCGGGTTGCTGGCGCAGGGCGGGATCGAGGAAGCCGGCGGCGTCGGCGTTGCCGCTGGGGTAGAGGGTGGCGGCGGTGATCTGTGCGGCGATCTTCGGTTGCATCAGGTAGTCGATGAAACGGTGCGCCTCGCGTGGATGCTGGGCGCCGGCCGGGATCACCAGGTTGTCGATGAACAGCACCGAGCCTTCCTGCGGTACCTCGAAACTTACCGGCTGGCCCGCCTTGGCCGCGCGCAGGGCGTCGCCGACCCAGGCCATGGCCAGGCAGAGGCGACCGCCTTCGAGGTCGGCGATGTAGCGCTCGCTGTCGACGTAGCGCAGGTTCGGTCGCAGTCCGTGCAGCGCCTCGGCGGCGCGGCGTACCTGGCTCGGAGCGGTACGACCGAGGTTGCGGCCCTGGTAGTTGAGGAGGATCGCCAGGGTTTCGTCCGGCGCGTCCAGCAGGCTGATGCCGCAGCTTTTCAGGCGCTGGCTCTGGCTGGCGTCGAACAGCAGGCTCCAGCTGTTGGGCAGCGGCCCGCCATAGGCGGCTTCGGCCTGCGGGGTATTGATGGCCAGGCCTACGGCACCCCATAGATAGGGGACGGCGTGGCGGTTGTCAGGGTCGACCGCGGCCAGTTTGCTCAGCAATTGACGGTCGAGATGGCTGCGGTTGGGCAGCTGGGTGAAGTCCAGCGGCCGCAGCAGGTTGTCCTTCAGCAGGGCCGGCAGGGTGTCGTGGGAGGGGACGGCGACGTCGATCGCCTCGCCACTGCGCAGCGCCTTGTCCAGTTCCTCGGCGGTGGCGAAGGTGTGGTACTCGACGCGGATGCCGGTGTCCTTCTGGAAGGACTCGAGCACCTGCGGGTCGATGTAGTCGTTCCAGTTGTAGACGCGCAGGGTCTCCTCGGCCTGGGCCAGCCAGGGTGCGAGGGCGAGGAACAGCAGGGCGGAAAGGCGGGGCATGGAATCTTCTCGCTGGACGGAACGGAGCGGACGATGGTGCCGGAGCCAGGCGGCAGAGGCATTGATGCAGGCCAGCATCGAGTCTGGCGGGAGGCGTGGCGGCAGGCTGTGCCGTGGCGCACATTTCCCGGTTCCGAGAAAAGGACCGGGGCGGTTTCCCAGACACAGACGCCCCCGCGTTGAGTGTCTGCGAAACCGCCCCGGATTTCGCTGCGTACGGCGCCGGCCCAGGACCGGCGCGCCGATACCGCTACCTCAGACGGTATGCAGGTACCAGTTGTACTCGAGGTCGGAGATCGAGTGCTCGAACTCCTCCAGCTCGCTTTCCTTGCAGGCGACGAAGATGTCGATGTACTTCGGGTCGATGTACTTCGCCATGATCTCGCTTTCGTCCAGCTCGCGCAGGGCGTCGCGCAGGTTGTTCGGCAGGCTCGGCTCCATCTGCTCGTAGGAGTTGCCTTCGATCGGCGCGCCCGGCTCGACCTTGTTGGTCAGCCCGTGATGAACGCCTGCCAGCACCGCTGCCAGTAGCAGGTAGGGGTTGGCGTCGGCGCCGGCCACGCGGTGTTCCAGGCGTACCGCGTCCGGGCTGCCGGTGGGCACGCGCAGGGCCACGGTGCGGTTGTCCAGGCCCCAGCTCGGCGCGTTCGGCACGTAGAACTGCGAACCGAAGCGGCGGTAGGAGTTGACGTTCGGGCAGAGGAAGGCCATGGAGGCCGGCAGGGTCTCGAGCACACCGCCGATCGCATGGCGCAATGCGGCGTTCTGCTCGGGATCCTCGCTGGTGAAGATGTTGTTGCCGTGCTTGTCGAGCAGCGAGATATGCACGTGCAGTCCGTTCCCGGCCTGGCCCGGATAGGGCTTGGCCATGAAGGTGGTGTCCATCTCGTGGTCGTAGGCGATGTTCTTGACCAGGCGCTTGAGCAGCACCGCGTGGTCGCAGGCCTTGAGGGCGTCGTTGACGTGGTTGAGGTTGACCTCGAACTGCGCCGGTGCGGATTCGGCGACGATGGCGTCGGCCGGGATGCCCTGGGCGCGGGCGCCGTCGATGATGTCCTGGAGGCACTCGACGTATTCGTCGAGGTCGTCGATGGAGTACACCTGCACCGACTGCGGACGCTTGCCGGAGATCGGCGAGCGTGGCGGCTGCGGCCGGCCGTTCACGTTCTCCTGGTCGATCAGGTAGAACTCCAGCTCGAATGCGGCGACGATGGTCAGTTCCATCTCGGTGAACCTGGCCACCACCTGGCGCAGGACTTCGCGGGGGTCGGCGAAGAACGGCTCGCCTTCCAGTTCGTGCATGGTCATCAGCAGTTGCGCGGTCGGGCGCTTCTGCCAGGGTTCCATGGAGAGGGTGCCGGGGATCGGGTAGCAGATCCGGTCGGCGTCGCCGATGTCGAGACCCAGGCCGGTACTCTCTACGGTGGAGCCGGTGATATCGAGGGCGAACAGGGAAGCGGGGAGATTGATACCTTTTTCGAAGACTTTGTTCAGACTGTTGCGTTCGATCCGCTTGCCGCGAACCACGCCATTCATGTCTGCAATAAGGAGGTCGACGAACTGGACCTCGGGATGTTCCTTGAGGAACTCGCTCGGTTCAGTGAGCTGAACGGCACGCTGGGGTACCGACATGATGCAACACCTTTTTTGTTAAAAATTTCAATCATGCGGGGGGTAGGCTATGAGTCAATCCGAAAGCCTGTGGGATGTCAATAGCCGCCAAAAACGCCCTCTTGTGGGGCGTTGAGGCCGTTTTCAGGGCATTTTCGCCGGACGAAAAGCCGAAAAAAACCTCGCGTCGAAGGGTGTTCAGGAGTGCGTGTTCAATTTTTTACAGGCCTATTGTGTAAAAAAATGAACAACGCTAAGCTCGGCCAAACCCCATAACATCTACAAACAACGGGTGTCTCATGTCTCGCCTGCCGTTAATCGGCGTCACCGCCTGCACCAAGCAGATCGGTCTTCATCCCTACCACATTGCCGGCGACAAATATCTGCGTGCCGTCGTCAACGGCGCTGGCGGTCTCCCGCTGATCATTCCTGCGCTGGGCGAGTCGATCGACCAGGCAGCCCTGCTGGACAGCGTCGACGGCTTGCTCTTCACTGGCTCGCCGTCGAACGTCGAGCCCCGTCATTATAGTGGACCGGCGAGCGAGCCCGGCACCCTCCACGACTCCGACCGCGACGCCACCACGCTGCCGCTCGTCCGCGCCGCCATCGACGCCGGCATTCCGGTCCTCGGCATCTGCCGCGGTTTCCAGGAAATGAACGTGGCTTTCGGCGGTAGCCTGCACCAGAAGGTGCACGAGGTCGGAACCTTCATGGACCACCGCGAGCCGGCCGACCAGCCGCTCGAGGTTCAGTACGCGCCGCGCCATGCCATGCATGTGCAGCCGGGCGGAGTGCTCGCCGGCATCGGCTTGCCGAGCGAGTTCCAGGTCAATTCCATCCATGGCCAGGGCGTTGATCGTCTGGCGCCGGGCCTTCGAGTAGAAGCACTGGCGCCTGACGGGTTGGTCGAAGCCATCTCCGTAGAAGGTGCAAAAGCCTTCGCTCTTGGTGTGCAATGGCACCCGGAGTGGCAGGTTCTGACGAACCCCAACTATCTCGCTATCTTCCAGGCTTTCGGTAAGGCCTGCAGCAAGAGGGCGGGGCAACGTTGAGTCCGGCTGTTGGGGCCGGACTCTCAACCCTGAGGTCTTTATGACTACCAAGTTAGACCAGCTGACCAGCTGGCTGAAGGAACGCAAGATCACCGAAGTGGAATGCCTGATTTCCGATCTGACAGGCATCGCCCGCGGCAAGATCTCGCCGACCAACAAATTCATCGCGGAAAAGGGCATGCGCCTGCCGGAGAGCGTTCTGCTGCAGACCGTCACCGGCGACTACGTGGAAGACGACATTTACTACGACCTGCTCGACCCGGCCGACATCGATATGGTCTGCCGCCCGGACGAGAATGCCGTGTTCCTCGTCCCCTGGGCCATCGAGCCCACCGCGATGGTGATCCACGACACCTTCGACAAGCTCGGCAATCCCATCGAGCTGTCGCCGCGCAACATCCTCAAGCGCGTGTTGAAGATGTATGCCGACAAGGGCTGGCGGCCGATCGTGGCGCCAGAGATGGAGTTCTACCTGACCAAGCGCAGCGACGACCCCGACTATCCGCTGCAGGCCCCGGTGGGCCGCTCCGGACGCCAGGAAACCGGGCGCCAGTCGTTCTCCATCGACGCCGCCAACGAGTTCGACCCGCTGTTCGAGGACATGTACGACTGGTGCGAGGCCCAGGGCCTTGACCTGGATACGCTGATCCACGAGGAAGGCACCGCGCAGATGGAGATCAACTTCCGTCATGGCGACGCCCTCGACCTGGCCGACCAGATCCTGGTGTTCAAGCGCACCATGCGCGAGGCCGCGCTCAAGCACAACGTCGCCGCGACCTTCATGGCCAAGCCGATGACCGGCGAGCCGGGCAGCGCGATGCACCTGCACCAGAGCATCGTCGACGTGAAGACCGGCAAGAACATCTTCTCCAATGCCGACGGCACCATGAGCGAGCTGTTCCTGCACCATATCGGCGGCCTGCAGAAGTTCATCCCGGAAGTGCTGCCGCTGTTCGCGCCCAACGTGAACTCGTTCCGCCGCTTCCTGCCCGATACCTCGGCGCCGGTGAACGTCGAGTGGGGCGAAGAGAACCGTACCGTCGGCCTGCGCGTGCCGGACTCCAGCCCGGAGAACCGCCGGGTCGAGAACCGTCTCGCCGGCGCCGACGCTAACCCTTACCTGGCGCTGGCTGCCAGCCTGCTGTGCGGCTACATCGGCATGGTCGAAGGCATCAAGCCGAGCGCCCAGGTCAAAGGTCGCGGCTATGAACGCCGCAACCTGCGCCTGCCGCTGACGATCGAAGCGGCGCTGGAGCGCATGGAGAACTGCAAGCCCCTCGAGCAGTATCTCGGCAGCAAGTTCATCAGCGGCTACGTCGCGGTGAAGCGTGCGGAGCACGAGAATTTCAAGCGGGTAATCAGCTCCTGGGAGCGGGAATTCCTCCTGCTTTCCGTTTGATCCTGACCGGGGGCGGCCGGCGTGGTCCGCCGCTCCCGGACAGTCTTGAATAGAAGAGGTGTGACATGAACAGCCAAATCACCAACGCCAAGACCCGTGAGTGGCAGGCGTTGAGCCGCGACCACCATCTGCCGCCGTTCACCGACTACAAGCAGTTGAACGAGAAGGGCGCGCGGATCATCACCAAGGCCGAAGGCGTCTATATCTGGGACAGCGAGGGCAACAAGATCCTCGATGCGATGGCCGGCCTCTGGTGCGTCAACGTCGGCTACGGCCGCGAGGAGCTGGTCCAGGCCGCCACCCGGCAGATGCGCGAGTTGCCGTTCTACAACCTGTTCTTCCAGACCGCCCACCCGCCGGTGGTCGAGCTGGCCAAGGCGATCGCCGACGTCGCTCCGGAAGGCATGAACCACGTGTTCTTCACCGGCTCCGGCTCCGAGGCCAACGACACCGTGCTGCGTATGGTCCGCCACTATTGGGCGACCAAGGGCCAGCCGCAGAAGAAAGTGGTGATCGGCCGCTGGAACGGCTACCACGGCTCCACCGTCGCCGGCGTCAGCCTGGGCGGCATGAAGGCGTTGCATGAGCAGGGTGATTTCCCCATCCCGGGCATCGTCCACATCGCCCAGCCCTACTGGTACGGCGAGGGCGGCGACATGTCGCCGGACGAATTCGGCGTCTGGGCCGCCGAGCAGCTGGAGAAGAAGATTCTCGAAGTGGGCGAGGAAAACGTCGCCGCCTTCATCGCCGAGCCGATCCAGGGCGCCGGCGGCGTGATCGTCCCGCCGGACACCTACTGGCCGAAGATCCGCGAGATCCTCGCCAAGTACGACATCCTGTTCATCGCCGACGAAGTGATCTGCGGCTTCGGCCGTACCGGCGAGTGGTTCGGCAGCCAGTACTACGGCAACGCCCCGGACCTGATGCCGATCGCCAAGGGCCTCACCTCCGGCTACATCCCCATGGGCGGGGTGGTGGTGCGCGACGAGATCGTCGAAGTGCTCAACCAGGGCGGCGAGTTCTACCACGGCTTCACCTATTCCGGTCACCCGGTGGCGGCCGCCGTGGCCCTGGAGAACATCCGCATCCTGCGCGAAGAGAAGATCATCGAGAAGGTGAAGGCGGAAACGGCACCGTATTTGCAGAAACGCTGGCAGGAGCTGGCCGACCACCCGTTGGTGGGCGAAGCGCGCGGGGTCGGCATGGTCGCCGCCCTGGAGCTGGTCAAGAACAAGAAGACCCGCGAGCGTTTCACCGACAAGGGCGTCGGGATGCTGTGCCGGGAACATTGTTTCCGCAACGGTTTGATCATGCGCGCGGTGGGCGACACTATGATTATCTCGCCGCCGCTGGTGATCGATCCGTCGCAGATCGATGAGTTGATCACCCTGGCGCGCAAGTGCCTCGATCAGACCGCCGCCGCCGTCCTGGCTTGAGTCCCTGAGCGGACTTTTGCCAGACTGCGCCAGTGCGTTGGCCAGGCTCACCGGGTGGTGACGCGATCGGTTGCGCCACCGCCCGGATACTTCAACAAAAATGGAGCTACCCCGCATGATGAAACGTTTCGGTAAGACCCTGCTCGCCCTGACCTTGGCGGGCTCTGTGGCCGGTATGGCGCAGGCTGCGGACAACAAGGTACTGCACGTGTACAACTGGTCCGACTACATCGCGCCGGACACCCTGGAGAAGTTCACCAAGGAAACCGGGATCAAGGTCGTCTACGACGTCTACGACAGCAACGAAGTGCTGGAAGCCAAGTTGCTGGCGGGCAAGTCCGGGTACGACGTGGTGGTGCCGTCCAACTCCTTCCTCGCCAAGCAGATCAAGGCCGGGGTCTACCAGAAGCTCGACAAGTCCAAGCTGCCGAACTGGAAGAACCTGAACAAGGACCTGATGCACACCCTGGAAGTCAGCGACCCGGGCAACGAGCATGCGATTCCCTACATGTGGGGCACCATCGGCATCGGCTACAACCCGGACAAGGTCAAGGCGGCCTTCGGCGACAATGCGCCGGTGGATTCCTGGGACCTGGTATTCAAGCCGGAGAACATCCAGAAGCTGAAGCAGTGCGGCGTCAGCTTCCTCGACTCGCCGACCGAGATTCTCCCGGCGGCCCTGCACTATCTCGGCTACAAGCCGGACACCGACAATCCCAAGGAACTCAAGGCGGCCGAAGAGCTGTTCCTGAAGATCCGTCCCTACGTCACCTACTTCCACTCGTCGAAGTACATTTCCGACCTGGCCAACGGCAACATCTGCGTCGCCATCGGCTACTCCGGCGACATCTACCAGGCCAAGTCCCGCGCCGAAGAGGCGAAGAACAAGGTCACCGTCAAGTACAACATTCCCAAGGAAGGCGCCGGCAGCTTCTTCGACATGGTCGCCATTCCCAAGGACGCCGAGAACACCGAGGGCGCCCTGGCCTTCGTCAACTTCCTGATGAAGCCGGAAATCATGGCCGAGATCACCGACGTGGTTCAGTTCCCCAACGGCAACGCAGCGGCCACCCCGCTGGTGTCCGAGGCGATCCGCAACGACCCGGGCATCTACCCGAGCGAAGAGGTCATGAAGAAGCTGTATACCTTCCCCGACCTGCCGGCCAAGACCCAGCGGGCGATGACCCGCAGCTGGACCAAGATCAAGTCCGGCAAGTGATCCGCGAGGAGCCCGGCGGCGCCTGAAGCCGCCGGCGCTCCGGCACGAGAGAACCGGAACGCGGCCGGGTTTCCTCCGGCCACGCTCCCCTGCGAAGAGGTTCGACTCTTTTGCCCGTTCGTCCAGACGCTTCCTCCTGGGGGCCCGACGACCGGACGCAGTATCGACGACGAAGACGCTGCCATGGGCGCTGCGCCAATCTGCCGCGCCGGGGCCGGTCGTGTCGCTCGCACCGGGGCCGAGGGCCCGGAAAACCTGAAACCAACACGCCGGTAGGGAACCCAGCTCACTCATGTTTCCCGGCGGAATCGTCGGGTTGTCATGAAACCCGAGTGATCTGGGCTTACATCGGCACTTGAAGAACACGGGTCGAACAGGCAGGGTGCTGCCGTGAAAAGGCCCGGAACAGGAGTCGGACATGCAACATTCCATTGGCAAGACACTGCTGGTAGCCGCTCTGGCTACGGCGATCGCGGGCCCCGTGCAGGCGGAGAAGAAGAGCCTGCACATCTATAACTGGACCGATTACATCGCTCCCACCACCCTCAAGGACTTCACCAAGGAGAGCGGGATCGACGTCAGCTACGACGTCTTCGACTCCAACGAGACCCTCGAGGGCAAGCTGGTCTCCGGCCACTCCGGCTATGACATCGTGGTGCCGTCGAACAACTTCCTCGGCAAGCAGATCCAGGCCGGTGCCTTCCAGAAGCTGGACAAGAGCAAGCTGCCGAACTGGAAGAACCTCGATCCGGCGCTGCTCAAGCAACTGGAGGTCAGCGACCCGGGCAACCAGTACGCGGTTCCCTACCTGTGGGGCACCAACGGCATCGGTTACAACGTGGCCAAGGTCAAGGAAGTCCTCGGCGACCAGCCGATCGACTCCTGGGCCATCCTCTTCGAGCCGGAGAACATGAAGAAGCTCGCCAAGTGCGGCGTAGCCTTCATGGACAGCGGCGACGAGATGCTGCCCGCCGCCCTCAACTACCTGGGGCTGGACCCCAACACCCACGACCCGAAGGACTACAAGAAGGCCGAGGAAGTCCTGACCAAGGTTCGCCCCTACGTCAGCTACTTCCACTCCTCCAAGTACATCTCCGACCTGGCCAACGGCAACATCTGCGTCGCCTTCGGCTATTCCGGGGACGTCTTCCAGGCCGCTGCCCGCGCCGAAGAGGCCGGCAAGGGCATCGACATCCAGTACGTGATTCCCAAGGAAGGCGCCAACCTGTGGTTCGACCTGATGGCGATTCCCGCCGATGCCAAGGCCGCCGATAACGCCTATGCGTTCATCGACTACCTGCTGCGTCCGGAGGTGATCGCCAAGGTCAGCGACTACGTCGGCTACGCCAACGCGATACCGGGGGCCCGCCCGCTGATGGACAAGAGCGTCAGCGACAGCGAGGAGGTGTATCCGCCGCAGGCCGTGCTCGACAAGCTCTACGTTTCCGCCGTGTTGCCGGCCAAGGTGCTGCGCCTGCAGACCCGTACCTGGACCCGGATCAAGACCGGCAAATAAGTTCAAATTCCGCCCGGTAGCGTGACCGGGCTCAACGACTTGGGAGTTGTGGTAATGGCGATAGCCTCCGGTGCCTACAAGAAAGCCCTAGAGGGCAACCAGCAGCCGAAAGAGGTGCTGGTAAAGATCGACCGGGTAACCAAGCAGTTCGACGAGACGCTGGCGGTGGACACCGTGTCCCTGACCATCAACAAGGGCGAGATCTTCGCCCTGCTCGGCGGCTCCGGCTCGGGTAAATCCACCCTGTTGCGCATGCTCGCCGGTTTCGAGCGGCCCACCGAGGGGCGGATCTTCCTCGATGGCCAGGACATCACCGACCTGCCGCCCTACGAGCGACCGATCAACATGATGTTCCAGTCCTATGCGCTGTTCCCGCACATGAGCGTGGCGCAGAACATCGCCTTCGGCCTCAAGCAGGACGGCCTGCCCAAGGCCGAGATCGACGAGCGCGTGGCCGAGATGCTCAAGCTGGTGCACATGACCCAGTACGCCAAGCGCAAGCCGCACCAGCTCTCCGGCGGCCAGCGCCAGCGGGTGGCCCTGGCCCGTTCGCTGGCCAAGCGGCCGAAGCTGCTGCTGCTCGACGAGCCGATGGGCGCGCTGGACAAGAAGCTGCGCTCGCAGATGCAACTGGAACTGGTGGAGATCATCGAGCGCGTCGGCGTGACCTGCGTGATGGTGACCCACGACCAGGAAGAGGCCATGACCATGGCCCAGCGCATCGCCATCATGCACCTGGGCTGCATCGAGCAGATCGGCAGCCCGATGGACATCTACGAGACCCCGGCGAGCCGCCTGGTCTGCGAGTTCATCGGCAACGTCAACCTGTTCGACGGCGTGCTGGTGGAGGACGTGCAGGACCATGCGGTGATCGCCTGCCCGCAGCTGGAGAACCCGATCTACATCGGCCACGGCATCAGCACCCGCGCCGAGGACAAGCGCATCACCTACGCGCTGCGGCCGGAGAAAGTGATGATCAGCGCGCAGAAGCCGGACAACCTGGAACACGCCGGGCACAACTGGGCCCAGGGCACCGTCTACGACATCGCCTACCTTGGCGGCCACTCGGTGTACTACATCAAGCTGGCCTCCGGGATGATCGTCCAGGCCTTCATGGCCAACGCCGAGCGCCACGTCGCCCGGCCGACCTGGGACCAGTCGGTGTACATCAGCTGGTACGACGACAGCGGCGTGGTACTGCAGTCATGAAATTCGCCAACAGCCTGAAAAAGCGCATGCCCACCGGGCGGCATGCGGTCATCGGGGTGCCGTTCCTGTGGCTCTTCCTGTTCTTCCTGCTGCCCTTCGCCATCGTGCTGAAGATCAGCCTGGCGGAAGCGGACGTGGCCATCCCGCCCTACACCGAGATCTTCGCCTACGCGGACCAGCAGTTGCAGGTGCTCCTCAACCTCGGCAACTACCTGATGCTGACCGATGACCCGCTCTACATCGATGCCTACCTCGGCTCGCTGAAGATGGCCTTCATCAGTACCCTGATCTGCCTGCTGGTGGGCTACCCGATGGCCTACGCCATCGCCCGCTCCAGCCAGTCCTCGCAGACTGTCCTGCTGCTGCTGATCATGATGCCGACCTGGACGGCGATCCTGATCCGGGTCTATGCCTGGATGGGCATCCTTTCCAACAACGGCCTGCTCAACAGCGTACTGATGGGGCTGGGGCTCATCAGCGAGCCGCTGACCATCCTCAATACCAACATCGCGGTGTACATCGGCATCGTCTATTCCTACCTGCCGTTCATGATCCTGCCGCTCTACGCCAACCTGGTGAAGCACGACCCGAGCCTGCTGGAGGCCGCTTCCGACCTGGGCGCGCGTAACTTCACCAGCTTCTGGAAGATCACCGTGCCGCTGTCGAAGAACGGCATCATCGCCGGCTGCATGCTGGTGTTCATCCCGGCGGTGGGCGAGTTCGTCATCCCGGAACTGCTCGGCGGCCCCGAGACCCTGATGATCGGCAAGGTGCTCTGGCAGGAGTTCTTCAACAACCGCGACTGGCCGGTGGCGTCCGCCCTGGCGGTGGTAATGCTGGCGATCCTGATCATCCCGATCATCCTGTTCAACAAGAACCAGGCCAAAGAACTGGAGGGCAAGGTATGAGCCAGCACAGCGTATCCCGCTCCGTATCCCGTTCAACAGGCTCTCCATCCAGAAGCGTGGCCAAAGAACTGGAGGGCAAGGTATGAAGCGCTGGAATTTCTCCAACGTCATGCTGATCGTCGGCCTGCTCTTCATCTACCTGCCGATGCTGATCCTGGTGATCTATTCGTTCAACGCCTCCAAGCTGGTGACGGTGTGGGGCGGCTGGTCGGTGAAGTGGTACGTCGGCCTGCTGGACAACACCCAACTGGTCAGTTCGGTCGGCCGCTCCCTGGAGATCGCCTTCTATACGGCGTTCTCCTCGGTGCTCCTCGGCACCCTGGCGGCCTTCGTCCTCACCCGCATCCCGCGCTTCCGCGGTCGTACGCTGTTCGGCGGCATGGTCACCGCGCCGCTGGTGATGCCGGAAGTGATCACCGGCCTGTCGCTGCTGCTGTTGTTCGTGGCCATGGCGCAACTGATCGGCTGGCCGCAGGAACGGGGTATCGTGACCATCTGGATCGCCCACACCAGCTTCTGCTCGTCCTACGTGGCGGTGGTGGTGTCGGCGCGCCTGCGTGAACTCGACCTGTCGATCGAGGAAGCGGCGATGGACCTGGGCGCCAAGCCCTGGAAGGTGTTCCTGCTGATCACCATCCCGATGATCGCGCCCTCGCTGGCGGCGGGCGGCATGATGTCCTTCGCCCTGTCGCTGGACGACCTGGTACTGGCCAGCTTCGTCTCCGGACCCGGCTCGACCACCTTGCCGATGGAAGTGTTCTCGGCGGTACGCCTGGGCGTGAAGCCGGAGATCAACGCGGTGGCCAGCCTGATCCTGCTGAGCGTTTCGCTGTTCACCTTCTTCGCCTGGTACTTCACCCGCCAGGCCGAGGAGCGGCGTCGCCGGGCGATCCAGCAGGCGATGGAAGAGACCGCGACCGACTGGCAGAAAGGCTCGCCGACCCCGGCCTGAGCCCTCCGCCGAAAAGAAAAGGCCACCTGCGGGTGGCCTTTTTCATTGGCGCGTCGGTGGCGGGAAATGCCTGGCTACGCTCCGTAGGACGAATAACGCCCGAGGTGTTATCCGCCGATACCCTGTTGTATCCGGCGGACAACCACCATCCGGTTACTCGCCCTACGCCACGCCGGGCGGATGCTCCGCCGGCCGGCTCAGCGCTTCGGTTCCAGCACCAGCACGCCCTTGCTGTTCGCCTTCACCTCGTTTTCCTCGTAGTGCTGCGGCAGGTAGTGGCCCTCGATGTAGGCCTCGGCCTGGTCGTCGTAGTGGCCGTCGAAGGGCACGCCGCTCTGCCCGACCGGGTTGATGCCAAGGCTGTGGGTCGGGTCGGCGAAGTCCACCAGGCGCCGGGTCGATGGGCCGTAGGTGACCGCCCAGGGGGCCGGGCCGATCTTCGCCGACAGGTTGTTCGGTACCTCGTGGGTGCCGGGGGCGGCGAACGGACCGACGTTGAGAAGGCGCTTGAGCAGCGCTTGCTGGCCCAGGGCGTGCTCGTGGGTCAGGGTATGCGCCTTGCCCCACAGCCAGCCGGACGGGTCGTTGCCGAGGGTGCCGCGCAGATGCGCGAGGGAGGCGTTCCAGGCGGCCCTGACGATATCCGCGCGGGTTTCCCGGCGTTCTGTGCGGCGGTCGTCCCACCAGGGCGAGTCGGCGTCGCCAGCCAGCCGAGGCAGCGCGCTGTCGATGGCGCGGGTGGCGATCAGACTGTCGAAGAAGGCATCGCCCAGTTCGTCGTGCAAGGCGCTCTCGGCAATCTGGAACAGCAACTGGTTGAACAGCGTGGCGGCGGTCGAGTCGACCGGGTAGTCGCCCTTCCAGGCCGCCAGTTGCTCGACCAGGCGCTTGCCTTCGGCGTCGTCGACCACCTCGCGCAGGACCGGCAGCAAGGGTGCGAGCAGGCGCGGCGCGTAGCCGGTGCGATTGCCGAGTTGCAGCGCGCGGCTGTTGTCCAGGTTCCATTTGGTGCCGCGGTCGGCCAGTTGGGTATCCAGCCACTGGCCGCGGTCCGCCAGGTTGTAGTAGCCGGGAATCGGCCGGCCATTGGCCGGGACCGGCTGGAAGTTGGCGGAGACGATGTAGCCGCGCGCCGGGTTTTCCTCCTGCGGGTTGTCGGCGAACGGATAGAAGCCGGACTTGTCCGCCTCGCCCTTGCTGCCGTCGAGGATGAAGCTCGGGTTCACTCCCTCCGGCCGCTTCGGCAGGGCCGCCGAGGCCCACCAGCCGATATCGCCGGCGGCATTGGCCCAGACCAGGTTGAGTCCTGGCGAATGGATCTTCGAGGCCGCCGCGCGGGCCTTGGCCAGGGTATCGGCGCGATTCAGCTGGTAGAAGGCGTCGAGCACCGGGTTCTCGGTCTCGAGGAAAGCCCACCACATGGCGATCGGGGTCTTGCCGGAGCTGGCGCCGAGGGCGTCGTTGACGATCGGACCGTGGGGCGAGCGGCGCAGGGTGAGCTTCACCGGCGCAGCGCCCTTGACCGCGATTTCCTGCTCCTCGCTCTGCAGGTCGACCCATTTGCCCTGGTACCAGACCTGGTTGGGGTTGTCCGGGTTGACCTTCTCGGCGACCAGGTCGAGGTCGTCGTTCTGGAACATCGTCAGGCTCCAGCCGAACGCGCGGTTGTGGCCCAGCGAGGCGAAGGGGTTGAGCGCCTGGTGGTGGCCATAGAGTTCGAAACCGGGCGCGCTCAGCTGGGCCTCGTACCATACCGCCGGCGCGGCGAAGCGGATATGCGGGTCGCCGGCCAGCAGGGGCTTGCCGCTGGCGGTGCGGCTGCCGGCGACGACCCAGGCGTTGCTGCCCTCGAACTGCGGCAGGCCGGCGTCCTCCAGGGCCTGCTGGCTGAGACGGGCGAGGGCGCCAAGGTCCTTCCAGTCGCCGGCGCCCAGTGCGCCGGAGGGCGTCAGCACGCCCTGCGGATGCCAGTCGAGATCGAAGATGCGCAGGTAGTCGCTGCCCAGTTCGTCGCGGATGTAGGTCAGCACCGGCTCGGTGCGGAAGGCGGCGGCGAAGCTGTAGGCCATGTAGCCGGCGATGCTCAGGGTGTCTTCGGGGGTGAAGGGACGCCTGGGTATGCCCAGCAGGTCGAATTCGAGCGGCGCCGGGTTGTTTTCCTGGAACTGGTTGACCCCGTCCAGGTAGGCCTCCAGCACCTTCCAGGGCTGCGACTGCTTGTCCTGGCGGGCGCTGTATTCGGCGGCGTGGTCGCGGATGCGCAGGGTGCGGAACAGACGGTCGGTATCCACCAGCTTGGGTCCGAGCACTTCGGCCAGCTCGCCGCGCGCCAGGCGCCGCAGCATTTCCATCTGGAACAGGCGGTCCTGGGCGTGCACGTAGCCGAGGGCGCGGTAGAGGTCGGTCTGGTTCTGCGCATACAGGTGCGGAACCCCGCGCTCGTCGTAGCGCACGTCGACCGGCGCCTGCAGGTGGGCCAGGGCGAGCGAGCCGTTGCGGAGCGGCTGCTTGGCATGGAGGTACCAGGCGCCGCCGGCAGCCGCGGCGGCGACCGCCACGGCGATCACGGTCAGGGTGCGTTTCATCGATCCTTTCTCCTTGTTGTAGTGCCGAGCATTCTGCGGATGCCGCCGGCCCGCGGCATTGACCGAATGCTCGGACCCTGGAAGTCTTTGGTCAATCGCGAGGAGCCGCCATGCAGGACGACCCGTCTACCAGCCCCCTGACCCATTCCGCCACGTTGCGGCGTCTGTTGTATGAAGCCCTGGACGCCCTCGGGCTCGACCCCACCCGCGTCTACCGCAGCGTCTACCGGCGTATCCCGCTGCCGCCGCCGACCCTGGGCGGCCGCCTGGTGCATGACAACGCCCCGTTGTTCTGGACCGAACTGGCGGCGGTGACCGGCGATGCCGACATCGGCCTGCACCTGGGCGAGGCAATGAAGCCGCGCCTGCTCGATGTGGTCGGCTACCTGCTGCTGTCCGCGCGCGACCTGGAGGAGGCGCTGCGCAGCTTCGTGCGTTTCCAGCACATTCTCTCCGGCGGTTTCGCCGCGCGCCTCGAGGTCGAAGGGGAAACGGCAAGGCTGATCCTCGACATCAACTACCTGGGCTATGCCTCGCTGCGCCAGCAGATCGAATGCCTGATGCTGCTGTTCCTCAAGCTGCTGGCGCTGATCAGCGACGACGAGTTCGTCGCCGAGCGCATCGAGTTCCGCCACCGAGCCCCGCCGCGGCTGGGCGAACACCGCCGGTTGTTCGGCAGGCTGCCGCTGTTCTCGCGGCCGCACGATGCCCTGGTGTTTTCCGCCGCCTTGCTGCGGCGTCCTTCGCGCAACGCCAATCCGGACATGCATGGCGTGCTGACCCGCCACGCGGAAGAACAGTCCCGCGAACTCAGCGAGAACCGCTTGCTCAATCGCGTGCGCTACCTGATCGAGCTGCGCCTCGGGGAGGGCTATGGCTTGCGCCAGTGCGCGGCGGAGCTGGGCCTTGGCAGCGGTGCCTTGCAGCGTGCGCTGGCCGCTGGGGGAGCGAGTTTCCGGCAGGTTCGCGATGAGGTTCGCCGGCAGCGGGCGAGCGAGATGCTGTTGGCCGGTCGCGCCATCCGCGAGGTGGCCAAGGCTTGCGGGTTCGCCGAGCTGTCGCCGTTCTACCGGGCCTTTCGCCGCTGGCACGCCGCGCCCCCGGAGCAATACAGGGCGCGGCTGGCGAAGCGGGAAGAGGGTTACTCGACCAGCGGTACCTGACGGCCGATCTCCAGGGTGGCGATGGCGTCGAGCTGGATCTCGATCTGCAGGAAGCGCATGGCGCGCTTGGGCGAGACGTTCTTGGCGATGCGCTTGACGTACTTGTCGCGCAGTTCCAGGCGGTCCTCCTGGAGGTCGTCGACACGCTCGATCAGCGTGCTCGCCTGGTCGTCGCTGACGTTGCCGCTGTTGTAGGCCTGGGCGTAGTCGAGCAGGAGCTTGAGGGTTTCCTTGCTGAGCTTGTCCGACTCGGTGCGGTAGGTGTTGTAGATCGGCCAGAACTTCTCGCCTTCCTGGTCGGTGAGGTTCATGTTGGCCTCGACGATGCGCTTGCGCTTGTAGTCGACGTCGGCCAGGTCGTTCTGGATCTGCGCCTGGTGCTCCTTCATCAGTTCCTTGCTGCTGGGCTGAGGGTCGTTCTGGGCGGCCATCAGCGGCAGGCTGACGAGGGCGAGCAGGGCGAGGGTGGGACGTAGGGACATGCAGCGACTCCTTGGTTCGGCAACGGCCCCTCGTGGGCCGACCCGGGCAGTGTAGCCGCTACGCCGTCCGGCGCCCCCTCCGGAAGGCCCGGTGTTGAGCCAGGTCAGCCTTTTTCCGGGGTCCAGGGGCAGTAGCAACCCACGGCGAGGGTATGGGTGGCATCCACCGGACGTCCCTGCAGCAGCGCTTCGAGGATCGGTTCGATGAAGCTGTTGCTGGAGGTGCATACCGCGCCCTCGCTATAGGGGCCGAAGTAGGCCAGGCGGCCGTCGCGGTCCCAGATCGCCACGGCCGGGCTGGCCGGCAACTGCTCGGAACCGGGCAGACCGGCGAGGGGGCGCAGGGCGGCCAGGTTGTCCGGCAGGCGGCCCTGGCTGCCAGGCTTCTGCAGGACATGGAACTCCACGCCCTTGCCGGCGAAGCGTTCGATCAGCTCGCCGAGGTGCTGCTGGTTGCCGACGTTGCAGGGGCAGGCCGGGTCCCAGAAATGCACCAGGCGGATCGCCCCCGGCCCGGCCAGCTCGGCCGGCAGGCGCAGGCTGTCGCCGGAGAACAGGGTGGTCTGCTCGCTGAACGGGCGGATGTAGCGGATCTCGAACCACCAGTAGGCGGCGAGCAGGCCGCCGGCCCAGAGCAGGCCGACCAGGCTGACGAGGAGCGTCTTGCGGCGGGGAGTCATGGCATTCACACGGAAAACGGGTGCCAAGCTTGCCATGTGTTCGCGCGCAGCTGAATATCCCTGGGTTTCGCCCGTGGCCCGGCCACGAATAGATTGCAGCCCGGAACCGCCGATGTCAGAAGCCTTCAACCCCGATTACCTGCGCCAGCACCTGCGACCCTTGGCCGCGGCCGAGGCGGACGCCGCCGTCCTCGCCTACCAGGCCTACTACGGCCTGGACCTGCGCTCCCGCCATCCGCGCCTGCAAGCGCGGCTCGGCAGCATGGCGGTCGACGGGCGCCGCCTGGCGGTGCAGGCCTGGCTGCTGCCGGAGGCGCGCGGCAGCCTGTTGCTGATGCATGGCTATTACGACCACATGGGACTGTATCGGCACGTGGTCGACTGGGCGCTGGGCATGGGCTTCTCGGTGCTCGCCTGCGACCTGCCGGGGCATGGCCTGTCCGAAGGCGAGCGGGCCAGCATCCGCGACTTCGCCGAATACCAGGCGGTGTTCAAGGGCCTGCTGGGCCAGGCTGCCGAACTCGACCTGGCGGCGCCCTGGCACCTCTGCGGACAAAGCACCGGTGGGGCGATCCTGCTGGACTACCTGCTGCACGGCGGCGAACGTCCCGAGCTGGGCGAGACGATTCTCCTGGCGCCGCTGGTGCGCCCGCGCGCCTGGGGCTGGTCGAAGCTCAGCTACCGCCTGCTGAGCCCCTTCGTCGACTCGATCCCGCGGCGCTTCTCGGAGAACTCCAGCGATCCGCAGTTCCTCGACTTCCTCCGCGAGCACGATCCGTTGCAGCCACGCACCCTGCCGACCGCCTGGGTCGGCGCGCTGACCCGCTGGGTGCCGCGCATCGAGCGGGCGCCTCGGCGTGCCCTGAGCCCCCTGGTGGTGCAGGGCGAGTCCGACGAGACGGTGGACTGGCGCCATGGCCTTAAGGTGCTGCGGGAGAAATTCGACGAGCCGCGGATACTGTTGCTGGAAGAGGCGCGCCATCACCTGGCGAACGAAAGCGAGGGGCTGCGGCGGCGCTATTTCGATTTCCTGAGCGACGCGCTGGGGGCCTGAATTCCAGGCCCCGCGGCGATCAGGGGGCGACCGCCTGGTCCACCGCCAGGCCGGCTTTCAGCGCGGCCAGGGCCGCCTGGTAGTAGCTGCGGCCGGACGGCGACTCGGCGAAGTTCACGTACTGGGTGAGTTCCGCGTCGGAGAGATCGCGGTAGACATACAGCAGGGTGTTCTCCAGGTCCGCGCCGATCTGCTGCACCAGGCGCTGGCGCTGGCCTTCCAGCAACTGGCCGGTCTGTCCGCCGCCAAGCAGGCCGGGGAGGCCCGGAAGCATTTGGCTGAGGCTGTCGGCGGCGACCCCGGCCAGGGCCAGGCTGACTTCCGCACCGGCCTCTCGGGCCGGAAGGACCTGGGCCAGGCGCTTCACCAGGGCCCGGCGCGGCTCGCTGGCGGTCTGCCGCGGCAGGCCGTTGCTGTGCTGGAGCAACTGGTCGCGGCGGGTGGCGAGCACCTCGGCGGCGACCACCTTGCGCCCCAGCGGCGACTCGAAGAAATTCAGCGGGCTGGCGCTGTCCGGCAGGTTCTCGCGCAGGCCGTTGAGGGCGCGCTGGTCGACTTCGGCCGGGGCGAAGCGGCGATTGCTGTTGTCCACCAGGGTCTGGTAGAGCGCGGGTGGCAGCTTGTCCTGGTAGCGCTTCTGCGCCGCGTCCAGGGCATCGCTGAAATGCGCGCGCTGGTCGGGCCAGCCAGCGGCCTGGTACAGGCGTTGATAAGGGTCGGCCAGGGCGGGCAGACCAACCAGCAGTAAAGCGAAGGCGAGCAAAGCGCGCATTGATACTCCTTTGGCGGCGAAAGCCTCGTCGTTCGGGTGGTGCCGTCCATGGGGCGCTATTGTCGACATGCGGCGGACCGCTTGTCGAGACACCGGGGCGGCACGCTACAATGGACAATGCACATCAACGTCAATCATCCACTCCTGCATCGCATCGTCGATGAACTGGTCGACCAGGGCTGGTCGCACCAGAGCATCTTCATGCCTGAGCGTCTGACCACCAGATTGGCCGAAGAGTGCCGCACCCGTGCGGTCGCGGGCGACCTGACCCCGGCGGCGATCGGCCGCGGCGACGGCCAGGTGATCCGCGAAGGCATCCGCGGCGACCTCACGCAATGGCTGGAGCCCGGAGAATCCGTGGCCTGCGACGAATACCTGGGGGTGATGGACAGCTTGCGCCAGGCGCTCAACGCCTCGCTGTTCCTCGGCCTCGAGGATTTCGAGTGCCACTTCGCGCTGTACCCGCCGGGCGCCTATTACCAGAAGCATGTCGATCGTTTCCGCGACGACGACGCACGCACCGTCTCCGCGGTTCTCTACCTCAACGATGCCTGGTTGCCCGAGCATGGCGGCGCGCTGCGCCTGCACCTGCCGCAGCGGCAGGTGGACATCCAGCCGACGGGCGGTAGCCTGGTGGTGTTCATGTCCGCCGGCACCGAGCACGAAGTCCTGCCCGCCAGCCGCGACCGGCTGTCGCTGACCGGCTGGTTCCGCCGGCGCAACGAATCTCTCCTGCAACTCTCCTGAACCCTCGGCGGGGTCGCCGCCTCAGTGACCCCAGACCTTGATCGTGCCGCGCAGGTCGGTGATGTCGCGCAGTTCGATGCGGCCGATCGAGTTGTCGCCGATGTACAGGTCGCTGGCCACCCGCAGGCGGATGCGCTGCGCCGGCAGGCCGCTGGCGATCAACTGGTCGTTGATGGTGGCGAGGTCCGGCAGGCTGATCGCCAGTTGCTGCCCGCCGCCGCTGCCGGTGGTCACGTCCAGTGCCAGGGTCGGCTGCTCGACGCCGAAGATCGGCAGGCTCAGGCCGAGCTGGGCGGCGCCCAGGGGGATGTTGCCGCCGCGCCCGTCCGGGCAGTCGCCGGCCTTCACGCAGCCGTTGTCGATCACCAGGTTGCGCAGCGAGAGGCTGCCGCCGTCGTCCACCCAGGCGACCCTGGCCGCGCCGGCGCGCAGGTCCAGGCGCAGGCTGATGCCGGCCTGGCCGGTGACCTGGCTGAGACTGTCGTTGTCCAGGGCCTCCATGGCCGCCTGGCTGGCAGCGCTGGCGAGCAGCGCGGGGGCCAGGAAAAACGGTAGAAGCGAGCGGGTCGGGAGCATGACGGGCGGGTCCTTCGCGGTTGCGCGGGAAGCCAGTCTGCTCGGGGCGGCGGAGGTTCGCCATGGGCCGCCCGCAGTTCTATCCTAAGGATCGGCAAGAAATAGCCCTGGTCCCCGCCATACGGGCGCTGGAGCGCTACCGCGAGGCCTAACTCCGGTTGGGTCGAGGGCGGGTTTCCCCGGTGCTTCCCGGCTACTGTTACCGGGCGTGACCATCGGTGAGCGGCAGGCTACTCTGTGTGCCTGTCAAAGGGGTGGAGCATCCATGCAGAAGGTTCTGGTCAGCCGTTGCCTGCTGGGCCACCTGGTGCGCTACGACGGTGGCAGCCATGGCCCGTTCGACCTGCTCTCGCGCTGGCATGCGCAGGGGCGGATCGTCGCCCTTTGCCCGGAGGTCGCCGGCGGCCTGCCGACGCCCCGCCCGCCAGCGGAGATCCCCGGCGGCCAGGGCGGCGAAGTGCTGGACCGGCTGAACCGGGTCTTCACCGTCGACGGCGAGGATGTCAGCGAAGCATTCCTGCTGGGTGCGGAGGCGGCAGTGGAGCTGGTCCGCCGCCATGACATCCGGATGGCCGTGCTCAAGGCGCGCAGTCCTTCCTGCGGCAACCTGGAGAACTACGACGGGCGCTTCAACGGCAGCCGGGTCGCCGGCGAGGGCGTCACCGCCGCCGCCCTCAAGCGCATGGGCGTGCTGGTCTTCAACGAAGACGAGCTGGACCGCGCCGCGGTCTGCCTGGCCGGCCTCGACGCCGGCGGCTGAACGCTCAGCGCCGCAGCGGCGCGGTCAAGCGGTTCTCCAGGGCTTTCTGCACACGCTCGAAGAGCGCCGAAAGCAGCCAGTAGATCCCGGCGGCAGCGAGATAGAGCGGCAGCGGCTGGAAGGTCTCGGCGATGACCTCCTTGGTCGCCAGCATCAGCTCGGTCACGGTGATCACGGAGATCAGCGAAGTGTCCTTGATCAGGCTGATCAGGCTGTTCGACAGGCTCGGCACCGCCAGGCGCAGGGCCTGCGGAGTGATGATGTTCCACAGGGTCTGGCCCCAGGTCAGGCCGACCGAGAGCCCGGCTTCCCATTGTCCCTTGTCGATGCCGAGGATCGCCCCGCGCATGGACTCCGAGAGATAGGCCGCGACATTCAGGGTCAGCGCCAGGATGCCCGCGGTGACCGGGGTGAACTCGATGCCGACGCTCGGCAGCCCGTAGTACAGGACGAAGATCTGCACCAGCAGTGGCGTCCCGCGGAAGGCGCTGACGTAGACCGCGGCGATCTGCGAGACCACCGGCACCTTGGTCACCCGGACCACCGCGACGCTGAAGCCGAGGATCAGGCCCAGGACCATCGATACCGCGGCGAACAGCACGGTATACATCGCGCCCTGGAGCAGGAAGGGCCAGGCCATCCCGAGCAGCTCGACCAGGTTGGCGAGCCATTCGAGCAATTTCTGCAGCGAATTCATTCAACACTCCATCGACAAACACGACGGCCGCGTCCCTCGGACGCGGCCGCTTCCCCCGTTCGGGCGGGAACTCACTTCGGCGGCTGGCTGACGTCCAGGCCGAACCACTTTTCCGAGAGCTTGGCGAAGCGGCCGTCGGCCTTGATCTTCTCCAGCGCCGCGTTCAGCGCCTCGCCGAACTTCGGGTTGTTCTTCCGGTAGGGAATCGCCATGTTCGCCACCGGTCCCACCGCCGCGCCGGGCTTGACCGGGAGCTTGGCCTCGCGGATGGCGAAGGGGATCAGCAGGCGGTCGTTGAGCGCCGCGTCGATGCGTTTGCTGGCCAGGTCCTGCAGGTATTCCGGGGCGCCCGGATAGGTGCGCACGTTGACGCCGGCCACCGACTTCGCCAGGTCGGCGTAGTTGGTGCCCTGGCCGACGCCGAGCTTGAGGCCCTTGTGTAGCGCGGCGCGAAATTTGGCGCGGATTTGCGCAATAAATGACGCGCCCTAACCGTTTCGCCAGCGGCAAAAGAATTTCAAAAGATCAGCACAGGACGACGATATCGCCATCGGCTACCCGCTCAGACAGAGCGGTCAGCTTGCCGATGCCCTCCCGCAGGAATCGGCCGAGCTGCTCGATGCATTCGCGCTGGTCCTCGGTGAGGCTGAACTCGGCCTCCATCGCTTCCATCAGATCAAGGCAGCACTGGTTGAGAAACCCCACCTCCAGCAGCTCCGCCCGCAGCCTCCGTCTAAGCATCTCGTTCATACCAACATCCCTATCTACTCCGCACATCAGCGGGGGACCGTAGCAAAAAGGAGACGTTGGTCACAATTATCAAAACGCTTAGGACTGGGGGAGCGGATAGCGCTCTTTGATCGCCTTGACAGCTGCGACCCAGGCCGACAGGTCCGGCTCTGTACCGGTAGCGATGGCGTCATACTCGGCCTCCAAGCGCAGCGGATCAGCCTCGTCCCGATATGCCTGGCGCCGCAGCTCCTGGACCTCGGCCAAGGCATCGTCGGGGTGGAACGCGAGATCGTCCATGCTCACCCCGGCAGTTTCAGCGATGGCCGCCAGCGGGCCGTCCCACTCAGTGAAGAACGCCCCTTTGTAGAGAACCCGCTTCATCATGCGCTTGCTCCGTTGATGGTCAGGATGGGGGCAACGTGGATGCCTGGATCGACCAATCCGCCGAACCAGGCTGGACACGCAAACGCGATCTGAGCCCCTGCGGAGGCGTAGATGTACGGACACGCGTTGTCATAGCCGTTGTAGGACTGCATCGAGAATCGTAGATGCACCCATTGGTTCGCAGGCAGCACCACGCCAGGCGCAGCGACAGCGCCATTGATCCAGAGCTTGTGGGTCGTATAGGGCGCCGACGAGATATGAGCCGAGCCGCTTTCGACACGCAGCCACATGACCACCGTCGCCCACGCGCCCGCGTTGAAAACGGTCTTACTGCCGTTGGAGCAGCACAGATACCGCGTAACCCCATCCGCGCCGGCCGAGCCAGTTGTTGTCTGCGATCCCGCCGTCAGAACTGTGGTGAAGAACTCGACGCCGTACCTTGAAACCGATGTCCAGGTGCGGCCCATTGCCGTGAGAAGTGCCTGTACCCTCGCATTGAGCGCCGGCCCCGTCCCGCCGTTCGTGCTGTTGTCGAACGAGAACTTGCCCCCATCTGCGAGGATCGCGCCGTTCCAGCCATTGATGAAGGTGCTTGGAGTCCATGACGTTGTGAATATCGTAGCCAGCGGGTTGGCTGTTGTTCCCGCGAAGCGGCCCATGTCGGGCATCAGGTTCATGAACGGCAGAACGTTGAGCGCCGATTTCGCTGCCGATCCCAACTCCGCCCAAGCGCCGCTTTCGCGGGCATATGGCTTTCCGTCGCTCGGCGCGTCGGCCATCCCGCCCACCAGTTCCGTCCAGCCACTGGCCCCGAACTCATACGTCTTGACCTGGCCAGCAGGCGTGGCCTCGTTCGCCACCTGCACCCGCCAGCCCAGCCTGGGCGGCATGTACTCCCAAATAGGCGTGCTCGCACCAGTCGCCCACCAGCGTGCAATGCGGTTCTGGTTCGCACCGCTGCCGGTAAAAATGTAAGTGTCGCCCTCGACCTGGCCGCTGGCCGGGAGCGCGGCGACGCGCCCCTTGACGACCGGCTGCCTCAGAAAGTCATCCCAGCGCAACAGGCGCATCAGCTCGTTATAGTGCCCCTCGCCTGGTGCACCGTTGGTCAGTAGGCCGGTATTCGGCCCCATCGTAAGACTCATGCGGAAACGCCTCCTAGTTCTTCGCCCAGCCGGAAACCGAGGCCGTGGCGTTCAATCGTGATTTCGTGCTGCTGCCAAGAATCGATGCCGTCGCGGACACTGCGCAGGACAAGGCGCATGTCCTGGAGCGGGCCATCCGCCATGTCCTCGGCCAGCGGATAGGACCAGCTACTGGATGTGAGGCCGGCGTAGGTGCGCTTCAGCGTCGTGCCGCTGTAGACCAGGAGCGTCACCGTCGCTCCAGCTTCCGGGCCGATGTTGCCGACAGTGGTATCGATCAGCTGGTCGGCCTGCCCAATGCGGTCGCGCTTCGCCCAGCTCACCGACAGCGCCCCGTAGACTTTCGTTGGGTACGCGCTGCCGTTGATGCGGAACTGGCCGGGCGGATACGGCTTGCCCTGGCGCCCGGTCAGGGTGAGGCTGTCGGTGGCAGCCAGCGCCGGGGCCAGTTGGCCCTCGCTGGTGTTCGTCAGCAGCCGGGCATGGAGCGTCACGCCCTGGCTGTATACCGTTTCGTCCACCGCTTCGAACGTGTCGTAGAACCAGACCCGAGCCCCGGCCAAGTGCTTGGCCGGAACGGTATCGGCGCAGCCGCGCGCCAGGGTGACAGTACCGCTGGCGTAATTGACCGCATCGACCCGGACGATTTCGTCATCCACCACGGCCGCCTGGCCGACAGCGACGTCCTCCAGCCGGCTGGCGTTCGTCAACGTGACGACGTTCGGACCGGCCGCCAGCGGCAGCTCAGCGGCGAGCAGGCCGGTCGGGCACCAGTCGCCGGTTCCGCGATCAACGAACGCGCCAGAACTGCCGACGCGGTCGGTCAAGGTGTAGCTCTGCGACAGGCTCGTCGGCGCCTCGGCCAAGGCGGCAAGATACGAGGCGGACACGTCCAGGAGCTGGAGATTCGCCGGATCGATCACGCCGGCCAGTTCGCGATATGGCGCCTCGATCAGACGCCGCACGGTGACCGCCCGAGGCGTCCGGTCGGGCGGGGTCCAGCCTGGTGGCGGTGGTGCCACGCCGGTAGTCGCCGGCAGATTGAACTGGTCCTGGACGACGGTCAGGGTGATCTTGCCGTCGCCGAGGAAGTTGTCCTCGATCCGGCCGACCCGGACGACGGTTTCAGGGATGCCGCGCCGGGTCGAACGGATGCGGAACGGCTGGCCAGGGTTCAGGCTACGGGCGCGGCGGTCGAATACGCCTTTATAGCGCTTCAGACCGGTTGTCTTCAGACGCATTTCCCGCTCCCCGACTCGCCCGGCCAGCTCGCCAGTCGGCACGCCCAGGAACTCGACTTCCTCGGACGACCGCCGCCCCTGCGAAGCGGCGACCGCGTTGTTGTTGACGATGACCTGGCGCTGCGCGCCGTCGGTCTGGTCGATGTACTTGACGATAAGCTGGCTCGGCGCGAGCGAGGTCGAGCCGGTCTTCTCCTGGGTGATCTCCAGGAGGCCGCTGTCCTCGTCGAACAGCGGCAAGTCTGCAACGCTGTAGTCGTCCCGCAGGAGGCGGATGCTGATTTGTCCGGTCTGTCGGTTCGGGTAAACCTCGGCGCCGATATGCGATTTCACCGTCTCGCAGAAGTTTGAGAACGTGTCGGACCTGGTCCATTCAAAGCACAGCCCGAAACCCTCGGCATACAGCTTGTCGGCAGCGGCCCGCCAGCTCGCCTCGTCCATCCGCGTGCGGGCCAGCCCCCGGAAGTCCCGGCCGGTGTAGACGAGATAGAGGATATGCGCCGGATTCATCGCCTTGATCTGACCGTCCGCGAGCCAGATAAATTGCTTTTCGGGATACCAGGGGTTGCCGTCCCACAGGCGGTTGCCGCCTCGGCGCAGAATCTCCCAGGTCTTCGGGTAGGGGTTCATGGCGGTGACCAGGCCGGAATAGAAGCACGTGGTGACGCCCCGGAACGCCGGTACCAGGCCGCCGAGCATCGCCGCCAGGCGCGGCAGGACGCCCTGGTCCTCCTCGCCAAACAGCACGTCAAGCGTTCCGTCGAGCCCGCCTTCGCCCTTCTTCCCGCCGAAGAGGTCCGGCGCATTGATGCGAACCTGGCCGTTACTGGTGATCGAGCCCTTCCATGCGGTCTTGCCGCTCGCCCGGATTGCACAGACCTCGTCGATCTTCTTACCCAGGGCGAAATGGATGTCAAAAAAGTACTCGAACCCGACCGTCTGTGCCTTCGGTTTAGCGCCCATCGGCTACCTCCTGGCATGCGTGCTCAACCAGCTTGAGCGCGAGCGCGTCGCCGGTCGCGACTAGCACGTCGGCCTCGATGCCGTCCCGTAAGAACGCCATCCAATCCAGGCCATGGCGCTTGAAGAAGTCCCGCGCCTGCCGGTGGCAGTAGCCCTGCCGAGTGGTCCAGGTCGGCACGGTATGCAGGTGCTGAGCCGTAACGATCATTTCTTGCTCCCTTTGGTCTTGATCGCCTTCGTTCTGTAGTTGCCCACGGTCAGCACCATCCAGCTCTTCGACCAGCACTGACCGAAGACGGCGACCTGTTCGTCACCCTCGTCGCAGCGCGGGAAATCGATGTCTTCAAAGGCGGTCGGCTTGGGCTTCTGCGGCTTCGGCGCCAAGACCTTGGATAGGATGAACGACGCCGCCAGGATGACGAGATTGATTGTGATCGGGTCCATGGCCTACCTCACCAGACCTGGTCGCCATCGAATGGCGACTTGCCTTGCATCGCGTTAAACCCCCTGAAGTTGGGGAGGTTGCTGAATTTGTCGTCGCAGGTCTGCGCGAGCCCGTCGCAACCTGGATAAACCCGCAGTTGGCCACCTGCCGGAATGCCCTCGGTGCCGCCCAGGATGTAAAGATCGGGTCCGGCGTGCCGCTCGATGTAGCGGCTATCGTAGTTGTCGCCGTCCACTTGCCACTCGACGTAGCCCCCGGTAAACCAGCCATCGGCATAGCCGGCAACCACGCCGCTGGAGATCACCCAGCCGCTGATGCTCTGCGGCGTCAGCGTCACGCGATACGGAACGAGGTTGACCTTGCAGCGATGGTCGCCAACGACTGCCGTGCAGGTGCGGCAGTAGGTATCGATCAAGCCGGGCTGGTCCATCAGTTCGTCTTCGGACACGCACGTTATGCGGCAGCTATCCACGGTCGGCCAGTCCACATCGCCAATCTGGCCTACCCAAGAAACCGCTGCCTCGGCGTCGCCGTAGTGCATGTCGTAGACGACCAGGTCGATGGCACCGCTCGGTGACCGGGTCTTGTACAGCAGCGCGACATCGAGGTCGGCCGGCGCGGTGATGACGAACTGGTCGGACTGCGGATCGCCGGAACAGATAATTCCGTTGTCGGTGATGCCGCCCGGCACGGTGCGGAAAACCTGGTTCTGGTAGGTGATGTCCCGGTCGCTGCTGTTGTAGCTCCAGCGGATCGCGCCACGGCTGAACTGGTACAGCCGCACCGGCTGCCCATCCGCAAGCGAGCTTTCGCGGCTGTTAAAACTCATCGTCACGAACCCCTTTGAACGTCAGGGCGGCAGTTGCGACGCCCTCGCTATCGGTGACGTGCTCGATCTCGACCACGTCGGTGGCGGCGCTACAGAGCGCCATGAAACAGATGCGCGCTACATCGGTCGGCTCGACCAGGCGGCCCAGGGCGGCGTCGATGGCCAAGCGCTCGGTGTCGGCGTCCAGCTCGGTGCTGGTGAGAATGCGGCGGTGATAGACGGTGCCGTCGTACAGCTCGATGCGGATATCGCGACGACCCGGTCGCCCATTGGCGAAACGGGCATAGCCGATATTGCGCACGTCCAGCGCGGTGGACAGCTGCGAGACGGTGGCGACCAGGGTCAGGTCGTCGGCGTGGGTCGGCACCCACAGCGGCTTCTGCTGGCCGCGTAGCGCATAGACCAGGCTGCGGAACGCCGACCGTTCGGCTCGGCCCATGCCGATCCACCGATGGCCGATGACGGGCAGTGCCATGCCGGCGACGTCGGTCACGCGGGGAATGGCGCTGCCGTTATCCAGGGTGGACAGCAGGCGCTGATAGCTCGACGTCAGGTCTTCGCTTTCGTCCGGGCGCTGTTCCAGGACAGGACGCCCCCGGTACATCGTCGCCGGCATCACCTCGGGCCAACTGCTGGGTTCCATCACAAGGAACGACACCCGCGCAGACTGCGCGGTATCGGTCAGCCGGGTCAGCGTGGGCTGCTCGGTCAGCTGCGCGGTGCGCACCGGGTACAGTCGCGAGCCAGTTCCCCAGGCGGCCTGGACGGGCCGAACCAGGTCCAGGCCGCTGGCGGTCACCGTCTTGACCTCGACGACCTCATAAGTAAAAGCGTCCTCGCCGCGCAGCATCGCCAGGCCGCCGTCGCGGAAGTCGAGGCCGGCCGTGCCGCACGGAATGTTCAGCGAGCCGGCCGCCAGCGGTTCCTGGAGCAGCTGGATATCAGGCCAGATAGGCAGCGCCCAAATGCGCGCGCCCCAGCCGAACAGCGTCATGTCCAGCAGCTGCCGCTCGCGGTCCACCGCGTACATGTTCGTTTCGAACTCCCGGCGCGGCGCCAGGCGCATGGCTCGGCGCTGGGTCACGGCTGATTCGCTTTGCAGGATATTTGTCGAGGCGCTCAGGCGCTCGACGATGCTGTCGCCCCAGTCCGGCGCGAACGTCCAAGCGATGATGCGATTGCCGGTGATGACCAGGACCAGGTCCGGCTCGCCCTGGAGCCTCCAGATGAGCCGCGCATTGACGACGGGCGGGCCGTCCGTGCCAATGCTGACCGTCCAAGTGCGTTCTTCCAGGGCGGCAAAACCCAGCGGCGGCGACGCCTGGCCAGACAGCGTAATGCCGTCTGCGGCTTCGCGGTCGATGGCGGTCAGCGTGCGCGGACTGAAATAAGCGTTCCAGACAGATGCAGGGCGTACCTGAGTGCTGACGACGTTGCCCAACTCCATGGTCGTAGGGATCAGCCACAGCCGGTTGTAATAGTTGTCTTCCAGAGCGCTCTGGTGGACGGCTGGGTACGACGAATGGATCACCTCTACCGGCTGATGCGCCGCGTAGACGCCGGCGCTGGTCGAGGCCCCGACCGCTGCCAGGCTGATGTCCTGGTTCAGCTCCAAGGCGTCGATATTCGGCGTGATGCCGGCAACGATCCCCTCCACAGGCGTCGGCACCTGGAACCCCGGAAACGTCGCCATTACTCAAGCACCCGGAAGCAGTAGCCGACCCAGGCGCTGGTGTTGCCGAAATCGGTAGCGCTTCCGCGTTGGAGCAACGGATAGACGCGCCAAGTGTCGCTGCCGATCACCAGCGGATCGCCGGGCGCGAGGAACGCCATGTTGCATATGCCAAAGTCCGGCACCTCGCCCACGTACCGCGAGCGCTGCTGAGCGCCGAACGCATAGATGGCGCAGGGCACAGGGGTGGTCGAGCTGTTCAGCTCGTTTGCGCTCGCGTCGATCAGCCCCACGTCAGGATGGTACTGACTGCTGTAGTTTCCGCGACCGGGGCCGACGACGCGCCGGGAGACGTTCGTTGTGTAGTCGAACGGCAACCAGTCCGGCGATGGGCTACCGTCGAGGCTGTCTAGCCGCAGCATGCTGCCGCCGCCGCTGTATCGAATGTGGTAACCATCGAATGGATGCGATGACCAGTTGTTTGTGAGCGCCTGGCCAGAGCTGTAGAGGAACGAGCCGCAAACATACTGGCCGCCCGTATAGCCGACGCCACGCTTGTTGAGGGAGCCGATCATCACTGGACGAAACTGACCGGCAGCGATTTCGACGTGCAGGTGCAGATAGGCAGCGGTGGCGAACAGGTGATAGCGCGTGAATGGCCCGGCGCTGAGCTGCGCTATGGTTGCTTCTTTCGACGAATACGGGTTGTTCTGCACCGAGTTACCGGGCTGCGCGTTCCACGCCAGCCCGTTGTCGAACCCCGTATTGCCCGCGATCTGAAACTGATTGGCTCCGGCATTGAATGACCAGTACCCATCAGCGTTGTGACAGATCCATTCCGATGCCGACGCGCGGTCGGTGACCCAGCCGAGCGACTCGGCGTGGACGCGCACCTTGGCGAGCAAGTCGGCCGGGTTGTTCGCTGTTCCTGTGAAATAGGCCATGTCAGTCCTTCCTGATCGCGTAGAGCCAAGGGTTACCGCTACGCCAAGCGGTTTGGAAAACGACGTGGTCCACTCCGTCCTCGACAATCAGGTCCTCGGCGCCGGAGTTGAGCGTTGGCACGTAGAAAGCGCCGTCGAAGTCACCGAGGTACCGGCGTCCCTCGGTTTCGCGGGTGACGAACTGCAAAGCTTTCAGCGGGAACTTTCCGAATGAATCCCGCAGTTGTTTGACCACGGTGTCACTGCTGCCCGCATAACGGCCGCAGCCCAGCGGGAGGAGCGTCCGATTGCTGTAGTCGGACTCGTTGGCAGCCCTTCCTTCGACAGTGAAACCGAGCCAGCGCCCGGCGGGATCGCGGAGATAGCAGCTGCGCTCGTAGGGGCTGCTGATGCCCCTGTGCCGGTCGGTGACGTCGGACCAGCGCACAGCGACGTCCCCGCGATAGGAACCCACTACCGCGAGCGGGTACGGATACTGCGACGGCGGACAGGGTGGCAGGATGAAGCCGGCGCCAGCCGACTCGTAGATCGTGCTGACCTTGACGACGACCCAAAAGCGTCGGCCGTTGGCGAAGAACCAGTACGGCATGGGCTGGTTCCACAGCAGCGCCTGGACCCGCGGACTGTAGTTTGCAAACGCGGTCCAGTAGTCGCCGCCAGGCGGGATCGCCCCAGCATTGAACGCCGTGCCGCCCATCAGGCGCAGGTTGTAGTAGTCCAGGGCGGTATCGCCGTAGCTCTGAATCCCCATGTAGATGCTGTCGGTGCCGCCCAGGCCGGGAGCGCGTAGTGTCACCTGGCGCACGGCGATGGCCGTGCCGGACGCGGGGATGCTGTTGTCGAAAACCTTCTCGTAGGCCTGCCCAGCTGCGACCAGGCCTGGGTTCGCGGTGAGGAACTGGACGAGGCGCTCGACCAGGTCGGCGTGGTTGACGGCGGTGCCGAATTCGGTGGCCATGGGACTCCTAGATAATCTGCTTGACGGCCTGGCGGTTCTTGTTCAGCCAGACCAAGAAGTGTTCGCCGCCTTTGCCGGCCCACATGTCGGCCGCCATCTGATCCGTGTCCTGAACGGCGTGCAGGTAGATCGAGTTGGCGACCGAGGTACTGAAGTTCTTGGATGGCTCCTGCAGGCGCGAAGCAGAAAGGCCCGGAGCAGGCATTGCGGGCGCGGGGATGGTGGCTATTCCGCCCGTCGCGTGGTGCACAGCGCCGGACCAGTCATGCAGCGCAGCCCAACCACGCTTGTTGATGTCCAGGAGCAGCGGGGTCATGCCCGGCTGGGTTGCGGCCGCCGCCCGGATGATGACTTCCCGATCGGAGAGCCAGGCAGGGATACTGTCGCTGGTAGGAGTACCTGGACCACGGACCTGGCCACCCTCGGCGAAGCCGAACATGCTTGTGATCGAGGACCACCACCCGCTACCACCGGCAGCCGCACCGGCCGCACCGGCACCACTGGCAGCGACACCTGCCCCCTTTACCCCATTCGCCAGCGCAAGACTCCCGGCGGCACTCTGTAGAGCAGCTGCGCCAGTAACCAGCGTTCCTCCGGCCGCAGCCAGAGCCCCCGCAGCCGATGTCACGGCCGCGGCTCCCGTTACCATGCTGGTGTCTTGCTCACCTTGGCCGAACAGACTCATGAGCCCTGCTGTAGCCTTCTGGGCCAGCTGCTGCGCGGCAACGTCGGCCAGCGATCGGCTGACCGCCTGCAGGAACGATACCGCGGCCTCCTGCAGCGACAGGGTGCCATCGGCGAGACCGCGCAGCGCATCCTGCATGCCATTCTCGATACCGGATCGCAGAGCCAAAGTGAGCTGGTCGGCGGTCACGCGGGTGTTTTCGAGCTGCTGGCGGAGATCCTTCACGCGCTCGATCGCTGCCGGATCGCCAGTTGCCTTGGCCAGCTCCTCCATGCGAGGCACAAGTTGATCCACCTCGTCGGCGGTGGACCGATGCAGGTCTAGCAGTTGTTGCCGCGCGGCCAGTTCGCTGACGAGACCGGCCTGCTGGGCGGCCTGGATACTCGACTCCTGCCGAGACTGCTCGCCGAAGATCCGGTCGACCTGGTCCTGGAGCTGCTGCAGCTCAGCCTTGGCCTTCTCGATTCCCATCAGCTTGCTGACCAGGCCGGCACCTTCGGTGTCACCCGTGGCGAGCAGACGCTTCTGCAGGTTGCCGTACTTCTTCTCGATCTCGGCGCCGGCCGCCTCGACGGTTTGGCCGGTGGCCCGAAGGTAGTCCAGGTTGAGTTGCTTCAGGGTTGTGGCGTCTTTTTTTGCCTGCTCGTCGGCCTTCTTCTGCTTTTCTGCCGCGTCCAGGGTCGCCCAGGCGGCGCGAGCGCGGGCTTCCAGGGCTCCTGTCAGATTGCGTTGGTCCAGCTCGTACTCACGCAACGCAGCCCGGCCCTTGCCGTAGGTCGCCGCTTCCTTCTCCAACTGCTTGACCCAGTCTTCGTTCTGCTTGGCCAGGCGCGCAGCGGCCTTGTCTTCGCCGCCTGATGGCGTGAAGGGCGTCTTGGTGGTGGGGGCTGTACCGGTGACCGTAGTCGCGGGTAGCGCCGCGACCTGGCCGGCACCGTTCAGCACCGCGTCACGCTGGTCCTGCCATTGCTGGATCTGCGCTTGTGCCTTGCTGAGTGCATCTTCGTATCGCTGGATGCGCTTCTGGTCGTTCTTCTCGTAGGCCTCGTCGAGCGCGGACTGGACCCGCGCCATGTACTCGGTTTCCCGAGCGATGGCATCGTCCAACCGCGGTACGTCATCACCGGCGGGACCGTTCACGCGCGCCGCAATCTCATCCGCGACGAACTTGGTGACGTTGACGACGCCCGCAGCCCCTTTGGCCGCATAACCGATGGCAGTACCCAGGCCCTTGATCAGGAGATTCAGGCCCTCCACCACCGCCGGATCTTTCAGCACATCACGCAGGTCTCGCACGGCCTGAGTGAAGGTGTCGATGAACCCCGACTCGCCCGCCTGGATCTTCAGGTCAGTGAATGCGTTCTCCAGACGGTTGAGTTCGGCCTGCAAGCCGGTGGCCGCTTTCTGTGAGGCTGGCCCATAAGCTTCCTGCAGGGCAGCGCCGAACCGCGGCAGAAACTCGGCCGCCGGGATCATGCCCTTTTCCAACCACTCGCTGAGCTGCTTGGTGTTGGTGTCCAGAGCCTTGGCGGCAAGCGAGAACGCGCCGGGAACGCGCTGGCCGAGCTGCAAAACTAGCTCCTGGGTCTGGACCTTGCCCTTGCTGACCATCTGCTCCAGGGCGAGCAGGATGCCATTGGTTTCCTGGCGGGTGAGGTGCAGCGCAGTGGTGGCCGAGGCGACGCCTTCGAAGATCGTGCGCAGGGAACTGCCCAGCTCCGGGGTTTCTTTCGCGGCCGCAACCAGGCGGGAATAGGCCTGGCTAGTGTTGAGCAGCTCCAGGCCGAGGCGCTCGGAGACCTCGCGGACGTACTCCAGCTCCTGCCTCGCCTTCGCCGCCGACCCCGTAGCTGCCTCCATGGTGTACAACGCCTGCTGCCACTGCAGGTTGGTGTTGACGACTTCCTTGGAGAAGGACGCTACACCGTACCCAGCTACGCCTGCCACCAACAGGCCCTGCACTCGACGGATAGCAGCTCCCATGCTGTTGAGAGCCACGGTAGAGGTCCTGGCATCGTTGCCAATGCCATTGAGGACATCACGCCGCGCTCGGATTCTGTCCAAGGCACTTGCGTAAGCCGTAGCCTCAATACGACCAGCACGAAAGTGCTCGGTGAGCTGTCGTTCCTGGTCCGCCAATTGGGCGAGGGAGCGGTAAGTTGGATCAATAGCCCCGAGAAGCTTGCGGGCTGCCGCCTCCTGCCGAGAGGTCTCAGCAGCGGCGGCGGCTGCAGCTTCCGCCGCGCGCTTTTCCACAGCGACCTGCTGGACACGGGCACGCTCGGCGTTGTGGAAGGTGTTCATGGCGTTGGACTGCGCCTGAGCGCTATCCCTCCAAGCGGTGTTTCCTGCCTGGACAGCTGTACTCAGTCGCTGGGTGCTATCTGCCGCCTCATCTTGCGCAGACTTTTGCTGCAGCGATGCCGCGACCATTGCCTTGATTCGAGCAGCTTGTTGCTCTGCGGACTCGCCGGCTTGGGTGATCTGACGGGATGCGTCGCCTGCGCGTTTACCTGTGGAGTCCAGGGATTGGCCAAGCCTGTCGACGGAAACCTGGGCCTGATCCACGGGTCCGGTGGCCCCTACCTTCTGCAGATCCTTGCTGGCCTCGGACGCCTTGTCACTCACGCCATCCAGTGAGTGGCCGAGCTTGTCGATGGGCGCCTGGGCCTGATCAACGCCCCCGGTAGTCCCGACCTTCTGTAGGCCCTTGCCGGCCTCGGATGCCTTGTCACTCACGCCATCCAGCGAGTGGCCGAGCTTGTCGATGGCCGCCTGGGCCTGGTCGACGGCGCCGGTAGCACCGACTTTCTGCAGGCCCGTGCCAGCCTCGGACGCCTTGCTTCCGACATCCCTGATCGCGGCCGCCAAAGCTTCGACGGCAGCCTGGCCGTCTTTCATGTCGGCACGCAGCCGAAGGGCGATTTCGAGATCTCGATTTGCCATTTGCGAATCACATTCGGAGGAAGTACCCGAATGGTCGCGCGCGCAAGCAGTGAGGTCTTTTGGAAGACGCGAAAAAGCGGCCCGGAGGCCGCTTTCTATTTTAGAAGCTTCTGCAGGTGACGTTCAGCGTCCTGACCGCCCGCAAAAGCGAAGTTGACGTCGATCACCCGTTCAGCGCGTTCGCGCCGGTGTCGTCGCTCCACCGCGTCGAGCTGCAGCAGGATCTGCCGACGAGTCATCTTGCCAATGTCGGCTACGGAGCCGTAACCGGCGGCGACGAGGTAGTCGATGGCGTCTGACCAGCGTCCCGCTTCCCGGCCTGCTCGGCGATGGCCTGCGCCGTCAGCAGACGTTTCTCGGCGCAGCGCTTGCAGAAAGGGCCATTGACGATCCACCACCACCAGACCAGTTCATAGCCGTCGTCTGCACCAAGCCCGCGCATCCACTCCATATCGACCGAAGCCGCCTTGGCAATCAGATGTACCAGGACCGAGAAATGATTGCCCAGGAAAGAAGGAACCGCCTCGATGCCCGGCCAGGGTGCCCCCGCTTTCGCTTGCTCCTCAAGGTCGACCAGGATCGGTTCCAACAGAGGGAGCAGCTCCAGCGACTCGAAGAACCCATACTCGCGCATCACCACGTCCCGGCCTGCAATGATTATCGTGCGGTCGGGGTTGATGACAGACAGGTCCTCTGCACCAGTGGCAGATTTCTTCCTGGTTACCTTCCGCGCCATGGTCAGGCCGCCTTCTTCTCGATGTATCGGCCATATCCACCGAGCATCGGATCACCGGCATTCAGCGGGTCATACAGGACACTGCCGGTCAACGGCAGATTGCCGTATTCCTCATGGATCATTGCCAGAGTTCCGACCGGGTTGAACTTGCAGCGGAACAAGTCGACCAAGACCGGCTTGCCGGTTTCGGTGTCGATGCCGTCCAGGAATAGCCAGCGCTCCGGAGGCCGTTGGGTGAACATCGTCAGCGCCACAGCTTCCTCGGACTCATAGGCGGCGCTTACCGCAGATGCTTGGGCAGTCAGGAACTCGATCAGACCGGCCGTGGCAGATTCGATCTTGTAGTCGGTTCCTGCGACGAGCGGAGTGCTCGACTGGGTGAGCACCAGATCGCTGATGAAGGGTTTTGCCAGGCGGAACACATCACCAACCGCAATCGGCGTGGGAAGCGCCTCGCCAGTTACCGTCACGCCGGGAATGGCGACCTGCTGCGCGTACAGCCCCAGGATCAGGTTGGGCAGTAGCCATTCGTCGAGCGTCAGGTTAATCGTCGCGGTCTTTCCGCGGTCGAGCTGGCCGTACTGCAGGCGATTACCGCTGAAGCTCTCGGTCTTGTTGGTGGTTTCGGTGGCCAACTGCAGTTCACAGGTCGGGGCATTGCCCACCCAGGTCTGCTTCAACGCCTTGCCTTGAGCACTGCGCTCAGCCATCCAGATCTTGCCTTGGAGAGAAATCAGAGACATGAGGGGTTACTCCTTTGCCTTGCCGGCGGCAGCGGCCTGATCGGCCGGCGCAGCAATGCGCTTGTGGCGAATCAACCATTCTTTCTCGATGCTGGTGACACTGATCTCGTCACCCGTCTTGCACTTCTGTTCACCATGGGTGTGATCGGCGATCAGAATGACCTTCTCCCGCTTCACTTCAGCGGTGTCGGCGACTTGCTTGGTACTCATGGGTCTCTCCCGATGGCGTGTTGAGTGGAATAGATCTCGCCCCAGAGGAGCGTGGTGTCGTCAGAGTCCAGCACCTTGCCGGTAACGAACTGAGTTCCCCTGGCCAAGGGCAAGCTGGGTACCCAGCCCACCATCGCGCCGCGAACCTGGTCGAGAATCGACTGGAGATCGTCGGCCGCATCGGCCAACTGGTCGTATCGGTAGCTGCGGACGGCCAGCACAACGCCGAACAGCGCGCCGACGCGCTGCCGGGCAGGCCCACCGCTATTGCCGGTTGGTCGCGGCTCACCGCTTTCCTCAGCGAGCAGCACATAGGCGGCCGGCGTTGGATAGTCCCGCAGCGCCTTAACGGCTCCGAAGTCCGCTGCCGTGCCGATCAGTCGCAACGCCGGCACCGTAGCGGTGAGGCGTTCGATGACCAGACGGTGATCGAAAGGAGCGTTGCTCACCGGAAGCTCCTCAGCTGCTGGCGATTGAATACGTTCTCGTCGGCATCGAAGCGAACATCGGCCAACATGGGATTGTTGGCGATCGGATCCTCGGCGCCGAGACTGAACGTGCCGTCGGCGACCATCTGTAGGAACTTCAAGGCATCCTTGTAGTTGCGCAGGATGGCGTCCTTGTCGTCTGAGATTCGGTCCTTGTGCAGCAGGTAGCGACCGATGTCGCGCACCCAGCCGGTAACCAGGCCAGGCACCGGACTCAGCGGCAGGCCGTAGCCTCGCTTGGCCAGGTAACCATTGACGATGCTTTCGGCCTCGGTCATGGCCTCGGTGATTCGCTCCAGGACGAGATCAACCCCCGCCACCTGCTCCGGCGTCCAGGCACTCAGATCTCCACCACGCAACGCGGCATCGAGGAGCGCGGAATCGACGATCTTCAGGTGCTGGGCGGTGGCGACTTGAGCCAGCTCCTTTGCACCAGGACGTTCGGCGAGGTGGACGAGAGTGATGTAGTCCATGGTCAGCTCACATCCTTCAGGGCAAACGAGCAGTGCTCGACGACCAGATTCGGATCATTGAGCAGTGCATCGACCTGGGCGTCGCTCAACAGCGAGAGTGCAATGCCGTGGCCTTCTCGCGTGAAGCGATGGCCACAGCGCCGGAAGCTATCCGGTACGGAACGGACGAACAGTGCTTCTACCTCGTCCTCACCTGCCGCTCCCTTGGCGCCGGCCATTGGCTGCAGAGCCGCGTCAGGCGACGGAGCATCGTCCCCGCTCTGCTGGCCGGGCTGGGCATCCTGACCAATGGTTTCCCCTGGCTGCTCCACAACCTGGGGACCGGTGGAGCCCACAGACGGAGAAGTGAGATCACCGGCAGACAGGCCTGCGTCTGCGCTTACTGCTACGCCGGACCGCTCCTCGGGTTGATCTGCAGTTCTTTTCTTACCTGCCATTGCACGCCTCCGTTAGGCCGCCAGCCACGGGGTGACAAGCACGTCCACCACGTCGCGGTTGATATTGGTGGCTCCAGCCGCATTGCGTTCGGCCTTGACCACTTCCAACGCCTGGCTGCGCAGCGATGGCGGAACGACCAGGAGCTTCGGTCGGATACCGAGTCGTTTGCCCTTATCTCCACGCAAACTCTGCATCGCCGCGTAGACATCGTTGAAGCTGCTCGCATCCAGCGCTTCCCTGGAGGAGTAGGCGAGCTGCCACAACCCGAAACCGGCATTCAAGCGCGCGTCAACGCCGTATACGTACTCCTTACGCATGAAGACGTTTTCGTCTTTCTCGGCGTCCATGGTCACGAAGTTGTAGTCCTTCCGCTTCTGTAGGATCAGCGGCTTCATGATTCGCGTGGTGTCGAGCAGGAACCACGGTGTGCCGCTGCCGCCCTGGAAGTTGCTGACGGAAACCTCGTTGCCAGCCGCGCTAGTTACCGGGTGGTCGGTGTCGAAGAAGTACTGGCCGTCGTAGCAGGTTTGAGTGAAACCACCACTGAGCAGCGCGTAGACGAGTTCCGCCGGGTGCATCGCGGAGTCCTGGCCCAATTGCCCCATCAAGGGGGTGAACAGCCCGTAGCTGTCGTCTTCGATGCTCTCGCGAGGAACACCTACGGTGTTCTCGAAGGTCTTGTTCTTGATGGTGTAGTCGTGCACGCCCAAGTTCTGGATCACTCGGTCGCCGAGCCATTCCCGGAACGCGGTCGAGTTACCGAGCCACCCATACTGCTCGGAGGCATTACCGGACGTCACGGTCAGCACGAACTGGTTGAAGTCAGGCTGAACACCTGCGAAGGCATTCTGGAACGCCGCGCGGTAACCGATGAAGAGGTTCCGCAGGTTTTGCTGGTTGATAATCATCTGAATGCTGCTCCTTAGATCTCTACCCAGACACCGCCGTCATCCACATCGCGGACGACGCCGGCAACCGAGCGGGTGTCAGTGGCAGAGGTCTTGGCGACCGTCTGATCGTCGACGATGAAGCACTCCTTGCCGATGTCGGCGCGGGTGATCTGGTCGGCCGAGGCACTGTTGGCGAGCTGGAATACACCCCGGCGGGTTTCGATACGCTTGGCGCCGGCGGCGCCACCGGTGTTGTCGACCTGCTCCTGGGCGATACCGCGCGCCGCAATGGTGGTCGACAGCGCTCCTGGTACGGCGTTGCCCGAAGCGTCGAGACACACCAGGCTGCCGGCAAAGATCTTGGCGTTGGCCGCCACCGGGTCGTTGAACTGCATGCCGTCGCGGCGTGGGGTGTTGCGGTCTTTGGTCAGGGCCATGATGCTCAGGCCTCCTTCGCGGCCTTGAAGGCCTCAATGGTGATACCCATGGCCGTGCATACGGCCAGTTCGTCGGCCGTCAGCCCGGTTTTCTCGTCCGGTACCGGCGGCTGGCCCCGAGTCTGCGAGCCGGACAGTGCAGCGATCGGCTGTGCAGCGGAAAGGTACGCAGTAAGAGAGGCACGGTTTTCCTTGCCCAGCTCTCGAGCCCACTTTTCCATGCTCTTGTGCAGCCGGCCGTCTTCCAGTGCAGTCGCGATCTCGGCATCCAGTTCCTTCTCGTCGCGTTGGCCGAGTCGGATGGTCAGCGCCGCGATCTCGCTCTTCAGCTCATCGACGACGGTAACGGGAACATGCTTGGCCGGATCTACTGCGGTCGCTGCCTTGGCTTTCAGCCCAGTGCAGGCTGCAAGCATGGCGCTGCAGGCAGCAGTGTCGTCGAGGCCCAGCTGCTTGCGCATCGAGGCCAGGTCAGTGGTATGGGCGGAGAGCGCGGCGATGGCCTGCTCCTCGGTGGTGTTCTCGGCCAGGCCGAGTGCGGCAAGCACCGCTTTCAGCAGTGGATTCACGAGCGGTTCCTCGTTGGATGGATCGATGGTCAGTTGGAAAGTGGCTGCAGCGCGCTCGCTTAGGGCTTGCATGCCGTCGATAGCCGGGTTGTTGGTGAGCGCTCCCATCTGAAGGTCCAGGACGTCACCCGTCACGGGGTCGAACAGGAAGACAGGGCTGAAATAGCGATACTCGCCATCGGTGATGTACTGCTTTGCACGGGCGGTTAGCTCGACTTGGGCGAACAAGCCCTGGCCCTCACGCCACTCCAGGGCGCGGAAGAAGCCAGCAGCGGGTGCCGGCTGCCCGTTTTCCTCTTTCCACAGGGTCTGGTGCTCGTAGTCGAGCACCGGAGGCGTTTTCTTTGCCGCGAACCGCTGCACGACAGCCGCTGCCAACGCAGCGTCAATATTCCAGGCGGGGACTTTCATTTCCCGGTTGTCGCGCGGCTTGAACTGCCCGGCCGGGGTTACCTGCAGGGTGATGAGATTGCCCTCGGTCGGCGCCTGTATATCGAAGCTGCAGGCGGCGAGAGCTATGGCGGCGAGAAGGGGCTTCGTTTTCATGGCGCCACTCTGTGCGCCAGACACTTAAGCTGTCTTTTGGAAGGGGCGAAAATCGTGCGAAGCGGAAATTCTGGTGGCTCAGGCAATTTCTACCTGAGCCACTAAGAGGAACCCTCTTCAAATCGATTTATAAACGCCGTTGCTGCGCCGATCCGCATTGGAGTGGAACCACGGCAGCCAAATGAACCATGAAAGGCCTTCTTGGCGCGCTCAGGAGCTTTCCCCGGAAAGCGCTCGATCGAGGTGCTTCTGTGCGATCGCTAGCAGCTCGTCATCGTCGCGGTTGCTGGTGCCTAGCCACGGCCGAGCCGGGATCTTGATAGTGTAGGGACCGAGGGACACCCACTGAGAGAAGTTCGCCCGACGTCTGTTCACGAACTGGGGGCTGACCTCGTTGGTCTTGGCGTCATGCCGGAAATACGCTTGCTGGCTGCGAGCCGCAATCTGTATTTCACCACCGAATTGATGAATCGCTGCATAGGCACGGTTGGACCCGACCGCCAGTTCGTCGTCGCTGGCCTGATATCGGATGGTGTTTTTCAGATAGCCATCGAGCACCAAGATCTTGTCCTGGTTCTTCCGCTTTCGCCGCTGATAGGTCGGGGATAACGCCTGCCAAGGCGTACCGTCAGGTGCGCTCTGGCTCTCGAAGCGTTCGTCCAGGGCAATGAGCATGTACTCGCCCATATCACGGAACATCGGGGCCGGGGAGCGCATGAGATCAGCGGCTGCCCTCAGCGCCTCAAGTACCTTCTCACTGCTGTATTCAAGGGTTACTCCAGCCACGTCACGTCTCCTGGTACAGCCGAACACCTTGGCGATATGGTGCCAGCGGTTGCTGCCCTGGCTGGACGACCGCGGCGCTCGCCGCCCAGCCGTTGGCGTCCAGCTCGACAACAACCTGGACGGGAGCCGCTTCGCCGCTTACCTGCAGGCTGGCCAGGTAACGTCGACGGACCACAGCCTTTTTCAGAGATTCGACCCAATCCAGCCGTACCCATATCTCTGCCGGACGCCGCAGTGCTTCAGCCGCCAGCATCAACCACTTCTTCGACATGCCGGATTCCGCTACTAGCAGATCACCGCCGGCTCGGCTGACAAACATCTCGCGCCCCACCACTACGCGCTGACCGACTACATCCTGGAAGACGGCCGGCTTATCCAGGGTCGCGCCGAACGGCCGCAGGAAGCGTTTGATCGCGTCGGCATCGAGCATGTCCTGGTCCAGCAACTGGTTGGTCGGAACAGGACGAGGCGCAGGTAGCGGGTCAGAAGCCGGAGTGCTTGGTAGACCGGCCGGAGGCGTAGGCCCGCCATTGCGAGGCTGAGGCACCGCAGTGTCCAGTCTGGCTTGGCCCGGCATGTACTCGAAGCCGGGATCAATGCCTTCTGGTACTTCGACCACTCGCGGCCCGTCTGGGCTGTTCTGGCCGATGGTCCGGGCCTGCCACACAATCGGTGGTGCCTCGTCCGGGCCATCCTTGCCCATACGGCGTAGGTCATCCTCGCTGAGCGCGCGCACGCTGCACTGGCATCCCCAGGCATTGATCGGGAAATGGTATTGCCACCAAGGATCGTCCCAACGCAGGACCAGGCCATTCCAGGACTCATGCTTCGGTCTCGGATGCTCAACAGCATCGCTGTGCAGGTATTGCCAGTAAGGACGTTCCTCGCGCACAGCCATGAGCTGCTCCAGGCGACCGGCCATGTAGCTGCTGCGCATGTTGGTCTCGTAGATCACTCGACTGCGCCAGTTGCGCCCGCCCCGGTAGCTCCAGCCGTACTTGGCGACGATACGGTCGAAGTCACGGCGGAACTCCTCCAGCGTAGTGCCATCGGCTATTGCCTTCTCCACTGCCTGACGGAAGTCCTGCACCAGGTCGTCGCGGTTGGCGCCGGCGACGACGAAGGCATAGTCATGCTCGCGGGTGTAGATGTCCGTCCAGGCGTTGGTCGGCAGATTGAGCTTGCGCCGGAAGAACTGGTTCTGCTCGGCGAAAGGCAGTGAGGTTGCTCTAAGCGCCACCGGCCACCTCCTGCAGGATCTCGACTCGCCCCTGTAGCGCCGCAGCGGCCAGGGCCTGCGCCATCGCATCCGCGTACTGTTCCAGGGTCATGTCCGGAAGCAGTTGCTCCAGGCCATCACGGATTTCATCCAGGCTGGATGCACTCTGCACCAGCGCACGGACTTGGTCGATCCATCGGTCGGTGGTCGGGCGGAGCGCGTCATCCAACTGCTGGTCGGCGGTCTTCGGCGGAGGTGTCTCAGCGGTGGCCACCGCTTTTCCCAAGGCACGTGTGGGTACCTGCGCCGGCGGTACGACCGGCTCGGTCACGGTCGCGAGCACTTCCTCGCCCTCGGCTGGCTCCGGGATTGCCAGGCGCTGTTGCGCCCAACTGCGAGGGATCTGCATCCCGAGCTTCACCAATGGTGGAAGAGCTGTGGCGTAGGCGCTGAGGTCTTCGGCCTCCTGGACGTCGAAGACCAGCCGGGGACAGCGTGCCCAACTGTCGACAAGGCCATTCAGGACGGCAATCGGGTAGACCAGGTCACGACTGAGTGTTTTCGCCAACAGTTTCGCGTCGGCGTCCCGCAAGTCCTTGCGTACCTCGTTGTGGACATTGCCCAGGGCGTTGGTGGAGGTCTTTCCATCTGCTTGGCTGGTCAACGTGCCACCGAGGATGGCTTTTGACTGAGTTCGTTCGCACCACTCGATCATCAACTGGAACGCGGCCGGATCGCCCTGGGCTGCGTTCAGAAAATCCAGCTCCATGCCAAGAGGGATGATCCCGGCAGCGTTGTGCCCAAGTGCGGCCAGGGCGCGCAGCAGTGTGAGCTTCTCTTTCTCGGTGGCACCGGTCGGGTATTTACCGACCCGCATGGGGATGCCGTAGATCTCCAGGAACTCGGCCAGGTCGCCTACCGAGTAGTTCTTGAACAGGTAGGGCCAGACCAGGACACGGAACAGAGCCGAGCGCTCCAGATAACCGCTCTTGGACTTGTGAACGTGCGTGATCCAACCGAAGGGTTGCAACGGCGTCCCTCCCGACGGACCACGCAACCGGATCTCTTGCCGAACGCCTCGCGGTAGTTGGAACCATGACTGGGGGCGATGGATGATCGCCTTGGGGAGCCAGTTACCATCAACGCGTTGCCAGCCGTCGAACTCCTGGCAGGCGAAGCCCTTGCCGATGGCGTCGGTGGTATCGAAGATTACCTCTTCAAAGTCGTCCAGACCTTGCATGAGGTTGTACAAGGCCGCCGCAGCTTCCTTCTCCTTAGCTGTTGCGTTGTCGGGTGGAACGATGTCCCAGTCCAACTGAGCCACCGCGCGGCGCCGCTTGGACATCTCGGCGTGGATATGGCCATCCTTCTCCTCCATATCTTCGAACAGCTCATATTGGGCGACGATGTCACCTTGCTCGGCGGAGTCGAGGAGCGAGGCAAGCCTTGAAGGCGTGAGTCCACGAGATGGGTGACCAGCGACCTCATGGTGCAGACTGGTCAGTTGGGCGGTCTGGGGCTCACGGATCTCGTTCAGGCGCAGCGGCTGGCCGTCGGGGCCGAGAATCCGGGTCATAGTCACCATGCTGAAGGCTCCGGTAGCTCGATATCGTTGTTGTGGTCCTGGACGTTGTCGAAGCCGCGGCTATGGCGTGGCAGCGCCGTGAAGGCGATCTCGCCACCCTCCATGTAGCTGGCTCGGACGGCCATGACCAAGGAAATGGCGGCGTCCCCGTGACGCTTGCCCTTGCCGCTGGCTGACTCCAAGTCCTTGGTGCGGCCTTTGTCGATGACAGGGATGCCTTTCTCGACCTTGATCGAGAGCAGGTCATCCAGCTCGGTCTGGTGCCGCGGGATCTCCAGGTTGAATGCCTCGAATTCGCCCTTGAGCTTCGGCATCCAGGTGGCGTACCAGGCCAGGTTGAGCTGCACCTGGTCGACCATCCCGGCGCCGTACTTCAGCGCAGCCTGCTCGGCCAGGTAGCCGCCGTTGCCGGTGGCGTCGAAGGCCAGTCCACTGAGTCGCGGCAGGCGATCGCAGATGAAGCGCATGATGTCGCGCTGAGCTTCGTAGGTGAGGTTCCGTAGCTCGACCTGGAAGGGGACGCGCTTGCGCAGGGTCGGCGAGATCGCCAAAGGCGTGAAGACGGTCAGGTCGCCGCGGCGCGCGAAGTCCTCGCCGAAGGTGTGGCGGTCCTGGTCGCTAAGGCGGGCCAACTCTGGCAGGAGGTTCTCTTCGCACCAGGTGCGAACCTCCGCCTCTCGCAGCTCTGGCGTCCAGCTCTCGAAGCCGGCCGGCGCCTCGTAGCGGTGAATGCGGATCGAGTGGTCGGCGACCATCGCCTGCTCGATGAGCACCCGCGACAGGTAGGCGCCGCCGGACTTTTTCGGGACGCAGCCGTACTCTTCCTCGGCCGACTCGATGTTGGGGGCGTTCTTGTACAGACCATCACGCCAGGCTTTCTCGGACTCGGGTGACCAAGCCTGGCCCGTGACGTAGCAGATTCGCTTGTACAGTCCCTCAGCAATCGCGTCATCGAGGGTGATGCGGTGGATGCTGTAGTCTTTCCGGCCCTCTCGGGCATCCTGGATGTAGGTGTTGAAGGGATTGTCGACGCCATTGTGAGTGCTGATCAGGCGCACCTTGTTGCCCCACATCGTCAATGCCAGGGCGGCCTTCAGCAGCTCCTCCAGGGACTCATGGAACGCTGCTTCATCGATCACCACGTCGCCCTGCAGGCCACGCAGGTTACTCGGCCGGCTGCTCAGGGCCTGGATTTTCCGCCCCGTTTTCGGGAAGCGGATCATGTAGGTCAGGATCTCTTCCTTCTTCCCTTCGTCCCAGAAGGTCTGCTCGTAGACGTCGGCCTCTGCCAGCTCGTTGAAAGCACGGGCGAACAGAGCACAGGCGGCGATGTACTCCAACGCCATCTCCTGCTTGCTGCCGACGTAGAAGGTGTTGCAGCCACCTCGGCGCCGCGGCTTGGCGGCATTGATCACGTTGCGCCCGGCCTCGGCCCAGGTCAGGCCGGTACGGCGGGACTTCTCCGCGATCATGATCTGGCTCTCGTCCTCGAACCAGCGCTGCTGGTACGGCAGGAAGACGGGCTCATTGGCCGGCTGGGCTTCGGAGATTTCCTGCGGCACGTCGACGCCGAGCAGCTCCATCTCCTCGGCCAGGTCGATCTTACGCGGGGCACTAGTCGCAGTAAGCCTCTTACCCAGCTCGGCAGTGGTTGCGCGCATAGCCATGTCAGGCTTTCCCCAGGAGGATGCCGCGGATTCGGTTTTCGAGCTGCTCGCTCATCCCGTCGCTGCCACGCTGCTCTTCCAAGCGCTGCTCCTGCTCCTGGAGCAGCTTCTCGCGGGCTTCGCGCTCGATCTGGCGGCGTTCCTCCATACTGGCTTTGCGGGCCTGCAGGACATCCTTGGCTGCCCGAGCCAGCTTGCGGACGTCCTCGATATCGACCTCGTCCTCGTTCTGCGCAGCGAAGGCCGCATGGGTCGTCAAGGTGGTGATTGACTGCACCAGGAGCGCGCCTGCACGCTCGTCGGGGTTCTCACCCAATTCCTCAACCAGCAGGCTGGCCATCGCTTGCTGCTCGCGCAGGCGCCGGGTCATCTCGTCGAAGCTGACCTTGTATCGGCCGATCGCTGAACGGCTGGGCTTTTCCTTGCCCGGGAAGCGCTCTTGCAACTGCTCGATCAGCTCGTCCAGGGTCAGGCGGTTCTCGCGCAGGGAGCGCTCGATGAACGAACGCACATCCGGTGGCAGCTTGTCGATGCTGGACTTGCGGCCCATGGTCAGGCTCCCGGACGCTTCACGCCGTCCACTCGGGCGCGGCCGGCGGCCACGTCGGCGCCGCGCTCGGTCAGCTTCGCGACCAGCACTGCGCCGTTGCTGACGTCCTCGATCTTCACCAGTTGCTGCTCCTCCAGCCAGCGCAACTCGCCCTTCACCTGGTCGCGGCTGGGATCATGTCCCCACTGGCTGAGGACGGTGTGCAGCACCGAGCTATTGGCCTGGTAGGTCGGCATTTCCGCAAGGATGCGCAGGATCACCAGGCGGCGGTCCTGGCTGATGAAATCGGAGTAGTTGCTAGTCATGGGCGTCTCTCGCTGAGCAGGTAGTCATTGATGCGATCAACCGAGCGAGTCAAAGGGTCCAGCGCTTTGGCCAACCCCGACAGCTCGGCGCGCATGGCTTTCATGTCGCCGGCCAGCTCCGACAGCTGCTGGCTGTCCGGCAGGTGGAGCATCTGCTGCTCCAGGGTGAGAAGTCGGTTGTCCTGGGATGAGAGCCGATTCGTCAGGTGCTCGGCCTCGGCCTTGGAGCTGGAACGACGCGCAGCAGCCAGCGAGTACAGGCCCACCGCCGCGGTGAATACGAACTGGCCGGCGCGCAGCACGAAGTCCAAGTCCATCAGTGAGTTTCCTTGTCGTTTACATCGAGCAGCGCATTCAGTTGCGCCAGGTTGGTGAGAGACCATTTCCCGTAATCGCGGGCATGGGCCAGGATGTCAGCCGCGCTGACACCGCTTTCCAGTAGTTCGGCGTCAGCGCCGGAGGCGGGCCAGGCCGTTTCTTGAGGGCTGGCGGCAGTTCTGCAGGCTGCTGGGGAGGGCAGATCGGCGCCGAGGGCGTGGTTGTAGTCCCGCAGCCAGCCGCAAGTGACAACGAAGCGAGGAGCAGGCACAGGGGAAGCACCTGGTGCCGGCCGGTATTGAGTCGAGACATGGGCGATACGCTCCGATAGCTGTTGCTGGAGGGCAGTGAACTGGTCCTGGACTGACAGGAATCGCGCTTCCGCCTGATTCGCGCGAGTGACCTGCTGTTGGAACTGCAGGAGGTTGTCCCCAGCGATCTTGGCCAGCTCGTTGGAATGCTGCAGCTGTAGGTTGAGCAGCGCTGCGTCGCCTTCGGCACGAGCGGTGGCGTACCCACGGTCGTAGCTTGCGGAGCCGTGGATCACTACAGCTACGCTGTACAGCACCGCAATCAGCGCGATCCAGAACCAGTTGGAGCGCAGGAGACTAAGGATGCCCATGGCGCCCCCTTTGCCGACGGTACTTGCGCGCCTTGCGTTTTGCCCGAGCCACACCGGACTTACCATGCCGCTCGCGCGGCACTGGCGAGCAATACAGCTCAGGTGCCGGTAGGAAGTCGCGACTGCCTGCGAACAGCCGCTGAATCACCGCCAGGTCGAGGTAGGTAACGTTCAGAGCCAAGGTGATGCTGGAGGACAGTCTCACAAGGTATACCTCTCTCCGCACACACCGTCGCCCCATAGCAGATAGATCCGCTCGTAGCGCAGCAGGATGAGGCGCGGGTAGTTGCGGTTCTCGCGGAAGTTGGCGGCCGAGCGCCCGGCGTTGAAGCGCTCGACGGAGTCGAACCAGGCCAGCTGGTCGGCGCCGGATGCCGAGGCCAGCCTACGGTCGCGATTTACCCACCCCTGGCCGCCGTTGTAAGCGGACAGTACGAATGCCCAGCGATCACACTCGCTGGAGGCCTGGTTTCGGTCGTAGAGCCAACGGTCGTAGGTGACCAGCGCGCGCAGTGCCCAGCCTGGATTGAACGGCTGGTTGGTGCCAAGGGCGGCCGGATACAGGCCGGCGATCCATTCCGCAGTGCCGGGCATAAACTGCGCCAGACCCTGGGCACCAACAGGCGAGCGGGCATCAGCACGCCAACGGCTTTCCTGGTGAACCTGTGCGGCAAAGGTGGCGATCGGCGCCGACAGGCCCCATTCGGCATGGGCGCTGCGCACCAGGGTGCGCCGGTACTGCTCGGCGGCAGTGGGGATACGATCCGTCGCGAAGGCCGGCTGGCAGGCGCTCAGCAGGCCCAGCAGGCCGAGGGTGAGCAGGCGCTTCATCCGAAGAAGCCTCCCCACCACACCAGGGCTGTCATCGCGATCACGTCGAACACGCGCTGCTTGAAGCTGATCACGTTGGTGAGGCCATCGCACGCATAGGACGTAACCAGGACCACAGAGGCCAGCACGATCCAGATGATCTGCGGGGCGCCCATGGTCAGAGCCCCAGCGTCAGGCCAAGGATACAGGCCAGCACGATCAGCCCACGGCGCAGCCAGGCACCCACGACCACCAGGTTGGCCGAGCATTCGTGCGGGCGGGCCACGTAGGGAAACAGGCTGCGATCGATCCAGTAACCGGACACCGCACCCAAGGTCACCAGGACCAACTTATAGGTGACGACTTGGAGCTGCTCCGGGCGAATCGCGGCGAGGATGATCAGCAGGACGAGGGTGACCAGCGTCCAACTGGTCATACGCGGCGCGCGGCGGCGCCGGGGTTGCGGCGATGACATAACGATGCTCCCGATGGGGCGGCCATCCTTGGCCTGACTGAAGGTCCTACCTGCAAGCAGGTGTGACGATCATCCCCACGGGGGAGCAGAGTGTATTTTGGAAGGAGCGAAAACCAATCCAAGGGAAAGTGGATCAGCATGGAGTCTCCATCACCGAGGAGACCACCACCATGTCCAGGCATGAAGACCTGCTGTTGCAACTCATCCAGCGTGACCCCGACAAGATCAGGAGCATCCTGGGGCTGCCCGCTCCAAAGCCAGACCTGTCCTGGTACGAAGGAGCAGACGTCTGGATTGAAGCTGGACACCGCAGCGACAGGGGCGCGGAACTACGCATAGCCTTCGGGGAGCCACTCCCGAATGGCTATGCCGATTTCTGGATACCGTTCAGTGGACCGGATGGCAATGCACTGGGCTGGCTGCGCTTCAGCTACATCACCACGGTACGGGAGAAGTCTCTGTTCACCGCCTGTGAATGGCGCTCCGCAGGCGAACCTGCGCCGGCCGAAGAGAGCCGCCTGCCCCTCCCCATAGAGAACCTGTGAGGCCCCTAATGAAACGACGAAAAATCATTCGGAACGGCTACCGGGATCGTCGGGATCGGGAGCTTTTCGAGGCTGCAGTTTCGAGAACAGCTGCAGAATGTCTTGAGCAATCTCGTCTTCGGTTGCTTGCGAGTGCCATTTGTCTAAAGCGTCTAGCCGATCAGGTCCAGCATCTTTCCCTAGAAGTGTCCGAAGTGCCAAAACAGATGCTGGATCAACTCCGTTATCAGTTAGCCCCAGAACACTCTGCAGGAAAGCTTTGACCAGTCCGCCGCAAGCTGGCTGCTCCGCGTGTTCAGCATATGGCACAAGCACAGCAAGCAATGACTTGGTGCGTTCGCCTGGCTCGGGATCAAGCTCAACCAGACGAGCCGCCAAGGTCATCGAGATATGACGTAGCGCGGTGACTTCACACTTTAGTACTTCCACATCGGCATAAAGCTGAACCAGCTTTTCCTGATCGATCATCTCGTCATTGCCCCGTGATTTCCCGATACCGCCGTTGGTACTCCTCGTAAGGGAGTTGCATCTGGTTCAGCTCGTCGAGTTGGGTGTCGACAGATCGAGCCGAAACTGACGCGGGTGCAGTTGGGGCATAAGCCCGAGGCGCTGCGTACGGCTGTTGAGCCGGCTCCTCATAGGCATAGGTGCAGCCACGCTGCATCTTGGCACCTGCCAACTGGGTCAGGCGCTGATTGGCACTGTCGACCGCTGCCTCCTTCTCCATCAGGTTGCCGATCCCGAAGTCGCCCAGGAAAGACAGCACCGAGCGTCCGTCGAACTCGCTCTCTTCGCGTACATGGCTCAGGAAGCCCTGAACCTTGGCCTGCTCCAAGTCGATCTCGCGACAGCTCATGGTCTGCCGTTCGAAATCGGTCAGTTCCGGCTGTCGGCCATAGTTTTTCGTGGAGCATCCGGCCACCGACAGGCCCGCCAGCATCACCGCCCCCAGCAATACTTTGAAGTCCATTTGTCTCCCCTTATTCGTCATCCCGTTTTCTTCTTCGAACGTTGCGCGAACGCATCGCTCGTCGCCTTGAGTGCGGCCTGAGCGTCGGGCGGGCTGTGCCGGTAGTTGTCCAACAGGATGCGTTCGTCGGGGGCTAAAGGGGCCTCCTGCTCTTGGGCAGGAGCCGGCGCGGGCACTCCTTGGCGCTGACCTGTCACGACATAGAGAACATCCAGTCCGCTTTTCGCCCAAGCAGCCAGAGCCAGGGCATCCGGGGCCCTCTCCCCGCTTTCATAGCCAAATAGTGTTTTTCGGGTGATTCCTGCCAGTGCTGAAAAATCGCTCTGGTTGTATCCGAGCCGCTTCCTTTCATCAGACAAACGTTCACCAATGGGTAGATTTTTACCCATAAAACTCCTTGACAATGGGTAGAAATTTACCCATTCTCAGATCACACCAACGCACTGCATATGCGCTGGCTGATTCGCAATCTTTCAGCAGATAGGAACCCCGTCATGAACGTCCCGTATCCGCTCCCTACCCGCCAGCCGTACACCGGTGAGCGCGTCAAGGAACTCTTCCACGCTGCCGGAACGGCCATCTCAGCCTGGGCCGAGGCCAATGGCTATACCCGCCATCAGGTCTACATGGTCATCAATGGCCAGTTCAAAGGCCGCCGTGGCACCTCCCACGAAATCGCTCTGAAGCTCGGCATGAAGCTCTCCGTCGAGCAGCTCGCCGCCTAAAAGGAGTACAGCCATGTCTCGCACTCAACCGCCGGTCGAGCACATCGACCTGACTCCCGCCCCGATGGATACCTGGCGCGCCGCGCTCGATGCACTGATCGCCTGCGCCCCTGGTGATACCTCGGATATCTCCTGGCACCTGGCCGACGCTCACCAGAGCAGCCTCCTGCTGGTGGACCGGACCGTCGCATCACCAGGTGCCGAGCGCCTCATCGACCGGCTGATGCTCATCAGTGCAGGCCGGCTGCTCAACCATCGCCTGGACCGTGAAGAAGCCCAGCAGATCAGCTCTCGCCTGCTTGAGCGCGCCCAGAGACGTATCGCAGCACGTCGGCCAAGTCTCGATGCGACTCCTGCCACACCTCACCAGGTTGCGCATCAGCCAGCGTATCCAGGTCATCAGCAAGGCCGTCCAGGTCCAGGCCGTGATCAAGCGCCAGGCGACGGGCCAGGGCAACAAACGCCGAGCGCATCGACGCATCAAGAACCAGGTGATCGGGGATAGTCATGTTTGTCTCTCCGAAGGGGATGAATGTACCTCATCAGGTTGTCACTGTGGCAACAGCTTTGCCAATGGTGAAAAACGCTATTTGTTTGGACGACGACTACTGGGGCTTCTGGAGCGCCGTCCAATGAAGCGCCGGAATTGGAAACACTGGGTGCCGCGCTCGCCAGCCGACGCACTGGACGGCTGTGCGCAGCTGGCCATGCAGCGCTACAACCGCGGGATCGAGCGGCTTGCCACAGACCATCTGTGCCAGAACAACGCCAGCACCCTCTACAAATGGATGGGTAATGGCCGCCTGCCGCTGACCATGGTGCTGTCATTGGAGAAAGCCTGCGGCCTGCCGCTGATCACTCGCTACCTGGCCGCCGCTCACGGCAAGCTCCTGGTCGACATCCCGGTTGGCAAGGCTTGCAACGCCAGCGACCTTCAGCAGCTGCAGGGCGTGCTGCACAGCGCTACCGGCGCGTTGATGGCCTTCTACGACGGCAAGCAATCCGCCGAACAGACCCTGGACGCCATCCGCGCTGGCCTTGAATCCCTCGCCTGGCACCACGGCAACGTCGCCCAGGCAGAAACCCCTCAACTGGACTTTGGAGTGGCTGACGATGAGTGAGGTCATCAACCTGCAGGCGCTGCTGCGGCGCCTGGACGAGCAAGCCTATGAGCAGCTCTGCGTCGAAGCTGCGCGCCTTGCCGAAGAGAACGAGCACCTGCGCACCGAGCTGACCCGCATGGAGGAATGTGCCGAAGGGTGGTGCAACGAGGCCCAGCATCTACACCAGCAACTGGCGGAGGCCACCGGTGGCCAAGCCGCTATCACCCAATCCGGCGCACTGGTCGTCATCCCGATGGAGCGCTGCGCATGAGTGCTGAAAAGTACCGCTCCGAGCAGGTCCAGCGCGCTCTACGGGTCATGTTGGCCCTGGGGGCCAACGAGTTTCGGGGACTGCTCCTGAAGGAGGTGGCGGTCGCCGCCGAGTGCGATGCGAGTACCGCGCTGCGCGCCCTGGAGAACCTGCGCATCGCCGGTATAGCCGATCGCAGCCCGCATGACGACAAGCGCTGGCTGCTCGGACCGCGCTTGGTCCAGTTGGCCTTTGGCTTCGACGAAGCCCTGCGCCGCGGCCAGGACGAACTCAACGAGCGTCGCCAACGCTACACCCGTCTCCCGAACTAAGGAAATCCCATGGCCCGCAAAGCATCTACCCCGAAAATTGACCCCATGCCGGAGATCAATCAGGAGGCATTCCAGGAGGACATGAACGCAGTCGGCGTCCTGGGCGCCATTGCCCAGGGCATGCATGAGGAACGCGACCTGGTCAACCAACTGCTCGGCCAAGCGCAGATGGCGGACGCATTTGCCAAATTTTCGGTCACGGTGACCACTTCTAAGTTGGCTTATGTCAAAGAAAACAAGCTCTACCGGGCTTTGAAGGGCATGAAAAGTGGTCACGGTGACCAGTTTTTGACTGGTACCTGGGAGGAGTTCTGCGATTTGCTGGGCAGGTCTCGTGAACAGGTTGACCGTGACATCGCCAACCTCCGCGCCTTCGGCGAAGAGGCCCTGGAATCCATGTCCCGCATGGGCATCGGCTACCGCGAGCTACGCCAGTGGCGCAAGCTGCCCGAGGACGCCCGTAGCGCCCTGATCGAAGCGGCCAAGCAGGGCAACAAGGACGCCGTCGAGTACCTGGCCGAGGAACTGATCGCCACCCACACCAAGGAAAAGGCTGCCCTGGAGAAGCAGGTCGAGGATCTACGGGCGGACAACGAAGCCCTGGGCGAGCGCATGGCACGCAAGTCCCGCGAGCTGGACGAAACCGTCCACGAACTGGAAAAGACCAAGCGGCGCATCCAAACCATGAAGGCGGATGAGGCCGAGAAAGAGCTTCGCCAGGAAGCAACGGCGATCGCCTTCGAAGCCGAGGCCGACATCAGCGGCAAGTTGCGCGAAGCCTTCTCCGTCATGCTCGACCACGCCGAAAAGACCGGTACCGACCCCCGCACCTTCCAGGCCGGTCTGGTGCGCCACCTCGAAAAACTGCTCCTGCAGATTCGCGAAGAGTTCCAGTTGCCCGACGGCGAAGCCCCCGATGACATCAGCGAATTCGGCTGGATCGAGCAAATGGGCAAGTCCCAGCCTGCAGGCGTGGCTGAGGACTGAGCCATGAGCGCCGTCATTACTCAAGCCCTGGTCGATCTGGAGCGCGCCCTTCGCGCCGCCCCACGCGGGCAGCGCGTAGAGATTGCCCAGTCGACGGCCCAGCGGCTCGACATGTCACTCGCCACGCTTTACCGCAAGCTGAGGGAGGTCACCGCAGACAGCAAGCCCCGCAAACGCCGGAGTGACGCCGGCACCAGTGCCCTGAGCCGGGAAGATGCCCTGACCATCAGTAGCGCGCTGATGGAGAGTGCGCGCCGCAACGAAAAGCGCCTGTATAGCCTGGAGGATGCGGTGGAAGCGCTACGGGCCAGCAAGATGATCCGGGCGGACGTCGTTGACGAGGACACGGGCGAGATTCGGCCGCTGTCCATCAGTGCGATATCCAGGGCTCTCTACAGCTTCGGGGTTCATCCCCAGCAATTGCTGCAGCCTGCTCCGGTAACGGAGCTGGGCAGTTGCCACCCCAACCACGTTTGGCAGATCGATGCCTCGCTGTGTGTTCTTTATTACCTCAAGCCCGGCGCCGATGAGCACGGTAACGGCCTGCGCGTCATGGAGCATGACCAGTTCTACAAGAACAAGCCGAAGAACGTGGCCCGCATCGCCTCCAACCGGGTCTGGTCGTACGAGATCACCGAGCACGCCAGTGGCTGGATTTACCTGAAGTACGTCATGGGAGCCGAGAGCGGCGAGAACCTGTGTGATGTGCTGATCGACGCCATGCAGGAGCGCGGTGGCAACGACATTCTGCACGGCGTGCCGAAGATTCTGATGATGGACCCAGGTTCTGCCAACACCTCGGCCATGGCCAGGAACCTTTGCCGTGCGCTGCGCATCCGCGTCATCGTTCACAAGCCCGGTGCCGCGCGGGTGACTGGCCAGGTGGAGAACGCCCGGAACCTTATCGAGCGCAAGTTCGAGGCGGGACTGCGCTTCCAGCCTGTCGCCGATCTGGACGAACTGAACGCTGCCGCCAAGACCTGGCGCGCGTGGTTCAACGCCGCGAAGAAGCACTCCCGCCATGGGATGACCCGCTCGGAGGCCTGGATGCGCATCCGTGAGCACCAGTTGGTGAAAGCGCCCAGCGTCGAAGTATGCCGCCAGTTGGCAATCGCCGAGCCGGAGAGCCGCAAGGTCACCAGCAAGCTGCGCGTCAGCTTCCAGGGAACTGAATACGACGTCTCGGTCGTACCTGGCGTGATGATCGGCGAGAAGCTGATGATCACCCGCAACCCCTGGCAAAGCGATGCCGCCCAGGCGATCACTTTCGACCAGGACGGCCATGAAGTCTTCCACGTCATTCCGAGGATCGAGGAAGACGAGTTCGGCTTCGACGTGCGGGCACCCATGATTGGCGAGGACTTCCGGCAGCATGCGGAGACGCCTGCGCAGAAAGCCCGCAAGGAAGCGGCCCGGCTGGCCATGGGCGTCGATACCGATGCCGAAGAGCAGGCCGCACGCAAGGCCAAGGCCATTCCGTTCGGCGGGAGGCTGAAGCCCTACCAGCATATCGAAGACGCTCAGTTGCCGACCTTCATGCCACGCAAGGGCAGCGAGCTGCAGCTCGACGTGACACTGCCCACCGTCGAGAGCACGCCACTGAGTCACCCGGCAGCCGCCAAGATCCTCCGGGCACGCCTGGATGGCGTCTGGAGTCCCGAGTCGATGCTCTGGCTCAAGTCCAACTACCCCGACGGGGTGCTGGAGGACCAGCTCGACAGCATCGTCGAGCAGTTGCAGGCGGCGCCCAGCCGGCCCGCGCTGCGCGTTGTGGGAGGTAACTCGTAATGCTGAAGCTCAAGGAAGTCCTGGCCAGCCTCGGCAAGCCGCAGACCGATCTGGCCCGTGCGGTCGATCTCAGTCCGGCGGCGATCGCTCAACTGATCAACCACAGCCAGTGGCCGAAATCGCTGGACCAGCAGCAACTGGCCTGGCGGATCACCGAATACCTGATGGCTCAGGGCGCGCAGTTCGACACCGTGCGCCAGGCCTTCGACGAAGTGGGGCCCCGGCGCGCCAACGCCGGGGCCCCTGCAACCCCCGAAGACGCTCAAGAAAACGAGGAGTGCGAACCCATGCTAATGCGCAAACAGGTATTGCTGCCAGCCACGAAGAAGGCTTTCGACATCCGTCGCGACCCCTTCGACGAACTGCACAGCGCCGACGACATCTTCATCAACGCTGATATCCGCTATGTTCGCGAGGCGATGCACCAGGTCGCTATGCACGATGGTTTCCTGGCAGTGATCGGCGAGTCAGGGGCGGGCAAGTCCACCTTGCGCCGAGATCTGGAGCATCGCCTGGAAGGCAGCCCGGTGACGGTCATTCAGCCATACGTGCTGGGGATGGAAGACAACGACACCAAGGGCAAGCCCCTCAAGAGCGAGCATATCGCCGAGGCCATCCTGGCGGAGATCGCGCCAGACCAAACGCCGCGGAACAGCTCGCAGGCCCGCTGGGCGCAACTGCACAAGGCTCTGAAGGCCAGCCACACCGCAGGCTCGCGCCACCTGCTGATCATCGAGGAGGCACACAGCCTATCGACCCCGACGATCAAGCACCTCAAGCGCTACCGCGAACTCGAACTGGGCTACACGAAGCTGGTGTCGATCATCCTGATCGGTCAGCCCGAACTGCTCATCAAGTTGTCGCCGCGCAACGGCGAAGTCCGAGAGGTGGCCCAGCGCATCGAGATCGTCGAGTTGCCGCCGCTCACGGTCGGCGGGCTGGAACAGCACCTGGCGTTTCGTTTCGAGCGGGTTGGCAAGCCACTGAGCGATGTGATCGATGCATCCGGCCTGCAGGCCATCATCGAGAGGCTGGGGGGCGTCAAGGAAAACAAGCCCAGCCTGCTCTATCCCCTGGCCATCGGCAACCTGGTGAAGGCCGCTATGAACTATGCCGCGCTCGTCGGCGAGCCGCGCGTCACTGCTGACGTGGTTCGGGAGGCCTGACATGAACGTCGTACCGATCACTGGCCGCCTCCCTGAAGAGCAGCCGAAAGCTACCCATCTGCCGCTCTGCACAGTACTGACGCCAGAGCTGGCCCGCTGCCTGGAAGCAGTCAACAGCGCCACCCGCGCCTTGCGCCAGGCCGGCATTCCGATTGAGCAGACGTCGGTGCTCGATCGCCGCCTGTTTATCCGCGAAGAGGATTCGCTGCGGCTGCACCGCCGCTTCCGCAACGCCATCCGCGGCATTCGCCAGACCACTCGCGGGCTGGTCACCGTCCATGTCGTCAGCCTGCTCGGTGTTGACGTGGCCTGGACGACCCCGGTGAAGGAGCAGGACCAATGAGCAGCTTTCCGGTAACCGTAAAGAAGCTGGCTGGTCGCCTACACACCGTTGCGCGCCATTTGGATCTGGAACCGGATGAAGTCGAGCTGTTCGCCAGCATTCAGGGTGTGCGCGTTCCGCTGCTCAACACGACGTTCCAGGTCGACGACGACGGAACGCTCTTGTTCCTGGGTGGATTCGACGGATTCCTTGACGAGCTGAGGGCGCAGGTAAAGGAGGCCGAGCAAAACTTGGTCACGGAGTGCAACCGGTACAACGACCTCTGGCTCCAGTTCGATCAACTGCGAGCCAGCAGCGACCGGCTCTGCAACGAGCTGGCTGTGATGTGCGAAGCACAACTCGTCGGAGATCACAACTTGGTCATGCGCAAGGTCGAGCAGTTCACCGACCGCTACCGCGAGAACTTTAAGCAGGCCGCGGCCAACGGGAGGGTGCACTGATGAACAAAGGCACAAAGCGGAACCAGTGCGACGGCTGCCAGGCCGGCGTGCCGCTGGAGAACGGCAAGCACCGAATGGGACGTCCTGGTGGCTACCCCGACCTCATGAGCTGCACAGCCCATCTCTATGGGGCGCCGCAAGTACAGCCTGTGGCATGGGCCATTTTCGACGGCGCCTGGATCTCGGACCACACGGCTGATCCAAACCGAGCGGAGCAATGGGCTGAGGATGGCAAGAACGTGATCGCTCTTTTCGCGATGCCGGTCCAGCAGCCGGTATCTGCTTTCGCTCGGGATGTGCTGGCAGAACGGCAGCGGCAGATCCGACAGGAAGGCTTCAGCCCCGACCATGACGCTGAGCACCGAGGCGGTGAACTAGCGCTGGCTGCTACCTGCTACGCCGACGAAGCCGTTACGCAGATCTGCCAGCCAGAACGAGAACCGTGCCTGACGCAACTGGTGCCGGGCTGGTGGCCGTTCGAGCCATCCTGGTGGAAACCCAGCCTGGACGCTCGAAAGAACCTAGTGAAGGCCACGGCGCTGCTCCTCGCACAGGGTGACGCGCTCGACCTGCAGATTGATACCGAGCTGGAGGGACGTCCCCATGGCTGATGTTCTGGAAATCGACTGCCCCGCGTGCAGCACTCCGTACCCCGAAATCACCGCAGGCTCTGCAGCTCATGACCCGAGCCTGATCGAGCTGGTGATCACCTGCAGCAACTGCGGACACATCCTGAATGCGTTCGTCTCCCTGGCTGAGATGAGCGTTGTACCGAATCCCGAAGAGGAAACCTCCCATGGCTGAACAAACAGTGCATGTTCCCGCCGGCTACCGCATGGACGCCAAGGGGCGCCTGGTACCTGAAGAAATGATCAAGCCCATTGACCTGGAGCGCGACCGCCTTGTGCAGGAGATCGTTGCCAAGGGGAAGGCTCTGAACAAGGCGTTGCTGGATTTCAAACTGGCAACATTCGGCGATATCGAAGCCTTCATCACCCTGTCGGCCGAGCAGTACCAGGCGAAGGTAGGAGGCAAGAAGGGCAACGCCTCTCTGGTCAGCTTCGACGGTCGCTACAAGGTCATTCGGGCCATGGCCGACAACATCGCCTTCGACGAGCGCCTGCAGGCGGCCAAGGCGCTGATCGACGAGTGCCTCCACGAATGGACGGAAGGTGCTCGCGCGGAGGTCATCACGCTGATCAACGATGCGTTCCGCGTGGACCAAGCTGGGAACATCCGTACCGGCAGCGTGCTTGCCCTGCGCCGCCTGCAGATCGATGACGAACGTTGGCAGCGTGCAATGCAGGCCATCGGCGAGGCTGTCCAGGTCGTGAGCACCAAGGCGTACGTGCGTATCCAGGAGCGGGTCGGGGACACCGACCAGTACCGCTCCATTCCTCTTGATATCGCGGGGGTGTGAGATGGCCAAAGAGATCAACATCGACACCATCATGTCGCAGGCCCAGGTCTTCGCCAGCGCCTGATCGCTGGTCGGGGGCACATTCGACGACGGCCACGCCATCGAGAATGCGGAGGAAGCCAAGGCTAAATTGCGCGAGATGCTGGAAGACTTCTGCTCAAACACTGACCTGCAGCGCGTGGCCGAGTTGCTCGTTTCCTGGCACCAGAGAGGCATAGGCAATATTGACCAGGTTCTGAGCGCGCCGTCAGGGATGGAAATCCACCTGGGTGACGATCCGATCGTGCTGAGCGGCCCGAGGGCTATAGGGTTTCGAATGGGTCTGCAGGTCGCTCGCCTCTGGCTTGGCGAACTGCCGCTGTCTCTCAGTACGAACGAGCCGGTAGAGGAGGTGTGAAGTGGCTAGCAATCTCGAAGTAGTCACCCAACTGATGGAGTACTCGCGCTCAGGTCCATTGATGCAAGTGATGATTTTCCAGGCCCTGGACCAGTTCAGCAGCGGCGTTCTGGCCAGCCCGGAGGGTTCCTTGCGCAATGCCATTGTCTCGGAAGAGGCTTGGAGAGCTTGCGCGAAGGAAATCCAGCAGACCCTTTCCAAGCACTTGCTGGAGCAATGACATGGAGCGCTACCACTCAACGGCCGGCGATCCACCTCGGCGTGATGCTGACGTAAAGCGGCAGGAGGCCCAGGAGCTGGACGAACTGGTTCAGCAGTTCTTGGCCGGCGGCGGGCAGATCGAGAAAGTCGGGTACAAGATGCGCGAGCTGCCGGACACTTTCGTCATCAACCCCATGAGGACGCCGGTATACAACGGTGCCCTGGCCGAGAACTCGTCGCTCAAAGCCAAGCCTGCCGCACCGCGCGCGCAAGCAAAGACCGAGCCCCAACGCTCACCAGCGCCCGTGCCGGCTTTGCAGCCGGCTCCTGGCGTGAACCCGAAGGTCTGGTTGAGCCGGATGATCGCCGCCCAGGCGCTGCTGGCCGCGCAGACGGCCAGGCTCGCTCGCGAATTGGGCGTCAGCGATGCTGAGCTGCGCCGGCTGGGGCGTCGGCATGGCATGGAGGTGTTCCATGGCACTCGCTAGGGGGCTGCTCAGCAAGATCCACATCGCTCGTCAGCAGCTCGGCCTGCAGGACGATGTCTATCGGCAGAAACTGCAGGTGATGTTCGGCAAGGGATCGGCGCGGGATCTCAACCTGCGCCAGGCCGAGCAGTTGCTGACGGAGTTCAAGCGCCTGGGCTGGCAACCACAGCCCAGCAAGCGAGCAGCCGGCAAGCCGCACAATTGGCGGCAACTGCCAGCGGAGGTCGAGGTGATCGAGGCTCAACTCACCAACATGGGGCTGCCTTGGAGCTACGCCGATGCGATCGCCAAACGCCAGTTTGGCGTAGCCAAAGTGGCCTGGCTGAAGAAGCCTGAACAGCTCAAAGCAGTGTTGGCTGCCCTGCATGTTGAGCAGGAGAAGCGCGGGCTTTTGGGTAACGTGGAGGAACTGCTCAAGCTGCTCGGCGAGCATGATCCAAACTGGAGGGCGGATCTGGAACACCTGCCCAAAGGCTGGGAGCGGCGACGTCCAATTCTCAAGAGCCTGGTCGAAACACTGCGTGCAGCAGCGTCTGCTCGGGGGCTCTTGTAATGCAATTGCAGTGCCCCTGCTGCGGCGAGCAGTTTCCTGTAGAGGCCGGGTTCGCAGATACCGACGGCAAGAGGCTGGCGGCGCTGTTTGCCGGCCTCGATCCGAAACTGGGCCGCGCAATACTCAATTACCTACGCCTGTTCAGTCCAGCCAAGCGAGGCCTACGCATGACGCGCGCCATAAAGCTTGTGGAGGAACTACTCAACCTGGTCAATACAGGCACAGTGCAAAAGGATGCCCGCTCCAACGACACCAAGCCGGCTTCGCCGCGTCTATGGACCACCGGCATCGAGCAGATGATCACCGGCCGCGAGCGCCTGCAACTGCCGCTTGAGAACCACAACTACCTGCGCGCGGTGGTGTGGGGCCTGGCCAGTGATCCAGCGCAGGCTCTGGCCGCTTCCTCAAAGCGGCCGCAGGCCGGTGGACCCAGCACCCAGCAATTGCTCCAAGACCAAGTCGGTCGAATTCAGTCCGATATCGTGTTGGGGTTGATTACTAAAGAGGATGGAGAGCGCCAGATCGCGGCGCTGAAGGGGGGAGCATGAAGCAGAGTTCGATTCTGGCGGAAACTCGCCATGAGCTGCTGGACGACATTGCGGCACATACAGCAACAGTACTGTCTGAACATGGTATTGACGCTGGCCTGGCTGAACAGGCCGGCCACGCGGTAGCTGACCATCTGGCGAACCAGTGGCGTGGCGCCACGCTGTACATCCCCTCCGACTATCGCCACCAGGTTACCAAGCGTGATCTCCAGATACTCTCCGAGTTCAACGGACGAAACCATCACGCCCTGGCCCGGAAGTACGGACTGACGCCCAGCTCTATATATAAGCTGTTAAAGCGTATTCAGGATCGGAAGTTCGAACGTGACCAGGGCAAACTGGACCTCGGCGACGGCCTGGCCTGACCGGCCGCCGCCTTTTCATCCTTGGAAACTCTTTTTCAAAGCCTATCCCACTAAATCCCTTTCCCTTCCTCTATATCCCACAATTTTCTCGCTTTACCCTTCTGGTTTATCTCACTCTCTCTCACCCTTGAGGTCTTCCAGCGACCTGAACTGGCGGGTGTCGTCGGCGCGCACGATCAACTGGGCGCTGGAGATGGTGTACGGCTCGCTGAAGTCGAAGACCTTGCGCCGCTGCTCGTTCACCGAGACCTGGTTCAGCGCGATGTCGTACTTGCCGCTCTGCAGGCCGGCGAGGATGCCGCTCCATTCGGTGGTGACGAATTCCGGCTTGACCTCCAGCTCGGCGGCCAGCAGTTCGCCCAGTTCGGTCTCGAAGCCGGTGAGCTTGCCGCCCTGCTTGAAGTTGAACGGCGGATAGGTGCCCTCCAGGGCGATGCGCAGGGCGCCGCGCTGGTGGACGTCGTCGAGCAGCTCGGCATGGGCCAGCGGGGCGGCCAGGGATACCAGCATCAGCAGGCGGGGCAGAAATCGCATGTAGTACTCCTCGGGTGGGAATGAACGTCGGTCGGGCCTATGCTGTTCGTTCAGCTTAGCCGGGCCCGCGTCCTGGACAATCGCGAACCTACTGGGTTGCATGCGGTCTTTCCAGGGGTTGCGGGCATTGACCCGGATTATGTGCGCGAGCGCCGCTCTAACACGGGCTTCGCAGTGGAAATCGCTGTGCCAGCGATGCCTTTCCCTGATTCGGAAGGCACGAAGAGTGCCGGGGAAATTCCGTCCAGTGGCGTTTCCCGGGTGCTAACGGAAGTGAAAACAGGAGACTCCCATGAGAGTGACATTGCCTTGCCTCGGTCTAGCCGCCCTGATGTTCGGCGCATCCGCCAGCCTGATGGCTGCCGACCTGCCTCGGACTAAGGCGCCCGAAGGGGCGAAAGTGTATTTCATCACGCCGGCCGATGGTGCAACCGTCGACAAGACCTTCACCGTGAAATTCGGCCTGAAAGGCATGGGCGTGGCGCCGGCCGGCGTCGACATGCCGGATACCGGCCACCATCACCTGCTGGTGGACCTGAAGGAGCAGCCGGCGATGAACCTGCCGCTGCCGATGACCGACAACATCCGCCACTTCGGCAAGGGCCAGACCGAAACCGAGATCACCCTGCCGCCGGGCAAGCACACCCTGCAACTGCTGGTGGGCGACAAGAACCACGTGCCGCTGGAGCCGACCGTGGAGTCGGAGAAGATCACCGTTACCGTCAAGTGACGGAAACGAAAAAAGGAGGCCGCTGGGCCTCCTTTTTCCTTTCCGCCGGACGCTACCTTAGAACAGCACGCGGCTACGGATGGTGCCGTTGACCTGCTGGAGTTTCTCCAGGGCCAGGTCGGAGTACTCGGCGTCGACGTCGATCACCACGTAGCCGACCTTATCGTTGGTTTGCAGGTACTGGCCGGAAACGTTGATGCCGTTGTCGGCGAAGACCTTGTTGATCTCGCTCATCACGCCGGGGATGTTGGCGTGGATGTGCAGCAGGCGGTGCTTGCCCGGGTGCGACGGCAGGGCCACTTCGGGGAAGTTGACCGAGGACACCGAGGTGCCGTTGTCGCTGTACTTGACCAGCTTCTCCGCCACTTCCAGGCCGATGTTGGCCTGTGCCTCGGCGGTGGAGCCGCCGATGTGCGGGGTCAGGATCACCCGGTCCAGGCCACGCAGCGGGCTGGCGAATTCCTCGTCGTTGGATTTCGGCTCGACCGGGAACACGTCGATGGCGGCGCCGATCAGGTGCTCATCCTTGATCGCGGCGGCCAGGTGGTCCAGCTCGACCACGGTGCCGCGCGCGGCGTTGATCAGGATGCCGCCCTTCTTCATCGCGCGGATTTCCTTCTCGCCGATCATCCACTGGGTGGAGGGCAGTTCGGGAACGTGCAGCGAGACGATGTCGGACATGCCCAGCAGCTCGTGCAGGCTGCCGATCTGCACCGCGTTGCCCAGCGGCAGCTTGGTCACGGTGTCGTAGAAGAACACCTGCATGCCCAGGGCCTCGGCGAGTACCGAGAGCTGGGTGCCGATCGAACCGTAGCCGACGATGCCGAGCTTCTTGCCACGGATCTCGAAGGAGTTCGCCGCGCTCTTGATCCAGCCGCCGCGATGGCAGGAAGCGTTCTTTTCCGGGATGCCGCGCAGCAGCAGGATCGCCTCGGCCAGTACCAGCTCAGCCACAGAGCGGGTGTTCGAGTAGGGCGCGTTGAACACGGCGATACCGCGTTCGCGAGCGGCGTTGAGGTCGACCTGGTTGGTGCCGATGCAGAAGCAGCCGACCGCGATCAGTTTCTTCGCGCAGTCGAAGACCTCTTCGGTCAGCTGGGTGCGGGAGCGAATGCCGATGAAGTGCGCATCGGCGATCCTTTCCTTCAGCTCGTCGCCGGAAAGCGCGGTCTTGAGGTACTCGATGTTGGTGTAGCCGGCGGCCTTCAGCGTGTCCACGGCGTTCTGGTGGACACCTTCGAGAAGAAGGAACTTGATCTTGCTCTTGTCGAGAGAGGTCTTGCTCATCTGCGTAAACCTGTTGTCCCGGAGGAAGTGGCTGGAAAGCGAACTGCGCGAAGCGGGTCCGGCCGGCGCTGGCCGGCACCCGCAACTCGGCGCCCAGAGGCACTAAGCGCGGGGGGCGTATGCTAGCATGTTCTCCCTTTTCCTTGCCCGGTTGCGACCTGAGTTGTTCTCAGGGCGACCATGAATCATTTGAGAGTTCCCGAATGACCCGCGAAGCCCTGATCGAATCGCTCAAGCCCCTGGTCGAGCCTGGCAAGCTGCTCGACGACGCCGCCTCCCTGGACGCCTACGGCAAGGACTGGACCAAGCATTTCGCCCCTGCGCCGCTGGCCATCGTGTTCCCCAAGAGCGTCGAGCAGGTCCAGGCGATCGTCCGCTGGGCCAACCAGCACAAGGTCGGTCTGGTCCCGTCGGGCGGCCGTACCGGGCTCTCCGCCGCGGCCGTGGCGGCCAACGGCGAAGTCGTGGTGGCCTTCGACTACATGAACCGGATCCTCGACTTCAATGCCTTCGACCGCACCGTGGTCTGCCAGCCCGGCGTGGTTACCAAGCAACTGCAGACCTTCGCCGAGGAAAACGGCCTGTACTACCCGGTTGACTTCGCTTCTTCCGGTTCCAGCCAGATCGGCGGCAATATCGGCACCAATGCCGGCGGGATCAAGGTCATTCGCTACGGCATGACCCGTAACTGGGTGGCCGGGATGAAGGTCGTCACCGGCAAGGGCGACCTGCTCGAGCTGAACAAGGACCTGATCAAGAACGCCACCGGCTACGACATGCGCCAGCTGTTCATCGGCGCCGAAGGTACCCTGGGCTTCGTGGTCGAGGCGACCATGCGCCTGGAGCGCACGCCGAAGAACCTCACCGCTATGGTCCTCGGCACGCCCGACTTCGACTCGATCATGCCGGTGCTGCATGCCTTCCAGAGCAAGCTCGACCTGACCGCCTTCGAGTTCTTCTCCGACAAGGCCCTGGCCAAGGTCCTGGCCCGTGGCGACGTACCACGGGCGTTCGAAACCGACTGCCCGTTCTACGCCCTGCTGGAGTTCGAGGCGACCACCGAGGAAGTCGCCAACGAGGCGCTGGCCACCTTCGAGCACTGCGTCGAGCAGGGCTGGGTGCTGGACGGGGTGATGAGCCAGAGCGAGCAGCAGTTGCAGAACCTGTGGAAGTTGCGCGAGTACATCTCCGAGACCATCTCCCACTGGACGCCGTACAAGAACGACATCTCGGTCACGGTTTCCCGGGTGCCCGCCTTCCTCAAGGACATCGACGCCATCGTCGAGGCCAACTACCCGGACTTCGAGGTGGTGTGGTTCGGCCACATCGGCGACGGCAACCTGCACCTGAACATCCTCAAGCCGGAAAACCTCGGCAAGGACGAGTTCTTCGCCAGGTGCGCGACCGTCAACAAGTGGGTGTTCGAGACCGTCGAGAAGTACAACGGCTCGATTTCCGCCGAGCATGGCGTGGGCATGACCAAGCGCGACTACTTGACCTACACCCGCTCGGAAACCGAAATTGCCTATATGAAGGCACTGAAGGCGGTGTTCGACCCCAACGGGATCATGAATCCCGGCAAGATCTTCGCCGAGTAGCAGGTTTCGCAACGCAGAGGGCCGGTCATCCGGCCCTTCTCGTCTGTGGCGGGCGCCACGGATGCCCTTCCACCCGTTCAGGAGTCGGTAAATGAGTTACCAGCATCAATATATCGACGGCACCCCGATCCACTTCCCCCTGGGCAAGCTGGTCTGCGTCGGGCGCAACTACGCCGAACACGCCAAGGAACTGAACAACCCGGTTCCCACCGAGCCGCTGCTGTTCATCAAGCCCGGCTCCTGCGTGGTGCCGGTGAGCGGCGGGCTGAGCCTGCCGCAGGAGCGCGGCTCGGTACACTACGAGGCGGAAATCGCCGTGCTGATCGGCAAGCCGCTGTCGCGCAAGCCGAACCGCGAGGAGGTCCTCGACGCGATCTCCGGCTATGCGCCGGCGCTGGACCTGACCTTGCGCGAGGTCCAGGCGAAACTGAAGGAAAAGGGCCTGCCCTGGGAGCTGGCAAAGAGCTTCGATGGCGCCGGCGTGCTGTCGCCGTTCGTGAACGCCGACCAGTTCCCCGACCCGACCGACATCGGCATCCGCCTGACCATCAACGGCGAGGTGCGCCAGGACGGCAACAGCCGCGACATGCTCAATCCGATCGTGCCGCTGATCCAGCACATCGCCGGGCATTTCTCGCTACAGGCCGGCGATGTGGTGCTGACCGGCACGCCGTCCGGGGTCGGGCCGCTGAACAGCGGCGACGAGTTGCTGCTCGAATTGCCGGGCGCCAGCCGTTTCGAGACCCGCGTGCTCTGAACCGCTGCGGCCGCCGGGGGCGGCCGACCTCCCTAGCGCCGGCAGCGGAAGCGACTGTCGGTCGGCTGGGCGACGCTTCGATTGACAGGCCGGGGGCAATGCCCTTTCATGGCGACGCCCAAGAAAACACCTGGCCAAACAGTCGAGCCTCGCCCATGTCCCTTGCCTCCAAGCTTCCCCGTTTCCGCTGGCTGCTGCCGGCGTTCGTCGTGCTCGTCGGCGTGGTGCTGACCATCGTCATGCATTGGGACGATCGCGCCGGCCTTTGGTGGAAGGAAAGCCAGGCCAGCCAGCAGCAGCGCGACGACAGCATCTGGCTGCCGGGCTATCGGGTGGTGATCGACGCCAAGCCGTTGCAGGGCCTGGAGGAGGAAGAAACCTCGGACCTGGCCTACAACCCGGCAACCAGGACCCTGTTCACCGTTACCGGCAAGCGGCCGCTGCTGGTGGAGCTGTCGCTCACCGGCGACGTGCTGCGCACCATCCCGCTGCTCGGCCTGAGCAATCCCGAAGGCGTGGCGGTGCTGGAGAACGGCAACGTCGCGGTGACCGACGAGCGCCGCAATACCCTGACCATCTTCCATGTCGACCCGCAGACCGCCGAACTGAGCACCAAGAGCCTGGCCGAATTCCCGCTGGGCAATATCGGCAAGAAGAACAAGGGCTTCGAGGGCATCGCCTGGGATCCGCGCCAGCAGCGTCTGTTGCTGAGCAAGGAGCGCGATCCGATGACCCTGTTCAGCTGGAAGAGCGACGGCGGGCCGAGCCTGAGCGGGGCGATGACCGCGCTACCGAGCGACGACCTTTACATGCGCAACGTCTCGGCGCTCAGCGTCGACCCGCGTACCGGGCATACGCTGGTGCTGTCGGCCGAATCGCATCTGCTGCTGGAGCTGGACGAGAAGGGCGAACCGGTCAGCTTCATCAGCCTGCTCGGCGGCTTCAACGGCCTGGACAGCAAGATCCCGCGCGCCGAAGGGGTGGCCATCGACGACGAGGGCACCATCTACATGGTCAGCGAGCCGAACCTGTTCTACGTGTTCCGCAAGAAGAGCGGCGAGCGCCTGGCCACCAGCGACGCCGATTAAGCTTCGCTTAAGCGCCGATTAAGCCTGGTTTCAGCAAGGCTTCGTAGCCTGGACCCATCGAAACCAACTACGAGGCGTTACCCATGAAACTTCGTCACCTGCCCCTCATCGCTGCCATCGGCCTGTTCTCCACCGTCACCCTGGCCGCCGGCTATACCGGCCCGGGCGCTACCCCGACCACCACCACGGTGAAGGCCGCGCTGGAAGCCGCCGACGACACCCCGGTGGTCCTCCAGGGCACCATCGTCAAGCGCATCAAGGGCGACATCTACGAGTTCCGCGATGCCACCGGCAGCATGAAGGTGGAGATCGACGACGAAGACTTCCCGCCGATGGAAATCAACGACAAGACCCGGGTCAAGCTGACCGGCGAAGTCGACCGCGACCTGGTCGGCCGCGAGATCGACGTCGAGTTCGTCGAAGTGATCAAGTAAGGCCCTGAATCGAAACGGCCCGCCTCCCGGAAGAGAGGCGGGCCGTTTCGCGTTCCGACCGGGTGAAGTTGCGGGCGGGCTTACCGGTGAACCCCTTCGAAACCCTGTAGCACGTTCACCGCGTTGATCCCGATTTCCTCCACCGCGTAGCCTCCCTCCATCACGAACAGCGTGGCCAGGCCGAGCTTGCCGATGGCTTCGCCCATGCGCAGGTAGTCGGGGCTGTCCAGGCGGAACTGGGAAATCGGGTCCTCCTTGAAGGTATCCACCCCCAGGGAAACGATCAGGACGTCCGCCGCATAGGCCTGGATCTGCCGGATCGCCGCCTGCAGCGCCTGGCTCCAGGTCGCCCAGTCGCTGCCGGCCGCCAGTGGGTAGTTGAAGTTGTAGCCGGTGCCGACGCCGTTGCCCTTCTCGTCGGCGTAGCCGAGGAAATAGGGGTATTCGAAGCGCGGATCGCCGTGGATCGAGGTGAACAGCACATCGGCGCGGTCGTAGAAGATGTCCTGGGTGCCGTTGCCATGGTGGTAGTCGACGTCGAGGATCGCCACCCGCCCGGCGCCCCGGTCGAGGAAGGCCTGGGCGGCGATGGCGGCATTGTTGAAGAAGCAATAGCCGCCCATGTAGTCGGCCGCGGCGTGGTGGCCCGGCGGGCGACAGAGCGAAAATACCGAGCGCGCGCCGTTGGCGAGTTCGGACTGGCCGCTGAGGGCGACGTTGGCCGAACTGGTGATCGCCTGCCAGGTCCCGGCGGTGATCGGCGCGCCGGCGTCGAAGGAGTAGTAGCCGAGGCGACCGTCGATGTTGTCCGGCTCCGTCTGCCGCAGGCGCCGGGTCGGCCAGGCGATCGGCAGCATGTCGTGGCTGCGGCCGGTGGCCAGCCAGTCCTGCCAGGCGTTCTGCAGGAAACGCACGAAACCCTCGCTGTGCACCCGGCGGATCGGTTCCAGGCCGAAGTCGCGCGGTGCGCGGACTTCGCCGAGGCCGACGGCCTTCACGCGGTCGAGGACCATGTCGGCGCGGCTGGGTTTTTCGAAGCAGGGGGTGAACTGGCCGCCGATCAGTTCGTGCCGGCCGTGGTGCAGGCGATGGTCGTCGCTGTAGATGGTCAGCATGTCGGGCTCCCGGGCTCAGTTCTGTTCGGAGAAGGTCACGGTCGGCGCCTTGCGGCGGAAACCGCCGGTATGCAACGCCAGGTAGGCGAGGCCGGCGGCGAACCAGGTCAGGCCGATCACCAGGGTCAGCGCCGAGAGGCTGGTCCACAGCCACAGGGTCAGGCCCAGGCCGATGGCCGGCACCAGCCCGTAGCGCAGCAGGTCGCGCGGGGCGCGGCGGCCGTCGAGCAGCAGGTAGCTGCGGATCACCGCCAGGTTCACCGCGGAGAACGCCACCAGCGCGCCGAAGCTGATCATCGAGGCCAGGGTGGTGAGGTCGATGACCACCGCCAGCAGGGAAATCACCGAGACCACCAGGATCGCGATCACTGGCGTCTTGAAGCGCTCCGAGAGGCTGCCGAACACGCGCCGCGGCAGGATGCCGTCGCGGCCCATGCTGTAGAGGATGCGCGACACCGAGGCCTGCGAGGCCAGTGCCGAGCCGGCGGCGCCGGCGACGTAGGCGGCGGTGAAGAAGCTGGCGAGGAACTTGCCGCCGGCCGCCAGCATCACTTCGTTGGCCGCCGACTCGGCGTCCTGGAATACGCTGCCGGGGAACACCAGTTGGCTGAAGACCGCCAGCACGGTGAACAGCAGGCCGGCGCCGACCGTGGTGATGACGATGGCGCGCGGGATGTCGCGTTGCGGGTCGCGGGTTTCCTCGGCCAGGGTCGAGACCGCGTCGAAGCCGAGGAACGACAGGCACAGCACCGCCGCGCCGGCCATCAACGGGGCGAAGCCCGGCTGGCTGCCGTCGCCGACGAAGGGCAGGCTCAGGTCCAGCGAGGGGATGCCGGCCAGGTGCTTGACCGCCATGGCGACGAACACCACGGCGAAGACGAACTGGGCGCCGACGATCACGTTGCTCATGCCGGCCACCGAGCTGATGCCGATCACGTTGAGCACGGTGACCAGGCCGATCGCCGTGAGCACGAAGACCCAGGCCGGCACCATCGGGAAGGCGATGTTGAGGAACAGGCCGATGAGCAGGTAGTTGATCATCGGCAGGAACAGGTAGTCGAGCAGCAGCGACCAGCCGGCGAGGAAGCCGACGCAGGGGCCGAAGCTGAGGCTGGTATAGGAATAGGCCGAGCCGGCGATGGGATATTTCTTCACCATGAAGCTGTAGGAAAAGGCGGTGAAGAGCATCGCCGCCAGGGTGATCAGGTAGGCGCTGGCGGTGCGACCGCCGGTGATCTCGGTGACTACCCCGTAGGTGGTGAACATGGTCAGCGGAACCATGTAGACCAGCCCGAAGAAGACCAGGGCGGGGAGCCCGAGGATGCGCCGCAGGCCGGTGCCCTGGGCGCTGTGGACGTACTCGGGGCGCTTGCCGCCGATGAGGATGCCGTTGTTGCGTTGGCTGGCCATGTTCCGCTCCTCGCGAAATGCCGTATCGATCCCGCAGGCGGCCGCGTGGGCGGACCTTTCCTGCGCCGGGTGAATGGACGGGCTAGTGGAAAGCCGCTGGGGTTTCCGCCGGGTCGGTGGAGAGGGCAGTGACGAGAGGGCGCGCGGCGTGTGCGGGCACGGGCGTTGGGGCGTCGATAGTGTTCATGGCGTTCTCAGGAAGCGTTCTTGTTGGATTTCTAGCTCGCGGTCGCGAGGTTCCCTTGGGCTCTGCCGGCGCCGTTTCCGCGGCTCCGGGCGACCCCTCGAGGAGGGCGCGGTTCGACTCTAGCAATCCGGTTTCGCCGGGGAGAACCCTGTAGACGGTCAAAAAGGGATCGAGATGGCCAAACTGGCTGGCCGGCCAGCGCTGGCGCGAGCTGGCCGCCAGCGCCGCGTCGATCATTTCTTAAGCTTGGTCCAGACCTTGCTGCGCAGCGCCAGGGCTTTCGGCGAGCAGAGCTTGAACGGCTTCAGGCGGTTGAGCTTGTCCTGCGGGGTGTTGATCGCCGGGTCGTCGAACAGCGCCTTCTCCATGAATTTCTCCGAGCCGACGATGGCGTTGTTGTACTTGGCGAAGTTGGAGGCGGCGGCGATGTTCTCCGGGCGCATCATCCAGTCGATGAAGACGTGGGCTTCCTTGACGTTGCTGGCGTCGCGCGGAATCGCGAAGTTGTCGATGAACAGCCGGATGCCTTCCTTCGGATAGACGTATTCGAGGCTGGGGCGTTGGGCGTGGGCGCGGTGGAAGGCGCCGTTCCACTGCTGGTGCATGGCGACCTCGCCGGCGGCCATGCGCTCGATGGTGCCGTCGCTGTTGTACATGGCCAGCGCCGGCTTTTGCCTGAGCAGCAGGTCGAGGACCTTCTGCGCTTCCCTGGCGTCCTCGGTGCATTCGTCGATGCCGAGGTAGTAGGTGGCGGGAATGAACAGTTCCTCGATGGAGTTCAGCGCCACCACCTTGCCTTTCAGCTCGGCTGGTGGTTCGAAGAACGGCTTCCAGCTTTCTTCCAGCCTGCCGCCCGGCACCTTCGCCGTATCGTAGCTGTAGCCGGTGGTGCCCCAGAGATAGGGAATGCTGTAGTCGTGGCCGGGATCGAAGCCAAGGGTCCGGAAGTTTTCCTTCAGATTGCCCAGGCTCGGCAACTGGCTCTTGTCGAGCTTTTGCAGCAGCCCCTCCTTGACGAAAATCTCTATGAAGCTGTCCGACGGCACCACCACGTCGTAGGCGCCGCCCCCGGCCTTGAGCTTGGCCAGCAGCGTCTCGTTGCTGTCGTAGGCGTCGAGGGTGGCCTTGATCCCGGTGTCCTTCTCGAACTTCTTCAGCAACTCCGGCGGGTAGTAGTCCGACCAGTTGGCGAAGTGCAGGGTGCCTTCGGCGCGAGCCTGGCCGCCCAGGGCTAGACCGGCGGCGAAGAGCAGGGTGAGCGGTGTGCGGTAGGTCATGGTGGACTCCTGGCGATCTTCTGTTTTTTCTTCGTGGAGGCAGATTCTCAGCGGCGGCGTTGGCCGAGGTAGTACGACAGGGCGACGAAGGCGATGGAAATCATGAGGATGATCGATGAAATCGCATTGATCTTCGGGGATATGCCCATGCGGATGGAGCTGAAGATGTACACCGGCAGGGTGGTTGCGCCGGCGCCGGCGACGAAATAGGTGATGACGAAATCGTCCATCGAGATGATGAACGCGAGCATCGCCCCGGACAGCACGCCGGGCATCAGCAGCGGCAGGGTGATTTTCCAGAAGGCCTTCCACGGCGAGGCGTAGAGGTCGGCGGCGGCCTCTGCCAGGCGCGGGTCCAGGCCCTCCAGGCGGGCGCGGATCGGCAGGTAGGCGAAGGGGATGCAGAACACGATGTGGGCGATGAGGATGGTGAACAACGACAGCTTCAGGCCGATGAAGGAGAAGAACATCAGGGTCGCCACCGCGGTGACGATCTCCGGCACCAGCAACGGCAGGCCGAGCACGCCGTTCATCAGGGTCTGTCCGCGGAAGGCGCGACCGCGCATGCCCAGCGCGGCGAGGGTGGCCAGGACGGTCGAGGCCAGGGTGGCGAGGGTGGCGACGATCAGCGAGTTCTTCGCCGCGCGGAGGATTTCCGGATCGTTGGCCACCACCGCGTACCATTTCAGGCTGAAGCTCTCCCAGAGCGTCGCCGACTGGCCGCTGTTGAAGCTGAGCGCTACCAGCACCAGGATCGGGATGTAGAGGAAGGCGAAGAACAGCCAGGCGGCCTGGCGCACGCCGCTGAAGGTCCAGAGTGGATTGCGGCCGTTCATGGCTGGCCTCCGCCGGCGTTGGCCCGGAAGCGCAGGCTGTGGATCAGCATCGCCAGCAGGACGAAGGCCAGCAGGGCGAACGAAAGGGCGGCGCCGAAGGGCCAGTTGTGCGCGGTACCGAATTGCAGCTGGATCAGGTTGCCGATCATCAGCGCCTTACCGCCGCCGAGCAATTCCGGAATGATGTAGCTGCCCAGGGCCGGGATGAATACCAGGATGCAGCCGGCGACTATCCCCGGCATCGCCAGCGGCACGATCACCCGGCGCAGCGCTTTCCAGCGGTTGGCGCCGAGGTCGAATGTCGCCTCCACCAGGCGCCAGTCCATCTTTTCCAGGCTGGTGTAGATCGGCAGCACCATGAACGGCAGGTAGGTATAAAGGAGGCCGATGATCACCGCGTTATCGGTATAGAGCAGCCCCAGCCCGGTGTCGGTCAGGCCGATGCCTTGCAGGCCGGCGTCCACCAGCCCGCCGTTGCGCAGCAGCAGGATCCAGGCGTAGACCCGCACCAGCAGGTTGGTCCAGAACGGCACGGTGACCAGGAACAGCAGCAGGTTGCGCCGGCGTTCCGGCTGCAACGCCAGGTACAGCGCGGTGGGGAAGCCGAGTGCCAGGCAGCCGAGGGTGGTCAGCAGCGACAGCCAGAACGAGCGCTGGAAGATGCCCAGGTAGTCGGCGTTGAACACCAGGCTGTCGTCCAGGTCGCGTTCCCAGAGGAAATTGAGGTAGGCCTCCAGGCTGTGCTGGCCCCACTTCACCCCGCCGTAGTCGCCGGACTGCTGGATCGACACGGCGAACATGATGCCTAGCGGGATCACCAGGAACAGCACCAGCATCAGCATCGCCGGGCTGCTCAGCAGCAGGCGCCGACGCAGTTGCCGGCGTTCGGCCGACTGTTGCGCGGAAGGTCGGCCGGTGGCGCTCATTCGGCGAGCACCCGGATGGCGGCGGCGGGAACCCGCACCCGCACCTTCGCCCCCGGACTGTGCGGGCAGCGTGCGCCGTCGCGGTTCTGCTGGCGCACGCGGAAGCCCGGCTGGCCGGCCACGTTCAGGTGGTAGACGGTATCGGTGCCGACATAGACGACGTTTTCCAGCACGCCTTCCAACTGGCCGTCGGCGGCCAGTTCGGTGCGCTCCGGGCGGATCGCCAGGGTCACCGCGCCGCTGCCCGGGGTCGTCGCGGCCAGCCGCTGGCCGTCCGCCAGGCGCACGCCGTCGGCGTCGGCCTGGCCCTCGAGGAAGTTGGTTTCGCCGATGAAGTCGGCGACCGCCCGGTTCAGCGGCGCCTCGTAGATGTCGCTGGGTGTGCCGACCTGCAGCACCTTGCCCTTGCTCATCACCGCGATGCGGTCGGACATGGTCAGCGCTTCCTCCTGGTCATGGGTGACGAAGATGAAGGTGATCCCGGTCTCGTGCTGCAGGCGCTTCAGCTCGATCTGCATTTCCTTGCGCAGCTTCAGGTCCAGCGCCGACAGCGACTCGTCGAGCAGCAGCACCTTGGGCCGGCTGGCCAGCGCGCGGGCCAGGGCGATGCGTTGCTGCTGGCCACCGGACAACTGGTCGGCGCGGCGCTTGCCGACCTCCGGCAGCTTCACCAGCTCGAGCATGCGGCTCACGGTGGCGTCGATCTCGCTGCGCGGGCGGCCCTGCATCTCCAGGCCGAAGCCGATGTTCTCGGCGACGCTCATGTGCGGGAACAGCGCATAACTCTGGAACACCGTGTTGACCGGGCGGCGGAACGGCGGCAGGCCTTCCATGCGTTCGCCATAGAGGCGGATGCTGCCGGAGCTGGGTTGTTCGAAACCGGCGATGAGGCGGAGGAGGGTGGTCTTGCCGCAGCCGGAAGGGCCGAGGAGGGTGAAGAATTCGTTGGCGTGGATATCCAGGGACACATCGTCAAGGGCCTTCAGGCCTTGGCCGGGGGTACCGAATTCCATGCAGATCCGCTCGATGGCTATCGCGCTGGTCATGCTGAATTCCATGCAGTCAAGCAGTTGTTATTGTTGAGGTTTTGCGGTTTCTGGGGCCCGCTTCACCTGCTGCGGTTCGATAATGACCGGGGCGCCGCGGGCGCAGAACGATAGATGCGGCCAATAAGGGATCGAACAGGCCAATCTGGTGGCGCTGGAAGAAGACTGCGGATGCTCTCTTGTCGTCTCTTTCGGACAGGAAACTCGGACCTGTCCGAGTCGCCCGGGCGGCTGGCTGACTTTAAGCTTGGCTTCAGCCTGGAGCCGTAGCTTGCGTAGGAAAGGTCGGGCGCAGCCCGTTTCCATACAGCGTACAGGCTCTATGCTATGACTATCCACGCCCAAACTCCCGAGCCGTTTTCAATGTCCCGAGCTTTTACGCCTCGCCGTCTGCTGCTGGCCGTCCTGCTGGTCGCGCTGACCGCGCTGGTCCTTCTCGGCCAGAGCTTCCGCGTCTTCGACCGGGCCTGGTTCGCTGTCCAGGAGTGGCGTCACGCCGATGCCTGGAAAGAGCGCTCGATATGGCTGCCGGACTACCGCGTGCGGATCGAGGCGCAGCCCATCGAGGGGTTGAACGACGACGTTTCCGCGCTGACCTTCGATCCCGACCGGCGCACCCTGTTCACCGTGACCAACCAGCCGGCGCAGATCATCGAGCTGTCCTTGCAGGGCAAGGTACTGCGGACCATCCCGCTGACCGGCTTCGGCGACGCCGAGGCCATCGAGTACATCAGCCGCGGTGTCTACGTGATCACCGACGAGCGCCAGCAACGCCTGGTCAAGGTGCGCCTGGAGGACGATACGCGCTTCATCGACGCTGCCGATGCCCAGCAGCTTTCGCTGGGTATCGGCCTCAACGGCAACAAGGGTTTCGAGGGGCTGGCCTACGACGCCGAGGGCAAGCGCCTGTTCGTCGCCAAGGAGCGCGACCCGGTGCGCATCTACGAGATCCACGGTTTCCCCCACACCCAGGCGGACAAACCGTTCGCCGTGCACGTGGTGGACGACCCCGGGCGCGACAAGCGCCTGTTCGTCCGCGACCTGTCCAGCCTGCAGTTCGACGAGGGCACTGGGCACCTGCTGGCGTTGTCCGACGAGTCGCGTCTGGTAGTCGAGCTGGACACCGACGGCGAGCCGGTCAGCACCCTGTCGCTGCTGCGCGGCATGCACGGCCTGAAGCGCAGCGTGCCGCAGGCCGAGGGCGTGGCGATGGACGACCGTGGCGTGCTCTACCTGGTCAGCGAACCGAACCTGTTCTACGTGTTCAGCAAGGACGAGCCGGCGCAGCCCTGACGCGGATGCGGGGACGGCAGGAGCGTCCCCTGGCCCGCTCAGAACTGCCAGTTCACCCCGAGCGAATAGCCCGCCTGGTTGCCTTCGCTGTGGGCGAAGCGGCTGTTGGCTTCGGCGAAGACCCCGAGCTGCTCGGTGATCGCCAGTTGCGCGCCAAGCTGGGCGCGGCCGAAATCCTTGTCCACGCCGCCCATGTCGGCGACCCGGACACGCCCGTCGCCGCGGCTGGTCAGGTCCATGTCCTCCAGGCGTCCGTCCGCCAGCTCGCGGACCCAGCGCAGGCTGGCGTAGGGTTGCAGGCGCATTCTCGCACCCAGCGCCAGCTCGCCGCGCAGGCGCCAGCCGAGGCTCGCCTCCAGCGAGTCGTAGTCCTGCTTCTCGTAGCCGAGTGCGGTACGCAGGGCCTCGTCCTCGCGGAAGTCGTCGATGCGGTAGCGCATGTAGTCGAGACCGGCCAGCGGCCCGCTCCGCAGTTCGCCGAAGCTGAAGTCATAGCCGCCTTCCAGCCGGGCGCCCCAGGACCAGGCCGAGGTGTCGCCCGACAGACGCTGGTCGAGCAGCACCGGCCCGCCGGCGGCCTGGAGGTAGACCGAACGCTTGCTGTCGTAGCGGGTATGCCCGAGGTTCAGCTCGCCGGCCAGCCATTCCGGACCGCCGTCGTTGTACAGGCCGAACAGGCCGAGCTGCCAGGTGTCGCCCTCGATGCGCCCGCCATGGTCCAGCTTGTCGCGGCTGCGCTGGAAGGCCAGGCTGCCGCCGAGGGTCAGGGCCTCGCTGTAGCGGTAGTCGCCGAGCAGATGCACGCCGGCGCGCCTGGACTCCGGATCGCCAGGCATGTCGAAACCGCTGTCCGGCGAGACCTCGCCCTCCGCGCCCACCTCGCCGTCGAAGCTGCCTACCGGCCGGTTGCTGCCGAGCAGGGTCAGCCAGCGGCGGTCGTGCAGGCGGGTCAGTGCCTGGTGCTGGCGCTGCAACTGGTCTTCCATCTGCCGCGCCAGGGCGCCGCCGGAGGCGGTGGAGGCCAGCAGGTCGGCGTTGGTCAGCTCCAGCACCAGGCGCGTCAGCAGGCGGGAAAAGTCGCGCATGCGTTGCTCGATGCGCTCTTGGCCGAGGGCGTTGGTCAGTACTTCCTTGTTGTCCTCGGCCGGGTCGTGCCAGGTTGAGCCGCCGGGAATCGCCGGGTTGTCGGTCTGCTCGTAGCCGTCCAGGTCGCCCAGTTCCCAGTTGGTCGCCTCGATGAACAACACCGGGATGTCCATCCCGTTGAAGCTTTCGCCGTCGCTGCAGCAGCCGGTACCCGCCGGGTATTCGGCGTTCAGGCCGGGGTTGGTGAACAGCGGGATGTCCAGCTCGCGGGCGATGCGCAGGATCTGTTCGCGGTAGGCGCCGAGGGCCGGGTTGGACACGCTGTTGGAGCCGGCATGGGCGTACATCTTGTCGCCGGTGACCAGGCTGTCGAGGTTGATCATTCCCAGCAGGTTGGCGCGCTGGCTGGCGTCGAGGGACTCGACGTAGGCACGCGAACCGCGCAGGCCTTCCTCCTCGGCGCCGAAACCGACCACCTCGAGGCCGTTCTCCAGGGCGATGCCGCCGAGGTTGCGGGCGATCTCGGTGAGCACCGCCGCGCCCGAGGCGTTATCGTCCAGGCCCTGCAGGGTCGGGCGACCGTAGTAGGTGTCGTAGTGCGCGCCGAGTACCAGGAACTTCCCGCTGCTGCCGGGCGCCGAGGCGATGACGTTCTGCGAACTGCGGTTGCCGGCCCAGGTGAAGTCCTGGCGACTGGTCTGGTAGCCGAAGCCCAGGCGCGACTGCATCAGTTCGCTGGCGCCGGCGAAGCTGGCGGTGCCGCGATAGCGGCCCGGGTAGTCGGTGATCAGGCGCTCCAGGGTCTCCCCGGCGTATTCCCCGTATTGATAGGCGTTGGCACCCAACGACAGCGCAGCACATCCCAGGCCTACAGCGACAGCTAATGGTTTGAACACGGCACTTTCCTCTGTGTCGGTACGATGGTGCATCGAATGATGCTCGCGCCGCGGAAAGCAGGATGCGGACCGTTTCATGTCTCTGGAGCACGAATTGACGCCTGGGCGACCTGAGGTGTCGCTACGTTGTAACTGGCAGCGGCTTGGACGGCGAAGCAGAGAGAGGCAGCGGCCGGGAGTGTTACTTGCGAGCCTGAAAATGGGGCGCTGCGTTCAACTCCTGGGACGGGAAGTAACCGCGGAAGGGAATGCAGAGGTGGATGGGCGGCGCTTGTGCCTCGGCACAGGCGCCGCCAGGCCTCAGCTTTCGTCGCTGAGGCCGGCTTCCGGCGCTGCGCGCTTCACCGACTGCACGCCGGCTTCGGCGTTGGCCTGGCTGGCATAGAGCTGGCTCTGGCCGACGACCTGGCCATTGGTGGCCTTGAGCACGAAGTGGAACTTGCCGTTGTTGGCCGGCTTGACCTCGAAGGCACCGTCGCGCTGGGAGTTCTTGCGCACCGACTCGATGCCGCCGAGCGCCGAGTCCTTGGCCTTGTACAGTTCGCTGGTGAGAATGATCTCGCCGTTGGCGGCATGCAGGTTGAAGTGGAACTGGCCGTCTTTCGCTTTCTTCAGATGGAATTTGGCTGCCATGTCTAGCTCCTTGTTCACGGGGTGCGGCGGATCGCAACGGACCAGCCGTCTGCTGAGACACAGCGTAGCCGCTTTTGTTGCAGTGTCGCCCCGCACCGGTCATCGGCCTGGGGCGAGCGGGTTCAGGCCTTGAGGGTCTTGACGCCGTCGGCGGTGCCGAGCAGCAGCAGGTCGGCCGGGCGGGCGGCGAACAGGCCGTTGGTGACCACGCCGACGATGGCGTTGATCTTCTCTTCCAGTTCCACCGGGCTGTCGATGCGCAGGTTGTGCACGTCGAGGATGATATTGCCGTTGTCGGTCAGCACGCCTTCGCGGTAGACCGGATCGCCGCCGAGCTTCACCAGTTGGCGGGCGACGTGGCTGCGAGCCATCGGGATGACCTCCACCGGCAGCGGGAACTGGCCGAGGATGGGTACCAGCTTGCTGGCATCGGCGATGCAGATGAAGGTCTTGGCCACCGCGGCGACGATCTTCTCGCGGGTCAGCGCGGCACCGCCGCCCTTGATCAGCTCCAGGCGCTCGTTGCTTTCGTCGGCGCCGTCGACGTAGAACTCCAGCTCGCTGACCGTGTTCAGCTCGTAGACCGGGATGCCATGTTCCTTCAGGCGCTTGGCGGTGGCCTCCGAACTGGCCACTGCGCCGTCGAACTCGGCCTTGTGGCGGGCCAGGGCATCGATGAAGAAGTTGGCGGTGGAGCCTGTGCCGACGCCGACGATGCTCTTGCTGTCGAGGTGCGGAAGAATGTGGTCGACGGCGGCCTGTGCCACTGCCTGCTTGAGCTGATCCTGGTTCATCCCGGGTGCCTGTCTGGTTGCCTGGCCGGCCGTCCCGGCGGCGCAGGCGGAGGGTGCGCGCGGCCGGGGCGGCCCGGCGGGTTTCCGGCACGTCCTGTGCCGCTGCGATACGAAGGGACGAATTATAGCGGCCTGGCGTGCTCCGGTCTTGCCCCGGATGACCGGCAGTCGCGGTGTTTTCCTGCGGCACGCCGGTAGTCCGCCCGGCGGGCCTGGAGTAGACTCCGGGCTTCCGTGAAGTCCGCCGAACCGCCTCCGATGCTCGAACAATACGTCAAGAAGATCCTCACCTCGCGCGTCTATGACGTCGCGGTGGAAACGCCCCTGCAACCCGCCCGCCAGTTGTCCGAACGCCTCGGCAACCAGGTCCTGCTCAAGCGCGAGGACCTGCAGCCGGTGTTTTCCTTCAAGATCCGCGGCGCCTACAACAAGGTCGCGCAGCTCACCGAGGAGGAGAAGGCCCGCGGGGTGATCGCCGCCTCGGCCGGCAACCACGCCCAGGGCCTGGCCCTGGCGGCCAAGCGGCAGGGGATCAGGGCGGTCATCGTGATGCCCAAGACCACCCCCGAGATCAAGGTCCAGGCGGTGCGCGCCCACGGCGCCAAGGCGGTGCTGCACGGCGACGCCTTCCCCGAGGCGCTGGCCCACGCGCTGAAGCTGGTCGACGAGAAGGGCTACACCTTCGTCCATCCCTACGACGATCCGGACACCATCGCCGGCCAGGGCACCGTGGCCATGGAGATCCTCCGCCAGCAGCCCGGCCGCCTCGATGCGATCTTCGTCCCGGTGGGCGGTGGCGGATTGGTCGCCGGCATCGCCGCCTACGTCAAGTACCTGCGTCCGGAGATCAAGGTGATCGGCGTCGAGCCGGACGAGTCGAACTGCCTGCAGGCGGCCATGGCCGCCGGCGAGCGGGTGATGCTGGGCCAGGTCGGGCTGTTCGCCGACGGCGTGGCGGTGGCGCAGATCGGCCAGCACACCTTCGACATCTGCAAGGACCACGTCGACGAAGTGATCACCGTCAGCACCGACGAGATCTGTGCGGCGATCAAGGACATCTACGACGACACCCGCTCGATCACCGAGCCGGCCGGCGCGCTGGCGGTGGCCGGGATCAAGAAGTACGTTGAGCGCGAGCGCGCCGAGGGGCAGACCCTGGTGGCGATCGACTCCGGCGCCAACGTCAACTTCGATCGCCTGCGGCATGTCGCCGAACGCGCCGAACTGGGCGAGCGCCGCGAAGCGATCATCGCGGTGACCATTCCCGAGCGGCCGGGCAGCTTCAAGGCCTTCTGCGAGGCGGTCGGCAAGCGCCAGATCACCGAGTTCAACTATCGCTACCACAGCGGCAGCGAGGCGCACATCTTCGTCGGCGTGCAGACCCACCCGGAGAACGACCCGCGCGAGGCGCTGGTGGCCTATCTGCGCGAGAAGGGCTTCCCGGTCCTCGACCTGACCGACAACGAACTGGCCAAGCTGCACATCCGCCACATGGTTGGCGGCCATGCAGTGAAAGTCAGCGACGAGATGGTGTTCCGCTTCGAATTCCCCGAGCGGCCCGGCGCGCTGTTCAACTTCCTCACCAAGCTCGGCGGGCGCTGGAACATCTCGATGTTCCACTACCGCAACCATGGCGCGGCCGACGGCCGGGTGGTGGCCGGGTTGCAGGTGCCGGAAGACGAGCGCCACCTGATCCCGCAGACCCTGGAGGCGATCGGCTATCCGTACTGGGACGAGACCGCCAACCCGGCCTACCAGCTGTTCCTCGGCTGACCCGCGGCGGCTCGCCGACACGGGCTGCTAAGCTTCACGGGCAGGTGATCTCCTTCCTCGGGAACTGAGCCCGCCCCCGGCCCCTCAAACGGGCCGGGAACACGGACAAGGATGCGCTGATGGAACATTTTCTCCAGATCAAGATTCTCCACGGAGTCGCCACCGTGCTGCTCTTCGGCGGCCTGCTCGGCCTGGCGTTCTACGCCTGGCGCAGCTGGCGGACGGGCGACGCGGCGCGGATCGCGCGCGGTTTCAAGCGGGTCCGCCTGATCGGCTGGCCGCTGCTGGGGCTCAGCCTGCTGGCCCTGCCGGTCAGCGGCTGGTGGCTGGTGCACCTGGCCGGCTGGCCGTTGGGCCAGAGCTGGCTGCTGTTCGGCGCCTGCCTCTATCTGCTCGGCTGCATCTTCTGGCTGGTCCTCGCCGGCCGCCTGGCGCGGGTCCAGCACCAGGCCGGCGCCGCCGAGACGGCGGGGGCCGCGCTGGGCGAGCAGACCCTGCGCGAGATCAAGGTGGGCCTGGTCATGGCCCTGCTCGGTGCGGCCAGCTTCATCGCGGTGGCGGTACTGATGGTCAGCAAGCCGCTCTGAAACGCCAACGAAATGGACTTCACCGGCCTTCGCCGGTTCTGTAGGAACGCATGCGTATTCTGCTGGTAGGCGCGGGAGGTTTCGTCGGGCGGCACCTGCTCCCGGCGCTGCTCGCCGCCGGACACGAACTGCTCCTCACCGCGCGCCGCCCGCCGGTCGATGCGCCTGCCGGCGTACGCTGGCTGGCGCTCGACCTGGAGCGGCTTGCGGAAAGGCCGGACAGCTTCGCCTGGCCCGCCGGGGTCGACCTGCTGATCAACGCCGCCGGCACCATGAGCCTCGACGAGGCGAGCATGGCTCGCGTCCAGGACAGCGGCGCGCGAGCACTCTTCGACCTCGCTGCGGCCCATGGGGCGAAGGTCCTGCAGATTTCCGCGCTGGGCGCCGGTGCGCACCCGGACGTGACCTTCCTCGCCAGCAAGGCGGCGGCCGACCGCCACCTGCTGGAACTGGGCATCCCGGCGCTGGTGCTGCGCCCGTCCCTGCTGCTGGGGCCGGGCGGCGCCAGCAGCGCCTGGCTGGAACGCCTGTCGCCGCTACCGCTGATTCCCTTGCTGGACAATCGCGCGCGCCTGCAACCGCTGCATGTCGAGGACCTGGTCGGCGCGGTGCTGGCCTTGCTGCGCTGCTGGCCGGAGCGGGCGCAGGTGATTCCGCTGGTGGGTCCGCAGGCGCTGACCCAGGGCGAGCTGCTGGACGAGCTGCGCCGCGCCCAGGGTTGGCCGCGCGGCCGCTATGTGGTGCCGCCCGCGGCGCTTCTCGATGCGTTGGGCGGGCTTGGCCGGCGTGCTGGCTGGCGGACACTGAGTCCATCGATGCTGAAGCTGGTGCGCCACGACAACCTGGCCGACCCGGCACTCCTCGATGCGGCCTGCGGCTATCGTTGCGCGCCGCTGGCCAGTCGGCTGCTCGGCTGGCCGCAGGCGGCACGCAGCCTGGCGGCTCTGATGCGGCCGCTGATGCTGGCGGCCCTGGTGCTGATCTGGCTGGGTACCCTGGTCGCCTGCCTGGGGCCGGGTTACGGCTGGGGCCTGCGGATCCTCGGCGAGGCCGGCATCCACGGCTGGCCGGCGAGCCTGGCGGTGATCGCCGGGGCCCTGCTCGACGGCGCGCTCGGCGTCGGCCTGCTGCTCCGCCGCTGGCGTCGGCGCGCGCTGCTGGCGCAGTTCTGGCTGATGCTTGGCTACAGCCTGGCGATCAGCCTGATCCTGCCGCACTACTGGTACGACCCCTACATGGCGGTCGGCAAGAACATCGTGCTGATGGTGGCCACGCTCTGGCTGCTGGGCGACGAACCTCGAGCCAAGGAGGCCCGTGGATGAACCTTTACCTACTGCTGAAGACCCTGCATATCCTTTCCTCGACCATTCTTTTCGGCACCGGCCTGGGGTCGGCCTACTACGCCCTGCGTGCCTGGCGCAGCGGGCAGTTGCCGGTGATCGCAGTGACCTTCCGCCACCTGGTCACCGCCGACTGGCTGTTCATCGCCACCACCGCGGTGTTCCAGCCGCTCAGCGGCCTGGCCATGGTGCATGTCGCCGGCTGGTCGCTGGCCCAGGGCTGGTTGCTGTGGAGCCTGGGCCTCTACGTGTTCGCCGGGCTCTGCTGGCTACCGGTGGTGTGGTTGCAGATCCGCGTACGCGACATGGCCGAGGCTGCCTTGCGCGAGGCGCGGCCCATCGAACCGCTGGCGTACCGCTACATGAACGCCTGGTTCATCCTCGGCTGGCCGGCCTTCATCGCCTTCATGGTCATCTTCTACCTGATGGTCAACAAGCCGGTCTGAGAGTCCGCTCGGCGCAACCAGAGCAACGCCAGGACCAGGAACGCCAGGGAGCCGCCCCAGTACAACCAGGCGAAGCCGCCGGGCCGCTCCAGCAGGAGGAAGGCCAGGGCCGGGCCCAGCGCGGCACCGAGGTCCTGGACGATGGAGTAGCGGGTCATGAAACCGACCACGTCGCCGGCGCGGGCGACGTCGGCGGCGAGGGCGTCGGTCAGGGTGGTGAGGGCGGTGGCGACCAGCATCACCAGCAGGGCGATGGCCAGCCAGGCGAGAATGGGCAGCCTGCTGGAAAGCAGGCCGAAGCCCATTGCGCCGACCAGTAGCGCAGCCACGTAGAAGCGCCGACGCCCGCGCGGGCCATCCGACCAGGCGCCGAAGCGCCCGGCCAGCCAGGGCTCCCAGGACCAGCGCAGGGCCTGGATGATCCCGGAGAGGCCGGCGGCGCTGAGCGCCAGGCCGAGCAGGCTGACCTCGGTGCCGAAGCTGCGGGCGATCAGGGCGCTCAGGGTGGCGGCGAGTACGCCCTGGATCAGGAGGGCGGTGGCGAAGCCGCTGAGGATCACCAGGCCGCGCGGCGGCGGGCGCCTGGCGACGCTGGTGGATGCCGTTGCGGCGGAGGTCCGCGCCTGTCCGGCGGGATTCTCCGGCAGGTCGAAACCCTTCGCCAGCAGCGGCAGGCCGAGCAGTGCCAGGATCGCGAAGGACAGCGCCAGCGCCGGCAGGCCGAGGACCGGCACCAGCAGCCCGCCGAGCAGCATGCCGACCAGGCTGCCCAGGCGGTAGAGGCCGTTGTACAGGCCCATGGCGTGGCCGCGCTGGTGGTCGGCGGCGCAGTAGACCACCGCCGAGAGCCCGCCGATGCGGAAGAACGACCAGCCGATCCCCCACAGTCCGCGCAGCAGCACCCAGGCCAGGAAACCGCTGGCCAGGCCGTAGCCGGCGGTGCTCAACACGCCGATGACGACCGCCAGGAGCAGGCCGGTCTTCAGTGCCAGGTGCTTGTACAGGCGGCCGATCAGCGGATTGAAGGGCAGGCGGATCAGGCGGTTGATCGACAGCAGCACGCCGACCTGCCAGAGCGCCTCCAGGCCGACCTCGTGCCAGTAGATCGGCAGGGCGATATAAAGCATCGAATCGCCGGCCAGGCATAGCGCGGTGACCAGGGCGACGATCACGACCGGCCGCAGCGAGCCGGGAGTGGGGGCGGTGTGGGGCATCCTGGGTCCGCCGTGGCGCCGCCCGTCGGACGGCGCACTTGTCAGTGGGTCAACGCAGGGAAATGATCGGCCAGCCGCGTTTTTCCGCCTCGGCGCGCAGGCGCGGATCGGGGTCGACGGCCACCGGCCGGCTGACCTTCTCCAGCAGCGGCAGGTCGTTCAGCGAGTCGCTATAGAAGCTGGCGCCTTCCAGGTTCAGGCCGTTCTCGTCGAGCCAGCGTTGCAGGCGAACCACCTTGCCGCCCTGGAAGCAGGGCACGTCGAAGGTCTGCCCGGTGTAGCGGCCGTCGCGCATCTCGCACTCGGTGGCAATCAGGGTCTCCACCCCGAGTCGTTCGGCGATCGGGCCGGTGACGAAGCGGTTGGTGGCGGTGATGATCACCAGCCGGTCGCCGGCGGCGCGGTGCTCGGCGAGCAGCGCCTCGCCCTTGGCCAGCACGATCGGCTCGATCACTTCCTGCATGAATTGGCGGTGCCAGGTTTCCAGCTGGGCCATATCGGTGCGACCGAGGATCGCCTGGGTGAAGGCCTGGTAGGCAAGGACGTCGAGCTTGCCGGCCACGTAGTCGGCATAGAAGGCGTCGTTGCGCGCCTGGTATTCGGCGGCGTCGACCAGGCCGCGCTGGCACAGCCATTCGCCCCAGCTATGGTCGCTGTCGCCGGCGAGCAGGGTGTTGTCGAGATCGAAAAGGGCCAGACGCACGGGGTGACTCCATCGGTTGGCGGGTGGCGGGAGGGCCGCGAGAGCCTTTTGCGAAGGCTCCCACCGGGCCTTGGGAAAACCCCTAGCCTACCGGCTTTTGCCGGCCCTGTATCCTCCCCGCACGAGTCGCAAAGCCGCGCGTTGCCGCTATCACAAGCTTTATGGAACAATGCGGGCACATGCGATTTCGAGGATGTCCCAGCGTGATCGATTCCGATGGTTTTCGCCCGAATGTCGGCATCATTCTCGCCAACGAGGCGGGGCAGGTGCTGTGGGCGCGGCGTATCAATCAGGAAGCCTGGCAGTTCCCGCAGGGAGGCATCAATGATCGCGAAACGCCGGAAGAGGCGCTGTATCGCGAATTGAACGAAGAAGTCGGGCTGGAGGCCGGGGACGTGCGCATCCTGGCCTGCACCCGCGGCTGGCTGCGCTACCGTTTGCCGCAGCGCCTGGTGCGGACCCACAGCCAGCCGCTGTGCATCGGCCAGAAGCAGAAATGGTTCCTGCTGCGGCTGATGTCCGACGAGGCGCGCGTGCGCATGGATATCACCAGCAAGCCCGAGTTCGACGGCTGGCGCTGGGTGAGTTACTGGTACCCCCTGGGACAGGTGGTGACCTTCAAGCGCGAGGTCTACCGCCGCGCCCTGAAGGAACTGGCCCCGCGCCTTCTGGCGCGGGACTGAACACGGAGACAAGGCCCCGAGCATGCTCAACACGCTGCGCAAGATCGTCCAGGAAGTGAACTCCGCCAAGGATCTGAAGGCGGCGCTGGGCATCATCGTGCAGCGGGTCAAGGAAGCCATGGGTACCCAGGTCTGCTCGGTGTACCTGCTCGACACCGAGACCCAGCGTTTCGTCCTGATGGCCACCGAAGGCCTCAACAAGCGTTCCATCGGCAAGGTCAGCATGGCCCCCAGCGAAGGCCTGGTCGGCCTGGTCGGCACCCGCGAGGAGCCGCTCAACCTGGAGAACGCCGCCGCCCACCCGCGCTACCGCTATTTCGCCGAGACCGGCGAGGAGCGCTACGCGTCGTTCCTCGGCGCGCCGATCATCCACCATAGGCGGGTGATGGGGGTGCTGGTGGTGCAGCAGAAGGAGCGCCGCCAGTTCGACGAAGGCGAGGAGGCCTTCCTCGTCACCATGAGCGCCCAGCTCGCCGGGGTCATCGCGCATGCCGAGGCGACCGGTTCGATCCGCGGCCTGGGCAAGCTCGGCAAGGGCATCCAGGAAGCCAAGTTCGTCGGCGTGCCCGGCGCCCCCGGGGTCGGGGTGGGCAAGGCGGTGGTGGTGTTGCCTCCGGCCGACCTGGAAGTGGTGCCGGACAAGCAGGTCGACGACATCGACGCCGAGATCGCCCTGTTCAAGCAGGCCCTGGAGGGCGTTCGCGCCGACATGCGCGCGCTGTCGAGCAAGCTCGCCAGCCAGTTGCGCAAGGAAGAACGCGCGCTGTTCGACGTCTACCTGATGATGCTCGACGATGCCTCCATCGGCAACGAGGTCAAGCGCATCATCCGTACCGGCCAGTGGGCCCAGGGCGCCCTGCGCCAGGTGGTGATGGAGCACGTGCAGCGCTTCGAGCTGATGGACGACGCCTATCTCCGCGAGCGCGCCTCCGACGTCAAGGACATCGGTCGCCGCCTGCTCGCCTACCTGCAGGAAGAACGCAAGCAGAACCTGACCTACCCGGAGCAGACCATCATCGTCAGCGAGGAGCTGTCGCCGGCGATGCTCGGCGAGGTGCCGGAAGGGCGCCTGGTCGGCCTGGTCTCGGTGCTCGGCTCGGGCAACTCGCACGTGGCGATCCTCGCCCGTGCCATGGGCATCCCCACGGTGATGGGGGCGGTCGACCTGCCGTACTCCAAGGTCGACGGTATCGACCTGATCGTCGATGGCTACCACGGCGAGGTCTACACCAACCCCTCCGCCGAGCTGGTGCGCCAGTACAGCGACGTGGTCGCCGAGGAGCGCGAGCTGAGCAAGGGCCTGGCGGCCCTGCGCGAGCTGCCCTGCGAGACCCTCGACGGCCACCGCATGCCGCTCTGGGTCAACACCGGCCTGCTCGCCGATGTCGCCCGCGCCCAGGAGCGTGGCGCCGAGGGCGTGGGCCTGTACCGCACCGAAGTGCCGTTCATGATCAACGACCGCTTCCCCAGCGAGAAGGAACAGCTGGCGATCTACCGCGAGCAGCTCGGTGCCTTCCACCCGCTGCCGGTGACCATGCGCACCCTGGATATCGGCGGCGACAAGGCGCTGTCCTACTTCCCGATCAAGGAAGACAACCCGTTCCTCGGCTGGCGCGGCATCCGCGTCACCCTCGACCACCCGGAGATCTTCCTGGTCCAGACCCGCGCCATGCTCAAGGCCAGCGAAGGACTGGACAACCTGCGCATCCTGCTGCCGATGATCTCCGGCACCCACGAGCTGGAAGAGGCCCTGCACCTGATCCACCGCGCCTGGGGCGAGGTGCGCGACGAGGGCGTGGACATCGCCATGCCGCCTATCGGCATGATGGTCGAGATTCCCGCCGCCGTGTACCAGACCCGCGAGCTGGCCCGTCAGGTCGACTTCCTTTCGGTCGGTTCGAACGACCTGACCCAGTACCTGCTGGCGGTCGACCGCAACAATCCGCGGGTCGCCGACCTCTACGACTACCTGCATCCGGCCGTGCTGCATGCGTTGAAGAAGGTGGTCGACGATGCCCACCTGGAAGGCAAGCCGGTGAGCATCTGCGGCGAGATGGCCGGCGATCCCGCGGCTGCCGTGCTGCTGATGGCGATGGGCTTCGACAGCCTGTCGATGAACGCCACCAACCTGCCCAAGGTGAAGTGGCTGCTGCGCCAGATCACCCTGGACAAGGCCCGGGACCTGCTCGGCCAGTTGCTCACCTTCGACAACCCGCAGGTCATCCACAGCTCGCTGCACCTGGCGTTGCGCAACCTCGGCCTGGGTCGCGTGATCAACCCGGCGGCTACCGTCCAGCCCTGATTTCCCGCGCGCCGGACGCTTCGTCGTGCGGCGCTTACGCTTTCCCCGCAAGCGTATAGACTGCCTGCCATTCGGTAGAGGCCACTGGCCAGTCGAACGTGCGAGGGATTGCCGCAAAATGGACGAACGGGCGTCGAAGCCGCCAGGTCTTCTTCCGCTGTCACGCGAAGACCTTGAGAAAACCCTGCGATATGCCCTGGAGATCGTCAGCGACGGGATCTGGGACTGGAACATCGCGACCAACCAGGTCAGCCGCAGCGCCGGCTGGTACCTGATGCTCGGCTATCCGCCACATAGCCTGCCGGAGAGCGTGGAGACCTGGAAGAACATCATCCATCCCGAGGACTATCCGCGGGTGATGGCCAGCTTCCAGGCCTACCTCGACGGCGAAAGCCCGGAATACTGCGAGGAATACCGCTGCCGCACCTACAGCGGGGATTACCTGTGGATCAGCGATCGCGGGCGTTTCGTCGAGTTCGACGAGCGCGGCGAGCCACGGCGGATGATCGGTGCGCACCACGAGATCCATCAGCGCAAGCTGGTCGAGCTGGAGTTGCAGCAGCGCAACGAGGAACTGTTCGACTGGAACCGGCGTCTCGAGGACCTGGTGGCCGAGCGCACCGAGGCGCTGCACCGGGTCAACCAGGCGCTGGCCTCGAAGATGGCCGAGGCCCAGCGCCTGAGCGAAATCGATCCGCTCACCGAGCTGTACAACCGGCGCAAGTTCGAGCAGTGCCTGCACCATGAATGGATGCGCCGGCAGCGCCATGGACGCGCGACGGCACTGATGATGATCGATGTCGATCACTTCAAGCGGATCAACGACCTGTTCGGCCACTCCACCGGCGATCGCGTGCTGGTCGCCTTCGGCCGCCTGGTCGCCAGCGAGCTGCGCGAGGTCGACGTGCTGGCGCGCTGGGGCGGCGAGGAGTTCATCCTGCTGCTTCCGGAAACCGGCCTGGAGGCCGCGGCGGCCTTGGCCGAACGCCTGCGCCAGCGGGTTCGCTCGCAGTCCTTCGAGATGGGCGAGCGGTTGACCGCCAGCTTCGGCGTCGGCGTGCTGAACGATGGCGAGACCCTCGACCTGCTGCTGTGCCGGGTGGACGACGCCCTCTATCGGGCCAAGCAGCGTCGCGATTGCGTGGCCTGTTGCTGAAGGTCAGCCTGGCGGCAGCACCAGGCTGACCTCGCCGAGCCGGGCGCCGGACGGCCCGAAGCTGCGCTCGATCATCTCCCGCGTGCCGTCGGCGTGTACCCGTACGACGCTGCTGGCGCGAGTGCCGTAGCTCGGGCTGGCGATGAACACGCTGGAGAGCAGACGTTCCGTGGCCAGACCCACGCCGGTATCCGGCAACTGGCTGTCGGCGGCCGGCGCTGCGTCGGCCAGCAGCTCCAGCAGGGCCTGCGGATGCGGCTCGGCAAGCCGCTCGGCGAGGGCGGCGCGAGCCTTGAGCAGCTTCGGCCAGGGCGTATCGAGGGCCGCGTTGGACAGCCCGTAGACCCCCGCCGGCAGCAGGCGCGGTGGCCCTACGCGGGGGTTGTAGTGCCAGAGCTGATGGCGATCGCCAATGAGCAGGTTGAAGCCGGAATAGTCCGCAGCGCGCCCGGCGACCTGCGCCAGGTAGTCGGCCGGGTTGCCGCCGCCGCGCAGGAAGTCCGCCACCAGTTCGCCACGGGAGCGCTTGCCGAGAGCCTGCGACGGATCGCGGACGTTGGTCAGGGCGGCGAAACGGCCGGCCGGGCCGAGCCCCAGCCAGGTGCCGCCGGCCTCCAGGTCGCGTCCGGCGAATACCCCCTCGGCGTCCTCCCAGGCCGCCAGCGGCAGGCTCGGGCGGGCATAGAATTCGTCACGGTTGGCGGCGACCAGCAGCGGCAGGGCGTGCCCCGGTTGCCAGGCGAAGACGATCAGGCACATGCGCGGTCCTTGGGATGGGCTGGCCGTCAGGCTAAAGGCATCCGCCATCGCCGTTCAAGCACGACGCCTGCCGCACGGCGCGCAATTCCGTTACCATGCCGGCTTTCCAACGGGGGCGTGCATGGAGTTTCTCCTCTATATCGTGCTGGGCGCCTGTGCCGGCGTGCTGGCCGGACTGTTCGGCGTCGGTGGCGGCCTGATCATCGTCCCGGCGCTGGTCTTCAGCTTCACCGCGCACGGTTTCGGCGGCGACGTCCTGACCCAGATGGCGGTCGGCACCTCCCTGGCGACCATCGTCTTCACTTCGATCAATTCCATTCTCGAACACCATCGGCGCGGCGCGGTGCGCTGGCCGGTGTTCGCCTGGATGACCCTCGGCATCCTCATCGGCAGTGCCCTCGGCGCGCTGACCGCGGCGCAGATCAAGGGGCTGCTGTTGCAGAAGATAATCGGGGTGTTCGCCATCCTGGTCGCTTTGCAGATGGTTCTCGATCTCAAGCCAAAGGGTAGCCGCGAGGTGCCCGGCAAGGGCGGCCTGACCCTGGCCGGCGCGGTGATCGGCTGGGCCTCGGCGATCTTCGGCATCGGCGGCGGTTCGCTGACCGTGCCTTTCCTCAGTTGGCGCAGCGTGCCGATGCAGCAGGCGGTGGCGACTTCCTCGGCCTGCGGCCTACCTATCGCCATTTCCGGCGCCCTGTCGTTCATCGCGGTCGGCTGGCACAACCCGCAGTTGCCGGAGTGGAGCCTGGGCTACGTCTATCTGCCGGCGTTGGTCGGCATCGCCGCCACCAGTATGCTGTTCGCCCGCTTCGGCGCGCGCCTGGCGCATCGTTTGTCGCCGCGCGTACTCAAGCGACTGTTCGCCCTGCTGCTGTTCAGCGTGGGCATAAGTTTCCTGACCCCCGATCTCGCTTTTCTGTCGTAGGAGTTATCGATGCTGACGTATCCCCAGATCGATCCGGTTGCGCTGGCCGTCGGCCCGCTGAAGATCCACTGGTACGGGCTGATGTACCTGATCGGGATCGGCGGCGCCTGGCTGCTGGCGTCGCGCCGGATGAAGCGCTTCGACCCGACCTGGACCAAGGAGCGCCTTTCCGACCTGGTCTTCTGGGTCGCCTGCGGCGTGATCCTCGGTGGCCGCCTGGGCTACGTGCTGTTCTACAACCTGGACGAGTACATCGCCAACCCGACGCTGATCTTCGAGGTCTGGAAAGGCGGCATGTCCTTCCATGGCGGTCTGCTCGGCGTGATGCTGGCGGTCTGGTGGTTCGGCAAGCGCCATGGCAAGAGCTTCTTCCAGCTGATGGACTTCATCGCCCCGCTGGTGCCCATCGGCCTGGGCGCCGGGCGCATCGGCAACTTCATCAACTCGGAACTGTGGGGCAAGGTCAGCGACGTGCCCTGGGCCATGGTCTTCCCCAACGGAGGCCCGCTGCCGCGGCATCCCTCGCAGCTGTACCAGTTCGCCCTGGAAGGCGTGGCGCTGTTCGTCATCCTCTGGCTGTTCACCCGCAAGCCACGGCCGACCGCCTCGGTCTCCGGCCTGTTCGTGCTGTGCTACGGGATCTTCCGCTTCGTCGTCGAGTTCGTCCGCGTGCCGGATGCCCAGCTCGGCTACCTCGCCTGGGGTTGGCTGACCATGGGCCAGGTGCTCTGCGTACCGATGGTGCTGGCCGGCATTGCCCTGATGGTCTGGGCCTACCGCCGCGACGCGGCGCAGCCGAAGGCGGCCTGAGCCGCTTTTCGTGCCCGGGGCGGATAACGTCGCAGGCGTCATCCGCTCCGGGCAGCCGGCTTTCCGCTCCAGGGCGTGCATGGCTTGCGCCGGTCGCGCCGAACTGGCGATGCCGGCCCCGTCGCCGTAGACTTGGCCATCCTTCTGTCATCCCTCGGTGGGAGCCGCCACGTCGGCGCCGCACCGATATCGATCCGAGCCTCCGATGAAACAGTACCTCGACCTGATGCGCCACGTGCGCGAGCACGGCACCTTCAAGAGCGACCGCACCGGCACCGGCACCTATAGCGTGTTCGGCCACCAGATGCGCTTCGACCTGGCCGCGGGCTTCCCCCTGGTGACCACCAAGAAGTGCCATCTCAAGTCGATCGTCCACGAGCTGCTGTGGTTCCTCAAGGGCTCCACCAATATCGCCTACCTCAAGGAGCACGGCGTCTCGATCTGGGACGAGTGGGCCGACGAGAACGGCGACCTCGGCCCGGTGTATGGCTACCAGTGGCGCTCCTGGCCGGCGCCGGACGGCCGCCACATCGACCAGATCGCCAACCTGATGGCGATGCTGAAGAAGAATCCGGACTCGCGCCGGCTGATCGTCTCCGCCTGGAACCCGGCGCTGATCGACGAGATGGCCCTGCCGCCCTGCCACGCGCTGTTCCAGTTCTACGTCGCCGACGGCAAGCTCAGCTGCCAGCTCTACCAGCGTTCGGCGGACATCTTCCTCGGCGTACCCTTCAACATCGCCAGCTACGCTTTGCTGACCCTGATGGTGGCGCAGGTCGCCGGCCTGCAGCCGGGCGAGTTCATCTGGACCGGCGGCGATTGCCACCTGTACGCCAACCACCTGGAGCAGGCCGACCTGCAGTTGACCCGCGAGCCGCTGCCGTTGCCGAGCATGAAGCTGAATCCCGAGGTGAAGGATCTGTTCGACTTCCGCTTCGAGGACTTCGAGCTGGTCGGCTACGAGGCCCATCCGCACATCAAGGCACCGGTCGCGGTCTGACCCTTCGGCGGAGCCGTCGGCTCCGCTCAACCGAACAGGCGGCGGTACCAGGGAAGCGCGCGCCAGTCCCGCAAAGCCCGCTCCGCATCTTCTGCGCGTTGCAGCGCCTGCTCCAGGGCCTGCTCCAGCGGTGCGACCGGATGGCTCATGGCGTGGCCATGGCAGAGCTGGAAGTCGTCCAGCAGGTTCGGCGGTAGCGCGAAGGCGCCTTCCAGGCGGGCCTGTTCCTCCGCCAGGTAATAGCCGTTAAGGCCGTCGAAGTGGACGAAACGGTAGCCCGCGGCGAGCAGCGGCGCTTTCCACTCGGGGTCGTGGTCGAATGGGGTTTCCGCGAGGATCAGCCAGGGGCGCCAGCGGTTCAGGTCGAGGCCGCGGAGCACCGCGCCTTCCAGCCCTTCGACATCGATCTTGAGGAAGTGGATCGGCCCTTCGACATGGGCCGCGCAGATCGCGTCCAGGGTGCTGACCATCACTTCGCGCGGAGTGGCCGTGCAGCCCTCGGCCTGGCGCTGGCGGGCTAGCTCGGGGTCCAGGGTGGAGAGACCCGAGGCGGCCATCTCGTAGAGCGTGGCGCGGCCTTCGCGCTCGCCAATGGCGAGGTTCAGGTTGAGGTCTTCCGGCCGTTCCCGCTCCAGCTCGCGGTGCAGGTGGGGCAGCGGTTCGATGTTGATGCCGCGCCAGCCGCGCTCGTAGAACGCCAGGGTGACCGAGTCGATCCGCGGGTGGTTGGCGCCGACGTCGATGTAGAACCCCCTGGGGAAGAGTTTCAGGGCCCGCCAGAGTCGGACGTCTTCCAGGTTCTGCGCGTAGGAAACGAAGGGCATGGGCCTACCTCTTGGGCGATCGTCGCCCAGTCTGTCATTCCCCGCGTCCGCTCTCCAGCAATTCGGCCAGCGCGTCGATCTGTTCCTGGCGGTCGCTGCCGCCCACCCGCCTGCCGTTCAGCGACGACCACTCCGGATGCGCGCGCGCCTTGCGCAGTGCTTCCGGCAGCTTGCCTTCGCGCCACTGCTTGTCCTCCGGGGTCTCCAGGCGGATCGCCTCGATCGCCGCGTGGCCGCGCGTTTGCAGGGCTGCCAGGAGCTGCCGTTGGCGCAGCGCAAGCAAGCGCAGCACGGCGTCGTTGACGGTCAGCTCGCGGGCGCCCTTGAGCTTGCCGAGCAGGCGCGAACCGTAGTGCCCGACGGTCTGCCAGGCGCCGCCAGCGAGGGCGCCGAGGGCGGCGGCGGCGCCAAGGGTGACGCCGCCCACCAGCAGGTCGATGCCGGCGCCGGCCGCGGCACCGGCCGCAACCCCGCCGCCGAGGCGGATACCGAGTTGGCGCAGGGTCTCCGGATTGAACAGATCGTCGCCCCAGCGGCCGTCGAGCAGCGGCAGGTCGGCGGCGCGGGCGTCGTCCCTGGCGAAGGCGTAGAGCCGCAGCAGCGCTTCCACGCAGGCCTGCTCGCGCTTGCGCACCTGCTGGTGCAGGTCGCGGGTGGCTTCCTGCACGGCGCTTTCGCCGCCGGGCACCAGGCGCCGGCAGGCGGCGACGTCGACCAGCAATTCGGCGATCAGCCGTTGCCCGGCGCGCAGGCGCGCGGCGGCCTGGGTCTCATGGTCGGCGATCAGCCGGTCGAGTTGCGGCCGGGCGCGCTCCAGCAGCAGCGCCAGGCTCTCGTAGAGGCGCCGTTCGCCGTCCAGCGGCGGCGCCACGCTGTCGAAACGCACCAGGGCGTGCAGGCCCAGGCGAGCGAGGGCGGCGCGCCACTCCTCCTCGCGATGCTGCGGGCTGGCGACGAAGTTCAGCACCGGCAGCAGCGGCCGGCCGCAGCCGGCAAGCACCGCCAGTTCGTCGCGATACTTGGCCAGCACCGGTTCGCGGGCGTCGATCACGTAGAGCCCGGCATCGGAGGCGAGCAACTGGCGGACCACCTTGGCTTCCTGTTCGAAACGCCCGCGCGCTTCGTTGCTGTCCAGCAACCGCGCCATGCGTTCCGGGCCATCGAGACGCTCGCCGGGGCGCTCCAGGGCGTCCAGGTAGTCAAGCAGGGCGATGGCGTCTTCCAGGCCGGGCGTGTCGTAGAGTTCCAGCAGCGCTTCGCCGTCCACCGACAGCCTGGCGCCCTCGACGTGGCGGGTGGTGCTGGGGCGATGGGAGACTTCGCCGAATCCGCGGTCGCGGGTCAGGGTGCGCAGCAGCGAGGTCTTGCCGGTATTGGTGTGGCCGACCACGGCCAGGATCAGCGGCTCAGTCATGGCCGGTCTCCAGCCAGGCCAGCGGCGAGGTCTCGCCGTGCGGCAGTTGCAGGCGCTCCAGGGCGGTGTGCCAGTCGCCCAGGCGGTCGCTGTCGAGCGCTTCGCCGGGCGGAGCCTGGAGCAGCCAGATGCGAGTGCTGGCGGCGCAGCGGGCGAGTTCGCCGAGCAGTGCCAGGGTGCCGCGGTCCGGCGAGCGACGCGGGTCGCAGGCGATGGCCAGGCGCGCCGGCGGGTAGCGGGTCAGTTGATCGAGCAGGCGACGGCGCTGCTGGCCGTCGTCGAGGATGCCGGCGTCGGCGACGCCTTCGGCGAGCTTCGGCGGCCAGGGCCGGCGATCGTCCAGCTCCACCGCCACCAGCACCGCTCCGGCGGCTTCCTGGCCGGACTGGCCGCCCTGCGGCTCCGGTAGCCAGTCCGGCGCCGCGTCGCTGACGCCGAGGCGTTCGCTGGCCGGCATCAAGCGTTCGCGCAGCAGGCTGTAGCCTGGGTCGTCGAGGTCCAGGTCGAGGTCGGCCAGGCCGCGTTTCCAGCGCCACAGGCAGAACAGACCGAGCAGCGCGCGCGGCAGGACCCCATAGACCAGCAGTACGCCTACCAGCCAGCCGGCCCAGGCGTGCCGTGCGGCTTCGCTGGCCAGGGCGGCGTCGCCGCTGGCGCGGATCAGCTCGGCGTCCGGCAACGGGAAGCCAAGCAACGCCGGCAGGGCGCCGAGCGCCTGGGTGAGGGCGATGAAGGTATCGCTGCCGAGAATGGTGGTTTCCCAGACGAAACCGTAGCGGCGGGTCGCCAGCAGGCCGAGGAGCATGGCCAGCGCGGTCAGCAGGCCGAGCAGCCAGAGCCCGTGGACCAGCGCGCCGAGGCCCCAGCGCGCCAGCCGGCGCCGGCCGAGCAGGACCAATAGCGCCGGCGCCAGGTGCGCGGCGCGGGCATCGCGCGCCAGCTTGCCGCTGAGCCACAGCCAGAGCCGGCCGAGCGCGCCCGCGGCCTCGCCGCCGGCGAGCAGGCCGAGGGCCCAGCCGAGCAGGGTCAGCAGGTGCAGGCCGAGGAGGCTGGCCAGCGCCCAGAACACGTTGACCGGGCGCTGGCCGTCGCCAAGCGCGGCGAAGGCCAGTCCGGCGCCGCTGGCCAGGGCCAGCACCAGCAGCAGGGCCAGCGCCAGCCGCGAACCCTGGCGCCAGGTCCGCTGGGCGTCCAGCAGGCCCTCGCGGCGGCCCAGCCAGTGGGCGCGGGTGAGAATACGGCGCGGCAGGGAACCGCCCTGGGCCAGCGCCTGGCGAAGCGCCTCGCTGTCTTCCAGCGGACCGGCCTGCTCCTCGCGCAGGCGAACGGCCTCGGTCAGCCAGAGGGCGTCGAGGCCGGGATGCGTCGTGTGACTCAAGTCACCTCCTGTGTCGATTTCCCTGCCGAGCGTGAATCGTGCCCGGCCAACGGCGTCTGATCAGCGCCAAACATAGCAAAAAGCGCCCCGGCGGCTCATGCTGGCTTGCCAGCCGGCTGGCGGCGGGGTGTGGGATTTTGACTGGCGCCGTGGCGAAAGCGTTCGGCGCCGGTAGCGAGAGGAACACTGAGATGAAGGTAGTACGCCGATACCCCCTGGCGCTGTTGCTGGGGATGGCGGGCGCGCTGGCCGACGAGTTGCCCGATGGCTCCTTGCTGCAACGCTATGGCGTGCAGGCCGACCAGTTGCCGACCCTGGCGGCGGATCCGCCGTCGCGCAAGGAGGAGAAGGAAACGCCGTCGCGCTTCCGGGTGGAGCCGGAGCAGCCCTTGGTGACCTTTGGCGTCAAGGACCACAAGGGCGTGGAACCCACCGGCAACCTGTCGATCGACGCCATGCACGAGCGCGATCGGCGGATCTGCCGGAACATCAGGCGGCAGGCGCTGGAGAAGGGCAAGGCACAGCCCTTCGACGGCTACATCGAGTGTCCATGAGGCCGGCGCCCGCGTACGAGCGCCGGTCGGGCTGCGTCAGCGCTGCTCGCGCAGGCGCACGGCGACGTCCGGCTGGTCGCTGAACAGGCCGTCGATGCCGGCGTCGAGGTAGGCCCTGATCTCGCCGGCCAGGTCGCCGCGCGACTGCGGGTTGCCGTCGGCGCTGCGGAACTCCGCCGGAAGGAAGCTGTTTTCCGCGCGGAAGGTGTAGGGATGCACCTTCAGCCCGGCGGCGTGGGCGTCGCCGACGAAGCGGGTCGGCTGGCCGAGGTTGCCGTTGGCATCGCGAGGAATCACGTAGCTCTTGTCCGGACCGACCCCGTAGGCGTAGCGCGCCACCTGGCGCAGGCCCTTGGCGGTGGCCATCTCGGCGTAGGTCAGGCTGCCGCCGCTGGCCTGCTGGTCGTAGGGCTGGCCGCTGCCGTAGAGCTGGACCAGGCGGATGCCGGTGAGGCGCTTGAGTTCCTTCAGGTTGTTCACCTCGAAGGACTGGATGAATACCGGCGCGCGCGGACCGAGGTAGCCGTTGCGGTGCAGGGTCTTCACCAGCGGGCGTTCCATGGCCAGGCCGAGGCGCTGGAAGTGGGTGCCGTGCTTGATCTCGGGGTACAGGCCGATGGTGCGTTGCTGGCTGATTTGCAGGCTTTTCACCAGGTCGATGATCTCCTGCAGGGTGGGGATCTCGAAGGTGCCGTCCAGGCGCGCATTGCCCGGGCGGATCGTGGGGATGCGCTCGATGGCGCGCAGGGTCTTCAGTTCGGCGAGGGTGAAGTCTTCGCTGAACCAGCCGGTGAGTTCCACTCCGTCGACTTTCTGCGTGCGCTTGCGGTCGGCGAATTCCGGGTGCTGGGCGACATCGGTGGTCAGGCCCAGCTCGTTGTCGTGGCGGGCGACCAGCTTGCCGTCGCGGGTCATCACCAGGTCCGGCTCGACGTAGTCGGCGCCCATCATCACCGCCAGGGCGTAGGCGCCCAGGGTGTGTTCCGGTACGTAACCGCTGGCGCCACGGTGGGCGATGACCAGAGGCGAGCGTTCGTGGCCGGCCGGGTGGCGAACGGAGGCCTGGCCCTGGGCCCAGTCGATGGCGCGTTGTACGTTGCCGGTGTCGGCGTGGGCGGCGCTGGCCAGGCCAGCGGCGAGCATCAGGCAGGCGGCGCCGAGGTGGCGGCGCAGGAAGGCTGGTTGCATGACGGGTCCTCGTCGGCGGTTCGGGAGTGTTCCAGTCCAGCAGAGTGACGCAGCCAGGTGATACTTCTTTGCCCGTTTCGCGACATTCCCGTGACAATCGCCGCCAGCGTGACGACGTCGGCGTTTTCCCGGCCAATCCAACGAAAGGGGCGGACGACCGGGGCAGGGTATAGGGTGACGGCGCTCGCATAACAATAAGAGGATCGGTGATGGCTTCCGCGCAACCTGCCTCCGCGTTTCCCTGCCTGTCGTTGCAACTGGCCTGCCTGTTGCTGGGCGCCTGGCTGGCCTTCGATGCCCACGGTGGCGGCCAGGCCGTGGCGCCGCCGGCCCGTGTCGAAGCGCGTGTGCCGACGGCCGCTACCGATGACTGGGGGCGCCAGCCGGACAGCCTGATGAGCGCCGTGCCGCCGCGTACGCTGGAGGCGAGTGTCGGCGCCCGCGGCTCGGGATCGGCGAGTTCGCGACTGTGGATCGCCGATACCGACTTCCGCCTGCACGACGACATCGGTTTCTTCATCCAGCGCATGCTGATCCGCATGGAACCGACTCGTCCCGGCGCGCCCTTGTCGCTCGACGATCCGACGGCGATGGTGGCGCGGATCCAGGCCGGTGAGATATTCGTCAGCGACGCCACCCTGGCGACCCTGCTCAACCAGGACCTCGCCGCGTCCCGCGCGGCCGTGCGCAACCTCAGGATGAGCACCCGCAAGGACGGCCAGGAAGTGCGTGGCGAGTTGTTGCGCAAGGGGCGCTGGCGGCCGCTGCGGATGCTCACCGAGATCGAGCTGAGCGGTCCGCTGGAGGTGACCCTGGTACCCCGGCGGATCTTCGTCGACGGGGTCGAGGTCACTTCGTCGCTGGCGGCGGCCTCGATCGAGATGTCCGAGGTGCTGAAGCTGAAGACCCGGCACATGGAGCTGGTCGGCAACCGCATCCGCGTCGACCTCGACGGTTTGTTCCCGCCGCCGCGCCTGGACTTCCGCGTCAGTCGCCTGGCCCTGGCCGACGGCGGCATGCAACTCGCCCTCGGCGACTCCCTGGCCGACCTGCAATGGCCGGCATTACGGGCGCCGGACAGCTACATGTTCATCGAGGGCGGCGATATCAAGATGGCGCGCACCGTGCTGGTCAAGGCCTACGCCCTGTTCACCAGCCTCAGCCCGGGGCAGCCGCTGCTGTTCAATCTCTACGACTACCGGCGGCAACTGCAGAACGGTGTGATCCGCCTGCGCGAGGACGGCATGGTGCAGATCGCCGTGTCGCCGGTGAAGGCGCCGGCGCCGCTGGAGGCACGGCTGTGAGCCGGCGTCCGTGGGGCGTGCTGCTTGGCTGGTGCCTGTTGGCGGCCAGCGCGGTCCAGGCCGAAAGCGCCATCGACCGGCAGCAGCGCGAACTGGCCCTGCTGCGCGAGGGCTGGTACCGGCAGGTCCCGCCGGCGCCGGTGCCGCTGCCCATGCGTACGGCCGGGCCGGCGGATTCCGGCCAGGATGGCGTCGGCATACTGCTGCGCAACGTGGACATGTACCTGCGCGGCAACATCGGTTTCCACGTGCCCGAGGTGAAGGGCTGGCTGGTGCCGAACCGGGCCGGCCAGCCGGTGGACTTCGATCGCCCGCAGGACATTCATTTCCAGGTGATGGAGGGCGAGGTGCTGCTCAGCCCGCGGCAACTGGCCAACCTGTTCAACGAGCACATCCTCGCCTACGACGGGACCATGTTGAAGGACTTTCGCATGAGCAGTGCGGCGGGACGCCTGGAGGTGGAGGGACGGGTGCGTCCGCTCGGCGTAGGGCCCTGGCTGCCGCTGCGGCTGGGCGGCGGCGTGGAGGTGGACGCGGCCAGCGGCGCGCTGGTCTATCGGCCCGACCAGTTGAAGGTGATCGGTCTGCCGCTGTACGGGGCGATGAGCCTGGTCGGCTTGCCGATGTCGGCGCTGGTCAGCCTCGATCGGCCGGGGGCGAGCCTGGTCGGCAGCGCCATGCGCCTGGACTACCGCAAGGTCTTCCCGCTGCTGGGCATCGATGGCCACGTACAGGAGGCCTGGCTCGACGACCAGGGGCTGCACCTGCGTTTCTCCCAGGCGCCCGGCCAGCCGTCGCCGGTGTTCAGCCCGCCGGCCGCGGCGGGCCCATCCTTCCTCTGGCTACAGTCCGGCGACCTGAAGATCTTCGAAATCCTCATCACCTACGCCCAGGTGCTGCTGAAGACCGAGACCCCGGACCAGGTGCTGACCTTCAACCTGCAGGACTACCGCAAGGTGCTGGCGACCGGCACCACCCAGGTCAACGAGGATGGCACCTTCTTCATGCAGGTGCCGCCGTATGCCAATCCCTTGTAGGCCGGGCCTGGAGTCCGCCGGCGCGAGTGTTTATCCTCGCGCCTTTGTCCTTCCACGATGAGGTAACCCCATGGCACGACCGCTGGCGATGATCGCCGCCCTTGGCGAGAACCGCGCGATCGGCATCGACAACCGCCTGCCCTGGCGCCTGCCGGCCGACCTCAAGCATTTCAAGGCGATGACCCTCGGCAAGCCGGTGATCATGGGGCGCAAGACCTGGGACTCGCTGGGTCGGCCGCTGCCGGGCCGGCTCAACCTGGTGGTCAGCCGCCAGGCCGGCCTGGCACTGGAGGGTGCGGAAGTGTTCGCCAGCCTGGACGCCGCGCTGGCGCGCGCCGAGGCGTGGGCGCAGGCGGAGGACGCCGACGAACTGATGCTGATCGGCGGCGCCCAGCTCTATGCCGAGGCCTTGCCGCGCGCCGCGCGCCTCTACCTGACCCGGGTGGGCCTGGCGCCGGAAGGCGACGCCTTTTTCCCCGAGATCGATGGCGCGGCCTGGCGCCTGGCGTCGAGCATCGAACACGCCGCGGCTGACGATGCGCCTGCCTACGCCTTCGAGGTATGGGAGCGCCGCTGACGGTTCCAGGCGGGGTCAGAGGGTGATCAGCTCCGCCTCGATCTTCTTCCCCGCCACTTCCAGCACGCCGATCCCGATCGGCAAGCTGAAGCGCCGAGGCCCGGCGCTGCCCGGGTTGAGGTAGAGCACGCCGTCGCGCTCTTCCTTCAGCGGCTTGTGCGAATGTCCGGCGACCACCACGTCGATGCCTTCGGCGGCCGGGTCGAGGTCGAGTCGCTTGAGGTCGTGCAGTACGTAGAGGGTCAGCCGGCCGATCTTCAGCAGCAGGCGCTCGGGGATGTCCGCCGCCCAGTCCTGGGTGTCGTTGTTGCCGCGCACCACCGAGAGCGGCGCCAGGCGTTCCAGCTCGGCGAGGATTTCCGGCTTGCCGATGTCGCCGGCATGGATCAACTGGTCGCAGCCGCGCAACCGTTCCAGCGCCTCGGGCCGAAGCAGGCCATGGGTGTCGGCGATCAGGCCGATGCGCAACGGGCGGCGGGACTGGGGCATGGGCGCGGGTCCGGGTTGCGGGACGGAAGAGGGTGGCCGACGGGCATGGCCATGCCGTCGATCATACCCAACCATTGGCCGGGTACGAAAACCCTTCGGCGAAAACCGCGACGCCACCCGGAGGTGGCGCCGCGCCTATCAGTGTCCGGCCTTCTGGACCGGGCTTTCCGGCAGGAACCAGTTCAGTAGCAGGGCGCAGATGCCGCCGGTGGCGACCCCGGATTCCAGCACGTTGCGCAGCGCCGCGGGCATGTGCGCGAGGAACTCCGGCACCTGCGAAACGCCCAGGCCGAGGGCCAGGGACACGGCGATGATCAGCAGGGCGCGGCGGTCCAGCTGGATGCCGGCGAGGATGTTGATGCCCGAAGCGGCCACCGCGCCGAACATCACCATCGCCGCGCCGCCCAGTACCGGTTCCGGCACCGCCTGGATGACCCCGGCGACGCTCGGGAACAGGCCGAGCAGGACCAGCATGGCGGCGATCCACAGGCCGACGTAGCGGCTGGCCACGCCGGTGAGCTGGATCACCCCGTTGTTCTGGGCGAACACCGAGCTGGGGAAGGTATTGAAGATACCGGCGAGGAACGAGTTGGCGCCGTTGACCAGCACGCCGCCCTTGATCCGCTGCATCCACAGCGGGCCTTCCACCGGTTGCTTCGACACCTTGCTGGTGGCGGTGACGTCGCCGATGGCTTCCAGGGAGGTGACCAGGTAGATCACCAGCATCGGGATGAACAGCGGCCAGGAGAAGTCCAGGCCGAAGTGCAGCGGGGTCGGTACCTGGAACAGCTCGGCCTGGTGCATGCCGGTGAAGTCCAGGCGGCCGAGGTAGCCGGCCAGCGCGTAGCCGACGGCCAGGGCGATGACGATGGCGCAACTGCGCATCCATACCACCGGGATGCGATTGAGCACCACGATGATGCCCAGCACCACGCCGGACAGCAGCAGGTTCTCGCCGTTGGCGAAGGTGCCGTTGGACATCGCCGAGAAGCCGCCGCCCATGCTGATCAGGCCGACCTTGATCAGGGTCAGGCCGATCATCAGCACGACGATGCCGGTCACCAGCGGGGTGATCAGCCGCTTGACGAACGGCAGTATGCGCGAGATGCCCATCTCGACGAAGGAGCCGGCGATGACCACGCCGAAGATCGCCGCCATCACGCTTTCCACCGGCGTGCCCTGCTTGACCATCAGCGCCCCGCCGGCGATCAGCGGGCCGACGAAGTTGAAGCTGGTGCCCTGGACGATCAACAGTCCGGCGCCGAACGGGCCGAAGCGCTTGCACTGGACGAAGGTGGCGATGCCGGAGATCACCAGCGACATCGACACGATCAGATTGGTGTCGCGCGGCGATACGCCCAGCGCCTGGCAGATCAGCAGGCCGGGGGTAACGATCGGCACGATGATCGCCAGCAGGTGCTGGAGGGCGGCGAGCAGGGCGATGGGAGCGCTGGGACGGTCGTCCAGGCCATAGACCAGGTCGTTGCGGGCGCTGGCGTCCGACGGGCTTTGCAGGGAACTCATGGTGGCGGTCCGGGGAAAAAGAGCGCGATTTTACTGGGCGAACGCGGTCTCGCCCAGGCCTGGCTGCGCCGCATGTCGGCGGATAACGCCGGTGGCGTATGCGCCCTACGGTTGGAGCGTGGGTGAGCGGTAGGGCGAATGACCGCTTGCGGTTATCCGCCATTCGGCGTGCGCACGCGCGAATGAAAAAGCCCGGCGCGGGACCGGGCTTTTTTCGTCGCGGGACGATTCAGCCGTCCAGCAGCGCCTTGTTGCGTACCGCGCCCTTGTCGGCGCTGGTGGCGAGCAGGGCGTAGGCCTTGAGCGCGGTGCTGACGCGGCGGGCACGCGGCGCGGCCGGCTTCCAGCCCTTCTTGTCCTGTTCGGCGCGGCGGGCGGCGAGTTCTTCGTCGCTGACCAGCAGGTTGATCGAGCGATTGGGAATGTCGATCAGCACCTTGTCGCCGTCCTGCACCAGGCCGATGGCGCCGCCGGCGGCGGCTTCCGGGGAGGCGTGACCGATGGACAGGCCCGAGGTGCCGCCGGAGAAGCGTCCGTCGGTGAGCAGGGCGCACTGCTTGCCCAGGCCCTTGGACTTCAGGTAGCTGGTCGGATAGAGCATTTCCTGCATGCCCGGCCCGCCCTTCGGTCCTTCGTAGCGGATGATCACGATGTCGCCGGCCTTCACCTCGTCGCCGAGGATGCCTTTCACCGCGGCGTCCTGGCTTTCGAAGATCTTCGCGCTGCCTTCGAACACGTGGATCGACTCGTCGACCCCGGCGGTCTTCACCACGCAGCCGTCGAGAGCGATGTTGCCGTAGAGCACGGCCAGCCCGCCTTCCTTGGAATAGGCATGCTCGACGCTGCGGATGCAGCCCTCGGCGCGGTCGTCGTCCAGGCTCGGCCAGCGGGTGTTCTGGCTGAACGCGGTCTGGGTCGGGATGCCCGCCGGACCGGCCTTGAAGAAGGTGTGCACGGCTTCGTCGCGGGTCTGGGTGATGTCCCACTGGGCGATGGCGTCGGCCATGCTCGGGCTGTGCACGGTGGGGACGTCGGTGTGCAGCAGGCCACCGCGGGCCAGTTCGCCGAGGATGGAGAAGATGCCGCCGGCGCGATGCACGTCTTCCATGTGGTACTTCTGGATGTTCGGCGCCACCTTGCACAGTTGTGGCACCTTGCGTGACAGGCGGTCGATGTCGCGCAGGTCGAACGGCACCTCGGCCTCCTGGGCGGCGGCCAGCAGGTGCAGGATGGTATTGGTCGAGCCGCCCATGGCGATGTCCAGGGTCATGGCGTTCTCGAAGGCCTTGAAGTTGGCGATGTTGCGCGGCAGCACGCTGTCGTCGCCTTCGCCGTAGTAGCGCTGGCAGAGTTCCACGGCCAGGCGCCCGGCGCGCAGGAACAGTTGCTCGCGGTCGGCGTGGGTGGCCAGGGTCGAGCCGTTGCCCGGCAGCGACAGGCCGAGCGCCTCGGTCAGGCAGTTCATCGAGTTGGCGGTGAACATGCCGGAGCAGGAGCCGCAGGTCGGGCAGGCGCTGCGCTCGTACTCGGCGACCTTCTCGTCGGAGCAGGAGTCGTCGGCGGCCACCACCATGGCATCGACCAGGTCCAGGCCGTGGCTGGCCAGCTTGGTCTTGCCGGCTTCCATCGGCCCGCCGGAGACGAACACTACCGGGATGTTCAGGCGCAGCGCCGCCATCAGCATGCCGGGGGTGATCTTGTCGCAGTTGGAGATGCAGACGATGGCGTCGGCGCAGTGGGCGTTGACCATGTATTCCACGGAGTCGGCGATGATCTCCCGGCTCGGCAGCGAATAGAGCATGCCGTCGTGGCCCATGGCGATGCCGTCGTCGACGGCGATGGTGTTGAATTCCTTGGCCACGCCGCCGGCCTTCTCGATCTCGCGGGCGACCAGTTGGCCGAGGTCCTTCAGGTGCACGTGGCCGGGCACGAACTGGGTGAAGGAGTTGGCGATGGCGATGATCGGCTTCTTGAAGTCTTCGTCCTTCATCCCGGTGGCGCGCCAGAGGGCGCGGGCGCCGGCCATGTTGCGGCCGTGGGTGGAGGTTTTCGAGCGGTAATCGGGCATGACGATTTCCTGCGGCTAATCAGGTTCGGGTTATGACTGTATCGTGAGCGTCGAAGGAACCGGATGCAAACGGGGAATAGCCGAGTGTACGGAGTTGGCCGGGGTCTGAATGGGGTCACCATTGGCGACGGCCTGGGCTCACTGCCCGCCGGGGGATGATTGGCGAGGAATGCCCGGATTCTAAGCCCAGAGCGGGCGAATGGGGAAGGCTGGCGGTCGGCGGAGCGGCGCGTCGCGACCCGGCTGGCGTCTTGCGCCGCCCGTCGCGCCATGAGAGGCGGTGGCCGTAGGGCGGATGAACGCAGGCGCTCATCCGCCGGGACGGGCTCAGCCGTTGGGCAGCAGCCGGCAGGTCAGGCTCTTGATGTAGCGGGTTTCCGCGATCGCCAGGTGCACCGGATGGTCGGGGCCCTGGCCGCCGCGCTCGAGCAGCTGGATGTTGCGGTCGAGATGGCGGGCGCTGCCGATCAGGATGTTCTGCAGGTCGTCCTCGGGCAGGTGCATCGAGCAGGAGGCGCTGACCAGGATGCCGTCCTTGCTCAGCAGGCGCATGGCCTGTTCGTTGAGACGGCGGTAGGCGGCCTCGCCGTTCTTCAGGTCCTTCTTGCGCTTGATGAAGGCCGGCGGGTCGGCGATCACCACGTCGAAGCGTTCGTCGGCGGCCTTCAGCTCGCGCAGGGCCTCGAACACGTCGCCCTCGACGCAGGCGACCTTCTCCGCCACGCCGTTCAGCGCCGCGTTGCGCTCGACGCCGTCGAGGGCGAAGGCGGACGCGTCCACGCACATCACTTCGCTGGCGCCGAAGGCGGCGGCCTGGATGCCCCAGCCACCGATATAGCTGAACAGGTCGAGGACCCGCTTGCCCTGCACGTAGGGCGCCAGGCGCGCGCGGTTCATGCGGTGGTCGTAGAACCAGCCGGTCTTCTGCCCGGCCAGCACCGGCGCCTCGAACTTCACGCCGTTCTCTTCCAGCGCAACCCACTCCGGCACTTCGCCGTAGGCGTTGGCCACGTAGCGCTCCAGGCCCTCGGCGTCGCGCGCGCTGGAGTCGTTCTTCCAGAGCACGGCGGCGGGCTTGAGCACCTGCAGCAGGGCAGCGAGCACCTCGTCCTTGCGCAGTTCCATGGCCGCGGACGCCAGTTGCACCACCAGCACGTCGCCGAAGCGATCGACCACCAGGCCGGGCAGCAGGTCGGAATCGCCGTAGACCAGCCGGTAGAACGGCTTGTCGAAAAGCCGCTCGCGCAGGCTGAGGGCGATGTTGATGCGATGAACCAGCAGTGATTTGTCGAGAACGTGCTTGGTATCACGGGAAATGAGGCGGCCGCAGATGAGGTTGTTCGGGCTCAGCGCGACGATGCCCAGCGGCTTGCCGTTGGCCATTTCCAGCACCGCCTGGTCGCCGGCGGCGAAGGCATTCAGCGGCGTCGCGGCGACATCCACCTCGTTGCTGTAGACCCACAGGTGGCCGGCGCGCAGGCGGCGCTCGGCGTTGGCTTTGAGACGCAAGCTGGGCAGGGTCATGGGAAAGGCTCCGGCAAAAGAGCGCGATTATAGCGCAGCGACGGGATTCGCCGCTGCGCGAACGCGGGCCGTTCAGCCGGCGAGGATTTCGATGAATCGACGGTTGAAGGCCGGGATGTCTTCGGGTTTGCGGCTGCTCACCAGCTTGCCGTCCACCGCTACCTCCTGGTCCACCCAGTGGCCGCCGGCGTTGTTGATGTCGTCCTTGAGCGACGGCCAACTGGTCAGGGTACGACCCTGCACCAGGCCGGCGGAGATCAGCAGCCAGGCGCCGTGGCAGATCACCGCCACCGGCTTGCTCGCCTGTTCGGCGCGGATCGCCAGTTCCTGGGCCTTGGCCAGGCTGCGGATCTGGTCGGAATTGATCACCCCGCCGGGCAGCAGCAGGGCGTCGTAGTCGTCCAGGCTGGCGTCTTCGAAGGTGCCGTCGACGCGGAAGGCGTCGGCTGGCTGGTGATGGTTCCAGCCGCGCACCTCGCCGGCCTTGGCGGAAAGAATCCTTACCGTGGCGCCGGCGTCTTCCAGGGCTTTTTTCGGACCGGTCAGTTCGACCTGTTCGAAACCGTCGGTCACCAGGGCGGCGACGACCTTGCCGTGCAGGGATTGGGTCATGGCGTGTCTCCCGATATCGGATGGGGGTATTCATTCCGACCCTGGCGGCTGCGGGAAAAGTTCCATGCCCGTTGCCTGGCGCCGCTTTTCCGGCAGAAGCCCGCCCCATGGCGGGGTTCTCCGGGTAAACTGCGCACACCGTCAACTTTCGCCCCCGCCCTCATGGTCCAAGAACTCACCGCCGAGCAGATCCGCCAGGCCCTGCAAGGCATCAGCGTGCCGCCGCAACCCCAGATCATGGTCGACCTGCAGATGGAGCAGGTCATGCCCAATCCGGACCTGAAGAACATCGCCAGGCTGATCAGCCAGGACCCGGGCCTTTCCGGCGCCCTCCTGAAACTGGTGAACTCGCCGTTCTTCGGCCTGGCCAACCGCATCACTTCGATCCAGCGCGCGGTGAACCTGCTGGGCAGTCGTTCGGTGATCAACCTGATCAATGCCCAGTCGATCAAGGGCGAGATGAGCGACGACACCATCGTCACCCTCAACCGTTTCTGGGACACCGCCCAGGACGTGGCCATGAGCTGCCTGAGCCTGGCCAAGCGGGTCGGCTACGAGTCGGTGGACGAAGCCTACGCCCTCGGCCTGTTCCACAACTGCGGCATTCCGCTGATGCTCAAGCGCTTCCCGCACTATATGGCGGTGCTGGAGGAGGCCTATGCCGCCGCCAGCGACAAGCGCCGGGTGGTGGACACCGAGAACCGCGTGCTGAACACCAACCATGCGGTGGTCGGCTACTACACCGCGCGTTCCTGGCGCCTGCCGGAGCACGTCTGCGAGGCGATCGCCAACCACCACAACGCGCTGTCGATCTTCGGCGACGAGTCGGCCCGCGACACCCAGCTGAAGAACCTGCTGGCGATCCTGAAGATGGCCGAGCACATCTGCGGCTCGCACCGGATTCTCGGCAACCAGCCGGAAGACCACGAGTGGAACAGCATCGGCGCGCTGGTGCTGGACTACGTCGGGCTCACCGACTACGACTTCGAGAACCTCAAGGGCTCGATTCTCGAGCTGGGCGTCGGCCAGGGCAGCTACTGACTGGCCGCGCTGCGGCGCTTCCTGCTAAGGTGCCGCGGTCAACCGGATTGCTGCCGCCATGCCCGAACTACCCGAAGTCGAAACCACCCGCCGGGGCATCGCCCCCTACCTCGAAGGCCAGCGCGTCGAGCGCGTGATCGTGCGCGAGCGGCGCCTGCGCTGGCCGATCCCCGAAGACCTGGACGTGCGCCTGTCCGGACAACGCATCGTCAGCGTCGAGCGCCGCGCCAAGTACCTGCTGCTGGGCGCCGAGGCCGGTACGCTGATCAGCCACCTGGGCATGTCCGGCAGCCTGAGGCTGGTGGAGAGCGGCACCCCGGCCAGTCGCCACGAGCACGTCGACATCGAGCTGGCCTCGGGCATGGCCCTGCGCTACACCGATCCGCGGCGCTTCGGCGCCATGCTCTGGAGCCTGGCGCCACTGGAACACGAGCTGCTGCGCAACCTCGGCCCGGAACCGCTGACCGACGCTTTCGCCGGCCAGCGTCTGTTCGAGCTGTCGCGCGGGCGGAGCATGGCGGTCAAGCCGTTCATCATGGACAACGCGGTGGTGGTCGGGGTCGGCAACATCTACGCCAGCGAAGCGCTGTTCGCCGCCGGCATCGATCCGCGCAAGCCCGCCGGGAGCATCTCCAAGGCGCGCTACCTGCGCCTGGCGGAGGAGATCAAGCGGATCCTGGCGATCGCCATCGAGCGCGGCGGCACCACCCTGCGCGATTTCGTCGGCGGCGACGGCCAGCCCGGTTACTTCCAGCAGGAATTGTTCGTCTATGGCCGTGGCGGGGAGTTCTGCAAGGTCTGCGGCAGCACCCTGCGCGAGATCCGCCTAGGCCAGCGCGCCAGCGTGTACTGCCCGCGCTGCCAACGCTGAAGCGCCGCGCCGCGCATACTCTACCGCCACAAGAAGGGCCGCCACGGTGAGCGGCCTGCCATAAGAAAGGTGCACGATGTCCGGCAATTACCTGCCTCGCAACACCCTGGTCGAGTCGCTCGGCCATGCCATGCTGAAACTCTCCGGCTGGAAGATCGAGGGCCAATTGCCCGCGCTCGACAAGTTCGTGGTGATCGGCGCCCACCACACCTCGAACTGGGACTTCGTGGCCTTCCTCGCCGCCAAGTTCGTCCTGCGCCTGAACGCCCGCTGGTTCGGCAAGCACACCCTGTTCAAGGGCCCGCTGGGCGGCCTGATGCGGCGCTGGGGTGGCATCCCGATCCAGCGCCACCTGAAGCTGAATACCGTGGACCAGGCGATCCAGGCCTTCCGCGAGCACCGTGAGTTCATGCTGATCATCGCTCCGGAAGGCACGCGCAAGAAGGTCGACCGCTGGCGCATGGGCTTCTACCACATCGCCCGTGGCGCCGGCGTACCGGTGGTGCCGGCGGCGCTGGACTACGAAAACCGGCGGATCGTCATCGGCGAACCCTTCTGGCCGACCGGCAACGAGGACGCCGACCTGTGCAGCCTGATCGGCTTCTACCGGCCGTTCATCCCGAAAAAGCCGCACTACGCATTCCTCGGCGATTGAAGGCGGTCACGCTGGCACTACCCGCAGCGCTGTTATAGTTAGGCGATATCTGCCCAACCAAAAACCAGAAAGGACCGCCTCCATGAACCTGTTTCGCACCACCGCGCTCGTGCTGGCGCTGACCACCGGGCTCTCGTCCATGCCCGCGCTGGCGGATGCCGTGCAGGAAAACGCCAGCGGCGACCCGATGTACACCGTCGAAGCGCCCCCCGCGTACGCCATGATCGGCGATCTGCTCATCGCCCGTCCCTTCCTGATCGCCGCCACGGCCGTCGGGGCGGTGGCCTTCGTGGTCAGCCTGCCGTTCACCGCGGCCAGCGGCAGCGTCGGCAAGGCCGGCCAGGCGCTGGTGGTCGATCCGGGCAAGGAAGCCTTCGTCCGTTGCCTGGGCTGCACCACCAGCGGCTATAACCACGACGAAAGCTGAGTTTCCAACGGAATGAAAAAAAGCCGGTCATCGACCGGCTTTTTGTTTTCTCGATGCATTGCAGGGGGCACGGAGATTGGGCTAAGTCTTTTCTTCCGCCACGGCAGGCGGCAGCTATAGCGCCGCATCGGCCGATGACAGATGTTCCGCACGGACCGTTCGCGGCACTTGATCGGACTCTCCGATGGTGACAGTGTCCTGCTGACCAGCAAGGTCACAAGGTCGACCAGGGGTGGCCGACCGACTCAACCAAGATAAGGATTTCGCGTATGTTCAGTCAGTGGGTGTTCCTGTCCGTCCTTGCTCTTGCCGTACCCTCGTTCGCCTGGGCGGAGGATGCGGTGTCCGACCTCGCCAAGGAGCAGTCCAAGGCCGAGCAGGGCGACAAGCGCGGCGATGAACTGTTCGCCGAATTCACCCGCCTCCGCCAGGCCGCCGAGACGGGGGAGCCGCAGGCTCTGTTCGATTTCGGCGCCTACTTCTACCAGCAACAGAACTACGCCAGCGCGCGCGAATGGTGGGGCAAGGCGGCCGCTGCGGGGATGGTCCGCGCGCAGATCCAACTGGCCATGCTCTATCGCGATGGTGACGGCGGGCCACAGGACAAGACCGAGGCGGCACGCTGGTTCCGGAAGGCCGCGGAGCAGGGGGATGCCGCCGCCCAGAATGAAATGGGCGTTCTCTACTGGAGAGGCGAAGGGGTCGACCAGGACCGGGTGAAGGCCGGGACCTGGTTCGAACGTGCGGCGGCCAGCGGTAGCGAAGACGCCGAAACCAATCTGGGATGGTTCTACCTGGACGACTCGCAAGGCGTCTATTCCGCCACTTCAGACGAGGAAGCCGCCCTGCTGGACCGTTATGCCGGCAGCCGGGAAAAGGCCTTCCAGTGGTTCTGCAAGGCTGCGACCCAGGGAGATGCCCGTGCCCAGTTCAAGGTGGGCGAGGCCTACTGGAACGGTTCCGGTGCCGGGATGAACAAGCTGCAAGCACGGCTCTGGCTGGAAAAGGCCGCACAGCAGCAGGATGCGGATGCCATCGCCTGGCTGGAGAGCGCCGCGAACGCAGCCTGGTACACCCGTTTGGAAAACTGGATTCACGCTGCGCTGGATGGAGAGCTGTCCGGCGTCGCCGACTGCTCCGGTGTCGCCGATCGCCGGCACTCCGGCCGAGGCATGGAGGGCGCCTCGTCTGAACCGGAGGCGGTGGAAGCCAGTGCGGAGGATGCGCAACAGGCGGCTGAAGCGGCGAGCCAGTGAGGCCCGCCGCCTGGATTGCCAGCCGGACTCGTCGGCGAGACGTCTACGCGTGGGCCGGGGCGCCCTGTCGGTCGAGGAGGACCCGGCCGGTCATCGATCGGCTTTTTCTTGTTCAGGGGGTGTAGCGGTATTTCGTTTCCACGTCCTGGCGCTTCCGCGCCAGCGTGGCGCCGTCCAATGCGCCGTTGTCGGCCAGCCGTTGCAGTTCGTCGAAGTCGCGCTGGCGCAGCTTCTCCAGGTGCACCCGGGTCGCGGTGTAGTTGATGCGCTGGGATGCGTCGTAGCCGCTCACCGGGTCCCAGAGGATCGACAGCGGCCAGAACAGCAGGTTGACCACCCCGAGTCCGTAGGAACGGCCGTAGAAGGAGCCGCCGCCGGGGAGCAGGCCGAGGGCCGCGCCGGTGCCGGGGGATTTCTCGATGACCGCCAGGTTGCGGGCTTCGTAATACTCAAGTTCGGCCGTCTGCTGCGAGTTGAGGCCGCTGGCGCAACCGCTGGCGAGGGCGAGGGTGGAGGCGATCAGGAGGGGACGAAACAGCGACATCGGGTTTCCTTGCTTTTGATTATCCAGTATCCGTGTGAGCCGCCTGCGCGGCGGCGCGCAAGCTAGCATGGATGGATGTCAAAAGGCCATCATCGATCGCTGGTATCCGCGTTTTTGAGCGCTGTCTCTCGTTTCGCCGCTCTCCTGGGGTTCAGTGCGCCTGGGGCTGTGCCTGCATCTCCGGGGAAAACGCCGAATAACCGATCCCGCGCGGGTCGCTGGCGGCGTCGACGCGGCCGCTGCGCTTGTCCCAGTAGAGCACCTGCTGGTTGCCGTAGCTGCGCTCCAGGCGTTTGAGCTGATAGCCGCGCCGGCGCAGTTCGGCGGCCTCGGCATCGCTGAAGGCGCGCGGTTCGTACTCGACGACGTCCGGCTTGTACTGGTGGTGGTAGCGCGGCGCGGCGACCCATTGGCCGACCGGGCGGCCGTCGAAGTACTGCAGCATGGAGATCAGCACCATGCTCGGGATACGGCTGCCGCCAGGGGTGCCGAAGGCGGCGAAGTCGGTCGGGCTTTCCAGGAAGCTCGGGCTCATGCTCGACAGCGGGCGCTTGCCGGCCGCCACCGCGTTCGCCTGGCTGCCGGCCAGGCCGTAGCTGTTGGCGCCCTGGGTGTCGGCGGCGAAATCGTCCATCTCGTTGTTCAGCACCACGCCGGTACCGGGAACGGTGAAGGCGGCGCCGAACGGCAGGTTCACCGAGAGGGTGGCGGCCACCGCGTTGCCCTGGGCATCGATCACCGCGAAGTGGGTGGTGTGGTCGCCTTCGCGCCAGGCCGGCGCTTCCGGCAGCGCCGAGCTGGGCGTGGCGCGGCGCGGGTCGATGCCGGCGGCAAGGCGCTTCAGGTAGTCCGGCGCCAGCAAGCTGGGCAGCGGGTTGGCGACGAAGTCCGGGTCGCCGAGCAGGCCTCGATCGCGGTAGGCACGGCGCAGGACCTCCAGCACGTAATGGGCGCGCTGTACCGGCTCGGCCTTCTGCCACGGCAGCTGTTCCAGCATCTGCAGGCTCTGCGCCAGGGCCACGCCGCCGGCCGAGGGCGGCGGTGCGCTGATCAGTTCGCGGCCGTTGGCCAGCTTCACCTCCAGCGGGCGGCGTTCGATCACCCGGTAGTCGCGCAGGTCGGCCGCGCTCCAGATGCCGCCGCCGGCGCGGACCCCGGTGAGCAGCTTGTCCGCTGTCTCGCCTTCGTAGAAGCCGATCCGCCCGTAGCGCCCGAGGCGTTCCAGGGTACGTGCCAACTGCGGTTGGCGGAGCAGGTTCCATTCGTCGGGGATTCCGCCCTTGTCGAGGAAGATCCGCGCGGTTTCCGGGTCCTTGCGCATCGCTTCCAGGCGCATGGCGACGCGGTCGCGGTAGACCCGGTCGACGGATACGCCATCCACCGCCAGGCGGATCGCCGGCACCAGATTGTCGGCCAGGGGCTTGCGTCCGTAGCGGCCGCTCAATTCGACCAGCGCCGCCGGCAGGCCGGGGATCGCCGCCGCCAGCGGGCCGTCGACGGACAGCCTGGGGTCGACCTTGCCGTTGCGCCGGTACATGTCGGCGTAGGCGGCCTTCGGCGCGCGCTCGCGGGCGTCGAGGAAGCGATAGGTCGGCTGCGCGCCGGCCTGGCGCAGAAGGAAGAATCCACCGCCGCCGAGTCCCGAGCCGTAAGGCTCGGCTACCGCCAGGGCAGCGGCGATGGCCGCCGCGGCGTCGAAGGCGTTGCCGCCATTGGCCAGGGTTTCCAGGCCGGCGACGGTCGCGGCCGGATGTGGCGTGGCGACGGCGGCCTGCTGCGGTGCGTGGGCGTCGCCGCGAAAGCTGTCGGCATGCGCCGCGAGGCTGAGCAGGGACAGGCCGCAGGCGGCGACCAGGGTACGGACGGGCAGGTTCAGGAAGGACATGGCGGCTCACTGTTCAGCGGCGTTCGCGGGACGGGACCGTGAACGCCTCAGACTGGATTGCCAAGGATAGCCAAAAGCGCGTCGGACGGGGCGCGAACCGTCCCTGAAGGACAGGCGCCGGCGGGGATCAGGCCTTGCCGGTGATCTTCCGGTATTTCTCCATCAACTGGTCCTTGCTCTCGACATTGGCGTCGTCGAGGGGAATGCAGTCCACCGGACAGACCTGCTGGCACTGCGGCTCGTCGTAGTGGCCGACGCACTCGGTGCAGAGATTGGGATCGATCACATAGATTTCTTCGCCTTGCGAGATCGCGCCGTTCGGGCATTCGGGTTCGCAGACGTCGCAATTGATGCAATCGTCAGTGATTTTCAGGGACATCTAACAACTCCAACCGCGACGGACAGCCACGGCATCGGTAACGGGAATAGCGGAATTGTGCCGCATCGGCGCCCGCAGTGCACGCGGGGCGCCGACGGGAGGCCGGCGAAGAGACGCGGATCAGCGCTTGAAACGTTCCGCCAGGGCGTCTGCCACGGCCGGATGCACGAACTTGCTGATATCCCCGCCGAGAGCGGCGATTTCCCGGACCAGCGTCGAGGAAATGAAGGAATACTTCTCCGACGGGGTGAGGAACATGCTTTCCACGTCGGGGGCGAGCTGGCGGTTCATGTTGGCCAACTGGAACTCGTACTCGAAGTCGGAAACCGCGCGCAGGCCGCGGAGGAAGACATTCGCCTTCTGCTCCTTGACGAAGTGCGCCAGCAGGGTGGAGAAGCCCACCACCTCGACGTTCGGCAGGTGCTTGGTGACCTCCTGGGCCAGCGCCACCCGCTGTTCCAGGCTGAACAGGGGGTTCTTCTTGGGGCTGGCGGCGACCGCGATGATCACATGGTCGAAAAGCCGTGAAGCACGTTCGATCAGATCGCCGTGACCCTTGGTGATGGGATCGAAGGTGCCTGGGTACAGCACTCGGTTCATCGCTACGTCCTGGCAGGGTTTCGTAAGGGAATCGGATGGTAGCGCAGGGATGCCCGTGCGGCCAAGACGCACGGGCCATCGGCCTTTAGCCCATAGGTCTGATGGCGCCGGGCCGGCTGCCGCGGCGCGCGGCCGGCCCGGCGGCGGTTCAGGCCCTGGCCAGGCGTTCGGCCAGCGCGCTGGCCAGTTGCGCGGTAAGACCGTAGACCGAGAGCTGCGGGTTGGCGCCGATGCTGGTGGGGAACAGCGAGCCGTCGTGGATCGACAGGTTTCGCAGGTGGTGATGGCGGCCGAGGCTGTCGGCCACCGCCACGGCCGGGTCTTCGCCCATGGCGCAGCCGCCCATGACGTGGGCGCTGCCCAGGCGCGTGCGGTAGATCTCCAGGCGCAGGCCGTCGATGATCCCGCGCGCCTCCTGCAGGTTCTTCGCGCTACGCGCGTCGCTGTGCACCGGCCGCACTTCCCGGGCGCCGGCGGCGAACTGGATCTCCGCCATGGTATGGAAGGCACGGCGGATACCGTCCCAGGTGTAGTCGGTCATTCGGTAGTCGAGCACCGGGGTGTCGTCGCCGCGCAGGCCGACCGAGCCCTCCGCGCTGTCCGGGTGGAAGCCGTCGCGGAGCAGGGCGAGCATCATGTTGGTATGCGGTAGCTGTTCCATGCGCAGGGCGTTGTCGCTGCCGAAGCCGCCGAGCAGCACCGAGGCCAGCGACGGTTGCAGCGGCGGCACCTCCAGTTTGTAGGACATGCGTCCGGTGACGCCGTCGTCCCATTGGAAATGGTCGGAGTAGATCGACTGCGGTGCGCCGTAGAAGGGGTTGATCACCCGGTCGAACAGCCCTGCGCTGAAATTCACCGTGTGCAGGAAGGTGCGCTTGCCGACCCGCTGGCTCGGATCAGGCGCCTTCGAGCGGAGAAGAATCGCCGGGGTGTTGATGCCGCCGCCGGACAGCACGTAGTGCCTGGCCCGGACCCTGATCCGGCGGCCGTTGGGCGCCACGCAGCGCTCATCCATGCCCAGGCATTCGAGGCCCGTCACCTTGTCGCCATCCAGCAGCAGGCGGTTGGCGCGCGCCAGGTAGAGCAGCTCGCCGCCCTTGTCGAGGGTCGCCGGGATGGTGGTGACCAGCATCGACTGCTTGGCGTTGACCGGGCAGCCCATGCCGCAGTAGCCGAGGTTCCAGCAACCGAGGACGTTGCGCGGGATGACCTTCCAGTGATAGCCGAGCTTCTCGCAGCCCAGGCGGATCACGTCGTTGTTGGCATTCGGCGGCAGCGCCCAGGGCGCCACGTGCAGGCGCTGCTCCATTTTCTCGAACCAGGGCGCCATGTCCTCCGCGCTGTGGCCCTTGACCCCGTAGACCTGGGCCCAGTGCTGCAGGGTCGGTTCCGGGGTGCGGAAGCTGCTGGTCCAGTTGATCAGGGTGGTGCCGCCCACGGCGCGGCCCTGGAGGATGGTGATGGCGCCGTCCTTGCTCATCCGGCCGATGCCTTCCTGGTACAGCTCGGGGTAGGCGTCGGCCTCCTGCATCTTGAAATCGCTGCTGGTCTTCAGCGGGCCCTCTTCCACCAGCAGCACCTTCAGGCCGGCGGCGCTGAGGATTTCCGCGGTGGTGCCGCCGCCGGCGCCGGTGCCGACCACGACCACGTCGGCCTCCAGCTCCAGGTCGTCGTCCAGGCGCGAGCCGTTGTAGGTTTTCCAGCCGCGGGCGAGGCCCTCGGCGAACAGATCGGGTACAGGCATGAATGCACTCTCAGGCTAGGCGGCTTCGGGCTCTTCGTATTGTTCCGGGGGCGGCTCAAGCGATCTTCGGCGGTCCGGGGTAGCCACAATGGGCCCACGCCTCGGGGCGGGCGTACCAGGCCATCATCGCCAGTTGCATCAGCGAACTGTGGCCCATCCGCAACAGGCCGATGAAGCTGTTTTCCCAGCGCGAAAGGAATGCCCGCACGTCGTCGCCGCTGGCGTTCTCCCAACTGCCCCAGATACCGGTCAGCGGGCCACGGGTGAGCGGCAGGGCGAGCACGTCGAAGAGTTGCTGGGTGAGCTTGAACATCTCCGGGGAGAGCCGCGCCAGGTTGTGGTCGAGGCTCTGGATCGCGCCCTCCACGGCTTTCGGCATCTGCTCGGCGGAAACCGCGCCGAGCAGCATCACCGGCAGCAGCGCACGGAGGAACGGCAGGTCGGATTCGCGGACCTTTTCCAGGCCGCTCGCCGGTTTCTCCGCCGAACAGCCGGTGAGGCTGGCGGTGACGCCCGCGGTGGCGAGGAAGGCGCCGCCGATCAGGCCGACTTTCATCAGGCTGCGTCGGGACAGGCCGGCGCTTTCGAGAGTGGTGTCGCTCATTGTTGTTATGTCACCTGCAGCGTAGGAATGAGGGGGCGCCGCACGCGCCCCGGTTCAGCGCACGAACAGCTTGTAGACGAGCTTCTGGATCGACTTGCCGTAGGGCGGGTAGATCATTCGCGCGGCGTTGAAGCGCGGCTTGCTGAACACGCCCTTGGCCTTGCTGAAGGTGAGGAAGCCTTCGTGGCCATGGTAGTGGCCCATGCCGGAGGGACCGACGCCACCGAACGGGATGTCGTCCTGGGCGACATGCAGCAGGGTGTCGTTCAGACACACACCGCCTGAGTGGGTCTCGTGCAGCACGCGCTGCTGCTGCGCCTTGTCGTAGCCGAAGTAGTACAGGGCCAGCGGTCGCGGGCGCTGGTTGACGTAGGCCAGGGCGTCTTCCAGGCGCTCGTAGGGGATCACCGGCAGCAGCGGGCCGAAGATTTCCTCCTGCATCACTTTCATGTCGTCGCTGACGTTCAGCAGCAGCGTCTGCGGCAGGCGCCGTTGCTGGCCTTCGGCGAACAGCGGGACGAGGGTCGCGCCCTTCTCGCGGGCGTCGTCGAGATAGCCCCGGAGGCGGCCGAGCTGGCGCTCGTTGATGATCGCGGTGTAGTCGGGGTTGTCCGAAAGACGCGGGAAGAAGCCCTGGACCACCTCCTTGTACTGACTGACGAATTCCTCGACGCGCCGGCTCGGTACCAGCACGTAGTCGGGCGCGACGCAGGTCTGCCCGGCGTTGAGGCTCTTGCCGAAGGCGATCCGCTCGGCGGCGTCCTTCATCGGCACGCTGTCGGAGATGATCGCCGGCGACTTGCCGCCCAGCTCCAGGGTGACCGGGGTCAGGTTCTCGGCGGCGGCGCGCATCACGTGCTTGCCGACGCTGGTGGCGCCGGTGAACAGCAGGTGGTCGAACGGCAGCTTGGAAAAGGCCACGCCGACGTCTACCTCGCCTAGCACCACGGCGACCTGGTCCTCGGGGAAGATCCGCGCCAGCAGGTCCTTGAGCAGGCGCCCGGTGGCCGGGGTCGACTCGCTCATCTTGATCATCACCCGGTTGCCGGCGGCGAGGGCCCCGGTCAGCGGGCCGATGGAGAGGAACAGCGGATAGTTCCAAGGCACGATCACCCCGACCACGCCCAGCGGCTGGTACACCACCTGGGCCGAGGCCGGCTGGAATTGCAGGCCGACCGCGCGGCGCGCGGGCTTCATCCATTTCTTCACGCGCTTGGCGGCGTAGTGGATGCCGTGCAGGCTGGGCATGATCTCGGCGAGCAGGGTCTCGTCGGCGGAGCGCGCGCTGAAGTCCCGGTCGATGGCCTCGATCAGTGCCTGCTGTTCCTTGAACAGCAGCTCGCGCAGGGCCTTCAGCCACTGCACGCGCTGCGTGGCGTCGGGCATCGGCTGCGCCAGGTAGGCGGCGCGCTGGCGGGCGAAGAGGGCTTCGAGCTGGTTGATTTCCTGCTGGCTCTGCTGCAGGTAGGCGATATCGGCGACCATGGGCTGGCTCCTCGGCGAAGCGTGGGCGGCTGCGTGGCCGCGCGTCTGTCGTTATGGCGGACCTGGGTCGGTCCGATGAATTTCGCTGCGTCGCTGGATTTCTAGAGTAAATACTCTAAAGTGTCAAACAGCATGCCTGCCAGCCCGGCGCTTGCGTACCCAACGAAAGGCGGGCCGGTCGCCGGCCGCCACCCCGGGGGCTGACCCGGGCGGCCAGCTTTGTGTACCTTCTACGCTGTCACGGCGGGGCGCGCCCCGCACTGTTACCCGAACGAGCCCGTCGTCCCCATGGCACCACGCATCAAGACCCGCGATCGCATCGCCCAGGCCAGCCTGGAACTGTTCAACGCCCAGGGCGAGCGCAGCGTCACCACCAACCATATCGCCACCCACCTGGGTATATCGCCTGGGAACCTCTACTACCACTACCCGAACAAGCAGGCGATCATCGCCGAGCTGTTCGCCGAGTACGAAAGCCACGTCGAGAGTTTCCTGCGCCTGCCCGAAGGGCGGGGTCTGACGGTGGACGACAAGACCTTCTACCTGGAAGCGCTACTGGCCGCGATGTGGCGCTACCGCTTCCTCCACCGCGACCTCGAGCACCTGCTGGAAAGCGACCCGGAGCTGGCGGCGCGCTACCGCGCCTTCGCCCAGCGTTGCCTGGTCAACGCCAAGGCGATCTACCGGGGCTTCACCGAGGCCGGCATCCTGCGGATGAACGAGACCCAGCTGGAGGCCCTGACCCTCAACGCCTGGATCATCCTCACCTCCTGGGTGCGCTTCCTCTGCACCACCCTCGATCTCGACGGCGACCTCAGCGAGGCGCAACTGCGTCGCGGCATCTACCAGGTGCTGGCGCTGGAGAGCGGGCACATCGAGGCGCAGGCCCAGGATGCGGTGGACGGGATTTCCGAGCGGCTCTACGTGCCGCTCTGATCGCGCAGGGTTTTCTCCAGCACCTGCTGGATGTGGATGCCGTGGCGGCGGAAGAAGGCTTCGGTACCGAGGGTGGCGTCGGTGAACAGGTAGGCGCCGCGGTGATCCTCGGCGAAGCGCCGCAGCAGGGCTGCGCCGACGCCGCTGCGCTGTGCGCCGGGCAGCACGGCGATTTCCGCCAGCCAGACGCGAATCGGTGTTTCTTCCTCGGCGCGCAGCAGGCCGACCAGGCGGCCGTCGCGTTCGGCCAGCAGGGAATAGCCGGAATGCTGGTACAGCGTGCGTAGCTCGGCAGGCGGCATGCGCCGGTCCCAGCCGACCGCCGCGTGGATCGCCAGGATCGCCTCGCAGTCGGCGTCGTCGAGCATCGGGTTGTGCCGCAGCGTCAGTTCCATTCGCCCCCCTTTTTCCTTCAGCCTGTTCCTATTCTGCCGCCCGTCGCCGGACGCCGGCCAGCTCAGTGCTGCCGCAGGCGGGCCTCCAGCCAGTCGGGGATGCGTCGTTCCAAGTAGTAGGTGGGCTGGCGCGGAGAGCCGTCGACGAAGCCGACGTGACCGCCGCGGGCGTGCAGTTCCAGCTCGGTGCAGGGTGCCAGTTCGCTGCGATCGGGCAGGCTGCGGGCGAACACGAAGGGGTCGTCGCTGGAATGGATGATCAGGCTCGGCGTGCGGATGTCCGGCAGGTAGTAGCGGCTGGACGCGCGCCGATAGTAATCCCTGGCGTCGGCGAAGCCGTGCAGCGGCGCGGTGACCCGGCCGTCGAAGTCCCAGAAGGTGCGCATGCCCTCCAGCGGACCGAGGCGTTGCAGGGCGGCCAGGCCTTCCGCCTGGCCCTGCTCGCCGAACAGCCGCTGCTTGTCCTGCACGTAGGCCAGCATGGCCTTCATGAAGTGCGCCTGGTAGACCCGGGAAAAGCCCAGGCCGATGCGGTCGGCGCACTCGTCCAGGCGGAACGGCACCGACACCGCGACGCCGCCGAGCAGCGGGCAGTCCCCAGCGGTTTCGCCCAGGTACTTGAGCAGCACGTTGCCGCCCAGCGAATAGCCGACCGCGTACAGCGGCGCTTGCGGGCGCCTGGCGCGCAGGTGCGCGACCACCTCGGCGAGGTCGTCGCTGACCCCGGAATGGTAGCCGCGCGGCAGGCGGTTCGGCTCCCCCGAGCAACCGCGCCAGTTCAGCGCCACGCTGGCCCAGCCGCGCTCCAGCAGGGCGCGCTGCAGACCGAGGATGTAGTGTGACGAGGATGACCCGGTGAGGCCGTGCAGTGCCAGCACCAGCGGGGTTTCGGCATCGTGCGGGCCGGCCCAGTCGAGGTCGATGAAGTCGCCATCGGCCAGCCACAGGCGTTCGCGCTGCCGTTCCAGGGTCGGCCCGCGGCGGAAGAACGGGCTCCACAGGGTCTGCAGGTGCGGATTGGGCAGCCACCAGGCGGGCTGGAAGGTCGGGGACGCGGTCATGCGCAGGTCATGGGCGGTGGTGGTGTGGTCACCAGCTTACCAGCCGAACTCGTCGGCGAGGTCCTCCGCCCGCTGGCGCGAACCGAGGATCGGTTGCAGTTCGTCGACGAGCTGCTGCCGATAGCGGGGCGCGACGCTGCAGTCGTCCAGCAGGATGTCCTCGCCGGCGCCGCTCCAGACCTCGCCGAAGCAGGCCAGGCTGGCCGCCATCTGCCACAGGTCGTCGAAGCACGGGGCCGGGTCCCAGCCCCTGCCGCCATGCAGGTCGAAGAGTATGCGCCCGCTGCCGGTCTCGAGGATGAAAGGGTCGGCGCCCTGGTCGGCCACCACCAGCCAGTCGTCCTGCCAGCCCGACAGGCGCTCGCCGCTGATGCCGTGCCAGCGGTAGCCGGCCTGGCGCTGCCAGAGGCGGGCCAGGGACGGCAGGAAAAATGGGTTGCCGGCACTCTCCAGGGTGCAGTCGAGTGGGCCGACCTCGCGGTAGAAACGCTCCAGCTCGGCGGGCAGGGCGATATCGCCCTGCCAGTCGGCGGCGGATTGCGCCGCGCAAGGCTCGCCAAGCGCCAGCAGGCGTTGGCGAATGCTCGCGGAAGCCGGGCTCATCCTCAGGCTCCCCGCTGCCAGAGCGCGTAATGTACGTTGCCGGCTTTCTTTTCCCGGTGCAGCCGCCAGTTTCCGGGCAGGCCGAGGGACGAGGGGACGCTCTCGCTCTCGGTATAGATCCAGGCGTCGGGGTTCAGCCAGCCGCGGGTTTCGAGCAGGCGGCAGGCGTCCTGCAGCAGGTTCTGATGGAACGGCGGGTCGAGGAACACCAGGTCGAAGGCGCTCGGAGCCTGGTTTCCCAGGTAGCGCACGGCATCGCCGAGGACCAGTTGGGCGGTGCCGCACTTGAGCGCGTCGAGGTGGTTGCGCAGGGCCGCCACCGCTTCGCCGTTGGTATCCAGGGCCAGCCCTTCGCGGGCGCCGCGCGACAACGCCTCGAGGAACAGCGCGCCGCTGCCGGCGAAGGGATCGAGCACCCGTGCGCCTTCGACATAGGGTGCCAGCCAGTTGAACAGGGTCTCGCGGACCCGGTCCGGGGTCGGTCGCAGGCCGGGCCCGTCGGGAAAGACGAAACGCCGGCTGCGCCATTCGCCACCGATGATCCGCAGCTGTCCCTGGCCGCCGTGGCGGCCGGGGGCTTTCGCAGTAGGTTTGCTCATCAATGCTCCGGAACGCCGCTGGGTTGCTGGGCCGGCTTGGCGGTGGGTGGCGGCAGGGGTTTCTGCGGCACGCTCGGGCCGGCGCTGACGATGACGAAGGCGTCGGCGTCCAGGTGCTTGGCCATGGCGGTCCTGACCTGTTCGACGCTGAGTCCCTCGACCTGCTTGAGGAAGCTTTCCAGGTAGTCCAGCGGCAGGCCGTAGAAACCGATGGCGCCGAGCTGGCCGACGATGTCGGCGTTGCTCGCGGTGGACAGCGGGAAGCTGCCGGCCAGTTCGCGCTTGGCGTCGTCCAGTTCCTTCTGGGTCGGGCCGTTGGCCAGGTAGTCGCGGACGATGTCCTGGACCAGCTTCAGCGCACCTTCGCTGAGTTCGGCGCGGGTCTGGAAGTTGATCATGAACGGACCGCGTGCCTGCATGGCGGTGAAGCCGGAATAGATGCCGTAGGTCAGGCCGCGCTTTTCTCGCACCTGGTCCATCAGGCGGGTGCCGAAGCCGCCGCCGCCGAGGATCTGGTTGCCCAGGTAGAGCGCCGCGTAGTCGGGATCCTGGCGGTCGATGCCAAGCTGGGCGAGCATCAGGTGGGTCTGCTCGGAGGGGAAGTCGATGTGCGTCAGGCCGGGCTTGGGCGTTTCCGGCTGGGCGGTCTTGGCCAGCGCCGGGCCCTGGGGCAGCGCCTTGGAGACTTCCGCGGCGATCGCTTCGGCCTCCTGCCGCGAGAGGTCGCCGACCAGCGCGATGACCACGTTGCCGGCGGCGTAGGCTTTCTTGTGGAACGCCTGCAATTGTTCGCGGCTGATCGGTGGAACGGACTTTTCGTCGCCGTCGCTGGAGTGCGCGTAGGGATGCTCGCCATAGAGGCGCTTGAACAGCTCCAGCCCGGCCAGCTTGCCGGGGTTCTGCTTCTGGTACTCGAAACCGGCCAGGACCTGGTTCTTGATGCGTGCCAGGGCGTCCTCGGGGAAGGTCGGCTGGCCGATCACCTGTTCGAACAGCTTCAGCGCCTGGGTCCGCTTGTCGGCGTCGGACAGGCTGCGCAGGCCGGCCACCGCCATGTCGCGGTAGGAACCGTTGCTGAACGAGGCGCCGAGGTCCTCGAAGCCGGCGGCGATGGCAGTGGTGTCCTTGCCTGGCACGCCTTCGTTGAGCATGGCGTTGGTCAGCATCGACAGGCCGGGGGTGCCGGCGTCCTGGCTGCTGCCGGCGGCGAAGGTCAGGCGCAGGTCGAACATCGGCAGTTCATGGGCTTCGACGAACAGCACCTTGGCACCTTCGGCGGTCTTCCATTCCTGGATGTCCAGCTTGCGATGGACCGGCGCCTGCTTGGCGACGTCCTTCAGCGACTGCAACTGGTTTTCCTCGACCGCCGCGGCATGGGCCGCCGCCGGGGTCTGGGGGGGACGCGCGACGAAATAGGCCAGCGCGGCCAGCAACGCGATGACGATCAGGCCGAGCAGGCCATAACGCAGCCCTGTGCGCTCACTCATGACGGGCCTCCTTTTCCTCGGCCTTCACAGGCAGCACTTGCGCCAGGGTCAGGCGCGACGGGGTGAAATAGGTGCGGGCGGCTTTCTGGATATCGTCCGGAGTCACTGCCTTGAGGGCCTCCAGGTCCTGGTCGATCAGCTTCCAGGACAGGCCGACGCTTTCCAGCTGGCCGATGCTGCTGGCCTGGGCGGCGATGGAGTCCTTCTCGTAGACCATCCCGGCGATCATCTGCGCGCGCACGCGCTCGATCTCCGCGGCGCTGGGCGGGTTCTGCTTGAGGTCATCGAGCTGCTTCCACAGACCGGCCTCGACCTGCTCGAGAGTCTTGCCCTTCTGCACGTTCGGCGTGGCCGAGAGGACGAACAGGCTGTCGCCGCGGTTGAACGCGTCATAGTAGGTGGAGGCGCCGGCGACCAGCTCCTCGCCGCGCTCCAGGCGCGAGGCCAGGCGGGCGCTGTAGCCGCCATCGAGCAGCGCGCCGATCAGGCGCAGGGCGTTGACTTCGCGAGGGTTCTCGCTGCTGCCCAGGCTGGGCACATTGAAGCCCATGATCAGGTTCGGCAGCTGGGTGCGTACGTACAGCTTGAGCCGGCGCTCGCCGGGCTCGGCCAGTTCCAGCGGCTTGCGCGCCGGCGGTAGCTGGCGCCAGGGGATCTCGCCGAAGTAGCGCTTGGCGAGGGTCTTGACCTCGTCGGCGGTGACGTCGCCGACCACTACCAGGGTGGCGTTGTTCGGCGCGTACCAGGATTCGTACCAGTGGCGCAGGTCGTCGATGGTCATGCGCTGCAGGTCGGCCATCCAGCCGATGGTCGGGGTGTGGTAGCCGCTGGCCGGGTAGGCGGCGGCCTTGAAGCGCTCGAAGGCGAGGGCGTTGGGATTGTCGTCGGTGCGCAGGCGGCGCTCCTCCTTGATCACCTCGATCTCGCTCTTGAACTGGTCGGCCGGCAGGCTCAGGTGGGCCATGCGGTCGGCTTCCATCTCCAGCGCCACCGGCAGGCGGTCGCGGGCCAGGACCTGGTAATAGGCGGTGTAGTCGTCGGTGGTGAAGGCGTTCTCTTCCGCACCCAGGTCGCGCAGCACCCGCGAGGCTTCGCCCGGGCCGAGCTTGCGGCTGCCCTTGAACATCATGTGTTCGAGGGCGTGGGACAGGCCGGTGAGCCCGGGTGTCTCGTAGCTGGAGCCGATCCTGTACCAGAGTTGGGAAACCACCACCGGGGCGCGGTGGTCTTCACGCACTATGACCTTCAGGCCGTTGTCGAGGCTGAACTCGTGGGTGGGCTGGGTTTCCGCCGCCTGGGCGAAAAGCGGGAGACAAAGGCTGGCTAGGAGCAGGCCGACGCGGCGGCGAGCTGGGGTTTTCATGGTGATCTGGACCTTTCGTGCCGCCACCGGGGTCTCAGGTCACTGCGGGGCAGGACCCTTAGCCCCGTCGGGCGAGGAGATGCTAGGATACCCATCCGTTTTCCGGGCGGCCACGTCCCGTGCCGCTCCCTTGAGATACAAGCATTCATGTTTGGTTCCAACGACGACAAGAAGGCCCCGCAGGGCGGGGAAAAGAAAGGTCTGTTCGGCTGGTGGCGGAAAAAGCCGCAAGCCGGCGAGCAGCCTGCCGATCAGCCTGTCGAGCCGGTCTCCGAGACAGCGGCCGCCGAGCAGCGCGCGCCTGCCGATGACGTGGCGCAATCCCTGACAGAACAGCCAGGTCGGCAGCAGCCCTCCGCTGCCGAGCCGGCCGAGCCGCCGGCGCCGGTTGCCGAAGCGCCGCTCGCCGGTGACGAGCCAGCGTCGGCCGAGGAGCATTCGCCCCGCCCCGAGGCGCCCGTCGCACAACCCGAGCCTATCCTCGCTGCCGAGCCCGAGCCCGAGCCCGAGCCCGAGCCCGAGCCCGTTGCGCCGCTGGCCGCCGCTCCGGCAGTCAGCGAGCCGGCGACCAGGCCGGGCTTCTTCGCCCGCCTCCGGCAGGGACTGTCCAAGACCAGCGCCAGCATCGGCGAAGGCATGGCCAGCCTGTTCCTCGGCCGCAAGGAAATCGACGACGACCTGCTCGACGACATCGAGACGCGCCTGCTGACCGCCGACGTCGGCGTCGAGGCCACCACCCTGATCGTGCAGAACCTGACCAAGCGCGTGGCGCGCAAGGAGCTGGCCGACAGCGGCGCGCTGTACAAGGCGCTGCAGGAAGAGCTGGCCAGCCTGCTGCGCCCGGTGGAGCAGCCGTTGCAGGTCGACGTCGCGCGCGAGCCCTATGTGATCCTGGTGGTCGGGGTGAACGGCGTGGGCAAGACCACCACCATCGGCAAGCTGGCGAAGAAGCTGCAACTCGAGGGCAAGAAGGTCATGCTGGCCGCCGGCGACACCTTCCGCGCCGCCGCCGTGGAGCAGTTGCAGGTCTGGGGCGAGCGCAACCGCATCCCGGTGATCGCCCAGCACACCGGCGCCGACTCCGCCTCGGTGATCTTCGACGCGGTGCAGGCCGCCAAGGCCCGCGGCATCGACGTGCTGATCGCCGATACCGCCGGACGCCTGCATACCAAGGACAACCTGATGGAGGAGCTGAAGAAGGTGCGCCGGGTGATCGGCAAGCTGGACGAGACGGCGCCCCATGAGGTCCTGCTGGTGCTCGACGCCGGCACCGGGCAGAACGCCATCAACCAGGCCAAGCAGTTCAACCTCGCGGTGGAGCTGACCGGCCTGGCCCTGACCAAACTGGACGGCACCGCCAAGGGCGGGGTGATCTTCGCCCTGGCCAAGCAGTTCGGCCTGCCGATCCGCTATATCGGTGTCGGCGAGGGGATCGACGATCTCCGTACCTTCGAGGCCGACGCCTTCGTCCAGGCACTCTTCGCAGAGCGGGAGAACGCATGATCCGCTTCGAGCAGGTCGGCAAACGCTATCCCAACGGCCACGTAGGCCTGCACGAGGTGTCCTTCCGCGTGCACCGTGGCGAGATCCTCTTCGTCACCGGCCACTCCGGCGCCGGCAAGAGCACCCTGCTGCGCCTCATCCTGGCGATGGAGCGACCGACCAGCGGCAAGCTGTTGCTCGGCGGCCAGGACCTGGGGCGCATCACTACCGCGCAGATCCCTTTCCTGCGCCGGCAGATCGGCGTGGTGTTCCAGAACCACCAACTGCTCACCGATCGTACGGTGGCGGACAACATCGCCCTGCCGCTGCAGATCCTCGGCATGCCCAAGCCGGAGATCGCCAAGCGCGTGGCCTCGGCCCTGGAGCGGGTGAACCTGAAGGAAAAGGGCGAGGCGTTGCCTTCCGACCTTTCCACCGGCCAGCAGCAGCGGGTCGGCATTGCCCGCGCCATCGTCCACCAGCCGGCCCTGCTGCTGGCGGACGAACCCACCGGCAACCTCGACCCGCGACTCGCGTCGGAAATCATGGGCGTGTTCGAGGATATCAATCGCCTGGGCACCACCGTACTGATCGCCAGCCACGACCTGGCCCTGATCGCCCGTATGCGCCATCGCATGCTGACCCTGCAGCGTGGCCGGATCATCGCTGACCGTGAGGACGAGGCCTGATGAGCGCCAACGATCTTCCCCGTGGCCCCGAAGAGGGCGCACCGGAACGCAAGACCCGCGAGAAACCGAGCCAGGAACAGACCGACTGGAGCGGCTCGTTCAGCGCCTACCTGGAAAGCCATCGCGCCAGCCTGGTGGACAGCCTGCGCCGGTTGTTCGGCCACCCGTTCGGCAGCTTCTTCACCTGCCTGGTGATGGGTATCACCCTGAGCCTGCCGATGGGCCTTTCGCTGCTGCTGAACAATGTCGAACGGCTCGGCGGCTCCTGGCAGCGCGCCGCGCAGATCTCCCTGTTCCTCGACCTGAAGACCAGCGAAAACCAGGGCCAGGACCTGCGCGAGCAGATCGAGCGCCTGCCGGACGTGATCGAGGCCCAACTGATCAGCCGCGAGCAGGCGCTCAGCGAATTGCAGGAACAGTCCGGCCTGGGCGAAGCGCTCAAGGAGCTGCCGGAGAACCCACTGCCGCCGGTGATCTCGGTCACGCCCAAGCAGATCGATCGGGCCGGCCTGGAGGCACTGCGCCAGCAGCTCGCGGAGCTGCCTCATGTGCAGCAGGCGCAGCTCGACCTGGTATGGGTCGAGCGCCTGAGCGCGATCCTAAAGCTCGGCGAACGCTTCGTCTTCGGCCTGACTATCCTGCTGGTGCTGACTCTCTTGCTGGTGGTGGGCAACACCATCCGCCTGCACATCGAAAATCGCCGTAACGAAATCGAGGTGATCAAGCTGGTCGGCGGGACGGACGGTTACGTGCGCCGGCCATTCCTGTACATGGGCGCGTTGTACGGCCTGGGCGCGGGCATCCTGTCCTGGGCGCTGCTGGCCTATTCGCTGAACTGGCTGAACGGTTCGGTGGTCAACCTTTCAGGGCTGTACGGCAGCGACTTCGGCCTGCAGGGCGTGCCGCTGGACGACGGCCTGTCGCTCACCGTCGGCGCGGTGCTGCTTGGCTGGGTCGGCGCCTGGCTGGCCGTGGCCCGCCACCTGCGCGAGCTGGCGCCGCGCTGAGGACAGGGGAATCACGACCGGCCGGCGGGTCGCTGTAAAGGAACTTATACACCCGCTTGCAGTCAGATATCCGAGTGCTACACTGCGCGAGTTTCGTGAATCGGAGGATTCGCATGACCACTTCTTTGCAACCTGTACATGCCTTGGTTCCAGGCGCAAACCTGGAAGCCTATGTGCACTCGGTGAACAGCATTCCGCTGTTGTCGCCGGAGCAGGAGCGTGAACTGGCCGAACGCCTCTTCTATCAGCAAGACCTGGAAGCGGCGCGGCAGATGGTGTTGGCGCACCTGCGCTTCGTTGTTCATATCGCCAAGAGTTATTCGGGGTACGGCCTGGCCCAGGCCGACCTGATCCAGGAAGGCAACGTCGGCCTGATGAAGGCCGTGAAGCGTTTCAACCCGGAAATGGGCGTTCGCCTGGTGTCCTTCGCCGTGCACTGGATCAAGGCGGAGATCCACGAGTTCATCCTGCGCAACTGGCGGATCGTCAAGGTCGCCACCACCAAGGCGCAGCGCAAGCTGTTCTTCAACCTGCGCAGCCAGAAGAAGCGCCTGGCCTGGTTGAACAACGAGGAAGTCCATCGCGTCGCCGAGAGCCTGGGGGTCGAGCCCCGCGAAGTGCGCGAGATGGAAAGCCGCCTGACCGGCCAGGACATGGCGTTCGACCCGGCCGCCGACGCGGACGACGAGAGCGCCTACCAGTCGCCGGCGCATTACCTCGAAGACCACCGCTACGACCCGGCGCGCCAGTTGGAAGACGCCGACTGGAGCGACAGCTCCAGCGCCAACCTGCACGAGGCGCTGGAAGGCCTCGACGAGCGCAGCCGCGACATTCTCCAGCAGCGCTGGCTGTCCGAGGAGAAGGCCACGCTGCACGACCTGGCGGAAAAGTACAACGTCTCCGCCGAGCGTATCCGGCAGCTGGAAAAGAACGCCATGAGCAAGCTGAAAGGGCGGATTCTCGCCTGATCGCCGCGCCTCGCGAAAACCGCACCCCGCAAGGGTGCGGTTTTTTTCTGCCCGGAGGAATCCCATGCCGCGCAATACCCGCTGGCTGTTCTACCTGTCGCTGGCGGTCCTGACCTTCGTCGTCGGTGCCTGGCTGGTCCGTACGCCGGAACCGGCGCGGCCGTTGCCGTGGCTGGCCGACTGGCAGGAGCAGGTGCTGGCGCCGTTGGCGGACAACGCCCTGACCCTGCGCCAGCTGCACGACGCGGTGGATGGCGAGCTGTGGGTGGACCCGCGCCTGGATGGCGTGCGCCTGGCCTTCCGTGGCCGCCTGCTGGGCGACGGCGGCCCCTGGCAGGTGGAAGGCGAGCTGGGTCTGAGCGCCGAGGAGCAACTGAGCCTGCAGCGGGCATCCGCGTTGCAGCCTGGCAGCGCGCCGCAGCCATTGAGCGCCGGATTGGAAGGACAGTTGGGCGACAAGCCGATCGTGGCGCTGAGCATGATTCCCGAAGGCAGGGTTGGTGCCGAGCGGCTGCTGGCCAGTCTCGGCCAGCCGCGCCTGCGCCTGCAACTGGCCCAGGGCGAGGCCTGGGTCTATCCGCAACTGGGCCTGACCGCGCACCTGCCGGACGACGACTTGCGGCTGATGCTCGCGGTGCCGCGCCAGGCCCTGGAAAAACCGCCGCGTTGAGCTTTCAGCGCTCCAGGCGCAGCAGGTAGTCGTCGCCGCCCAACTGCCACATCTGCTGGCGAATCCAGGCCGCGCGCTGGCGCACGTAGGGGCCCGGCCTGGCCGCGCTCCATTTCAGCGGGCTGGGCAGCACCGCGGCGAGCTGGCTGGCCTGGGTGCGGCTCAGGCGCTCGGCGTCGAGGCCGAAGTGATAGCGTGCCGCAGCCTGCGCGCCGAAGACGCCCGGGCCCCATTCGGCGCTGTTCAGGTAGACCTCGAGAATCCGTTGCTTGGTCCAGAGCGTCTCGATCAGCAGGGTGAACCAGGCCTCCAGGCCCTTGCGCAGCCAACTGCGCCCGGACCAGAGGAAGACGTTCTTCGCCACTTGCTGGCTGAGCGTACTGGCGCCGCGGATACTGCCGCCGCGCTCGTTGTGCGCGAGGGCCTGCTGGATGGCCGGCAGGTCGAAGCCGTGGTGCTCGGCGAAGTGCTGGTCCTCGCCGGCGATCACCGCGACCTTCAGGCTGTCCGGCAACTGCTCCCAGGAGCGCCAGTCGCGCTGCAGGTCGATGGGCTGGCCGTCGACCCAGGAGCCGACCTTGCGTTCGACCATGACCATGGTCCCCGGTGGCGGCACCCAGCGCAGGACCGCGACCAGCACGACGCTGGCGGCCATGAACCAGAGCAGGTACTTGAACAGGCGGCGGAACAGGGATCGCAACATGCGCGGCTTGGCTTGGAAGAAGGGGGCGGCCATTATAGCGGGCTGGATGCTATCACCGGAGTCTTGTCCATGCTTCGTCCCTTCCTGTTGTTGGCGGCATTTTTCGGTTTCACCGGCGTGGCCCTCGGGGCGTTCGCCGCCCACGGCCTGAAGAAGCAGCTCAGCGCCGAGTACCTGGCGGTATTCCAGACCGGCGTGCACTACCAGTTGATCCACGCCCTGGCGCTGTTCGGCGTGGCGCTGCTCGCCACCCGCCTGGACGGCCGCCTGGTGAGCGCGGCGGGTGGCCTGTTCACGCTGGGCATCCTGCTGTTCTCCGGCAGCCTCTACCTGCTGACCCTCAGTGGCATCGGCAAGCTCGGCATCGTCACCCCGTTCGGCGGCGTCTCCTTCCTCGCCGGCTGGCTGTGCCTGGGGCTGGCCGCCTGGCGCCTGGGCAACGCCTGAGACCGGTTGCCTCAGGCGGCGCACTTGTCGACAAGGCGCCTTGGTCATCGGGGTGGATCGGGCTAGAATGCCGCTCCCTTTCACTTGCGTGACCGTCCAGCCATGCAGATTCAACTGAACGGCGAGCCCTTCGAGCTGCCCGACGCGCAGAGCGTCGCGGACCTGCTGGCCCGCCTGGAGCTTGGCGGCCGCCGCGTGGCCGTCGAGCTGAACCTGGATATCGTGCCGCGCAGCCAGCACGCCAGCACCGCGCTCAAGGATGGCGACCGCGTGGAGATCGTCCACGCCATCGGCGGCGGCTAGGCCTGGCCCCCGAACCCTTCCATCGGCCCCGCAAGCCTTTCCATCCAGGAGTCATCCGATGAGCCAAGCATCCAGTACCGATACCCCCTTCGTCATCGCCGGCCGTACCTATGGCTCGCGCCTGCTGGTGGGGACCGGCAAGTACAAGGACCTCGACGAGACCCGCCGGGCCATCGAGGCCTCCGGAGCGGAGATCGTCACGGTGGCGGTGCGGCGCACCAACATCGGGCAGAATCCCGACGAGCCGAACCTACTGGATGTGATCCCGCCGGATCGCTACACCATCCTGCCGAACACCGCCGGCTGCTATGACGCGGTCGAGGCCGTGCGCACCTGCCGCCTGGCCCGCGAGCTGCTGGACGGGCACAACCTGGTCAAGCTGGAAGTCCTCGCCGACCAGAAGACTCTGTTCCCCAACGTCGTCGAGACCCTCAAGGCCGCCGAGCAACTGGTGAAGGACGGCTTCGACGTGATGGTGTACACCAGCGACGACCCGATCATCGCCCGCCAGCTGGCCGAGATCGGCTGCATCGCGGTGATGCCGCTGGCCGGCCTGATCGGCTCCGGCCTGGGCATCTGCAACCCCTACAACCTGCGCATCATCCTCGAGGAAGCCAAGGTCCCGGTGCTGGTCGACGCCGGCGTGGGCACCGCTTCCGATGCAGCGATCGCCATGGAGCTGGGTTGCGAGGCGGTGCTGATGAACACCGCCATCGCCCATGCCAAGGACCCGGTGATGATGGCCGAGGCCATGAAGCACGCGATCGTCGCCGGTCGCCTCGCCTACCTGGCCGGACGCATGCCGCGCAAGCTGTATGCCAGCGCCTCGTCGCCGCTGGACGGCCTGATCGACTGATACCGACTACCTGGGGCGGGCTGTCCGCCGGATGCGGGAAGCGTCCGGCAGGCAGCCCGCCCTTCTGTCTCTAGCAAGGTTTTCTTTTCCATGAGCGATACCCCGCAATCCCCGGCCCAGGGCTCCCTGGCGGAACACGACGAAGCACGGCCGATGCGCACCGTGAAGAGCTTCGTGATGCGCGCCGGGCGCATGACCGAAGGCCAGCAGCGTGGCCTCGACCTGGGCTGGCCGAAGTTCGGCCTGGAACTGAGCGATGAGGTTCAGGACTTCGACGCGATCTTCGGTCGCCAGGCGCCGCGGACTTTCGAGATCGGTTTCGGCATGGGCCATTCCACCCTGGAAATGGCCGCCGCCGCGCCTGACATCGACTTCATCGGCGTCGAGGTGCACAAGCCGGGCGTCGGCGCGCTGCTCAACGGCCTGCTGACCCAGGGCCTGGGCAACGTGCGGGTGTATAGCTGCGACGCGCTGGAAGTGCTGCGCCACTGCGTGGCCGACGCCAGCCTCGATCGGCTGCTGCTGTTCTTCCCCGATCCCTGGCACAAGAAGCGCCACCACAAGCGGCGGATCGTCCAGCCGGAATTCGCCGAACTGGTGCGGCGCAAGCTGAAGGTCGGCGGCGTGCTGCACATGGCCACCGACTGGGAGCCCTATGCCGAGCACATGCTGGACGTCATGAGCGCGGCGCCGGGCTACCGCAACCAGGCCGAAGACGGCCGCTTCGTAGCGCGCCCGCAAGAGCGTCCGGTGACCAAGTTCGAACGGCGCGGGGAGCGCCTGGGACATGGCGTCTGGGACCTCAAGTTCGAGCGCATCGACTGATCCACCGCACCAGCGACGTATCCCTGGCGCCGAACCGGCGCCGGGACTCCAAGCAGACCGGGAACACCCGGCGGACCTCACCTTCAAGCTGCACGTTTCCCGGCTTCGGCCGGATCCAATAATAAGAGCGGCACGGCTCGGCCGGCTGCAAAGGAGACTGCTGTGTTGAAGAAACTGGGCATCCTGTTGCTCGGGGCCGGTTGCGCCTGGGCGGCGCAGGCCAAGGTAGACGAAGTCCAGGCCGCACGCCTGGACCAGGACCTGACCCCGCTGGGAGCGGAGCGGGCCGGCAACGCCGATGGCAGCATCCCGCCCTGGACCGGCGGCATCACCCAGGCGCCGGCCGGCTACCGGCCCGGCATGCATCACCTCGACCCGTTCGCCGCCGATCGTCCGCGCCTGGTCGTCGACAGCCGCAACATGGCCGCCTACCAGGCGCTGCTGACGCCGGGCACCCAGGCCTTGCTGCAGGCCAACCCGGACTACCACCTGCGGGTCTTCCCCTCCCGCCGCAGCGCATCCCTGCCGCAGCGCCTGTACGACGCTACCCGCGCCAACGCCAGCCGCGCCGAGCTGATCGCCGACGGCAACGGCGTGCAAGGCGCTGCCGCCGGTGTGCCCTTCCCCCTGCCGCAGAGCGGCCAGGAAGCGATCTGGAACCACATCATGCGCTACCGCGGCGAGCAACTGCACCTGCAGACCAACCAGGCGGCGGTGCTGGCCAACGGCAGCTACAACCTGCTCAAGCTCGACCGCTACCTGTACTTCGTCTATGGCCGCGAGGGGATGATCCCGGAGAACCTCGACAACACGTTGTTCTACTACAAGTACAAGGTGGTCGCGCCGGCGCGCCTGGCCGGTTCGGCGCTGGTGGTGCAGGAAACCCTCGACCAGGTGCTGTCGATCCGCAAGGCCTGGCGCTTCAACCGTGGCGAGCGGCGCGTGCGGCGCTTGCCGACCCTGGCCTACGACAGCCTGCAGCCGGATACCAACGGCATGGCCACGGCGGACACCGTGGATGTCTACAACGGCGCACCGGACCACTACGAGTGGGCGTTGCTCGGCAAGCGCGAGATGCTGGTGCCTTACAACAGCTACGCGGTGCACCAGAAGGGCCTCGCCTATGGCGACATCCTCAAGAGCCGCTTCATCAATCCCGACCTGCTGCGCTACGAGCTGCATCGCGTCTGGGTGGTCGAGGCGACCCTGCGCAAGGGCTTCAGCCATCCCTACGCCAAGCGCCGCTTCTACCTCGACGAAGACAGCTGGCAGATCCTCGCCGCCGACATCTACGACAAGGATGGCGTGCTGACCCGGGCCCAGGAGGTCCATCCGATCAACTACTACGATGTGCCGCTGGTCTCCAGCACCCTGGAAGCGATCTACGACTTCAAGGGCGGCCGCTACTTCGTCGATGGGCTGGACAACAACGAGCCGATGTACGACTTCGGCGTACAGGTCGGGCCGCGCGACTTCACCCCGCAGGCGCTGCGCCGGGAGGGTAACTGAGGCGGACGGCCCTCAGACGATCAGCTCGGCGCCGCGCAGCGTGCCGTCGTCGTCCAGGCGCGCCGGCGCCGGGCTGATCTGCAGGTACTTGATGCTGTCCCGCGGGATCAGCAGCAGGTCGCCGTCGACCTCGACGCTGAGATAGGGCGTGTCCAGCTGCTGGCGGATACTGCGGGCGACCTCGGCCGGGTCGTCCTGCTGGCGCGGGAAGCGCAGCGACAGGCGCTGGCCGTCGGTGAAATGCAGATAGAGGTGCTTGATCGGTTTCATGCGGGCTCCCGGAGGCCATGACGCTCTTGGGGACGGCGCTGGCCGCCGGGAGACCGGGGGCTCAGCTGCGATCGGCGATCATGCCGATCACGAAGAACACTAGCAGGAGCACGGGCGCCAGGGTGTAGTTGTTGAAGTAGCCGAGGCCCTTGGCCAGCCAGGGGGTGACGAAGACCATCGCCAGGCCGTAGCCGACCGCGCAGATCAACACGAACAGCAGGGTGCGGAAGACGAAGTTGAGGCTGCCGATGCGCTGCTGTACCCAGGCGTTGATCGCCGGGCCGAACAGCACCAGCAGGGTGGCCATGATGGCCAGGGAAATGTCCGACAGGTGGCTGCGGCTCCAGCGCGACAGGGTGGCGATCAGGTCCAGCGCGTAATCCATCGAGGGTTCCTTGTAACGAATCGGCGTGTCGGTCGGCGGAGTTTACCTGCCTGCCGGCACGGATGGGCGTGCATCCGTCGTCACGGCAGGAAATGTTGCAGCAGGTCGTTGAGGAACAGCTGGCCGCGTTCGCTGGGACGCAGGCGCTGCGGGTCGTCGGCGAGCAGCCCGGCGTCGCGCGCGGCGGCGCAGGCATCGGCGATCGCCGCCAGCGGTTGGCCGGTGCGCTGCGGGTAGAGCGCGGCGGGGACGCCGTCGACCAGTCGCAGCACGTTCATCATGAATTCGAATGGCAGGTCGGCCGCTTCCAGCGGGCGCTCGCCGGCCTGGAAGGCCTTTTGCGGGTTGAGGTAGTCCTTCGGCAGGCGGGTCTTCCAGGTCCGCACGATGCGTCCGTCCGGCGCGCTCAGCTTGGCGTGGGCGCCGGCGCCGATGCCGAGGAAGTCGCCGAAGCTCCAGTAGTTCAGGTTGTGCCGGGCGCGCAGGTCGTCGCGGGCGTAGGCGGAGGTCTCGTACTGGCGGTAGCCGTGCGCGTCGAGCAGGGCCTGGCCGGCTTCCTGGATGTCCCAGAGGATGTCGTCCTCGGGCAGCTCCGGCGGCTGGCTCCAGAACACCGTGTTCGGCTCCATGGTCAGTTGGTACCAGGAGAGGTGCGTGGGGGCCAGGGCGAGGGCCTGGCGCAGGTCGGCCAGGGCGTCGTCGAGGCTCTGCCCGGGCAGGCCGTGCATCAGGTCGAGGTTGAAGTTGTCGAAGCCGGCCTGGCGCGCCATGTCGGCGGCGCGCACTGCCTCGGCGCCGTCGTGGATGCGCCCCAGAGCCTGCAGCTTGTCGGCCTGGAAGCTCTGCACGCCGATGGACAGGCGATTGATGCCGAGGCGCCGGTAGTCGGCGAACTTGACCTGTTCGAAGGTGCCGGGATTGGCTTCCAGGGTGATCTCGATGCCGTCGGCGAAGCCGACCCTGCGCTCGACGCCTTCCAGTAGCCGGCCCAGGGCCTTGGCCGAGAACAGGCTGGGCGTGCCGCCGCCGAAGAAGATCGAACCCAGGCGCCGGCCGTGGACATGGCGCAGGTCTTGCTCCAGGTCGGCGAGCAGGGCGTCGACATAGGCCTCTTCGGGCAGCTCCGTGCCAGCGGCGTGGGAGTTGAAGTCGCAATACGGGCACTTGCGCACGCACCACGGGATGTGCACGTACAGGGCCAGGGGCGGGAGCTGGAACGGGGTGGCTTGGGTCACGGCGGGGCGGGGTGGGGGCGGTTTCGGGGCGCTATCGTGGCATGAGTTCGGCCAACCTCCAAGGCGGCCGGACGAAACGCCGTGCCGACGCCGCCCGGGGGCGGCGCCGGCGGCTGCGGCTCAGAGGCCCAGGCGCTGCTTGAGCAGGGCCATGGCGCGGGCCCGGTGGCTGAGGCGGTTCTTCTCCTCGGGCGCCAGCTCGGCGCTGGAGCAGTCGCGTTCCGGCACCCAGAACAGCGGGTCGTAGCCGAAGCCGTGGGCGCCGCGGGCTTCGCGAAGGATGCGGCCTTCCCAGATGCCCTCGCAGAGGATCGGCAGCGGGTCGTCGGCGTGGCGCACCAGCGCCAGCACGCTGACGAACTGTGCGCCGCGCTCGGCGTCCGGGACATCCTTCATGGCCTCCAGCAGCTTGGCGTTGTTCGCCGCGTCGCCCCGGCCGTCGGCATAGCGCGCCGAGTAGATGCCCGGCGCGCCGCCGAGGAAGTCCACCGCCAGCCCGGAGTCGTCGGCCAGCGCCGGCAGGCCGGAGAGGCGTGCGGCGTTGCGTGCCTTGAGGATGGCGTTCTCGACGAAGGAAAGACCGGTTTCCTCCGGTTCCACCTGGCTGAACTCGCCGATCGAGCGCACCTTCACGCTGGCGCCGAGCATGGCCTGGAGTTCCTTGAGTTTGCCGGCATTGTGGCTGGCCAGCACCAGCTGTTCGAGCTTGATCATTCGTCCGGGAAGATTTCCTTGTTGAAACTGAAGGTTTGCGCAGGTTCGCCCTTGGCCTCGACCTTGATGGTGAAGACCAGGGTCTCGCGCTGGCTGATCGGGAATTGCGCCAGGTTGTAGATGGCGCCTTCCTCGCTGACCCGGCGGAACTCCAGGGGAATGACCTTGCCGGTCAGGTCCTTGGCGGAGCCGGTCACGCTGGCTTCCACCGGCTTGCCTTTCTCCATCGGCACCACGTTGATCACGCCCTGCGCCTTGCTGCGTACCAGGCCGACCGCGCTGGCCACGTTGGGTTGGAGGAAGCTGGAGTTGAACACGTTGTAGTGGACGTCCAGGTCGCCGAAGCGCTGCACCTGCTCGGCGAGGACCGGCAGGCTCAGGCAGAGGCCGAGGACGAAAGCGGTGAAGCGGCGCATGGTGGTTTCTCCTGAAAGGTGGCATGGACGTTGTCCATGGTCTGCTGCCGGCGGCCTTGGCCGGCTTCGGCAGCGCTCTCCCGAGGACGAGCGGAGGGGCGCCCGGCCCTGGCCCGCAGCCTGGCGCGTTTCTAGACGGCGAGGTTGCGGGTCTGCACTCCGGGTCCGGTGACCCGGTAGATTCCAATCTCACCCAATAGATTAGGCCACAGCCGGCTGGCCCAGCCATGCCGGTGGTCACGGTCTACGGCCAGGCGGTCGAGCACGCGCATGCGCAACTGGCGGCACAGGCGCTCGAAGTCCTGGAAGGTGCAGAAATGGATGTTCGGCGTGTTGTACCAGGTATACGGCAGGAACTCGGAGACCGGCATCCGGCCGTTGCGCGCCAGGTACCAGCGGCAGCGCCAGTGGCCGAAGTTGGGGAAGGTGATGATGCAGGTCTTGCCGACCCGCAGCATCTCTTCGAGGATCTTGTCCGGATAGTGCACGGCCTGTAGCGCCTGGGTCATCACCACCACGTCGAAGCTGTCGCTGGCGAAGTTGCCCAGGCCCTTGTCGAGGTCCTGCTCGATCACGTTCACCCCGTTTTCGATGCAACGGGCGATGTTGTCGGGGTCGATCTCCAGGCCGTAGCCGCTGACCTGCTTGTGGTCGCGCAGCCAGGCCAGGAGTTCGCCGTCGCCGCAGCCGAGGTCGAGGACGCGGCTGCCGGCGGGAATCCATTCCTGGATGATTTCAAGATCGGCGCGCATCGGGTCCTCACACGCTGATGCGGTTCATGTAACCGCTGAAGGCTTGCAGGTACCGGGGGATCGGCATGAGGAAGGCGTCGTGGCCTTGCGGGGCGTCGATCTCCAGGTAGCTGACGTTCTTTTTCGCCGCGATCAGGGCGTCGACGATTTCCCGCGAGCGGGCCGGCGAGAAACGCCAGTCGGTGGTGAAGGACATCAGGCAGAAGTCCGCCTCGACGCCCTCCAGGGTGCGCACCAGGTCGTCGCCGTGGGCGGCGGCGGGGTCGAAGTAGTCCAGCGCCTTGGTCATCAGCAGGTAGGTATTGGCGTCGAAGCGGGTGGAGAACTCCTCGCCCTGGTAGCGCAGGTAGCTCTCGACCTGGAACTCGACGCTGTGCAGGTCGTAGTTGAGCTTCTCGGTCTTCAGTACGCGGCCGAACTTGGCGCCCATGGCGTCGTCGGACAGGTAGGTGATATGGCCGACCATCCGCGCCAGCTTGAGACCGCGCTTGGGAATCACGCCCTGTTCCTGGAAGTAGCCGCCGAGGAACTCAGGGTCGGAAAGAATCGCCTGCCGGGCGACTTCGTTGAAGGCGATGTTCTGCGCCGACAGCTTCGGCGCGCTGGCGATGCACAGGCAGTGACGGACGCGCTCGGGATAGCTGATGGTCCATTGCAGCGCCTGCATGCCGCCGAGGCTGCCGCCGACCACCGCGGCCCACTGGCGGATGCCGAGGCGGTCTGCCAGGCGCGCCTGGCTATGCACCCAGTCTTCCACCGTAACCATCGGGAAGTCCGCGCCGTAGACCTTGCCGGTCGCCGGATTGATGCTGGCGGGGCCGCTGGATCCGTTGCAACCGCCGAGGTTGTTGAGGGCGACGACGAAGAACTTGCGGGTGTCGATCGGCTTGCCCGGACCGATGCAGCTGTCCCACCAGCCCGGCTTGCGCTCGTCGACGCTGTGGTAGCCGGCGGCGTGGTGGTGGCCGGAGAGGGCGTGGCAGATCAGCACCGCGTTGCTCTGCGTGGCATTCAGCTCGCCGTAGGTTTCGATCACCAGGTCGTACTCGGCCAGGGACTTGCCGCTGGTCAGCTCGAGCGGTTCGTTGAAGTGCAGCGTCTGGGGGGAGACCAGACCGACGGAGTCGTCGGGGAAGACTGTGGGCATCGACCCTGCTCTCGAACAAAGGAGGGCGCCAGTCTAAAGAGCGTCGCCCCCAGCGGCAAGCGCGCTGGCGCGCGCCGTGGGAGCGGGGTCAGGCGCGCTGCGAGCCGGGCAGGTTGACCACCTTGGCCTGGCGCTGCAGGGGCGAGGGGCGGCGCAACTGGCGGAGGATGTCGCCGGCTTCGCGCAACTGTTCCTGCAATTCCTCGGCGAACCCGGCGAAGGCCTGGCTGCGCTGGCGTACCTGCTGGGTCTCCTGGGCCAGGCCCTTGAGGCGGAGCATGTGGCTTTCGAGCAACTGTTTGTTTTCCAGGGTGTGCTGCATCAGCGGCATCAGCGCGTCGTTGGCCCAGCGCTCGGTTTCCTCGCGCAAGCGCTGGTGCAGGCCGACCACCTCCTGCACCAGGGTGGCGAAGAAGCGCCGGGTCAGCAGGCGTTGCTCGGTAAGCACGGTCTTCAGCTGCAGGCGGAACTGGTCGCCCTTCTTCTTCAGTTGCAACAGTTCGCGCTGGTAGCGCTGGACCCGCAGCTGCGGCGCGTCGAGGGCGTAGAGCGGGTTCTCCTCGTTGTGCCGGCGGTAGATGGCGGCGACCATGCGGTTGGCCATGCCGGCCTCGTGCTCGAGGTTGTCGAGGTCGTGCTCCACCGCGCGGAAGAACGCCAGGATCGCCTGGTTGATGCCGACCGTGGTCAGGCTGCCGTTGAGGTTGCGCCGCACCTTCTGCAGGTGCTGTTCCATGCGTTCGCTGCGGATCGTCTCGCGCAGCGTCGCGCCCTGGTGCTGCAGCAGGCGCTGGTTGGTCTTCAGGTTGAGCAGGCGGCGGTGGTGGCGGCCGTGGTCGTCCTTGGTCTTCGCGGTCAGTTCGAACAGCAGTTGGCCGCTGTCGCGCTGCTTGTCGTCGAGCAGCGCGCGCTGTTCCTCGACCTTCTCCAGGCGCAGGCGCAGCAGATGCTGGCTGTTGTGCAGCAGGCCGAGGACCTGGCCGAGCACGGCGTTCTCCAGCAGCGCTTCCTTCTGCGCGACGATGCGCTCGCAGAGCAGTGCTTCCAGCCGATCCAGGCGACTGCGTTCGAGCAGCGCCGGTTCGCCGCGGACCTTGGCCAGCAGCGCCTGCTTCGCCGACAGCGGCAGCACGTCGCCGCGCTGCAGGCCGAGCTGGCGGGCCGTGCCGTCCTGGATCAGGCGGATGGCGTTCTGTACGAAGCGCTCGCCGGAGAGGTCGTCCCAGAGCACGTCGATCTTGTTCAGCACGGCGAACAGGCTGCTGTGGCCGTCCTCGCGCAGTGGCTGGATGTACTTCTGCCAGATTTCCATGTCCGAGGCGGTGACACCGGCGTCGGCGGACAGCAGGAACAGGATCGCCTGGGCGTTGGGCAGCATCGACAGGGTCAGCTCCGGCTCGCTGCCGAGGGCGTTCAGGCCGGGCGTGTCGAGGATCCGCAGGCCCTGGCGCAGCAGCGGGTGGTCGAAGTTGACCAGGGCGTGGCGCCAGGCCGGGACGCGCACTTGGTCGGGTTCGTCGGCGGCTTCCAGGGCATCCGGATGGAAGCCGAGCTGGATCGCCTGTTCCACCGGCAGCGCCTTGGTCTTGGCGACCTGGGCGAAGGCCTGGGCCATGCCCTCCGGGTCGCCGGTGTCCAGCGGAATGTTCACCCAGTGGCGCGGCACGCGCTTGAACTGGGCGACGCTGGCGTCGGCCAGGCGCGTCTCGATCGGCAGCAGGCGGATGTAGCTGCGCTCGGCGCGCGGATCGTGGAACAGCTCGGTGGGGCACATGGTGGTGCGCCCGGCGTGGGACGGCAGCATGCGCTGGCCGTAGCCGGCGAAGAACAGGCTGTTGATCAGCTCGGTCTTGCCACGCGAGAACTCGCCGACGAAGGCCAGGGTGATGTGGTCCGCGCGCAGTTGGCGCAGGGCGCGTTCGAGCTTGGCCTCGACCGCCGGGCTGTTCAGCCGGCTGCGCTCCAGCCAGCCGCGATAGCGGGTGATTTCCCGCATCAGCTCGCGCTTCCAGGCGACGTAGGCGTCGATTTGATGGCTGAGTCTTTCCATGCTCATCCAGGGGCTCCAGGGCGCGGGACCGGCGGGGGAAGGATGGCGTGGATTATGCGGGGGAGCGGAGGAGCGTCAATTGGCCTGCTTCACATTCCTGCACGTAAGGTCGGTCAAGCGGGTCGAGCGGTGATCCCCAGTTCCTCCGGCAATCGGGTCGGACGGCGGATGCGCACCCGTTTCTGCCGGTTCAGCTCGCCGCTTTCGAGACTCACCAGGCTCTTGGCCACGCCGAAGGCCTTGCCGAGGAAGGCCAGCAGATGGGCGTTGGCCTTGCCCTCCACCGGCGGTGCGGTGAGGCGGATCTTCAGGCGTTCGCCGTGCAGCCCGGCGAACTCGTCGCGGCTCGCCTTGGGCTGCAGGTGGCAATCGAGGAGCAGATCCTCGCCGTCCCAGCGGTAGAAGCTCAGAGGAAGATGCTCAACTGCTGGGGCATGCCGGTCATGGCCGCCAGGTTGTTGATCACCAGCATGTCGATCAGCTTCAGCGCGAGGAACGCGAAGATCGGCGAGAGATCCAGTCCGCCGAGGTTCGGCAGGAGCTTGCGGAACGGCATCAGCAGCGGTTCGCAGATCTGGTTCACCAGTTGCGCGCCGGGGTTGTAGCTGCCCGGGGCGACCCAGGAAAGGATCACGCTGATGATCAGGGCGAAGAAGAACACCTTCAGGAACAGCGAGGTGACGGCGATGATCGACCAGATCAGCAGTTGCATGATGAAGCCGCCGACGCCGTAGCCCATCAGCATCAGGATCAGGATCATCAGCACCAGTTGGATCAGGATCGCCAGCACCAGCGAGGCCAGGTCGATCCCGCCGAAGCCGGGGATGATCCGCCGCAGCGGGTTCAGCAGCGGCTTGGTGGCGCGCACGATGAACTGGCTGAGGGGGTTGTAGAAGTCCGCGCGGACCAGTTGCAGGATGAAGCGCAGCAGCACGATCAGCAGGTAGAGGCTGCCGAGGGTCTGGAGGATATAGATAGCAGCGGTGTTGAGGCCGATCATCGACTACTCCTTATTGGCCAAGCTGTTCGGCCAGCTCGGCGGAGCGCTGGCTGGCGGCGTTCAGGGCCTGCTCCACTAGTGCTTCGAAGCCGTTGGCCTGGAAGGATTTGATCGCCGCCTCGGTGGTGCCGTTGGGCGAAGTCACCCGGCGCCGCAGTTCGGCCGGCTCGACCTCGCTGGACAGCGCCATCTGCGCCGCGCCGAGGGCGGTCTGCAGGGTCAGGCGCGAGGCTGTCTCGCGGGACAGGCCGAGCTTCTCGCCGGCGTCGGTCATGGCCTGCATCAGCAGGAAGAAATACGCCGGGCCGCTGCCCGACACCGCGGTCACCGCGTCGATCTGCGCTTCGTCGTCCAGCCACAGGGCGATGCCTACCGCAGACAGCAGCTGCCCGGCCTGCTCGCGTTGCGCGGCGCTGACCTGCGCGTTGGCGTACAGCCCGCTGGCGCCCTGGCGCAGCAGCGCCGGGGTGTTGGGCATGCAGCGGACCACCGGGCGCGGCTGGCCGAGCCAGGCTTCGAGGCTGGCGCAGGGGATGCCGGCGGCGATGGAGACGATCAGTTGCTCCGGCTTCAGCGCCGGCGCCAAGGCCTGGCACACGGCTTTCATGGCCTGCGGCTTGACCGACAGGACCACGACGTCGGCGTCGGCCACGGCCTCGGCGTTGGACTCGACCACGTCGATGGCGAACTCGCCGGCGATCTTCGCGCGTTGCTCGGCGCCCGGGTCGCTGGCGCGGATCTGCGCCGCCGGCACGCCTTGGGCGCGCAGGCCGCCGATCAGGCTGGCGGCCATGTTGCCGGCGCCGATGAACGCTATGCGGGGTGTGCTCATAGGGGATTCCTTCAAGAAGCCGGCGCGCCGTAGTCGCGGGCGCCGAACAGGGCGGTACCGATGCGGACCCAGGTCGCACCTTCGCCGATGGCTGCCTCGAGGTCGTCGCTCATGCCCATGGACAGGGTGTCCAGGCCAAGGTTCAGGTCCAGCAGCAGTTCGCGCAGGCGGGCGAACGCGGCGTGTTGCGCGGCGCGTTCGGCGGTGGGTTCGGGGATGGCCATCAGGCCACGCAATCGGAGGTTGGGCAGTTGCTTCACGGCCTCGGCCAGGGCCGGCAGGTCCTCGGGGGCGCAGCCGGACTTGCTGGCTTCGCCGCTGACGTTGACCTGCAGGCAGACATTCAGGAGCGGCAGCCCGGCCGGGCGTTGCTCCGACAGGCGCTGCGCGATCTTCAACCGGTCCACCGAGTGCACCCACTGGAAATGCTCGGCGATGGGCCGCGTCTTGTTCGACTGGATGGGGCCGATGAAGTGCCAGTTCAAGGGTAGGTCGGCCAGTTCGGCCTGCTTGCCGAGGGCCTCCTGCAGGTAGTTTTCGCCGAAGTCGCGAAGGCCGGCGGCGTGCGCCTCGCGCACCGCGGCGGCGGGCTTGGTCTTGCTCACGGCGAGCAGGCCGACCGTGGCCGGATCGCGCCCCGCAGCTTGCGCTGCCTCACGGATGCGTGCGGCAACCTTTGCAATATTCTCTGCTATCGTGGACATTACCTGCGCCCTATGGAAGTGCGGTCGGCGTCGGCTAGACGCCCTCGAAACCGCCGGCCTCGATGGCCATCTTCCTGTTCCAGTGTCGAGGTTCCGCGTCTGGCGCAGGACACCACGCGTGTCCTGGAAGCACCCTGGTTCATCCGGTGTTTTCCTTGTCCGAGACGGCGGCTTTGGCGGCATTCTACCTGCTTGCTTGTAATTGGGGAGTCCCATGGATATTACCGAGCTGCTCGCCTTCAGTGCCAAACAGGGCGCTTCGGACCTGCACCTCTCCGCCGGCCTGCCGCCCATGATCCGGGTGGATGGCGATGTACGCCGGATCAACCTGCCACCGCTGGAACACAAGCAGGTGCATGCGCTGATCTACGACATCATGAACGACAAGCAGCGCAAGGACTTCGAGGAATTCCTCGAGACCGACTTCTCCTTCGAGGTGCCGGGCGTCGCGCGTTTCCGGGTCAACGCCTTCAACCAGAACCGTGGCGCCGGCGCGGTATTCCGGACCATTCCCTCCAAGGTACTGACCATGGAGGAGCTTGGCATGGGAGAAGTGTTCAAACGTGTTTCAGACGTCCCGCGCGGGCTGGTACTGGTCACCGGGCCGACCGGTTCGGGCAAGTCCACCACCCTGGCGGCGATGCTCGACTACCTGAACAACACCAAGTACCACCACATCCTCACCATCGAGGACCCGATCGAATTCGTCCACGAATCGAAGAAGTGCCTGGTCAACCAGCGCGAGGTGCATCGCGACACCCTCGGCTTCAGCGAAGCGCTGCGCTCGGCGCTGCGGGAGGACCCGGACATCATCCTGGTCGGCGAGATGCGCGACCTGGAAACCATCCGCCTGGCCCTGACCGCGGCGGAGACCGGCCACCTGGTATTCGGCACCCTGCACACCACCTCGGCGGCGAAGACCATCGACCGGGTGGTCGACGTGTTCCCGGCCGAGGAAAAGGCCATGGTTCGCTCGATGCTCTCCGAGTCGCTGCAATCGGTGATCTCGCAGACCCTGATCAAGAAGATCGGCGGCGGCCGGGTGGCGGCCCACGAGATCATGATCGGCACCCCGGCGATCCGCAACCTGATCCGCGAGGACAAGGTCGCGCAGATGTATTCGGCGATCCAGACCGGCGGCTCGCTGGGCATGCAGACCCTCGACATGTGCCTCAAGGGCCTGGTCGCCAAGGGCCTGATCAGCCGCGAGAATGCCCGCGAGAAGGCGAAGATCCCGGAAAACTTCTGATCCTGGCGCCGATCCGCCGCGCTTCGCCCGAATCCCGGAACTGCGTCTAGGATTCAAGAGCGGGAGAGCGGTACCGTAGGCGCATTCCTACCTATCCTTGCCGGCGAGCGCGTCCAGCGCCCGCTCGCCCGCATCCGGCTCGCCGTCGCGGCGCGCCCCTGAGTGAGCGAGAACATCATGGAATTCGAAAAGCTGCTGCGCCTGATGGTGGAAAAGGGCGGCTCCGACCTGTTCATCACCGCCGGCGTACCGCCGTCGATGAAGGTCAACGGCCGGGTGATGCCGGTGACCAAGACGCCGCTGTCGCCGGAGCAGACCCGCGAGACCGTGCTAGGCGTGATGAACGAGCAGCAGCGCCGCGATTTCGCCGAGAACCATGAGTGCAACTTCGCCATCAGCGCCCGCGGCATCGGCCGCTTCCGGGTCAGTGCCTTCTACCAGCGCAACCTGGTGGGCATGGTATTGCGCCGGATCGAGACCAACATCCCGACCCTGGAAGAGCTGAAGCTCCCGGAAATCCTCAAGAAGCTGGCGCTGACCAAGCGCGGCCTGGTGATCTTCGTCGGCGCCACCGGCACCGGCAAGTCCACCTCGCTGGCGGCGATGATCGGCTACCGCAACAAGAACTCCACCGGGCACATCATCTCCATCGAGGACCCGATCGAGTATATCCACCAGCACCAGGGCTGCATCGTCACCCAGCGCGAGGTGGGGCTGGACACCGACTCCTTCGAGGTGGCGCTGAAGAACACCCTGCGCCAGGCGCCGGACGTGATCATGATCGGCGAGGTGCGCTCGCGGGAGACCATGGACCATGCCGTGGCCTTCGCCGAGACCGGCCACCTGTGCCTGGCGACCCTGCACGCGAACAACGCCAACCAGGCGCTGGAGCGGATCATCCACTTCTTCCCGGCCGACCGTCATGGCCAGGTGTGGATGGACCTGTCGCTGAACCTCAAGGCCATCGTCGCCCAGCAACTGGTGCCGACCCCCGACGGCAAGGGGCGGCGGGCGGTGATCGAGGTGCTGCTGAACACCCCGCTGGCCGCCGACCTGATCCGCAAGGGCGAGGTGCACGAGCTGAAGCCGCTGATGAAGCGCTCCACCGAGCAGGGCATGCAGACCTTCGACCAGGCGCTGTACCAGCTCTACACCCAGGGCGAGATCACCTACGAGGACGCCCTGGCCCACGCCGACTCGGCCAACGACCTGCGCCTGATGATCAAGCTCGGTTCGGAAAGCGACGCCGACCACCTGTCGAACCTGACCCAGGGCCTGAGCCTGGAAATCACCGACGACGACCCTGCCGGCCGGCGCTTCCGCTGAACCGTCTTCAGTAGGCCAGCGGCTCCTCGGCCTGGGCGCAGGCCGAGGTTTCCAGTTGCAGGGTGCTGTGTTCGATCTCGTAGCGGTCGTGCAGCAGCGCCTTCACCGTTCCCAGCAGCGCCTCGGCGTCGACCAGGGCCGGGTCGTAGACCAGATGGCTGGTCAGGCTGATCTTGCCGCTGGTGATCGACCACACATGCAGGTCGTGCAGCCCGGTCACGCCGGGAATCCCCAGCAGCGCTTCGCGCAGCTCGGCCAACTGGATTTCCTTCGGCACCCCTTCGAGCAACACATGCAGGCTCTCGCGCAGCAGGATCCAGGTGCGCGGCAGGACCCAGAAACCGATCAGCACCGCCACCAGCGAGTCGACCCAGGCCCAGCCGGTGAAACGGATCACGATAGCGGCGACGATCACCCCCAGCGAGCCGAGCATGTCGCTCCAGACCTCCAGGTAGGCGCCCTTGACGTTCAGGCTGTTGCCCTGGGCCGGCGCCAGCAGGCGCATGCTGGCCAGGTTCACCAGCAGACCGAGCACGGCGATCACCAGCATGCCCACGGACTGGATCTCCGCCGGCTGGTTGAGCCGCTCGTAGGTCGCGTAGAGGATATAGAAGGCCACGCCGAACAGCAGGAACGCGTTGAACGCCGCGGCGAGGATCTCGAAGCGGTGGTAGCCGTAGGTCAGGCGATCGTTGGTCGGGCGCCTGGCGATGTTGATCGCGGCCAGGGCGATGGCCAGGGCCACGGCGTCGGTGAGCATGTGCGCGGCATCGGAGATCAGTGCCAGGCTGCCGGTGAGGATGCCGCCGACGACCTCGGCGACGAGGAAGCTTCCGGTCAGCAGCAACGCCCATTTCAGGCGGGTCGAGTTGGTCTGGGCGAAGCTGTGCTCGTGTCCGGCGCTCATGGCGGCTCCTGTGGGGCGGTGGCGGCAGCACCAGCCTACAGGATAGGCAATTGCAAAACTGTCATGCGCCGGGCCGCTCTGGCGCGGCGTCCGCCGCTCCGCTAACCTGCGGCTCAGGCGCGGCCGCAGCCGCGCACGGAACGAGGGGGGACGCATGACTCAACAGCACGACACCCATAGCAAGGCCATCGGCTACCTGCTGTGGATCTTCGGTTTCACCGGTTCGCACCGCTTCTATTACGGCAAGCCGATCACCGGGACGATCTGGTTCTTCACCTTCGGCCTGTTCTTCATCGGCTGGATCATCGACCTGTTCCTCATCCCGTCGATGGACCGCGAGGCCGACCGGCGCTTCCAGGGCGGCAACCTGGACTACAACGTGGCCTGGATCCTGCTGACCTTCCTCGGCGTGCTCGGCGTGCACAGGATGTACATGGGCAAGTGGATCACCGGGATCATCTACCTGTTCACCGGCGGCCTGTTCTTCCTCGGCGTGCTCTACGACTTCTGGACCCTCAACGGACAGGTGTCCGAGCGCAACGGGCCGCAGCGCATCTGAGGCTCGTCGCCAGGTGCGAGAAGCCCGCCATCCGGCGGGCTTTTTCATGGGTGGCGCCACGGTCGGCAGGGAATTCCTCCGGCGGGACTTAAGGAACCAAAGGTTCTAACGTTCTACCTGTAGGTTATTGGCGCCCGCGCGCGCCAGCCCCTATGGTCTGCAAGCCCCAGAACGGATAGGTGCAATGGCTCACGAGGCCGCGCACCGTATCGCTCCGTGCGGAAACACCGAAAGGAGAAAAGATGACTTCCGACTCACGCCCCGCCGTGCTCGACCTGATCGGCAACACCCCGCTGGTTCGCGTGACGCGCTTCGATACCGGCCCCTGCACCCTGTTCCTCAAGCTCGAATCGCAGAACCCCGGCGGCTCCATCAAGGATCGCATCGGTGTCGCCATGATCGAGGCCGCCGAGCGTGACGGCCGCCTGCGGCCCGGTGGCACCATCGTCGAGGCCACCGCCGGCAACACCGGTCTCGGCCTGGCCCTGGTCGGCCGCGCCAAGGGCTACCGGGTGGTGCTGGTGGTGCCGGACAAGATGTCCACCGAGAAGGTCCTGCACCTGCGCGCCATGGGCGCCGAGGTGCACATCACCCGCTCGGACGTCGGCAAGGGCCATCCGGAGTACTACCAGGACGTTGCCGCGCGCCTGGCGCAGGACATTCCCGGCGCATTCTTCGCCGACCAGTTCAACAACCCGGCCAACCCGCTGGCCCACGAGTGCGGCACCGGCCCGGAGCTCTGGGCGCAGACCGGCCACGATCTCGACGCCATCGTCGTCGGCGTCGGCTCCTCCGGTACCCTGACCGGCCTTACCCGGTTCTTCCAGAAGGTCCAGCCGGAGCTGGAGATGGTGCTCGCCGACCCCGAGGGCTCGATCATGGCCGAATACTCCCGCTCCGGCACCCTGGGTACGCCGGGGTCCTGGGCGGTGGAGGGCATCGGCGAGGATTTCGTACCGGCCATCGCCGACCTCTCCAGCGTGCGCCATGCCTATTCCATCAGCGACGAGGAAAGCTTCGCCATGGCCCGCGAGCTGTTGCGCGTCGAGGGCATTCCCGGCGGCTCCTCCACCGGCACCCTGCTGGCCGCGGCGCTGCGCTTCTGCCGCGAGCAGAAGGAGCCGAAGCGGGTGGTCAGCTTCGTCTGCGACACCGGCACCCGCTACCTGTCGAAGATCTACAACGACCAGTGGATGACCGACCAGGGCCTGCTGCAACGCAAGCACTACGGCGACCTGCGCGACATCATCGCGCGGCGCTTCGAGGAGGGCCGGGTGATCAGCGTCGGTCCGGACGACACCCTGCTCACCGCCTTCCAGCGCATGCGCCTGGCCGACGTTTCGCAATTGCCGGTGCTGGACGATGGAAAACTGGTCGGTGTGATCGACGAGTCGGATATCCTGCTCGGCGTCCACGCCGACGCGCCACGCTTCCGCGATGCGGTAAGCAGCGCGATGAACGCCGCGCCGGAGACCCTCGCGCCCGGCGCCAGCCTGGCCCAGTTGCAGGCGGTCCTGGACCGCGGCCTGGTGGCGATCGTTGCCGATGCCAGCGGCTTCCACGGCCTGATCACCCGTTTCGACCTGTTGAACCATTTGCGGAGAAAGCTCACATGAGCCAGCACGACCAGCATCCCGACGCCCCGGCCCAGGCCTTCGCGACCCGGGTCATCCACGCCGGGCAGGCCCCCGATCCCTCGACCGGCGCGATCATGCCGCCGATCTATGCCAACTCCACCTACATCCAGGAAAGCCCCGGGGTACACAAGGGGCTCGACTACGGCCGCTCGCACAACCCGACCCGCTGGGCCCTGGAGCGCTGCGTGGCCGACCTCGAGGGCGGCGCCCAGGCCTTCGCCTTCGCCTCCGGCCTGGCGGCGATCTCCTCGGTGCTGGAGCTGCTCGACGCCGGTTCCCACATCGTTTCCGGAAATGACCTCTACGGCGGTACCTTCCGCCTGTTCGAGCGGGTCCGCCGGCGCAGCGCCGGGCATCGCTTCAGCTTCGTCGACCCGACCGACCTGCAGGCCTTCGAGGCCGCGCTGACCCCGGAAACCCGCATGGTCTGGGTGGAAACCCCGAGCAACCCGCTGCTGCGCCTCACCGACCTGCGCGCCATCGCCCAGCTCTGCCGCGCCCGCGGCATCATCAGCGTGGCCGACAACACCTTCGCCAGCCCCTACATCCAGCGCCCCCTGGAACTGGGCTTCGACGTGGTGGTGCACTCCACCACCAAGTACCTGAACGGCCATTCCGACGTGATCGGCGGCATCGCCATCGTCGGCGACAACCCGGACCTGCGCGAGCGCCTGGGCTTCCTGCAGAACTCGGTGGGCGCCATCTCCGGGCCGTTCGACGCCTTCCTCACCCTGCGCGGGGTGAAGACCCTGGCGCTGCGCATGGAGCGCCATTGCAGCAACGCCCTGGCCCTGGCCCAGTGGCTGGAGCGCCAGCCGCAGGTGGCGCGGGTCTACTACCCCGGCCTGGCTTCGCACCCGCAGCATGAGCTGGCGAAACGGCAGATGCGTGGCTTCGGCGGGATGATCTCCCTCGACCTGCGCTGCGACCTGGCCGGCGCCCGGCGCTTCCTGGAGAACGTGCGGATCTTCTCCCTGGCGGAGAGCCTGGGCGGGGTGGAAAGCCTGATCGAGCATCCGGCGATCATGACCCACGCCAGCATCCCGGCGGAAACCCGCGCCGACCTGGGCATCGGTGACTCGCTGATCCGCCTGTCGGTGGGCGTCGAGGCGCTGGAGGACCTGCAGGCCGACCTGGCGCAGGCGCTGGCGAAGATCTGAGGCTCCGCAGGGAGCGGCGCCGACCGGCGCGGCTGCCGGCCATCGGGTGTCCCCGGCGAGCATGCCTCGGCGGATAACGCTCCGCGTTATTCGCCCTGCCGTTAAGGCGGGTTGGTGGCAGAGGCTGGGATAGGGCGCCCACCCCGGCAACGGATACGCCCACCGGAATCGCGAACGCGAAGATGAGAAAGCCCGCCGGATGGCGGGCTTTTTCGTGGTGGCAGGGATCAGCCCTCGTGGGTCAGGTGTCCGTCCACCAGGGTGTAACGCACTCGTCCCGGCAGGCAGTGACCGACGAACGGGCTGTTCTGCCCCTTCGAGTACCAGCTCTCACCGGCCAGGGTCGAACCCTGCGGGTCGAACAGCACCAGGTCGGCGGCCTGGCCCACCGCCAGGCGCCCGGCAGGCAGGCGCAGCGCCTGGGCCGGGCCGTGGGAGAGGCGGGCGAGCAGGGTCGGCAGGTCGAGCAGGCCGTCCTGCACCAGCGTCATCGCCAGCGGCAGCAGCAGCTCGGCGCCGCTGATGCCCGGCTCGGTGGCGGCGAACGGCGCGTTCTTGGCGTCCGCCTCGTGGGGTTGGTGGTGGCTGGCGATGGCTTGTACCACGCCGTTCTTCACCGCCTCGCGCAGGGCTTCGCGGTCGGCCTTGGTGCGCAGCGGCGGTTGCACGTGGTAGAGGCTGGAGAAGCCCACCAGCGCTTCGTCGGTGAGGATCAACTGGTACAGCGCCACGTCGCAGGTCACCGGCAGGCCGCGGGCCTGGGCCTGGGCGACAAGTTCGATGCCGCGGGCGCTGGTCAACTGGCTGAAGTGCGCGCGCACGCCGCTCTGTTCCACCAGCAGCAGGTTGCGGGCCAGGGCCACGGTCTCGGCGGTTTCCGGGATCCCCGCGAGGCCGAGGAAGCTGGCAGTCGGGCCTTCGTGGGCGAGGCCGCCTTCGGCGAGATCGGTGTCCTGCGAGGTGAAGATCACCGTCAGGTCGAAGGTCGCCGCGTACTCCAGGGCGCGCCGCAGGATGCGGTTGCTGGCGAAGCCATGCAGGCCATTGGTGAAGGCCACGCAACCGGTGTCGCGCAGGGCCACCAGTTCCGACAGTTGCTCGCCGCCGAAGCCGCGGGTCAGCGCGCCGATGGGGTAGACCTTGGCGTTGCCGGCCTCACGGGCCCGGTCGAGGATCAGCTCGGCCACCGCCGGGGTGTCCAGCACCGGCCGGGTATAGGGCGGGCAGCACAGGCTGGTGGTGCCGCCGGCCGCGGCGGCGCGGGTCTCGCTTTCGACGTTGCCCTTGCGTCCGTAGCCCGGCTCGCGCAGGGCGACGCTGAGGTCGACCAGTCCCGGCGCGGCCACCAGGCCGGCGCCGTCGAGGGTCTTCTGGGCGCTGAAGCCGGCCGGCGCGGCGCCGATGGCGACGATCTTGCCGGCCTCGATGTGGAGGTCGCCGACCTGGTCCAGGCCGCTGGCCGGGTCGATGACGCGGGCGCCTCGGATACTGATGGTCATTCGGCGTCCTCCTGTTCCAGCTGGCGTTGGGTGTTCTGGCCGCTCATGGCCATGGACAGCACCGCCATGCGGATGGCGATGCCGTAGGTGACCTGGTTGAGGATCACCGACTGGGCACCGTCGGCCACCGCCGACTCGATCTCCACGCCACGGTTGATCGGGCCAGGGTGCATGACGATGGCATCCGGCTTGGCCAGCTTCAGGCGCTTCTCGGTCAGGCCGTAGAGCTTGAAGAACTCGCCCTCGCTGGGTAGCAGGCCACCCTGCATGCGCTCGCGTTGCAGGCGCAGCATGATCACCACGTCGACGTCCTTCAGGCCTTCGTCGGCGTTGGTGAACACGCGCACGCCGTACTGCTCTTCCAGTCCGATCGGCAACAGGGTGCGCGGGGCGATCACGCGGATGTCCGGGCAACCCAGGGTCTTGAGCGCCAGCATGTTCGAACGGGCTACTCGCGAATGCAGGATATCGCCGACGATCGCCACCGATAGCTGCTCGAAGTTCCCTTTGTGCCGGCGGATGGTCAGCATGTCGAGCATCCCCTGGGTGGGGTGCGCGTGGCGGCCGTCGCCGCCGTTGATCACCGCCACGTTGGGGCTGACGTGCTCGGCGATGAAGTGCGCCGCGCCCGAGTCGCTGTGGCGCACCACGAACATGTCGGCGGCCATCGCCTCCAGGTTGCGCAGGGTGTCGGTGAGCGTCTCGCCCTTGCTGGTGGAAGAGGTGGATACGTTCAGGCTGATCACGTCGGCCGACAGCCGCTGGGCGGCCAGCTCGAAGGTGGTGCGGGTGCGCGTGGAGTTCTCGAAGAACACGTTGCAGACGGTCTTGCCGCGCAGCAGCGGGACCTTTTTCACCGCGCGGGCGCCGACCTCCAGGAAGGAATCGGCGGTATCGAGGATTTCGGTGAGCAGCTCGCGGGGCAATCCGTCGAGCGAGATGAAGTGGCGCAGCTGGCCCTGGTCGTTGAGCTGCAGCGGGCGCTTGGCGTCTGTCGGCATGGGGCAGGCCCTAGTGAAGAGGATCAGGAAGCGGAGGAAAGGACCTTGCGCTCGAGGGCGAGCGGTGCGGGACCGACCAATTTTACCCGTTCATCGCGACCCAGGGACAGGGTCTGGCCGACCACGTCGGGGCGGATAGGCAACTCCCGGGCGTTCAGGTCGAGCAGGCAGACCAGGGTCACGCTGGCCGGACGGCCGTAGTCGAACAGTTCGTTGAGCGCGGCGCGGATGGTGCGGCCGCTCATCAGCACGTCGTCCACCAGCACCAGGTGCTGGCCGTCGATCTCGAACGGCAGCGCCGACGGGCGGACCTGCGGATGCAGGCCGTTCTGGGTGAAGTCGTCGCGGTAGAAGGAGACGTCGAGGGTGCCCAGCGGCTCTTGGTTGCCCAGTTCCCTCAGCAGCGCCTCGGCGACCCAGATGCCGCCGGTGTGGATGCCGACGAAGCGCGGCCGCTCGATGCCTCGCTCGGCGAGATGGGCGCGCAGGTCGCTGGCCATGCGCGGCAGGAGTTCGGCGGGATTGGGTAGGCTCATGGTGGCTCCTCGCTGACATCGATGGGATGGCCGCCGGGAGAGCCCGCTGTAGGGAGGCGCCCGCGGTGGCGAAAGCATAATGGCAACCGGCGGCGTGCCGGCTGCCATGGGTCAATCCGGGTGTTCGGCCAGCCAGCCTTCCAGCAGCAGGGCGGCGGCCAGGGCGTCCACCGGTCGCTCGCGGTAGCCGTCGCGCTGGCCCTGAGCCAGGCGCTCGCCCTTGGCGGCATAGGTCGTGAGGCGTTCGTCGTGGGTAAAGACCGGCAGGTTGAAACGGCCGTTGAGGCGGCGGCCGAACTTTTCCGCGCGCTCGCTCATCTCGCTTGGGCTGCCGTCCATGTTCAGCGGCAGGCCGACGACGATGGCGTCCGGCTGCCATTCCTTGATCAGCGCTTCCACCCGGTTCCAGTCCGGCACGCCGTTCTGCGCCTTCAATACGCACAGCTCGCGGGCCTGGCCGGTCACCGCCTGGCCGACGGCGACGCCGATCTGCCGGGTGCCGTAGTCGAAGCCCAGCAGCAGGCGCAGCGGCTTGTCGCTGGCCATCAGGCGTGACCGGCCTGGGCGGTGAGCAGGCTGAGGTTGACGCCCAGGCGCGCGGCGGCGGCGCTGAGGCGCTCCTCGGCCGGCAGGTCGAAGAGGATCGCCGGGTCCGCCGGGCAGGTCAGCCAGGCGTTGTCGCTCAGCTCGGCCTCCAGCTGGCCGGCTTCCCAGCCGGCATAGCCGAGGCTGATCAGGCTCTTTTCCGGGCCGGTGCCGGCGGCGATGGCGAACAGCACGTCCTGCGAGGTGGACATCGCCAGCTCGCCCAGTTCCAGGGTCGACTGGTAGCTCAGGCCGCTGGGGTGGAGGACGAAGCCGCGGTCGGTCTGCACCGGGCCGCCGTTGTAGATGTCGATGTGCTGGCAGCGCGCCGGCGGCAGGGCGTCCGGCTTGAGCTGTTCGAGGACTTCCGCCAGGTTGAGGCCGCTGGGACGGTTGATCACCAGGCCCATGGCGCCCTGCTCGTTGTGTTCGACCAGGTAGGTCACGGTCTGGGCGAAATTGGGGTCGGCCATGTGCGGCATGGCGATCAGGAAATGATGCTTGAGGTAGGTTGGGCTGCTCTGTTTCATGGCCGCTAGTGTCCTGCTTCGGACGCGAGAAAGCCAGCCTTGCCGGCGCTACTTGCTGGACAGCCGGTCGCCGCGTTCGAAGCGCCAGGTACGGATGATCTCCAGCCGGTCGATGTCGGCCAGGTCGCCGCTGAACGGCGCATAGGGCGCGGCCAGGCGGACGATGCGCTGGGCGGCCTGGTCGAGGATCGGCTCGCCGGAAGACTCCAGCACCTGCACCTCGTAGATGGTGCCGTCGCGGTTGATCGACACCAGCAGTCGCAGGCTGCCGTAGAGCTTCTGCCGGCGGGCCTCGTCGGGGTAGTTGAGGTTGCCGATGCGTTCGATCTTCTTGCGCCAGTCTTCCTTGTACCAGGCGCCCTTGTCGCGCATGGTCGAGGCGGCGCTCAGGCGGTGGATGCGCGGGCGCTTGGCGTAGGCCTGCTGCTCCTTGGCCAGGTCGGCCTCGAGGCTGGCGATTTCCGCCGACAGCTGGGTTGAGTCGAAATGCGGCGCCGGCTTGGCGACCTGCTCGGCCTTCTGTGCCTGGGTCTTGCTCGGTGCCTTCTGCTGGCGCTGGCGGGTGGTGGTCACCGCGGCCTTGGGCGCCTCTTCGCTCCTGGCCTGCTTCGGCGTAGCCGGCGGCGCGACTTTCTTCACCTGGTTGTCCTGGAACGGCGCGACCTCGGTGGTCTTCGGCGCGGCCTTGTGCTCCAGGGTACCGCTGCCCTGCTGGTTCATCTGCGCGAGGTAGTCGGCCTTCTCCGGCGCCTTGTCGCTCTTGAAGGTGGCTAGGGTGATTTCCAGGGTCTTGCTGATCTGGCTCGGCGCGGGCATGGAGAAGCCCACCCCGAGGATGAAGGCGACGTGCAGGATGGCTGCGATGAACAGGGTGAAGCCCAAACGGTCCGCCGGGCGGACGCCGGCAGCGGCGGAGGGGGACTTGAGGACGGCGGCGTTCATTGCGGATCGTGGTGGCTGGCGTGGGGCGAAGTCTGCCGATGGGGGGCGGAAAAGTCTATGACGCACTCCGCGCCTTGGACACGCGGTCGCTCGCCGTGGCGCATCGGCCGGGCCGAGGCGGGCGGACCGAGGCCCGCCCGCGCGATTCAGCGGGCAGCCAGCTGGGCGGCGATGGCGTCCATCAGCTTGTCGCCGATGCGGGTGTCGAAGGCCTGGTCGATCTCGCGGATGCAGGTCGGGCTGGTGACGTTGATTTCCGTCAGATAATCGCCGATCACGTCGAGGCCGACGAACAGCAGGCCGCGCTCGCGCAGGTGCGGGCCGACCTCGGCGGCGATCCAGCGGTCGCGCTCGCTCAGCGGCTGGGCCACGCCGCGGCCGCCGGCGGCGAGGTTGCCGCGGGTCTCGCCCTGGGCGGGGATGCGCGCCAGGCAGTAGGGCACCGGTTCGCCGTCGATCATCAGGATGCGTTTGTCGCCGTCCTTGATTTCCGGCAGATAGCGCTGCGCCATGATCTGCTGGCTGCCATGCTGGGTGAGGGTCTCGAGGATCACCGAGAGGTTCGGGTCGCCTTCGCGGTGACGAAATATCGACGAACCGCCCATTCCGTCCAGGGGTTTGAGAATGATGTCACGATGCTCGGCGGCAAACTCGCGCAGAATATCGGATCGCCGGCTGACCATCGTCGGCGGAGTGCACTGGGTGAACTGCGTGGCGAAGAACTTCTCGTTGCAGTCGCGCAGGCTCTGCGGCCGGTTCACCACCAGGGCGCCGGCACGCTCGGCCTGTTCCAGCAGGTAGGTCGAATAGACGAATTCGTTATCGAAGGGCGGGTCCTTGCGCATCAGGATCACGTCCAGTTCGTGCAGCGGTTGGTCGCTTTCCGCTTCCAGTTCGAACCAGCGGGAGGCATCGTTGAAGACCTTCAGCGGGCGCATGCGTCCACGCGCGACGCCGGCCTTCTGGTAGAGGTCCTGCTGTTCCATGTAGAACAGCGACCAGCCGCGGGCCTGGGCAGCCAGCAGCATGGCGAGCGAGCTGTCCTTCTTGAAGTTGATGCGCGCGATGGGGTCCATGACGATCCCGAGGCGTACGCTCATGGGAATTCCTCCGAAAGGGGGTGGGTTGTCCGGTCGCGGCGGGGAGGCCGCGTGGCAAGCGGGTTTGACGCTCAGGTTGGCGCCCCGTTTGCGCTTGGTCAAGGAAAAAGCCGGCCTGTTCCGGGCATTATGGATAGAGTTGCGTCGAGTGTGCTAAAAAGGCCCGCGATTGGGTCGCAGCCCGTCGGTGACAGGGCGTTAGCGCACTGAAGAAAACACAGAAGAATGATTCACCGAGTCGATATAGGGCGAACATGGAACAGCAATCCGACGGTTTGAAAGTGATGGTGATCGACGATTCGAAAACGATTCGTCGCACCGCCGAAACACTGCTGAAAAAGGTCGGTTGCGACGTGATCACGGCAATCGACGGCTTCGATGCCCTGGCGAAGATCGCCGATACCCATCCGAACATCATTTTCGTCGACATCATGATGCCGCGCCTGGATGGCTATCAGACCTGCGCCCTGATCAAGAACAACAGCGCGTTCAAGTCCACCCCGGTGATCATGCTGTCCTCCAAGGACGGCCTGTTCGACAAGGCCAAGGGGCGCATCGTCGGCTCCGACCAGTACCTCACCAAGCCGTTCAGCAAGGAAGAGCTGCTGGGCGCGATCAAGGCACACGTACCCAGCTTCACCCCGGTGGACGCCGTTTCCTGATATCCGGCCGCATGGCCGTTGATGCTTATTTCGTGATGGGGATCCCATGGCTCGTATTTTGATTGTTGATGACTCTCCGACCGAGATGTACAAGCTGACCGCCATGCTGGAAAAGCATGGTCACCAGGTACTCAAGGCCGAGAACGGCGGCGACGGCGTCGCCCTGGCCCGCCAGGAAAAGCCCGACGTGGTCCTGATGGACATCGTCATGCCCGGCCTCAACGGCTTCCAGGCGACCCGTCAGTTGACCAAGGACGCCGAGACCAGCGCCATCCCGGTGATCATCGTCACCACCAAGGACCAGGAGACCGACAAGGTCTGGGGCAAGCGCCAGGGCGCGCGCGACTACCTGACCAAGCCGGTGGACGAAGAGACCCTGCTGAAAACCATCAATGCGGTGCTGGCGGGCTGAGCCCGTCGCAGCGCATCGCTCACCCTGACCCCGGAAAGACCAGGCCCCGCATGTCGGACGTTCAGACCCCCTTCCAGCTCCTCGTCGACATCGATCAGCGCTGCCGACGCCTGGCCGCCGGCCTGCCGGCCCAGCAGGAGGCGGTGCAGAGCTGGAGCGGGATCGGCTTCCGCATGGGCGGGCGGTTCTTCGTCGCCCCCATGGGGGAGGTCGGCGAAGTCCTGCACGAACCGCGCTACACCCAGCTGCCGGGCGTGAAGACCTGGGTCAAGGGGGTGGCCAACGTACGTGGCCGCCTGCTGCCGATCATGGACCTCTGCGGTTTCCTCGGCACCGAACTGTCGCCCTTGCGCAAGCAGCGGCGGGTGCTGGTGGTGGAGCACCTGGACGTGTTCGCCGGCCTCATCGTCGATGAGGTGTTCGGCATGCAGCACTTCCCGGTGGACACCTTCAGCGAACAGCTGCCGCCACTAGAAGCGGCACTGCAACCCTTCATTCATGGCGTCTTCCATCGAGAGCAGCCGTGGCTGGTGTTCAGCCCGCATGCGCTGGCGCAACACCAGGGCTTCCTCGACGTCGCCGTATAAACAGCTTCACCGGTTGGGCCGGTCTGCCGGCCCGTGTCGTGACATGGAAATCGTAATCGTGGTCGGTCCGGGCGGGGGCCAAATATGAAGAAAATCAACGCAGGCAATCTTTTCGCGGGCATGCGCAGCAGCTCGGTGATCGCGGGGCTGTTCATCGTCCTCATCGTCTCGATCGTGTTGCTGTTCGCCAACTTTGCCTACCTCAACACCCAGTCGAACCATGACAAGCAGTACATCGGCCATGCCGGCGAACTGCGCGTCCTGTCGCAGCGGATCGCGAAGAACGCCACCGAAGCGGCGGCGGGCAAGGGCGAGGCGTTCAAGCTCCTGAAGGATGCGCGCAACGACTTCGAGAAACGCTGGAACATCTTGGTCAACGGCGACGAGAGCACATCCCTGCCGCCCAGCCCCGAAGCGGTGAAGCCGCAGATGGACGTGGTGCAGCAGGACTGGGACGGTCTGCGCAAGAACGCCGACTCCATCCTCGCCAGCGAACAGACCGTACTGTCCCTGCACCAGGTGGCCTCGACCCTCGCCGAAACCATCCCGCAGCTGCAGGTGGAATACGAAGAGGTGGTCGACATCCTGCTGGAGAACGGTGCCCCGGCCGACCAGGTCGCGGTCGCCCAGCGCCAGTCGCTGCTCGCCGAACGTATCCTCGGCTCGGTGAACAAGGTGCTGGCCGGCGACGAGAACTCGGTGCAGGCCGCCGACAGCTTCGGCCGCGACGCCAGCCTGTTCGGCCGCGTACTGAAGGGCATGCAGGAAGGCAACGCGGCGATGAGCATCTCCAAGGTGACCAACGCCGAGGCGGTGGATCGCCTGAACGAGATCGCCGAACTCTTCGAGTTCGTCTCCGGCTCGGTGGACGAGATCCTCGAGACCTCGCCCGACCTGTTCCAGGTCCGGGAAGCGGCGAACAACATCTTCAGCGTTTCGCAAACCCTGCTGGACAAGGCCTCGCAACTGGCCGACGGCTTCGAGAACCTGGCCGGCGGGCGTAGCATCAACCTGTTCGCCGGTTACGTCCTCGGCGCCCTGGCCCTGGCCTCGATCATCCTGATCGGCCTGGTGATGGTGCGCGAGACCAACCGCCGGCTGGCCGAGACCGCCGAGAAGAACGACCGCAACCAGGCCGCGATCCTGCGTCTGCTCGACGAGATCGCCGACCTCGCGGACGGCGACCTGACCGTGGCCGCGACCGTGACCGAGGACTTCACCGGCGCCATCGCCGACTCGATCAACTACTCCATCGACCAGCTCCGCGAACTGGTGGAGACCATCAACCAGACCGCCGTGCAGGTGGCCGCAGCGGCCCAGGAAACCCAGTCCACCGCGATGCACCTGGCCGAAGCCTCCGAGCACCAGGCGCAGGAAATCGCCGGCGCCTCGGCGGCGATCAACGAAATGGCGGTGTCGATCGACCAGGTATCGGCGAACGCCTCGGAATCCTCGGCGGTAGCGGAACGTTCGGTAGCCATCGCCAACAAGGGCAACGAGGTGGTGCACAACACCATCACCGGCATGGACAACATTCGCGAGCAGATCCAGGACACCTCGAAGCGAATCAAGCGCCTCGGCGAGTCGTCCCAGGAGATCGGCGACATCGTCAGCCTGATCAACGACATCGCCGACCAGACCAACATCCTCGCCCTGAACGCCGCGATCCAGGCGTCGATGGCCGGGGACGCGGGCCGCGGCTTCGCCGTGGTAGCGGACGAGGTACAGCGACTGGCGGAACGTTCCTCGGCGGCGACCAAGCAGATCGAGGCGCTGGTGAAGACCATCCAGACCGACACCAACGAAGCGGTGATCTCGATGGAGCAGACCACCTCCGAGGTGGTCCGCGGCGCGCGCCTGGCCCAGGACGCCGGTGTGGCCCTGGAGGAGATCGAGAAGGTATCCAAGACCCTCGCGGCACTGATCCAGAACATCTCCAACGCCGCCCGTCAGCAGGCATCGTCGGCCGGCCACATTTCCAACACCATGAACGTCATTCAGGAGATCACCTCGCAGACCTCCGCCGGTACCACCGCCACCGCGCGGAGCATCGGCAACCTGGCGAAGATGGCGAGCGAGATGCGCAACTCGGTATCCGGCTTCAAACTGCCGGAGGGCGTGGAGCAGGCCTGAGCATAGGCGCGGCGGCCGCCTGGCGGGCGCCGCGTCGACACCTTGGACGAGGGGCACGGCATGCAGGCGAACGGCGTCTGGTCACTGCAGCCGCTGGCCGATATGTCGGCAGCGGAGTTCCGCGACTGGCAGGTCCTGTTGGAGAACCGCACCGGCGTGGTGCTCAACGAGCAGCGCCGGACGTTCCTGCAGGCCAGCCTGACCGCGCGCATGCGTGAACTGGGCATCGGCGACTACCACAGCTACTACCGCCAGGTGACCGACGGTCCGCGTGGCGCAGTGGAGTGGGCGACCCTGCTGGACCGCCTGACCGTCCAGGAAACCCGTTTTTTCCGTCATCCCCCGTCTTTCGAGCTGCTCGAGCGCTACCTGGGCGAGCGCCTGCGCCGCGAAGGCATGCCGCGGCCCTGGGCCCTGTGGAGCGTCGGCTGCTCCAGCGGCGAGGAACCCTACTCGCTGGCGATGTGCGCCGCGCAGGCGTTGCGCGGGCAGGAACGGGAAGATTTTTTCGGCGTCACCGGGACGGATATCAGCCTTCACGCCCTGCAGCGGGCGCGGCAGGCGAACTATCCGGCCCGCAAGCTGGAGCAACTGGAGGCCGGACTGGTCGAACGCTATTGCGAACGCCAGGCCGACGGCAGCTTCAGCGTGAAAACGATACTGACCGAGCGCGTCTGCTGCGCCCGGCTGAATGTGCTGGACCTGGCGAAGGCGCCCTGGTCCGGCATGGACGTGATTTTTTGTCAGAACCTGCTGATCTACTTCCGTCGCTGGCGACGGCGCGAGATCCTCAACCGGTTGGCCGAACGGCTGGCGCCGGGAGGCTTGCTGGTGATCGGGGTCGGCGAAGTGGTCGACTGGAGCCATCCGGAGCTCGAGCCGGTCGCCGACGAGCGGGTCCTGGCCTTTACCCGTAAGGGGTACTCAGGCACATGAATGGAGTGGCTATGGGTGACCGGCACGACTACGTCGCTCTGGAATGGGTGAAAGGCGAGATCGCCGAAACCCTGAAACAGGCGCGCCAGGCGCTGGAAGCGTTCGTCGAGAACCCGCAGGACCCGACCCGCATGCGGTTCTGCCTGACCTACGTGCACCAGGTGCAGGGCACCCTGCAGATGGTCGAGTTCTACGGCGCGGCCCTGCTCGCCGAGGAAATGGAGCAGTTGGTCCAGGCCTTGCTGGACGGTCGCGTGCCGAACCAGAGCGAGGCCCTGGAAGTGCTGATGCAGGCGATCCTGCAACTGCCGGTCTACCTCGACCGGATCCAGACCGCCCGGCGCGACCTGCCGATGGTGGTCCTGCCGCTGCTCAACGACCTGCGCGCCGCGCGCGGCGAGAAGCTGCTCTCGGAAACCAGCCTGTTCGCGCCCGACCTGTCGCAGCGCCAGCCGCAATTGGACGGCGAGGCCATCGCGCAACTGCGCACCGACGAACTCGGCGGCTTGCTGCGCAAGCTGCGCCAGACCCAGCAGATGGCCCTGGTCGGCCTGCTGCGCAACCAGGACGTGGCCACCAGCCTCGGCTACCTGGCGCGTGTCTATGCGCGCCTGGAGGGCCTGTGCCGCGAGGCACCGCTGGGGCCGCTGTGGAGCATCGCTTCCGGCCTGGTCGAGGGCCTGGCCAACGGTAGCGTGGTCAACAGCGCCTCGGTGCGCACCCTGCTGCGCCAGCTCGACCGCGAACTCAAGCGCCTGGTCGAGCAGGGCGCCGACGGCCTGAACCAGGCCGCGCCGGACGAGCTGGTGAAGAACCTGCTGTTCTACGTGGCCAAGGCGCCTTCGCAGTCGCCGCGAATCCGCGCACTGAAGGAACAGTACCGCCTCGACGAGGCGCTGCCCGACCACGAGACGGTGGACGCCGAGCGCGCCCGCCTCGCCGGACCCGACCGCGACGCGATGCGTTCGGTGGTCGGTGCGTTGTGCGAGGAACTGGTGCGGATCAAGGACAGCCTCGACCTGTTCGTGCGCAGCGACCGTGGCCACCCCTCGGAACTGGACGCCCTCCTGGCGCCGCTCAAGCAGATCGCCGATACCCTGGCGGTGCTCGGCTTCGGCCAACCGCGCAAGGTCATCCTCGACCAGTTGGACGTCATCCACGCCCTGGCCCAGGGCCGCCGCGAGCCGAGCGACGCGATCCTGATGGACGTCGCCGGCGCGTTGCTCTACGTCGAGGCCACCCTGGCCGGCATGGCCGGTCCCGGCGACGAGCGCAACAGCGAGGAAAGCCGCCTGCCCACCACCGATGTGGCGCAAATCCACCAGTTGGTGATCAAGGAAGCGCGCAACGGTCTGGAGCAGGCCAAGGACGCGATCATCGAGTTCATCGCCTCGCAGTGGAACCACGAGCACCTGGCCCGCGTGCCGGAGCTGCTGACCCAGGTCCGCGGCGGCCTGGCGATGATCCCGCTGGAGCGCGCCGCGACCCTGCTGGAAACCTGCAACCGCTATATCCAGGAACAGCTGCTGGCGCGCAAGGCGGTGCCGGACTGGCAGAGCCTGGATACCCTGGCCGATGCCATCACCAGCGTCGAGTATTACCTGGAGCGCCTGAGCGAGGACCATGCCAGCCAGAGCGACCTGATCCTCGACGTCGCCGAGGACAGCTTGGCGAACCTCGGCTATACGCTGAAACCGAATTCGTCGGCCCCGGCCGAGCCCGGCCTGTCCGGGCCCGCTGCCATCGCGTCCCCGGCTGCCGAGCCGGAGAGGCCGGAGGCGGTCGTCGAGGTCGCCGAGACAGCGGAGCAACCGCCCGCCGACACGGCTCCTGCCGAGGCGGCGAGGGGAGATGCCCCGCTGCTGGCCAGCGACGACAACTGGACCCTTGGCGAAGTCGCGCCCGACGCCGGCGAGCCGTCCCTCGACCTGGCCCTGGACCTGCCGCTGGACGATTCCGCCGAAGTGCCGCCGGCGTTGCCGGAGGTGGTCGAGGAGAGCGGCCAGCCGCAGTCGACCCCGGCGCCTGCCCGCAGCCTGGACGATTTCAGCCTCGACGAGATCGATCTCTCCGGCCTCGACCTGCCCGCCGATGCGGCCCCGGCCTCCGGGCCGGCGGCCCTGGCGGACTGGTCGCTGCCGGAGCAGTGGGGGCTCGGCGATGACCTGGCGCAGCCGGCGCAGGCCGACGAGACGTTGGATCTGAGCCTGGAGGAGCCGGCGCTGTCCTTCGACGCGCCGCTGGAAAGCCTCGAGCCGTTGCCGGCGCTGGAGCCTTTCGACGGCTCCGCTGAACAGGAGCTGGTTCTCGATGCGCTCGATCCGCTGCCGTTGGATGTAGCCTTGCCGGAGGCGGAGGGCGAGGTGTCCGCCTGGGAGGGCTCGAGCCTGGAGGAACTGGATCTTTCCGACCTCGATCTCCCCGAGGTGCAATTGCCCGAGGCCGAGGCGCCGCCTGCCGCCGAGGCGCTCGCCAGCGCAGCGCCGGCCCTGTCTCTGGCCGAGGTGATGGCTGCGCCGGTGCAGCCGATCAACCCGCCGGCGCAGAACGTTCCGGTCAGCCTGCTGCCGCCGCCGGCCGACGAGGAGCCGGTGGACGAGGAACTGCGCGAGGTCTTCATCGAGGAGGCCGGCGAGGTCCTGGAGACCCTCGGCCGCTACCTGCCGGCCTGGAAAGCCGACCACGACGACCGCGACGCGCTGACCGAGGTACGCCGTGCCTTCCATACCCTCAAGGGCAGCGGACGGATGGTCCGTGCCCTGGTGATCGGCGAACTGGCCTGGTCGATAGAGAACCTGTTCAACCGCGTGCTCGATCGCAGCATCGCCGCCAGCGAGCCGGTTCAGCGAGTGGTGGACCAGGTCGTGGCCCTGTTGCCTGAGCTGGTCGAGGAGTTCGCCGCCAATGCCCAGCGCCAGCGCGACGATGTCGACCTGCTGGCGGCCACCGCGCATGCCCTGGCCAAGGGCGAGCCGCTGCCGGAACCGCCGGCGCCGGACGACGGCGGAGTACCGCCGGAAGCCGGGGCGGAGCAGCCGTCGAGCCTGGAGAACGGAGTCCAGGCGCCGCCATTGGCCGACGCGCCGCAGGCCGCTGCCGAGGCGCAGAGCGACGTCGAACTGCTCGATCCGCAACTGCTGGAGATCTTCACCAACGAGGCGGAGACCCATCTCGAGGCCCTGGTCGGCTTCCTCGCCGACTGCGCCCGCGAACTGCCGCAGCCGGTCACCGATGCCTTGCAGCGTGCCCTGCATACCCTCAAGGGTAGCGCGCACATGGCCGGCATCCTGCCGATCGCGGAGATCGCCACGCCGCTGGAAAAACTGGTCAAGGAATACAAGTCCAACCTGCTCGCCTTCGACCTGCGCGAAGCCGAGTTGCTGCACGACGCCGAGCAACTGTTCCGCATCGGCCTGGAACAGGTCGGTGCGCACCGGCCGTTGAACCCGATCCCCGGCAGCGATGCGCTGCTGGAGCGTATCGAGGCACTGCACCAGGAGCGCATCGCCTCGCTCGAGGCCGAGCGCTACAGCGATGCCGGCGAGCGCCGCGATCCGTTGCTGATCGAGGCGTTCCTCGTCGAAGGCATGGACATCCTGCTGGACGCCGAGGACTTGCTCGAGCGCTGGCACGAGCATCCGCAGGAGCGCCAGGAGCTGAGCGCGCTGCGCGAGGAACTCAGCGCTCTGGACCAGGGCGCCCGGCATGCCGAGCTGCCGCAGGTGGAAGAACTCTGCCAGGCCTTGCTGGCGCTCTACGATGCCGTCGAGGAAGGCCGCCTGGCGGTCAGCCCGGCGTTCTTCGAGGAAGCCCGCCAGGCCCATGAGGCGCTGATCGGGATGATGGACCAGGTCGCCGCCGGCCTGCAGGTCACGCCGCGTCCGGAGCGGGTCGCGGCCCTGCAGGAACTGTTGGAAGCGCCCGCCGCCGAGGCCGTTCCGTTCATCGACCCGGAGAGCCTCGGCGCCGACGATTTCCCCCCGGAAGACGAAGAGCTGGCCCTCCCCGAGGCGGTCTTCGAAGAGGCCGGGACGCCTGCCGAGGAGACCGTACCGGCAGCGCCTGCACCGGCTCCCGGCCGCGAGCTGGACGAGGAAATGGTGTCGATCTTCCTCGAAGAGGCGGTGGACATCCTCGAAAGCGCCGGCCAGGCACTGGCCCAATGGCAGGCCGAGCCGGGCGCGCTGTCTTCGCTCAGCGCCCTGCAGCGCGACCTGCACACCCTCAAGGGCGGCGCACGGATGGCCGAGATCGCCGAGATCGGCGACCTGGCCCACGAGCTGGAGGCCCTCTATGAAGGACTGGTCGACCGCCGTTACCAGCACTCCCCGCAACTGGCCGGATTGCTGCAAGCCTGTCACGACCGCCTGGCCGAACAGCTCGACCAGTTGAGCGCCGGCCAGCCCCTGGCCGACCCGCACGACCTTATCCAGGCGATCCGCCGGTTCCGCCAGGGCCCGCTGGCCGAGGCCGCGACACCGGGCGAGGCGGAAAGCCCCGTCGAGGAACTCGTTGCACCGGCCGTCGAGGTGCCCGCCGCGCCTGCCGCGACGCAGCCGCCCGCTGCGGAGGCGTTCGAAGAGCGCGATCCCGAACTGGTGGAGATCTTCCTCGAGGAAGGCTTCGATATCCTCGACAGCGCTGCCGCCGCGTTGCAGCGCTGGATCGACGACGTCGACAACACCATCGAACTGGAAGCCTTGCAGCGCGACCTGCATACCCTCAAGGGCGGTGCGCGGATGGCCGAGATCGGCGAGATCGGCGACCTCGCCCATGAGCTTGAATTCCTCTACGAAGGCCTCTGCGGCGGACGCCTGCGCGCCAGCCCGGCCTTGTTCGGCCTGCTGCAGCGCTGCCACGACGAGCTGGCCGAGATGCTCGAGGCGGTGCGTGGCCATCGCACGCTGCCCGACGGGCAGGCGCTGATCGCGGAGATCAGGCGCCTGCGCAGCGATCCCGACGAGCAACTGAGCGTACCCACCAGCGTCAGCCTCAAGCCGCTGGCGGCGAAGGGTGCGGCGGCCGACGAGAGCGAGATCCTCGACATCTTCCTCGAGGAAGCCGACGACCTGCTGGAGAACCTCGAACTGGCGCTCGGCCGCTGGGACGGCGGCAACGGCGACGCCCAGCCGCTGGACGACCTGCTGCGGATCCTGCACACCCTCAAGGGCGGTGCGCGCCTGGCCGGGCAGACCGAGCTGGGCAACCTGGCCCACGACCTCGAGCAGCATCTCACCGATGCGCAGCAACAGGGCGCGCCGTGGCCGGACAGCCTGCTGCTGGATGCGCAGTCGGGGCTGGAAGGCCTGCAGCGGCAGGTCGACCTGTTGCGCGAGCGGCTGGCCGAGGACGACGAGGCCGGTGAACGGCCCGAGCCCGCCCAGGCGCTGGTCCAGGCCGACGATACCGACCGCGCGGTGGCCTCCGCGCTGGCCGAGCTGACCCGCCTGGCCCCGGCGGCCGGCGCGATCATGGCGGCCGAGGCGGCGCCTCCGGCTGCTCCGGCCACCACCCTGCCGTTCGTGCGCAAGGCCCAGGAGGCGGCCCAGGAGGCCGCTTCCCGGCGTGCCCCGCAGGAACTGGTGAAGGTGCCGGCGGAACTGCTGGAGAACCTGGTCAACCTGGCGGGCGAGACCTCGATCTTCCGCGGCCGGGTCGAGCAGCAGGTGAGCGACGTCGGCTTCACCCTCGGCGAGATGGAGTCCACCATCGAGCGGGTGCGCGACCAGTTGCGCCGCCTCGACACCGAGACCCAGGCGCAGATCCTCTCGCGTCACCAGGCCGATGCCGAACGCGCCGGCTACGAAGAATTCGACCCGCTGGAAATGGACCGCTATTCGCAGTTGCAGCAGCTCTCGCGCGCACTCTTCGAATCGGCCTCCGACCTTCTCGACCTGAAGGAAACCCTGGCGGCGAAGAACCGCGACGCGGAGACCCTGCTGCTGCAACAGGCGCGGGTCAACACCGAACTCCAGGAAGGCCTGATGCGTACCCGCATGGTGCCGTTCGATCGGCTGGTACCGCGTTTGCGGCGGATCGTCCGGCAGGTGGCCGGCGAACTCGGCAAGCAGGTCGAGTTCGTGGTCGGCAACGCCGACGGCGAGATGGATCGTACCGTTCTCGAACGCATCGTCGCGCCGCTGGAGCACATGCTGCGCAACGCCGTGGACCACGGCATCGAGTCCGGCGAGACACGCCGCGCGGCGGGCAAGCCGGAGCACGGTACGATCCGCCTGAACATCGGCCGCGAGGGCGGCGACATCCTCCTCACCCTCTCCGACGACGGCGCCGGCATCCGCCTCGACGCGGTACGGCGCAAGGCCATCGAGCGTGGCCTGATGAGCGCCGACAGCGACCTCAGCGATCATGAAGTGCTGCAGTTCGTGCTCGAGTCCGGCTTCTCCACCGCCGAAAAGGTCACCCAGATCTCCGGGCGCGGCGTCGGCCTCGACGTGGCCAACTCCGAGGTCAAGCAGCTCGGCGGCTCGGTGAGCATCCAGACCGAGCCGGGCCAGGGCACCCGCTTCAACGTGCGGCTGCCGTTCACCGTGTCGGTGAACCGGGCGCTGATGGTGCTATCCGGCGAGGATCTCTACGCGGTGCCGCTGAACACCATCGAGGGCATCGTGCGGGTTTCGCCCTACGAACTGGAGGCGCTCTACGACCAGCGCGGCGAGGCGGGGCTGGATACGCCCAGCTTCGAATACGCCGGGCAGTCCTACGAACTGAAGTACCTCGGCGAGCTGCTGAACAACGGCCAGGAACCCAAGCTGGTCGGCCAGTCGCTGCCCTTGCCGGTGATCCTGGTGCGCTCCTCGGAGCATGCGGTGGCGGTGCAGGTCGACTCGCTGGCCGGTTCCCGCGAGATCGTGGTGAAGAGCCTCGGTCCGCAGTTCGCCGGGGTCGCCGGGATTTCCGGGGCGACCCTGCTCGGCGATGGCCGGGTGGTGGTGATCCTCGACCTGCTGGCGACCATCCGCTCCCGGCACGCGCTGCTCGGCCAGGAAAACCGTCGCGAACGCCTGGCGCTGCGCCAGGAAATGGCGGCGAGCGAAAGCGAGCAGCAGCGGCCGCCGCTGGTCATGGTGGTGGACGACTCGGTCACCGTGCGCAAGGTCACCACCCGCCTGCTGGAGCGCAACGGCATGAACGTGCTGACCGCGAAGGACGGCGTGGACGCCATCGCCCAGCTCCAGGAGCACCGTCCGGACATCCTCCTGCTGGACATCGAGATGCCGCGCATGGACGGTTTCGAGGTCGCCACCCTGGTGCGCCACGACGAGCGCCTGGGCAACCTGCCGATCATCATGATCACCTCGCGGACCGGCGAGAAACACCGCGAGCGCGCGCTGGGCATCGGCGTCAACCAGTACCTCGGCAAGCCTTACCAGGAAACCGAGCTGCTCGAAGCCATCCAGTCCCTGGTCGGCCAGCATGAGTGAGCGCGCCACGCCACGGGTCGCGGTGATCGCCGACACCTCGTTGCAGCGCCACGTGTTGCAACAGGCGCTGCTCGGCCATGGCTACGAGGTGGTGCTCAACGCCGACCCGGCCAGGGTCGACGACGCCGCGCTGGAGTGCGCGCCCGACCTGTGGCTGGTGGACCTGACCCAGCAGGACGACTCGCCGCTGCTGGACAGCCTGCTGGAGCAGGACTGTGCGCCGGTGCTGTTCGGCGAGGGCCACGCGCCGGAGCGGCATACCGAACATTACCCGCGCTGGGAGCGGCGGCTGATCGGCAAGCTGAAGCGCTTGATCGGCGACCCCAGCGATGGCGTTGGCGACAGCCTCGGCGCATTGCTCGACGAGGAGCGTCCGCCGCGCCTGGAGATTCCCGGCGACCTCGCGGCGATGCCGCTGCAGGCCGGCGAAGCGGCCCGCGAGGTGTGGCTGCTGGCGGCCTCGCTCGGCGGCCCGGCGGCGGTGAAGGCATTTCTCGACGCCTTGCCCGGCGGCCTGCCGATCGGCTTCCTCTATGCCCAGCACATCGACGCCAGCTTCGAGCAGAACCTGCCGCAGGCAGTCGGCCGGCACAGCCAGTGGCATGTGAAGAACGTCCGCGACGGTGAAGCGCTGCGTTGCGGCGAGGTCATGGTGGTGCCGGTGCTGCACGAACTCGGTTTCCACCACGATGGGCGACTGAAATGCAGCCAGCGTCCCTGGCCGGAACCCTACACCCCGTCCATCGACCAGATGATGCTCAACCTGGCCCAGCAGTTCGGGCCCGACTGCGGGGTGATCGTCTTCAGCGGCATGGGTAGCGACGGCAGCGCCGCTGCCGCCTACGTGCGGCGCCAGGGTGGCGAGGTATGGACCCAGCGCGCCGACAGTTGCGTCTGTTCGAGCATGCCGGACAGCTTGCGCGAAGCCGGTTACAGCAGTTTCAATGCCAGCCCCCGCGAACTGGCCGAGGCATTGGTCAAGCATCTGGCCGCACGCTGCGCGCCGACAGGAGTCGAAACATGAACCAGGCCGTGATCGAGCAGGATGGCATGAGCCGGAACACCCCAGCCAACCCGACCCCGGACAGCCTCACCGGGCTGCTCCTGCCGCTGAGCGACCGCACCCTGCTGTTGTCCAACGTCGCCGTGGCCGAACTGATCGCCTATCGCAACCCGCAGGTCGCCGCCGGCGTGCCGCAGTGGTACCTGGGCCAGGTGGCCTGGCGCGACCTGCGCCTGCCGCTGCTGTCCTTCGAGGCGGCCTCCAGCGGCGAACAGCAGCCGGTACTCGGCAGCAGCGCGCGGGTGGTGGTCATCAACGCCCTCGGCGGACGACCCCATGTGAAATTCCTCGCCCTGCTGGTGCAGGGCATTCCGCGCTCGGTGCGGCTGGACGCCAATCTCGCGAGCACCGCCGCGCCGCTGGCGGCGCTGGAACTGGCGGCGGTGGACATCGGCGGCGAAACCGCGCGGATTCCGGACCTGGCCGGGCTCGAAGAGAAGCTCGCCGACGCCGGCCTGATCTGAGCCGTCCATGGCCGGCCTGCAACACGCGCGGATCGGCGCCTCCCTCGAGGTCGCCAGCGCCAGCCTGGCCGGGCACCGCTTCGAGAAGCACAGCCACGACGAGTTCGTCATCAGCGCCAACCTCTGCGGATTGGAAGATGTCTGGCTGGATGGCCGTACCTTCCAGGCCGACAGCGGCGACCTGACCCTCTACAACCCGGGGCAGATCCAGGGCGGCGGCGTCCGCGACGGCCAGCCCTGGCGCTTCGCCAGCCTCTATCTGCCTGCCGCCGAACTGGCGAGCAGCCTGGATCTTTCCTCCGTCGAGTTCGACCGCCCGCTGCTGCGCAATCCGGCGCTGGGCCGCGAGTTGGCCGCCAGCATCGAAGCCTTGCTGGCCAGCGACCGCTTCGCCCGCGAACGGGGCGAGGAGCGCCTGCTGGAGTTCCTCGGCCGCCTGCTGGCGGCGAGCGGCACCCGCCTGCCGCAGAGGGCCGATCCTGGGCGCCCGGCTGTCGCCCGCCTGCAGGCGCTGCTCGCCGAGCGCCTGGCCGAGCCGCCGGACCTGGATGGGATGGCGGAGCAGGTGGGCCTGTCGAAATACCACCTGCTGCGGGCGTTCAAGAAGGCCACCGGGCTCAGCCCGCGACAGTGGAGCATGCAATTGCGCACCCGCCGCGCCCTCGGCCTGTTACGCCGTGGCCTGGCGGTGGGCGAGGTGGCCCACGCCCTGGGCTTCGCCGACCAGAGCCACCTGACCCGTTACTTCACCAGCGCCTACGGCATTTCGCCGGGCCGCTACCAGCGCGCTGTGCGCGGCTGAACTGCGCAATCCGGTTCAAGTCCGCTTCGCTGCCGGCCGGGATAATCCGACGACCCACCCACGGAGTCGTCGTCCCATGCTCGCCATCTTCCTCGCCGCCTTGCTGTTCGGTTTCGCCTTCAATGTTTCTCCTGGCGCGGTGTTCAGCGAAACGCTGCGCCGTGGTTTGACCGGCGGCTTCCGCCCGGCGTTGCTGGTGCAACTGGGGTCGCTGATCGGCGATGCCGTCTGGGCCCTGCTCGGGCTCACCGGGCTGGCGCTGCTGCTGGGCTACGAACAGGTGCGGATTCCCCTGACCCTGGCCTGTGCCGCCTACCTGGCCTGGCTAGGCGTGCAAGGCTTGCGCGACGCCTGGAGTCCGCCGCTGGCGGCGGAGGATGCCGGCGAGCAGGGGCGCAACGCCTTCGGCGCCGGCGCGGCGATCTCCCTGTCCAACCCGAAGAACGTGGTCTATTGGGGCGCCCTCGGCAGCGCCCTGGCGGGGATCGTCGACGGCACGCCGAACCAGGCGCAGTCGCTGGTGTTCTTCGCCGGTTTCATGCTCTCGTCGCTGATCTGGTGCTTTTGCTGCGCGGCGCTGGTGGACTGGCTGCGGCGCAACACCTCGCTGTTCTGGCACCGCGTCAGCTACGCCGGTTGCGGCGTGCTCCTGCTCGGCCTGGCGGGACTGGCGCTGCGCGGGCTGTAGCCGCGCCTCAGGCCGGCGCCAGGCGCCGCCGCAGCAGGCGTTGGCGCAGGCTTTCGAACCTGCCGAGGTCGACATGCCGGGCATGGTCGCCGACGACGATCCGGCCGTCGGGCAGCTCCGCCCAGTGCTGTAGTCCGCCCTCCAGGTCCAGTTCGCCGTAGCGGATGCGCAGCGCCCGGCCGGATTCGAGGTGCCAGAGCTGGGCGAGGTCCCGCGAGCGATGCGGTTCCAGCCACGGTGCCAGGAGCAGCCAGCCTCCGTCCAGGGCCTGGAGCTTCAGGTAGGGACCTTCGGCCAGGCCGTCCAGCGAGTGGCTGCGGATCTCGCCGCTGTCGAGCCGGCCTTCGCAGAGCGTTTCACGCTCCAGCCAGACGATGGTCCCGGGCGCCGCCGAGGTCGGTTGCGCCGGATCGGCGGGCAGATCCTTGCCGACGGGGAACGGCAGGGGCTGGATGCGTGCCTCGCGCCATTCGAAGAACTGCCCGCGGGAGAGCAGGCAGACGCGCTGGTCCGGAGTGGTGAAGACCGCCGGCGGATTCTCGATGGAGTGCCGCGCTTGCGGCACCTCGAAGAGCAACCGTGGTTCGTCGTTGCCCTGGGCGAAGCCCGGATAGAGGAAGAACAGGCCGCGGTCGGCCAGGAGCAGGTCGTCCCCGGCCAGGCCGATGGCAAGTTCCGGGGTGCGGCGTTGGCGCAACGACTGCGCCGGCGGCAGCGGCAAGGGCGGTAGTTCGGGCGTCAACGAGGCGAGGTCGCGGGAGCGATGCAGCCAGGCGTAGGGGCTTCCCGAACGGGTCATCCTGACCCAGGCGTGCAGGCCGTCCGCCGAACTGGCCCGGCAGAGCAACGCGCCCTGGGTTTCCTCCGCGCCATCGGGCAGGCGTTGCAGCCTGGGCCATTGGCGCAGGTCCAGCAGGTTGCGGCTGTCCTCGCCCGGCAGGCGGGCGATGGCCAGGCCGGGCGCCAGGTGCTCGGCGTGTTCGAGGCAGATGTAGGCCGAAGCCGGCGCCAGGCCGGCCGGCGCGGCGGCGGGGAGGGCCGCCCGGGCGCCCTCGGGGGCGTTTTCCTGGCGCAGCGTGCGGGCGTTGTGGCCCTGCGCTGCGAGCGCATCGAGGAGGCGCTGGCTGTGGGTGGCGCCGACCACGTACAGGTTCAGGCTGTCGTCTTCGTCCAGGCGTTCCACCAACGCCAGTCCGAGGGATTCCAGCTCCTGGCCGAGGGCTGGCAGGAAATCCTCGGGAAGGTCGTCGCGCAGGCGCTCCAGCAGCGTCTCCAGTGCGGCGGAGGCCAACTGCGGGAAGCGTCCGGCATAGTCTCGGCGGAGTACGCCGAGCACGTCGGGCAGGCGGATCTTCCAATCGAAGGTAACGGGCGTGTCCATGCGTGCGATCCGTTGCGAAGTGGGTTGCGCAACGGTATTCACTGGCTGTCGCCGTTGTAAAGCGGCGGGAGAGATATCAGGCGAAGTCGCCCCAGAGTTGCTGGGCCACCGCCAACGCTACCACCGGCGCGGTCTCGGTGCGCAGCACTCGCGGGCCGAGGCGCGCGGCGTGGAAGCCGGCCGCCTTCGCCTGCTCCACCTCGGCATCGCTCAGGCCGCCTTCGGGACCCACCAGGAAGGCCAGGCGCGACGGCGGCACATGGCTGGCCAGGGGGGCGGCCACAGGGTGCAGGACCAGCCTGAGCTCATCGTCCCGCCCGCGCAGCCAGTCCTCCAGGGCCAGCGGCGGATGGATCAGCGGCAGGCTCGAACGGCCGCACTGCTCGCAGGCGCTGATCGCCACCTGGCGCCAGTGTTGCAGGCGCTTGTCGGCGCGCTCGTCCTTCAGGCGCACTTCGCAACGCTCGCTGACGATCGGGGTGATTTCCGCCACCCCCAGCTCGGTGGCCTTCTGGATCGCCCAGTCCATCCGCTCGCCGCGCGACAGGCCTTGCCCCAGGTGGATACGCAGGGGCGAGTCGGGCTGGCCGGCGAACTGCTCGCGGAGTTCGACGCGGACATTCTTCTTGCCGACCTCGACCAGCTCGCCGAGGTATTCCCGGCCGCTGCCGTCGAACAGTTGCACGGCGTCGCCCGTGGCGTGCCGCAGCACGCGGCCGATGTAGTGGGCCTGGGTCTCGGGCAGGTCGTGCTGGCCGAGGGCGAGGGGCTGGTCGACGAAGAAGCGGGACAGGCGCATGGCGATTCGAGGGTAGTGGCGACAGGCGCGCAGTTTACTGCCTGCCGCGGGGCGCTGGAACCGGCCCCCTCGGGACGAAGGGGCGGCGACGTTCAGCCCGGATCGCGGTGGTCCGGGTGGAAGTCGCTGACCGCCACGCTGACCGCGTCGCGGGTGGCGATGTCGATGCCTTCGCTGGCCACCTCGGCGAGGAAGTCGATCTGCTCCGGGGTAATCACGTAGGGCGGCAGGAAATACACCACGCTGCCCAGCGGGCGCAGCAGCGCGCCGCGCTCCAGGCCATGCTGGAAGACCTTCAGGCCGCGGCGCTCCTGCCAGGGGTAGGGCGTCCTGGACGCCTTGTCCTGGACCATTTCGATGGCCAGGACCATCCCGGTCTGGCGCACCTCGGCGACATGCGGGTGGTCGGCCAGGTGCGCGGTGGCCCTGGCCATGTGGGTGGACAGCGCGCGGTTGGCCTCGATCACCTTGTCTTCCTCGAAGATGTCCAGGGTCGCCAGGGCGGCGGCGCAGGCCAGCGGGTTGCCGGTATAGGTGTGCGAGTGGAGGAAGGCGCGCAGGGTCTGGTAGTCATCGTAGAAGCCCCGGTAGATGGTCTCGCTGGTCAGCACCGCGGACATCGGCAGGTAGCCGCCGGTGAGGGCCTTGGACAGGCAGAGGAAATCCGGGGCGATGCCGGCCTGCTCGCAGGCGAACATCGTCCCGGTGCGGCCGAAGCCCACCGCGATCTCGTCGTGGATCAGGTGCACGCCATAGCGGTCGCAGGCTTCGCGCAGCAGCTTGAGGTAGACCGGATGGTACATGCGCATGCCGCCGGCGCCCTGGATCAGCGGTTCGATGATGACCGCGGCGATCTCGTCGTGCCCTTCGGCCAGGGTGCGCTCCATGTGGGCGAACATGTTCCGCGAATGTTCTTCCCAGCACATGCCGTCCGGACGCAGGAAGCAGTCCGGGCTGGGCACCTTGATGGTGTCCAGCAGCAGCGACTTGTAGGTTTCGGTGAACAGCGCCACGTCGCCCACCGACATCGCCGCGATGGTTTCGCCGTGGTAGCTGTTGGTCAGGGTGACGAAGCGCTTCTTGCGCGGCCTGCCGCTATTGAGCCAGAAGTGGTAGCTCATCTTCAGCGCGACCTCGATGCCCGCCGAGCCGCTGTCGGCGTAGAACACCCGGTCGAGCCCCGGCGGGGTGATCTTCACCAGTCGCTCCGACAGCTCGATCACCGGCTGGTGGCTGAATCCGGCGAGGATCACGTGCTCCAACTGGTCGACCTGGTCCTTGATGCGCTGGTTGATGCGCGGGTTGGCGTGGCCGAACACATTGACCCACCAGGAACTGACCGCGTCGATGTAGCGCTTGCCTTCGAAATCCTCCAGCCAGACGCCTTCGCCGCGGCGGATCGGGATCACCGGCAGGCGTTCGTGGTCTTTCATCTGGGTACAGGGATGCCAGAGTACGTTCAGGTCGCGCTGCATCCAGTCGGCGTTAAGGCCCATGGGCTGTCTCCTCGGATCGATCGGCAAAGCCTATGCAATGGGGGTGAGATGAACAACCCGGTGGGTTGGGACACATCCGACAGCAGCCGCCGACGGACTCCTATGGTGGCCCAAACGGCTCTGGCGTATGCTGCGCGCCGTTGCGTCTTTGCTTTTTTCCTGGGGAGTCCGGTATGTCGTTAAGGTGGCTGCGCGCCGCGGCGTTTCTCATGTTGGGGGTGTTCAGCGCGGTGGCGCTGGGCAAGGATAAACAGCCTACGGCGATCGTCGTCGGCGCGGGCCTGGCAGGCCTGAGCGCGGCCTACGAATTGCAGAAGGACGGCTGGCAGGTCACGGTGCTCGAAGCGCGGCCGCAGGTGGGCGGGCGTTCCGGCCTGGCCACCAGCGAATGGGTCGGCAACCAGAAGGTCCAGCCCACGCTCAATGCCTACCTGGACACCTTCAAGCTGAAGCCGGTGCCGGCGCCGGACTTCGTCCGCACCCCCAGCTACCTGATCGACGGCCTGTACTACAGCAGCAGCGATCTCGCGCTCAAGCAGCCGAACGTCGCCGCCGACCTCAAGCGCTTCGAGTCGACCCTGGACGATCTCTCTGCATCGATCTCCGACCCGCTCAACCCTGCCTCGAGCAATACCCTGTTCGCCCTCGACCAGATGAACGCCGCGCGCTGGCTGGACAAGCTGAACCTGTCGCCGACCGCGCGCCTGCTGGTCAACCAGCGTATCCGTTCGCGCTACGACGAACCGTCGCGCCTGTCGCTGCTCTACCTCGCCCAGCAGGGCCGCGCCTACCGTGGCGTCGACGACCGCGACCTGCGCGCGGCGCGCCTGCCCGGCGGCAGCCAGGTGCTGGCGGAAGCCTTCGTCAAGCAGATCAAGACGATCAAGACCAAATCCAAGGTGTCGAGCATCGTCCAGGCCAAGGACGGCGTCGCCGTCAAGGCCGGCAGCGAGACCTACAAGGCCGACTACGTGGTTCTCGCCGTGCCGCTGAAGGCGCTCGGCCAGATCCAGATGACCCCGTCCCTGAGCGGTACCCAGATGTCCGCGCTGAAGGGCACCAACTATGGCTGGCGCGACCAGATCCTGCTGAAGTTCAAGCGTCCGGTGTGGGACGACAAGTCGCGCCTCTCCGGCGAGATCTTCAGCGACCAGGGCCTGGGCATGATCTGGGTCGAGCCGGCGCTGAAAGGCGGCGCCAACGTGCTGATCAACCTGTCCGGCGACAACGCCCGCGTGCTGCAGGCTTTCGGCGACCGGCAGATGGTCGACCAGGTGCTGATCCGCATGAACAAGTTCTATCCGAAGATGCGCGGTGCCTTCGGCGGCTACGAAATTCGTCGCTACAGCGCCGACCCGGGCACCGGCGGTTCCTACCTGGCCTACGGTCCGGGCCAGGTGACGCGCTTCTGGCGGATCTGGGAACAGCCGCTGTCGCGGGTCGCCTTCGCCGGCGAGCACACCGATGCGCTGTACCCCGGCACCATCGAGGGGGCGCTGCGCAGCGGCAAGCGCGCCGCCAGCCAGGTGCGCGACCTGTACGCCGGCAAGACGCCGGTGATCGAGGGCGCGCCGATGGTGGCGAAGGCCGAGAAGGTAGCCGCACCGACGACCGGCGGCGAGAAGAAGAACCCGTTCGCCTGGTTCACCCGCCTGTTCGATTGATTCCCTTCGCCGGCGCCGGAAGCTCCGGCGCCTTGCGCTTCCCGGTTCGCAGCGCAATCCAGGGTTTTTTCTTAGCCTGCGAACCTATCTTGTGAATCGATGTTTCAAAGCAGAATTTTCTGCTTTAACTCGATGGATTTGCCGCTAGTCTTGAGGCTTCGCTTTTCAAGGAAGTTTTTCATGCAGTGGCGCAATACCTCATCCCGTTACGGCGTATTCAGCCTGTTCCTGCACTGGGGCAGCGCGCTGGTGGTCTTCGGCCTGTTCGGCCTGGGCCTGTGGATGCGCGAACTGAGCTATTACGACCCCTGGTACCACCCCGCGCCGGCGCTGCATAAAAGCATCGGCATCCTGCTGGCCATCGCCCTGCTGGTGCGGATCGTCTGGCGTTTCGTCAGCCCGCCGCCGCCGGCGCCGGCCAACCACGGTCCGCTCACGCGGGTAGCGAGCAAGCTCGGCCACCTCGCGCTGTACGGGCTGCTGCTGGCGGTGATCGTCGCGGGCTACCTGATTTCCACCGCCGACGGCGAACCGATCAGCGTATTCGGCTGGTTCTCCGTGCCGGCGACCCTCAGCGGGCTGCCCGACCAGGCGGACGTCGCGGGTGAAATCCATCTCTACCTGGCCTGGGCGCTGGTGGTCTTCGCCGTCCTCCATGCCCTGGCCGCCCTCAAGCATCACTTCGTCGACCGCGACCCGACCCTAAAGCGCATGCTCGGTCGCTCGTCGAATGATCAACAACCACGTTAAGGAGAATGTCCATGCTGAAGAAGACCCTTGCCGCGCTGGCGCTCGGCTCCGCACTGTTCACCGCCGGCCAGGCAATGGCCGCGGACTACAAGATCGACAAGGAAGGCCAGCACGCCTTCATCGAGTTCCGCATCAAGCACCTGGGCTATAGCTGGCTGTACGGCCGCTTCAACGACTTCGACGGCAGCTTCACCTTCGACGAGAAGAACCCGTCGGCCGACAAGGTCAAGGTGACCATCAACACCAACAGCGTGGACACCAACCATGCCGAGCGTGACAAGCACCTGCGCAGCGGTGATTTCCTCAACGTCAGCAAGAACCCGACCGCTACCTTCGAATCCACCGAAGTGAAGGCCAACGGCGACAGCGCCGACATCACCGGCAACCTGACCCTGAACGGCGTGACCAAGCCGGTCACCATCAAGGCCAAGCTGATCGGCCAGGGCGACGACCCGTGGGGCGGCTACCGTGCCGGCTTCGAAGGCAGCGCCACCCTGAAGCTGAAAGACTTCGGCATCAAGATGGACCTCGGCCCGGCATCCCAGGAAGTCGAGCTGCTGCTCTCCGTCGAAGGCATTCGCCAGTAAGCGGATACCTGAAACGAAAAACGCCGGCGATCGCCGGCGTTTTTCATTGTGCTTCGAAAAGAATGTTCTTAAATATCCTCAAGCGGTTGCGCGGCCAGGCATTGGTCGAGGAGATGCACCAGGGTGGCTTGTTCCTCCGGGGTGAGCGGGGCAAACAACTCGTCATGCACGCGTGACATGATGGCTTCCGCATGCTGGTGGATGGCCAGCCCCTCGTCGGTGAGGAAGAGCTGGAAGCTGCGCTGGTCGCTGGGGTTGCGCTCGCGGCGGACCAGGTTTCTTCCCTCCAGCTCGCGGATCTTCCGGGTGATCAGTGCCTTGTCGCGGCACATCTGGCGTCCCAGGTCCTGCAGGTTCAGCCCGCGTTGTTCGTCGATAAGCTTCAATACATGGACGTCGGGCGGGGTCAGGTCGAGTCGCTGGCAATCGAGCTCGCTCTGGATGCGCGTCCGTACATGCTGGAAGACCGCCATCAGCGCGGGCATCAGGTCGGGATTCACGGGGTAGTTCATTGGTTTGGCCGAGTAAACCTAATGTAAATGTGGTTGATCCAGTCAACTATTTTGCTTATTTTAGTTGACCTTATCAACCTTGTTTCAGGTTCTGAATATGGGCCATGGCGCCGGGTGGATAACCGGCCATCGAGCTAAAACGTTTCAGGTGTTTTCACGCGAGGCTTTCGGACGTTTACAAACACCTATGAATGTAAGTATTTTGCCTGCCTTCTTCGAGCCGGTGCAGCGCCTTCACGCTGCATCGGCCGCTTTCGCTCATGAGGACAACGCTATGCAACGAACGCCAGCCATGCGTGTACTGGTTCCGGCCCTGCTGGTCGCGATTTCGGCCCTTTCCGGGTGCGGAAAAAGCGAGGCGCCGCCGCCGGCGCAAACGCCGGAGGTCGGAATCGTGACCCTGGAAGCGCAGACGGTGACCCTGAATACCGAGCTGCCGGGCCGGACCAATGCGTTCCGCATCGCCGAGGTGCGTCCCCAGGTGAACGGCATCATCCTCAAGCGCCTGTTCAAGGAAGGCAGCGACGTCAAGGCCGGGCAGCAGCTCTACCAGATCGACCCCGCCACCTACGAGGCCGACTACCAGAGCGCCCAGGCCAACCTGGCCTCGACCCAGGAGCAGGCCCAGCGCTACAAGCTGCTGGTCGCCGACCAGGCCGTGAGCAAGCAGCAGTACGCCGACGCCAATGCCGCCTACCTGCAGTCCAAGGCGGCGGTGGAACAGGCGCGGATCAACCTGCGCTACACCAAGGTGCTGTCGCCGATCTCCGGCCGCATCGGCCGTTCCGCGGTGACCGAAGGCGCCCTGGTGACCAACGGCCAGGCCAACGCGATGGCCACCGTGCAACAGCTCGACCCGATCTACGTCGACGTCACCCAGCCGTCCACCGCCCTGCTGCGCCTGCGCCGCGAACTGGCCAGCGGCCAGTTGGAGCGCGCCGGCGACAACGCTGCGAAGGTCTCCCTGAAGCTGGAGGACGGTAGCCAATACCCGCTGGAAGGCCGCCTCGAATTCTCCGAGGTTTCCGTCGACGAAGGCACCGGCTCGGTCACCATCCGCGCCGTGTTCCCCAACCCGAACAACGAGCTGCTGCCCGGCATGTTCGTTCACGCGCAGTTGCAGGAAGGCGTCAAGCAGAAGGCCATCCTCGCTCCGCAGCAAGGCGTGACCCGCGACCTCAAGGGCCAGGCTACCGCGCTGGTGGTGAACGCGCAGAACAAGGTCGAGCTGCGGGTGATCAAGGCCGACCGGGTGATCGGCGACAAGTGGCTGGTCACCGAAGGCCTGAACGCCGGCGACAAGATCATTACCGAAGGCCTGCAGTTCGTGCAGCCGGGTGTCGAGGTGAAGACCGTGCCGGCGAAGAATGTCGCGTCCGCGCAGAAGGCCGACGCCGCTCCGGCGAAAACCGACAGCAAGGGCTGATCAAGGGGATTCGTAATGTCGAAGTTTTTCATTGATAGGCCCATTTTCGCGTGGGTGATCGCCTTGGTGATCATGCTCGCGGGCGGCCTGTCGATCCTCAGTCTGCCGGTCAACCAGTACCCGGCCATCGCCCCGCCGGCCATCGCCGTGCAGGTGAGCTACCCGGGCGCCTCGGCCGAGACGGTGCAGGACACCGTGGTCCAGGTGATCGAGCAGCAGATGAACGGGATCGACAATCTGCGCTACATCTCCTCGGAGAGTAACTCCGACGGCAGCATGACCATCACCGTGACCTTCGAACAGGGCACCGACCCCGACATCGCCCAGGTCCAGGTGCAGAACAAGCTGCAACTGGCCACCCCGCTGCTGCCGCAGGAAGTGCAGCGCCAGGGGATCCGGGTGACCAAGGCGGTGAAGAACTTCCTCATGGTGGTCGGTGTGGTTTCCACCGACGGCAGCATGACCAAGGAAGACCTGTCGAACTACATCGTTTCCAACATCCAGGACCCGCTCTCGCGGACCAAGGGCGTCGGTGACTTCCAGGTGTTCGGCTCGCAGTACTCGATGCGCATCTGGCTCGACCCGGCCAAGCTGAACAGCTACCAGCTGACCCCGGGCGACGTGAGCAGCGCGATCCAGGCGCAGAACGTGCAGATTTCCTCCGGCCAGCTCGGCGGCTTGCCGGCGGTCAAGGGCCAGCAGCTCAACGCCACCATCATCGGCAAGACCCGCCTGCAGACCGCGGAGCAATTCGAGAACATCCTGCTCAAGGTCAATCCCGACGGTTCCCAGGTGCGCCTGAAGGACGTCGCCGATGTCGGCCTGGGCGGCCAGGACTACAGCATCAACGCGCAGTTCAACGGCAGCCCGGCGTCCGGTATCGCGATCAAGCTGGCCACCGGCGCCAACGCGCTGGATACCGCCAAGGCGATCCGCCAGACCATCGCCAACCTGGAACCGTTCATGCCGCAGGGCATGAAGGTGGTCTACCCGTACGACACCACCCCGGTGGTCTCGGCCTCGATCCATGAGGTAGTGAAGACCCTCGGCGAGGCGATCCTCCTCGTGTTCCTGGTGATGTACCTGTTCCTGCAGAACTTCCGCGCCACGCTGATCCCGACCATCGCCGTACCGGTGGTGCTGCTGGGGACCTTCGGCGTGCTCGCCGCGTTCGGCTTCTCGATCAACACCCTGACCATGTTCGGCATGGTGCTGGCCATCGGCTTGCTGGTGGACGACGCCATCGTGGTGGTGGAGAACGTCGAGCGGGTGATGGCCGAGGAAGGCCTGTCGCCAAGGGAGGCGGCGCGCAAGTCCATGGGCCAGATCCAGGGCGCGCTGGTCGGTATCGCCATGGTGCTCTCGGCGGTATTCCTGCCGATGGCGTTCTTCGGCGGCTCCACCGGGGTGATCTACCGGCAGTTCTCCATCACCATCGTGTCGGCCATGGCCCTCTCGGTGATCGTGGCGCTGATCCTCACCCCGGCGCTCTGCGCGACCATGCTCAAGCCGATCGAGAAAGGCGACCATGGCGAGCACAAGGGCGGCTTCTTCGGCTGGTTCAACCGGATGTTCCTTTCCACCACCCACGGCTACGAGCGGGGCGTGGCGTCGATCCTCAAGCATCGCGCGCCGTACCTGCTGATCTACGTGGTGATCGTGGCCGGGATGATCTGGATGTTCACCCGCATTCCCACCGCGTTCCTCCCCGACGAGGACCAGGGCGTACTGTTCGCCCAGGTACAGACCCCGCCGGGCTCCAGTGCCGAGCGTACCCAGGTGGTGGTGGACTCGATGCGCGAATACCTGCTGGAGAAGGAAAGCTCTTCGGTCAGCTCGGTGTTCACCGTGACCGGCTTCAACTTCGCCGGCCGCGGCCAGAGTTCGGGCATGGCGTTCATCATGCTCAAGCCCTGGGAAGAGCGTCCCGGTGGTGAGAACAGCGTGTTCGAGCTGGCCAAGCGCGCGCAGATGCACTTCTTCAGCTTCAAGGACGCGATGGTGTTCGCCTTCGCGCCGCCGTCGGTACTGGAACTGGGTAACGCCACCGGCTTCGACCTGTTCCTCCAGGACCAGGCGGGCGTCGGCCACGAGGTCCTGCTCCAGGCGCGCAACAAGTTCCTCATGCTCGCCGCGCAGAACCCGGCGCTGCAACGCGTGCGCCCCAACGGCATGAGCGACGAACCGCAGTACAAGCTGGAGATCGACGACGAGAAGGCCAGCGCCCTCGGCGTGTCCCTCGCCGACATCAACAGCACCGTGTCCATCGCCTGGGGTTCCAGCTACGTCAACGACTTCATCGACCGTGGCCGGGTCAAGCGGGTCTACCTGCAGGGCAGGCCGGACGCGCGGATGAACCCGGACGACCTGAGCAAGTGGTACGTGCGCAACGACAAGGGCGAGATGGTGCCGTTCAACGCCTTCGCCACCGGCAAGTGGGAATACGGTTCGCCGAAGCTGGAGCGCTACAATGGCGTGCCGGCGATGGAGATCCTCGGCGAGCCGGCGCCCGGCCTGAGTTCCGGTGACGCCATGGCGGCGGTCGAGGAGATCGTCAAGCAATTGCCGAAAGGCGTTGGCTACTCCTGGACCGGCCTGTCCTACGAGGAGCGCTTGTCCGGCTCGCAGGCGCCGGCGCTGTATGCGCTGTCGCTGCTGGTGGTGTTCCTCTGCCTGGCGGCCCTGTACGAAAGCTGGTCGATTCCGTTCTCGGTGATGCTGGTGGTGCCGTTGGGCGTGATCGGCGCGCTGCTGGCGACGTCCATGCGCGGCCTGTCTAACGACGTGTTCTTCCAGGTGGGCCTGTTGACGACCATCGGCCTGTCGGCGAAGAACGCCATTCTCATCGTGGAGTTCGCCAAGGAGCTGCACGAGCAGGGCAAGGGCATCGTCGAGGCGGCCATCGAGGCCTGCCGCATGCGTCTGCGGCCGATCGTGATGACCTCCCTGGCGTTCATCCTTGGTGTGGTTCCGCTGGCGATCTCCACCGGCGCCGGCTCGGGCAGCCAGCATGCGATCGGTACCGGCGTGATCGGCGGCATGGTCACTGCGACCGTCCTGGCGATCTTCTGGGTACCGCTGTTCTACGTGGCGGTCAGCACGCTGTTCAAGGACGAGGCGTCCAAGCAGCAAGCGTCCGTCGAAAAGGGGCAATGATATGAAACGGTCCTTCCTTTCCCTGGCGGTAGCCGCTGTCGTTCTGTCCGGCTGCTCGCTGATCCCCGACTACCAGCGCCCCGAGGCGCCGGTAGCCGCGGCCTACCCGCAAGGGCAGGCCTACGGGCAGAACACCGGCGCGGCGGCCGTTCCGGCCGCCGACATCGGCTGGCGCGAGTTCTTCCGCGACCCGCAGTTGCAGCAACTGATCGGCGTGGCGCTGGAAAACAACCGCGACCTGCGGGTCGCCGCGTTGAACGTCGAGGCCTTCCGGGCGCAGTACCGCATCCAGCGGGCCGACCTGTTCCCGCGGATCGGCGTGGACGGTAGCGGCACCCGCCAGCGTTTGCCGGGCGACCTGTCGACCACCGGCAGTCCGGCGATTTCCAGCCAGTACGGGGTGACCCTGGGCACTACCGCCTGGGAACTCGATCTCTTCGGCCGCCTGCGCAGCCTGCGCGACCAGGCCCTGGAGCAGTACCTGGCGACCGAACAGGCGCAGCGCAGCGCGCAGACCACCCTGGTGGCCAGCGTGGCGACCGCCTACCTGACGCTGAAGGCCGACCAGGCGCAGTTGCAACTGACCAAGGACACCCTGGGCACCTACCAGAAGAGTTTCGACCTGACCCAGCGCAGCTACGACGTCGGCGTCGCCTCCGCGCTCGACCTGCGCCAGGCGCAGACCGCCGTGGAAGGCGCCCGCGCGACCCTGGCGCAGTACACCCGCCTGGTAGCCCAGGACCAGAATGCACTGGTCCTGCTGCTGGGTTCCGGGATCCCGGCGAACCTGCCGCAAGGCCTGGGCCTGGACCAGACCCTGCTGACCGAAGTGCCGGCGGGCCTGCCGTCGGACCTGCTGCAACGGCGCCCGGACATCCTCGAGGCCGAGCACCAGCTCATGGCCGCCAACGCCAGCATCGGCGCCGCGCGCGCGGCGTTCTTCCCGAGCATCAGCCTGACCGCCAACGCCGGCACCATGAGCCGCCAGCTGTCCGGCCTGTTCGACGCCGGTTCGGGCTCCTGGTTGTTCCAGCCGTCGATCAACCTGCCGATCTTCACCGCCGGCAGCCTGCGCGCCAGCCTGGACTACGCGAAGATCCAGAAGGACATCAACGTCGCGCAGTACGAGAAGGCGATCCAGACCGCCTTCCAGGAAGTCGCCGACGGTCTGGCCGCGCGCGGTACCTTCACCGAGCAGTTGCAGGCACAGCGCGATCTGGTCAAGGCCAGCGACGAGTACTACCAGCTCGCCGACAAGCGCTACCGCACGGGGGTGGACAACTACCTGACCCTGCTCGACGCGCAACGCTCGCTGTTCACCGCGCAGCAGCAACTGATCACCGACCGCCTCAACCAGCTGACCAGCGAGGTCAACCTGTACAAGGCCCTCGGCGGCGGCTGGAACCAGCAGACCGTGACCCAGCAGCAGACCGCGAAGAAGGAAGATCCGCAGGCCTGATCGCCTTCCGCGCCATGCAAGAACGCCGACCCTAGGGTCGGCGTTTTTTTATCCTCGCGGAAGTCGGCGGGTCCGCGTCACGGACCCGCTCGGCCTTAGCGGTTGCGGGTCAGCAGTGCGGGGCGCTCGCCCTTGCGCCGCGGCTCCAGCTCGTCGAGCTGCTCGGCGGTGGGGAAGCGATCCATGCGCACCAGGTCGCGCTTGTTGATCACCACCGGCTGGCGGCTCGGCTGCTTGCCGGTGCCGTACTCGGACGGCTCGCGCAGCGGCGCGTCGCTCATCCGCGAGGCATTCTCGCGACCCTGGCCGCGCGGCTTGCTGGCGCGCGGTTTCTTCGCCTTGCCCTGGCCGGCACCCTGACCGCGAGCGCCGCCTTGAGCGGCGCCCTGGCTCTTGCCGCGAGCTTGGCCCTGGCCTTGGCCACGACCCTGCTGGCCGGTACCGCCCTGGGGTTTCTGCTGGCCACCGCGGCGTCCGCGTCCCTTGTTTTCCTGGCCCTGGTAGGGGCTGACGTAGTCGGCGCGGTTGCCGAAATTGTCGAAGTCGTCGTCGAGGAACTCTTCCGGATCGCGATTACCGTCGACTTCCGGAGGCCGATTGGGCTTGGCCGGACGCGCTTCGCGGCTCTGCCGCGGCTGCTGCGCTTGGCCGGCCTCGCGGTTTTCCTTGTTCTTGCCACCGCGACGGCGGCGCTTGCCGGCCGGCTTCTCGGTACCGTCCTGGGCCGCAGCGACATTGCTGTCGGGGTTGCTCGCCTGGGCGTCTTTCGGCTTGCGCTCGCGGCTGCTGCGCCGTTCCTTGTCGCGGCGCGGCTGCTTCTGCGGCGCTTCGCGGGGCTCCGGCTGGGCCACCTCGGGCAGCACGGCCTCGGGGTCGAAACCCTGGGCATCGCCATCGGGAATACGCTGTCTGGTCATCTTCTCGATGGCCTTGAGCAGCTTCTCTTCGTCCGGCGCCACCAGCGAGATCGCCTCGCCGCTGCGTCCGGCGCGGCCGGTACGGCCGATGCGGTGGACGTAGTCTTCCTCGACGTTGGGCAACTCGTAGTTGACCACATGGGGCAACTGGTCGATATCCAGGCCGCGGGCGGCGATGTCGGTCGCCACCAGGATGCGCACGTCGTTGGCCTTGAAGTCGGCCAGCGCCTTGGTCCGCGCGTTCTGGCTCTTGTTGCCATGGATCGCGGCGGCCGGCAGGCCGTGCTTGGTCAGGTACTCGGCGAGACGGTTGGCGCCGTGCTTGGTACGGGTGAAGACCAGCACCTGTTCCCAGGCGCCGACGGTCACCAGGTGCGCCAGCAGGGCGCGCTTCTGCGGCGCCGGCAGGCGGAACACGCGTTGCTCGATGCGCTCGACCGTGGTGTTCGGCGGCGTTACCTCGATGCGTTCCGGGTTGTGCAGGAGCTTGTTGGCGAGGTCGACGATGTCTTTCGAGAAGGTAGCCGAGAACAGCAGGTTCTGGCGCTTGGGCGGCAGCTTGGCGAGAACCTTCTTCACATCGTGGATGAAGCCCATGTCGAGCATGCGGTCGGCTTCGTCGAGGACGAGGATTTCCACGTGGGACAGGTCGACCTTGTTCTGCCCGGCCAGGTCGAGCAGGCGGCCGGGGCAGGCGACGAGTACGTCGACGCCCTTGGCCAGGGCCTGGATCTGCGGGTTCATGCCAACCCCGCCGAAGATGCAGGTGCTGTTCAGCGGCAGGTCGCGGGCGTAGACCTTGAAGCTGTCATGCACCTGGGCGGCCAGCTCACGGGTCGGGGTCAGTACCAGCACGCGCGCCTGGCGCGGGCCGTGGCGGTGTTCGCGGTCGGGATGACCGGCGGGGAACAGGCGCTCCAGTACCGGCAGGGCGAAACCACCGGTCTTGCCGGTGCCGGTCTGTGCCGCAACCATCAGGTCGCGACCTTGCAACACGGCGGGAATCGCCCGCTGTTGCACGGGAGTGGGCTGGCTGTAGCCCGCAGCCTCCACAGCGCGGGCAAGCGCCTCGGAGAGTCCGAGGGAAGAAAAGGACATGCGGGTTTTCCTATATGGGCCGGGGCGAGGCCGGCTGCTGTGAAATCACCAAGTTCTGCGAACTCCTGTCTACCTTCGGGCCCTGTCGGCCAGGGCGGAAGGTCTGGCCGCGGCGCTGCGTATGCGCTCGGTGGCCGGTGTCGAACGGGTGCCCTCGCGGGCATGGCCGCGCACCTGGTCGGGGGCGCTGGCCGGTTCGCTCCCGGCCCTGGGTGGGGGGGCCGGGGGCAGCGTCAACGGAGGGCTGCGGTCAGAGCAGGTCACGCTGGCGCAAATGCTGGCGGATCTCGTTGGCCCGGGAGCCAAGGAGGTTGCGCAGCAAGCTGTGATTCAGCCAATCCTCGATTTGTTCCGCAATCGGTTCCTGCGGATAGCGTTCGATGGCATTGGTCGCGGCTTTCTCCCACCAGACGGGGCCGCAGGCCCGGTCGAACTCGTTACTGTATTCGTGGCAACCGTAGAGCAGTTCGATACTGAACTGGCGCATCGGAGCCGGCAACGGCAGGGTTCCCAGCTTGTACAGCAGACGCTTGGCACGCGGTGGGCGTGGCAGTCGATCGGTCACCTTGAGGGTGTCGTCGAGGGCTGCAGCGCTGAGAAGGGAGGAACCGTGCTTGCACAACCAGGCCTGGATCTTCGCGCGGAACAGCTGTTTCCGGCTCCAGTAATGGTGGATCAGGTCGGTACAACCCACCAGCTCCAGCCGCTTGTGGGCGGCGACGGCCAGGACGAATTCCTCAAGAGTATAGGCACCGTTGGCAATTGGATAGAGTTCATCCATTAATTCCAACGAACGGTCGAGTATTTTCGCCTCTTCCCGAGGCAGGCCGATGACGCCGGAGTTGAGCTGGTGCATCTCGTCGTCGGCCCAGCCGCGCTCGAACAGGTAGGGCGAGAGGTCGCGGTAGAGCGGGAAGTTACGGTGTTCGCCATAGCGCGCGCCGATCGCGTTGCACAGCAGGCTGCCGGGCTGGATGCGGTCGAACAGGCGCAGGGGCGAACTGTGGAAGAAGGTATCGGTGTCGATCAGCAATGCCTGGTCGGCGTCTTCCAGGGCGTCGCGCAGGGCCACGTGCTTGGCGCGGAAGTGATAGCCGTGCGGTTGGCACCAGGCGACCAGCTCCTCGGCCGTCACTTCGCGGACCTGCACCGGCAGGCCGGCGTAGGGACTGGGGTCGTCGGTATAGACCCTGACCGTCAGGCCATGCGCCGCCCCGTCGCGGAGGTGGGCGAAGGCGCTGGCGATGCTGAACAGGGCTTCCTGGTGGTAGGTCTGTCGCCCGTAGACCAGGTAGATCAGATGCTTGCGTGAGTTGGCCATGTCTGTCGTGGATCGCGTGAGAGGCTTCCCTGCCGGTATACGCTGCCGGGCCGAACCGCGTGGGCGGTATCAGCGTGGCAGCTGGAGATTCTTCCAGATCGCCAGGCTCGGATCGGCCTGGTTCAAAGTATAGAAATGCAGTCCCGGTGCGCCGCCCTCCAGCAGGCGTTCGCACATCTCGCTGATGACCTGCTCGCCGAAGGCCTGGATGCTGCGGCTGTCGTCGCCGTAGGCTTCCAGTTGCTTGCGGATCCAGCGCGGCAGTTCGGCGCCGCAGGCGTCGGAGAAGCGCGCCAGCTTGGAGTAGTTGGTGATCGGCATGATGCCGGGGACCACCGGGATGTCCACGCCGAGCTTGGCGACCCGCTCGACGAAGTAGAAATAGGCATCGGCGTTGAAGAAGTACTGGGTGATGGCGCTGCTGGCGCCGGCCTTCACCTTGCGCACGAAGTTCGCCAGGTCATCCTCGAAGCTGCGCGCCTGGGGGTGGACTTCCGGATAGGCGGCGACCTCGATGTGGAAGTGGTCGCCGGTCTCGGTGCGGATGAAGTCCACCAGTTCGTTGGCGTAGCGCAGTTCGCCGCTGGCCATGCCCATGCCCGACGGCAGGTCGCCGCGCAGGGCGACGATGCGGCGGATGCCGGCCTCGCGGTAGCGGCCGAGCAGTTCGCGCAACTCGGCTTTCGAGTCGCCGACACAGGACAGGTGGGGCGCGGTCGGCACTTTCACCTCGCCGTCCAGTTGCAGCACGGTACTCAACGTGCGGTCGCGGGTGGATCCGCCGGCGCCGTAGGTGCAGGAGAAGAAGTCGGGCTTGTAGCCCGCCAGGTTGCGGGCGGTGGCCAACAGCTTTTCATGGCCGGCCTCGGTCTTCGCCGGGAAGAACTCGAAGCTGAAACGGCGTTCGCTCTGACTCATGATCGGTTCCTTGGACGCGACCACGGCCGCGCCTCTTCTTGTTGATTCCGACTAGCGCCGGGTACTTCAGTAGTACTGGCGGTAGTGCTCGATTTTTTCCCGCAGGCGTCGGGCCGTCGCGGCGTGGGCATGGCCGAGGCGAGCGAGGATCAGCTGCGACTCCTGGTGGTAGTTCGCGATCTTGTCCTGGCTCCAGGTCTGCGGCGGTGGCTGCAGGTTGGTGATGCGGTCGCACAGCTTGACCAGGGCGTACTGCGCCGGGCCCTCGGCAAGCGCCTGGAGATAGTCGTCGAGGGAACGCTTGGGGCCGTCGCCCACGCGCTTGCTCAGGGCCTGCACGCCGGCACAGACGAACTCGCCGAACTGTTGCCGCAGCTCCTCGGGTGAGGTCGCCGTGTCTTCCAGGGTGTCGTGCAGGACCGCGATCTGCAGGGTTTCCCCGAGCCGTTCGATGGCACCGTCGCGATCGGCGGCCAGCAGCTCGTTGGCGACCATGCCCAGGTGCACCAGATAAGGCAGCGGCGAGCCGCTGAGGGTCTGGTTGCGGTGGGCGCGGGCGGCGAACAGCCAGGCCTGGTTGTAGCGATCGGCGAGGTGCGTGGACATCGTGGGAGCGCTCATGCGAACGGGGCAGGCGCATGGCGCCTGCCCCGTGGTCCGCTTAGTAGCGATAGGTGTCCGGCTTGAACGGGCCTTCCACGCTCACGCCGATGTACTCGGCCTGTTTCGGGGTCAGCTGGGTGACCACGCCGCCGAAGCCCTTGACCATCTCCAGGGCCACTTCCTCGTCGAGCTTCTTCGGCAGCACTTCGACGCTCAGGCGCTTGGCCTTCTCGGCGGCCGGCAGGTCGGCGTACTTCTGCTCGAACAGGTGGATCTGCGCCAGCACCTGGTTGGCGAAGGAACCGTCCATGATCCGGCTCGGATGGCCGGTTGCGTTGCCCAGGTTGACCAGGCGGCCCTCAGCGAGAAGGATCAGGTAGTCGTCGTTGTACGCGTCGAAACCGTCCTTGCCGGTGCGGTGGATCTTGTGCACCTGCGGCTTGACCTCTTCCCAGGCCCAGTTCTTGCGCATGAAGGCGGTGTCGATCTCGTTGTCGAAGTGGCCGATGTTGCAGACCACCGCGCGTTTCTTCAGCGCCTTGAGCATGTTGGCGTCGCAGACGTTGACGTTGCCGGTGGTGGTGACGATCAGGTCGATCTTGCCCAGCAGCGCGGCGTCGATGCTGGCCTCGGTGCCGTCGTTGATGCCGTTCTTGTACGGCGAGACGACTTCGAAGCCGTCCATGCAGGCCTGCATGGCGCAGATCGGGTCGACTTCCGCGACCTTGACGATCATGCCTTCCTGGCGCAGCGACTGCGAGGAGCCCTTGCCCACGTCGCCGTAGCCGATCACCAGGGCCTGCTTGCCCGACAGCAGGTGGTCGGTGCCGCGCTTGATGGCGTCGTTGAGGCTATGGCGGCAGCCGTACTTGTTGTCGTTCTTGCTCTTGGTCACCGAGTCGTTGACGTTGATCGCCGGGACTTTCAGGGTGCCGTTCTTGAGCATGTCGAGCAGGCGGTGGACCCCGGTGGTGGTCTCTTCGGTGATGCCGTGGATGCGCTCGAGCATCTGCGGGTATTTCTTGTGCAGGATCTCGGTCAGGTCACCGCCGTCGTCCAGCACCATGTTGGCGTCCCACGGCTGGCCGTCCTTGAGGATGGTCTGCTCGATGCACCATTCGTACTCTTCCTCGGTCTCGCCCTTCCAGGCGAACACCGGGATGCCGGCTGCGGCGATGGCGGCGGCGGCCTGGTCCTGGGTGGAGAAGATGTTGCAGCTCGACCAGCGGACTTCGGCGCCCAGCGCGACCAGGGTCTCGATCAGCACGCCGGTCTGGATGGTCATGTGGATGCAACCGAGGATCTTCGCGCCTTTCAGCGGCTGCTGGCCGGCATACTTGCGGCGCAGGCCCATCAGTGCGGGCATTTCCGATTCGGCGATGATCAGCTCGCGGCGGCCCCAGGCGGCCAGGGTGATGTCGGCGACCTTGTAGTCGGTGAAACCGGCGGGCGTCATGACAGCGCTCATGCGTAACTCTCCATTCGTTGTCTGCGAATGGGCGCCGTTGGTGCGTTGACAGACCGGCGAGGCCGGCCTGAGAGCGCGCTCCGTTCGAGCCTGACAGGCCTAGGCCTGCTGCAGCGCCCCTCGAACGGAAGGCGGGAGCGACCCGAAGGGCCGCCTGAGCGGGCGATTATAGCGGCGCCACATGAAACTCCCAAGTCACCCCTGATACGCCGCTCGTCGCCGTGCGTCGTGCCCTCGGGCTGCGGCGATGCACCGCAGCGCAGAAGCGCGGGGAATTTGCGTGTCAGGATGCTAGAGTGCGCGGTCATGAGAATCGCTCCCATCTCCCGCTCACCGCTGTTGCAGTGGCTGAGCTTCGCCCTCTGTGCCTGCGTGCTGGTCAACGCGCTGGCTTGCGGCGTCCTGCACCTGCAGGCGCTGGGAGTGGGCAGCGACAAAGGGCAGAAGGCCAGCGTCGGGCTGTTCTGCGTCGCCGGTGCCAGCCAATGGCTATCCCTGGATCCCGACGACGGGTCCGCCGGCGATCCGGTACCGGTCAATCCCCAGTTGCCGGTGAGCTGCCCGATGTGCAGCGCCCTGGTGCTGTTCGTCGCGCTCGGGGTGATCTGGTCCTGGCGCTTGCAACGGCGACGCCAGGCGCGTTTCCGCCCGCCCGCCACGCGCGAGCCGGTGCCGCCCCGGTACGTCTGGCCGCCGGCCAACCCGCGCGCTTCCCCCGCCTGATCCTGAACGCCCGCCGCGCCGGGCATTTGCATCCGTCGCCCGTCCTGCCTCGTCCGCGCAGCGCTCGCCGCTGTCCATCCGGGCGAGGCGGGCGTGCCCACCATGCCTTGCTTCAGGATCGCTCGATGAAAAAGCATTCCACGGCCCGCCGCGTCCTCGCGCTGGGTCTCAACCTCACCCTGGCCGGCGTTCCGGCCTGGCTCTGGGCCGATGAGGAACCCACCGAACTGCCCGCCCTCACCGTCAGCGCCGGCGCCGCCGGGGAAACCCCGCCGGCCCTCGATCTCGACGACAGCGCCGGCGGCGGCTCGCGCCTGGGCCTGAGCCTGCGCGAGACTCCCGGCTCGGTAAGCGTGGCCAACCGTGCCAGCTTCGAGCGGCGCGGCCTGCGCAGCACCCAGGACATCGCCAACAGCCTGCCCGGCGTGAACGCCTCGGCGCCGCCCGGCTTCGGCGGCTTCGTCACCTACCGCGGCTTCAGCTCGAACCAGGTCAACCAGTTGTTCAACGGCATTCCGGTGCAATACAGCAGCGCCATGCGTCCGCTGGACGACTGGATCGTCGACCGCGTCGAGCTGGTCGGCGGTCCGTCCTCCTTCCTCAACGGCGCCGGTGCCGTCGGCGGCTCGCTGGACTACATCAGCAAGCTCGCCGACCGCTACGGCGATTTCATGGAAGGCCGGGTGCGCTATGGCAGCTACGACGATTCGGAAGTCGCCTTCGGCTTCAACCAGGCCCTGGGCATCGGCCCCGAGCCGAAGCACTTCGTGCGCCTGGACGTCAGCCGCAGCGGCGGCAACGGCTACGTCGACCGCAATTCGCGCGAATCGTGGAACGTCGCTTTCTCCCTGCTCAGCGACCTGACCCCGGACCTTTCCCACACCCTGGCCCTGGAGTACCAGGACGAGCAGGAAGACAGCCCCTACTGGGGCACACCGGTGCTCAATCCCTACGCCGGCGAGCTGAAGATCGACAAGAGCCGTCGCCGCGAGAACTACAACGTCGCCGATGGCCGCTACGAACAGCGCGTGCGCTGGCTGCGCTCGATCCTCGAATACCGGGTCAGCGACAGCACGCGCTGGCGCAACACCTTCTACCACTACGACGCCGAGCGCGATTACCGCAACCTCGAGACCTACCGCTACAACGCCGACAACAGCGGGGTGGTGCGCTCCAACGCATTCCTCCAGCGCCACGACCAGCAGCTCAACGGCAACCGCTTCGAGCTACAGCACAGCCAGCCGCTGTTCGGACTGGCCAGCGACTGGGCGCTGGGTTTCGACTACAGCATCAACAAGCAGACGCGCTTCCCGAGTACCGCCTCCGGGCCGTTCGGTACGGTCGATCCGGCCAGTTTCGAGCCGGGCCACTTCTACGACCTGCCGGGCATGCGTCCCGGCCACCGGAAGGACCGCAGCAACGAGGTGCGCACCAGCGCGTTGTTCGCCGAGAACCGCCTGGGCCTGACCGACGAGCTGTCGCTGGTCACCGGGCTGCGCTACGACCACCTCGACCTCGACGTGCGCAACCATCGGACGGTGACCGCCAGCGATCCTGCACACTTCGAACGGCGCTGGGACGTACTCACCGGGCGCGCCGGGCTGGTCTACCAGTTCACCCCGCACGCCAACGTCTACCTGCAATACAGTACCGCCGCCGACCCGCCGGGCGGGGTGCTGACCAGCGCCAGCTTCGGCCAGGTCCGCGACTACGACCTGTCCACCGGCGACCAGTGGGAGCTGGGCAGCAAGTTCGATTTCCTCGACGGTCGCGGCAGCGCCACCCTGGCCGCCTACCGCATCGTCCGCCGGGACTTCTCGGTGGCCGACCCGAACAACCCCAACCTCAGCGTGCCGGTGGGCCAGCAGACCTCCAGGGGCATCGAGGCCGCCGCCTCCCTGCGGATCACCCCGAAGCTGCTGGCCGAGGGCAATTTCGCCTGGGTCGACGCGCAGTACGACGAGTTCACCGAGAACGTCGGCGGCGTCGCCGTCTCGCGCAAGGGCAAGACGCCGCCGAACGTGCCGGAGCGGGTCGGCAACCTGTGGCTGACCTACGACTTCGACCCGGCCTGGCAGGGCGGGGTGGACGCGCGCTACGTGTCCTCGGTGTACGCCAACAACGCCAACACCTGGCACGTGCCGTCCTATACGGTCTACGGGACTTTCCTCAGCTACCGGCTGGACGAGCGCACGCGGATCACCGGGCGCGTGCGCAACCTCACCGACGAGGTCTACGCGCGCTTCGTGCAGAGCACGCCGCTGTACTACGTCGGCGACCCGCGCACCTTCGAGCTGAGCGTGCAGACGCGCTTCTGAGGAGTCGTCGATGAAACGCTACCTGTACCTGTGGCACCGCTGGCTGGGCATCGGCTGCTGCCTGCTGATGGTGCTCTGGTTCGTCTCCGGCATGGTCATGCTGTATGTCGGCTATCCCAAGCTGACTCCGCTGGAACGCCTGGCCCACCTGCCCGAGCTGGACGGCTGCGAGGCCTGCGTACCGCTGCGGACGGCCCTCGCCGGCGGCGATGGAAAGACCCCGCGGAGCATCCGGCTGGCCAGCGTAGGAGGCCTGCCGACCTACCTGCTGGACGATGCCGACGGACGCACGCGTGCGCTGGCGGCGCGCGACGGCCGACCGCTGGCGGTGGACGCGGACAGGGTGCTGGCTTCGGCCCGTGCTTTCAGCGGCGAAGTACCGATGCAGTTGCAAGGGCGGATCGAGGAAGACGCCTGGACCCATACCCGCAACCTCGATCCGCACCGGCCGCTATGGCGGGTGCAGACCGCGGACGAGGAGGGCCGGCTGCTCTACCTGTCCTCGCAGACCGGCGAGGTGGTACGCGACGCCAGCCGCCGGGAGCGCGCCTGGAACTGGCTCGGCGCCTGGCTGCACTGGCTCTATCCGCTGCGCGGCGGCTGGTTCGACGGGCAGTGGGCGAACCTGGTGATCGGCCTGTCGCTGCTGGCGACCCTGGCGACCGTCCTCGGCATCCTCGTCGGCCTGCTCCGCTGGCGCTTCCGCAAGCCCTACCGCAGCGGCTCGCGCTCGCCCTATGCGGGCGGTTTCCAGCGCTGGCACCACCTCGCCGGCCTGCTCTTCGGCGCGCTGGTGCTGAGCTGGATCTTCAGCGGGCTGATGTCGATGAATCCGTGGAACCTGTTCGGCCGCGGCACGCCGCTCGACCTCGCGGCCTACCAGGGCGGTAGCTGGGACCGGGCGCTGCCCGCCGGACTGGAGGCGGACGCTGTCCTGCGGCGCTTGCGTGCCGCCGGGTTGCGGGTGCGCGAGCTGGAGTGGCGGGCGCTCGACGGCGAGCCCTATGCGCTCGGGCGCAGCGCCAGCGGCAACAGCCTGCTGCTGACGGCGGATGGCGAAATCCTCCGCGAGCTACCCGCGGATCGCCTGCTGGCGGCGGCTCGCGCGCTGCTGCCGGGCGTGCCGATGCAGGCCGAACGGTTGGAACGCTACGACTTCTATTACTACCCGCGCGAAGAACACAGCATGATGGGCTACCTGGAGCGGCGCCTGCCGGTCTGGCGCCTGCGTTTCGACGATCCCCGGCATACCTGGGTGCACCTGGATCCCTACAGCGGCGCGGTGGTTGGCGTGCTCGACGACGGTCGGCGCGGCAGCCGCTGGCTGTTTTCCCTGTTGCATAGCTGGGACTGGCTGCCGCTGCTGACCCGGCGTCCGCTGTGGGACCTGTGGATGCTCGGTTTCAGCCTCGGCGGCCTGGTGGTCTGCGCCAGCGGCTGCTGGATCGGCTGGCGTCGCCTGCGCGGCCGCCGTCCGAAGCGTCGCTGAGAGGGGCTACCTGGCAAGACTGGGCGTCGCCGCACGCCCGGATTTGCTGGTAGCCTTGGTTGAATTCGCAGTAATGGATCGCACATGGGCACACACAAGATCGAGATCCGCCGCCGCAACGTCGAGAAGATTCTCCTGGCCGCCGAAAAAGTCTTCGCCGAAAAAGGCTACGCCGGCACCTCCATGGGCAACATCGCCGAAGAAGCCGAACTGCCGCGCTCCAACCTGCACTACTACTTCAGCACCAAGGACGAGCTGTACCGCGACGTCCTCCTCGGCCTGCTCGAGGTCTGGAAGCAGGACGCCCTCTGCTTCGAGATGTTCGATGACCCAAGGGTGGTATTGACCAGCTATATCCGCGCGAAGATGAACCATTCGCGCACCCGCCCGCATGGCTCCAAGGTCTGGGCCAACGAAATCATGCATGGCGCGCCGCTGCTCGGCGCCACCCTCGACGACAGCCTCTACGAATGGGCCAAGATGAAGGAGGCGAAGATCCGCCAGTGGGTCGAGGAAAAGCGCATCCTGTCGATCGAGCCGAGCAGCCTGCTCTACATGATCTGGGCCTCCACCCAGCACTACGCCGACTTCGGCTACCAGGTCGAGGTGCTCAACGGCCACCAGCCGCTCAGCGACATGCAGTTCGAAAGGGCGGTACAGACGGTGACCAGCGTGGTCCTGCGCGGAATCGGATTGGAGCCCTGAGCAGCGGAGCCTTCGCTAGAAGGCTCCGGCGATGGCTCAGCTGGCGCGGGTGAAGTCCACCGCTTCCGCCTGTTCGAGGAACACCGTGGTCTGCGCCGGGACCGTCTCGGCGAGCAGCCGTCCGCCGCGGATCGAGTAGCGCACCGGGACCTGCCGGCGCACCGCGTCGAAGCCGTCGCGGGCCGGCAGCACCAGCAGGTTGGCCGGATGGCCGACCTCGATGCCGTATTCCCGCAGGCCGAGGGTGCGGGCGCTGTTGCGGGTGATCAGGTCGAGGCCGCCGTCGATCTCGTCGTAGCCCATCATCTGCGTCACGTGCAGGCCCATGTGCAGCACCTGCAGCATGTTCGCGGTGCCCAGCGGGTACCAGGGGTCGAACACGTCGTCGTGGCCGAAGCAGGTGTTGATCCCGGCACCGAGCAGTTCCTTGACCCGGGTGATGCCGCGGCGCTTCGGGTAGTCGTCGAAGCGACCCTGCAGGTGGATGTTCACCAGCGGGTTGGCGACGAAGTTGATTCCCGACAGTTTCAGCAGGCGGAACAGCCGCGAGGTGTAGGCGCCGTTGTAGGAGTGCATCGCCGTGGTGTGGCTGGCGGTGACCCGTGCGCCGAGGCCGTCGCGATGGGCGAGCATGGCCAGGGTCTCGAGGAAGCGCGACTGCTCGTCGTCGATCTCGTCGCAATGCACGTCCACCGGCAGGTCGTAGCGCTTGGCCAGGTCGATGGCCTTGTGCAGCGACTCGACGCCCAGCTCGCGGGTGAATTCGAAATGCGGGATCGCCCCCACCACGTCGGCGCCCAGGCGCAGCGACTCCTCCAGCAGTTCCAGGCCGTTGGGGTAGGAGAGAATGCCCTCCTGAGGGAAGGCGACGATCTGCAGGTCGACCCAGGGCGCCACTTCGCCGCGCACCTCGAGCATGGCCTTGAGCGCGGTGAGGGTCGGGTCGGAGACGTCGACGTGGCTGCGCACGTGCTGCACGCCGTTGGCGATCTGCCATTTCAGGGTCTGCCAGGCGCGCTGCTTGACGTCCTCGTGGCTGAGCAGGGCCTTGCGCTGGGCCCAGCGCTCGATGCCTTCGAACAGCGTGCCGGAGCGGTTCCACTCCGGCTGGCCGGCGGTCTGGGTGGTGTCGAGATGGATGTGCGGCTCGATGAACGGCGGCACGGCAAGACCGCCGGCGCCGTCCAGGCGCTCGCCGGCGTCGTCGGCGGCCTGTTCCATCGGCACCAGGGCGGCGATACGGCCATCGGCGACGCGCAGTTGCCAGAGACCTTCGCGGCCGCGCAGGCGCAGGTTGTCAATCAGCATGGAGGACCTCTTCTGGTTTGTTCGGGCTGCGGCTCAGCAGGGGATTGAGCAGCAGGTAGGCGATGGCGGCGCCGAGCACCGCGTTGACCGGCACGATCCCCGGCAGCCAGTGGCCGGCGGCGGTGCCGCAGGCGACGGCGAGGATCGCCGCCCAGTTGATCGCCTGGATGTCCGCGCAGGGGTGCTGGCGGTAGCGCCGGCGGCGACTCAGGTAGTCGGCGATGATCACCCCGCCGATGGGCGGGATGGCGGCGGAGAGGAAGGTCAGCCAGCCGACGAAGTGGTTGTACAGCCAGAGCGCGGCGAGGGTGCCGAGGGCGCCGTTGAGCATCGCCAGGAAGCGGCTGGAGAGGCCGGTGATGTTGGCGAAGCCGAGGCCGGAGGCATACAGCGCGTTGTCGTTGGTGGTCCAGATGTTCAGGCCGAGGACCAGGATCGCCGGGATCAGCAGGCCCTGGGCGATCATCACGTCGGAGATGTCCGACTTGCCCACCGCCGCCGCGCCGGCCGCGCCGAAGATGAACATCAGCGAGTTGCCGAGGAAGAACGCCACCAGGCACACCACCACGGCGGTACGCGCGCTGCGGCCGAAGCGGACGAAGTCGGCGGTGAGGGTGCCGGCGCTGACGAACGAGCCGACCACCAGGGCGATCGCGGTCGAGAGGCTCAGCGGCGCGCTCGGCGTCACCTGCTGCAGCGCCGCCAGGCCGCCGGCGTCGCGCACCGCGAGCCATACCGAGTAGCTGCCGAGAACGACGATCGCCGGGACCGCGATGGCCGACAGCAGGGTCAGACCGGCGATGCCGAAGAACACCGTGAGGGTCATCAGCGCTCCGGAAACCAGGATCAGCAGGTTGACGTCGAGGCCGGTGGCCTTGGCCACCGGGATGGCGAACATCGCTACGCCGACGCCGAACCAGCCGACCTGGGTGCCGCCGAGCAACGCCGAGGGCAGCCAGGAGCCCTTGCTGCCGAACGAGTAATGCGCCAGCAGGTGGGTGGAAAGGCCGGTGCGCGCGCCGATGAAGCCGAGGATCGCGGTGTACAGGCCGAGCATCAGGTTGCCCAGCAGCACGGCGAGGAAGAAGTCGTCGTAGCTCAGGCCGGTGCCGAGGGTGCCGCCGGTCCACATGCTGGCGGAAAAGAAGGTCAGGCCGAGCATCACCACGCTCAGGGCCAGCGCGCTCTTGCGCGCCGCCAGCGGGACCGGTTGCTGGCTGTAGTTGCTGTCTGCGGACATGCGCGAGTCTCCGTGGGGCGCCGGCCGTCCGGGAGCGTCGGCCGGGCCGCGGCGAATGGTAGTCGAAGGCGGGTCGATCCGACAGACGCCGTTGCGCGTCGTCGGACCGCAGCGGCACGCAGGAAGCGTGCCGGCGCGCGGCAGGGCGGCGTCCGCCGGGGATGCGGGCGCCGCCCTGCGTTCAGGAGGCTTCGCGGTAGGGGTTGCGCGGATCCTGGGTCCAGTTGAGATAGGGCTTGCCGGTGTCCTGCGGCACCATTTCGATGCAGTTCTCCACCGGACAGGTGATCTGGCACAGGTTGCAGCCCACGCACTCGGCGTCGATCACTTCGTAGCGGTGCGTACCGTCGGCCCGGGGCAGGCTGGCGATGGCCTGGTGCGAGGTGTCCTCGCAGGCGATATGGCAGCGGCCGCAACCGATGCAGGCGTCCTGGTCGATGCGGGCGATCACCTGGTAGTTGATGTCCAGGTACTTCCAGTCGGTGGTATTGCCCACCGCGCCGCCGCTGAAATCGGACAGCCGCTGGTAGCCATGGCTGTCCATCCAGCGCGCGAGACCGTCCTGCATGTCCTCGACGATACGGAAGCCGTGCAGCATCGCCGCCGTGCATACCTGCACCGCGCCGCAGCCGAGCGCGACGAATTCCGCTGCGTCGCGCCAACTGCCGATACCGCCGATGCCACAGATCGGCAGGCCGCGGGTCTGCGGGTCGCGGGCGATCTCGGCGACCATGTTCAGGGCGATCGGCTTCACCGCCGAGCCGCAGTAGCCGCCGTGGGTGCTCTGGGTGCCGACCACGGGCAGGGCGACCATGCGCTCCAGGTCGACGCTGGTGATCGAGTTGATGGTGTTGATCAGCGACACCGCGTCGGCGCCGCCGCGATGGGCGGCGCGCGCCGACTGGCGGATGTCGGTGATGTTGGGGGTGAGCTTGACGATCACCGGCAGCGAGCAGTGGGTCTTGCACCAGCGGGTGACCATCTCCACGTACTCCGGTACCTGGCCCACCGCCGCGCCCATGCCGCGCTCGGGCATGCCGTGGGGGCAACCGAAGTTCAGCTCGATACCGTCGGCGCCGGTGGCTTCCACCAGCGGCAGGATGTATTTCCACGACTCCTCGACGCAGGGCACCATCAGCGACACGATCAGCGCGCGGTCTGGCCAGTCCTTCTTCACCTGGGCGATCTCGCGCAGGTTGATCTCCAGCGAGCGGTCGGTGATCAGCTCGATGTTGTTGATCCCCTGCACCTGGCGGTTCGGTCCGAAGTGCGCGGAATAACGCGACGACACGTTGACCGCCGCGGGGTCTTCGCCGAGGGTCTTCCAGACCACCCCGCCCCAGCCCGCCTGGTAGGCGCGGACCACGTTGTAGGCCTTGTCGGTGGGCGGCGCGGAGGCCAGCCAGAAGGGGTTGGGCGACTTGATGCCGGCGAATTCGATAGACAGGTCGGCCATCACGCAGCCTCCACGTTGAGCATGAGTTGGGCGTGGATCGCTTCCGCCGCCAGTTTGCCGTGCTGCACCGCCTGCACGGTGAGGTCCTCGCCGAGCGCCACGCAGTCGCCGCCGGCGTAGATGCCGGGGATGCTGGTGCGCATCTGTCCGTCGACCTGGATGCGCTCGCCGTCGCGCCGCAGTTGCGCTGCCAGCGGATCGCCCAGGCTGGCGCCTTCGAAGGCCTGGCCGATGGCCTTGAAGATGGCGTCGGCGGCCAGTTCGAAGTGCTCGCCGGTGTCGCCCAGGCGACCGTTCTCCAGGCGCGTGCGGGCGAAGCGCATGCCGCGCACCCGGCCTTGCTCGTCAAGCAGTACCCGTTCCGGTCGGGCCCAGGTCAGCAGGCGCACCTGGCTGGCCTTGGCGATCTCCTGCTCGTGGCCGGTGGCGCCCATTTCCTCGAAGCCACGGCGGTAGACCAGGTTGACGTCGCGGGCGCCGAGCCGGCTCATCTGCACCGCCATGTCGATGGCGGTGTTGCCGGCGCCGATGACGATGCAACGGTCGGCGACGGGCAGGTCGAGCAGGTCGTCGCTCTGCCGCAGCTCGCGGATGTAGTCGGTGGCGGCGAGCAGGCCGGGGGCGTCCTCGTCTTCCAGGCCGAGGCGCTTGCTGGCGGCCAGGCCGATGCCGAGGAACACCGCGTCGTACTCGTCGTGCAGGGCGCCGAGCGCCAGGTTGTCGCCGAGACGCTGGCCGTGGCGCAGTTCGATACCGCCGATCTGCAGGAGGAATTCCACTTCGCGCCGGGCGAAGTCGTCCACCAGCTTGTAGCGGGCGATGCCGTACTCGTTGAGGCCGCCGACCTTGGCGCGGGCCTCGAAGAGCACCACGTCGTGGCCGTGCATGGCCAGGCGGTGGGCGCAGGACAGCCCGGCCGGCCCGGCGCCGACCACGGCGATGCGCTTGCCGGTGGCCGGCGAGCGCTTGAACGGATGTTCGCCGAAGCCGGCGTGGTCGAGGGCGTAGCGTTGCAACTGGCCGATCAGCACCGGTGCGCATTCCTGGGCGTTGTTGCGTACGCAGGCCCGCTGGCAGAGGATTTCCGTGGGGCAGACGCGGGCGCAGCTGCCGCCGAGGATGTTCGCCGAGAGGATCTTCTGCGCCGCGCCCTGGACATTCTCCTGGGCGATGCTGCGGATGAACCCGGGGATGTCGATCTCGGTCGGGCAGGCGTTGACGCAGGGCGCGTCGTAGCAGTACAGGCAGCGGGCGCTTTCCAGGGCGGCCTGGCGGGCGTTGAGCGGCGGCGCGAGGTCGGCGAAGCGCTCGGCGAGCGTGTCCGCGCCGGCGTCCGGACGGGGGAGGTGGTTCAGGGAATCGATCACGGTTGTAGCCTCTCTTCTGGTTTCTTCTCGGGGCAGTCAACGGCAATACGGCACCGTCCGGCCTCTACGGGCCGGTCCGGTATTGCGGGAAGGATCAGCGCTCGACGGCGACCGGGCGCTGGCGTTCGGCGCGGCGGCCGAGCACTTCGTACACCGACGGGTAGGCCGGGCGCTCCACGTAGCGTCCGGCGCCGGGTTCGGCGCGCAGGTCGCCGGCGGCCCAGAGCAGCTTGCCCTGGCTGATGGTGTGGCTGGGAATGCCGCGCACGGTGCGACCTTCGAAGATGTTGAAATCGACCCGCTGGTGGTGGGTGGCGGCCGAGAGGGTGCGGCTGCCCTGCGGGTCCCAGAGCACCAGGTCGGCATCCGCGCCGACGCGGATCGCGCCCTTGCGCGGGAACAGGTTGAAGATCTTCGCGGTGTTGGTGGAGGTCAGCGCGACGAACTCGTGCATCGACAGGCGCCCGCTGTTGACCCCGGCGTCCCACAGTAACGCCATGCGGTCCTCAATGCCGGCCGTGCCATTGGGAATCTTGCTGAAGTCGTCGCGGCCCATGGCCTTCTGCTCGGCGCAGAAGCAGCAGTGGTCGGTGGCGGTGGTATGCAGGTTGCCGGACTGCAGGCCGCGCCACAGCGCTTCCTGGTGTTCGACGGGACGGAACGGCGGGCTCATCACGTAGCCGGCCGCGGTGGCCCAGTCCGGGTGGCGGTAGACGCTGTCGTCGAGCAGCAGGTGCCCGGCCAGCACCTCGCCGTAGACCGGCTGGCCCTTGGCGCGGGCATAGGCGATCTCGTCCAGCGCCTCGCGGCTGGAAATATGCACCAGGTACAGCGGCGTACCCAGCGTCTCGGCGATGCGGATGGCGCGGCTGGCGGCCTCGCCCTCGACTTGCGGCGGACGCGACAGCGGATGCGCCTCGGGGCCGGTGAGGCCTTGGGCGAGGAGTTTCTGCTGCAGGTGGAAGACCAGTTCGCCGTTCTCCGCGTGCACCGTCGGCACCGCGCCCAGCTCCAGGCAGCGCTCGAAGCTGGCCACCAGGGTATCGTCGGCGGCCATGATGGCGTTCTTGTAGGCCATGAAGTGCTTGAAGCTGTTCACCCCGTGCTGTGCCACCAGCTCGCCCATTTCCCGGGCGACCTCGTCGCTCCACCAGGTGATGGCGACGTGGAAGCCGTAGTCCGCAGCGGATTTCTGCGCCCAGCCGCGCCAGGTGTGGAAGGCCTCCAGCAGCGACTGTCGCGGGTTGGGGATGACGAAGTCGATGATCGAGGTGGTCCCTCCGGCCAGCCCGGCCGCGGTGCCGCTGAAGAAGTCCTCGCTGGCCACCGTGCCCATGAAGGGCAACTGCATGTGGGTATGGGGGTCGATGCCGCCCGGCATCAGGTACTGGCCACCGCCGTCGAGGACGTCGCAGCCGGAGGGGGTTTCGAGGTTCTCGCCGATGGCCTGGATGAGGCCGTTGGCACAGAGCACGTCGGCTCGATAACTCTCTTCGTGAGTAACCACGGTGGCGCCACGGATCAACAGGGACATGCCGTCTTTCCTCGCAGGCTGACCGGTCGTTGCCGGTTCTTGAAATTGTTTTTTCGCCATGCGCCGAGGGCTTCTGTAATCCTGTCAGCGCTGACAGGATTCGAATCTAGATGCTGATCATCGATTGAGCAAGATTATTTTCAAATGGTTGTTTGAGTTTATAACTTATTGATTTTAAATAATTAAAAATAAATATCACCAAAATGGTGAGGGTTCTAACCATTTTGACGCGCTTGACAAGAATTCAAAAAGGTCGAGATTTCCCATGCAAAATCAGCCGCTTGAAAGCCGTGTTCGAACGGTTGTGGGGAGATGAAAAAAGTTGGCCTGCACTCCTTTGGTTCCTGACCGGGGCGACAGGCTCGCGCATTTCCCCCGGTGACACGCCGGACTGCCCGTCGGCGTGTCACCGACGTTGTCGATGAAGTGTTTCAGATCAGTCGGTTACCTCCAGTAGACCGGCCTGCCCAGTGACGTCGCGGGGTTTTCGGCACGCTTATTGAGTGCCGCCCGCCACGGCATTGTCCGGACCGGAGGTGCAGTACTGGTGGTGCGGTACTCCGGCCATCGCATTAGCCCGATGAGCGAATAACTAAAAGAATTCTGGAGAGGCCCATGCAACAGAGCAGATCGGAAGTGACCGAGCGCGACGGCTTGGTCGAGCTGTCCGCCGGCAGCGACGTACTCGACAGTCCCCGCTACAACCACGACATCGCCCCGACCCGGGTGGAACAGCGTACCTGGAACAGGTGGCACATCACCGCGCTGTGGATCGGCATGTCCATCTGCGTGCCCACCTACACCCTCGGCGGCGTCCTCACCGCCTACTTCGGCCTCAGCGTCGGCGAAGCGCTGCTGGCGATCCTGCTGGCCAACCTGGTGGTGCTGATCCCGCTGACCCTCAATGCCTTCGCCGGCACCCGCTACGGCATTCCCTTCCCGGTGCTGCTGCGCGCTTCGTTCGGCATCATCGGCTCCAACGTGCCATGCCTGATCCGCGCCGTGGTCGCGTGCGGCTGGTTCGGCATCCAGACGCTGTTCGGCGGGCTGGCGATCCATCTCTTCCTCGGTTCGATCTTTCCCGCCTGGAAGGCCCTCGGCGGCACCGGCGAGGTGATCGGTTTCCTCCTGTTCTGGGGGCTGAACCTGTGGGTGGTGCTGCGCGGCGCGGAGTCGATCAAATGGCTGGAGACACTCTCGGCACCGCTGCTGGTGCTGGTCGGCCTCGGCCTGCTGGTGTGGGCGCTGCCGCACATATCGGTCAGTGAACTGCTGGCGCAGCCGCCGAAGCGGCCGGAAGGCGCCAGCGTCACCGGCTACTTCATGGCCGGGCTGACGGCGATGGTCGGCTTCTGGGCCACGCTGTCGCTGAACATCCCCGACTTCAGCCGCTATGCGCGCAGCCAGAAGGACCAGATACTCGGACAGATCTTCGGCCTGCCGCTGACCATGTTCCTGTTCGCCGCCCTCGGCGTGGTGATGACCGCCGCCTCGGCTTCGTTGGTGGGCGAGACGGTTTCCGACCCGGTCAGCCTGATCGGGCACATCCCCAGCCCCGGCTGGGTGGCGGTGGCGATGGCGTTGATCATCGTCGCCACCCTCTCGACCAACACCGCGGCGAACATCGTCTCGCCGACCAACGACTTCCAGAACATCGCACCGAAACTCATCGGCCGCACCCGCGCCGTCTGGCTCACCGGTTTCATCGGCCTGGCGCTGATGGCCCACGAGTTGCTGAAGAAGCTCGGCTGGATCGTTTCCGACCTCAGCCTGGAAAGCGTCTACTCCAACTGGCTGCTCGGCTACTCCAGCCTGCTCGGGCCGATCGCGGGGATCATGGTGGTGGACTACTTCCTGGTGCGCAGGCAACGCCTCGACCTCGCCGGACTCTACCGCGACGACGTCTACCCGGCCTGGAACTGGCCCGGCTTCGCCGCCTTCGCGGTGCCGGTGGCGCTGACCGTCATGGCCCTCGGCAACCGCCAATTCCATTGGTTCTACGACTACGGCTGGTTCACCGGCTCGCTGCTCGGCGGCGCGCTCTACTACGGCCTCTGCGGCCGCCGTGCGCGGAGCCCGGCGGCATTGGCCAAACCGCTGCCCTGATGGGCATACAGGCGGCCGGCGAGCCGCCGACACCTACTCCAAGCCTGAGGAGACGACAATGAGCACTGCCCGGAACGTCCTGCAATCCACCCAGCGACACATCGATGGCCAGCGCCTCTGGCAATCGCTGATGGATCTCGCCCGCCTCGGCGCCACCGCCAAGGGTGGGGTCTGCCGCCTGGCCCTGAGCGATCTCGACCGCCAGGCCCGCGATCTCTTCGTGCAATGGTGCGAAGCGGCCGGCTGCACGGTCAGCGTCGATCGGGTCGGCAACATCTTCGCCCGTCGTCCCGGGCGTAACCCGGACTTGCCCCCGGTGATGACCGGTAGCCACATCGACACCCAGCCCACCGGTGGCAAGTTCGACGGCTGCTTCGGGGTGATGGCCGGCCTCGAGGTGATCCGCACCCTCAACGACCTCGGGGTGGAAACCGAGGCGCCGCTGGAGGTGGTGGTGTGGACCAACGAGGAAGGCTCGCGCTTCGCGCCCTGCATGATGGGCTCGGGCGTATTCGCCGGGAAGTTCACCCTGGAGGAGACCCTGGCCAAGCGCGATGCCGACGGTGTCAGCGTAGGCGAGGCGCTGGACGCCATCGGCTACGCGGGAGCGCGCGATTGTCTCGGACATCCGGTGGGCGCCTATTTCGAGGCGCACATCGAACAGGGGCCGATCCTCGAGGACGAGGAGAAGACCATCGGCGTGGTGCTCGGCGCGCTCGGGCAGAAATGGTTCGACCTGTCCCTGCGCGGCGTCGAGGCACACGCCGGGCCAACGCCGATGCACCTGCGCAAGGACGCCCTGGTCGGTGCCGCGGCGGTGGTCGAGGCGGTCAATCGCGCGGCCCTCGGCCATCAGCCGCATGCTTGCGGCACGGTCGGCTGCCTGCACGCCTATCCCGGTTCGCGCAACGTGATACCCGGCGAAGTGAAGATGACCCTGGACTTCCGCCATCTGCAACCGGAGCGCCTGGACTCGATGATCGCCGAAGTCCGCCAGGTGATCGCCGCTACCTGCGAGAAGCATGGCTTGCAATACGAGCTGGTGCCGACCGCCGATTTCCCGCCGCTGTACTTCGACCAGGGATGCGTCGGCGCGGTGCGCGAGGCGGCGCAGGCGCTGGGCATGCCGCAGATGGACATCGTCAGCGGCGCCGGCCACGACGCGATCTTCCTCGCCGAACTCGGTCCGGCGGGGATGATCTTCGTGCCCTGCGAGAACGGCATCAGCCACAACGAGATCGAGAACGCCAGCCCCGACGACCTGGCCGCCGGCTGCGCGGTGCTGTTGCGGGCCATGCTCAAGGCCTCCGAGGCGATCGCCGGCGGCCGCCTGGCGGCCTGAGTGGCGCTTCCATCGAGGCGCCGGCATCGACCGCCTTCTACACGGGTACGGGAGGGCGAATAACGCCAGGGGCGTTATCCGCCGATGCACGGCTGGGCCGGCGGATAACCGCGTTGCGGTTATGCGCCCTACGTCGCGGTTCTGCGCGGGGTACGGTGGGGCGTTGTCCGCCGAGGCGTCGCTGGGGCGGCGCGCGGGGCTCAGATCACCTTGCCGTCGCGCAGCCTTTCCAGCGCGGCCGCGTCCAGGCCGAGGAGCGTCTCGAGGACCTCGTCGGTGTGCTGGCCGAGGGTGGGCGGCGGGTTGCGGTATTCCACCGGCGTCTCGGACAGGCGGATCGGGCTGGCTACCTGCGGAACCGTCCCGGCCAGCGGGTGCGGTAGCTCCACGCGCAGGCCGCGGGCCTGCACCTGCGGGTCGGCGAACACTTGCGCCAGGTCGTTGATCGGCCCGCAGGGCACGCCGGCGCGCTCCAGGGAAAGAATCCACTCGGCGGTGGTGTGCAGCACCGTGGCCTGGCGGATCAGCGGGATCAGCACCTCGCGGTTGGCCACCCGCGCCTTGTTGGTGGCGAAGCGCGGGTCGTCGGCCCATTCCGGGTGGTCTGCCAGCTCGGCGAACTTGCGGAACTGGCTGTCGTTGCCGACCGTGAGGATCATGTCGCCGTCGGCGGTGGGGAAGTCCTGGTACGGCACGATGTTCGGGTGTGCGTTGCCCAGGCGCCGCGGCGGCACGCCGGTGGTCAGGTAGTTGAGGGTCTGGTTGGCCAGGCAGGCGACCTGCACGTCGAGCAGGGCCATGTCGATGTGCTGGCCGATGCCGCTGACGTCGCGGTGGGCGAGGGCGGCGAGCACCGCGGTGGAGGAGTACAGCCCGGTGAGGATATCGGTCAGCGCCACGCCGACCTTCACCGGACCGGCGCCTTCCTCGTTGTCGGCGCGCCCGGTGAGGCTCATCAGGCCGCCCAGGCCCTGGATCATGAAGTCATAGCCGGCGCGCTTGGCATAGGGGCCGGACTGGCCGAAGCCGGTGATCGAACAGTAGATCAGCTTCGGGTTGACCTGCTTCAGCGATTCATAGTCGAGGCCATAGGCCTTGAGCCCGCCGACCTTGAAGTTCTCCAGCAGGATGTCGGCCTTGGCCGCCAATTCGCGAACGATGCGCTGGCCTTCCGGCTGGGTGAAGTCCACCGTCACCGACTTCTTGTTGCGGTTGGCCGACAGGTAGTAGGCCGCCTCGCTGGTGTCGTTGCCTTCGGCATCCTTGAGGAACGGCGGGCCCCAGGCGCGGGTGTCGTCGCCGCTGCCGGGGCGCTCGATCTTGATCACCTCGGCGCCGAGGTCGGCGAGAATCTGCCCGGCCCAAGGGCCGGCCAGGACACGGGACAGGTCGAGTACGCGGATATGGGAAAGGGCGCCGGGCATGACGGTTCTCGCTGCTGGGGGCTGGAAACGGAAATGGCCGGGAAGACGGGTTCCTTGCCCGTCTCCCCGGCGGCCGGCGCGCTACCGTGAAAAAGCGCGCCGGGGTGTTGCTCGGTGGCTCAGAAGAATGCCTGGATGCCGGTCTGCGCGCGGCCGAGGATCAGCGCGTGGACATCGTGGGTGCCCTCGTAGGTGTTCACCACTTCCAGGTTGACCAGGTGGCGGGCGATGCCGAACTCGTCGGAGATGCCGTTGCCGCCCAGCATGTCGCGGGCCAGGCGGGCGATGTCGAGGGCCTTGCCGCAGCTGTTGCGCTTCATGATCGAGGTGATTTCCACCGCCGCGGTGCCTTCGTCCTTCATCCGCCCCAGGCGCAGGCAGCCTTGCAGGGCCAGGGTGATCTCGGTCTGCATGTCGGCCAGCTTCTTCTGGATCAGTTGGTTGGCGGCCAGCGGGCGGCCGAACTGCTGGCGGTCGAGCACGTACTGGCGGGCGGTGTGCCAGCAGAATTCGGCGGCGCCCAGGGCGCCCCAGGAGATGCCGTAGCGCGCCGAGTTCAGGCAGGTGAACGGACCGCGCAGGCCGCGCACCTCGGGGAAGGCGTTCTCTTCCGGAACGAACACGTTGTCCATCACGATCTCGCCGGTGATCGAGGCGCGCAGGCCGACCTTGCCATGGATCGCCGGGGCGCTCAGGCCTTCCCAGCCCTTCTCGAGGACGAAACCGCGGATCTGCCCTTCGTCGTCCTTGGCCCAGACCACGAAGACGTCGGCGATCGGGCTGTTGGTGATCCACATCTTGCTGCCGCTCAGGCGATAGCCGCCGTCGACCTTCTTCGCCCGGGTGACCATCGAGCCCGGGTCGGAACCGTGGTTCGGCTCGGTCAGGCCGAAGCAGCCGATGTATTCGCCGCTGGCCAGCTTGGGCAGGTACTTCTGCCGGGTGGCTTCGTTGCCGAATTCATGGATTGGCACCATCACCAGCGAGGACTGCACGCTCATCATCGAGCGATAGCCGGAGTCGACGCGCTCGACTTCGCGAGCGATCAGGCCATAGCAGACGTAGTTGAGGCCGCTGCCGCCGTAGGCTTCGGGAATGGTCGCGCCGAGCAGGCCGGTCTCGCCCATCTCGCGGAAGATCTTCGGGTCGGTCTGTTCGTGGCGGAAGGCTTCGAGCACGCGCGGGGCCAGCTTGTCCTGGGCGAACTGCTGGGCGCTGTCGCGAACCATGCGCTCTTCTTCGGTGAGCTGCTGGTCCAGCAGCAGGGGATCTTCCCAGTTGAAGCTAGCTTTGGTGGCCATGCGTACATCCTCGTCAAGCGGTAGCGGAGGCTGGCGTGGGCCAGCCGGAATGGAAGCATCCTAAGAGCCTAGCGAATGGGGCGGCAAACGAGGAATTCGCACGCACTTGTGCTATTTTCTCACTCCGAGAAAATGAGTGTCGTATTTCATGCCCTTGAAGAGGCGCGAGGAATCGTGACCTGGGCGTCATAGATGCGAAACCGGCACTCCGGAGTCCTCCATGCGACGCAAGATCCCTTCCACCGCCGCGCTGGTCAGCTTCGAATCCGCCGCGCGCCACGAGAGCTTCACCAAGGCGGCGGAGGAGTTGTCCCTGACCCAGAGCGCGATCTGCCGGCAGATCGCCACGCTCGAGGAGTTCCTCGGTGTCGAGCTGTTCCGTCGCTCGCGGCGCGGGGTCAAGCTCACCGAGGCCGGGCTGTCCTATAGCCGGCGGGTGGCGGTACGCCTCGACGCGGTGGAGCGCGACACCCTGGCGGTGATGGGGCACCAGGGCGGCGGCGCGATCGAACTGGCGGTGGTGCCGACCTTCGGCACCCAATGGCTGTTGCCGCGGCTCAAGCGCTTCCAGCGGCTGCACCCGGAGGTCACGGTCAACCTGACCAACCGCACCCGCCCGTTCCTCTTCGCCGACACCGAGTTCGACGCCGCGCTGTACTTCGGCGACGCCGACTGGTCGGGTACCGTCTCGCATTTCCTGATGCGCGAGAATCCGGTGCCGGTGTGCAGCCCGGAGCTGCTGGGCGGGCGTCGAACGCTGAGCGCCGAGCAGGTCGCCGGGCTGCCGCTGATGCAGCAGAGCACCCGGCCCTACGCTTGGCGCCAGTGGTTTCACTCCCAGGGACTGAACGTCGCCCACGACATGAGCGGGCCGCGCTACGAGCTGTTCTCCATGCTTGCCCAGGCGGCCATGCACGGCATGGGCGTGGCCCTGATACCGCCCTTCCTGATCCAGGACGAGCTGGCCGACGGAAGGCTTATCGTGCCCATGCAACATGCCTATTTGAGCGAGAATGCGTATTACCTGATCATTCCCGAGCGCAGGGTCGAATCGGCGATGCTCAATGCCTTCCGCGACTGGCTGGTGGAAGAGGCCAGGCAGTACCGCGAGGCCAACGGGCTGGGCTGAACGCGCAGGAACATCGGGCGGCGCAGGCAGGACGCGCCGCCCCGGGACCGGGCCGATCCGCCGGGTCCCGCGGAGCCGCGGCGGCGATACCGCCGGGCATCCTCCACGACGGCCAGGATGGCGGCCGCGGAGCACCACACCAGGAGTTCACATGAATTTCCACACCCGCAAGTGGGTCAAGCCAGAAGATCTCAACCCCAACGGCACCCTGTTCGGCGGCAGCCTGCTGCGCTGGATCGACGAAGAAGCGGCGATCTACGCGATCATCCAGCTGGGCAACCAGCGCGTGGTCACCAAGTACATTTCCGAGATCAACTTCGTCAGCTCGGCGCGCCAGGGCGACATCATCGAGCTGGGCATCACCGCCACCGACTTCGGTCGTACCTCGCTGACCATGACCTGCCACGTGCGCAACAAGATCACCCGCAAGAGCATCCTCACCATCGACAAGATGGTCTTCGTCAACCTCGGCCCGGACGGCCTGCCGGCGCCCCACGGCAAGACCGAGATCACCTACATCAAGGACCAGTTCAAGGAAGACGAAGTCCTGCCCTGAGCGGCGCGACGAGCGGCCGGCACTCGTGCCGGCCGCCGTGTTTCAGAACAGCCGGGTGAGCAGCCAGTAGAGCGAGGCCGAGAGCAGGATCGCCGCCGGCAGCGTCAGCACCCAGGCCATCAGCAGGTTGCGGATGGTCTTCCACTGTAGCCCCGAACCGTTCGCCGCCATGGTCCCGGCCACCCCGGAAGACAGCACATGGGTGGTGGAGACCGGCAAGCCATACAGGTCCGCCGCGCCAATGGTCAGCATCGCCACGGTTTCCGCCGAGGCGCCCTGGGCGTAGGTCAGGTGGGTCTTGCCGATCTTCTCGCCGACCGTCACCACGATGCGTTTCCAGCCGACCATGGTGCCCAGGCCGAGGGCGATGGCCACGGCGATCTTCACCCATAGCGGGATGAACTTGGTGGCGTCGTCGATCTTCTGCTTGAACGCCTGCAATTTGCCGCGGGTGTCGGCGTCGAAGCGGCCGACGCCGTCCTTGTCCATCAGGCGGATCGCCTCGGAGGTCAGGTACATGTCGTTGCGCACGTTGCCCATGGCTTCCGCCGGTACCCGCGAGAACGCGCCATAGCCTTTCACTTCCTGGCCGATCGAGCCGGTCAGGGCGGCCAGCGCCGGGATCAGCTCAGGCGATGCCTGCTTGCTGCGCACGTAGTCGGAGAGTACCTGGCGCGGATCGGCCGGCGCCGGTTGCGGCGCGCTCTTCACCAGCGCTTGCTGGGTGACCTCGGCGACGGCGGCGAACTGCACCGCCTGGTCCGCCGGCATGGTGCGGTTCAGGGCGTAGGCCATCGGCAGGGTGCCGACCAGGATCAGCATGATCAGGCCCATGCCTTTTTGTCCGTCGTTGGAGCCGTGGGCGAAGGACACTCCGGTACAGGTCAGGATCAGCAGGCCGCGGATCCACCAGGGCGGCGGCGCCTTGCCCTTCGGCGCCTTGTACAGCGCGCGGTTCTTCACCAGCAGGCGCAGCGCCAGGAGCAACAGGGCGGCGCAGGCGAAGCCGATCAGCGGCGAGAGCAGCAGGGAGTAGCCGACCTTGGTCGCCTGGCCCCAGTCCACCCCGCTGGTGCCATCGCGCCCGTGCATCAGCGCGTTGGCCACGCCGACGCCGATGATCGAGCCGATCAGGGTGTGCGAGGACGACGCCGGCAGGCCCAGCCACCAGGTCCCGAGGTTCCACAGGATGGCGGCGATCAGCAGGGCGAAGACCATGGCGAAGCCGGCCGAGGAACCGACCTGCAGGATCAGTTCCACCGGCAGCAGGGCGATGATGCCGAAGGCCACCGCGCCGCTGGAGAGCAATACGCCGAGAAAGTTGAAGCAACCCGACCAGACCACCGCGAAGTGCGGCGGCAGCGAGTGGGTGTAGATCACCGTGGCCACCGCGTTGGCGGTGTCGTGGAAGCCGTTGACGAACTCGAAGCCGAGGGCGATCAGCAGGGCCACGCCGAGCAGCAGGAAGGGCGTCCAGGTGGTGATCGTGGAACCGACGTCATCGACGTCCTGCATCAGGCTGTAGGCGCTGAACAGCAGTCCGGTGGCGAGCACGGCGAAGAATACGAGGGCGGTGAGGCGGCCGGGACGCTGCTCGAGATGGGGCTTGTGCGCGTTGCCGGCGGCACTGGCGACGGCGTCGGCGGGAAGGACATCGGAGGTCATGGTGCGGGTCCGCGCTGGGGATGACCGGCACATGATGGGCAGGCGATTGTGACAAGTTATGTCTTGCGCATACCGGCTTCGTCTGGCGAAGAAAGGACAAGGGCCGCGGGAGGCCGCCGGAAGCCGGATGGGGTCGGGCGCCAGGCGGCCTGCCCGCTGCGGCCGCGAAGATTAATGAATTCCTGTGGCGAGTGCCATCATTTCGTCGCTAAAAAGTTGGCATGTTGAGGGATTTGCCGATCCGGACACGCGCGGGGAAGGCGAGAGCCACTGGACTAGACTGAGAAGTGCGCGGCGGGGCCGGTCGCTTGCCGGCCCGGTGCGCGGGACGAGCGCCTTCGTCCCGGGGTGGCCCGGCCGGGCGGTCGGGGAGGTCGATATGCGGATGCCGTGCCGGCTCGCGCTGGCGCTGTTGCTGTGCTTCGCCGGCCCGGCCTGTCTCGCGGCCTCCGGACCGGTTCGGGTGCTCTCGGTGGATGGTGCGATCGGCCCGGCCAGCGCCGATTACCTGGTGCGCGGCATCGAGCGTGCCGCCGAGGACGGCGCGCAACTGGTGGTGCTGGAACTGGACACGCCCGGCGGCCTGGACGCATCGATGCGGCGCATCGTCAAGGCGATCCTCGCCAGCCAGGTGCCGGTCGCCGGTTTCGTCGCGCCCAGCGGGGCGCGGGCGGCGAGCGCCGGCACCTACATCCTGTATGCCTGCCATATCGCGGCGATGGCGCCGGGCACCAACCTCGGCGCTGCCACCCCGGTGCGCCTGGGGACGCCGGACAAGCCCGCAGAGAAGCCCCCGGCGCGGGACGCCGAACCCATGGCGCGCAAGCAGGTCAACGACGCCGCCGCCTATATCCGTGGCCTCGCGCAACTGCGCGGGCGCAACGTCGAGTGGGCCGAGCGCGCGGTGCGCGAGGCGGTCAGCCTGGCGGCGCACGAGGCGGCGGCGCAGAGGGTGATCGACCTGCAGGCCCGCGACCTGCCCGACCTGCTGCGCCAGCTCGACGGCCGCAGCCTGCGCGTCGGCGAGCGCGCGCTGACCCTGGCTACCGCCGGCGCCACGGTCGAGCGCCAGGCACCGGACTGGCGCGCGCGGTTGCTGGCGGTGCTCACCGATCCCAGCGTGGCGCTGATCCTGATGATGATCGGCATCTACGGGCTGATCTTCGAACTGGCCAATCCCGGCATGGCGCTGCCCGGCGTGCTCGGCGGCATCTGCCTGCTGCTCGGCCTGTACGCCCTGCAGATGCTGCCGCTCAACTACGCCGGGCTGGCGCTGATCGCGCTGGGCCTGGCGTTCATGGTGGGCGAGGCGTTCGTCGCCAGCTTCGGCGTGCTCGGCATCGGCGGAATCGTCTCGTTCGTGGTCGGCGCGCTGATCCTGATCGATACCGAGGTGCCCGGCTACGGCATTCCGCCCGGCCTGGTGGTGGCCCTGGCGTTGCTCAGCGCCGCGCTGATCGTCGGTCTGCTGGGCATGGCCCTGCGTACTCGCCGGCAAGCGGTGGTAAGTGGCACCGCCGGATTGGTCGGCAGCCTGGCGACGGTGGCGGCGGTGGATTCCGAACAACCCTGCGCAGGCTGGGTGCTGCTCCAGGGCGAGCGCTGGCGGGTGCTCGCCGCGCGGCCGCTGGCGGTGGGCCAGCCGGTCTGGGTGCTGGCGCGCAAGGGCCTGCTCCTGGAAGTCGCGCTGGCCGATGAAGGAGGTGGATGATGGGTATTTCCTATGGTTTGGCGATGTTGCTGGTGTTCCTCGCGCTGCTGCTGTTCAGCGCGCTGCGCATCCTCCGCGAGTACGAGCGTGGCGTGGTGTTCCAGCTCGGGCGGTTCTGGAAGGTCAAGGGGCCGGGGCTGGTGCTGGTGATCCCGGCGATCCAGCAGATGGTGCGCATCGACCTGCGCACCATCGTCCTCGACGTGCCGCCGCAGGATGTGATTTCCCGCGACAACGTTTCGGTGAAGGTCAACGCGGTGGTGTACTTCCGCGTGCTCGATCCGCAGAAGGCGATCATCCAGGTGGAGAACTACCTGGCCGCCACCAGCCAATTGGCGCAGACCACCCTGCGCGCGGTGCTGGGCAAGCACGAATTGGACGAGATGCTCGCCGAGCGCGAGCGCCTGAACCTGGATATCCAGCAGGTGCTCGATGCGCAGACCGACGCCTGGGGCATCAAGGTGGCGAATGTGGAAATCAAGCACGTCGATCTCAACGAATCGATGGTCCGCGCCATCGCCCGGCAGGCCGAGGCGGAGCGTGAGCGCAGGGCCAAGGTGATCCATGCCGAGGGCGAGCTGCAAGCCTCGGAGAAACTCATGCAGGCGGCGCAGATGCTCGGCCGGCAGAGTGGCGCCATGCAGTTGCGCTACATGCAGACCCTCGGCGCGATCGCCGGCGACAAGAGTTCGACCATCGTCTTCCCGATGCCGATCGAACTCTTCGGCGGCAAGTACGCAGGTGCCGCGCCGCGAAACGAAAAGGCCGCCGGAGAGGACGAGGAGAGGTGAAAGCGCGCGGTTTGTGATGGAAATATCATCGAGCCGCGACACGGGGACATGCGTGCCCGGGGTCGGGATGGCTATGCTGTGGCGATCCACTCCCGGGACGCTCCTTCATGCTGCGATGCGCACTCCTGCTGCTGACATTGCTCCTCCCTTGCGCGCTGCCTGCCGCCAACCTGCGCCTGGTCGGCGACTCCTGGCCGCCTTTCGTCGATTCGCGCCTGCCTGGCAACGGCCTGGCGGTGGAACTGGTGACCACCGCGCTCAAGCGCGCCGGCTTCGACTCGAGCTTCCAGCAGGTACCCTGGTCGCGTGCCCTGCACGGCGTGCGCAGCGGTGACTACGACATCGCCCTGAGCGCCTGGTACGAGCCCGCCCGCAGCCTCTACGGGCAGTTTTCCCGCGCCTACCTGAGCAACCGCATTCGCCTGCTGCAACGCAAGGGGCGGGGTATCGAGTTTTCCCGCCTGAGCGACCTGCGTCCCTACCGCATCGCGGTCGTGCGCGACTATGCCTACGCGCCCGAATTCGACCGTGACAGCCGTCTGCAGAAGGTCAACGTGACCAGCTTCGCCAACGCCGCGCGGATGCTCGAGGCGGGGCGGGTCGACCTGGCGGTGGAGGACGAGCTGGCGCTGGGGGTCGCCTTCAAGGGCGAACTGGCCGATTTGCGCGACAAGCTGGAGGTACTGCCCACCCCGCTTGGCGAGAACGGCCTGCACCTGCTGGTGAGCCTGAGGAATCCCCGGCATGACGAGATCGTCGAAGGCTTCGACCTGGCCATCCGCGGAATGCGCGACGACGGCAGCTACCAGCGCCTGCTGGAGCGCTACGGCGCGCGCTAAGGCTGGCCTGGCAGCGGCTGCGCGCCGGCCAGTTCCTTCTTCAGCAAGTGCGCGGCCAGGGTGCGCAGCGGGGCGAGCTGGCGGCAGATGTGCGCCAGTTGGGTCTGTACCAGGCGATGGCTGTCGTCCATGTCCTCGGGCATCTGCTCCAGTTCCTTGGCCAGCGCTTCCTCCTCTTCGCTGTAGATGGCGACCGGGCGTTTCTGTTCCAGGCTCGCGGCGATTTCCTCGAGGCTGGCGGAGAGCCGCTCGGCGGCGCGCTCCAGGAGGCCGTCGCTGGCGTCCTCGGGCAGGCTTTCGCGGTGCGCGCCGAGACCGGATAGATAGCTGAGCAGGGTGTGCGAGAGGACCAGGAAGCGGAAGCCGATCTCGGCGTCCTTCCTGAAGTGGCCGGGCTCCAGGAGCATGTTCGACAGGGTGGTCGACAGCGCTGCGTCGGCGTTGTGCGCGTTGCGCCGGGCGGTGCGGTAGTCGAGGTCGTCGCGCTTGCCGGTGGCGTACTGCTGCATGATCTGCCGCAGGTAACGGCTGTTGCAGGCGAGGGTGTTGGCGAGCATGCGGTTGAGCCGGCGGCCCTGCCAATCGGGCAGCACCAGGAACACCGCGAGGCCGGCGATCAGGCTGCCCAGCAAGGTATCGAACAGGCGGGGCAGGATCAGCCCGTAGCCATCGCCGACCTGGTTGAAGCAGAACAGCACCAGCAGGGTGATCGCCGCCGTCGCCAGGGTATAGCGACTGCTGCGGGTGGCGAAGAAGGCGACCCCGGCGGCGACCGCGAACAGCGACTGCACCAGCGGGCTGGGGAACAGGTCGATCAGCGCCCAGCCGACCACCAGGCCGACCACCGTACCGAGGATCCGCTGCACCAGGCGCAGGCGGGTCGCGCCATAGTTGGGCTGGCAGACGAACACCGTGGTGAGCAGTATCCAGTAGCCCTGGGTCGGATGGATCCAGTGCAGCACGCCGTAGCCGGCGGTCAGCGCCAGGGCCATGCGCAGGCCGTGGCGGAACAGCAGCGAGGTCGGGGTGAGCTGCTGGCGCAGGCGCTCGAAGGCATCCTTCAGGCTGCGCGGCGAGCGGTCGAGCAGGGCGCTGTCCTGTTCGTCGGCGATGGCGTCCGGGTTGCTCGCCCCGGCCAGCTTGCGGTCCAGCGTGGTGAGGTTGGCGGCCAGGGCGCCGAGCGAGCGAAGCAGGCCCTTCCAGGCCGGGTTGCTCTGCTGGCGCAGGTGTTCGAGCGAGGCCTGGAGGTCTTCCAGGGCCAGCTCGCGGTCGGCGTAGTCGAACGGCTGGCGCAGGCGGATAGCCCGCGCCAGGGCCTGGCAGGCCTTGCCCTGCTGGTTGAGCAGGCGCTGGCAGCGGAACAGCACGTCGCTGTGGAAGAACGCCTCGGCCAGCCGGTTGTACGGGTAGTGCGAGGAACTGGCGCGCTCGTGGACGTCCTGGGCGATGAAATAGAGCTTCAGGTAGCGGCTCACCTTGGGGCCCGGCCGGCCATGGCCGAGGCGGTTGAGAATGGTCTCCTTGGCCTGGTTCAGCGCCACCACCACCTTGCCGTTCTGCCGTGCCAGGGCGAGGCGCTGGCCCTCCACGTCGAGCTGGCGCAACGGTTCGAACAGGCTCGACTTGATCCTCAGGTATTCGCCCAGCTCGAAATACAGGCGGGAAAGACTCTGCTGCACCGGCTGGTTGGAGAACAGCGCGTTCCACAGCACCGAGAGCAGCCCGTACCAGGCCGCCCCGGCCACCAGCAGCAGCGGTTCGTGCCAGACATCGGCGACCTCACCGCCGCGCTGGTCCACGCCGATCATGGTGTAGATCGAGAGGATCAGGGTCGCCGAGGCGATCGCCGCATAGCGCTCGCCGAGGGCGCCGAGGAGGATCATGCCGAACGCCGACAGCGCCATCCCGGAAACGAACAGCCAGGGATAGGGGAACAGCAACTCGACGGCGAAGGCGGCGACGCTGAAGCACAGCAGGGTCACCAGCAGCGCTTGCAGGCGGCCGAGCCAGTTGTCGTCGGTCTCCGCCAGGGCGCTGGCGATGATCCCGAGGAACAGCGGGATCAGCAGCTCGATGCGGTCCTGCCACCAGCACAGCAGCAGGGCGCCGGCCAAGGCGATGAACACCCGCAGGCTGTAGGCGAACTTGTCGAGGGCCCAGAGGCGGCGGAGCGTGTGTGTCAGCGAAGAGGGCGGCATGGGGGCGGAGTGCTATCCGATGGTCCGTGGTTCAGCCTATGTGGCCTGTCCGGCTAATTCAATCGGCCGATTTCGCGCGACTGGAAGTCCGCTGCCCGCCGCAGTCGCAGGAAACGCTGCCGTGGGCAACTCGGTCGAGCCGGGCATCTGGCGGATGCAGGCTTCGTGCCTGCGAACGCTAAGACGTCGTCGCCGCGCCGGAAGTTACCCGGCGGCGATATCGCGCGCCGGAGCGAGCCCGGCGAGCGAAGCGGCGGCGCGCTACAGCAGGCGGACCTTGAACGAGCGCCCCTTGATCTTGCCTTCGCTCAGGCGCTTGAGGGCCTGGTGGGCGAGGCCGCGCTCGATGGCGACGAAGGCCTGGAAGTCGAAGATGGCGATCTTGCCCACCGCGCTGCCGGGCAGCCCGGCGTCGCCGGTGAGGGCACCGAGCAGGTCGCCGGGGCGCACCTTGTCCTTGCGTCCGCCGGCGATGCACAGGGTGCTCATCGGCGGCAGCAATGGCTCCGGGCTGGCCTTCAACTGGCCGAGGGCGTACCAGGCCAGCGGCTGCTTCTGCAGGTCCTCGATGGCCTGCGCACGGCTGGCCTCGGCCGGCGCCACCAGCGACAGGGCCAGGCCTTTCTCGCCGGCGCGACCGCTGCGTCCGATGCGATGGATGTGGACCTCCGGGTCGCGCGCCAGCTCGACGTTGATCACCGTTTCCAGGGCGGCGATGTCCAGCCCGCGGGCGGCCACGTCGGTGGCCACCAGTACGTTGCAACTGCGGTTGGCGAACACCGTCAGGACCTGGTCGCGCTCGCGCTGCTCCAGGTCGCCGTGCAGGGCCAGGGCGGAAATCCGCTGCGCCTTCAGTGCGTCGGCCAGCTCCTGGCACTGCTGGCGGGTCTGGCAGAAGGCCACGCAGGACTGCGGCCGGAAATGCTGGAGCAGGCGTACCACGGCGTCCATGCGCTGCTTCGGATCGATCTCGAAGAAGCGCTGCTCGATCTGGCTGTCGGCGTGCAGCGACTCGACCTTCACCTGTCGCGGATCGCGCATGAAGGTCTTCGCCAGCTTCTCGATGCCGTCCGGGTAGGTGGCGGAGAACAGCAGGGTCTGCCGGCGCTCGGGGAGCTGGCCGATGATCTCGGCGATGCTGTCGTAGAAGCCCATGTCGAGCATCCGGTCGGCTTCGTCGAGGACCAGGGTATTGAGCCCGTCGAGGACCAGGGTGCCCTTGCGCAGGTGCTCCTGGATGCGCCCCGGGGTGCCGACCACCACGTGCGCGCCGTGCTCCAGCGAAGCCACCTGCGGGCCGTAGGGGACGCCGCCGCAGAGGGTCAGGACCTTGATGTTGTCGGCGGCGCGGGCCAGCCGGCGGATCTCCTTGGCGACCTGGTCGGCCAGTTCGCGGGTCGGGCACAGCACCAGCGCCTGGCAGCCGAAGTAGCGCGGGTTCAGCGGGCTGAGCAGGGCGAGGCCGAAAGCCGCGGTCTTGCCGCTGCCGGTCTTGGCCTGGGCGATCAGGTCGTGGCCCTGGAGGATCAGCGGCAGGCTCTGCGCCTGGATCGGCGTCATCTCCCGGTAACCGAGGGAGTCGAGATTGGCCAGGAGGTCCGCGGAAAGCGGCAGCGAGGAGAAAGCGGTGGAGGTCACGGGGCAGGGCTCGGCAGGCGATACGAGCGGCTAGTCTAGCAGCCTGCGGCGGCTTGCCGCGTGTGATCGCCGCCGGAGCAGCAGCGACAGGCAATGTATCTTTGGCCAGTACCGTTCGTCCGAAAAACGAAAAAAGCGCGTTTCTGTATTTTTATACAGGTTCGCTTTCCTCAGTTTTTTGTCGTAGAGTGCTGACACTGTGTTTGCATGGGTCGCCGTCGATCGTGACCTGATGCGGTCGGAAATTCCAGCCCGTCCTGCTCGACTCCTTGTAACTCCTTGCAACTCAGTTACCGGCTACGATTTCGTGGCTAAATCAATACCCATAGTTCCAAGGAGAACTTGCAATGTCCCGTCAGAACGGCACCGTTAAGTGGTTCAACGAAACCAAAGGCTACGGCTTCATTACCCCGGAAAGCGGCCCGGACGTTTTCGTTCACTTCCGTGCCATCGAAGGTAACGGCTTCAAGACCCTGGCCGAAGGCCAGAAGGTCAGCTTCGAAGTCGTACAAGGCCAGAAAGGCATGCAGGCCGAGCGCGTTCAGGTGATCAACTAAGATCCCTGGGCCCCAGCCCGAAGAACCCGGATGGAAGCATCCGGGTTTTTTATTGCCCGGAGAAAACCGTCACACTGTCTTCGCCTGCCGTTCACCCTGTCTTGACGAGTTCCCGCCCAGAGTGGCCCGGTCCCGTTCGGAGTCGTTTCGATGAAGCCTGTGCAATCCCGTCGTCTGGCCTTCGCCGCGCTGTTGTCGCTGTCGTTCTCTTCCGCGTCCTGCCATGCCGCCACCGAGCACTGGGGCTGGATCGAGCAGTCCTGGCTGATGCCCGAGCGCATGCAGGCCAAGGCCAAGCTGGATACCGGCGCGCTGACCTCGTCGCTGGACGCGAGGAATATCCATCGCTACAAGAAGGACGGCGAGCGCTGGGTGCGCTTCGATGTCGTGCTGCCCACCGCCGACAGCAAGGCGCCGGTCAGCGTGACCTTCGAGCGCAAGGTGCTGCGGCTGATCAAGGTGCGCGGCGCCGGTGGCAGCGACAGCCGTCCGGTGGTGGCGATGGACATCTGCCTGGGCGCCAAGCTGCTGCGCGAGCAGTTCTCCCTGCGCGACCGCGGCAACATGAACTATCCGGTGCTGCTCGGCCGCCGCACGCTCGAACACCTCGGCGCGGTCGACGTGTCCCGAACCTTTACCCGCAAACCTACCTGCAGCGCGCTCGCCGCTCAGTAGAAGAACCCGCGCGGCAGTCCGGCGGCCAGCGCCAGCCGGGGCAGCACGATCAGCGCCGTCATCCACAGGTTGCGCGGGCGCGCCTCGTCCTCGCGAGCCCGGCTAGAGGTCCGGGTCCTTTTCCGGATCGACCCGGCGCGGGCTGGTGCGGCCGTCCTCGCTGCCGAGCTGGAAGAAGATCGCTGCGGCCAGCATCGACATCAGGCCGACGCTGACATAGGTGGCGTGGAAGGCGCCGAGTACGGTGTCCTGCCCCGTATCCAGGTCGGTCTGGAAACCGCCCAGCAACGCCGCCGCGCAAGCCACGCCAAGGCTGATCGACAATTGCACGACCACCGACATCAGGCTGTTGCCGCTGCTGGCGTTGCTGTCCTGCAGGTCGATCAGGGTGAGGGTGTTCATCGCCGTGAATTGCAGGGAGTTCACCGCGCCGAGCAGGCTCAGGTGCAGCAGCAGCCAGACGTAGGGGGTGTCCTGGTCGACTAGGCCGAAGCCGGCGATCAGGCAGCCGAGGATCAGGGTGTTGCCGACCAGCAGCTTGCGATAGCCGAAGAAGTCCAGCAGTGGCTTGGCCATCGGCTTGGCGACCATCGCGAACAGCGCCAGCGGGATCATGGTCATGCCCGCGGTGGAGGGCGGGTAGCCCAGTCCCACCTGCAGCAACAGCGGGGTGAGGAAGGGCAGGGCGCCGCTGCCCAGGCGGGCGAACAGGTTGCCGAGGATGCCGACGGCGAAGGTCCGCGCCTTGAACAGGCTCGGCGGGAACAGCGGCTTGTCGATGCGTAGCGCGCGCAGCCAGTAGGCGGTGAGCAGGACCAGTCCGCCGATCAGCAGCAGGACCACGCGCAGGTGCGACAGGTGCAGCTCGCCGAGTCCTTCCAGGGCGATGGAGATCAGCACCATGGAGCCGCCGAAGAGCAGGAAGCCGATGCTGTCGAAACGGCTCGGCACCGGGCTGCGCAGGTCCGGCATCAGCTTCATCGCCACCAGGCAGCCGAGCAGGCCGACCGGCAGGTTGATCAGGAATATCCAGTGCCAGGAGGCGTACTCCACCAGCCAGCCGCCCAGCGTCGGTCCCGCCAGCGGGCCGAGCAGGCCGGGAATGGTGACGAAGCTGAGCACTCGCACCAAGTCCTGGCGCGGGTAGACGCGCAGGATCACCAGCCGTCCCACCGGCATCATCAGCGCGCCGCCGACGCCCTGTACGATGCGCGCGCCGACCAGCAGTTCGAGGCTCGGCGACAGCGCGCAAAGCAACGAGCCGAGGCTGAACAGCAGTACCGCGCCGAGGAACACCCGGCGCGTGCCGAAACGGTCGGCGATCCACCCCGAGGCCGGTATCAGCAGGGCCACCGTGAGCAGGTAGGCGATCACCACCGCCTGCATGCGCAGCGGGTTTTCGTTCAGCGAACTGGCCATGCTCGGCAGCGCGGTGTTGAGGATGGTGCCGTCGAGGGCTTGCATGAAGAAGGCGACGGCGACCAGCCAGGGCAGTTGGCGGGCGATGCGGGGGGTGAGCTGGAACGGCTCGCTCATGGACGGGCTCCCTCGGGCGGACAGGGCCCAAGCATAGAGAAGTTCTCGCCGCGATGGGACGGCCGGCGACCGGATCGGGGCGAACAGCGGGCATTGCGGCGGAAGTCGCGAGCCAGAGCGGTCGCCTTTCATTGTCCTGGGTCAAGCCGAAGCGCTGGCGCTCGCCGGCTGCTGTGCTAGTACTCAAGAGTCACCCCGTCAGTGGCTGCGGATGCGACGCCGGCGCTTCGTCATCGCACGGACATGTCCCGCGTTGCATGCTCGACGGCGCGTGCTTCACCGCCTTGTCGCGATGTTCTCCACGCACCGCTCGGCGACCCCGGTCGCCGCCGCCGTCGCCGAAGCCCACCTTCCGTGGAAACAGGAGCCCTCCCATGGCCCAGGAACTTTGCGCTATCTGCCACGAACGTCCCGCCGTCGCCCGCGTCAGCCTGGTACAGAACGGCCAGCGCCGCGAACTCGCCCTCTGCGAACTGCACTACCGCCAGTTGATGCGCCAGCAGCGCATGCGCTCGCCGCTGGAGTCGCTGTTCGGCGGCGGCAGCCCGTTCGACGAGATCTTCTCCGGCTTCGGCGAGCAGAGCCCGGTCACCCCGGTGCGCGCCCGCGAGCCGGAGGCGGTGGACATCGCCGAGTACTTCAGCAAGCAGACCACCGAGTACCTGCAACGCGCCGCGCAGGTCGCCGCCGAATTCGGCAAGCGCGAAGTGGACACCGAGCACCTGCTCTACGCCCTGGCCGACGCCGATGTGGTGCAGGCGGTGCTCAAGCAGTTCGGCCTGTCGCCGGCCGACCTCAAGCAGTACATCGAGGCCAACGCTGTGCGCGGCGCCAGCAAGGGCGAGGCGAGCGAGGACATGACCATCTCGCCGCGGGTGAAGAGCGCCTTGCAGCACGCCTTCGCCCTGTCCCGCGAACTCGGCCACAGCTATGTCGGCCCCGAGCACCTGTTGCTCGGCCTGGCGGCGGTGCCGGACAGCTTCGCCGGGACGCTCCTGAAGAAGTACGGCCTGACCGAGCAGGCGCTACGGCAGAAAGCGGTCAAGGTGGTCGGCAAGGGCGCCGAGGACGGCCGCGTGGACGGCCCGAGCAACACTCCGCAACTGGACAAGTTCAGCCGCGACCTGACCCGGCTGGCCCGCGAAGGCAAGCTCGATCCGGTGATCGGCCGCTCGAAGGAAGTCGAGACCACCATCGAGGTGCTCGCCCGGCGCAAGAAGAACAACCCGGTGCTGATCGGCGAGCCCGGAGTCGGCAAGACCGCCATCGTCGAAGGCCTGGCCCAGCGCATGGTCCAGGGCGAGGTGCCGGAGGTGCTGCGCGACAAGCGTCTGGTCGAACTGAACATCAACGCCATGGTCGCCGGCGCCAAGTACCGCGGCGAGTTCGAGGAACGCCTCAAGCAGGTGATGGACGAACTGCAGGCGGCGCAGAGCGAGATCATCCTGTTCATCGACGAGGTGCACACCATCGTCGGTGCCGGCCAGGGCGGCGGCGAAGGCGGGCTGGACGTGGCCAACGTGCTGAAGCCGGCGATGGCGCGCGGCGAGATGAACCTGATCGGCGCCACCACCCTCAACGAGTACCAGAAGTACATCGAGAAGGACGCCGCGCTGGAGCGGCGCTTCCAGCCGGTGTTCGTCCCCGAGCCGACGGTGGAGCAGACCATCTCCATCCTCCGTGGCCTGCGCGACAAGCTCGAAGGCCACCACAAGGTGACCATCCGCGACGAGGCCTTCGTCGCCGCCGCCGAGCTGTCCGACCGCTATATCGGCAACCGCTTCCTGCCGGACAAGGCCATCGACCTGATCGACCAGGCCGCCGCCCGCGTGCGCATCGCCAGCACCTCGCGGCCGGCCGAGATCCAGGAACTGGAGGCCGAGCTGGCGCAGCTCAAGCGCGAGCAGGACTACGCCGCCAGCCGCAAGTGGTACGACGAGGCGAAGGTCTTCGAGAAACGCATCCAGGAACGCAAGGAACACCTCGAGCAGATCACCGAGCGCTGGCAGCAGACCCAGGGGTCGAAGACCGAGGAGGTGCGGGTCGAGGACATCGCCGAGATCATCTCCAAGCTCACCGGCATCCCGGTCACCGAACTGACCGCCGAGGAGCGCGAGAAGCTCCTGCAGATGGAAGAGCGCCTGCACCAGCGGGTGATCGGCCAGCAGGAAGCGATCACCGCGGTCAGCGACGCCGTGCGCCTGGCCCGCGCCGGGCTGCGCCAGGGCAGCCGGCCGATCGCCACCTTCCTGTTCCTCGGCCCGACCGGGGTGGGCAAGACCGAGCTGGCCAAGGCCCTGGCCGAGGTGGTGTTCGGCGACGAAGACGCGATGATCCGCATCGACATGAGCGAATACATGGAGCGCCACGCGGTGTCCCGGCTGATCGGTGCGCCGCCGGGCTACGTCGGCTACGACGAGGGCGGCCAGCTCACCGAGCGGGTGCGCCGGCGGCCGTACAGCGTGATCCTGCTCGACGAGATCGAGAAGGCCCACGCCGACGTCAACAACATCCTCCTGCAGGTGTTCGACGACGGCCGCCTGACCGACGGCAAGGGGCGCGTGGTGGACTTCACCAACACCATCATCATCGCCACCAGCAACCTCGGCTCCGAGCTGATCATGAAGAACGCCCAGGCCGGCGAGTTCGCCCAGCCGCCGGAGAAGCTCAAGCGCGAACTGATGACTACCCTGCGCGGGCATTTCCGCCCGGAATTCCTCAACCGCCTCGACGAGGTGATCGTCTTCGAGTCGTTGAGCAAGGCGCAGATCGAGGACATCGTCCGCCTGCAACTGGAGCGGGTGAAGCGCGCCGCGCACGCCCAGGACATCTACCTGCACATCGACGACAGCCTGGTCGGCCACCTCGCCGAAGAGGCCTACCAGCCGGAGTTCGGCGCCCGCGAACTGAAGCGGCAGATCCGCCAGCAACTGGAGACGCGCCTGGCCACGGCGATGCTCAAGGGCGAGGTGAAGGAGGGCGAGACGGTCACCTTCTTCTACGACGCCAAGGACGGCGTCGGCTACCGCAAGGGCGCCGCGCCGAAGCCGGCGGCACGCAAGAAGTCCGGTGCCGGCGAGACACCCAAGGGCCGCGCGACGGCGGCGAGGAAGCCGGCGGCGAAGAAAGGCGCCGCCGCCAAGGGCAAGGCCGACAAGCCGAAGACCAAGTGACCCGACCAAGGTTGGGGAACAAGGCACCGGCCGGCCGGTCGAAATCTCACCCCGGCCTGCGAATGCGGCCGGGGCGTTCGATATCTCATGAGGAATTGCCGATGCGCGTCACCACCCACGCTACCCTGGCCGCGGCCCTGCTGCTCAGCGCCGCCTCCGCGTTCGCCTTCAATCTCGGGGATGCCGCCAAGGCGGTCGCCGGGGCGTCCCAGGGCGACTCCGCCCAGGTAGCCACTACCCCGCAGACCAGCGGTCTGCTCGGCGCACTCACCGGCCAGCTCGGGGTCAGCCAGGAGCAGGCGGTCGGCGGTACCGGCGCCCTGCTCGGCCTGGCCAAGAACCAGTTGGCCGGCAACGATTATTCGCAACTGGTGAAGACCATCCCCGGCCTCGACAAGCTGGCCGGCAACAACGCCCTGGCCGGTCTCGGCGGGCTCGGCAACGTGCTCGGCAAGAGCGGCGGCGACAGCAAGGGCCTCGGTTCGCTGCTCGGCAATGCGGACAGCATGGGCGACGTGAACAAGGCCTTCGGCACCCTGGGCATGGATAGCGGGATGACCGAGAAGTTCGCCCAGGTGCTGGTCGACTACTTCGGCAAGCAGGGCGCCAACAGCGAGCTGCTGGGCAGCCTGAGCAATCTCTGGGGAGTGAGCAAGGCGGGCGGCTCGTCGCTGCTCTGATCTGCCGCCAGCGGATCGGCGGATAACCGCGCTGCGGTTATTCGCCCTACGAAGTGGGTGCGGCGCCCGGATATTCGTTACCCGCCCTACGAGGCGGGTGTGCTTCGGCCGGTACTTCAGCGCAGTTGCCGCAAGCGGGCGATGCGTTCGTCCTTTTCTTCCCACATGCGCGAGACCCATTCCTGCACGTACTGGCGGAACACCGGGTCGTTCTCGTAGTCGCCCTGCCACAGGGCGGGATCGATCGGCCGGGTCTGGATGTCGACGATCACCTTCGGCACCCGTCCGCAGAGCAGGTCCCAGAATCCCGGCACCTTGTCGCTCGGGTAGACCACGGTGACGTCGAGCAGGGCGTCCAGCTGCTCGCCCAGCGCGGCGAGGACGAAGGCCACCCCGCCGGCCTTGGGCTTGAGCAGGTGGCGATAGGGCGACTGTTGGCGGGCCTTCTTCTGCTCGCTGAAGCGCGTGCCTTCCAGGTAGTTCACCACGGTCACCGGGATGCGCTTGAATTTCTCGCAGGCGGCCTTGGTGATCTCCAGGTCCTTGCCCTTGAGTTCCGGGTGCTTCTCCAGGAAGGCCTTGGAATAGCGCTTCATGAACGGATACTCCAGCGCCCACCAGGCCAGGCCGAGGAAGGGCACCCAGATCAGCTCCTTCTTGAGGAAGAACTTGAAGTACGGGGTGCGCCGGTTGAACACCTGGATCAACGCGGGGATGTCGACCCAGGACTGGTGGTTGCTCACCACCAGGTACGAGGTGTCCTGGCGCAGGTCGCCGGCGCCGCGCACGTCCCAGACCGTCGGCGTGCAGGTGGCGAAGATCCACTTGTCGATCTCCGCCCAGGTCTCGGCGATCCACATCACGCCCCTGGAGCAGAGGTCCTTCAGGCGCTGGCCGGGGAGCACCAGCTTGAGCAGTGCGATCAGCATCATCGGGCCGATCAGGATCAGCGTGTTGAGAAGCAGCAGAAGGCTGCTGGTCAGGCCGGTCAACAGTTCCCGCATGGTTGGTTTCCCTGTCCTGGGTGTGGGTCGACGCGGCCCATCATACGCATCCGCGCCGCGCCGCCCAAGCCGCCGGCGTGGCGAACGAAACCGCGCCGTGCTAGTCCTATGTGGACCTCGTATCACTTCAGGAGATGCCCGCGTGAAGCGTGCCCTTGCCTTGCTCTCGCTGTTCGCCCTGCCGGTCCTCGCCGCCGAGCCCAACCTCTACGGCCGCTACGAATGGGTCTCCCTGCCGGAGCTGGACCGCACCCTGCAGGCGAAGATGGACACCGGCGCCTACACCTCCTCGCTGTCGGCCAAGGACATCGAGCTGTTCCAGCGCGACGGCGAGGAGTGGGTGCGCTTCCGCCTGGCCACCAAGGAGGCCGACGGCTCGGTGTTCGAGCACAAGCTGGCGCGCATCGGCAAGATCAAGAACCGCGCCGACAACCGCAACGGCGAGGACGAGGATGAGGACCGCCTGAGCGAACGCCCGGTGATCGACCTGCAGGTCTGCCTGGGCGGAGCGATGAAGACCATCGAGGTCAACCTCACCGACCGCAGCGCCTTCAACTATCCGTTCCTGATGGGCACCAAGGGCTTGCGCAAATTCCACGTCGCGGTCGATCCCTCCGAGCGCTTCGTCGCCGACAAGCCCACCTGCAAGTAAGCGTCCTACGCCACCGGCGGCGCGATTGACGCGCGCGCCGGCTTGCGGCACCGTTCCGGCATTCCCGTCAGCCGCCGTCACGCCATGCCGCATATCCTGATCGTCGAAGATGAAGCCGCGATTGCCGACACCCTGCTCTACGCCCTGCAGGCCGAAGGCTTCGCCACCACCTGGGTGACCCTCGCCGGCGAGGCGCTGGTGTTGCAGGAGCGCCAGCCGGCGGACCTGCTGATCCTCGACGTCGGTCTGCCGGACATCAGCGGTTTCGAGGCCTGCAAGCGCCTGCGGCGGTTCTCCGAGGTGCCGGTGATCTTCCTCACCGCGCGCGATGCCGAGATCGACCGCGTGGTCGGCCTGGAGATCGGCGCCGACGACTACGTGGTCAAGCCGTTCAGCCCGCGCGAGGTGGCGGCGCGGGTCAAGGCCATCCTCAAGCGCATGGCGCCGCGCCCGGCGGCGCTGGAAGAGGCCGCGCCGAGCGGGCCGTTCCAGGTCGACGAGGAGCGCGTGCGGATCCACTACCGCGACACCCCGCTCAACCTCACCCGCCACGAGTTCCGCCTGTTGCAGACGCTGCTCGGGCAGCCCGAGCGGGTATTCAGCCGCGAGCAGTTGCTCGACGCCCTCGGCGTCGCCAGCGAGGCCGGCTACGAGCGCAACATCGACAGCCACATCAAGAGTCTGCGCGCCAAGCTGCGCCAGGTGAACGAACGCGGCGAAGCGATCCAGACCCATCGCGGCCTGGGCTACAGCTACAGCCCGGACCACGCCTGATGCCGCTCGGCGTTCGGATCTTCCTGGTCTACTTCCTGTTCGTCGGTCTCACCGGCTACTTCGTGCTGAGCACGGTGATGGACGAAGTGCGCCCCGGCGTGCGCCAGTCCACCGAGGAAACCCTGGTGGACACCGCCAACCTGCTCGCCGAGATCCTCCGCCAGGACGTGAAGAACGGCACCCTGGCACAGAGCGACCTGCCGGAGATGCTCGAGGACTACGGCAAGCGGGTGCCGCAGGCGGATATCTGGGGCTTGCGCAAGGAGGCGGTGAACCACCGCATCTACGTCACCGACGCCAGCGGCAAGGTGCTGCTGGACTCCGCCGGGGTGGCCGTCGGCCAGGACTATTCGCGCTGGAACGACGTCTACCTAACCCTCCGTGGCCAGTACGGCGCGCGCTCCAGCCGCGAAGACCCGGACGACCCGGATTCCTCGGTGATGTACGTGGCGGCGCCGATCAAGGATGCCGGGAAGATCATCGGGGTGGTTTCGGTGGCCAAGCCGAACAGCAGCCTGCAACCTTACATCGACCGCTCGCAGCGGCGCCTGGCCTGGCTCGGTGCCGGGCTGATCGCCCTCGGGCTGCTGGTCGGCGGCCTGCTCTCCTGGTGGCTCAGCGGCGCGCTGCGGCGCCTCACCCAGTACGCCCAGGCGGTCAGCGAGGGGCGCCGCGCCGAGCTGCCGCGCTATCGCGGCGGCGAGATGGCGCAACTGGCCGACGCGGTGGAGCGCATGCGCACGCAATTGGAGGGCAAGGACTACGTCGAGCGCTACGTGCATACCCTGACCCACGAATTGAAGAGCCCGCTGGCGGCGATCCGTGGCGCCGCCGAGTTGCTCGACGGCGAGATGCCGGCCGAACAGCGGGCGCGCTTCGTCGGCAACATCGCCGGCGAGAGCGAGCGCCTGCAACAACTGATCGAGCGCCTGCTGAGCCTGGCCCAGGTGGAGCAGCGGCAAGGCCTGGAGGAGGTCGGCAAGGTCGACCTGCGGGAGATCGCCGCGTCCCTGCTGGAAGGCCAGGCGGCGCGTATCCAGCGCCAGCGATTGCGGGTGGAGAATCGCCTGGAAGGTCCCTGCGAGGTTCGCGGCGAGCAGTTCCTGCTGCGCCAGGCGCTGGCCAACCTGCTCGACAACGCCCTCGACTTTACCCCGCCCGGCGGCATCCTTCGCCTGCTCGCCGAGGCCGACGGCGAGGGTATCGCCCTGCGCCTGTTCAACCAGGGGCCGGCGATTCCCGACTACGCCCTGGCGCGCCTCACCGAACGCTTCTACTCGCTGCCGCGCCCGGCCAGCGGGCGCAAGAGCACCGGGCTGGGACTGAACTTCGTCGCCGAGGTGGCGCAACTGCATGGCGGCCGGTTGCAGGTCGGCAATCGCGACGACGGCGTCGAGGCGCTGCTCTGGCTGCCGCGCGGCTGAGGCGTCTCCACGGAAACTCCATCGACTCTCCACACGGCGACCCGAAGCCCGCCATCGCGGCGCCGCAGACTTTCCGCCATCACCCCGACGGAGAGTCCCCCATGAACCGCACGCTGGCCTACAAGCTCGGCGCCATCGCCCTACTCATCCTGCTATTGCTGATTCCCCTGTTGATGATCGACGGCCTGATCCGCGATCGCCAGGAGGTTCGTGACGGCGTGCTGCAGGATATCGCCCGCAGCTCCAGCTACAGCCAGCGCCTCACCGGCCCGCTGCTGGTGGTGCCGTACCGCAGGACGGTGCGCGAGTGGGTCACCGAGGAGAAGACCGAGAAGCGCGTGTTGCAGGAGCGCGAGCAGCGCGGCGAGCTGTACTTCCTGCCCGACCGCTTCGCCCTCGACGGGCAGATGCGCACCGAGCTGCGCTACCGTGGCATCTACCAGGCGCGCCTGTACCACGTCGACAACAAGGTTGCCGGCTACTTCCAGGTGCCTGCGCACTATGGCATCGAAGAAGACTTGGAGGACTACCAGTTCGAAACGCCGTTCCTGGCGATGGGCATCAGCGACATCCGCGGCATCGAGAATGCCCTGCGCCTGTCCCTCAACGGTGCCAGCGTCGACTTCGAGCCGGGTAGCCGGGTCGGCCTGCTCGGCAGCGGTGTGCACGCACCGCTGCAAGGCGTCGACGGGCGCCAGGCGCAGCGCCTGGAGTACGCCTTCGACCTGTCGTTGCTCGGCAGCGAGCGGCTGGACATCGTGCCGGTGGGCCGCGACAGCCAGGTCATCCTGAAGGCCGACTGGCCGCACCCGAGCTTCGGCGGCGAGTTCCTGCCCAGCGAGCGGGAGATCACCGCCCAGGGCTTCACCGCGCGCTGGCAGACCAGCTTCTTCGCCACCAACATGGAAGAGGCGCTGCGCAGTTGCGTGGAGGAGCAGCGCTGCGACGGTTTCCAGGCGCGCGCCTTCGGCGTCGGCCTGGTCGATCCGGTGGACCAGTACCTGAAGGCCGACCGCGCGATCAAGTACGCGCTGCTGTTCATCACCCTGACCTTCGCCGGCTTCTTCCTCTTCGAGGTGCTCAAGCGCCTGGCGGTACACCCGATCCAGTACGCGCTGGTCGGCCTGGCGCTGGCGTTCTTCTACCTGCTGCTGCTGTCGCTGGCCGAGCATGTCGGCTTCGAGCTGGCCTACCTGGTCTCCGCCGGAGCCTGCGTCGGCCTGATCGGCTTCTACCTGTGCTTCGTCCTGCGCAGCGTGGCCCGAGGACTGGGCTTCAGCGCCGGCCTGGCAGGGCTGTACGGCCTGCTCTACGGCTTGCTGAGCGCGGAGGACTACGCCTTGCTGATGGGCTCGCTGCTGCTGTTCGCGGTGCTTGCCGCGGTGATGGTGCTGACCCGCCGCCTGGACTGGTACGGGGTCGGCCGCAAGGACCTCCCGGCGGTGCCCGACAGGGCCTGACGACGAGGGCGGCGGCGCCGGCCGCCGCCGATTTCCAAGGAGGAAAAGCATGCGCCTGTTCTTCGAGTTCACCCTCTGTGCCGCCCTCGGCCTGCTGGTCAGCGGCGTGATCCTGATCTTTCTGCTGTTCTTCGGCAAGTTCGGCCTGATCGAGTACTGGATCGCCAGCGGCAAGCCCCTGGCCCACGCCATGCTGGTGCTGATGCCGGACGGATTCTGGGAAGGCCTCAGCGGCATCGAGGGCGCCGCCGGCAATCCGCACGTGCGCTCCTTCCTGGAGCTTTGCATGGGGCTCGGACAGAGCGCGCTGTTGCTGGGCCTGCTGCTGTTCCGCCTGGTGTGCTGGAAATGAACGGCTATGTCGGCCTGCGCGACGACCGTCGCGACGGCGAGCGCCTGGCGGCGCGGATCGGCCTGCTGTTCCCCGGCCCCTCGGCGGCCTGGCTGCAACGCGCCGAACGTCTGCGGCGGCAGCAGGCGTCGGCGGGCCTCGGGGTCAGGCGCGGGTGGCCTGCATCGACGGGCGCTGACTGACTTCGGCGAACCAGGCGGCGAGTCGCGGGTAGCGGCCGCGCCAGTCCCACTCCGGCTGGCGCAGGTCGAGATAGCCCAGGGCGCAGGCGACGCCGATGGCGGCGATGTCGAAGCGCGCCTGCAGTTCGGCGATGCAGTCGCTCTCCAGCCATGCCAGGGACCGCGCGATCTTTTCCCGCTGTGCCTCGAGCCAGGCGTCCCAGCGCTTCTCCTCGGGGCGGACGAAGGTCTCGTAGCGGGTCAGCACCGCGGCGTCGAGGACGGCGTCCGCCAGCGAGGCGATGGTCAGGCGTCGCCAGCGGGCGCTGCCTTCGCGGGGGATCAGCGGTTCGCCGACGTGCTGCTGGTCGAAGTAGTCGCAGATCACCCGGCTGTCGTGCAGCACCTGGCCGTCCGGCAGGCGCAGGGCGGGAATCTTGCCGGCCGGGTTGCTGGCGTTGAGCTGCCGGATGGGCGCGACCGGCGTCGGCGTGACTTCCTCGAGCGCCACGCGCTCGCGTTGGCCGGTTTCGTGGAGCAGGACCAGGACCTTGCGCACGAAGGGCGAGGCGGCTGCGTAGAACAGCGTATGGGTAGCGCTCATGCGGGCTCCTTGGAAGGATCAGTCGCGGACGACGCGCAGACGATCGGCGGCAGGCTCGGCGCTCCAGGTTTCTCCGGGGCGACCGCCGAGCAGGGCGTTGCCGGGCGCCGGCCGGTCGCTGGGCAGGACGCGGAATGTCGCCTGCTCACTGTCGAAACGCAAGAGCGCCCCGCTGGCGGCGTCGTGCAGCCAGACACGGTCCATGGCGTCGACCCGCAGGCTGTCCGGGCGGGCCTGGCTGTCCGGCAGCGGCCAGCTCTGCCACGAGGCATCGCTGGGATCGTAGCGGTACAGCCGGGCGCCACCGCTGTCGCTGGCCCAGAGCCTGCCGATGGAGTCGGCGCCGATCCCGCGCAAGGCCTTCGTGCCTTCAGGCGCGGGCAACCGCTCGGCGCTGCCGTCGAGCGGATCGACATGCACCAGCGCGTCGTCCTGCGCGTACCAGACCTCGCCGTCCGGGGTGACGCAGATGCCGTTCGCCGCCTTGCCCTGGGGCGAGGGCCAGACCTCCACCAGGCGCCTGGCTGGGTCGAGGCGACCGTGGAAGCCGCGGCTGCCGGTGAACCAGAGGCGCCCGTCGTCGTCGAATACCGCGGACTCGAGCCCGGCCGGCGCGGCCTTGGCCGGTAGCGGGAAACGTTCGCTGCCCAGGCGCTCGCCGCCGATGCGAAGGATGGCGTTGAGGCCACTGTCGAGCACCCAGGCGTTGCCGCTCTCGTCGCTGACGATGGCTCGCGGCCGCGCGCCTTCGCCGAGCGGCACCTGCACGCTCTCGCCACTGGTCGGGTCGAGGCGCCCCAGCGAATGCCCGCCGTCCGCGCCGTACCAGACCGCACCCTGTGCACTGGGCGCGACCGCGTAGGGCGCGGAGCCCTTGTCCAGCGGGTAGTACTGTTCGCCGGCCAGGGCGGCGCCGGTCGACGACAGGGCCAGGAGCAGGCCCAGCAGCGGGTAGGGCAGGTGACGCATACGGTTCTCCCGGAACGACGAGCGGAACGTGGAAAGGCTCTGTCTTGCTATTCTGGCAGCGCATTGAGCATAGGAGGAACTGCGAATGGCCACAGTGGAAATACTCGGGGCGGAATGCCGCGCGGGGGGCGCGGTGAACGACGATGCGCTGGGCTGCACGGCGCAGGCCGCCTGGGTGATCGACGGTGCCACCAGCATCGGTCGCAGCGTGCTGGGCGTGGAAAGCGACGCGCGCTGGCTGGCCCAGGCGGTGGACCGGCACCTGCGGTTGCTGCTGGAAGTCGAGCCCGAGCAATCCAGCGAGACCCTGCTGCGGCGCCTGCTCAACGATATCCAGGGCGACTTCCGCGCCCAGAGCGGCCGCGACTGGCACGACCTCGAAGACATGCCGGCGGCCTGCCTGAGCCTGCTGCGGATTCGCGGCGGAGAAATCGAACTGCTCAACATCGGCGACAGCCGGATTCTCGTCGAAGGCGCCGACGGCCAGGTACGCAGCTTCGGCGATTCGGCCCTGTACGAACTGGACCGGCAATCCCTGGCGCATTTCTGCCGGATGCGCGAGGAACATCCGCAGTGGGATCACGCCGAACTGTTCAAGGCCAGCCGCCCGCGCGTGCGGCAGAACCGCCTGCTGATGAACAAGCCCGAGGGCTACTGGGCGCTGGACATCAGCGACCGCTGGCTCGGCCAGGTGCAGCGCGAGACCTTGCCGCTCGCCGCGTTGCGTTCCTTCGTGCTGATGACCGACGGCTTCGACCGGCTGGTCGAGCCTTTCCGCCGCTATACCGACGAACAGTTGCTGCGGCGCCTCGAGGACGTCGGAGTGAGCGCCATGCTCGACGAGTTGCGCGAGATCGAACAGGGCGACGACCAGGCCCTGGCTTTCCCGCGTTTCAAGATCCACGACGACGCCAGCGCGCTGTGGGGTCGGATCGCGGGGTGAACGACGATCTCCGGCGCCCGGAATGCAGGTCCTCCCCGATGCGCCGGCTACCGATATCCCGGCCCTCTCCCACAGGCGGGAGGAGGGCATCCGGTGCCCGGAAGGTACGTTCTGCGGTAGGGCGGATAACCGCGAAGCGGTTATCCGCCGTTGCGCACCTGTGACGCGTCGCTCACCACTTGTAGCTGACGCTGCCCACCACGCTGCGCTGGTCGCCGTAGTAGCAGTAGTAGCCGTCGCAGGACGCCAGGTAGTCCTTGTTGAACAGATTGTTGGCATTGACCGCCACGCTGACGCCTTTCAGGCTGCCGTTCAATTGGCCCAGGTCGTAGCGCACGGCGGCGTCGTACAGGGTGTACGAGCCGGCGTAGCCGTCGTAGGTGTTGGCCTGGTCGCCGTAGGTCGAGCCTACGTAGCGGGCGCCGGCACCCACGCTGAAACCGTTCAGCGCACCCTCGTGCCAGGTGTAGTCGGCCCATAGCGAGGCCTGGTTGCGCGGCGCCTGTTGCAGGCGGTTGCCTGCGTACTGGCCTTTTTTCACTTCGGTGTCGGCGTAGCTATAGGCGCCGATCAACTTCAGGTTGTCGGTGACGTTGCTGGTGGCTTCCAGCTCTATCCCGGAGACCTTCACTTCGCCCGTCTGCGAAGTGACCGGCGTGCCGCCTATGTTCTGCGACACGCTGACGTTCTCCTGGCGCAGGTCATAGACCGCGGCGGTGAACAGCGAGTCGGAGCCCACCGGCTGGTACTTCACACCGATTTCCCATTGCTTGCCTTCGGTCGGCTTCAGCGAACTGGTGCTGTTCATATCGGCGCCAGTGGTGGGCTGGAACGACTCCGCATAGGAGATGTAGGGCGCCACGCCATTGTCGAAGATGTAGCTGAGCGCCGCGTTGCCGCTGAACTTCTTGTCGCGGCTGGTATTGGTGGCGTCGCCCTTGTTGTAGAAGGTGGCCCCGGTGTGCACCCAGTCCTCGCGACCGCCGAGGGTCAGGCGCCAGTTGTCGAGGGCGATCTGGTCCTGGACGTAGAGGCCGGTCTGGTAGGTCTTCTGCTTGTAGTCGTAGAAGGCCGTCGAACGATCCGGTTTGACGATCGGCTGGCCGTAGATCGGGTTGTTGACGTTGCTCGGCGGCGCGCTGCCAAAGATTGATGTGTATTGATTGTCGGTGCGGTTGTGATCCAGGCCTAGCAGCAGGGTGTGGCGCAGGGCGCCTGTTTCGAAGTCGGCCTGGAAGTTGTTATCTACTACGAACTGACTGACGTCTTCATCCACCGAGGTGGTGCTGCGTTCCAGTGTGCCGTCGGCATGAGCTGTGCCCGCTGTAACCGCCTGGAACGACAGGTCGTTGCGCAGGTAACGCAGGTTCTGGCGGAACTGCCAGACATCGTTGATCCGCCGCTCGAAGGCGTAGCCCAGCCAGTAGTAGGTGCGGTCGTAGTATTCCCAGTCCGGGTCGCCGAGGTTCTTGTGGTGGGAAACCTTGCCGAACGGCGCGTCGTACTTGGTTCCGCGCAGCGGCAGGAACTGGCTGGTGATGCCGGTATCGTCGCGGTTGAACTGGCCGAGGAAGGTCAGCCTGGTGTCGTCGTCGATGTTCCAGGTCAGGCTCGGGGCGATGTTGTAGCGCTTGTCGTCGATATGGTCGACCTGGGTGTTGCTGTCGCGCACCACGCCGGAGATGCGATAGAGAAAGCGTCCCTCGTCGTCGAGCGGGCCGGTGCTGTCGAAGCTGACCTGCTTGTGGTTGTAGTTGCCGACCTCGGCCTTCACCTCGTGACTGGTGACGTTCTGCGGACGCAGGCTGACCATGTCGAGCATGCCGCCGGGCGGGGTCTGGCCGTAGACCGAGGAGGCCGGGCCGCGCAACAGGGCGACACGCTCCAGGTTCCAGGTTTCCAGCTTCGGGTTGTTGTAGACGCCGACCGCCATCGGCAGGCCGTCGAGGAACTGGGTCGGCTTGAAGCCGCGCACCTTCAACCAGTCGGAGCGGGTGTCGCTGCCGAAGCTGCTGGCGACGACGCCGGGCATGTAGCGCACCGCGTCGTCGAGGTTGTGCACGGCGCGGTCGGTCATCTGCTGGCGGGTCGCCACCGAGATCGAGCGCGGGGTCTCGAGGATCGGCGTATCGGTCTTGGTCCCGGTCATGCTGCGCTTGGCCACGTAGCCGCTGGTCGGCCCCAGTGGGTCTTCCTCGGCGCCGCTGACCGTCATCGCCTGCAACGACAGGGTGTCTTCCGGCACCTTGCGCAGGCTGTAGGTGCCGCCGGCATTTTCCACCAGCTCCAGGCCGCTGCCCTTGAGCGCTTCGCGCAATGCGCCGGGCGCGTCGAAGCGACCTTGTACGGCGTGGGCGCTGCGTCCTTCGGCGAGCGCCGGGTCCAGGGTGAGGACCAGGCCGGCCTGGGCCGCGATGCGGTTCAGGGTGCCTGCCAGCGGCCCGGCGGCGATGCGGTAGTCGCGCACGCTGGCCTGTTCGGCCGGGGCGGCGTGGAGGAACGGTGCGGGAACGGCGAGGGCGATGGCGAGGGCGAGCAGGCCGGGACGGAACGTCGGGCGGGGCATGTGCGGGGCTCCTGGATGGAAACGAGTCTCAATGCCTCCTTGCCGGACGAGTCGGAAAAAGTGATAGGGCCGGCGGGAAAAATTTTTCGCCGGCCCGTTCGGTTCAGCGTGGCACCACTTCGAACCACCAGGCGTTGTGCCTCACGCTGCGCACCGGCAGGCTCGGCTCCAAAGCCTGAAGGGCGAGGCGGGTGTCCTTCAGCGGGAAACTGCCGGTGACGCGCAGGTCGGCGATGCTCGGGTCGACCCGCAGCAGCGCCGGCGAATAGCGCCCCAGTTCCGCCACCAGGTCGGCCAGCCGGGCGTTCTCCACCACCAGCATGCCTTGTGCCCAGGCGCCGGCCAGGGCCGGGGCCGCTTCGCTGGCCCGCAGGCCTTGCGGCAGGATCAGCACCTGCTGGCCTTCCTTGATCACACGCTCTTCGCTGAGCGTTTCCGCGCGCGCGGCCACCGCCGACTGCAACACGGTGAGGCGCGTGCCGGGTTCCTCGCGGCGCACCAGGAAGCGCGTGCCGAGGGCGCGCATGTCGCCATCGGCGCTGCTGACCACGAAGGGGCGCGGGTCGCCATGGGCGGTTTCCACCAGGATCTCGCCGGCCAGTAGCACGACCTGGCGGCGTTCGCCGTCGAAGCGGACGTCGATGGCGCTGCGGCTGTTCAGGCGCACATGGGTGGCATCCGGGAGGGTCAGCTCGCGCTGCTCGCCGGTGGCGCTGTAGGCATCGGCCAGCAGGTAGCGGACCGGGACGTAGCGGTTGGCCACGCCGAGCCCGACGCCCAGCGCCAGCACTAGCCCCAGGGCGCTGCCGCCGAGCCGGCGCAGGCGGCGCTTGAAGCGTGCGTTGCCGGACAGCAGGGCGTTGCGTGCCGGCCCGTTGGCGGCTCTCGCCAGGTGCCGGTCGAGGCCGCCGAGCTGTTCCCAGGCGCGTTCGTGTTCGGGATGCGCCGCGTACCAGCGGTGGAAGGCGCGGTGATCGTCGGGATGGGCTTCGCCGGAGTCGAGCAGCAATTGCCAGGCGATGGCTTCGTCGAGCACCCGCGCGCGTACCGGCGAATGACGATCGTCGGCGCTCACCGGGGCTCTCCGTAGAGGGCGATGTAGCACTGGCGCAGGCCCTGGGCCAGGTATTGGCGCACGCGCGGCACCGAGACTCCGAGACGCTCGGCGATCTCCGCGTGGGGCATGCCGTCCAGGCGGCTATAGAGAAACGCGCTGCGCGCCTTCAGCGACAGCGTGCCAAGCAGGCGATCGATCTCGCGGAGGTCCTCGAGAATCAGGTACTGCTCTTCGGCCGAAGGCTGCTCCGCTTCCGGAACCAGCGCCAGTTCGGCGAGATAGGCCTGCTCAAGGGCGGCGCGGCGGAAGTGGTCGATCATCAGGCCGCGCGCCACCTTCGCCAGGAACGCGCGCGGTTCGCGCAGGCCGGGCAGCTCCGGGCGGCCGAGGAGGCGAACGAAGGTGTCCTGGCTGAGGTCTTCGGCGCGCTGGCGGCAGCCGAGGTTGCGGTTCAGCCAGGCAAGCAGCCAGCCGCGGTGGTCCCGGTACAGGCTACCCACGAATTCGCTGTTGCTGACGTCACCCGCCGACACGGCCGCTCCCCATCCCGAAACGGGATTGAATGGAAAAACGAGAATTATTCGCAAATGATCGCAAAGTGCGACTATCCCTGCAATTGGCGTCCGTCGGGAAGCCACTTGAGTCGCCCCGCCGGTTTGCCGGAGGATCGGCGTTCCCATAACAAGAACAGGAGTCTCGCCGTGGCCGAACCTTTGCTGATCATCGGTTCCTATCTGTCCCCCTATGTGCGCAAGGTGCTGGTGCTGCTGGAGCTGAAAGGCATCGCCTACCGCATCGACCCCATCGTGCCGTTCTTCGGCGACGAGGCCTTCGAGCGCCTCAGTCCGTTGCGCCAGATTCCGGTGCTGGTGGACGGCGACTTCGTCCTCAACGATTCCAGCGTGATCTGCCAGTACCTGGAGGAGCGCTACCCGCAGCCGAGCCTGTATCCCGCCGACATCGGCCAGCGCGCCCAGGCTCGCTGGCTGGAGGAATACGCCGATTCGCGGCTGGGCCAGGTGATCATCTGGCAGTTGTTCCACCAGTTGGTGATCAACCGTGGCATCTGGCACCGCGAACCCGACCAGGCGATCCTGCAACGCACCTACGACGAAGACCTGCCATCGATCTGCAACTACCTGGAAGGGCGGGTCCCGCCAAGCGGCTGGCTGTGCGGCGAGCTATCCATCGCCGATGTCGCCGTCGCCTGCCTGTTCCGCAATGCCCAGTTGGCGCGCTACCAGGTCGACGGCGAGCGCTGGCCGCGCCTGGCGCGCCTGTTGGCTGACGCTTTCGCCCTGCCGGCCTTCCAGCATCTGGCGCGTTTCGAGAAGGCCACCGCGCAGACCCCGGTCGCCGAACAGCGCCAGGCGCTGCGCGAGGCCGGTGCGCCGCTCAGCGCGACCAGCCACGCCCGCGAGCGGCCGGTGCGCGGTCCGATGAGCCGCTGAGAGGGAGTGCGGGCGGCGCCCAGGGCGCCGTCCTGATGAAGCGCCATTCAGCGCCTGGATAAGACCTTCGCGGCGCTGGTGGATCCAGCGTCCGGGCATATTTTATATAGACCAGTCTATATAAAACGGAGGCCGCACCGTGATGAACGTCCCCGAAGGGTTCCAGCCGCTGTTCCGCAGCAGTCCGTTGCTCGACCTGCTCGGTCCTTTCTTCTGCCGGCACGACGCCCAGCGCCAGTTGGTGGTGGCGCTGCGCATCGACGAAAAGCACTGCAACCACGGTGGCACCGCCCACGGCGGCCTGCTCTCGACCCTGGCCGACGTTGGCCTCGGCTACGCCATGGCGTTCTCCCGCGAACCGCCGCAGCCGATGGTCACCGTCGGCCTGCGCCTGGACTTCTGCGGGGTCGCGCGGGTCGGCGACTGGCTGGAGGTGCATACCCGGGTCGACAAGCTCGGCCAGCGCATGGCCTTCGCCTCGGCCCGGCTGCACAGCGGCGAGCGCCTGGTGGCCAGCGCCAGCGGCGTGTTTCATCTGCCCTGAGGCTCGGGCATGCTTGCCCGGTCGTCTGCCGTGAGTTGGGGAGTCAGGTTTGCCGAAGAAGTCCAATGCCGCCGAACGGATCGTCCATGCCACCGCCTCGCTGCTGGCCAGCCGCGGGTATTTCGGCACCGGGCTGAGCGACATCATCGCTCGCGCCGAGGCGCCGAAAGGCTCGCTCTATCACTATTTCCCCGAGGGCAAGCCGCAGATCGCCAGCGCCGCGATCGGCTTCGTCGCCGACGAGGTGGCATCCTTCCTCGACCGCGCCGGGACCCAGGCCCCCCATGCGCGCAACGTCCTCCGCCAGTTCACCGCGACCCTGCGTGGCTGGCTGGAGCATTCGCGTTTCGAAGAGGCCTGTCCGGTGCTTTCCACCAGCCTGAGCATCGACGCCGAGCTGGCCCCGGTGCACGCTGAATGCCGCCGGGCGCTCCGCGCCTGGCACGCCAGCATCGAGCGTGCGTTGCGCGCCGACGGACTGGCGGAAAAGCTCGCCGCCTCGCGCGCCTGGCTGATCCTCGCGGCGCTGGAGGGGGCGGTCGCGGTGGCCCGCGTCGAGCGGTCGTTCCAGGCGCTGGATGCGATCGAGGAAGAATTGCAGGCGCTACTGCCGGCCTAGGCGGGTGTCGCGCCCAGGCCGGCCAGGTATCCTTCAGTGCTGCACGCTGTCCACCGCGATCGCTTCGCCGGAAACTTCGCGGTAGGCCGTGCGGCGCTTGGCCAGGGCATAGTGGATCAGGCCGGCCAGGCCGGCGCCGAAGAACCAGGAGAACGGCGATAGCTCGGCGAATGCCGGCAACAATGCCAGCAGGGTGGAGATGATCGCCGCCGGGACGAACGCGGCGATGGCCCGCGGGTTCACCCCTCGCGCGTAGTGATAGGCGCCGGCGCGGCTTTCGGTGTACAGCTCCGGCAGGTTCACCCGGCCTTTCCGCACCAGGTAGTAGTCGACCATGATGATCCCGTACAGCGGGCCGAGCAGCGCGCCGAGGCCGCCGAGGAAGTAGAGGATCACCCCGGGGCTGTTGTACAGGTGCCAGGGCAGGATCAGCACTGCGATGGTCGCGCTGATCAGCCCGGCGCGGCGGAAGTTCAGCAGGTTCGGCGCCAGGTTGGTGAGTACGTAGGCCGGGGCGACGAAGTTGGCCATGATGTTCACCGCCACGGTGACGATCAGCAGCGCCAGGCTGGCCAGCACCAGGAAGAGGGTGTCGGGGATCGCGGCGACGATGTCGGTGGGGCTCTGGATGAGCTGGCCGTCGATCCTGAACTGGGCGCCGGCGAGGACCACCGCGAACAGGCCGAACAGCAGGATGTTCACCGGCAGCCCCCAGAAGTTGCCGACGCTGATGGTGCGCCGGTCCGGGCAGCCGCGGGCGAAGTCGCAGAAGTTCAGGATCATGGTGCCGTACAGGGTCACCCAGAACGCCGCGCCGCCGAAGATCTTCAACCACATCTGCGAACCGCTCATGGGTTCGCCGCTTGACCAGGCGATGGAGGCGCCGGCGCGCAGGTACATCCAGGCGGCGAGGGCGGCGACGGTGAGCAGGATCACCGGTCCGGCGAAGGATTCGTAGCGACGCACCATCTCCATGCCGTAGGCGAAGATCAGCAGTTGCACGCACCAGATGGCGACGAAGGTCGCCCAGCCCAGGCTCGACAGCCCGAGGATGGCGTCCTGGTCGTAGGCTGCGAGCCCCGGCCAGATCGCCGTCAGCAGCACGCGCAGGACGATGGAGGCGAGATAGGTCTGGATGCCGAACCAGGCGATGGCGATCACCGCGCGGATCAGCGCGGGGAGTTGCGCGCCGTGGATGCCGAAGGCGATGCGGCACATCACCGGGTAGGGCAGCCCGGTCTTCTGGCCCATGTAGCCGGACAGGTTCATCAGCCCGTAAACCATCAGCGCGCCCAGGGCCAGCGCGGCGAGGATCTGCGCACCGCTCATGCCGAGGGCGAAGAGGCCGATGGCGAAGGAGTAGTTGGCGATGTTGTGCACATCGTTGGTCCACAGCGCGAACAGGCTGTAGCGTCCCCAGCGGCGCCCTTCGGCCTTGGTCGGGGCGAGATCGGCGCTGTACAGGCGCGGGCTCAGCGGCGGCAGTTCGGTGCCGGCGTGATGGCTGGCGCGGGGCAGGCAATCGAGACTGGCGGGAGTGCCCAGGTCCAGGCGCGCCGCCGAGAACTCCGCTGCGCGCAGCCCGGCGCGTGGCAGGCAGTCGAGACTGGCCGGAGTGCCCAGGTCGAGCAGTGAGGCGGAGAACTCCGCGCTCCGCTGACCGGCGCGCGGCAGGCTGTCGAGGCTTTCCAGGGTGCCGAGGTCGAGCAGCGAGGGAGAAAACTCGCGGGGCGAGGCGGGCGGCTTCGGGGTGCTGGACATGGCGGTCTCCTCCGGCAGTCGGAAGAACTCGGCGCGAGGTCGGGTTCGTCTATTATTTTTGTATACAAGAATTTCGAAGATTTAAGCCAGTTATGTGCCAACCGATCCTCCACCGATTTTTCCGTGTTCTGCGGAAACCGGCCTTTCACCGGCAAGCCCCTGAAACCGCTTGGGAAAAAGCTGTCGCCTCGATCAGGTAAGAATTTCGAACCGATTCATGGGCTTATGCGGACGGACGAGGGAAAGGGGAAAAAAGCGTGGCGCCAGGAGAGCGTATTGGGAAAATTGTGCACAATAATTGTGCCCAGTGTTACCGCCGCGCCCGTCGACGGTGCGCGGCGCGAAGCTCAGCCCGTCCGGAAAATATCCAGGCCCTTCAACTGCCCGATCATCCACGCATGGGCATCACGCCCGACATGCTGGACGTGGCTGTAGAGCCGCAGCACGTAGGGCGGAATGTCGAACGGCGCGGGATACAGGGCGAGGCCGGCGGCTTCCGCCAGTGCCTGTGCGGCATGTCGGGGAGCGGTGAGCAGGAAATCGGTGGAGCCTGCCAGGAACAGCGCCGCCAGCACCGTCGGCAGTTGCACCGCCACTTCGCGACGCAGGCCGGAGCGGGCCAGCAGCCGGTCGATCACCCCACTGTCCTCGTTCCACGGCGTCACCACCGCATGCCGTTCGGCCAGGTAGCCCTCCAGCGTCGGCGCCCCGGCGAGGCGCGGGTGGTCGCGCCGCGCTACCACCACGTAGCGGTCGGCGAACCAGTCATGGGCCTGGATGCCTTCGGGCAGGCGCTCGTGTTCCTCGTCGTAGCCGAGGGCGAAATCGATCCGCCCGCTGGCCAGGGCCTCCACCGACAACTTGCGTTCCGCGTTGACCAGGCGCAGGCGCACTCCGGGCGCGCTGTGCTGCAGGCGGTTCATCAGCGGCGGAAGCAGGGCGAAGGCGGTGTAGTCGGTGGCGGCGAAGACGAAGGTACGCTGGCTCTGTCCCGGTACGAACGGCCGCCACTCTTCCAGCCCCTCGCCGAGGGCGCGCAGGGCGGCGGCCACCGCAGCGGCCAGGTGCTCGGCACGCTGGGTCGGCTGCATGCGATTGCCCTGGCGCAGGAACAGTTCGTCGTCCAGCCCCTGGCGCAGACGCCCCAGCGCATGGCTGAAGGCCGAGGCGCTGATCGCCAGTTCGCTGGCTGCGGTGCCGACGTTGCGGTGGCGATACAGGGCGTCGAAGACAAGCAGGAGGTTGAGATCGAGACGGCGCAGCAGGGGATGCATGTTATTCAGTTGCCGATGAGAAGAATGCACTTCATGCATCTTAGCAGGCGCACTAGGATGGCCGGATCCCCCACCGGAAGGTTGCCCATGACTCTCGAAATCCGTCCCGCCGTACCGGCCGACGCCGAACAGATCCTTGCCTTCATCATCGAACTGGCCGACTACGAGCGCGCCCGCCACGAGGTGGTCACCGATGTCGAAGGCATCCGCCGCAGCCTGTTCGCCGAAGGCTCGCCGACCCGCGCGCTGATGTGCCTGAGCGAAGGCCGGCCGATCGGCTATGCGGTGTATTTCTACAGCTACTCGACCTGGCTGGGGCGCAACGGCATCTACCTCGAAGACCTCTACGTCACCCCTGAGTACCGTGGCGTCGGCGCCGGTCGCCGGCTGCTCCGCGAGCTGGCCCGCGAGGCCGTGGCCAACGACTGCGGACGCCTGGAGTGGAGCGTGCTGGACTGGAACCAGCCGGCCATCGACTTCTACCGCTCCATCGGCGCGCTGCCGCAGGACGAGTGGGTGCGCTACCGGCTGGATGGCGAGGCGTTGCGCAAGATGGCGGAGTAGCTGGCGGCAAGCCGGCGTTGATGCCGGGGGAGTGTGTGGGGGTAGGACGAATAGCGCCTGGCGATATCCGCCAGTTTCTCACCGAGGACGCCTGGCGCCCTCCGCCCTGTCGCCGCTTTTCCCCCGCAACGTCGTAGCGTTGTCCCGCAGGAACGCCCACAGGCGTTCCGCTACCGGGCCCTGCGCGCGATCGCGCCGGCGCGCCGCCACCACCTCTTCGCTGCGTCCTGGCAGATGCGGCCCGGCCAGGGCGAGCAGGCGGCCGTCGGCCAGTTCCTCGTCGACCAGGAAGTCCGGCAGGTGCCCCCAGCCGAGGCCCTGGAGGATCATCTCTTTCTTCGTTCGCTGGTCCGGCACGCTGCACTGTCGCGCGCCGGCGAGCATGAAATAGTCCGTCGGCGGCGAATGGCGGGCGCTGTCGCGCATCACGCACTGGGCGAAGGGGCGCAGTTGTTCCGGGCGCACCGGTCGCGGCGGAGGATCGCCGAGCAGGCCCGGTGCGATGACCGGGACCAGCCCGACCCTGCACAGGTCGAGCCATTCCAGGCGTGGGTCGGACTTGTCCACGCGATGCAGGATCAGGTCGGCCTCGCCGTCCAGCAGGCGCTCCAGCGGGCCGCTGACGGTTTCGAACAGCAATTGCAGGCGGGTCTGCGGCTGGCTGCCGAAGAACCCTGCGAGCAGCGCCAGGGCCGGGCGCGGCGGGCAGAGGTCGCCCAGTACCACGCGCAGCTCGCTTTCCTCGCCCTGGGCCAGGTGCGCGGCGTGGCCCCGCAGCCCTTCCAGTTCGTAGAGCAGGGCCTGGGCACGCTGGTGGAAGGCGCGACCGGCGGCGGTCAGGCCGACCCGGTAGCCGCCTCGTTCCAGCAGCACCAGGCCGAGCTGGCGCTCCAGCCTGGCAACGGCGGCGAACACCGCCGGATGGGAGCGGTGCAGGCGCTGTGCGGCGGCCTGGAAGCCGCCGGCGTCGACCACTGCGTCGAAGCATTGGAGGTCGTGGAGGGTGAAATCGTGCATGTCAGCTTCCCTGACAGAGTCGTTCCATTCTTTGTAGTTTTTCCCAGGGGCCGTCGCAACTAGCCTGGCGTGCATGGCAATCACCCTGACCCCGGAGGCTCCCATGGGCAACCTGTCTTTTCTCGCTACCAGCGATGGCGCCAGCCTCGCCTATCGCCTGGACGGTGCGGCGGAGAAACCGCTGCTGGCGCTCTCCAACTCCATCGGTACCACCCTGCACATGTGGGATGCACAACTCCCGGCACTGACCCGGCACTTCCGCGTCCTGCGCTACGACGCCCGTGGCCATGGCGCCTCCAGCGTGCCGCCGGGGCCCTACACCCTGGCCCGGCTGGGCGAGGACGTACTGGAGCTGCTCGACGCGCTGGAGGTACGGCGCGCGCATTTCCTAGGCCTGTCCCTGGGCGGGATCGTCGGCCAGTGGCTGGCGCTGCATGCGCCGCAGCGGATCGAGCGGCTGGTGCTGGCCAACACCTCGGCCTGGCTTGGCCCGGCGGCGCAGTGGGACGAGCGCATCGCCGCGGTGCTGCAGGCCGAGGACATGAGCGATACCGCCGCGGGCTTCCTCGGCAACTGGTTTCCGCCGGCGCTGCTGGAGCGCGCCGAGCCCGTCGTCGAGCGCTTCCGGGCGATGCTCATGGCCACCAACCGGCACGGCCTGGCCGGCTCCTTCGCGGCGGTGCGCGATACCGACCTGCGCGCGCAACTGGCGCGGATCGAGCGGCCGACCCTGGTGATCGCAGGGGCGTACGACACGGTCACCGCCGCCAGCCACGGCGAGCTGATCGCCACGTCGATTGCCGGGGCCAGGCTGGTTACGCTGCCGGCGGTGCATCTGTCGAACGTCGAGTTCCCGCAGGCGTTCGAAGGCGCGGTGCTGAGCTTTCTCGGCGCAGCCTGATTAGGCTATCGTCGCTCCTTTTCCCTCGGCGCAGGAGCCGACATGAACGAGCCGGGCAGTTTCATCTGGACGTGGTACGGGCAGGATGAGCATCGATGGGTCCTGCTCAGCGCAGAGGCGTTCCTGGCGCTCGATTTCCTGGCTCTTGACGGTGCCATGCAGAGAGAGACCATCGGCAGTTGCCCGGGCTGCTCTACCTGGTCGGAGAAGATCGTGCCGTTGCACGAGTGGCTCGAAGGCTGTCCGGGTCACCAGGCCGGGAATTTTCGCGATGCCTTGAGGCGTGTCTGGGCGCTGTGCAACGAGCTGCCCGAGGAAGCGCTGGGCTGCTTCGACTTCGACATCTATGCCCACCCCGGATGGCAGGCGGTACGTCGAGAGGCCCGGGAGGCGCTGCGGCAGAACGGTTGGGACAGCATCCGTAGCCACGCCGAGGAGCTGCGCGACGACTGTTGGGAGCGTGTGCATGGCTACCCGAAGAAATGAGAAAGCCGCCCCTCGGGGCGGCTTTTCGTTGCGCTGCGGCGAACGGCCTACAGCCCGTTCTTCGCCTTGAACTCACGGCGGCGGCGATGCAGGACCGGCTCGGTATAGCCGTTCGGCTGCCGGGTGCCTTCCACCACCAGCTCCAGGGCGGCCTGGAACGCGACGTTGTCGTCGAAGTTCGGCGCCATCGGCCGGTAGGACGGGTCGCTGGCGTTCTGCCGGTCGACCACCACGGCCATGCGCTTGAGGCTCTCGACCACCTGCTCCTGGCTGATCACGCCGTGACGCAGCCAGTTGGCCAGCAGCTGGCTGGAGATGCGCAGGGTGGCGCGGTCTTCCATCAGACCGACGTCGTTGATGTCCGGCACCTTGGAGCAGCCGACGCCCTGGTCGATCCAGCGGACGACATAGCCGAGGATGCCCTGGGCGTTGTTGTCCACCTCGTTCTTGATCTCTTCCGCGGTCCAGTTGGTGTTCGGCGCCAGCGGAATGGTCAGGATGTCGTCCACCGAGGCCGGGGTGCGCTTGGCCAGCTCGGCCTGGCGGGCGAACACGTCGACCTTGTGGTAATGCAGGGCGTGCAGGGTCGCGGCGGTCGGCGACGGGACCCAGGCGGTGTTGGCGCCGGCCAGCGGATGGCCGATCTTCTGCTCGAGCATGGCGGCCATCAGGTCGGGCATGGCCCACATGCCCTTGCCGATCTGCGCCTTGCCTTGCAGGCCGGTGGCCAGGCCGACGTCGACGTTGTTGTTCTCGTAGGCGCCGATCCACTTCTCCGACTTCATGGCGCCCTTGCGCACCACGGCGCCGGCTTCCATGGAGGTGTGGATCTCGTCGCCGGTGCGGTCGAGGAAGCCGGTGTTGATGAACACCACGCGATCCTTGGCCGCCTTGATGCAGGCCTTCAGGTTCACGGTGGTGCGGCGCTCCTCGTCCATGATGCCGACCTTCAGGGTGTTGCGCGGCAGGCCGAGGACGTCCTCGACGCGGCCGAACAGCTCGTTGGTGAAGGCGGCTTCTTCCGGACCGTGCATCTTCGGCTTGACGATATACACGCTGCCGGTGCGGCTGTTCTTGCGGCTGGTGTTGCCGTTCAGGTCATGAATGGCGATCAGGCTGGTGAACAGACCGTCCTGGATGCCTTCCGGCACTTCGTTGCCGTCCTTGTCGAGGATCGCATCGTTGGTCATCAAGTGGCCGACGTTGCGCACGAACAGCAGCGAGCGGCCGTGCAGGGTCAGTTCGGAACCGTCGGCCCTGGTGTAGACGCGGTCCGGGTTCATGGTGCGGGTGAAGGTGCTGCCGCCCTTGCTGACTTCCTCGGCCAGGTCGCCTTTCATCAGGCCCAGCCAGTTGCGGTAGATCACTACCTTGTCGTCGGCGTCGACCGCGGCGACCGAGTCCTCGCAGTCCATGATGGTGGTGAGGGCGGCTTCCATCAGCACGTCCTTCACGCCTGCGGCATCGGTCTGGCCGACCGGGCTGCTCGGGTCGATCTGGATTTCGAAGTGCAGGCCGTTGTGCTTGAGCAGTACCGCTTGCGGCTTGGCGGCGTCGCCCTGGAAGGCAAGGAACTGGCCAGCGTTCTTCAGGCCGGTTTCGCTGCCGTTCTTCAGCGCGACGACCAGCGCGCCGTTCTTCACGCTGTAGGAAGTGGCGTCGACATGGGAGCCGGACTCCAGCGGCGCGGCCTCGTCGAGGAAGGCGCGAGCGAAGGCGATGACCTTGTCGCCGCGAACCTTGTTGTAGCCCTTGCCTTTCTCGGCGCCGCCTTCTTCGCTGATCACGTCGGTGCCGTAGAGTGCGTCGTACAGCGAGCCCCAGCGGGCGTTGGAGGCGTTCAGGGCGAAGCGCGCATTCATCACCGGCACCACCAGCTGCGGGCCGGCCATGCGGGCGATCTCGTCGTCGACGTTCTGGGTGCCGGCCTGGAAGTCTTCCGCCTCGGGCAGCAGGTAGCCGATTTCCTCGAGGAAGGCCTTGTAGGCAGCGGCGTCGTGGGCCTGGCCGGCGCGAGCCTGGTGCCAGCCGTCGATCTTGGCCTGGAGTTCGTCGCGCTTGGCGAGCAGGGCTTTATTCTTCGGCGCCAGGTCGTTGATCACGGCCTCCGCACCGGTCCAGAACGTGTCGGCAGAGACGCCGGTTCCGGGGATGGCTTCGTTGTTCACGAAGTCGAACAGGACTTTGGCGACCTGCAGGCCACCGACTTGAACGCGTTCAGTCATTGTTTGCCTCACTCTGCTCTAGACCAGCTCTGGACCCGGGCCGCACGGCCTTGTAGTCCGAGCCGCGGCATACTACATGATGCCGCGGGAAAAATCAGTGGTTACGCGTCGCGTTACGACTGGATGACGCTTCACGGTCACGTTGGCCAGGCTCAATGTTCGCAAAAAAACTGTACTTTGTTCCAGATAAATCTAAAAACAGTACACGATTTATCGCGAGCCCAACTGCGGCGCGGCGTCGCAGGATGTTTCACTGCGCTGCGAGCGCCTTGCCTATACTCCCGGAATCGCCCCAGGAGCCTCGCCATGCCCGTCCATGCCGCATCCCTCGCCGATCTCGCCGACCTGGTTCCGCTGTTTTCCGCCTACCTCGACTTCTACGAAGTGCCGGCGCCGGAAGAGCAGGTCCGCGCATTCCTCGCCGAGCGCCTGCGCCAGGGCGATTCGACCCTGTTCCTGGCCAGGGATGCCGAGGCGCGGGCGCTGGGCTTCGTCCAACTCTATCCGCTGTTCGCCTCCCTGGCGCTACGACCTTCGTGGCTGCTCAGCGATCTCTACGTCCGTCCGGAGGCGCGCCGCCAGGGCGTCGGCGAGGCCCTGATGAACCAGGCCCGGGGTTTCGCCGAAAGCATGGGCGCCTGCGGCCTGCAACTGGAGACGGCGAAGACCAACCACGCCGGGCAGTCGCTCTACGAGCGCCTCGGCTATGTCCGTGACGAACAGTTCTACACTTACTGGCTGCAGCTCTGAACTCCCATTCGTCCCAGCAGGAGGCAAGCTCATGGATCACCTGGTCCTGACCGTGATCGCCACCGACCATCCCGGCCTGGTCGAGCGCATCGCCCAATGCATCGCCTCCCACGGCGGCAACTGGCTGGAAAGCCGCATGTCGCGGATGGCCGGGCAGTTCGCCGGGATACTGCGGGTGGCCGTGCCGGCGGAAGGCTACGACGAACTGGTGGAAGGGCTACAGGGCCTGTCCAGCCACGGTATCCGCGTGCTCCTGGCGGAAAGCGGGATCGAGCCGGTATGCAACTGGAAGCCTATCCACCTCGACCTGGTGGGCAACGACCGCCCCGGTATCGTGCGTGACATCACCCGGCTGCTGGCCGAGCATGGGGTGAACCTGGAAAGCCTGTCCACCGAAGTGCGCCCGGCGCCGATGAGCAGCGAACCGCTGTTCCATGCCGATGCGCTGCTGGCGGTGCCGCTGACCCTGTCGCTGGACACCCTGCGCGAGCGACTGGAAGACCTGGCCGACGACCTGATGGTGGAATTGGTGCTGGACGCGTCCTGAAGTTGTTCAGGAAAGCCGGGGACGGGCCTGTGGAAAAGCCTTGGGTGAAACCCTGAAGCCCAGGCGCCGCTAGGCTTGGAGGTCGTAGCGCGTTTTTTGACCAGCTGCGTTGCGGTTATTCCCAAACCAGGTGGACCAGCCTGTGGGTATTCTGTGTGGATAACCTTGCAGGCCTTCATCCATGGGCAATACAAGGGTTTGATCGTTTTCTGAGCAGCCTCTCTTGCGCTTTTGCTTGTGGATTAACCTTCGCCGCTATCGTTGCCCCTGTGCACAAATAACGTGGAGCAGTCTGTGGGTAAGCCGGGGAAGAATCCATGCAGGCCTTTATCCATCGGTACTCCAGGTGTCAGTACGTTTTTTGATCGATGGCTTTTCCGGTTCATCCACAGTTGCTCACAAAAGCCTTGGGCAGATTTGTGGATAAGCCTTGTGTATATCGTTGTAACCCTTGGTAATACTGGCATACAGCGGTGTGCTCAAAGACTGATCAGGCGCTTTGCAGGGCTTCTTCCGACGAGTTATCCACGCGCCTGCGGGGAGGAGAAGGCAGGTCTATGCACAAAGTACGTGCATGAACCTGTGGAAAAGCCTGGGGTGGATCGCTGAGCGTCAGTATTGGCGGGGGATAGGAAGGAGTGCGTGTTTTTTCGCCAGGCTTGCGGAGTTCCGCAAGCCTGGGGATAACGTCAGCCCGGCTGGGGAAGGCGGCGCAGGCTGCGCCAGGCGTCGAAGCTGTAGACGGCCAGGGCGAGCCAGATGAAAGCGAAGGCGGTCAGGCGGCTGGAGTCCAGGTGCTCGCCGAACAGCAGGATCGCCTGTAGCAGGACCAGCGTCGGTGCCAGGTATTGCAGGAAGCCCAGAGTGGCGTAGGGCAGGTGCCTTGCCGCAGCGTTGAAGCAGACCAGCGGAACCAGCGTCACCGGGCCCGCGGCGACCACCCACAGGGCTTCCGGGGTGCTCCAGAAAGCCGTTTCGCTGGTCGGCCCGTCGGCGAACAACAGCAACCAGACCAGCGCCAGTGGCAGCAGCAGCCAGGTTTCCACCACCAGTCCGGGCAGCGCGGCGACCGGCGCCTTTTTGCGGATCAGGCCGTAGAAGCCGAAGGTCAGGGCCAGCACCAGCGACACCCAGGGCAGGCTGCCGAGTTGCCAGACCTGCTGCGCCACGCCCAGCGAAGCCAGGGCCACCGCCAGCCATTGCAGAGGACGCAGGCGTTCCTTGAGCAGCAACATGCCGAGCATCACGTTGATCAGCGGATTGATGTAGTAGCCCAGGCTGGCTTCCAGCATGTGGCCGTTGTTCACCGCCCAGACATAGGTCATCCAGTTGCTGGCGATCAGCAGTCCGCTGGCGGCCAGCACGACGAAGCGCTGCGGATTCTGGCGCAGTTCGCGCCACCAGCCCGGGTGTTTCCAGAACAGCAGCAGGACGGCGCCGAACAGGGCCGACCAGACCGCGCGCTGGACGATGATTTCCACCGCGGGAATGCGTTCGAGCAGTTTGAAGTAGAGCGGGAACAATCCCCAGATCACATAAGCCGTCAGGCCGAGGACATAGCCCCGACGGAGGTTGGCGGTCGCCATGGAGAATCCTTGAAACGTCAGGCAGGTAAGAATGGCCGTGCACGGCATGCACGAGCGGATGACCTGTGAATTCTAGTAGGGGGGTGGCGGGCTTGTCTGCGCACAGTTCCCGCGGAAAAGCACCGGCACACTTGCCGTTCCCTCGCCTGCCCCGCGGCGGGACGGATAGCGCCGCGCGCCATTCGCCCTGTCCGCAGGAGGCTCAGAACAGCCGCAGCGGTTCCTCGTCCAGCGCCGCCAGTTGTTCGCGCAGCACCAGCACCTGCTCGCCCCAGTAACGTTCACTGCCGAACCAGGGGAAGCTCGGTGGGAACGCCGGGTCGTCCCAGCGCCGCGCGAGCCAGGCGCTGTAGTGCATCAGGCGGAGGCTGCGCAGGCCTTCGAGCAGCGGTAGCTGGCGCGGGTCGAAGTCGTGGAACTCATTGTAGCCGTCGACCAGTTCGGCAATCTGCGCCAGGCGTTCGTGGCGCTCGCCGGCGAGCATCATCCACAGGTCCTGGAGGGCCGGGCCCATGCGGCAGTCGTCGAGATCGACCATGTGGTAGACCTCGTCGCGGCACAGCAGGTTGCCCGGATGGCAGTCGCCGTGCAGGCGGATCGGCTGGTAGGGCACCTCGGCGAACAGGGCGTCGAGGCGTTTCAGCAGGTCGCGGGCGACCGACTCGTAGGCCGGCAGCAGGCTCCTGGGGATGAAATTGCCTTCCAGCAGGGTGGCCAGCGAGGCGTGGCCGAAGTTATCCACAGCGAGCGCCTCGCGGTGCTCGAACGGCCGCGTGGCGCCGACCGCGTGCAGGCGGCCGAGCAACTGGCCGAGGCGGTAGAGCTGGTCGAGATTGCCCGGCTCGGGCGCGCGCCCGCCGCGCCGGGGGAACAGGGCGAAGCGGAAGCCGGCGAATGCGAACAGGCTTTCGCCGTCGCGCGACAGCGGCGCCACCACCGGCACCTCGCATTCCGCCAGCTCGGCGGAGAAGGCGTGCTCCTCGCGGATCGCCGCGTCGCTCCAGCGGTCCGGTCGGTAGAACTTGGCGATCAGCGGCTCGCCGTCCTCGATGCCGACCTGGTACACGCGGTTTTCGTAGCTGTTGAGCGCCAGCACCCGTGCGTCGCTGAGATAGCCGAGGCTTTCCACGGCATCCAGGACGAGGTCGGGGGTCAGTTGGTCGAAGGGATGGGACATGACGGGGCATCCAAGGCTCGAAAGACCCCTAGTGTACGCAAGCCGGCGCGGGCCGGCAGGTTCACAGCGGCGTGCCGAGCAGGACCTGGGCTGGATCGAAGGAGGCGATCACCTTCTGGCCCTTCTTCAGCCCCAGGCTGGCCAGGCGTTCGCCGGACAGCAGCGCGCAGAGGGTAAGACCGCTGCCCAGGGCGATGCGCACCTCGCTGGGACCGGCCTTGGCCGCGAGGATTTCCTCCAGGGTGCCGTGCAACTGGTTCGGCTGGTCCTCGCGCGGTTCCAGCCCGACGTCCAGCCAGCCGGCCTTGATCAGCGCCAGTACCGGGCGGCCGCGACCGAGTTCGAGTTGCTCGGTGCTGGCGCGGGTGATCAGCGCCTCGATGCGTTGCTGGCCTGGCAGCTCGATGGCGATGCGGTCGTGGAAGCCTTCGCCATGGATCGACAGGACCCGCCCGTGCAATTGGTTGCGTGCGCTGGTGCGGAGCATCAGGCGGCCGATCAGGTTGAGGTCCTCGGCGTCTTCCGCGGCCTGCAACACCTGCGCTTGCAAGGCTTCCAGGCGCCGGTAGAGAGCCAGCAGGCGTTCGCCCTCGGCAGTCAGCCGGGCGCCGCCGCCGCCCTTGCCGCCGACGCTACGCTCGACCAGCGGACGCTCGGCCAGGTTGTTCAGTTCGTCGATGGCGTCCCAGGCGCCCTTGTAGCTGATGCCCACGGCCTTCGCCGCACGGGTGATGGAGCCCAGTTCGGCGATCTGCGCGAGCAGGGCGATGCGTTGCGGGCGACGGGTGACGTGCTGGGCGAGAGTGGAGAGTGCGGACATGGAAGCTTCGCTATGAGCGGACGTATACGGCGAAGGCTCCAACAGCCATGGGCAAAACGCAAGGGCGTCACTCGGCGGCCTGGTAGAGACCGTAGCCGGCGGCGGCGCCGGCCAGGTCCCAGGCGAGGTCCTTCCAGCTCCAGCCGCTGCCGGCGGAACGGCTGTCGTAGAGTTCCTTGCCGACGCCGAAGGCGAGCGAGAAGCTCAGGCCGAAGCGTGCCTGGCGAGCACCGTGCAGGCCGCGGTCGTGGGCCATCTGCATGCCCGCCGCGGTAAGGGCCGCGGAACTGGCGAAATGCAGGGCCTTGTCTTCGCCCAGCCAGTCGTCTTCGGCGAAGTGGCTGCAACCGCCGAGCAACAGGCAGGCCACGACCAGCAGTGCGCGCATGGATCCTCTCCCGTATCGGTTGCGCGGCAGTTTAGCCCAGCTCAGCCGGGCTTCGGCGTGCGCGCCAGGCAGTAGACGTCGACCCGCGCGGCGCCCGCCCGGCGCAACAGACGGGAAAGGCACTCGGCGGTGGCCCCGGTGGTGAGCACGTCGTCCACCAGTGCCAGGTGCAGCCCGCGAACATCGCTGGCGGGCGCCAGGGCGAAGGCGTGGCGCAGGTTGCGCCGCCGCACCGTCGCGTCCAGCCCCTGCTGGGCCGGCGTATCCAGCACTCGCCGCAGGCTGTGCGGATCGCTGCGCAGGTCCAGCTCGCCGGCCAGTCGCTCGGCGAGCTGTTGCGCCTGGTTGAAGCCGCGCCGACGTTCGCGCCGTGGCGCCAGCGGGACCGGCAGCAGGCGTGCCGGGCGCGGCAGGCCTTCGGCGTAGCGTTGCCGCAGGTGTTCCGCCAGCAACTCGCCGAGCAGCCGCCCCAGCGGCCAGGCCGCCTGGTGCTTGAAGCGGTTGATCAGGCTGTCGAGCGGAAAGGCGTAGCGCCAGGGCGCGATCGCCTGTTCATAGGCCGGCGGGCGGCGCAGGCACTCGCCGCACACCTGGCCGTCCAGCGGCAGGGGCAGGGCGCAGCGCCGGCACTGCTGGCGCGACCAGGGCAGGTCGGCGGCACAGGCGCGGCACAGCGGGCGGGGCGGCTGGTCGCTGCGGGCGGCGCAGAGCAGGCAGGCCGGCGGCGGCAAAAGCCAGCGCGTGAGAGGACGAAGCGGGAACGACATGGCGGGACTTCCTGGCGGATGTCGCACCATGCAACCGCAGGCGCGCGCCGCCGACCAGCCGTTGCCAGCGGGTTCGGAACTCGCCTGTGGATAACCGAAACCTTCCTTCGCTCCTTGCGGAAACGGCCGACGCGTGGATCAGTGGATGAGCCAGCTCATGACGATCAGGCCGAGCACCGTCCAGATCACCCCGCCGACTATCGAGCGGCGCATGAAGGCGCGTATGCCGCTGTAGAGCAGCAACAGGCCGAGCACCAGGAAGACGAAGCTGAACAGCGATGCGTCCATGCCGATGGCCCTGGCCAGGCCGTGGAGGAAGTCGTCCATGGCGCCCCAGATGCCGCCCAGCAGGCCGGAGAGCAGGTCCACCACGAAGCGGATCGCCCTGCCCAGCATCTCGCCCAGTCCGTCGAAAAAGCCTTCTGTACCCATGAGTGTCCTGTCCTGAGTGTTCCCAGCGTTGGATCAGAGATTAGCCGCCGGGTTCAGCGCCGGCTGCTGCTTTGCTGCGGAGCGAGGAACGACTGGCGGAAGTATTCGCGGAACGCGCGCATCCCGGCGCTCGCTTCGGTGTCGCGGCGCCAGGCCAGGCCGACGCTCATCGACGGCACCGGGTCGACCAGCGATAGCGTCTCGATGCGTTTGCCTTCCAGCGACCAGGGCCGGTACACCAGATCGGAGAGGATGGCCACGCCGGAGCCGTTGGCGACCATGCTGCGCACCGCTTCCACCGAACTGGTATGGAGGATCACCTGCGGCCGGTGGCCGCTCTGTTGCCAGTAGCGCAGCGCGCTCTGCCCGGCCTCGTCGACGGTGAGCATGATGTAGGGCTCGCCGGCCACGTCGGCCAGGCCCAGGTCGGCCTTCTCACCCAGCGGATGGCGGCTGGGCAGCCACAACCGGCGCTCGGAGTTGAACAGGGTTTCGGCGGCGATCCCGGGCTCGGTGAGATTGCCGGTGAGCAGCACGGCGATGTCGTAGCGACCGTCGAGGAGGCCGCGCTCGATGCTGGCGCGCTCGTCCTCGAACAGTTGCAGCTCCAGTTCCGGGTACCACTGCGCCAGGCGTTGCAGGTGGTGGGGGAGGAAATAGCCCATCACGGTATAGCTGGCGGCGACCTTCAGGGTGCCGTCGACCCGGGTGTCCGGTTGCGGGCTGTTGAGCGCGTCGTCGACGCTGCGCTGGATCGAATAGGCGTGGTTGAGGAAGTGCCGGCCGCTGTCGGTCAGGTTCATGCCCTGGGCCGTGCGGGTGAACAGGGCGACGCCGAGCATGCCCTCCAGTTCCTGGATCGCGCTGGTCACCGCCGACTGCGAGATGTTCAGGTGGATGGCGGCCTGGGAGATCTGGCCGAACTCGGCGGTGGCGATGAAGTAGCGAACCTGGCGGAGGGTCAGGGCCATGGGCAGCATCCGGAAGAGGTATCTGTTTTTCAGAAACCAGTCTATCGAATAATAAATCTACCCAATACCTTTCCCGGCTTTTACCGTGGCTCCATCCAACAACAAGGCAGATGAGGCCAGCGGGCAATGACTGAAGTCGACTTCAATTCCGACATGGGCGAAGGCTTCGGCCCATGGACCATCGGCGATGGCGTGGATGCCGCGATCATGCCGCTGATCAGCAGCGCCAACATCGCCACCGGTTTCCATGCCGGCGACCCGAGCAGCATGCGCCGCACCGTGGAGATGGCCGCCGAGCATGGCGTGGCCATCGGCGCCCATCCGGGCTTCCGCGACCTGGTCGGCTTCGGTCGCCGGCACATCGCCGCGCCGGCCATCGAGCTGGTCAACGACATGCTCTACCAGCTTGGCGCCCTGCGCGAATTCGCCCGGCTGCAGGGCCTGTCGCTGCAACACGTCAAGCCCCACGGCGCGCTCTACATGCACCTGGCGCGCGACGAGGCCGCCGCGCGCCTGTTCGTCGAGACCCTGCAACGCCTGGAACCGGAACTGCTGCTCTATTGCATGCCCGGTTCGGCCACCTGGCGCATCGGTCGGGAACTGGGCCAGCCGCTGGTGCGCGAGTTCTACGCCGACCGCGACTACGACCGTAGCGGCTCCATCGTCTTCACCCGGCGGGTCGCCGCCCTCGATCCGCAACAGGTCGCCGACAAGGTCCTGCGCGCCTGCCGCGAGGGCAAGGTGCGCACCGTCGAGGGCGAGGACCTCGACATCGCCTTCGACTCGGTGTGCATCCACAGCGACACCCCCGGCGCCCTGGAGCTGGTCGCCAGCACCCGCGCGCGCCTGGAAGGCGCCGGCATCCGCATCAAGGCGCCGCGTTGAGCGCCGCTCGCCTCGGCGAGCCTCGCGACAAGCTTTTCTGCCATTTCCTACAACGTTCGAATAATGAGGATTCGTCATGGCCGAACATAACGTGCAGTCCCCCTTGCCCGGCACCTTCTATCGCAAGGCCAGCCCCGACGCGCCACCCTACGCGGAGGTCGGGCAGGCGGTCGAGGCCGGCAGCGTGATCGGGCTGATCGAGGTGATGAAGCAGTTTTCCGAAGTGCAGGCCGGGCAGGCCGGCATACTCCAGGCGTTCCACGTGGAAGATGGCGAGGCCATCGAGCCGGGACAGGTGCTGGCGGTGATCGCCAGCGCTACCTGAGGAGGACGCCATGCACAAGCGACTGAACAAGCTGCTGGTGGCCAATCGCGGCGAGATCGCCGTGCGCATCATCCGCGCCGCGCAGGCACTGGGCATTCCCACGGTAGCGGTGTGCAGCGAGGCGGATCGCGATTCGCTGGCCGCGCGGCTGGCCGATGAGGTACGTCTGATCGGCCCTGCGCGGGCCGAGCGGAGCTACCTGGATATTGAGGCGATTCTCATGGCGGCGCGGGAAACCGGTGCCGACTCGATCCATCCCGGCTACGGTTTCCTCTCCGAGAACCCTGCCTTCGCCGAAGCGGTGCAGGCGGCCGGACTGGTCTTCGTCGGTCCGGATGCGCAGACCATCCGCCGCATGGGCGACAAGGCCGAGGCGCGGCGTACCGCGATGGCCGCCGGGGTGCCGGTGGTGCCGGGCTCGCCCGGCGAGCTGGACGACCTCGACGCGGCGCTGGCCTGCGCCGAAGAGGTCGGCTATCCGCTGCTGGTCAAGGCCTCCGCTGGCGGCGGCGGGCGTGGCATCCGTATCGCCCACGACGCCGACGAACTGCGTCGGGAATTCCCCATCGCCCAGCGCGAGGCGCAGGCCGCCTTCGGTTCGCCGGCGGTGTACCTGGAGCGCTTCATCCGCCAGGCGCGGCACATCGAAGTGCAGATCCTCGGCGATGGCGAGCGCGCGGTGCATCTGTTCGAACGCGAATGCTCGCTGCAGCGGCGGCGCCAGAAGGTCTTCGAGGAGGCACCTTCGGCGGCGCTGGACGGCGCGCAGCGCCAGGCCCTCTGCGAGAGCGCGGTGCGCCTGGCGCAGAGTCTCGGCTATCGTGGCGCGGGCACCCTGGAATACCTGTTCGACGCGCACAGCGGCGAGTTCTTCTTCATCGAGATGAACACCCGTATCCAGGTCGAGCATCCGGTCAGCGAGATGGTCACCGGCATCGACCTGGTCCAGGCCATGCTGCGCATCGCCGCCGGCGAGGCGCTGCCCTGGCGCCAGGAGGACATTCGCCTGAACGGCGCGGCGCTGGAGATGCGGATCAACGCCGAAGACCCGGCGCGCAATTTCTTCCCCAGCCCCGGCACCGTGGAGCGCCTGGAATGGCCGCAGGGCGAGGGCGTGCGAGTGGACAGCCACCTGTATCCCGGCTACCGGGTGCCGCCGTACTACGATTCGTTGCTGGCCAAGCTGATCGTCCATGGTCGCGACCGCGACGAAGCGTTCGCCCGCGCGCGCCAGGCGCTGGAGCGCACCGTGCTGGCCGGCATGGCCACTACCCTGCCGCTGCACCGCTGGCTGCTCGCCGATGCGCGGGTACAGGCCGCGCAGTTCGATACCGCTACCCTGGAAACCTGGCTCGCCGAGCGGACCGCCGCCGCGCAGGAGGTTTGAGATGCACGCCAACATCCGCTACAGCTTCGGCGGCGACGAGCACCTGTTCGCCGAGGTCGCCGAAGCCATGTCGCTGGAAGCCTTCTTTCGCGGCATGGCGATCACCCGCGCGATCGAGGCCCTGCAATTGCCCGGGGTGCTCGACGTGTGCCTGGCCAACGCCTCGTTCCAGGTCCGCTTCGACCCCGACCGGCTGGCCCCGGAGGCGCTGCTGGAGACCGTGCGCGGCCTGGAAGCCGAGGCGGTCGCCGCGCGCAGCATCGAGACGCGTATCGTCGAAGTGCCGGTGTTGTACAACGATCCCTGGACCCACGAGACCCTGATGCGCTTCCGCGACCGTCACCAGGACCCGGACTCCACCGACCTCGAGTACGCCGCGCGGATCAACGGCTACGCCGACGTGCAGGCGTTCATCCAGGCGCACAGCGGCACGCCGTGGTTCGTCTCGATGGTCGGTTTCGTTGCCGGCCTGCCGTTCATGTACCAGATGGTCGAGCGCGAACGGCAGTTGCAGGTGCCCAAGTACCTGCGTCCGCGCATCGACACGCCGAAGCTGACCCTCGGCCACGGCGGTTGCTTCGGCTGCATCTATTCGGTGCGCGGTGCCGGCGGCTACCAGATGTTCGGCGTGACTCCGGCGCCGATCTTCGATCCCCGCCAGGGCCTGCCCTATCTCGAGGAATCGATGGTGTTCTTCCGCGCTGGCGACATCGTCCAGTTCCGCCCCATCGAGCGGACCGAATACGAGCGCATGGCGGCCGAAGTCGAAGCGGGCACATTCGACCTGCGCATCCGTCCGGTGAGTTTCGATCTCGACGCGTTCCTCGCCGATCCGCGAGGCTGCACGCAACGTCTGCAGGAGGTGCTGTATGTCGATTAAGGTGCTCAAGCCCGGCCTTGCCACCTCGGTGCAGGACGCCGGCCGCGAAGGCCACTATCACCTGGGTATCCCGCCGTCCGGCGCGCTCGACCAGTACGCCCTGCGCGCGGCCAACCTGCTGGTGGGCAACGCACCGACCGCCGCCGTGCTGGAGTGCGCGCTGCTGGGTCCGCAGCTGGAGTTCCAGCGCGACGCCCTGGTGGCCGTGTGCGGGGCGCGCATGACGCCTCGCCTGGAGGGCGCGGAGATGCCGCTGGATACTTCCTTCCGGGTTCGCGCCGGCCAGGTACTGGGGTTCGACTTCATCCGTGCCGGCGCCCGTGGCTATCTCGCCATCGACGGCGGCATCGCGGTACCCGAGGTGCTGGGCAGCCGTTCGACCTACGGTCTGGGGGCGATCGGTGGCTTGCAGGGACGGCGACTGGCGGAGGGCGACCTGCTGCCCCTGGGGCCTGCCTCGCCCTCTGCCGTGGAGGGCTTGGCGCTGCCGCGCTCGTTGCAGGTGGAGGTCGGTGGCGAGGTGAGCTTGCGGGTGGTTCCCGGGCTCTACGTCCATCGCCTGACCCCCGACGCGGTCGAGCGTTTCTTCGCCGAGACCTGGACCGTCGGCTCGGAGGCGGACCGCACCGGCTACCGCTTCAAGGGCGGCACGGCGCTCCGGTTCGAGCCGCGCGAACAGCCATTCGGCGCAGGCTCGGACCCGTCCAACATCGTCGACGCCTGCTATCCCATCGGCTCGATCCAGGTACCGGGCGGGCTCGAACCCATCGTCCTGCATCGTGATGCGGTGTCCGGTGGGGGATATGCCACGCTGGGCACGGTGATCAGCCCCGACCTGAACCGGCTGGCGCAGATGCAACCGAACCAGAAGGCGCGTTTCGTCGCCGTCAGCCTGGAGGAAGGTCTCGAGGCGCGTCGCCGTTACAACTGGCAAGTGCAACGACTCCAGCACTTCTTCCTGCGCTGAGTCGTCGATACCGGCCGCTTCCGTCTGCGAAGCGGCCTCCCGCTCACTTGTAGTAGATATCTATCGCAGCGGTGGCATTGAATCGACCCAACGTAGGTGCGTTGGTCATCCATTTCAGTTGGGCCAGGAAGTTCTTCACCACGACCTGGTCTTTGCTGTGTTCCACCAATTGGAATTCTTTGTTGAAGGGGACGATGCGACGGTCTTCTTGCCTGAGCACGGTGATGCCTACGGACTTGTTGTCTCCCGGCACCAACGTGTCGCCTACGGTGCTGGAAGAGTTCACGGGACTCAGAAGGGCTCCCAGGCCATAGGCGCTATGCAGTTCTTGCTTGCAGTGATCTGGAAAGGCTTCTCCTTGATGGTCTGGTTGGTGGCGGCTTGAAGCGCTTGAAGTAGGCCGAAGTCGAGTGTCTTGGGTGAAATGCTCAGGGGCGACGATCGCCGATGAAATGATCAAATATTGATCAGATGTATACCTGTGTCCTGGTCTGGGTTGACAGCGTCCTAGAGCCACTTATGATGCCCCTTAAGCCTGACCCCGGCGTGCCGGGGCTCCCCGACAAAAGGCGCCATGCAAGCGTCGAAGGAATCTTCCCCATGAGTGCAACCGCTTCCGTCGCCACCCGTCACGACTGGTCCCTCGCCGAAGTCCGTGCCCTGTTCGAGCAGCCGTTCAACGACCTGCTGTTCCAGGCGCAGACGGTGCATCGCGCGTACTTCGACCCGAACCGCGTACAGGTCTCGACGCTGCTGTCGATCAAGACCGGCGCCTGTCCCGAGGACTGCAAGTACTGCCCGCAGTCCGGCCACTACAACACCGGCCTGGACAAGGAGAAGCTGATGGAGGTGCAGAAGGTCCTCGAGGCGGCGGCCGAGGCCAAGGCCATCGGTTCGACCCGCTTCTGCATGGGCGCTGCCTGGAAGCACCCGTCGGCCAAGGACATGCCCTACGTCCTGGAGATGGTCAAGGGCGTGAAGAAGCTCGGCCTGGAGACCTGCATGACCCTCGGCCGCCTGACCCAGGAACAGACCCAGGCGCTGGCGGACGCCGGCCTCGACTACTACAACCACAACCTGGATACCTCGCCGGAGTTCTACGGCAACATCATCACCACCCGCACCTACAGCGAGCGCCTGCAGACCCTGGCCTACGTGCGCGAGGCGGGGATGAAGATCTGCTCCGGCGGCATCCTCGGCATGGGCGAGTCGGTGGACGACCGCGCCGGCCTGCTGATCCAGTTGGCGAACCTGCCGGAGCACCCGGAGTCGGTGCCGATCAACATGCTGGTGAAGGTCAAGGGCACGCCCCTGGCGGAAGAGAAGGACGTCGATCCCTTCGACTTCATCCGCACCCTGGCGGTGGCCCGGATCATGATGCCGAAGTCCCACGTGCGCCTGTCCGCCGGCCGCGAGCAGATGAACGAGCAGATGCAGGCGCTGGCCTTCATGGCCGGGGCCAACTCGATCTTTTACGGCGAAAAGCTGCTGACCACGAAGAACCCGCAGGCCGAAAAGGACATGCAGTTGTTCGCCCGTCTCGGCATCAAGCCGGAAGAGCGCGAAGAGCACGCCGACGAAGTGCACCAGGCCGCCATCGAGCAGGCGTTGGTGGAACAACGCGAATCGAAGCTGTTCTATAACGCCGCTTCCGCCTGACCATACTGGAAGGGAGGGCGCCGCCGTCCCTTCGTTGCAGCCGCTGATGTCGGCCCTGCGTGGACGGGTGCGCCTGCGTCCGTCCAGCAACACGAGCGACCTGCCATGTCCTTCGATCTCGCTTCCCGCCTCGCCAGCCGGCGCGCGGAAGACCTCTACCGCCAGCGGCCGCTGCTGGAGTCGGCCCAGGGCCCGGACGTCGTGGTCGACGGCCAGCCGCTGCTGGCCTTCTGTTCCAACGACTACCTCGGCCTGGCCAATCATCCCGAAGTGATCGCCGCGTTACGCGCCGGCGCCGAGCGCTGGGGCGTGGGCGGCGGCGCCTCGCACCTGGTGGTCGGCCACAGCGGTCCGCACCACGAACTGGAGCTGGCCCTCGCCGAATTCACCGGGCGGCCGCGCGCGCTGCTGTTCTCCACCGGCTACATGGCCAACCTTGGCGCGGTGACCGCGCTGGTCGGCAAGGGCGACACGGTGCTGGAGGACCGCCTCAACCACGCTTCGCTGCTGGATGCCGGATTGCTCTCCGGCGCGCGTTTCTCGCGCTACCTGCACAACGACCCGGCAAGCCTCGCCGCGCGCCTGGACAAGGCCGAGGGCAATACCCTGGTGGTCACCGATGGGGTCTTCAGCATGGACGGCAATCTCGCCGACCTGCCGGCCCTGGCCGCCGTCGCGCAGGCCCGCGGCGCCTGGCTGATGGTCGACGACGCGCATGGCTTCGGCCCGCTGGGCGCCAGCGGCGGCGGGATCGTCGAACACTTCGGCCTCGGCCAGGAGCAGGTGCCGGTGCTGATCGGCACCCTCGGCAAGGGTTTCGGTACCGCCGGCGCCTTCGTAGCGGGCAGCGAGGAACTGATCGAGACCCTGATCCAGTACGCCCGGCCCTACATCTACACCACCAGCCAGCCGCCAGCGGTGGCCTGCGCCACCCTGAAGAGCCTGGAGCTGCTGCGCCGCGAAAGCTGGCGGCGGCAACACCTGGCGGCGCTGATCGCCCGTTTCCGCCATGGCGCCGAGGCGCTTGGCCTGACCCTGATGGACAGCTTCACGCCGATCCAGCCGATCCTGGTCGGCGGCAGCCGCCAGGCCGTGGCCCTGGCCGGCATGCTTCGAGCCCGCGGCATCATGGTCGGCGCGATCCGCCCGCCAACCGTGCCGGCCAACAGCGCGCGGCTGCGCGTCACGCTGTCCGCCGCGCACAGCGAAGCGCAGGTCGACCGCTTGCTCGAAGCCCTCGGCGAAAGCTGGCGACAGCTGTCGTCTAGCCTTCTGGCAGAGATCGAAGCCGAGGAGGGAGACGATGCGTGACCACCTGATCCTGTTGCCGGGCTGGGGCCTGGGCAGCGCACCGCTGGAACCGCTGCGCGACGCGCTGCACGAGCGCGAGCCGCACCTGAACGTGTTGATCGAGCCGCTGCCGTCGCTGGACGATGCCGCCGACTGGCTCGACGAACTCGACGACAACCTGCCGCGCGATAGCTGGCTGGCCGGCTGGTCGCTGGGTGGCATGCTCGCCGGCGAACTGGCGGCGCGCCGCGGCGACGATTGCCGGGGCCTGCTGACCCTGGCCAGCAATCCGTGCTTCCGTGTGCGCGAGGACTGGCCGAACGCGATGCCGGCGGAAACCTTCGAGGACTTCTTCGAGGCTTTCCTGCTCGAACCGCACCTGACCCGCAAGCGTTTCACCCTACTGGTCAGCCAGGGTGCGCGCGACCCTCGGACCCTGGCGCGGCAACTGCAGGTGGCGCTGCCGCAGCTGGAGCGCGAGGCGCTGGTCGCCGGCCTGCAGTTGCTCGGCCAACTGGATACCCGGGCCGCCCTGGAAAACTTCCGCGGGCCGCAATTGCATCTGTTCGCCGAAGCCGATGCGCTGGTGCCGGTGGCCGCCGCCGAGGCCCTGCTCGAGTGGCTGCCGGACGTCGAGGTCTCGACCCTGGCGGCCAGCCACGGCCTGCCGCTGGAATGCCCGGACGAGGTGGCCAGCGCAATCCTGAGATTCCTTCGCGAGGGTGACGATGCCTGACGATTCCGCGCCGCTGCTGGCGCCCCATGGCGTTGCCGCGCTGCCCGACAAGCGCCGGGTCGCCGCGTCGTTTTCCCGCGCGGCGGCCAGCTACGACGCGGTGGCCGAACTCCAGCGCGGCGTCGGCGAGAGCCTGCTGTCGGCATTGCCGGAAGGCTTCTCGCCGCGCCGCTGGGTCGATCTCGGCTGCGGCACCGGTCATTTCAGCCGGGCCCTGGAACGCCGCTTTGGCGCGGCCGAGGGCCTGGCTGTGGACATCGCCGAAGGCATGCTGCGGCATGCCCGCGCGCGCGGCGGCGCCAGCCATTTCATCGGCGGCGACGCCGAGAGGCTGCCGTTGCGCGACGGCAGTTGCGACCTGCTGTTCTCCAGCCTGGCCATCCAGTGGTGCGCCGACCTCCCGGCGGTCCTGGCCGAGGCGCGGCGGGTCCTGCGGCCGGGCGGCGTGCTGGCGTTCAGCAGCCTGTGCGTCGGTACCCTGGGCGAGTTGCGCGACAGTTGGCGGGTGGTGGACGGCTTCGTCCACGTCAATCGCTTCCGCGCCTTCGCCGACTACCTGCAACACGCGGCCGGCAGCGGTCTGCTGCCGCTGACCCTGCGCCACGAGGACCGGGTCCTGCATTTCCCCGACCTGCGCAGCCTGACCCACGAACTCAAGGCGCTGGGCGCGCACAACCTCAACCCCGGGCGGCCCGACGGCCTGACCGGGCGCCAGCGCATCCGCGCGCTGGTCGCCGCCTACGAGCGTTTCCGCCAGCCCGAGGGGCTGCCCGCTACCTACCGCGTCGTCTTCGGCGTGCTGCGCAAGGATTCCTGAACCATGCCGGCGTTCTTCGTCACCGGTACCGACACCGAGATCGGCAAGACCACCATCGCCGCCGGCCTGCTCCACGCGGCCCGGCGTGCCGGCCTGAGCACCGCCGCGGCGAAGCCGGTGGCCTCCGGCTGCGAGCCCACGGCGCAAGGCCTGCGCAATGGCGACGCGCTGGCGTTGCTCGGCCAGTGTTCGCTGGCGCTGGCCTACGAGCAGGTCAACCCGCTGGCCTTCGCGCCGGCCATCGCCCCGCACCTGGCGGCGCGCGAGGCCGGCGTCGAACTGAGCGCCGCACGCTTGCACGAGGCGGTGCGCGAGGTGCTGGCGCTACAGGCCGATCTCACCCTGGTGGAGGGCGCCGGCGGTTGGCGCGTGCCGTTGCAGGGTCGCGAGAACCTCTCCGACCTGGCGCGCCTGCTGGCGCTGCCGGTGGTGCTGGTGGTCGGCGTGCGCCTGGGCTGTATCAACCATGCGCTGCTCAGCGCCGAGGCGATCCTAGGCGACGGCCTGGCGCTGGCCGGCTGGGTGGCCAACGTGGTCGACCCGGCTACCTCGCGCCTGGAGGAGAACCTGGCGACCCTCGCCGAGCGCCTGCCGGCGCCCTGCCTGGGCCGGGTACCGCGCCTGGAGGAAGCCACTCCCGCGGCCGTGGCCGCGCACCTCGACCTGCGGCCCCTGGGCATCGGGCTATAAACAGCGGGCCGTCCATAACCAACGGGCGGTACCCAGCGCCGGCCAAGTCTGCTTGAATAGAAGCCACTTGCTATCGTAGCGGCGCGTGCGCGTCCCCAGGAGTAGAGGGTGGAAATTTCCGGCAACGCTTTCGTCAGTGGCCTCAATGCGGTGCAGTCGGGTAGCGCCCGCGTCGCCCAGGCCGGCAGCGAGATCGCCCGCAACACCGTGGAGGCCCGTTCGCCCCAGGCCGAGCAGATGGTCGAGCTGACCCGCGGCAAGCTCGAGGCGCAGAGCGGCGCCCGGGTCATCGAGGTAGCCGACGAGACCCTCGGCACCCTGATCGACACCCACGCCTGACTCCCTGGCGGCCGGCAGCGGTCGCCCCCGACTCTTTCTTTTCCGACTGTCACCCGGCGGCCCCTGAAGCCTGCCGGGCGCTTCGCCATGGGCTTTACTGAGAGAGACGAAAGCGCTTTGGATGGTCGTTGCAGCCAGTGATTTCGGGCATGACCGAGCGGTCGGTTCGGATGCTTGACAAGGGATTGGCGTAAACGTATGTTTCAAACGCCTGTTTGAGAGTCGGGACGCATGAGTGCGTCCGGCAAGGCGACCGGGAGCGATCCCGCACTGCGACCGCAGACTCTGGACATCCGTCCGGTCGCCGATTAACCAGAACCCTTCGTAGAGGTTGACTGCTATGCCTGATTACAAGGCCCCCTTGCGTGATATCCGTTTCGTTCGCGACGAGCTGCTGGGCTACGAAGCGCACTACCAGAGCCTGCCGGGCGCCGAAGACGCGACTCCCGACATGGTCAACGCCATCCTCGAGGAAGGTGCGAAGTTCTGCGAACAGGTGATCGCTCCGCTGAACCGCGTTGGCGACCTGGAAGGCTGCACCTGGAGCGCCGACGGCGTGAAGACCCCGACTGGCTTCAAGGAGGCCTACCAGCAGTTCGTCGAAGGCGGCTGGCCGAGCCTGGCCCATGACGTCGAGCACGGCGGCCAGGGTCTGCCGGAATCCCTCGGGCTGGCCATCAGCGAGATGGTCGGCCAGGCCAACTGGTCCTGGGGCATGTACCCGGGCCTGTCCCACGGCGCCATGAACACCCTGCATGCCCACGGCACCGCCGAGCAGCAGGCGACCTACCTGACCAAGCTGGTCTCCGGCGAGTGGACCGGCACCATGTGCCTGACCGAGCCGCACTGCGGCACCGACCTGGGCATGCTGCGCACCAAGGCCGAGCCGCAGGCCGACGGCAGCTACAAGGTCACCGGCACCAAGATCTTCATCTCCGCCGGCGAGCACGACATGGCCGACAACATCGTCCATATCGTCCTGGCCCGCCTGCCCGACGCCCCGCAGGGCACCAAGGGCATCTCGCTGTTCATCGTGCCGAAGTTCCTGCCCAACGCCGAAGGCAACGCCGGCGAGCGCAACGCGGTTTCCTGCGGCTCCATCGAGCACAAGATGGGTATCCACGGCAACGCCACCTGCGTGATGAACTTCGACGCCGCCACTGGCTTCCTGATCGGCCCGCCGAACAAGGGCCTGAACTGCATGTTCACCTTCATGAACACCGCTCGCCTGGGTACCGCGCTGCAAGGCCTGGCCCACGCCGAAGTCGGTTTCCAGGGCGGCATCGCCTATGCTCGCGAGCGTCTGCAGATGCGCTCGCTGACCGGTCCGAAGGCGCCCGAGAAGCCCGCCGACCCGATCATCGTGCATCCTGACGTGCGCCGCATGCTGCTGACCATGAAGGCCTTCGCCGAAGGCAATCGCGCGATGCTGTACTTCGCCGCCAAGCAGGTCGACATCGTCCAGCGCAGCCAGGACGAAGAGCAGAAGAAAGCTGCCGACTCGATGCTGGCCTTCCTCACGCCGATCGCCAAGGCGTTCATGACCGAAGTCGGCTTCGAATCCGCCAACCACGGCGTGCAGATCTTCGGCGGCCACGGTTTCATCGCCGAGCACGGCATGGAGCAGAACGTCCGCGACAGCCGCATCTCGATGCTGTACGAAGGCACCACCGGCGTTCAGGCCCTCGACCTGCTGGGCCGCAAGGTGCTGATGACCCAGGGCGAGGCGCTGAAGGGCTTCACCAAGATCGTGCACAAGTTCTGCCAGGCCAACGAAGCCAACGAAGCCGTCAAGGAATTCGTCGCTCCGCTGGCACAGCTGAACAAGGAGTGGGGCGACCTGACCATGAAGGTCGGCATGGCCGCCATGAAGGATCGCGAGGAAGTCGGCGCCGCTTCGGTGGACTACCTGATGTACTCCGGCTACGCCTGCCTGGCCTACTTCTGGGCCGACATGGCGCGCCTGGCCGCCGAGAAGCTGGCCGCCGGCACCGGCGAGGAAGCCTTCTACAAGGCCAAGCTGCAGACCGCGCGCTTCTACTTCCAGCGCATCCTGCCGCGTACCCGCGCCCACGTCGCCGCCATGCTGTCCGGCGCCAACAACCTGATGGAGATGGCCGAGGAAGATTTCGCCCTCGGTTACTGATGGCACGGGCCGCTGGCGGCCCGTTCCCCAGGTGAGAAAGAGCCCGCCCTTCGGCGGGCTTTTTCATGCCTGCGATCCGCTGCATCCTGGCCTTCCGACCTCGGGGTTATGGCGTTGCATTCAGCGTCCGCAGCGTGATTGTAGGCGCCCGCCCGGCGCAGTAGCTTCGAGGGATTCGCGCCTGTGGGGCGCCCCTGCCGAGGAGAACAGAGATGCCGGAATACAAGGCTCCGCTGCGCGACATGCGCTTCCTGATCGATGAGGTATTCGACTTCCATGGGCGCTACCAGGCGCTCGGCGCCAGCGACGCGACCCCGGACATGGTGGCGGCGATCCTCGATGAAGGGTCGAAATTCTGCGAACAGGTTCTGGCGCCGCTGAACCGCTCCGGCGACGAAGAGGGCTGCCACTTCGACAACGGCGTGGTGACCACGCCCAAGGGTTTCAAGGAAGCCTATGCACAGTACGTCGAGGGTGGCTGGAACGGTGTCGCCAGCGATCCCGCGTACGGCGGCCAGGGCCTGCCGCACTCGCTGGGTCTGCTGCTCAGCGAGATGATCGGCTCCAGCAACGTCTCCTGGGGCATGTACCCGGGCCTGACCCGCGGCGCCATGTCGGCGATCCACGCCCACGGCAGCCAGGCGCAGAAGGACCTCTACCTGGCGCGGATGACCGCCGGCACCTGGACCGGCACCATGTGCCTGACCGAGCCGCACTGCGGCACCGACCTGGGCATCATCAAGACCCGCGCGGTGCCGAACGCCGACGGCAGCCATGCGATCAGCGGGACGAAGATCTTCATCTCCGCCGGCGAGCACGACCTGAGCGAGAACATCGTCCACCTGGTGCTGGCCAAGCTGCCCGATGCGCCGGCCGGGACCAAGGGTATCTCGCTGTTCATCGTGCCGAAGTTCCTTCCCGACGCCGAAGGTAACGTGGGCGCGCGCAATGCGGTCTCCTGTGGCTCCATCGAGCACAAGATGGGGATCAAGGCCTCGGCCACCTGTGTGATGAACTTCGACGGCGCCACCGGCTACCTGATCGGCGAGCCGAACAAGGGCCTGCACTGCATGTTCACCATGATGAACCACGCCCGCCTGGGCACCGGCATGCAGGGCCTGTGCCTTGGCGAGACCAGTTACCAGGGCGCCGTGCGCTACGCCCGGGAGCGCTTGCAGATGCGCTCGCTGACCGGGCCGAAGGCGCCGGACAAGCCGGCCGACCCGATCATCGTGCACCCCGACGTGCGGCGCATGCTGCTGACCATGAAGGCGTTCAACGAGGGCAACCGCGCGCTGGCTTACTTCACCGCCCAGTTGCTCGACACCGAGCACCTGTCGCAGGACGCCGCCGAGCGCGAGCGGGCCGCCGACCTGCTGGCCTTCCTGACACCGATCTGCAAGGCCTTCATGACCGAGACCGGGCAGGAGGTGACCAACCTCGGCATGCAGGTCTACGGCGGCCACGGCTACATCCGCGAGTGGGGCATGGAGCAGTTGGTCCGCGATTGTCGCATCGCACAGATCTACGAAGGCACCAACGGCATCCAGGCCCTCGACCTGCTCGGCCGCAAGGTATTGGGCAGCCAGGGCAAGCTGCTGCGCGGTTTCACCAAACTGGTCCACCAGTTGTGCCAGGCCCAGGCCGAGCATCCGCAACTGAAGGGACAGGTCGCGCAACTGGCGGCGCTGAACGCGCAGTGGGGCGAACTGACCCAGCAGGTGGGCCTGGCGGCGATGAAGAATGCCGACGAAGTGGGCGCCGCCTCGGTGGACTACCTGATGTTCTCCGGCTACGTGACCCTGGCCTATTTCTGGTTGCGCATCGCCCTGGTGGCGCGCGAGAAGCTGGATGCCGGCAGCGGCGAGGCCGCGTTCTACGAAGCCAAGCTGGCCACCGCCGACTTCTACTTCAGTCGCCTGCTGCCGCGCACCGCGGCGCACGCCGCGGCGATCCAGGCCGGCGCGGCGGGCCTGATGAGCCTGTCGGCGGAGCAGTTTTCGCTCTAGCGGTTGCCGGGGCAGGGGCGCGGCGCTTCTTCCCCCCGGTTTCTCCCGCACTCGCCGGGCCCGCCGGACTCCCGGCGAACTCGCTCGAGCCCGCGAAAAGCGGGCTTTTTCATGCCTGTCGCATAGAAGACCGATATAGACTTAATGGTCACGACGTGACGCTACAAGTCCGAAATGTTGGTGGTGTAGACTCGGCCGCGGCACACCTTTCGTGCCTCCATTTTGTTGCCGCTGGCCCCCGGCCGGCGATCGGTACGATCGAGGATTCCCCCACATGGCTGATTACAAAGCTCCGCTGCGCGACATGCGCTTCGTCCTCAATGAGGTGTTCGAGGTCTCCCGGCTCTGGGCGCAACTGCCGGCGCTGGCCGAAGTGGTCGACGCCGAGACCGCCGCGGCGATCCTCGAAGAGGCCGGCAAGGTCACCGCCGGTACCATCGCCCCGCTGAACCGTCCGGGCGACGAGGAAGGCTGCCAGTGGAACGCTGGCGCGGTGAGCACCCCGGCCGGCTTCCCCGAGGCCTACCGGACCTACGCCGAAGGCGGCTGGGTCGGCGTCGGCGGTGATCCGGCCTACGGCGGCATGGGTATGCCCAAGGTGATCTCGGCGCAGGTCGAGGAACTGGTCAACTCGGCCAACCTGTCGTTCGGCCTGTATCCGATGCTGACCGCCGGCGCCTGCCTGGCGCTCAATGCCCATGCCAGCGACGAACTGAAGGACAAGTACCTGCCGAACATGTACGCCGGTATCTGGGCCGGTTCCATGTGCCTGACCGAGCCGCATGCCGGCACCGACCTGGGTATCATCCGCACCAAGGCTGAGCCGCAGGCCGACGGCTCCTACAAGATCAGCGGGACCAAGATCTTCATCACCGGCGGCGAGCATGACCTGACCGAGAACATCATCCACCTGGTGCTGGCCAAGCTGCCCGACGCCCCGGCCGGGCCGAAGGGCATCTCGCTGTTCCTGGTGCCGAAGGTGCTGGTCAACGCCGACGGCTCGCTGGGCGAGAAGAACAGCCTGGGTTGCGGCTCCATCGAGCACAAGATGGGGATCAAGGCCTCGGCCACCTGCGTGATGAACTTCGACGGCGCCACCGGTTGGCTGGTGGGCGAGGTCAACAAGGGCCTGGCGGCGATGTTCACCATGATGAACTACGAGCGCCTTGGCGTCGGCATCCAGGGCCTGGCCACCGGCGAGCGCTCCTACCAGAGCGCCATCGAGTATGCCCGCGAGCGTATCCAGAGCCGCGCGCCGACCGGCCCGGTAGCCAAGGACAAGGCCGCCGACCCGATCATCGTGCACCCCGACGTGCGCCGCATGCTGCTCACCATGAAGGCGCTGAACGAAGGCGGCCGCGCCTTCTCCAGCTACGTCGCGATGCAGCTGGACACCGCCAAGTACAGCGAAGACGCGGTCACCCGCAAGCGTGCGGAAGAGCTGGTGGCGCTGCTGACCCCGGTGGCCAAGGCATTCCTCACCGACATGGGACTGGAAACCACTATCCATGGCCAGCAGATCTTCGGCGGCCACGGCTTCATCCGCGAATGGGGCCAGGAGCAACTGGTGCGCGACTGTCGCATCACGCAGATCTACGAAGGCACCAACGGCATTCAGGCGCTCGACTTGGTGGGACGTAAGGTGATCGGCAGCGGCGGCGCCTTCTCCCGTCACTTCACCGACGAGATCAAGGCCTTCGTCGCTTCCGCCGACGAGGCCCTGGGCGAGTTCAGCAAGCCGCTGGCGGCCGCCGTGGAGAACCTGGAAGAGCTGACCGCCTGGCTGCTCGACCGCGCCAAGGGCAACCCCAACGAGATCGGCGCGGCGTCGGTCGAATACCTGCATGTGTTCGGCTACACCGCCTATGCCTACATGTGGGCATTGATGGCGCGCACCGCGCTGGCCAAGCAGGGCGAGGACGACTTCTACGCCAGCAAGCTGGGTACCGCGCGCTTCTACTTCGCCCGCCTGCTGCCGCGCATCCATTCCCTGAGCGCCTCCGTGCGCGCCGGCAGCGAGTCGCTGTACCTGCTGGACGCCGAGCAGTTCTGAGGCCTGGCGCCTGAGACGGAAAGCCCCGCGATGCGGGGCTTTTTTCTGGGCGCCGGGGGCTCGGCGCGCGGGACGGGTGGGGGTGGATATCCGCTTGCGGCTATCCGCCATTCCCAGGGTTTTCTCGGGGCCGTGATGGGACAGGGTGATCGGCGGATAACGCCGTTGGCGTTATGCCCTAGGGCTCCTCGCGCAGGGTGGGCGGTAGGGCGAATAACCGCTTGCGGTTATCCGCCATTCCCGTGGTTTTTCTCGTGCCGTGAGGAGACAGGGTTGTCGCGGTCCGTCGCGGAGGATACGGGGATATCCGTTGATGGCGTCTCGCCCGAGCCTCAGTGCGAGGTTCCCTCCGCATAGCCGATCTTGTTGCCGACGTTGTACTTGCCCGACGGCTTGTTCATCGGCAGTCGCTTCACTTCCTCCAGGCTGTGCGCGTCGTAGACCACCAGCGCGCCGTCGCGGTCCCAGACGCTGAGCAGGGCGTAGCGGCCGTCGCGGGTGAACTCGACGTGGCCGGCCACCTTGCCCGGGCTGGGGCGCAGGCGATGGGCGATTTCCAGGGTCTGCTTGTCGATCAGCAGGATCTCGTCGTGTTTCTTGCCAAGGAAGGTATCGGTCCAGGCGTAGGGCGAGTCGGCATGGCTGCGCATGAAGAAGCCGGGGCCGTCGGTGACGATTTCCTTCAACGGCTTCCAGTTTTGCAGGTCGATCACCGAGATCACCCCGCGGCTGATGTTCGGCGTGGCGAACACCCAGCGCCCGTCGCGCTTCCAGTAGATGCCCGAGCCGAGGTGCGGCATGCCCGACAGCGGGATCGAGGCGACCCGCGCGCCGCTGTCCAGCTCGATCACCTCGCCGCCCCTGGCCTGCCGCGAGCTGCCCAGCAGGTAGCGGTAGTCGGGGCTGAAGGAGAAGTCGTCGAGGTAGTCGGCCACCGCCAACCGTTTCGGCGCGACCGGCTTGCCGTTGGCATAGGGCAGCTCCCACAGCTCGTGGACGTCCTTCAGGGCGACCACGAAGCTGTGCCGCGGCGGTGCCGTGTATACCGCGCTGACCCGCGAGGCCTGGCCCTGGGCGTCGGCCGCCGGGATGACCTGCACCAGGGACAGGTCGCGGGCGTCCAGCAGCACCAGGTTGCCGGGCAGGTAGTTGCCCACCAGGACCCAGCGCCCGTCGTCGCTGACCGCCAGGTTGCGCGTGTTGAGGCCGGCGCGGACCTCGGCGACCACCTTCAGGTTGTACAGGTCGTAGAGGGTCACCCAGCCGTCGCGCGAGGCGAAGTACACCAGGCGCCCGTCCGGGGAGAACTTCGGACCACCGTGCAGGGCGTAGCGCGATGGGAAGCGGGCGATGGGCTCGAAGCGATCGCCGTCGAGGATGGTCACGTGGTGGTCGCCGGATTCCACAACCACGAACAGGTTCAGTGGGTCGGCCTCGAAGCGCGGCCTGGACGGCAGGGTGGCGAGGGGATGCGGCTGAACCTGGCTGGCCCGGATGTTCTCGGCGCTCCACTGCGGTTCGCGCGGCGGCGCCTGGTAGAGATAGGCGACCAGGGCGTCCGCCGCGGCGTCGTCCAATTGACCGGCAAAGCCGGCCATCTGGGTTGCCGGGCGTCCGTGCAGGATCACCTCGCGGGCCTGCGCCGGCTTCAGCCGCGAAAGGCTTTCCGGGAGCAGGGTCGGGCCGCTGCCGCCGAGCCGCCCGGCGCCGTGGCAGGCCTGGCAGTGCTGGCGGTAGAGCGCTTCCCCCGGCGCTTCGCCGGCCTGTGCGAGGGCGCCGAGGAGCAGGCCGAGGGCGAGGCCGATCAGGCGCATGCGACGGCCTCGCGGCTGACCGGCGAGCCGGCGCCCAGGTATGACGGATGCGCCATCGCGCGCTCGGCGAAGAGCGCCACCACCTGGCCGACGACGATCAGCGTCGGCGGCTTCAACTGGTAGCGCCGCGCCAGCGCCGGCAGCTCGGAAAGGGCGCCGCGGGTCACCTGCTGGCCCGCCTGGGTGCCCTGGCTGACCAGCGCCGCCGGGGTGTCGCTGGCGAGGCCGTGCTCGACCAGGCGCGCGGCGATCTCGGCGAGGTTGCCCAGGCCCATGTAGAACACCAGGGTCTGCTTGCCGCGCGCCAGGCCGGCCCAGTCGAGGTCGAGGCGGCCGTCGTTCTGCAGGTGGCCGGTGACGAAGGTGCAGGACTGGGCGAGGTCGCGGTGGGTCAGCGGGATGCCGGCGTAGGTACTGCAACCGGAGGCGGCGGTGACGCCGGGGACCACCTGGCAGTCGACGCCGGCCTCGAGCAGGCGCTCCAGCTCCTCGGCGCCGCGACCGAAGATGAACGGGTCGCCGCCTTTCAGGCGGACCACCCGGCGTTGCTGCCGGGCCAGGCGCACCAGCAGCTCGTTGATTTCTTCCTGCGGCAGGCTGTGGTGGCCGCAGCGCTTGCCGACGTAGATGCGCTGGCAGCTTTCCGGCAGAAGGGCGATCAGCTCGCGGGCGACCAGGCGGTCGTAGACCACCACCTCGGCCTGTTGCAGCAGGGCCCAGGCGCGCAGGGTGAGCAGGCCCGGATCGCCGGGGCCGGCGCCGACCAGGGCGACGCTGCCGGCAGGGAAATCGACATCGAGGAGGGACGGCGGAATCACGGTAGTGTTCATGAGGCTTTCCTTAGACGGCGTGCAGCGCGATGCGCTCGAGGCCGATTTCCTGATCGCTGAGGTAGCAGCCGGGGTCTTCGCCCCAGAGTTCTCCGCCGGCCCAGGCGCGGGTGCGGGTGTTGCCGTTGCAGATGTCCAGCCAGCGGCATTGGCTGCAGCGCCCGACCACCGGTCGCGGGCGCTGGCGCAGTTGCAGGAGCAGCGGGTCGGGGCGCTCGAACCAGAAGTCGGCGAAGCGCTGATGGCGGATGTTGCCGACGCTGTGGTGCCACCAGTAGCTGTCCGGATGCACCTCGCCGGTGTTGTCGATGTTGGCGATGCCCTCGCCCGAGGCGTTGCCGCCCCAGTCCAGCAGCAGCTCGCAGAGACGCGCCAATTGCTGCGGGCGGCGGCGCTTGAGCCAGTCGAGGAGAAGGATCGCGTCGGCGTCGTTGTTGCCGGTGACGAAGTCGCTGTCGCGCCCCTGCCGGATGTCCTCGTCGGCCCGTTCGAAGAGCAGCGCGAGGGCCTCGCGGGTGCGCCGGTGGTGGGCGTCGAGGGCGCGGCTGCGGCGGCCGCGGCCACTGTAGTTGAGGTGCGAGAGGTAGAACTTCTGCACGTCGAGTTCGCGCATCAGGTCGAGCAGTGCCGGTAGTTGCGCGGCGTTCTCCTCGGTCAGGGTGGTGCGCATGCCGACGCGGATATCCGCCTCGCGGCACAGGCGCATGGCCGCCAGCGCGGCGTCGAAGCTGCCCTGCTTCTGGCGGAAGCGGTCGTGGGTCTCGCGCAGGCCGTCGAGGCTGATGCCGACGTAGTCGAAGCGGGCCTCGGCGACGCGCTGGATGTTGCCTTCGTCGATCAGCGTACCGTTGCTCGACAGCGCCACGAACATCCCGGCCTGGCGCGCATGGGCGGCGATCTCGAAGAGGTCCGGGTGCATCAGCGGTTCGCCGCCGGAGAGGATCAGCACGCGCACTCCGGCGGCGCGCAGGTCGTCGATGCCGCGAAGGATTTCCGCGGTCTCCAGCTCGCCACGGAAGTCGCTGTCGGCGGAGGTGGAGTAACAGTGCTTGCAGGTCAGGTTGCAGCGCCGCAGCAGGTTCCAGATCACCACCGGGGCGCGCCTGCCGCCGGCGCGGCGCGGCGCCGGCGCGTCCTCGGCGAGGCTGCGCAGGTAATGGCTGATCCTCAGCATGGACGTTCCTCCTTCTGCGCCAGGCGCAGGCCGGTCTTCTTCAGGATGCGGCTGCTCACCAGCATCTCGTCGGCGCGACAGTCCTCGCCGAGCAGCAGGCGGATCTGCTGGCGGTAGCCTTCGATCTCCGCTTCGCTGCGGCCGTGGACCATGGCGAACAGGTTGTAGCGCCACTGCGGCAGATGGCGCGGGCGCCGGTAGCAATGGCTGACGAAGGACAGCCCGCCGACCAGCCGGCCGAGGCGTTCGATGCGTTCGTCGGCGACGTCCCAGACGGTCATGCCGTTGTGCCGGTAGCCAAGGCGATAGTGGTTGGGCACCGCAGCGATGCGCCGGATCACCCCGGCGTCGCGCAGGCGCTTCAGCAGCGCCAGGGTCTCCGCCTCGCTCAGCCGCAGTTGCGCGGCGATCCACGCCCAAGGGTCGGCGACCAGCGGCAGGCCGGCCTGGGTCAGTTCGATCAGGCGGCGGGCGAGCAGGGCGTCAGAGGGGGAAATGCAGGCCGACATGGTAGGTCGCCTCCTTGGGCAGGTCGAGTACCGCCAGCCCGCTCTCGCGCTCCAGCCGTGCAAGGGTCTCGGCGACCTCCGCCGGGCTGTCGCAGGCGACCACCAGCCACATGTTCAGGGCGTGCTCGCGACGGTAGTTGTGGGCGACCTGCGGCCAGCCGGCGAGCAGCGCGGCGATCTCTTCGAAACGCGCCTCCGGCACGCTCATGGCGGCCAGGGTGAAGGCACCGCCGAGGGGCTCGATATCGAACAGCGGACCGAAGCGGGTCAGGGTGCCGTCGTCGAGCAGGTCGTCGAGGCGGCGCAGGATGTCTTCCTCGCGGCAATCCAGCTCGGCGGCGAGCAGCGCGTAGGGATGCGGCTCCAGCGGCAGGCCGTGTTGCAGGCGGTTCAGCAGGCGCCGGTCGAACTCATCCATGGCGGCGCTCCAGGTCGGCCGGCGGCGCGGTGTAGCGGCCGCCGCACTGCTTGTAGGCGCGCAGGCTGAACAGCCAGCGGTGCGGTGTCTGGCGCAGGGCGTGGCGCTCCAGCAGGGCCTCGATCTGGCGTTCCACTTCGCCGCGCTCGCGGCCGTGGATCATGCAAAACAGGTTGTATGGCCACATCGGCAGGCGACGCGGGCGGCGGTAACAGAGCGAGACGATCGTTTCGTGGGCGAGGGCGCGGCCGACGACGTCGACCTCCGCGTCGGCGACGTCCAGCACCAGCATGGCGTTGGCGGTATAGCCCAGGGCGCGGTGGTGGAGGATCACTCCGAAGCGGCGGAACAGGCCGTCTTCGTCCCAGCGGCGGACCTGTTCCAGCACTTCGTCTTCGCCGGCGCCGATGCGTTCGGCGAGCACCCGGTAGGGCCGGCTGGCCAGCGGCAGGCCCTGTTCCAGCAGGTAGCGCAGGTGTTGCCGCTGCGGCGCGGCGAGGGGTTCGACGGGGTTCATCGGCTGGCCTCCAGGGGAAACGCGAGGTCGATGCAGTAGGCTTCCTGCATCGGCAGGTCGAGGGGTTGCAGGCCGGTGTCGGCGGCGATCTCCGCCAGTACCCGGTCGAGTTGCGCGCGGTCGCCGGCGGTGAGCACGAACCACAGGTTGTAGCGGTGTTCGCGCTGGTAGTTGTGGTTGACCTCGGCGTACTGGCTGATGCGCTCGGCGACCCGTTGCAGACGCTCCTCGGGCACCGCCAGGGCAGCCAGGGTGCTGGCCCCGGCGCGTTGGTGGCGGAGCACCGGGCCGACCCGCGACAACGCGCCGTCGGCTTCCAGGCGACGCAGCCGTTCGAGCACCTCGGCTTCGCTGCAACCCAGGGTCTCGGCCATCCGCCGATAGGGTTCCGCGCAGATCGGCAGGCCTTTCTGGTAGCGGGCGAGGAGGCGGCGGGAGAGGTCGTCCATGGTGCCTCCTAGAGTCCGATGTGCTGGGCGCGGTGGCTGAAGAAGATGCCGCTCGGGCTGCGGGCCGGAAGGCTGCCGATGCGCTTCAGGCGGTACGGGTCCCAGACCTGCAACTGGTCGGCGTCGCGCACCGAGATCCAGACCTGGTCGCCGCGCCCGCTGAATTCCATGTGCAGTACGCCGGGGCCAGGGCGCAGGGTTTCGATCACTTCGTGGGTCTCGCTGTCGATGACCTGCACCTTGTCGTTGTCCGGGTAGGCGAAGTTGACCCAGATCTGCCGGTCGTCCGGTCGAGTCATGACGAACACCGGCTGGCCGGCGACGTCGATGGCGTCGGTCTGCTTCCAGTCGCGCGCGTCGAGCACCAGCACCTGGTGATGGCCGACCGCCGGGACGAAGGCCTGGTCGCTGGCGATGGTCCAGCCCTCCAGGTGCGGCATCTTGTACACCGGCAGCTTGCGTTGGCCGCGGCCGTAGTCGCCGAGTACGCGCCTGACGCCGCGCTCCGGGTGCCAGAGGTCGAGCTGGGCCATGCCGTCCTCGCCGAACAGCCCGGCCATGTAGTAGCGCCCGTCGGGACTGATGAGGGCGTCGTAGGGTTGCTTGCCGATATCGCGGAAGCGGGTCAGGTGCGGCGTGTCGCCCTGGCTGAAGTCGGCGATCCAGATCTCGCCGCTGTCGAACAGGCTGAACACGAAGCGCTGCCCGGGCGCGTCGACCAGGCCGACCACCCGGGAGTTCCTGTCCTGGCCGGGGAGGCGGGTGGCGGGAATCTCGGCGACCAGCTCCAGGGTGCGGCTGTCGAACACCTTGACCCCGCCCGGCTCGTAGTTGGATACCGCGACCAGCCGACCGTCCTGGCTGATCGCTCCGCCGATGCTGTTGCCGCCCTGGATCAGGCGCTTGTCGATGCGCTGGGCCAGCAGGTCGAGCTTGGTCAGGCCGCCGTCGCGACCGAATACGTAGGCGTAGCGCTGGTCGCGGGAGAACACCAGGGAGGCGTGGGACAGGTCGCCGAGGCCTTCGACCCGCGCCAGCGAGGTCTTCGCCGTGCCGTCGAGGATCTGCACGCTGCCGTCGGCGCGTTCGATCAGCACGCCGAGGTCGCCGCTGCCGCGCAAGGGCGGCTGCTGGCTACAGCCGGCGAGCAGGGCGAGGAAAAGCGGCGCGAGGGGACGCAGGTTCATGGGGCGATCTCTCCTTCGATCAGGCGGTCCACCAGCCAGCCGGCGTCGTCTTCGCTGAGCAGGCCGGCCCAGGGGGGCATCGGGGTTTGCGGACGGCCCATGAGCACGGTGGCGACCAGCGATTCGCGCGGCTTGCCGCGCAGGGCCTCGGGGGTCAGCGCCGGGCCGAGGCCGCCGGTCAGGCGCAGGCCGTGGCAGGAGCCGCAGTCCTGCAACAGCAGGTGACGCAACTGGGCCTGGCGACGGGCATCGGGATGCTCGTCGGCCAGGCCCGGAAGAGGACAGGCGAACGTCAGCGCGAGGGCCAGCCACAAGGCGTGGCTGGCGGCGCGCCGGAAGTCCGGAGGGGCGTTCATTTCTGCGACAGGACCCACTTCGCCAGGGTCTGCGCCTCGTCGTCGCTGACCGCGTTCGGCGGCATCGGGATCGGGCCCCAGACGCCCTGGCTGCCGTTCTTGATCCGCTGCGCGAGTTCCGCTTCGGCGCCGGCCTGGCCGGCGAACTTGGCGGCGACGTCCTTGTAGGCCGGGCCGACCATCTTGGTGTCGATGGCATGGCAGGCCACGCAGCCCTTGTTCTTGAACAGCACTTCGGGGTCTTCGGCCCAGGCGCCCTGGGCGAGCAGGGTGCCGGTGGCGAGCAGCGAAAGCAGTGCGTACGGTTTCATCACGGTTCCTCGTAGGGGGGAGCGCGCGGGGCGTGCCCCGCACGCGGGTCTCAGTACACGTCGTGCTGGGTGTTGTAGACGTTGAACTTGCCGGTCGGGGTGATCAGCCGCGGGTCCTTGACCACGGCCTTGAGCTTCAGGGTCTTGTCGTCCACCACCACCAGCGCGGAGCTGTCGTTCTTGCCGTTCCACACCGAGAACCAGACTTCATCGCCGCGCTTGTTGTACTCGGGCTGCACCACCCGCTTGGCGCCTTCGCCGAGATCGGCCCATTCGGCGATCGGCAGCACCTGGTACTTGGCGTCGAGGTTCTTCAGGTCGAACACCGCGACGCTCTGGCTGATCCTGGCGTCGGGGTTGAAGGTGGTGTCGACGTAGAGGTGCGAGGACTTCGGATGGGTCTTGATGAACAGCGAGCCGCCGCCCTGGCCCTGTAGCTCGGCGACTTTCTTCCAGGCGTACTGCGGATGGTTCTTCGGATCGGTGCCGATCAGCGAGATGCTGCCGTCGCCCAGGTGGCTGGTGCTCCACACCGGGCCGTACTTGGGATGCACGAAGTTGGCGCCACGCCCCGGGTGCGGGGTCTTGCCGACGTCGACCAGGGCCGACAGGCGACGGTCCTTGGAGTCGATCACGGCAACCTTGTTGGAGTTGTTGGCGGCGGTCATGAAGTAGCGGTGGCTGCTGTCCCAGCCGCCGTCGTGGAGGAACGGCGCCGCACCGATGCTGGTGACGGTGAGGTTGTCGATATCCTTGTAGTTGACCAGCAGGACCTTGCCGGTCTCCTTCACGTTGACGATGAACTCGGGGTGCTCGTGGGAGGCGATGATCGCCGCCACGCGCGGTTCCGGGTGGTAGGTCTGGGTGTCTACGGTCATGCCGCGGGTGGAGACGATCTGCTTCGGCTCCAGGGTCTCGCCGTCCATGATCGCGAACTGCGGCGGCCAGTAGGCGCCGGCGATGGTGTAGCGGTCCTCGTAGCCCTTGAACTTGGAGCTTTCCACCGAGCGCGCCTCGATGCCGATCTTGATCTCGGCGACCTTGGTCGGCTCCTTGGCCCACAGGTCGATCATGTCGATCCGCGCGTCGCGGCCGATCACCAGCAGATAGCGGCCGGAAGCGGACATCCGCGAGATATGCACGGCATAGCCGGTATCGATGACCTTGACGATCTTCTTGCTGTCGCCGTCGACCAGGGCGATCTGCCCGGCGTCGCGCAGGGTCACCGAGAACAGGTTGGGCAGGTCGAGGTCGTTGAGCTGTTTCTTCGGCCGGTCCTCCGGCTTCACCAGCACCTTCCACGATTCGCGCATCTCCGGCATGCCCCACTCCGGCGGTTGCGGCGGGGTGTGCTGGATGTACTTGGCCATCAGGGTGATCTGGTCCTTGCTCAGCTCGCCGGAGCTGCCCCAGTTCGGCATGCCCAGCGGGGTGCCGTAGGTGATCAGCGCTTCCAGGTATTGCTGGCCGCGTTGCTGGGTGATGTCCGGGGTCAGCGGCTTGCCGGTGGCGCCCTTGCGCAGGACGCCGTGGCAACCGGCGCAGCGTTGGAAGTAGATCTGCTTGGCCTCGTTGAACTCGCTTTCACTCATGTCGGGGGCACCGTTGGTGCGCACCACGTGAGTGGGATCGACGGCGGAAGCGGCACCCTGGTATTGCTCGGCGGCTTTCATGTCGTCCTTGGCGTGAGCGGTGGCCAGGCCCAGCAGCGTCAGCGAGGCGAGCAAGGTGCCCACCAGTGGCTTGCCAAATGGCATGGTCTATCTCCTCAGGAGCCCTGCGAGGCGCTCCCTTAGCAGTGTTTTGGGGGTGGCTGCGTCGGGAACTCCCGGGAATTCATGGCGCGAAAGGATCATAGAAAGCAGGGTCTTTACCCTTGCTTGACCGGAATCAAGATTGCGTTGCTTTGCGCTTGTGGCACCTTCCAACTGTGAATAGCGTGCGGTCCTAATCCCTAGCGCAGGAGTAGGACATGCGGGACGCGACACCCTTCTACGAGGCCACCGGCCATGAGATCGAAGTCTTCGAGCGCGCCTGGCGGCACGGCCTGCCGGTATTGCTCAAGGGCCCCACCGGTTGCGGCAAGACCCGCTTCGTCCAGTACATGGCGCGGCGCCTGGAACTGCCGCTGTACAGCGTCGCCTGCCACGACGACCTGGGCGCCGCCGACCTGCTCGGCCGCCATCTGATCGGCGCCGACGGCACCTGGTGGCAGGACGGCCCGCTGACCCGCGCGGTGCGCGAAGGCGGTATCTGCTACCTGGACGAAGTGGTGGAGGCGCGCCAGGACACCACGGTCGCCATCCACCCGCTGGCCGACGACCGCCGCGAGCTGTACCTGGAGCGCACCGGCGAGACGTTGCAGGCGCCGCCTTCGTTCATGCTGGTGGTGTCCTACAACCCCGGCTACCAGAACCTGCTCAAGGGCCTGAAGCCCAGCACCCGGCAGCGTTTCGTCGCGTTGCGCTTCGACTACCCGGCGGCGCAGCACGAGGCACGCATCCTGGTCGGCGAGAGCGGTTGTGCCGAGGCCCTGGCGCAGCGCCTGGTGCAGTTGGGCCAGGCGCTGCGGCGGCTGGAGCAGCACGACCTGGAGGAAGTCGCCTCGACCCGCCTGCTGATCTTCGCCGCGCGCCTCATCGGCGACGGCATGGACCCGCGCGAGGCGTGCCGGGTGGCGCTGGCCGAACCGCTCTCGGACGACCCGGCGACGGTGGCGGCGCTGATGGACATCGTCGATCTCCATGTCGCCTGATACCGTCGAGCGGCGCCTGCCCGGCGACCTGGCGATGTGGTTCTTCATCCTCGCCGAACTCAGCGTGTTCAGCCTGCTGCTGCTGGCGTTCGCCGGCGCCCAGGCCTGGCAGCCGGAGCTGTTCCGTGCCGGCCGGGAGCAACTGGATAGCCGCTGGGGCCTGTTGCTGACCGTGGCCCTGCTCAGCTCCGGCTGGCTCGCCGCGCTGGCGGTGCATGCGGTGCGCCGCGGACGGCCGCGCCAGGCGAGCGGCTGGTTGCTGGCGGCGCTGCTGCTGGCGCTGGTCTACGTCGGCCTGAAGCTGCACGAGTACGGGCGGCTCGCCGATCTCGGCCTGGACATCGAGCACGACACTTTCTTCACCCTCTACTGGTGCCTGACCGGCTTCCATTTCCTCCACGTCCTGCTCGGCCTGCTGATCCTCGGCTGGCTGGCGCAGGCCTGCTGGCGCCGGTGTTATACGCCGCAGGCTTGCTCGGGACTGGAGTCGGGAGTGCTCTACTGGCACATGGTCGACCTGGTCTGGGTGCTGCTGTTCCCGCTGGTCTACGTCCTGCAATGAGGTGCCGATGCGAACCCTGACCCTCTGCTGGCTGGCGTTGCTGGCGCTGGCCGTGGCCGGTGTGCTGCTGGGCGGCGCCGGCGACTCTCCCTGGCTGCTGGCGGCGGTGCTGGCCTGCGCGGTGGCCAAGGGCTGGCTGATCGGCGAGCGCTTCATGGAGCTGGCCCATGCCCCGGCGCTATGGCGCCGCCTGCTGCTGGCCTGGCCGCTGCTGATGGCCCTGGCGGTGGGCGCTGCGCTGTACCTGGCGCGGATGAATAACTGAGTAAATCGTTCGGGAATCTTGATTGCCATCAAGCGGGTTCGCCGCCGCCGCTTCCTAGAATCGCCGCACCACCCATTCCAGGAGGCCGCATGTCCGAGACCTTTACCAAAGGCATGGCCAGGAACATCTATTTCGGCGGGAGTGTGTTCTTCATCCTGCTGTTCCTGGCCCTGACCTACCACACCGAGAAGACCCTGCCCGAGCGCACCAACGAGGCCGCGATGAGCGCCGCGGTGGTGCGCGGCAAGCTGGTCTGGGAGCAGAACAACTGCGTCGGCTGCCACACCCTGCTCGGCGAGGGCGCCTACTTCGCGCCGGAGCTGGGCAACGTGGTCGGACGCCGTGGCGGCGAGGAGGGCTTCAACACCTTCCTCCAGGCCTGGATGAAGATCCAGCCGCTGAACGTGCCGGGCCGCCGCGCCATGCCGCAGTTCCATCTCAGCGAGGGCCAGGTCGACGACCTGGCCGAGTTCCTCAAGTGGAGCTCGAAGATCGATACCAACCAATGGCCGCCGAACAAGGAGGGTTGATGATGTCGCCCAATGGCTCCCTGAAATTCGCCTCGCAGGCGGTCGCCAAACCCTACTTCGTGTTCGCCCTGATCCTCTTCGTCGGGCAGATCCTGTTCGGCCTGATCATGGGCCTGCAGTACGTGGTCGGCGACTTCCTGTTCCCGGCGATCCCCTTCAACGTCGCGCGCATGGTGCACACCAACCTGCTGATCGTCTGGCTGCTGTTCGGCTTCATGGGCGCTGCCTACTACCTGGTGCCGGAGGAGAGCGACTGCGAGCTGTACAGCCCGAAGCTGGCCTGGATCCTGTTCTGGGTATTCGCCGCCGCCGGCGTGCTGACCATCCTCGGCTACCTGCTGGTGCCCTACGCCGGCCTGGCCAGGCTCACCGGCAACGAACTGTGGCCGACCATGGGCCGCGAGTTCCTCGAACAGCCGACCATCAGCAAGGCGGGCATCGTGATCGTCGCCCTGGGCTTCCTGTTCAACGTCGGCATGACCGTGCTGCGCGGGCGCAAGACCGCCATCAGCATGGTCCTGATGACCGGCCTGATCGGCCTCGCCCTGCTGTTCCTGTTCTCCTTCTACAACCCGGAAAACCTCACCCGCGACAAGTTCTACTGGTGGTGGGTGGTGCACCTGTGGGTGGAAGGCGTGTGGGAACTGATCATGGGTGCGATCCTCGCCTTCGTGCTGGTGAAGGTCACCGGGGTCGACCGCGAGGTGATCGAGAAGTGGCTCTACGTGATCATCGCCATGGCGCTGATCAGCGGCATCATCGGCACCGGCCACCACTACTTCTGGATCGGCGTGCCCGGCTACTGGCTGTGGCTCGGCTCGGTATTCTCGGCGCTGGAGCCGCTGCCGTTCTTCGCCATGGTGCTGTTCGCCTTCAACACCATCAACCGCCGCCGCCGCGACTATCCGAACCGCGCGGTCGCGCTGTGGGCCATGGGCACCACAGTGATGGCCTTCCTCGGCGCGGGAGTGTGGGGCTTCATGCATACCCTGGCGCCGGTCAACTACTACACCCACGGCACCCAGCTCACCGCCGCCCACGGCCACATGGCCTTCTATGGCGCCTACGCGATGATCGTGATGACCATCATCTCCTACGCCATGCCGCGCCTGCGCGGGATCGGCGAGGCGATGGACAACCGCTCGCAGGTCCTGGAGATGTGGGGCTTCTGGCTGATGACCGTGGCGATGGTGTTCATCACCCTGTTCCTCTCCGCGGCCGGGGTGCTGCAGGTCTGGCTGCAACGGATGCCGGCGGACGGCGCGGCGATGACCTTCATGGCCACCCAGGACCAGCTGGCGATCTTCTACTGGCTGCGCGAAGGCGCCGGGGTGGTGTTCCTCATCGGCCTGGTCGCCTACCTGCTGAGCTTCCGGCGCGGCAAGGCGGCCGCCTGAGATGGCCTTCGCCGTCGAGCTGGAGGAATGGGTCGGCGCCCACTGGCACCGCTTCATCACCCGCCATGCCAGCGGCGAGTTCGAGGCGGCGCGGGTGACCCTGGAGAGCATGCGGCGTCCGCTCGGCATGCTCTTCCGGGCGCTCGGCGGCGCACCGGGGGTAGCCCTCGAGGCGACCCCGGCGCGCCGCCTGCTGCTACGCCGCACCTGGTTGCAGCGGGTCGCCGGGACCTGCGAGCAGGCCCCGGTGTCCTGGTTCAACGGCGACAGCCTGCGCCTGCCGGAATCCCTCGCGGTCTATCCGCAGGCCGAGCTGAACCGTGAACTGTATCGCTGGCTGGCGCTACTGGCGGCCAGCGCCGGGCCGCTGCGGCACTGGGCCCAGGACAACCAGCGCTGGGCGCGGCAGTTGCTCGATGCCTATCCGGCGCTGCGCCCGCGCTACGCCCGGCTGGTCGCCGCGCATCTGCGCCAGCGCCCGTCGCTGGACGATTGCCCGGCGGCAGACGCCGAACTGGAAATCGCCCTGCGCCGCGCGCTTGCCGAGCCGGGCAGCGTCGAGCGCTTCCCGCGAGTCGAGCGGGCGCCCTGGCCGGTGCCGCTGTGGCTGTATCCCGGCGAGCGCTGGACGCCTTCCGCCAGCGCGGAGGACGGCGAGGAAGCGGCCGCCGGCGCCGGCAAGCGCCAGGTCGCCCGCAGCGGAGCGCGCAAGCGCGCCGAGCGCGTCGAGGAGCGCGAGAGCGAGCGCAACCTGCTGCTGTTCCGCCTGGAAAGCCTGCTCAGTTGGTCGGAGCACCTGGCCCTGGACCGCTGTAGCGACGACGAGGACGACCCGGACGGCGCGCGCGTCGCCGAAGACCTCGACTACCTGTCGCTGTCGCGCCAGCGCACGCAGAAGGGCGGCGGCCTGCGCCTGGATCTCGACCTGCCGGCCGCCGACTACGATGACCTGCCGCTCGGCCCCGGGCTGAAGCTGCCCGAGTGGGACTATCGGCAGCAGCGCCTGCTGAGCGACCACGTGCTGCTGCAACCGATGCGGCCGCGCGGCGCGACCAGCGCCAGCCTGCCGGCGCACCTGGAGAAGACCGCGCTGCATCTGCGCCGCCAGTTCGCCTGCCTGCGCGACGGTCGCCAACGCCTGCGCCAGCAGCCGCAAGGCGACGAGATCGACCTCGATGCCTGGCTCGACTTCCAGGTCGAGCGGCGGCGCGGCGGTTCCACCCAGCCAGGCCTGTTCCTCGAACAGCGGCCGCGCCGGCGCGACCTCGCCTGCCTGTTGCTGGCGGACCTGTCGATGTCCACCGAAGCCTACCTCGACGACCAGCGGCGAGTGATCGACAGCATCGTCGACAGCCTGCTGCTGTTCGGCGAGGCATTGCAGGCACTGGGCGACCCCTTCGCGCTGTACGGGTTTTCCTCGGTGCGCCGGCAGCAGGTGCGCTGGCAGGTGCTGAAGGACTTCGACGAAGGCTACGGCGGCGAGGTCCGCGGTCGCGTGCTGGCGCTCTCGCCGGGCTACTACACGCGGATGGGCGCGGCGATCCGCCGGGCCAGCCAGGAGCTCGGCGGGCAGCCGCAGAAGCGTCGCCTGCTGTTGCTGTTGAGCGACGGCAAGCCCAACGACCTGGACCGCTACGAGGGCCGCTACGGCATCGAGGACACCCGCCAGGCGGTGATCGAGGCGCGCAGCCAGGGACTGGTGCCGTTCTGCATCACCATCGACAAGGAGGCGGCGGACTACCTGCCCTACCTGTTCGGCGCCGACGGCTTCGCGCTGGTCGAGCGCGCCGGGCAGTTGCCCGAGCGCCTGCTCCAGCTCTATCGGCGCCTGCGCCGCTGAGAGGCCTCAGGGAACATCGCGCGGCAGCCAGAGCATCATGCCCAGGCAGAACAGCGCCAGCCCGACGCAGAACCAGGCGAAGCGCCGCTGCCGGCGACCCTGGAGCTGGCGCTGGGAAGCGCTGGGCAGTGGCATGCCGCACTGTTCGCAGGCGCTTTCCGCGCCTTCGGTTTCATGGAGGCAATACAGGCATTGGCGCATGGGCGTTCTCGCGGGCTCGACCCCGCCAGCTTGCCGGTGGACGGGCCGTGGCGCGCTTGACCGCGATCAAGCGGCGGGGCTGTTCACTCGAAGCACTCCAGGCGTTCGCGGTCGAGGATGCTGATTTCGCGGCCGTCGAGGCGGATGATGCCCTCGTCGCCGAGGCGGTGCATGATCCGCGAGAAGGTTTCCGGCTGGATCGACAGGTGACCGGCCACCAGTTGCTTGGCCACCGGGATTTCCACCCGGCAGTTCTCCCCCGGCGCGTGGGCGGCGAGGGTCAGCAGGTAGCGCACCACGCGGTGGGTGGCGTTCTTCAGGGAAAGCGTCTCGATCTCGTCGATGCGCTGGTGCAGGCGGGTGCTGAGCTTGGCCAGCAGGGCCAGGGCCAACGGGGTGTTGTCCTGCAACTGGCGCAGGTAGGCCTTGTTGGAGAAACGGAACAGCTGGCTGGGCACCACGGCCTGGGCGGTGGCCACGTAGTTCGGGGTGTCCATGAACATCATCGCCTCGGCGAAGGTGTTGCGTTCGTTGGTCACTTCGAGAATCTTCTCCTGGCCTTCCGGGGTCAGCCGGTAGATCTTCACGCAGCCGGAAATCAGGTAGTAGAAGGCGTGCGCCGGCTCGCCCTGGCGGAACACGTAGGCGCCCTTGTCGAGGTTGACCAGGTCGCTGCTGGCGAGCAGTTCCTGGAGCTGGACGGGAGAAAGCGGTTCGAACAGGTGGTGGCTTTGCAGCAACTGCTGGTGGACGCGCTGGAATTCCATGCTGGGAAGGCTCGCGATGATGAGGGGACTGGCCACTGTAGCGGGCCCGGCGCAGATCATCTTGACGCACGGCAAGCTCCCGGCGGCTGGGTGTTGCCGTCGTCCGGCGAGCGGAACTATTACAGCGTGTAAGCCAAGGCTTACAAACGGCGGTGGTTTTGGCTGCTTTCTCCCCCTCGCAGAGATGCGTAATCTTCAAACCGTCAGGACATTGCGCAGGAAGCGCCAAAGACAATACGGAAACTCAGGGAATCCACCATGGATGGTGGCGTAGCACGGATGTCAGGATAGAGGTCTGCAAAACCCCGCCCAAAAGGCGGGGTTTTTTATTGCCCGAGGAAAACCGCGTCGCTCAGACCACGCCTTCCAGCAGCGAGCGCAGCAGCTCGACGCTGGCGTGCTGGCGTTGCGCGTCGCGGTAGACCAGGCCGACCTTCAGCGGGATGCGCGGTTCGCTGAGCGGTTTCCACAGCAGCCGCTGGTTCGAGTGCATCTGCCGTGCCTTGCCCGGTAGAACGGTGGCGAAGCGGGTCTGCGGCAGGCTGTCGAGAATCCCGCTCATGTGGTTCAGTTCCGCCTGCACCCGCGGCCGCCGGCCGATCGCGGCGAGTTGCTCCTGCCAGATCTGGCGCGCGCGGAACTCTTCGCCGAGCAGCAGCATCGGCAACTCCGCGGCCTGGGCCAGGGACACCTTTCTGAACTCCTTCAACGGGTGTTCCTCGGGGATCACCAGCTGCAATTCGTCCTCGTACAGCTCGACGCTGTGCAAGCCCGGCTGGCGCGGCGGCAGGAAGCCGATGCCGATATCCAGGTTGCCGGTGAGCAGGCGCCGCTCGATGTCGATTCCCGACAGTTCGTAGATCTGCACCCGCAGATGCGGCTGCGCGGCGTGCAGGCGTTCGACCATGTACGGCACCAGGCTGGCGTTGACCGTCTGCAGCACGCCGATCGCCAGGCTGCGCGGGGTCTGCCCGCGGAATACGCGCATCGCCTCGCGGGCCCTTTCCAATCCCTCCAGCAGCGGTACCGCATGGTTGTACAGGGTGTGGGCGGCGACGGTCGGCAGCAGGCGCTTGCCGCTGCGCTGGAACAGCGAGACGTCGAGGTTCTGCTCCAACTGGCGGATCTGCTGCGAGAGGGCCGGTTGCGACAGGGCCAGGCGTTCGGCGGCGCGGCCGACGTGGCCTTCCTCGTAGAGCGCGACGAAATAGCGGAGTTGGCGAAAATCCATAAGCTGTTCTTATCGATGAAACTGGAAAATCGAAATGGAGTGGGTCCCGCGTGAGGCACTAGTCTAGCTGCATTGGCGGTACATCGGGTGGTCGCGGAGCAATGGAGCAGATAGTCGTAAACGGTGTTTTCATAGGTAAAGTCGAAGAAACCTGGGGCGGATTGGTCAGCGCGATCGACAAGCTGCCGGTCGAGCAGGAGTTCTGGCTGGGCCACGATGGCCTGCCCGGCGACGAACAGGCTGACATCCGCCACCACGGCGGCCTCGAGCGCGCTCTCCATCACTATCCCGCCGAGCACTACCGCTACTGGCGCAAGCGCCACCCGCTGAACCGCTGGCAACTGCCGGCGTTCGGCGAGAACATCTCGACCTACGGCATCACCGAAGCCGAGGTCTGCATCGGCGACCAGTTCCATTGGGGCGATGCCCTGCTGGAAGTCAGCCAGCCGCGTTCGCCCTGCTATCGCCAGGGCCAGCGCTGGAATCTTCCCGAGCTGCCCGACGAATTGCAGAGCGGCGGCCGCTGCGGCTGGTTCTATCGGGTCCTGCGCAGCGGCATGGTGACTCCCGGGGACGAGCTGAAGCTGGTCCAGCGGCATTACCCTGAACTGACCGTCGCCCGCCTGTTGCAGTGGTATTTCGGCGATCCCCTGGAGCCTCTCGGGTTGCGCCAGATGATGGCCTGCGACGCGCTCTCCCAGCGTTGGCGCAAGACAGCGGCGAAACGCCTGTCCAGCGGCGTGGTGGAAGACTGGGGGCCGCGCCTGCGCGGACCGTCGGATTACCGGGAGCATGCCTCTTGAGCGACTACCTGATCACCCTGAGCCAGTCCGGCCGGCTGTTGGCCAGCATGACGGTGAGCGCCGCGCGCTTTGCCGAGGTGCGCGAGCTGATGCGCCAGCGCTTCCCCGCCGGCGACGGCTTCGAACTGCGCATCGAAACGCGCCGGGAAAGCCGCCGGCTGCTGGAACAGGGGCCGCAGGGCGTGCGCTTGCTGGCGGTGGAGTACATGACCGAGGAACTGAAAGATGGCTGATGCGCTGGATAGCCTGCGCCTGATGCGCACCCAGGAACGGCCCGCGCAGGTGTTCGTCCGTGGCCAGGGCTCGTGGCTGTGGGACAGCGACGGACGCGCCTTCCTCGACTTCACCCAGGGCCTGGCGGTGAACTGCCTCGGCCACAGTCCCAGCGTGCTGGTCCAGGCCCTGGCCCGGCAGGCGCGGGAGCTGGTCAGCGCCGGCCCCGGCCTGCTCAACCGGCCGGTGCTGGCATTGGCGCAGCGCCTGTGCCTGGCGACCGGCAGCGACCAGGCCTACTTCCTCACCAGCGGCGCCGAGGCCAACGAAGCGGCCATCGCCCTGGCGCGCAAGTGGGGCCGCCTGCATCGCGGCGGCGCGCAACGGATCGTCAGCACCGTCAACAGCATCCATGGACGCACCCCGGGCACCCTGACGGCTTGTGGCAAGCCGGCGCAGCATGGCCTGGAGGGATTCGCCAGGGTGCCGTTCAACGACCTCGACGCCATGGCCGCGGCCATCGACGAAGAGACGGTGGCGGTGATGCTGGAGCCGGTGCAGGGCGATGCCGGGGTGATCCCGGCGACCCTCGACTACCTGCGTGGCATCGAGCGGCTGTGCCGGCAGCGTGGCGTCCTGTTGATCCTCGACGAGGTGCAGACCGGCATCGGCCGCTGCGGCGCGCTGCTGGCGGAGGAACTGTACGGGGTACGCGCCGACATCGTTACCCTCGGCAAGGGCCTCGGCGCCGGGGTGCCGCTGTCGGCGCTGCTGGCGCGTGGCAACGCCTGTTGCTTCGAACCGGGCGACCAGCTTGGCACCCACCATGGCAACGCGTTGATGACCGCTGCCGGGCTGGCGGTACTGAATACCGTGCTGGAGCCGGGTTTCCTGGAGCAGGTGCGCGAGCAGGGCACTCACCTGCGCGATGGCCTGGCCCGTGTCGCGCGTCGCTATGGGCATGGTCCGCTGCGCGGCCAGGGACTGTTCTGGGGGCTGCCGCTGATCGGCCAGCGCGCGCCGGCGGTGGTTCGCGCGGCGTTCGGCGAAGGCCTGCTGATCAACGCGCCGCAGCCGCATTGCCTGCGTTTTTCCCCGGCGCTGACGGTGAGCCGGGCCAACGTCGACGAAATGCTGCGGCGACTGGAGCGGGCCCTGGCCCGGGTCGCCAACCGACACGAGGAGGTGGCCTGATGCGCGCCCTGGTATTGCAACACGTTCCCTTCGAAGGCAGCGCGCGGATCGGCGACTGGATCGGCCGCCACTGCGAGCACGAGCACGTCTGCTACCTCTACGCCGACGCCCACCTGCCTGCGCTGGACAGCTTCGACCTGCTGGTGGTGATGGGCGGGCCGATGAGCGTCCACGACGAAGCGCAATATCCCTGGCTGGTGGCGGAGAAGCGTTTGATCCGCGCGGCGCTGGATGCCGGCAAGAAGGTCCTCGGCATCTGCCTCGGCGCGCAGCTGCTGGCCCAGGCGCTGGGGGCTGCGGTACGCCCGGGACGCCAGGCGGAGATCGGCTGGTGGCCGCTGCACAGGTACAGCCAGGCGCTGGGCTCGCCGCTGGGCGAGCGCCTGCCGGAACGGCTGATGGCGTTCCACTGGCACGGCGAGACCTTCGACCTGCCAGCCGGCAGCGTGCCGCTCTATGGTTCGGCTGCCTGCGCCAACCAGGGCTTCATCTGGAACGAGCAGGCTATCGGCCTGCAATGTCACCTGGAAAGCACCGCGGAGAGCATCGAGGCGCTGCTCGATGCCTGCCCGCAGGACCTGCAACGGGAAGGGGCGGTGCAGAGCGCCGGGAGGATCCGCCAGGGTGTCGCGCATTGCCGCGAGGTGGCGCCGGTGCTGTTCCTGTTGCTCGATTACCTGGCGCATCGGCCGGCGGAGATCGCACGCCGGGCCTGATCGCCAGAAAGATTCCTCTGTCCTCGCATGCGCCTCCGGACGTCGTTTTGGTCCTGTGGGGCGCTTTTTTTATTCTAGGCTGCGTGCTTTCCCAACCAGGGCTCCAGTAGTGCCAGGTCGCGACGCAGGCTTTCGGCGAACAGGTGCAGGCGGGTGGGGTTGTCCAGCTCGCCGGGCTGGATGCCGACGAAGGTGAAGGTTTCGTCGTGCTCTCGGGCGGCGACATTGATGCTGACGGTGCCGTCGTAGTGCATCCGGCACTGGCAGTCGTAGCCTTCCAGCGCCTGGTTCAGGCTGCGCTGGATCTCGCCGAGATCGGGGTGCTTGTTCTTGCTCATCGCATCGCTCATGCAAGGGGATGGGGCTTTCTTCTCGTGCAGGGCGAGTCGGGTGGATGCGTCGACGACCTCGGGACCGAGGGGCGGCGTAGCCTCCCGGCCGGCGCGGCGTCTGGGCTTCCCGCCCGGACATTGCTTCCTGTATCGCCAGGGTAGGGGTGCCTCCGCTATCGTTTCGCGATGCAAATGCACTAGCACCGCTAGTGCAATCGTCACGCGTGCGCGGTCAGGGCGGGCGGGCATCCTTGCTGCCCCCGGAAAATCGCTCCATCCAAGAGGAACAGCATGAACGACCAGGTACTGCGTACCCAGACCGACCGCCGCCAGTTGCAGCAGATCATCGCCGGTCTTACCGAAGGGGTGATCCTGATCGAGCCGGACCAGCGCATCCTCTGGGCCAACGAGGCGGCCCTGGCGATGCACGGCGTCGATTCGCTGGAAGGCCTGGGCGCCGATACCGGCGAGTATCGCGAGCGCTTTCGCCTGCGCTACCGCAACAATCATCCGCTGCAGGAGGGCCAGTACCCGGCCGAGCGCCTGGTGGCTGGCGAGTGCTTCAGCGACGTGGTGGTGGAAGTGTTTCCCGCCGCCGACGAGGACACCCGCTGGGTGCACCGCGTGCGCGGGTTGGTGCTGACCACCCCCGAGGACAAGCCAGACTGCCTGGTGCTGATCCTCCACGACGCCACCGAGTGGGCCAGCGCCGAGCAGCGCTTCGAGAAGACCTTCAATGCCAACCCGGCGCCGGCGGTGATCTGCCGGCTCAGCGACTACCGCTACGTGAAGGTCAATGTCGGTTTCCTGGAAATGACCGGCTATGCCCGCGACCAGGTGATCGGCCGTTCGGTGTACGAGCTGGACGTACTCGACCAGGCCGAGCGCCGCGAACTGGCGGTGGAGCGTCTGGGCGCCGGCGAGACCATCCCGCAGATGGAGGCGAGCCTGCGGGTGGCGGAGGGCGGACGCAAGTGCGTGGTGGTCGCCGGGCAGCCGATAGAGGTCGGCGAGGAGGCCTGCATGCTCTTCACCTTCACCGATCTCGAACCGCGGAAGAAGGCCGAGGAGGCCCTGCGCAAGAGCGAGGAGCGCTTCGCCAAGGCCTTCCGCATGGCACCGGTGCCGAGCCTGGTGCTGTGCGGCGACGACCTGCAGGTGCTGGACATCAACCAGGCCTTCAGCGAAACCTTCGGCTACCAGGCCGAGGAACTGCTCGGCGAGTCCACCGTCGCCTGCGGGCTGTGGCAGGACGGCGGCGCCGAGCGCCTGGGCGAGCTGCTGGCGCAGAGCGGCAGCGTGCGCAACGTCCAGCTGCGCCTGCAGCACAAGGATCGCAACGGCCTGGACTGCCTGGTCTCGGCCGAGGCGGTGAGCCTCAACGAGCAGGACTGCGTGCTGGTGGCCTTGCTGGACATCAGCGACCGGCGGCGCACCGAAATGGAGCTGGTGCACGCCATCGAGACGGTGATGCAGGACGCTTCCTGGTTCAGCCGCACCCTGATCGAAAAGCTCGCCAACGTGCGCCGCGCCAACGCGCCGGGCACCGGCGCCGAACTGGCCGACCTGACTGCGCGCGAGCGCGAGGTGTTCGACCTCATCTGCCAGGGCCTGGCGGACAAGGAGATCGCCAAGGAACTGGGCCTGGCGCCGAACACCGTGCGCAACCACGTGGCGACCATCTACGCCAAGCTCGATGTCCACAGCCGTGGCGAGGCCATCGTCTGGGCACGCGAACGCGGATTCGCGCCGGAGCCGCGCAACGGCAACGGGCGCAAATAAACGAAGAGGGTACGAATGCACCAGGGCGGCTGGTGCATTCGTACCTGTCGCCCGCTCCCGTCGGCGCCGACACTGGCGCAGCACGCCCGGCATGCCCCCGCCCGTGGTCGTGCACCTTTTCTCCGCGGCGCGAGCCGCGCCGTCCGCACGTCTGTTCCCCTCGCCAGTTTCGCTCTGGCGGGGGGGCTTCCCGCCTCCTTTCGAATATTTGCCCCTCTGCCTCTGCTGGTGCGCGACGGCATCCTGCCGGCCGTTTGCGAATGCTCGGGACTGGTGTCGTGAAATTTTAAGTGTTATTTTTCATGAAAAATAACCAATATAATTTCACGGGGGTCGCGATGTTCCTGCAATCCAACGAGCATGTCGGCACTTACTACGCCGCCGTCAATCCCGAACTGATCCAGCCGCGCCAGGCCCTGGAGGGTGACCTCGACTGCGAGGTGCTGGTGGTCGGCGCCGGTTTCAGCGGCTTGCACACGGCGCTGCGGCTGGTCGAAGGCGGACGCCAGGTATGCGTCATCGAAGCCAGCCGGATCGCCTGGGCGGCCTCCGGGCGCAACGGCGGGCAGGCGCTGCCCGGCTGGTCCAGCGACCTGCCGCCGCTGGAGGCCGACCTCGGCTACGAAGGCGCACGCCGTCTCTGGGACGGCATGCTCTGGGCGGCCGGCGAGATGCGCGCGTTGCCGCAGCGACATGGCTTCGACTGCGACTACCGGGTCGGCCACCTATGGACGGCGATCCTGCCGCGCCGGGTCGGCCTGCTCTACGACTGGCAGGCCGAGGCCAACCGCCGCTGGGGCTACGAGGGGCTACGCTTCGTGGCGAAGGACGAGTTGCCCGAATGGATCGCCAGCGAGCGCTACCTTGCCGGTCTCTACGATCCCCACGCCGCACACCTGAATCCGCTCAAGCTGGCGTTCGGCCTGGCCGCCGCCATCGAGCGCGCCGGCGGGCGTATCCACGAGCGGACCCGGGCCCTGAGCTATCGCGAGGAGGGCGACGGCTACCGGGTCCGTACCGAGCACGGCGAGATCCGCTGCGCGGCGCTGGTGCTGGCCTGCAACGCCTACATCGACGGGCTGGACAGCGAGCTGTCGCAACGGATGCTGCCGGTGGGCACCTATCAGGTCGCCACTGAGCCGCTCGGCGAGGAACGGGCGAAGTCGTTGCTGCCGCGCAACTGCTGCGTGACCGACAACCAGTTCGTCCTCGACTACTTCCGCCTGACCCCGGACCACCGCCTGCTGTTCGGCGGCGGCTGCACCTACCTGGGCGGCATGCCCAGCGACATCCGCGCCGCCACCCGGCCCTATCTCGAACGGGTGTTCCCGCAGTTGCGCGGGGTGGCGCTGGAATACGCCTGGGGCGGGCATATCGACTGCAGCATGCGGCGCACCCCGGACATCGGCCGGCAGGGCAACCGCTACTGGCTGCAAGGCTACTCCGGCCACGGCGTGCTGCCGAGTCTGGCGGCGGCCAGGGCGGTCAGCGACGCGCTGCTCGGCGACGACGAGACCCTGGCGCTCTACCAGCGTCTGCGCAATCCGAAGTTTCCCGGTGGCCAGCGCTTCGCCGCGCCGCTGGAAGCCCTGGGCAAAGCGTATTACCGTTTGCGCGACCTGTTCTGAGAGGGCCCGGAGCCGAGATGAGCGAAGTAGCCGACGACCTGGCGGAGATCGCCAGCCTGGTGCGCGAATTGCGCAAGCGCAAGGGCTTCACCCTGCAGGCGCTGGCCGACGGCATTCGCCGTTCGGTGGGCTTCGTCTCCCAGGTCGAGCGCGGCCTGTCGCGGCCGGCGGTGGACGACCTGGTCGCCATCAGCCAGGTGCTCGGGGTGCCGGCGACCTACTTCTTCTGCTCGCCGAAGACCCAGGCCTCGCCCTGGGTGACCCGTCCGGGCGAGCGTCGGACCCTGGCCTACGCTCGTGGCGCCAGCGACAACCTGGTGTCGCCGCGTCTTGGCGGTGCCTTCTTCATGCTCGAAACCTGCCTTGAAGCGGGTGCCGACAGCGGCGAGCGCGACCTGCTGGACAGCTCGGAGCAGGGCGGCTACGTGCTCGAAGGCGAGCTGACCCTGTGGCTGGAGGACGAGGAGCTGCGCCTGCAGGCCGGCGACGGTTTCCAGATTCCCAGCCATATGCGCAGCCGCTATGCCAACCGCAGCCAGGCGCCGGTCAGGGTGCTCTGGGTATACGCCTGACGAGGCGCGTTACCCTGTCGTTTGCCGGATAGCGGCGAAGACTTCCGGCATCGGCGAGAACCGTCGCCGACCGATGAAAAAAGCCCGAGGCACAGGCCTCGGGCTTTTCGTCACCAGCGTCCGGAGGCGCCGCCGCCGCCGCTGGAGCCGCCGCCACCGCGGAAGATGCCGCCACCGCCGCTGCCGCCTCCCCCACCGCCGCCGCGACTATTGAGGATGGCGCTGAGAATGGCCATCAGCACTTCGCCGGGAAGCAGGAACAGGGCGTAGATGAACAGGGTCGGGGCCAGTACGCCGAGACTGTCGTCCGCCGCGCGGTCGACGTTCTGCCACAGGCCCATGCTCAACAGCCAGGCCAGGCCGGCGACCGCCGCGCTGCAAAGCAGGAAGCGGCCGATGCTGCGCCGCCGCATCCACTGCAACGGCAGCAGGCGTCCGAGCAGGGCCACGGCGAGCAGGACCGCCACATAGACACCGAGGTAGACCGGATTGCCCCAGAGCTGTCCGCTCAGGCCGCTCTTCTTCTTCGGCTCCGGCGGGGCGCTGTCATACACCTCACCCTCGTCGACCGGTGCCGGCAGGGCCCGCGGCGGCGTGGCCTCGGGAACCGCCGGCAAGGCGTCGACGGGAGCGCTGGCGGTAGCGCTGTCCGGGCTCTTCTCGGCATCGATCAGTTGCACCAGGCTGTCCACGCCGGCCTGGATGCCGCCATAGAAGTTGCCCTGGCGGAACTGCGGCGTGATCTGCTCGCTGATGATCCGCCCGGCCTGGACGTCGGTGATGGCCCCTTCCAGGCCGTAGCCGACCTCGATGCGCAGGGTGCGGTCGTTCTTCGCCACCAGCAGCAGGACGCCGTCGTCGACCTTCTTCTGGCCCAGCTTCCATTTCTCGAAGGTACGCACCGCGTACTCCTCGATGGAATCGTCGCCGGTGGTCGGGACCAGCAGCACAGCGAGCTGCGCGCCGCTCTTGGCTTCCAGGGCGGCGAGCTGTTGCTCCAGGTGCTGGCGCTGGTCGCCGGAAAGGGTCGCGGTGAGGTCGGTGACCCGCGCCGTCAGCGCGGGTATCGGTGGCACATCGGCCCAGGCGACCAGGCTGGCGAGCAGCAGCCCGGCGCCCAGTAGCAGCCGGCGCATGGCTTACTGCGCCGGTTGCGGGTTGCCGAAATCGACTTTCGGCGCGGTGGAGATGGCCGCTTCGTTTTCCACGCTGAAGTTCGCCTTGGGCTTGTAGCCGAACAGCTTGGCGGTGATCACGCCGGGGAACTGGCGCAGCAGCACGTTGTATTCCTGTACCGACTTGACGTAGCGGCCGCGAGCGACGGCGATGCGGTTCTCGGTGCCTTCCAGTTGGGTCAGCAGGTCCTTGAACAGGCCGTCGGCCTTCAGTTGCGGGTAGTTCTCGGTGACTACCAGCAGGCGCGAAAGCGCCGAGCTCAGTTCGCCCTGGGCCTTCTGGAAGCGCTGCACGGCCTGCTCGTCGTCCAGTTGGTCGGCGTTCAGCTGCACGCTGCCGACCTTGGCCCGGGCCTCGGTGACCTGGGTCAGGACCGACGCCTCATGGGAGGCATAGCCCTTCACCGTGCTGACCAGGTTGGGTACCAGGTCGGCGCGCCGCTGGTACTGGTTGAGCACTTCCGACCAGGCGGCTTTCACCTGTTCGTCGCCGGCCTGCATGGCGTTGTAGCCGCAGCCGCTGAGCAGCAGGGCGAGGACGGGAAGGAGGGCATTTCTGAGGAATCGAGGCATGGTGGTACTCATCCGGGTTGAGAAAGCTCGATTGTAGACCAGCCAATGGCCAGCACGTTCCTTGTGCCGGCACGGATATCGGCGCTGTCAGGCGGTGCGGCGGCCGAACGCCAGCTTGGCCGCCAGGACCAGCAGGCAGAACACGAACAGCGCCAGCGACCAGACCGCCATGGACTGGCCGAGCAGGGTCCAGACCACTTCGCCGCACAGCCCCTCGGGCTGGAAGACCTGCGGCAGCCAGGTGTCCAGCGGTATCCATTCGGGGAAGCCCATGAACATCTTGCAACTGCCCATGCCCTGGGCAGCCAGTTTCTCTTCCGCGACCAGCGACCAGGCGTGGTAGATCCCGCCCAGGCTGGCGGCGAGCATGCCCAGCGCGGCGATGCCGCCGGCGATCCGCGAACGCGGGGCGAGGCTGCCGACGATCCCGGCGAGCACCAGGCCGAGCACGTCCAGGCGAATGAAGATGCACAGCGAGCAGGGCGCGAAGCCGCGCACGTGCTGGAGGTAGAGTACGAAAGCGAGGATCAGCAGGCCGCCGATGGCGACCGCGGGCCAGAACAAGCGGTTGTCGAGGGGCTTGAGGAGAGCGCTCAAGGCAGGGATTCCTGTGTCGTTGATAAGGGAGGCCGGGCCGGCACTGTGCGGCGCTGGCCGATGGTAGTCCATCAGGATTGCCCGAAGATTAAGCCGTTTGACGTAACGATGTCTGCTGCATGTTTCTCCGCTTTCGTAGGAGCTTTCAGGGAAAAACGCCGCAACGGGGTGAGCATCTGGAGGCTCCGCCGGGATAGACTATCTTGGTCTATACCAATAAGGTCCATCATGCTAGCCACCAGCCTGGTGCTGTGCGCCGCCGTTCTCCACGCCACCTGGAACACCCTGGTCAAGTTCAGCAGCGACCGCTTGCTGGTCGTCGCTTGCATGGACGTGGTCGGCGTGCTCTGCGCCATCCTGCTGTTGCCCTTCGTCAGCCTGCCGCCGGCCGAAGTCTGGCCCTGGCTGCTCGGCGCCACCGTCCTGCAACTGCTCTACCGGGTACTGCTGATCGAGGCCTACAAGGTCGGCGACCTGGGCCTGGTCTATCCGCTGATGCGCGGGCTGTCGCCGCTGGTGGTGCTGGGCCTGACCCTGGCGTTCGGCGGCGAGCAGCTCAGCGGCCGGCAGATCCTCGGCATCCTGTTGATCCCCTTCGGCATGCTTTGCCTGCTCTGGGGCGGCGGCGGTTCGCGCCTGCCCTGGCGGACTCTGCCGGTGGTGCTGCTGATCGGCCTGTGCATCGGCGGATACACCTGGAGCGACGGCAACGCCCTGAAGCGCTGGCCGTTGGCGCTGGACTACCTGGTCTGGCTGACGCTGCTCTCCGGCCTGCCGTTCCCGCTGATCGCCGCCGGCGCGCGAACCCGCGCCTTCGCCCGCTTCTGGGCGCTGGAGTGGAAGCTCGGCCTGGCGGTCGGGGTCTGCGTGCTGGCCAGCTACGGCCTGGTGCTGTGGGCCATGCAGCTGGGGTCGATCGCCGAAGCGGCGGCGTTGCGCGAGACCAGCGTGCTGTTGGCGGTGCTGTTCGGCATGCGCTTCCTCAACGAGCCGTTCGGACTGCCGCGCCTGCTGGCGTGCGGCCTGGTGCTGGCCGGAATGCTGCTGATGAAACTCTGAAGGGGCTGTGCCTTTACAGAACGAGCGGCGCCAGCTTGAGTTGCAGTTCCACAACCACAAGGAACTGCCATGACCATCGCTTTCTGGTGCGTGCTGATCGCGATCTTCCTGCCTTACGTCTGTACCTCCATCGCCAAGTTCGGCGGGGAGGGCTACGGCGGTCGGGCCAACGCCGACCCGCGGGCGTTCCTCGGTTCGCTCGAAGGCTTCCGCCGGCGTGCCAACAACGCCCAGTTGAACGCCTTCGAGGTGACCCCGGCGTTCGCCGCGGCGGTGATCATCGCCCATCTGGTCGGCAACGCTTCGCAGGCGACCCTGGATAGCCTGGCCATTGCCTGGATCACCAGTCGCCTGCTCTACGTCATCTGCTACCTCGCCGACTGGGGGCCGTTGCGCTCGCTGGTCTGGTTCGTCGGCATGCTGCTCATCGCCGCGTTCTTCGTGGTTTCCGCCTGAGCAGCCCGCTGCGGCCTATGGCCGCAGTGCGGGCGCGCGGCTCTGGATCAATCGGCGGTGGCGGCGGATAATCCGCCGCTTCCGTGATCGACCCTGAAAAAAAGAGCCTTGCCATGAAGCTGAAGTCCCTGCTCGTCGTGCTGCTGGCCGGCGTCGCCCTGAGCGGCTGTCACCGTATGGATCCCAATTCGCCCGAGGCCAAGCGCCAGGCGATCTTCAAGGAAATGCTACGGACCAGCGAGGACATGGGCGGGATGCTCCGCGGACGCCTGCCCTTCGACGCGGAGAAGTTCCGCGCCGGATCGGCGAAGTTGCACCAACTGGCCGACCAGCCCTGGCAGTACTTCCCCAGTCCCAAGGCCGGCGAGGAGGGCGAGGACACCCGCGCCAAGGACGAGGTCTGGCAGCGCCAGCAGGAGTTCAAGGCCGCCACCCAGGTCTTCATCGACGCGATGAACCGTCTCCAGGACAACACTCGCCAGGCCACGCCGACCCCGGATGGCGTGCGCAAGGACTTCGCCGCGGTGGAAGACGCCTGCGAAGCCTGCCACAAGAAATTCCGCGCGCTCTGAGGCCGGACCGGGCGTCATACGCCCTGCCTGGAAGGCGCGAGGGGTAGGGCGAATGAGCGCTGGCGCTCATCCGCCGTTGCGGCAGCGCTGGGCGGCACCTGGTGTCCCGCTGCGGCGCGGATGGCGGGTAACGCCGTGGGCGTCATACGCCTTACGTGGGAGGCGCGAGGCGTAGGGCGGTACCTGGTGTCCTACTGTGCCTGGGCCTGTTCCAGGCCTTTCTTGGCCTCTTCCAGTTCGGCGCGGGCCTCGGCCAGCTTGGCCTTGCGTTTCTCGATCTTCTCCGGATCGCCCTTGCCCATGGCCTTGCGCAAATCCTTCTCGCGTTCGCTGACCTCGCGCTCGCTGTCGATCACCTTCTGCTTGTTCTCCCTCAGCAGGCCGGCTTCGGTGCAGTGTTCCTTGACCTCGGAGAGGGCCTTTTCCAAGCCGGCCACCTGGCCTTCGTTGGCGAACGAGCGGGCCGTTTCCAGCTTCGCCTCGATGGCGGCCTGCTTGGCGGCGCAACCGCTGAGCGGGGCGCCTTTGGTGGTGCCCGGCTGGGCGGCGGAGAGCGGCAGGGAGACGGCGAGCAGCAGCCCGGCCAGCGGCAGTGAAGGACGAATGGACATCGGTTGGCTCCTTGATCGAACGGCCGGTGCGGTTGCCGGACGACGGCTCGGCCGAGCGTCCTGGCAGGCGGATGAGGCAGGCGGCAGCCGGCGTGACAAAGGCGCAAGTGTGCCAGCAAACGGCACGGTTGTGGTTGTCCGGGAGCAAAGTACGCCGCCCCGGGGTCTCTGGAGAAGGGCCATGGTTCGGGCATTCCGGCGCAACCCGGCCTAACGTTGTCCGAAGACGCCGAGAACGGGAGAACCGCGATGCGTACGCTGATCCGCCTGGTTCGCACGCTTATCCTGCTGCTGGTCCTGGCGCTGCTCGCCGGCGCCTGGTGGTGGCTGCAGGACGAGGCCCTGCGCACCCCCGCGCTGGCCGGCCACAGCGAGGACTCGAGCCTGAAGGTCGCGGGCCTGCGCCGGCATTACCTGCTCTACGTGCCGCCGGGCGTGACCGAGGGAGCGCCGTTGCTGGTGGTGCTGCACGGCTCACGGGGCGACGGCGCGCAGATGCGCCGCATCAGCGGCTACGGCTTCGACCGGCTGGCGGCGCAAGAAGGTTTCCTGGTGGCCTACCCGGACGGCTTCGAGGGCCACTGGAACGATTGCCGCAAGGCCGCCAGCTATTCGGCGCGGCTGCGTGACGTCGATGACGTGGCTTTCCTCCGCGCGCTGGTGGCGCGGCTGGCCCAGGAATACCGCGTCGATCCGCAGCGGGTATATGTCGCCGGCTACTCCAATGGCGGCCAGATGGCTTTCCGCCTGGCCGCCGAAGCACCGGGGTTGCCGGCGGCGATCGCAACGGTGGCGGCGAGCCTGCCGACCACGGAGAACGATGCCTGTCGGCCGGTCGAGCGGCCGACCGCGGCGTTGCTGATCAACGGCACGCGCGATCCGATCAATCCCTATCTCGGCGGCAAGGTCAGCCTGTTCGGCTTCGGCGACCGGGGCGCGGTACGCTCGACCCTGGACTCGGCACGCTGGTGGGCCGGCCTGAACGGCATCGCCGCGCCGCCGGCCGTGGCGCCGCTGACCCGTCCCGGCCCGGTCTGGACCGAGCGCCAGCGCTGGCAGGAAGACGGCCATCCGCCGGTGGAGCTGCTCAGCGTGCATGGCGGCGGCCACGTGCTGGCGCAGCCGGACTATCGCTTCCCGCGGATTCTCGGCAAGAGCGACCCGGAACTGGACGCGCCAGCGGAAATCTGGCGCTTCTTCAGCCAGTTGCCGCGCTGAGGCTCAGACCTCGAAGACGAATTCCGGACGGAACCCGCCTCTCTCGTGGGGATAGCCGCCCGGATTGGCCAGCACCCGTGCCCGGCCGATGCGGTAGTCGAGGGCATCGTGGACGTGACCGTGCAGCCAGTAGTCGGCCTGCGCCAGCAGTTCGTCGAGGTTGGAAGCGAAGGCTGGCGACAGCGGGTTGCCGACGAACTGCGGCGGGATCGACAGCGCACTGGGCGCGTGGTGGCTGACCACCAGCGTCGGGCCGTCGTGGGGCCGCGCCAGCTGTTCGGCGAGCCAGTCGCGCGAGGCTCGGTGCAGGGCGATGCTCTGCTCGGGGGTGAAGTCGCCGCCGAACCAGTCGATGCAGCTGAAGTCCGGCATCGATTGCAGGGCCAGCTCATGGGCGGGCGCATAGCCGTCCGCGCCATAGAGCTGGAAGTCGGTCCACAGGGTGGCGCCGAGGAAGCGCGCCGGGCCGATCCGCGCTTCGTCGTTTTCCAGGAAGTGGATATCCAGCGCCCGGGCGATATTGCGCATCGCCTGGGTCAGGTCGGTCATTTCCGAGGAGTAGAACTCATGGTTGCCGGCGACGTAGACGATCTCGCTGTCGGCGAAGGTCTCGCGGGCCCAGTGCAGGCCTTCCAGGTGGCTGTGGATATCGCCGGCCAGCACCACCACGTCGGCCTCGACCTCTGGCAGTTGGCGTCGCCCGTCGAAATGTTCGTGGTGGAGGTCGGACAGCAGGCGGATCTTCATGGCACGGCTCGGCGGTAGGCGCGGCGGACCAGCATAGCTCCGCCCACCCCGGGGTTGAAGGCCGACAACGATTGACGCAGGTCATGGCTGTGCGGGAAAACCTCGCTGGCCTCGCTAATTCCCCCATGAAGTTAAGGGACAATTAAGACTGGACGCGCAGGGTTCATTCCAGCGATTCGCGCGTTCTGTCGGGGAGTGGTGCCAATGAAACTGTTATGGGGAGTTCTCGCCGCCGCGCTGGCGGCCTGGGGCCTGACGCTGGCCGTCGATCCGCCGGCGAGCCTGGATATCTGGGTGGTGCGCAAGCAGGCGATCCTGCTTACCGGGGTAGCGTCCTTCGCCCTGATGTCGTTGATCATGCTGCTGGCGGTGCGTCCGGTCTGGCTGGAGAAGCCGCTGGACGGGCTCGACCGCATGTACCGCCTGCACAAGTGGGCGGGCATCCTGGCCATCGTCCTCGGCCTGTTGCACTACCTGCTGGAGTTGGCCGGCCCCTGGCTGGCGGGTATCGTCGGCAAACCGGTGAAAGGCCCGCGGGTGGAAACCTTCCTCGACGTCTTCCGTGGCTCGGCCAAGGAGTTGGGTGAATGGTCGGCGTGGATTCTCGGCGGGATGCTGCTGATCACTCTCTGGCAGCGCTTCCCGTATCACCTCTGGCGTTATGTGCACAAGGCGTTGGCCCTGGTCTACCTGGTACTGGCCTTCCATTCCGTGGTGCTCGCCCCGGCCAGCTACTGGAGCCAGCCGGCCGGTTGGCTGGTGGCGGCCTGCGCTCTGCTCGGTTCGGCCTGCGCACTGTTGTCTCTGAGCGGGCGGATCGGTCGCGCGCGCCGCCATGCGGGCGTGGTCACCGCCGTCGAGCGGCGCGGCGAAAGCCTGCTCGAGGTGACCTGCCGGCTGCAGGGCGACTGGTCGCACAGGGCCGGGCAGTTCGCCTTTCTCACCTGCGACCGCCTGGAGGGTGCCCATCCGTTCACCATCGCCAGCGCCGACCGCGGCTGCGGCGAGGTGCGCTTCAGCATCAAGGTGTTGGGCGACTACACCCGGCGCCTGCAGGACAACCTGGAGGTCGGCGCCAGGGTCGAGGTGGAGGGGCCATACGGCTGCTTCGACTTCCGCCGTGGCCTGGCCGGGCGGCAGGTCTGGGTCGCCGCCGGGATCGGCGTGACGCCGTTCATCGCCTGGCTGGAGTCGCTGCAGGCCGTGCCGGAAAGCGCGCCATCGGTGGAGCTGCACTATTGCGTGCGCAATTCCCAGGAAGCGCTGTTCGCCGGGCGCTTGCGCGAGCTTTGCGAACACCTGCCCAGCGTGACCCTGCACATCCGCTATAGCGACGAGCAGGGCAAGCCGCAGGCGGCTCAACTGGGCGTGCTGAAGAGCGCCGAAGGACGCTGGCCGAGCGTCTGGTTCTGCGGTCCGCAGGGGCTGGCCGACAGCCTGCGCCGCGATCTGCGCCGGCAGGGCATGCCGCTGCGGCTGTTCCACCAGGAAGCCTTCCGTATGCGCTGAGCCTGCCGGAAACGAAAAAGCCCCGCCGAAGCGGGGCTTTTTCATCGCGCGGTCGCTCAGAGGCCGGCGGCGTCGCGCAGGAGAGCGGCCTTGTCGGTCTTCTCCCAGGTGAACGCGGTGAAGGTATCGCCGTCCACGGTCAGCTCGAACGGATGACGACCGAAGTGGCCGTAGGCCGCGGTCGGCTGGTACATCGGGTGGAGCAGGTCGAGCATCTTGGTGATCGCGTACGGGCGCAGGTCGAAGTGCTCGCGGACCAGTTGCACGATCTTCTCGTCGCTGACCTTGCCGGTGCCGAAGGTGTTGATCGAGATCGAGGTCGGCTGGGCCACGCCGATGGCGTAGGAAACCTGGATCTCGCAACGCTCGGCGAGGCCGGCGGCGACGATGTTCTTCGCCACGTAGCGGCCGGCGTAGGCGGCGGAGCGGTCGACCTTGGACGGGTCCTTGCCGGAGAACGCGCCGCCGCCGTGGCGGGCCATGCCGCCGTAGGAGTCGACGATGATCTTGCGTCCGGTCAGGCCGCAGTCGCCGACCGGGCCGCCGATCACGAAGTTGCCGGTCGGGTTGATGTGGAACTGGGTGTCCTTGTGCAGCAGCTCGGCCGGCAGCACCTGCTTGATGATCAGCTCCATCACGCCGTCGCGCAGGTCGTTATAGGAGACTTCCGGGTTGTGCTGGGTGGACAGCACCACCGCATCGATGCCGACCACCTTGCCGCCTTCGTAGCGGCAGGTCACCTGGGACTTGGCGTCCGGGCGCAGCCATGGCAGCAGGCCGGACTTGCGCGCCTCGGCCTGGCGCTCGACCAGGCGGTGGGAGAAGCAGATCGGCGCCGGCATCAGCACGTCGGTCTCGTTGCTGGCGTAGCCGAACATCAGGCCCTGGTCGCCGGCGCCCTGGTCTTCCGGCTTGGCCCGGTCGACGCCCTGGTTGATGTCCACCGACTGCTTGCCGATGATGTTCAGCACGCCGCAGGTGGCGCCATCGAAGCCGACGTCGGAGCTGTCGTAGCCGATGTCGATGATGACCTTGCGCACCAGCTCTTCCAGGTCGACCCAGGCGGAGGTGGTGACTTCACCGGCGATGATCGCCACGCCGGTCTTGACCAGGGTTTCGCATGCCACGCGAGCGTACTTGTCCTTGGCGATGATGGCGTCCAGCACCGCGTCGGAGATCTGGTCCGCGATCTTGTCCGGATGGCCTTCGGACACGGACTCGGAGGTGAAAACGGAATATTCGCTCATCAATCGGTTCCTACATTACCGGTGGGTGAGGCGGCTTTCGGATGCATCCCTGGCGAAGTGCCGGACCTGGATCTGGAAGCCATTGCGTAAACCAATGTAAAGACTCTCGCCGGGCGTGAGCCCTGCGGCGTCGGCCCACTGGGCCAGGTCCTCCTGTTCGAAACCCAACCAGAGGTCGCCGCAGGCCTCCCTGGCCCAGCCCTGGTTGTGCCGGCACAAGTCCGTCACCAGCAGGCTGCCGCCCGGATGGACCAGGCGGGCCAACTGTTTCAGCGCCTCCGCCGGCGCGGCGAAGTGGTGCAGGACCATGTTCAGCACCACGCAATCGGCCGGTTCGGCGGCGTCCTGCAGGGCATCGGCCAATTCCAGGCGGACGTTGCCCAATCCTTCTTCCTTGCAGCGCTGGCGCGCCAGTTCCAGCATCGCCGCGCTGTTGTCCAGCGCCGTGACCTGGCGGAAACGCCTGGCGAGTTCCGGCAGGAACCCGCCGTCCCCCGGGCCGACCTCCAGCGCCGTGGCGCCGGGGGCGAAGGCCAGTGCGTCGAGCAAGGCCAACACGCTCTCACGGTATTGCGGCAGTCCTGCGATCAGGTCCTGCTGGGCCTGGAACTTGTCCGCCGCGCGGGCGAAGAAGTCCTGGCTGACCGCCGCGCGCTGGGCGTGCACGGCATCGATCCGCGCCCGCACGTCGTCGGGTAGCGCCCGTTCGTCCACTTCCTCCAGCAGCGCCGCGTGCAGCGCGCCGCCGGTGCGTTCGGCCAGGGGCAGCGAACGTCGGTAGAAGATCGCGTTGCCTTCGCGGCGCGTCGCCACCAGCCCGGCCTGGGCCAGCACCTTGAGGTGGTGGCTCATGCCCGACTGGCCGATGGCGAAGATCTGCGCCAGCTCCAGCACGCCGAACGAATCGTTGGCCAGGGCGCGCAACACGTTCAGTCGCAGCGAGTCGCCAGCCGCCTTGCACAGCGCGGCGAGCGGGTCGTAGTCGTCTGGTCGTATCGAAGGCACGCGAAGGCTCATGGAGGCGCAGTCTAGTACCGGGTCCGAACCCCGGCAATGCCTGTATCAAAAATTTTTGATATTGATGACGGGTGGCCGTCGCGCAATTGCAATCCGGCTGCGCCAGGCTTCTGGCAAAACCGGTCGGCAGCGACATACTGTCCCCCTGCCGATCTGTCATTGCCCCTTGGGCCTTCGGTGGGCGAAAATGGCGCCCTTTTTTCACTCCTGGTCTTCCGACCAGCAACCCCCGTAGGAGAATTGCGATGCCCAGCCGTCGTGAGCGAGCCAATGCCATCCGTGCACTGAGCATGGATGCCGTGCAGAAAGCCAACAGCGGCCACCCGGGCGCCCCGATGGGCATGGCCGATATCGCCGAGGTCCTCTGGCGCGACTACATGCAGCACAACCCGAGCAACCCGCAGTGGGCCAACCGCGACCGCTTCGTGCTGTCCAACGGCCACGGCTCGATGCTGATCTACTCCCTGCTGCACCTCACCGGGTACGACCTCGGCATCGAGGACCTGAAGAACTTCCGCCAGCTCAACTCGCGCACCCCGGGCCATCCGGAGTACGGCTACACCGCCGGCGTCGAGACCACCACCGGTCCGCTCGGCCAGGGCATCGCCAATGCGGTGGGCATGGCGCTGGCGGAGAAGGTCCTGGCCGCCCAGTTCAACCGCGACGGCCACGCGGTGGTCGACCACTACACCTACGCCTTCCTCGGCGACGGCTGCATGATGGAAGGCATTTCCCATGAGGTCGCCTCGCTGGCCGGCACCCTGCGCCTGAACAAGCTGATCGCCTTCTACGACGACAACGGCATTTCCATCGACGGCGAGGTCCACGGCTGGTTCACCGACGACACCCCGAAGCGCTTCGAGGCCTATGGCTGGCAAGTGATCCGCAACGTCGACGGGCATGACGCCGACGAGATCAAGACCGCCATCGATACCGCGCGCAAGAGCGACCAGCCGACCCTGATCTGCTGCAAGACCGTGATCGGCTTCGGCTCGCCGAACAAGCAGGGCAAGGAAGAGTGCCACGGCGCGCCGCTGGGTGCCGACGAGATCGCCGCGACCCGCGCCGCGCTGGGCTGGGAGCACGCTCCGTTCGAGATCCCGGCGCAGATCTACGCCGAGTGGGACGCCAAGGAAACCGGCGCCGCCCAGGAAGCCGAGTGGAACAAGCGTTTCGCCGCCTACCAGGCCGCCCATCCGGAACTGGCCGCCGAACTGCTGCGCCGCCTGAAGGGCGAGCTGCCGGCCGACTTCGCCGAGAAGGCCGCGGCCTACGTCGCCGATGTTGCCAACAAGGGTGAGACCATCGCCAGCCGCAAGGCCAGCCAGAACGCGCTGAACGCCTTCGGCCCGCTGCTGCCGGAGCTGCTCGGCGGTTCCGCCGACCTGGCCGGCTCCAACCTGACCCTGTGGAAGGGCTGCAAGGGCGTCAGCGCCGACGACGCCGCCGGCAATTACGTGTTCTACGGCGTGCGCGAATTCGGCATGAGCGCGATCATGAATGGCGTCGCCCTGCACGGCGGTTTCATTCCCTACGGTGCGACCTTCCTGATCTTCATGGAATACGCGCGCAACGCCGTGCGCATGTCCGCACTGATGAAGCAGCGCGTGCTCTACGTGTTCACCCACGACTCCATCGGCCTCGGCGAGGACGGCCCGACCCACCAGCCGATCGAACAACTGGCCAGCCTGCGCCTGACCCCGAACCTGGACACCTGGCGCCCGGCCGACGCGGTCGAGTCGGCGGTGGCCTGGAAGCATGCCATCGAGCGTGCCGACGGTCCGTCCGCGCTGATCTTCTCCCGCCAGAACCTGCCGCACCAGGCGCGCGACGTCGCCCAGGTGGCCGATATCGCCCGCGGCGGCTACGTGCTGAAGGACTGCGAAGGCGAGCCGGAACTGATCCTGATCGCCACCGGTTCGGAAGTCGGCCTGGCCGTGCAGGCCTACGACAAGCTCAGCGAGCAGGGCCGCAAGGTCCGCGTGGTATCGATGCCGTGCACCAGCGTCTACGAGCAGCAGGACGAGTCCTACAAGCAGTCCGTGCTGCCGGTGGAAGTCGGCGCGCGCATCGCCATCGAGGCCGCCCATGCCGACTACTGGTACAAGTACGTCGGTCTCGACGGGCGCATCATCGGCATGACCAGCTTCGGCGAGTCGGCTCCGGCCCCGGCGCTGTTCGAGCACTTCGGCTTCACCCTGGACAACGTCCTGGCGGTGGCCGAGGAGCTGCTGGAAGACTGATGCACACGCTCTACTGGCGGGACCTCGAAAGCCCCGCCAATGGCGAATGGCTGGGCCTCGCGGTCCAGGTGGAGGGCGCCCATCGGGCGCCCTCTTTCCTTCATCTGCAATCCGGCGGCCAGGCCCGCATTCGCCTGATGCGTGGCGATCAGCCGCTGCTCTGGGCCACCCAGTTGCCGTACCACGATGGCATCTGGCTGGTGAAGAGCCTGGTCGCGGCGAGCCCGGCGCAGGCCAGCGTGCCGCCCATCGACTCGCCGACCCTGGAAGCCTTGCGCGGCCTGCGCGGCGAGGCCCGCTACAAGGCCTGGAGCCGCTATTTCGTCGAGGCCCTGCGTGCCAGCCCGGGCAGTTGCCTGGAGGCCGGGCGCTGGTTGCTGCGCCTGTCGCTCGCCGAGCAGGCGCCCGCCTGGCAGCCGCCGCAGAGCCACGATTCGCGCGAACGGGTGCTGGAACGCTGGCGCTACCGCAGCGTCGGGCGCGATGCTCTGTTGCCGGACTGGCGCTTCTATAGCCTGGAGAAGGTCCTCGACGACGACTGGGTGCAGTGGCTCGACTGGTGGGGGCGCGACAACGACGCCCTGATCGCCCTGCGCCGGGTCGAGGATGACGAGGGGCGGGTCAAGTGGTGGCGCAAGAAGGCCCGCGAAGGCGAGCTGCCGCCGGTGCTGGCGCTGCGCCTGAACTGCCTGGATGCCTGCGTGATCCTCGACGGCCACTGCCGGCTGCGCGCCGGCCTGCTGGAGAACGTCGCGCCGGAGATCCTGGTGCTCTGCGCCTACGACGAGCAGCCGATGCCGGTGGATACGGCGCAGCGCGAACGGGTGCTGCAATCGCTGGCGCAGCGGGTCGACGCGCCGGTGCGCCGTGGACGTCGGCCGCTGGATAGCGAACAGCTCAACCAGGTGCTGCTGCGCCTGTTCGACGACCGTCCCTGGCCGCGAGTGCTGACCCGTGCCCGCGCGGTGCTGAAGGAAGAGCAGTGGTGCGCGGAAGTGCGCGACTGGCTGACCGCCCGCGAGCGCCTGGACGCGTTGGAGCCGATCATCCGTCGCGTCGAGTAGCGCGCCAGCGCCGCAGCCATTCCAGGCCTGCCGAGGTGTCGCCGCGCGGACGGTACTCGCAGCCGATCCAGCCCTGGTAGCCGAGCCGGTCGAGTAGCTCGAACAGGTAGGGGTAGTTCACTTCGTTGTCGTCATCCGGCTCGTGGCGGTCGGGTACCCCGGCGATCTGGACGTGGCCGATATTGCCGATGTCGCGACGCAGGGTGGTGGCCAGGTCGCCCTCGACGATCTGGCAGTGGTAGCAGTCGAACTGTACCTGCAGGTTGTCCGCGCCGACCTCGCGGCAGATGGCCTGGGCGTCGTCCTGGCGGGTGAGGAAGAAGCCCGGCATGTCGCGGTTGTTGATCGGCTCTATGAGCACCGTCAGCCTGGCGCCGGCGGCTTCGCGGGCGGCATGGGCGAGGTTGTCGAGGTAGGTCTCGCGGTGGCGGATGCGGTCGGCGCCGGCCGGCAGCAGTCCGGCCATGACATGGATGTGGCGGTTGCCGAGGACCTGGGCATAGTCGATGGCCTGGGCGATGGCGCGGCGGAATTCGGCCTCGCGCCCCGGCAGGCTGGCCAGGCCGCGCTCGCCCTTGTCCCAGTCGCCGGGTGCGGCATTGAACAGCACCTGGCGCAAGCCGTGGTCGTCCAGCCGGGCCTTCAGTTCGGCCGCAGGATAGGCATAGGGGAACAGGTACTCCACGCCCTCGTAGCCGTCCGCCGCGGCAGCGGCGAAGCGATCGAGGAAGTCGTGGCGGGGGTAGAGCATGCTGAGGTTGGCGGCGAAGCGGGGCATCTGGCGCTCCTGGCGGTCGGTGGATGCGGGCGAGCCTTGCACAGCGGAACGCGGTCGCGCCAGCCGGGTGTCGCATGAATCGTTTCAGCGCCAGCGCGCGAGCCGTCGCCGCGGCGCATGCCGCGCCGCGCGGGTCGCGGACGGTTCCCAGGCGGGCCCATCCCCCGCATAATTGGCGCCTTTCACTGGCCCCTTGCCGGAGCTCTCCCTGCCGATGTCCACCCCGCCTTTTCGCGTCGCGCTCAATGGCTATGGCCGTATCGGCCGCTGCGTCCTGCGCGCGCTGCACGAGCGCCCGGAGCAACTGGGCTTCGAGATCGTCGCGCTGAACGACCTGGCCGACCAGGCCAGCGTCGAGTACCTGACCCGCTTCGACTCCACCCATGGCCGCTTTCCCGGCGAAGTGAAGGTCGACGGCGACTGCCTGCACATCAACGGCGATTGCGTGAAGGTGCTGCGCAGCCCGACTCCGGAAGCCATCGACTGGCAGGCGCTGCGGGTCGACCTGGTGCTGGAGTGCTCCGGCCAGTACACCAATCGCGCCCAGGCCGAGCGTTTCCTCCGCGCCGGCGCGCCGCGGGTGCTGTTCTCGCAGCCGATGGCGAGCGAGGCGGACATCGACGCCACCATCGTCTATGGGGTCAACCAGCAGGACCTCAGCGGCCGCGAAACGCTGGTCTCCAACGCCTCCTGCACGACCAATTGCGGGGTGCCGCTGCTCAAGCTGCTGAACGAGGCGATCGGCCTGGAATACGTGTCGATCACCACCATCCACTCGGCGATGAACGACCAGCCGGTGATCGACGCCTACCACCATGAGGACCTGCGCCGTACCCGTTCGGCGTTCCAGTCGGTGATCCCGGTGTCCACCGGTCTGGCGCGCGGCATCGAACGCCTGTTGCCGGAACTTGCCGGGCGCATCCAGGCCAAAGCCATACGCGTGCCCACGGTGAACGTCTCGGCGCTGGACATCACCCTGCAGACTTCCCGCGACACCTCCGCCGCCGAGATCAACCGGGTGCTTCGCGAGGCCGCCGAAAGCGGCCCGCTGCGCGGACTGCTGGCTTATACCGAGCTGCCGCACGCCAGTTGCGATTTCAACCACGACCCCCATTCGGCCATCGTCGATGGCAGCCAGACCCGCGTTTCCGGGCCTCGCCTGGTCAACCTGCTGGCCTGGTTCGACAACGAATGGGGATTCGCCAACCGTATGCTCGACGTCGCCGGACACTACCTGCGCGCCGCCGTGCCTGATCAACAAGTACCCAAGGACTGATTGTCATGACCGTGTTGAAGATGACTGACCTCGACCTCAAAGGTAAGCGCGTGCTGATCCGCGAGGACCTCAACGTGCCCGTGAAGGACGGCCAGGTGCAGAGCGATGCACGGATCAAGGCCGCCCTGCCGACCCTCAAGCTGGCCCTGGAGAAGGGCGCGGCGGTGATGGTCTGCTCGCACCTGGGCCGTCCGACCGAGGGCGAGTTCTCCGCCGAGAACAGCCTGAAGCCGGTGGCCGAGTACCTGTCCAAGGCCCTGGGCCGCGAAGTGCCGCTGCTGGCCGACTACCTCGACGGCGTCGAGGTCAAGGCGGGCGACCTGGTGCTGTTCGAGAACGTGCGCTTCAACAAGGGCGAGAAGAAGAACGCTGACGAGCTGGCGCAGAAGTACGCCGCGCTGTGCGACGTGTTCGTGATGGATGCCTTCGGTACCGCCCACCGCGCCGAGGGGTCGACCCACGGCGTGGCCAGGTTCGCCAAGGTCGCCGCCGCCGGCCCGCTGCTGGCCGCCGAACTGGACGCGCTGGGCAAGGCGCTGGGCAACCCGGCGCGGCCGATGGCGGCGATCGTCGCCGGCTCCAAGGTTTCCACCAAGCTCGACGTGCTGAACAGCCTGGCCGGCATCTGCGACCAGCTGATCGTCGGCGGCGGCATCGCCAACACCTTCCTCGCCGCGGCCGGACACAAGGTCGGCAAGTCGCTGTACGAGGCCGACCTGGTCGAGACCGCCAAGGCCATCGCCGCCAAGGTCAAGGTGCCGCTGCCGGTGGACGTGGTGGTGGCCAAGGAATTCGCCGAGAGCGCCGTGGCGACCGTCAAGGCCATCGCCGAGGTCGCCGACGACGACATGATCCTCGACATCGGCCCGCAGACCGCCGCGCAGTTCGCCGAGCTGCTGAAGACCTCGAAGACCATCCTGTGGAACGGTCCGGTCGGGGTGTTCGAGTTCGACCAGTTCGGCGAGGGCACCCGTACCCTGGCCAATGCCATCGCCGATAGCGCGGCGTTCTCCATCGCCGGCGGCGGCGATACCCTGGCGGCGATCGACAAGTACGGCATCGCCGAGCGGATCTCCTATATTTCCACCGGTGGCGGCGCGTTCCTCGAGTTCGTCGAGGGCAAGGTCCTGCCGGCCGTGGAAATCCTGGAGCAGCGCGCCAAGGGCTGACGCAGACGGGGCAAACCATTCGCCGTCCTCGGGGGTCACACCTTTGAGGACGACGAAAAAAGGAGGTGCCCCATGCGTTCCGTAACCTTGCCACTCCTGATGTTCTGCCTGGGCCTGGCCGCCTGTAGCGGCGATGGCGGTCGACGCCCGAGCACCTGCGAGGTGATCAGTCCGCCGGACGTGATGGTGCCGACCGAGCAGAACCGCCAGCGGGTCGAGCAGCAGAGTAGCGGCGATCCGACCGCCGGACAAAAGCCGGTGGAATGCCCGTAGTGCTTTTCTGCCAGTTTCTACGGAAAGGGCTGGGGATTCGCCAGCGTACGCAGTAGCATTGCGCCTTTCCTGTGACAGGCAAGGCCAGCCGGCCGCCGCGCGGGCCGCTTGCGGCCCGGCGAGGTGCGGCGGAGCGTTCCGCACGGATGGAGGATGGACATGAACTACTCGCGTATCGCCCTGCTCGGCGGCCTCGCCGCCGCGGCCCTGCTGGCCGGCTGCTCCGGCTCCTCGGGCAAGCCCGGTGGCAAGGACTGGACCCGCTGGACCTGCGACAGCAAGGCGGTGATCGAATGGCGCTATATCGACGGCAGCAAGAACATCGTCGACCTGCGCCTGAAGGACGAGGACGACGTGGTCCACCATCTGGAGCAGGAACCTGCGGCCGTCGGCGCTTTCTATAGCGACGGACGCCTGGGCTTCCACCTGGAGAACGACGAAGGCCTGGTGTACTGGGTCGAAACCGACGACCTCATCGGTCGCGGTTGCAAGGCGCGCTGAGTCGCGCCAGCAGGGGCGCGGCGCCGCGACCGCTCCTCGCAAGGAACTTGAACCGGGCCTGCCCCTGCGGCAGGCTTCTGAATCACTGAACGACCCCGCGATTGGGAGATACGAGAACCATGGCACTCATCAGCATGCGCCAGATGCTGGATCACGCCGCCGAATTCGGCTACGGCGTGCCGGCCTTCAACGTCAACAACCTCGAGCAGATGCGCGCCATCATGGAAGCGGCCGACAAGACCGATTCGCCCGTGATCGTCCAGGCTTCCGCCGGTGCTCGCAAATACGCCGGCGCGCCCTTCCTGCGCCACCTGATCCTCGCCGCGATCGAAGAATTCCCGCACATCCCGGTGGTCATGCACCAGGATCACGGCACCAGTCCCGACGTCTGCCAGCGTTCCATCCAGCTGGGCTTCAGCTCGGTGATGATGGACGGCTCCCTGCGTGAAGACGGCAAGACCCCTGCCGACTACGACTACAACGTCCGCGTGACCCAGCAGACCGTGGCGTTCGCCCATGCCTGCGGCGTGTCCGTGGAAGGCGAGCTGGGCTGCCTGGGTTCCCTGGAAACCGGCATGGCCGGCGAGGAAGACGGCGTCGGCGCGGAAGGCGTGCTGGACCACAGCCAGTTGCTGACCGACCCGGAAGAAGCCGCCGACTTCGTGAAGAAGACCAAGGTCGACGCCCTGGCCATCGCCATCGGCACCAGCCACGGCGCCTACAAGTTCACCAAGCCGCCGACCGGGGACACCCTGTCGATCCAGCGCATCAAGGAAATCCACGCGCGCATCCCGGACACCCACCTGGTGATGCACGGCTCTTCCTCGGTACCGCAGGACTGGCTGGCGATCATCAACGAGTACGGCGGCGAGATCAAAGAGACCTACGGCGTGCCGGTCGAGGAAATCGTCGAGGGCATCAAGTACGGCGTGCGCAAGGTGAACATCGACACCGACCTGCGCCTGGCCTCCACCGGTGCCATCCGCCGCTTCCTGGCGCAGAACCCGAGCGAGTTCGACCCGCGCAAGTACTTCTCCAAGACCGTCGAGGCCATGCGCGACATTTGCATCGCTCGCTACGAAGCCTTCGGCACCGCCGGCAACGCTTCCAAGATCAAGCCGATCTCCCTGGAAGGCATGTTCCAGCGCTACGCTCGCGGCGAGCTGGATCCGAAGGTCAACTAAGCGCCTTCGTTCGAACGGGAGCCCCGCTGGTCGGGGCTCTTGCACATCCGCCCCGGGGAAATCCGATGCGCCGCTGGCTCCTGACCCTGCCGTTCCTCCTGCTGGCCGGTTGCGCTGGCCTGCACGCGCCGTCCCGCGACGTCGAGGAGGCCGCGTCGCCGAGCGTAGCGCGTGATCCCGCCGATCCGCAGGATTGCCTGGCGCGTAGCGACTGCACGACCAAGACTTCGCGCACCCTGCTGTTCGTCTTCGACTATGCAGAGGCCGGCGGCGAACTGGTGGTGCGCGACGGTCGCCGACTGGAAACCCCGCCGGCGCCGCAACGCTCCACCTGGCCGGCGTTGCGCATCCAGCTGGCCGAGCCGGTCAACGGTCGCTTCGAGTTCGAGAGCCCCTGCCTGCGCAAGAGCGGCAAGGGCTGCCGCTACAGCCAGGCTACGCTGCTGAAGGTCTACCGCAGCTACCTGGTCGGCAAGCCTTGCTCGCTGCTCAGCCCTCGCGCAGTGAAACGCTGCGTCGACCCGGCGACGACCGCCGCGCGGCGCTGAGTCAGGGCTGCAGGTCGAACAGCGCCTTGCCGTCCATGTCGAACGGCGCCGAGAAATGCTCGTGGATCACCTTCCAGCCGTCGCCTTGCTTGCGGTAGCCGGCGCTGACCCGCATCCACGAGGAGTGCGGCTGGCCGTCCGGGCCGGTGCCGCCGCAGTGGCAGAGGTAGTGGGCGAAGGCGACCTGCGGGTCGGCATGGATCTGCAGTTCGGCGATATCGAAGGTCATCGGTCCTTTGCACATCTCGGTGCAGGCCTGCCAGTGCTTCTGGTAGGCGTCGCGCCCCTTGAATTGCAATTGCAGGATGGCGTCGAAGGCGACGATGTCCTCCGCGTAGTACGAGACGATGCGCGGAACGTCGCTGGCGCGGACGGCGGCTCGCCAGTCTTCGATCAATTGGCGGATGGCGCTGACTTCGCTGCTCATGGCTGACTCCTGGTTGTGGCGGGGGATGCCGGCGTGTGCCGGAATGCTTTTACCCTGGTCGTCGGGTGGGCCTTCGGATCGACAATAGCCTCTTCCCCGAGAGGTCCACGAAGCCACTGACCAATGGCTGCGAGCCACGCCGCGCAAGGCTTTGAACCTTTCGTCGGGAATTCGAGGGAAAGCCGCTGTGCTATACCTCGGGCTTTTCCTGCCGCCTAGGAGGTCCCTCATGTCGTCCGTACACAGCGCCGCCCAGCAAGGTTTCAGCGCCGAGGCCCAGCGTTACGCCCAGGGCCGGCCCGAGTATCCGGAAGCGCTCTCCGACTGGTTGCGCGATGCCCTTGGCCTGCGTCCGCAGACCGTCGCGGTGGACCTCGGCGCCGGCACCGGCAAGTTCACCCGCCTGCTGGCCCGTACCGGCGCGCGGGTGGTCGCGGTGGAACCGGTGGATGCGATGCGCGCGCAGCTCGCCGAAGCCTTGCCGCAGGTCCAGGCGCTGGCCGGTAGCGCCCAGTCGATTCCGTTGGCCAACGGCTTCGCCGACGCCCTGGTGTGCGCACAGGCCTTCCATTGGTTCGCCACCGTGGAGGCGCTGGAGGAAATGCGCCGCGTGCTGACGGCGGAAGGCAGGCTGGGGCTGGTGTGGAACGTGCGTGACGAGTCGCTGGATTGGGTCGCCGAGATCACCCGCATCATCACCCCCTACGAAGGCGATGCGCCGCGTTTCTACAAGGGCGACTGGCGTCGGCCGTTCGAGCGTGCGCCCTTCGGACCGCTGCGACTTTCCACCTTCGCCTACGAGCATGTCGGCCCGCCGGAGCAGGTGATCGTCTCGCGCTTCCTTTCGGTGAGCTTCATCGCCGCCTTGCCGGAGACGGAAAAGAACGCTGTGGCGGCGCAATTGCGCGAGCTGGTCGCCAGCCACCCGGCGCTCAAGGGGAAGGAGCAGGTAGCGCTGCCCTATCGCACCGAGGCCTATCTGGCCGAGGCGCGCTAGGCGTACTGTCCCGCCGCATAACCCGAGGCCCAGGCCCACTGGAAGTTGAAGCCGCCGAGGTGGCCGCTGACGTCCAGTACTTCGCCGACGAAATACAGCCCCGGCGAGCGCTGCGACTCCATGGTCTTCGACGACACTTCGTCGGTGCTCACCCCGCCCAGGGTCACTTCCGCGGTGCGGTAGCCCTCGGTGCCCGAGGGCGTGACCCGCCAGGCCGAAAGCTGCCCGGCGATACCCGCCAGTTCGGTCGGGGTGTACTGTTTCATCGGCTTGGAGACGAACCAGCGGTCGGCCAGCAGTCCGGCGAGCTTCTTGGTGAACAACTCGGCGAGCAGGGTCTTCAGCTCGCTGTTGGGACGCTCGCGCTGTTGCTGCGCCAGCCATTCGCTGGCGTCGTGGTCCGGCAGCAGGTCGATTTCCAGGGTATCGCCCGGTTGCCAGTAGGAGGAAATCTGCAACATCGCCGGGCCGCTGAGGCCGCGGTGGGTGAACAGCAGGTTCTCGCGGAACGCCTGGCCGTTGCAGCTCACCCGGCAATCCACCGAGGTGCCGGAAAGCTCGGCGCACAGCTCCTTCAATTGGTCGGTGATGGTGAACGGCACCAGCCCGGCGCGGGTCGGCAGCACCTCATGGCCGAACTGGCGCGCCACCTGGTAGCCGAAACCGCTGGCGCCGAGGGTCGGGATCGACAGGCCGCCGCTGGCGATCACCAGCGACTCGCAGCGCATCTCGCCGGCGCTGGTACGCAGGCGGTAGCCGGCGTCGTCGCGGGCGATCTCTTCGATCGAGGTGTCCAGCAGGATTTCCGCTCCGGCCTCGGCGCATTCGCGCAGCAGCATCTCGAGGATGTCGCTGGACTTGTTGTCGCAGAACAGCTGGCCGAGTTTCTTCTCGTGGTACGGCACCTGGTGCTTGGCCACCAGGCCGATGAAGTCCCACTGGGTGTAGCGGGCCAGCGCCGACTTGCAGAAGTGCGGGTTGCGCGAAAGGAAGTTGGCCGGCTCGGTGTACAGGTTGGTGAAATTGCAGCGCCCGCCGCCGGACATGAGGATCTTCTTGCCGGCCTTGTTGGCGTGGTCGAGTACCCGCACGCGGCGCCCGCGCCCGGCCGCCGTCATCGCACACATCAGCCCGGCCGCCCCGGCGCCAACGATCAGCACATCTGTACTTGCCACTGTCCCACTCCGCTCATCGGAAACGGCGCGCATCTTACCCGAAGCGGCGGTCGGCCGCCGGAGCTCCCGACGCGGTACACTGGGCGTTTTCCGCGAACCGCCGGACCCGTGCATGATCCCCCTCAAGTATCTCCAGGCCTATCCCGCATCGCTGCAGGACCAGGTCCGCCAGCTGATCGCCGAGAACCGCCTGGGCGAGTACCTCGAGCGCCGCTACCCGGGGCGTCACGATGTGCAGAGTGACAAGGCGCTGTACGCCTACACCATGAACCTCAAGCAGGAACACCTGCGCAACGCGCCGGGCCTGGACAAGGTGCTCTACGACAACAAGCTCGACGTGGTCCAGCGTGCCCTCGGCCTGCACACCGCGATCTCGCGGGTGCAGGGCGGCAAGCTCAAGGCGAAGAAGGAAATCCGCGTGGCTTCCCTGTTCAAGGACGCCGCCCCGGAGTTCCTGCGGATGATCGTCGTCCACGAACTCGCCCACCTGAAGGAAAGCGAGCACAACAAGGCGTTCTACCAGCTCTGCCAGTACATGCTGCCGGACTATCACCAGCTGGAGTTCGACTTGCGGGTGTACCTGACCTGGAAGAGTCTCTAGCGGCTGTTACAAGGATGAATTCTCGATGGGAAGCGCTTCGCAACGTTCGGTGCAGGATCTTTATGAGGACGTGGGAGATCACTACCGGATCTTTATCCGGGCGCCATTCTTTCAATTGCTGAAACACAGGGACTACTGGGTTCCCCTGCTGTATTTCTTCTTCGTGTTGATCACGATGTTCTGGGACTTGTATTGCCACTCCGGACAGTACCTCTACGAAGCCAGGAGTCTGCTCCCTTTCTATCTGTTCCCGTTTCTGATCGCTGCGCTACGGATAGGCGATATCGTCGTCGATACGCGCTGTCGCAATGTGGAGAACCTGGGAGGCTTCGAGCGCTCCGCCGAGAGCAGTCGCTACGTCCAGCTTTCCCTCTACGAACGGCAATGGTTCCGGCTGCGGTACCGGGCCTATGGCGGTAACCTCCGCTGCCTGGCGGGCGATCTGGTGGAGAACTGGCGCCTCTGGAAGGAGGTGAATTCGAAGGCCGCGAAGGATATCGACGGCGCAGTGATGCTGCGATTCTTTCTGCCTCCCCGGGACCTTGCTCGTCTGGTCACGCTGTTGGCTGCGCTCATTGCGGTCATCGCCACTCTCATCATTACCCTGGGGGCTGACAGGCAGGGCTATTTCGAGTTTGTCGACAACCTGCCCGCCTATCTGAAACTGTATTGGGGCGTCGTTTTCATCATTGCCTTCAGCGGTCCATACATGATCTTCCTGGGGATGCAGGCGCGCCTGGTACTGCGCGCAATGATCGACGCATTGTCCATTTCCCAACCAAGCGACAAGCTGTTCTATCAATTCATCCAGCGGCTCATCTGGGCGGACGGAGTGAAACCGGCGAACCCCAGTGCCAACAGCAGGGTGCTACGGGCGGTCGACTCCATGGTCGACTTCTTCTACGAGGAGTGGAGAAGCGCCATCGGCAAGCTTGTGCTGTGGCTCGTTGCCCTGCTTGTGCTGCTTCTTTGCACGCTTTTGCATTGCCTGCTCCGAGTCTTTTCCTCGGCGAGAACGTTGGGAGAGGCGCTGATGCGGATTCTCTTGGCTGTTCTGGGGGGCGTTTGCTGGATAGTCGCGGCGATCCAGCGCTTGAATCTTGCCGTGCCCTTCCACTGGACCTTCTTCGTGCTGACGGGAACGGGAGCCTTGTTCGCAACCCTCTGCGGGCAGCCCTGACTCAGACTGTCCGGCGCAGGCGCGCCACGGTCTCCGGCAGTTCGCGCATGTGCTCGACGATGGCGATGGCGCCCAGCTCGCGCAGTACCTCGGCGTGCCCGGCGGGAATGTGCCCGGCGCCGACGAAGCCGATCACCCGCATCCCCGCGGCGAGGGCGGCGCGGGTGCCGGTGCTGCTGTCTTCCACCACCAGGCAACGCTCGGGGGCGACGCCGAGCAGGCTGGCGGCGTGCAGGTAGACGTCGGGTGCGGGCTTGGGCAGGGCGACCATATCGGCGCTGGCCAGGCGTTCGCCGATCAGTTCGCTGAGCCCGGCGCGCGCCAGCGAGCGCTCCAGGCTGTGGCGGCGGCTGTTGGAGGCCACCGCGACGGGCAGATCCAGGGCCAGCAGCGCCTCGCGTGCGCCGGGAATGGGTTGGACCTGGGCGACCATCTCCTCGCTGCGCTGGCGCACCTCGCGGTTGAAGCTGTCGGGGATGCGCAGGCCGAAGTGCTTCTCGACGCGATCGAGGATGTCGCGGCTGGTCAGGCCGAAGGTGCCTTCCAGCAGGCGCTGCAGCTCCTCCAGCGGCGCGTAGGCGCTGAGCGCCTCGTACATCACGCGCTCGGCGATGACCTCGCTGTCGACCAGGACGCCGTCGCAGTCGGAAATCAGTGCGTCGATGGGATGGGGCATGGGCTACCTCGCTGCGGGCGTTGGCGCAGGGCGCCGGAGTGGGAGCGAGGCATTCTAACCCCGGTCAGGGGCGGGAAGGGAAACAGGGAGAGGGAGAACGCCGGGCCGTGCGGCCCGGCGGGAAGGAATCAGGCGATGCCTTTCGGGTTCTGGCCGTACTGGTTCTGGCCGGCGTCGCTGTCCTTGGCCAGCAGGTAGATCAGGTACAGGCCGACGATCGGGATCAGCGCGATCAGCATCCACCAGCCGCTCTTGTTGATGTCGTGCAGACGCCGGGCGGTGACGCCCAGGGCCGGCAGCAGCACGGCGAGCGAGTAGAGATTGGCGATCGGCAGGAGCTTTTCACTGATCAGGCCGAGCACGACGCTCAGCGCGACGGAGATGATGATGTTCACCAGGGTGAACATCCAGTATTCCTTGCGACGGGCACGCCCGTTGAAGTCGAAGTAGTGTTCCTTCACGCATTTCAGAAACCATTCCATGTTTGCCTCCTGGGCGTACTGGTAAAGCGGGAGAGTGGGTGCCGCGACAAGTACCCCCGCGCCTCCTTGCCGGGAAAGCACAGTGTAGCCGTACTGTCAGTGAATTCGTACAGGATGTTGCGAAAATCATTCACATTGCATAGCAGCGGATCGCCGAAATGTGCGCCGGTAGCGCTTTCAGCGAGCGGAGTCGGCCTGGCGGCGGAAACGGCCCGGCGATTCGCCGAAGGCCTGGCGGAAATTGCGGGAAAACGCCGCCTCCGACTGGTAGCCGGTCTCGGCGGCGATATCCAGCAGGCTCTTCTGCGTTTGTCGCAGCAGGCCGCGGGCCTTTTCCATGCGGATGCGGGTCAGCAGGATCCACGGCGAGGTCCCGCCGAGGGCGGAGAAGGCGCGGACGAAACTGGCCCGCGACATCGCCGCCTGCTGGGCAAGCTGTTCCAGGGTCCAGGCATGCTCCGGGCGTTCCAGCATGGCCCGCAGGGCTCGTCCCAGGCGGGCGTCGCCCAGCAGGCCGAACAGGCCGTCGCCCAGCGGTTGGCGGTCCAGGTAGGCGCGCAGGGCCAGGGCGAACAGCGCGGTGGCCAGCGCGTCGATGATCGAGCGGGCGCCGCTGCGGGTGCTCTCGGCTTCCTCGCGCATCAACCCGATCAGCGCGCGCAGGGGCTGCTGGGTCGACTCGTCCATATGCACCAGCAGGCGCTCGGGGAGCGCGCCGAACAGGCTGGCACCGGCGTGATAGCGGTAGCTGCCGCAAAGCATGTCGAGGGCCTCGCCGGGGCCGTTCAACTGGTACAGCGGGATGCTGCCGCGGTGCTCCACGGTGGGTTCGCAGGGTTGCGCCGGGCTGTCGCTGCGCAGGAGGTGCGGGGTGCCGCGTGGCAACAGGATCAGGTCGCCGGGATGCAGGTCGAGGCGAGCGCCATCGAGGAATTCGCAATAGCAGGTGCCGGCCATGACGATATGGAAGGTCGCCTCGCCGGGCACCGCTTGCGGGTGCTCCAGCGCCCAGCTGCCCTGTAGCTGGCAGCGCTGGTCGAGGCGGCCCTGCAGGTTGGCGAGCTGGATGAGCCGGTCGAGTGGGTCCATGGGATGAGCCGATCAGGTCGAAAGTAGAGACGCATGGGCAGGCGGCGCGGTCCAGACTGGTCGAGACTGGTAACCCGACGCGCCACTCCCGGCGCGAAAGCAACGGAGAATATCACCATGCTGAACAACTGGACCGAGTTCGTCCCCGCCGTGAAAAAAGCCTTCGGTGCCCTGGGCAAGCAACACCCGAAGATGCTCGCCGCCTATGGCGCGCTGGAGGAAGCCAGTGCCGAGGGCGCCCTGGATGCCAAGACCCGCGAACTGATCTCCATCGCCGTGGCTATTACCACCCGTTGCGACGGTTGCATCGGCGTGCACACCGAGGCCGCGCTGAAGGCCGGCGCCAGCGAGGCGGAAATCGCCCAGACCCTGGCTACCGCCATCTCCCTGAATGCCGGCGCCGCCTATGTCTATTCGCTGCGCGCGCTGGAAGCCTACGACCAGTTCAAAAAGTGAGGCCGTACAGGCGCTGCAGGTAGAACAGCAACCCCAGCCAGGCCACCAGGGCCAGCCAGCCCAGCCCCAGCAGGCCCTTGCGCAGCAGCGTCGAGGGCCTGCCGTGGAGCAGGTCGACCAGGCTCAGCACGCCGCCGAGCAGCAGCAGGCCGAGCAGCGCCTGGGTGTACTGGGCGAAACTCGGCGACAACGCCTCGTCGCCGTGGGCGGCATAGTTGTACAGGTTCCAGGCGCAGATCAGCGTCGCCGGCAGCAGCGCCAGCAGCGCGCCGAGCCAGCGCCCGCGGACATGCAGGAGGAAGCCCGCGAGCAGGCCGACCAGCCCGGTACCCAGCGGTAGCAGCGCCAGGCCCTGGCTGAGGTAGACCAGGTCGACGCCGTCGGCGAGCGCCATCGGGGTGACGAAACGGTAGCTGCCGCTGGCGCAGAGCAGCACCGAAAGCAGCAACAGGGCGTAGCCCGGCAGGTACGGCCAGAAGGCGGGACGCGGGGGCAGGTCGGACATGGATGTTCCTTGCGGGTTGTCCGCTCGCATGAGCGTAGGCTCAAGCGTACCGCTGCGCGTGACAGGCGGCGAGTACCGTTGCGGTTGAACCCTCCGCGAATGGCGGGAGTCAGTCATAGGGTGACGCGAAAAAACGCCGGCTCACGCGCCGGACACCGTATCGACCCTGGACCAAGGAGTTCCGTTCATGGACCTGATCCGCATCCTCATCGCCATCCTCCTGCCGCCGCTGGGCGTGTTCCTGCAAGTCGGCTTCGGCGGCGCCTTCTGGCTGAACATCCTGCTCACCCTGCTCGGCTACATCCCGGGCATCGTCCACGCGGTGTACATCATCGCCAAGCGTTGAGGCCTCTGCTCAGGCGTAGTTCCATGGTTCCTTCACGGTGAAGTCCCGCCACGGGTCTTCGCCGTGGAAGGGGCCGACATAGAGCACCTCGCCGCCCCGGACGATCCATTCCATACCGTGTTCGCGGTCCCATTCGCAGTTCAGCGACAGGTGGATCACCGCTTCGTCGCCCTGTTCCGGGTCGGGCACGATCAGCTCGCCCGGTTCGATCCGTTCCAGCACCCCGCGCGCCGGCGCGACTTCCTCCGCAGACTCGCCCAGCCGCTCCAGGCGCGCGGCGCGGTAGCGCAGGCTGGCGGCACAAAGCCGCTCGACCACGGCGTCATCCAGTTCGTCGAGGGCTCGGGCGCAGCGCCAGGCGTAGGCGTCGTCGGCCTCGTTCTCGATGAACAGGCTGATGTAGCGCCGGTACAGGCGCCAATACACTTCGCCCATGTTCGCATCGTCCAGGTTGCGGATCAGTTCCATGCGTGGTCTCCCTGTTCAGCAGCGTTCGGTGAGGGCGATGCCACGGCCGTCGCCGAAGCCATCGTGTACGTGCAGCCACAGCGGGATCGGCCAGGCCCAGCCGCCGGCCTTCCACCAGCACTCGGCGAACCAGGCTTGCAGCGTATCGGCGAGCAGATCGACGCCGCCGAAGCCGTCGGCGAAATAGGCTTCGTCGAAATCCGGGGCATGTCCCAGGCCGAGCGCCAGGTCCAGCGTCTTGCCGGGAAACAGGCGCGGGTCGCTGGCGTCCACCCGGTTGCTGGCGCCATTCAGGTACAACCACGCTTCCGCTGCGTCGCGTCCGTCCTCGCCGAGGAACAGTTGGATCTCGCCGTCGCGCAGTCCTTCCTCCAAGGGTTGCCGGAGCAGCTCGCGCAGGTGCTGGATCACGCCCGGCGCGGCGCGTTGCAGGTCGCGGCGGTAGCGCTCGCGGAATTGTTCGGTGCTGAGGCCGAAAGGAATCATGGGCGTTTCTCCGTCATTCGGGCAGGCAGGGCCCGGCTTCCAGCCAGGCCTCCAGGCTGGGTGCCAGGGGTTCGAAGCAGTCCGGGGTCATCGCGCCATGGTCGACCAGGAACAGCGCCTGCCGGTGATCGTCCAGGGCCATCACCACGGCGCGGCCGCCGCTGTCGTCGCCTATGGCCAGGTAGCCGGGGCAGTAGAGAGAGGTTTCGAAGGCCCGGTTGCGTTCCAGCAACTCGTCGGCGGCGTAGAGCAGCAGGCCCGGCTCGACGAGGCGGCCGCCGTGCTGCTCCAGAGCGGCGACGAAGGCAGCCGGCAGCGGTTGTCCGAGCCAGGCCTCTAGGGCATCCAATTCAGGCTTCATCGGGCTCGTCCAGGGCGAACAATGCATGGTGGCGGGCATGGGCCAGCAGGCGTTCGCCCAGCGCGTCGGCCAGGGCGTAGAAGCGCGTGTCCAGCGCATTCAGGGCCGCTTCGCAGTCGCGGTCGGGTTGATCGGCCCAGGTCGGCATGCGCAACTGGCGTTCGGCCTGGGAGACTGGCACCGGAGCGTCGCCGAACAGCAGGGCGGCGGCTCGCTCCAGCAGGGCCAGGGCGTCCTCCGCCTCCAATTCGCGAAGACCCGCGCGCGCCGCCTGGTACTGGTCGCCGGAGGAGTTGCCGAAGTACTGGTCGAAGCCGCCGTTGTGCACTTCGCCGCTGAGCACGCTCACTGCGTAGTAGCTCCGCTCGGCCGGCGACAGCCCGGCGAATCCCTCGCGGCCATCGTAGACGCGACTCACCAGCGCGCTCCAGTACAGCGCCTGCGGACTCGCCAGGTAGCGCCGTCGCTCCGTGTGGAAACGCTTGCCATCCTCGATGTTCTGCCGGTAGCCGCCCTTGCAGGGCATGCACAGTCCGTCGTTCCTCGCCGCCGTGGTCGGGAGAATGAGATGGCCGCAGGCGCGGCAGGGAAGGCGGTCGGTCATGAGCGGTCCTTGCTGGTGGAAGGGGCTCATTATTGCGCAGGATCGTTCAGCTTGAACGACAGTTTGGCTTGCCAGCCTGGCACGGCATTGCCCGCTGGCATGGCCGACCCTCTCTCCCGTCGGGGAGAGGGGCATGAGGACCGGCGCGGAGCGAGAAGCATCACCCCGCGCCAGCCCCCTCAGCTACGACTCACGGAAACGGCCACGTCGGCGACCCCTGGCTCATGTCCAGAAGCTTCACCGTGCTGTATTCGTTGGTCCGGTTGTTGGCATAGAAGAACGCCGGCTGCTCGGCGAAACTGTAGGCCGCCACCTGCGCCTGGGCCGCTGCCGAGGTACGGATGCCCCATAGCGCGAAGGTTGGCCGCTGGTCGCGCTGGGTCAGCCAGGACAGGCCGAGCAACAGGTTGTCGTTGCCGTCCGTGCTGCTGGCATCGCCGCTGTTTCCCGGGCGCTGGGCGTAGGTGCCGTAGCCGAGAGCGGCCTTGCTGGCGTCCCAGTCGGACTTGTCCACCTGGCGCTGGTGCAGGTAGAGCAGGGTCCAGATATCCCAACCCTGCAGCGGATCGTTCTTCAGGTCGGCCCAGTAGTGCACCCACTGGGTATAGAAGGCCATTCGCTCGCCGTTCAGCGCGTAGGTGCCCGGGTCTTCCCACAGGCGCTTGTATACGCCTGCCAGCGGATCGGCCTCGGCGCGCCCGGCGACGATCAGGTTGTAGGCGTTGCGGTAGTTGACCCGCGTATCGTCGAGGTTCTGCCCGAACTCGCGGAGCACGCGCCAGTCCTTGTGCAACGGGAATATCTGGTTGGAGATTTCGCCCGAGCGCCCGCCGTAGACCTTCAGTCGATTCACTTGCAGGTTGTGGCCCAGCTCATGGCTTTCGCCCCAGCCACGCGGGTTCAGGCCCCAGGTCTGGTCGTAGGGGTTGCCGCTGCAACCGCCGCCGCACTGGGCGTACTGGTCGACGTTGATGTGCTGGGTGCCGGGCAGCTTGTGCAGGGTCTCGCTGTCGCAGTCCCAGCCGCGCACCGCGCATTCCTGCTGGATTGCCGGAGTCTTCGCCTGGTTGGGAATGGCGAAGCCGGCCAGGGTGTAGGCGTCGTCGATGAACACCTCGTTCAACTCACGGATGAAGCGCTGGACGTCGCCGCCATAGTCCTTGTCGATCGAGCCACGGACCTTCTCCACCTTGGCGTGGACCTCCACCGAGCCGCTGCGGATCTCCAGCCAGTCGGCCTTGTCGGCGTCCAGCGCCTGGATGAAGTCGGCAATCGCCTGGCTGCTGTCCTCGCCCGGCTGGATGTCGAGGAACGGCTGGCTGGCCGCGCCGGTTACCTTGACGGTTACCGTCTGACCCGGCGTGGCGCCGCTGTAGACCAGTTGCAACAGGCCGCCGTAGGGCGATACCAGCGCCACCGACTGGTTTGCCTGGAGCTTGATGTCCGGGCTCTTGAGGAAGCGCGGGCGGTCATACTGGCGGGTATTCCACAGCCGCGTCGAGCCGATGCGCTGGGTGTTCAGGCCGACCGCCAGGCTGGCCTGGCCAGCGTCTTCGATGCGGATGCTCAGGCGCTTGCCCGGCGCCGCCATGCGGCCGATGGCGGTGAAGCCCTGGGCCGACGGCAAGGTGAGGGTCAGGGTTTCCTCCGAGCCCGATACCGGCATCGACTGTTGGCGCTGGCCGGCGTAGCTGCCCAGTTCCTTCTGCGCCGCGCCGGCCTCGCGCACGTAGCCGACGATGGCGTCGGCGACGAAGGTTTCCTGGAAGCGCGCCGTGTCGGCGGCCTTGTCCATCGGGTAGCGGATGTTCTGCCGCACCGCGTCGGCCCACAGCAGCCAGAGCCGCAGCGAGGTGGTGCCGGGCAGGGCGAAGAGGTTCTGCGCCTTCTGGTTGTAGGCGTCGAGGGCGCCTTTCAATACATCGACGCGCTTGCTGAAGTCGCTCAGTCCCGGCACGTCGTCGCAGGTGGTGCGACCGACGTAGGAGGTGCATTTCGACCAGTCGTAGTCCGTGCGCCAGCTACCGTCGACGATCTGCTGCACCAGCGCCGGGTCCTGGCCATAGGCGCCGCCCAACTCGACCGAACGCGTCCGGGTGCGGCTGGATGGCACCGTGTCCTTGTCCCAGTAGTTGCCGCCGTAGGGGCCTTCCTGCAGGCCCAGGCCGGCGAGGATCTGCTGGCCGGTGCTGCTCTGGTTCCAGCCATTGGTGTGCACGAAGAGGATCGGCAGCCCGGCCTGTAGCCGTGCGCGCACCGTGGCGCTCAGGCTAGCGGCGCTGGCGCCGTTGCCCAGTACCAGCAATTTGCTGGTGCTGGCGCAACTGGCGTCGGTCAGCGCGTTGCAGGCGGCGTCCGCCGGTTGCAGGCCGGCGCTCTTCAGGCCGTTGAGGGTGGCGGTCTTGTCCACCCCGACCACGCTGACCTTGAAGTCCTTCGCAGTGGCCGCGCCCGGGTCGCCGTTCACCAGCCACTGCACCGCCCGCTTCAGCAGCGGCGCGTGGGCGGCATTGGCCCCGCTCAGTTGGGTGAGCACGTTGGTGCCATAGGCCAGCCCGCGGCCGCCGGCCTCCAGGCTCAGGCTGGCGAGCACGCGCCCCTTGTCGCCGATGAGGAAGGGCAGGGTATTGTCCGGGTTGGCCGGCAGGACCCACATGCTGGCGGCGCCAGGATCATAGGCTTGGCTGAGGTTCTGGTAGAGACCGTCGAGCAACTGCGTGCGGGTCTGGCGGATGCGCTCGACCTGCTGCTGCAGGCGGAGGGCGACCAGGTGGCTGTCGGTCAGTTGCGAGGAATCCCCGCTGACCAGTGCCGCATCGAGGATTTCTTCCTGGGTGGCCGCCTGGGCGGACAGCGCGCCAGCCAGGCAGAAACCGGCCAGCAACGCTCGGTGGCGAGGGATGGGTGAGCGACTCATGTTCTCTCCTTGCAGTGAGGGAAATGCAGTGGTGGACAAGCTCACAACTGGCGCTATCGGCCCGTGGAGGGCGGCATATTGTTATGGGTGCGCCGGGTATCGCGTCGAACAGGGAATGGGCCTCGGACAATGCCGGACATACGCATGGGCGATCCGCTGCATCGAACGAGTCAAGGCGAGAGGAGCATGTTGGGAAAGGCGGAAAAACTATCTGTTCTGGTTGTTTTTGAACTGCGTCTGATTATTTGGATTTTATTTTTACCGATTGTTCGAAGCGCTCTGGAATAGGCGCTCCAGCGTTTCCTGTGACGAAACGATCCAGACTTTGGTTAGGGTCTTGGAAAATACCGAGGATGTATTTCCAGAGCTGTCGATCGAGTTGGAAGTTACAGTTTCATGAAGGTTTAAGTGCTTCGAAGTTACCGCGTTGGCGATGGAATCGATATCGTCCGGTAGTGCCTTCGGAAGTGCCTGATAAGTGCCTTCCCACGCTCAGGCGGCGAGCAGAGCGCCACGTCCATCGGATTCCGCTCCGCCAGCGCCAGTTCGCCTTCGCCGAAACTTGCGCTGCTGCCGCCGACACCCTGCGATTGATCGCGCAGTGGCGGGCGATTCATGCCAAAGCCTGTGACCTGCAGCACGGCTCGCCGGTGCAACGGTAGAGACCTATCGGCAGGTGCTGGAAACCTGCCGTTTCCAGCACGAAGATGCCGTAGGGTGAGAAAAATACGTGGTCGATCTGTGTCGTGCCGTCCGGCGTGTTCAGGGTGACGTTGTGCAGGCGGCGGTAGGTTTGCCTGTCCAGCTGCCAATGGGCGAACAGGCGCACCAGCAGTTCACCGATCTGCCCCTTGGCCCAAGGCGATTTGAGCAGGCCGATCAGCAGGGCTGCCGGGATAAACCAGGTCAGCATGCCCCAGACCTGGGCGACTATCGGGCTGTAATCCACTTTCTTCCTTGAGCCGAGCTGCTTAATGGAGAGGCGACCATTGTCCTATGGCGCGATGACGCATCAAGGGCTGAGGAGCCAGGTGCAGGCGCTCAGCGTGCTATCTGGTAACGGGTGCTACGCCCTCCGCCGGGCAGTCGCTCGATGCAGCCCTTTTCCAGCAGGTCGCTCAAGTGACGGGTCGCGGTGGCTTTGGAAACCTTGGCCACAGCTTGGTATTGCGCCGCACTGATGCCGTCCTCGAACCCCCTTTCGCCGCCATCGAGCAGGCGGTTAAGCACTTTGATCTGCTCCGCCGATAGCGTTTGGCTGCGATGTGCCTGCCAGAAGCGCGCCTTGACCAGCACGCGGTCTATACGGGCAAGGGCTTGCTCCAGGCTCTTGAGCAAGGTTTCGAGAAACCACTGCAGCCACTTGGTGATATCCAGCCCGCCTTTCTGACTGGCTTCTAGGATGCGGTAATAGCCGGCGCGGTCGTCGAGGATGCTCGCAGACATGGCGTAGAAGCGAATGGCTTGCTGCTCGCCCTGAGCCAATGCCAGATCGGTGATAGCGCGGGTGAGGCGACCGTTGCCGTCGTCGAAGGGATGCAGGGTCACGAACCAGAAATGTGCGATACCGGCGCGCAGAAAGGGGTCGAGGCTGGCATCGCTGCGGCTGCTTTCGAACCAGGCGAGAAAGTCCGCCAGTTGCGCTTCCAACCCTGCGCGGGGAGGGGCTTCGAAATATACGGTAGGGCGGTCTATCCGACCCGAAACTACCTGCATGGGCTCTTCGCCGCGCAGTGCGCCGATGTGTAGTGGTCGAGCCAGAAGTTGGTCATCGGTGGGGAATAACCAACTGTGCCAGGTGAACAGTCGCTGTTCGTCTAGCGGCTCTTGATGTGCGTGGGTGGCATCGAGCAGCAGTTCCGCCAGGCCTTCGGAGCGAGAGGTGGTTCGACCTTCTTCGTGCAATCCCAGTCGCCGTGCCAGTGATGAGCGCACCGAACCGACATTCAGTTGCTCTCCCTCAATGGCTGAAGAGGTGACGATGTTCTGCAGCATGGCATCCAGGCTGCTCTGCACTTCGGTGTCACTCCCCACGGCACCGAGCATTCCTAACAAACGACCCTGAGCCTGGCTACAGGAGCGCAGCAGTGGTGCAAGCGCTTCGGCTTGCCAGTTGAACTGCGGCCAGTCGGGCTGCTGCCAGATCCAGAGTGGGTCGTTCATAAGGGATATTCATGAGCTGATTAGAGAGCCTATTCGGCTCATTTTGTGAGCCGATAATGCCAACTATTCGGCTCACTGTCTAATTCTCAAGCTGGGTTGATAGCTTGATGAGCATGCCTGTTCAGGTTGACTGAGTCAGCTAAAGCGCCTGTTTCAGCACGTCAAAAACCTTGTGGATAGAGGTCGGCCGTACCCCTTGGGCATCGATAAAATTTGATGCAGGGACATGTAGCTCTCGGGCTACAAAATGGGGGCAGGTCACATGCGCTCGGAGCCGCAGTGCTGGATGTACACGCCGCGTACCATCTCGTCTTCGGTGCGGCGTGCCCAGTCTTCGGCGTCGCGCTTGGTGCGGAAGGTTTTTCGTTGGTCGGCCAATCCGTTTTGCGGACCACGGGAAGGAGGGGCGATTGTTGCCATCAGATAAGGACTCCAAAGGCAGACTGGCGAACCAGTACTGTACCGATTTTGTACCTTTTGGCCATGGAGCCGTTTATGAGGCCACTACCCTAGAAAGCGCAAAGCCGCGCAATGCGCGGCTTTGAAGGTGGTGGGCCCACACGGACTCGAACCGTGGACCAAAGGATTATGAGTCCTCTGCTCTAACCGACTGAGCTATAGGCCCCCAGAGTCGGGTGGGGATGGGCCATTGCTGGCCCATCCCCCCCTAAGAACCGTACGTGCGCCTTTCAACGCATACGGCTCAAGCCTTTCAAAGCCCCCTAACGGGCCGGCTTGCTTACTGTCAGACCACGAGCATGGAGTTGCTGGTGGCAAGCGGGGTGCAATAGTACCCGGTTCTCCAGGGAGTCTCCACCGCCTTGTGAGCGATAGAGGATGTGGTGGTCGTGCCACCCGGTTTCCCTGGTTATCGGTTGGTTGCAGAGCGAGCAGAGCCCCTTCTGGGAGAGGTATAGGTTTCTGATCTGAGTTCGGTACTTCAGCTTTTTCAACATCCGTTCCGTTCGCAGTTTTTCACCTATTGCTTCCATGGCTGGATCGTAGGGGTTGTATTCCCCACTCACCTTCCTATGTCGCTCAATCGGCGTGCTCGCCAGCGAGTACAGCGCGACCTCCCGTTTCTTACCGTTGCTTTCCAGCACCGTGGTAGCGAACACCCAAGTCTTGTCCCCGTGAATCCGGAAATATCGCCTCCTGATCCAATCCAGTGACTTGTTCGGGTGCCGCCGTTTCGCCCAACGCCAGAGCTTGAGAAACACTCTGTTGTCCATGCGGCTGAACGTTTGCTTGGCAACCACTGGCTGGTGATACAGCGCCCAGCCGCGCAGAATCGGATTCAGCGTTCGGATCAAGTCCTCTTGCCTTGCCGTCCTGCTGGTTTCGATGACCTCCTTCACCTTGCCGTAGAACGCTTTCGCGTTCTTCTGGCTGGGTTTGATCAGAAGCTTCCCGTTGTACTTGCGGAAGTTCCAACCGAGGAAGTCGAAGCCCTGATCTATGTGGGCGATCCGCGTTTTCTCCAGAGAGAGCTGCAGCCCGCGTACCGCCAGGAACTGCTCTACCCAGGGTTTGACTTCTTTCTCCAGTACCTCGGGAGAGACACCGGTGATGACGAAGTCGTCCGCATAGCGCACCACATTGAGTTTCAGCTTCTTCGCCCTTGTCACGCCCAGGTGTCGCTTGAGCTGTGATTCCAGGCCATCGAGCACCATGTTTGCCAAAGTAGGCGAGATGATTCCGCCTTGAGGTGTTCCAGCATCCGTTGCCTGGAGCTGGCCTTTGTGGATCACGCCGGCCTTCAACCATTTCCGGAGGATCACCTTGTCCGTGGGGACATGGTTCAGTAGCCAGTCATGATTGATGTGGTCAAAACACCCTTGTATGTCCGCCTCCAGTATCCATTGGGCCGAAGCCTTTCCGGATAGGCAAACGAACAACTGGGACATTGCATCCGCCGTGGATCGCTCGATCCTGAAGCCATAGCTGTTCGGATCGCCGGTGGTTTCTGCAATGGGCGACAGAGCGAGCAGGTAGAGTGCCTGCATTGCCCTGTCAGTCATGGTCGGGATACCCAGGGGGCGCTCCTTTCCGTTCGACTTCGGGATGAACACTCGCCGTAGAGGCCGAGGTTGGTACCCGCGCCTTTTCAACCCTTGTGCCGCTTTCCACTTGGTGTCAGGCGTATCCCAGAGCACGCGGTCGACTCCCGCCGTGCGCTTGCCCTGGTTTTCAGTGACTCTCCGTACAGCCAGGTACCTGGCCGACGTCGAGCGGGTCAGCATCCGTTGTAGGGCCTTCACCCTGCGCCATTTGCCTTCCCGACAAGCCTTCGCAATCCGTACCTGCATTCCCCGGACATTCCGCTGGACCCGACACCAGTCGATGTCGTGCCACTGCTGCGGAGCGCCGGAAAGCGCAGACCCGGCCGATGGGCTGAGTTCTTTCATGCTGCTTTCCTCTCATGATGGTTAGTCCACCCGAGCGGAAGGCGCACGCCGGTCCCTGACGGGATGCGCGCACCCCGCCAAGGTTGGTTTGTGTGGGCTCGATGTTGCTGAGCCCTGGGTTCATTGAGACAGGTTCAATCAGAGTTCTTGCGACGAAAGACCACGCAGAAGTCTGCCCGGTTTCCCGTGGGGTGATGTTCCAACCCCTATCCAGACGATTACAGCCTGGCGTTCGCTTTCTCTGCGATCCCATACCCGCACCGCCAACAGTTCGCCTTACGGCTCCCCTGCCCCGAGGGCGGCGATACGGGCTTACCACGTTCCCTGACTGTCACACGACTGGGTTAGGACCTGCCTTTTCACCGGTGGTCTGAAGGCGACGTATCTCCACGACCTACGGAGATAACCGACCACGTACCTTTTGGTTCGAGCCTGTCAGCAGCTTTGGCTCGTCAATCCTTACGGTGTTTATCAGCAGTTCACCTAGGTTGCCCGTACCAGTCAGCCTAGCGCCTTGGGTCGGTGCTACTCCGACCCTCTGCGGTTCACCTCACGGTGAATTCGCACCCTCGCGGGGGCTACGTTGTCGGGAAAGCTTCGCACCCTGCCGTTACCAGCAACGCACGTTTCCCTAGGCTACCGTTGGTCGCACAACGAGTCCGCTGCCACTCCATACAAGCAGTGGTTGGACAATGACAGACAGAGCTTTCGCTCATGTCTCCTTTGGGGAAGGGAGAACAGGGACGACCTGCTGGCCGCCAGTTCCTGATTTATTACCTCCTGTTTCAAATTACGCAGGAGGTGACCCCAGCGGGGATCGACTCTCCCGCAGGGGTTGGTTTTAGGATGCGCTCCAAGACCGGTGTTCTGGTCCTGCGGTCGTGCTGCCGAGAGCTCAACGACCTTGGGTTTTTATTGCCACCGCCGCTGCGGCAAGTCCTTGAAGGCAAAAGACTTCTGGGCGAGTTTTGGTTCCCGGGGATGGATACCCAAGCGTTCGATTTCCTTGCGGAAATCCCCCAAGCTGACCCTACAGCTTGGAGACGGAGACACGCCACGCGTGTCGCACAGGTCGGCGGATTATACCGGCGCTTCTCGGGGAGCGCCAATCGGCTGGCGCGGTTTGAGGAATTTGCTGGCGAACAGCTCGGCCGGCAGCGGCGGGCTGAGGACGAAGCCCTGGATCTGCTCGCAGCCTTCGTGGGTGAGGAAGCTCTGCTGGCCTTCGGTTTCCACGCCTTCGGCGATCACCGTGAGCTGCATGCTGCGGCCGAGGGCGATGATGGCGCGGGTGATGGCGGCATCGTGGGGATCGTCGGGGAGGCCGCGGATGAACGACTTGTCGATCTTCAGGATGTCCAGCGGCAGGCGCTTGAGGTAGCTGAGCGAGGAGTAGCCGGTGCCGAAGTCGTCGATCGCCAGCTGTACGCCGAGGCGCTTGAGGCCGTGGAGGACGGCGAGGGCCTCCTCGGTCTGGTTCATGATGAAGCTCTCGGTGATTTCCAGTTGCAGCCGCGACGGTTCCAGGCCGGACTGCTCCAGCAGTTGCTCGAGGCGTTCGATCAGTTGCGGCTGGCCGAGCTGGGCGCCGGCGAGGTTGACCGACAGCGGGCCGAACGGCGCGTGCAGCTTTTGCCATTCGCCCATCTGCTGGCAGGCGTGTCCCAGCACCCAGTCGCCGAGGGGCAGGATCAGGCCGCAATCCTCGGCGAGGGGGATGAAGCGCTCCGGGGAAATTTCCCCGAACAGCGGATGGTACCAGCGCACCAGTGCCTCGGCGCCGACCAGCAGGCCACTCTCCAGGCTCAGCTTGGGTTGGTAGTAGAGCTGCAACTCGTCGCGCTCGAGGGCGCGGCGCAGTTCGGTTTCCAGCGCCATGCGCTCGGTGGCCAGGTAGGTCAGTTCGCGGGTGTAGTACTCGATGCGGCTGCGGCCCCGCGACTTGGCGCGGTACATGGCGGCGTCGGCGTTCTTCACCAGGGTCGGGGCGTCGTCGCCGTCCTTGGGGAACAGGGCGATGCCGACGCTGGCGCTGACGAAGAATTCATGACCTTCGGCCTGGAACGGCGCGGTGAAGGCATTCAGCAGCTTGCGCGCGACGTGCTCGGCGTCGCTTTCCTGGTGCAGGCCTGGGAGCAGGATGATGAATTCGTCGCCCCCCAGGCGGGCCACGGTATCGACGTCGCGCAACTGGTCGCGCAGGCGTTCGGCGATGGCCTTGAGCAGCAGGTCGCCGATGGGATGGCCGAGGCTGTCGTTGATGTGCTTGAAGCGGTCCAGGTCGATGAACAGCACGGCGCCGGGACGGCTCTCTTCGCGGGCCTCGTCGAGGGCGTGATTGAGCCGGCTCTCGAACAGCAGGCGATTGGGCAGGCCGGTGAGCGGATCGTGGTGGGCCTGGTAGTCGAGCCGGGCCTGGGCGTACTTGAGGGTGGAGATATCGGCGAAGACGCCGACGAAGTGGGTGATCTCGCCCTGCGGATTGTGTACCGCGCTGATGGTCAGCCATTCGGGGTACAGCTCGCCGGTCTTGCGTCGGTTCCAGATCTCGCCCTGCCAGTGCCCGTCGCGTTCCAACTGGTTCCACATGGCGAGGTAGAAGCTGGAGTCGTGTTGTCCGGAGGAGAGCAGGCTGGGCGAGCGTCCCAGCGCCTCCTGCTCGCTGTAGCCGGTGATCTCGCTGAAGGCGCGGTTGACCGCGGTGATGCGTTGGCGGGTATCGGTGATCATCACGCCTTCGGCGGTGCTTTCGAAGACGGTGGCGGCCTGCTGCAGCTTCTCCTGCATGAGCTGGCGCTCGGTGATATCGCGGGCGATGGTCAGCACGCAGTCCTCGCCATCGATGCTGATCCGGTGGGCGGACATCTCGCACTGGCGGATGCCACCGTTGCGGTCCCGTACAGGGGCGGTGAAGCCCTGGGTCAGGGTGTGGTGGCGTACCAGCGAGATCAGGCGCTTGCGGTCCTCGGTGTCGACCCACAGGCCGAGTTCGAGCGTGGAGCGGGAGATGACCTCGTCGCGGCGGTAGCCGGTGAGACGGGTGAAGCCTTCGTTCACGTCGATCAGCGTGCCGTCTTCGAGGCGGCTGATCAGCAGACCGTCGGGGTAGGCATGGAAGGCGTTGGCGAACTTCTCCTCGGAGATCCGCAGCAGTTCCTGGGTCTCCACCAGGTGGGTGATGTCGCGGATCACCACCACCAGCGCCGGTGTCTGGTCGAGGGCCACGTGCTGGGCGCTGAGCAGCGCGCTGAAGGTACTGCCATTGCGGCGCCGCAGGGGCACCTCGAGGTTGGTCAGGTTGCCGTGGCCGAGCTTTTCCAGGACCTGCGGGCCCAGGCCGGGGAGTGCCCAGATGCCCAGTTCGGTGGCGGTCTTGCCGATGGCGTCGTCGGCGGCGATGCCGATCTGCTGCTCGAAGGTGTTGTTCACCGCGAGGAAGCGGCCGTCGGCGCCATTGGCCAGTACCACCATGTCCGGACAGTGGTGGAACACCGAAGCGAACTTCTGTTCGGACAGGCGCATGGCCTGCTCGGTGAGCTTGGCCTCGGTGATGTCGATCATCAGACCGCGCAGGAGCAGGTCCCGGCCTTGCGCGATCGGGGTGACCAGATCGCGAATCCAGACCACCCGGCCGTCGGCGGCGAGCATCCGGTAGTCGAAGCTGTGGTCGCGTCCGGCCTGGCTTTCGCTCATGCAGTAGTGGATGGCGTACTCGGCGTCCATGGGGTGCAGGGTCCGCTGCCAGAAGCCCGGCTGCAGCCATTCGCCGAGGGGATAGCCGAGCAGGCGTTCGGCGTGGGGCGAGACGTAGGTGAAGCGGTTCTCCTCGAGGCGCATTTCCCAGGCAATGGCATTCAGGCTTTCCACCAGTCCCCGGTAGTGCTGTTCGCTGTCGCGCAGTTCGCGCTCCAATTGCCGCCGGCGACTCACCTCGCGGCGCAGGCGGCGGTTCATGGCCAGCAGTATGGCGACCGAGACCAGGATCAGCAGGACGATGGGAAGGCCGTAGGTCGCCATCTCGCGCCAGGCCGGACGTCGGTCGAGCAGGCCGCCGACCCAGGGGGCCTGGAGTCGCTCGATCTCCTCGGCGCTGAGGTCGGCGAGGACCTTGTCGACGATCCCGGCGAGGATCGGTTGTCCGCGCGGCACGGCCATCGCCAGTTGGTAGCGGTATGGCGTCTCGCCGCTGATCTCCAGGCCGTTGAGCTTGAGCTGGCGGAGGTTCCATACGCTGGAGGCGAAGTCGCCGACGAAGGCGTCGGCCTGGCCGGTGGCCAGCGCCTGCAGGGCTGCCGCTACCGAAGGCAGCGGCAGCAGGGTGAGGTCGGGATGCTGGGCGATCAGCAGTTCGTGAGGAGCATAGTGGTCGACCACCGCGACCTTGAGTCCGTAGAGCTCGTCGATGCGCTTCGGCATCGGGCCGTTCTTGCGTGCCAGGATGATGATCGGGAAGTCCAGGTAGGGCCGGGTGAAGCTCAGATACTCCTGGCGCTCCGGGGTAGCCATGATGCCGGGCAGCAGGTCCAGCCGACCGTCCTTGGCCTGCTCCAGGACCTGCGTCCAGGTCTTCGGTTCGACAGGCGTCAGGCTGACGCCCAGGCGTTCCTGCAGCAGGCTGACGTAGCCGGCGGCGAGTCCCTGGTAGCGGCCCTGTTCGTCGCGGAACTCGAATGGCGGCCAGGAGGTGTCCACGCCCAGGCGGATGCTCGGGTGCTCGGCCAGCCAGGCCCGTTCCTCGGGCGTGAGCGTGAGGGCGCCGGCCAGCCCCGGCCAGCAGCAGGCCAGACACAGGAGAAGCACGGCCTGCAGACGCTGCATGAGGCGGTCTCGCGGTGGACGGGAATATAAGCGGAAGTGTAGACGCCGGGCGGCGGGGCAAGCGGCAAAGAAAAACCCCCGGTTTTTCAGGCCGGGGGTTCGTTCGTCACTCGTCGAGGAAGGAGCGCAGGTGCTCGCTTCGCGACGGATGGCGCAGCTTGCGCAACGCCTTGGCTTCGATCTGGCGGATCCGCTCGCGGGTCACATCGAACTGCTTGCCGACTTCCTCGAGGGTGTGGTCGGTGTTCATGTCGATGCCGAAGCGCATGCGCAGCACCTTGGCTTCCCGGGCAGTGAGGCCGGCGAGGACTTCGCGGGTGGATTCCTTGAGGCTCTCGCTGGTCGCCATCTCGATCGGCGACTGCATGGTGGAGTCCTCGATGAAATCGCCCAGGTGCGAATCTTCGTCGTCACCGATCGGGGTTTCCATGGAGATCGGCTCTTTGGCGATCTTCAGTACCTTGCGGATCTTGTCCTCAGGCATGTCCATGCGCTCGCCAAGCTCTTCCGGGGTGGGCTCGCGACCCATTTCCTGGAGCATCTGGCGGGAGATGCGGTTGAGCTTGTTGATCGTCTCGATCATGTGCACCGGGATGCGGATGGTGCGTGCCTGGTCGGCGATCGAACGGGTGATCGCCTGGCGAATCCACCAGGTGGCGTAGGTAGAGAATTTGTAGCCACGACGGTATTCGAACTTGTCCACCGCCTTCATCAGGCCGATGTTGCCTTCCTGGATCAGGTCGAGGAATTGCAGGCCGCGGTTGGTGTACTTCTTGGCGATGGAAATCACCAGGCGCAGGTTGGCCTCGACCATTTCCTTCTTCGCCCGGCGAGCCTTGGCTTCGCCGATCGACATCGCGCGGTTGATTTCCTTGATCTCGGCGACGGTCAGCTCGACCTCGCTTTCCAGGGCCGCCAGCTTCTGCTGGTTGCGCAGGATGTCGTCGCGCAGGCGCTCGATGGCCTCGGCGTACTTCGGCTTGCTCTTCAGGACGCTGTCGACCCACTTCTCGTCGGTCTCGTGGTTCGGGAACAGGCGCAGGAAGTCGGCACGCGGCATGCGCGCGTCACGCACGCAGAGTTGCATGATGGCGCGTTCCTGGGCGCGTACGCCTTCCAGGGCGGAGCGCACGCGGGCGACCAGGGCGTCGAACTGCTTGGGCACCAGCTTGATCGGCATGAACAGCTCGGCCAAGCCGGTGAGTTCGGCGGTGGCCTGCTTGCTGCCGCGACCGTGCTTCTTCAGGGCCTTCTTGGCCTTGTCGAGCTGCTCGGAGACCGCGGTGAAACGCAGGCGGGCTTCTTCCGGATCCGGACCGCCGTCGCCTTCGTCGTCGCTGTCGCTGCTGTCGTCGCTTTCTTCTTCCTCGTCGTCCTTCTCTTTCGAGTCGGCGGAATCGTCCTTCAGGTTGACCGGCTCCACCTCTTCGGCGGGCAGGCTGCCGTCATCGGGATCGATATAGCCGCTGAGGACGTCGGAGAGGCGACCGCCTTCGGCGACGATGCGATTGTAGTCGGCCAGGATGCTGTCCACCGTGCCCGGGAACTGGGCGATGGCGCTCATCACTTCGCGGATGCCTTCCTCGATGCGCTTGGCGATTTCGATCTCGCCTTCGCGGGTCAGCAGTTCCACGGTACCCATTTCACGCATGTACATGCGCACCGGGTCGGTGGTGCGACCGATGTCGCTTTCCACCGCGGCCAGGGCCGCTGCGGCTTCTTCCGCTGCGGCTTCGTCGGTATCCGCCTCGGCCAGCAACAGGGCATCCGCATCCGGGGCTGTCTCGAATACGTTGATCCCCATGTCGTTGATCATGCGGATGATGTCTTCCACCTGTTCCGGATCGGAAATATCCTCCGGCAGGTGGTCGTTGACCTCCGCGTAAGTCAGGTATCCCTGCTCACGGCCTCGGGCGATCAACTCTTTCAGACGAGATTGCTGTTGCGCTTTTCCGGACATAACACCCTATCCACTGAAGGTCTTGGCGGGCAAAAAATAAGCAGAGGATTATACCTGATGCCTGGGCTGAGGCGCCAGTTCAGCTCTGGGAAGGCGATGAAGCGGCAACACTGTAGTGCTCTCTGAGCAAGGCTTTCTCTTCATCGGTCAGTTCACTGTAGCTCTTCTGCATGACGCTGCGTAAACGCTCCTCCCGCTCGCCGAAACGCTGGCTCTCGGAGAGTTTAGTAATGGTGTCGAAGAACTGCTTTTCAAGGTTCTCCTGGACGATCAGCCACTCCTTCTCGCCCAGGGCCTGCAGCAGGCGGCCCTGGGGCGTGCCGTGCCAGCGCGCGATGAGTTGCATCGAGCTCTGCCGCGGGTTCTTCTGCAGGGCTTCCAGCAGGGACACCAGCAACTGGGCGTAGGTATCCTGCTCCCTGGCGAGGGTGCCCGCATCGTCGACCTTCAAGGCCAACTGCGGATGATGCAGCAAGGTGCGCAGGGCGTTGAGGGTGGTGGACTCCACGCTGACCGGCGTTCGTTGCGGAGCCTTGAAGTCGCCGCGGCCGCCTTTGTCCCACTTCTTCTTGCCATCCCACTTCTTGCCGTCCCAGGGCTTCTTGTCCTTGTTCCAGCTCTTGCGCGGTTGCGCCTCGCCATAGCCTGGCGCAGCGTCGAACGGCGCATGGGAGGGCTCGTTCTCGTAGTAGGCGCTGGCGGCGAAATAGTCGTCGCCGTCCAAGACGCCGCTCGCTCCGTGGTCCATGGACGACGGTGGCGGGCTGTGGTGCGCCAGTTGTCCGATGTTTTCGCCGGACAGGCCGGTGATTTCCGACAGACGTTGCCGCATCAGCAGGCGCAGGTTGTTCCCGGGAATCTTCTCCAGCAGCGGCGCGGCGAGGGTCGCCAGGTGGGCCTTGCCTTCCAGGGTGGCGGGGTCGGCCTCCAGCATCAGTTGCTGGAAGAAGTACTCCGCCAGCGGCTGGGCCTGCTGGGTGATGCGTGCGCGGAAGGCATCCTCGCCCTCGGCGCGTACCAGGCTGTCCGGGTCCTCCCCCTCGGGGAGGAACAGGAAGCGCACGCGCTTGCCGTCCTGCAGGTTCGGCAGCACCGACTCCAGGGCGCGCCAGGCCGCCTTGCGGCCGGCCTGGTCGCCGTCGAAACAGAACAGGATGCTCGGTACCAGGCGGAACAGGCGCTTGATGTGTTCCTCGCTGGTCGCCGTGCCGAGGGTCGCCACCGCGTTGCGGATGCCTTGCTGGGCCAGGGCGATGACATCCATGTAGCCCTCGACCACCATGATCTCGTCGAGGTCGCGATTCTTCTGCCGGGCTTCGTAGAGTCCGTAGAGTTCCTGGCCCTTGTGGAAGACCGGAGTCTCCGGGGAGTTCAGGTACTTCGGCTTGTCGTCGCCGAGCACCCGGCCGCCGAAGGCGATGATCCGCCCGCGGCTGTCGCGGATCGGGAACATCACGCGATCGCGGAAGCGGTCGTAGCGCTTGCCGGTGTCGCTGTTCTCCACCAGCAGGCCGGCGTCGAGCATGGCCTTGAGTTGCAGGTTGTCGCCACCCAGGTGCTTGAGCAGGTTGTCCCAGCCAGGCGGGGCGAAGCCGAGGCCGAAGTCGCGGGCGATCTCGCCGGTCAGGCCGCGGCCCTTCAGGTAGTTCACCGCGGCCTTGCGCGCCGGGTGGCTTTTCAGCGCCTGCTTGTAGAACTCGGCGGCGGCGCTGAGCAGCGGGTAGAGCGGCGAGTCGGTCGGCTGGCGCGGCGTGTGCCCGCGTCCGCCGCGTTCCTCGCGCGGCACGTCCATGCCGGCGCGCTTGGCCAGTTCCTCGACCGCCTGGGGGAACTCCAACTGGTCGTGGTCCATGACGAAGCCGAGCGCGTTGCCGCCGGCGCCGCAGCCGAAGCAGTAGTAGAACTGCTTGTCCGGGCTGACGGTGAACGAGGGAGTCTTTTCCTTGTGGAACGGGCAGCAGGCGCTGTAGTTCTTGCCGGTTTTCTTCAGCTGGATGCGCGAACTCACCACCTCGACGATGTCGGTGCGGTTCAGCAGGTCATCGATGAAGCTTTGCGGTATCAGGCCGGCCATGGTGTTCTCGAAAACGACGGCGCGTGGGCGCAGAGCGGCAGCATAGCAATTATCGCCGGGCCGATCAGGCCGGCGCGGTGTTTCAGGAGGAGAGGCGCGCCTTCAGGCGCTGGCTGACCTGTGCCATGTCGACGCGACCCTGGACCTGCGGTCGCAGCAGGTTCATCGCCTTGCCCATGTCCTGCGGACCCTGGGCGCCGCTGTCGACGATGCTGCGCTCGATCAGGGCGTTGATCTCATGGTCGTCCAGGGGCTTGGGCATGAAGTCCTGGAGCACGAGGATCTCGGCGGCCTCGACCTCGGCGAGGTCCTGGCGGCCGGCGTCGCTGAACTGGCGCTGGGCGTCGCGGCGCTGCTTGATCATCCGGTCGAGGATCAGCAGGGCTCGGGCGTCATCCACCTCGATGCGTTCGTCGACTTCGACGCGCTTGATGTCCGCGAGGGCCAGGCGCAACGTGGTCAGCCGCGGCTTGTCCTGGGCGCGCATGGCGACCTTGACGGCGTCGAGGAGGCGGGATTTGATTTCGCTCATGGCGGAAAGCCGAAAGCCCGGCCGGGGCCGGGCTGAGGCACGATCACTGACGCGTGGGCGTCGAGTGGATCAGTACAGGCGCTCGCGACGGCGCTGTTCGCGCTGTACTTTCTTCGCGTGGCGCTTCACTGCGGCAGCGGCCTTGCGCTTGCGCTCGGCAGTGGGCTTCTCGTAGAACTCGCGGCTGCGAACTTCAGCCAGTACACCTGCTTTTTCGCAGGAGCGCTTGAAACGACGCAGGGCTACGTCGAAGGGTTCGTTCTCTTTTACTTTGACGGCTGGCATCCAGGTCGTACCTTCACTGATTACCGGGGGTTGAACGTACTCCGGCAAGGTGGCGCGGATACGTCGGTTTTCAAGGGTTGCGGATATTAACGGTTCGGCCGGAGGAATGCAAAGCCTCCGATCGAAAAACACTGGTCTGGCGCAAAGCCGCCGATTATCATGCGCGGCTTCGTATTTGCCAAGCTCTAAGGCTCAAGCCCATGCGCGTGCTGGGACTGGAAACGTCCTGCGACGAAACCGGCGTCGCCCTTTACGACAGCGAACGCGGCCTGCTGGCCGACGCGCTGTTCAGTCAGATCGACCTCCATCGCGTCTACGGCGGCGTCGTGCCCGAGCTGGCCTCGCGCGACCACGTCAAGCGCATGCTGCCGCTGATCCGCCAGGTGCTCGACGAGTCCGGCTGTACGCCGGCGGATATCGACGCGATCGCCTATACCGCCGGCCCCGGCCTGGTCGGCGCCCTGCTGGTGGGGGCTTCCTGTGCCCAGGCGGTGGCCTTCGCCTGGGGCGTGCCGGCGGTCGGCGTGCACCACATGGAAGGGCACCTGCTGGCGCCGATGCTGGAAGAGCAGCCGCCGCGGTTCCCGTTCGTCGCCTTGCTGGTTTCCGGCGGTCACACCCAGTTGGTGCGGGTGGACGGCATCGGCCGCTACCAGTTGCTTGGCGAATCGGTGGACGATGCCGCCGGCGAAGCCTTCGACAAGACCGCCAAGCTGATCGGCCTGGGCTATCCCGGCGGTCCGGAAATCGCCCGCCTGGCGGAGCGCGGCACTCCTGGCCGCTTCGTGTTCCCGCGGCCGATGACCGATCGCCCCGGCCTGGACTTCAGCTTCAGCGGGCTCAAGACCTTTACCCTGAACACCTGGCAGCGTTGCGTCGAGGCCGGCGACGACAGCGAGCAGACCCGCTGCGACATCGCCCTGGCGTTCCAGACCGCGGTGGTCGAGACTCTGCTGATCAAGTGCCGTCGCGCCTTGAAGCAGACCGGCCTGAAGAACCTGGTGATCGCCGGCGGCGTCAGCGCCAACCAGGCGCTGCGCAGCGGCCTGGAAAAGATGCTCGGCGAAATGAAGGGGCAGGTGTTCTACGCCCGCCCGCGCTTCTGCACCGACAATGGCGCGATGATCGCCTACGCCGGCTGCCAGCGCCTGCTCGCCGGCCAGCATGACGGCCCGGCGATCAGCGTCCAGCCGCGCTGGCCGATGGAGTCGCTGCCGGCGGTCTGAGTGGCCGCCAGGTCGCAGTCAGGCAGGTGTCGATGACGCAGCTGGGCCAGACTGCATGAAGTTTTTTCCTTTTATGGATTAGAAATGCCGTTCGCGGCCGGCGAACAGATCGCGTAAGTTGGCGCGGTGCCGCCAGACGATCAGGCCGGTCAGCACGGTCATCGGCAGCAGCGCTCCGGGCTGCTGCCAGGCCAGCAACGGCAGGGTCAGCGGGGTGGCCACCAGCGAGGCGAGCGAGCTGGTGCGCGACAGCTTGAAGGTCAGCAGCCAGGCCGCCGCGGCCAGCAGTACGGCCGGCGGATAGAGGCCGAGGAGCATGCCCGCGGCGGTGGCGACACCCTTGCCGCCGCGGAAGTTGAAGTACAGCGGGTACAGGTGGCCGATCACGGCGGCGATGCCGACCCAGGCCTCCTCCATCACGCCGAGCCCCAGCCAGCGGGCGACCAGCACCGGCAGCAGGCCTTTGCCGACGTCGCCGAGCAGGGTCAGGATGGCGAGTTTCTTCCCGGCGACGCGCAGCATGTTGGTCGCGCCGGGGTTGCCGGAACCGCTGGCGCGCGGGTCCTGGGTGCCGAACCAGCGGCTGAGCAGGACGGCGAAGGAGAGGGAACCGAGCAGGTAGGCGAGGATCGCCAGTAGCCAGACCATGGATTCCACCGAGGACGAGGATGTCCTCGATTCTAACGGGGCGGCGCACGCTTGTCGTGGCATCCCTTGGAGCGGGTAGCGAAGTGGACAGAGTTTTTATCGAAGGCTTGGAGGTCGATACCGTCATCGGCGTGTACGACTGGGAGCGCGGCATCCGTCAGTGCCTGCGCCTGGACCTGACCCTGGGCTGGGACAACCGTCCGGCCGCTGCGGGCGATGATCTCGCCCTGGCGCTGGACTATGCCGCGTTGTCCGAGCGGGTGCAGGAATTCGCCCGGGAATCGCATTTCCAGTTGGTGGAAACCTTCGCCGAGCGCCTCGCCGAGGTACTGATGGGCGAGCGCGGCATTCCCTGGCTGCGCATCCGCGTGACCAAGCCCGGCGCGGTGCCGGCGGCCCGTGGCGTTGGCGTGGAGATCGAACGCGGATGTCGCTGATCCCGGTCTACCTCGGCCTCGGCAGCAATGTCGAGCGTGAGCGCCACCTGCGTGCCGGCCTCGATGCGCTGGCCGGTTTCCTTCATGACCTGCGTTGCTCGCCGGTGTTCGAGAGCGAGCCGGTGGGTATCAAGAGCGGGCCGTTCTTCAACCTGGTGGTGTCTGCCCGCACCGATCTGCCGCTGGCCGAACTGAGCCTGCGACTCAAGCACATCGAGGCCGACAATGGCCGCTATGCGCCAGAGCGCAAGGGACTGCCGCTGGATATCGACGTGCTGTTCTACGGCGACCTGGTGGGCGATTTCGATGGCCTGGTGCTGCCGCGCGCCGAAGTGCTGAAGAATGCTTTCGTGCTCTGGCCCTTGTCCGAGCTGGCGCCGAACCTGGAGCATCCGGTCGCCCGCCAGCCGCTGGGCGATCTCTGGCGCGAGACGAGGATCCAGCAGAAGCTCTGGCCGGCGCCATTCGAATGGCGTGGCCAGGCGTTGACTCCCGAAGCGCTGCTTCAGGCCTTTCCGCGTTCTTCCTTGTAGGCCTTGAGTGCGGCGAGGCGCGCACGCTTCAGCGCCTCGCCCAGTTCCGCGCCCTTCAAGCCCTTTTCCACCAGCGGCTTCACGCTGACTGCCCGCGCTGCCTGCGCCGCGCCGAGCAGGTAGGCGGCCTGCGGATAGTCCCGCTGTTCCAGGCCGAGGCGGCCGCGCGCGTCCATCTCGCTGGCGGCGACGAACTCCTCGAAACGCTGCGGGCGGCGATACACGTCGAAGCTCTGCAACAGCTCCAGCAGTGTATTAGGGCGCAGCTCCAGCGCCCGATGGGCGTGGGTGTGGTACTCGCCCACCAGGCGCGCCAGTTCCTGGCAGTCGCGCGGCACCCTGAAGCGCTGGTTCACCGCATCGATCAACGGCACGCCGCGAGCCTCGTGGGCGATATGGCGGGGCCAGTCCGCTTCGCTGGTGAGTCCCTTGCCCAGGTCGTGCAGGAGGCAAGCCCAGCGTACGCTGAGCGGCTGCCGGTGGCGGGCGCATTGCTGCAATACCGACAGGACATGGACGCCGGTATCGATTTCCGGATGGTGGGCCGCCGGCTGCGGTACGCCGAACAGCGCCTCGACTTCCGGGATCAGTTCGGCCAGGGCGCCGCAGTCGTGCAGGACCTGGATGAAGACCTCGGGGTTGGGTTCCATCAGGGCTCGGGAAATTTCCTTCCAACTGCGCTCCGGGGTCAGCGCCTGCAACTCGCCGGATTCCGCCAGTTGGCGCATCAGGGCGAGGGTTTCGGCGGCGATCCGGAAGCCCAGGCCGGCGTAGCGGGCGGCGAAGCGCGCTACGCGCAGGACCCGCAGGGGATCCTCGGCGAACGCCGGGGAAACGTGGCGCAGCAGGCGCGCCTCGAGGTCTGCCTGGCCGCCGTAGGGATCTATTACCCGGCCCTGTTCGTCCTCGGCCATGGCGTTGATGGTCAGGTCACGGCGAGTCAGGTCTTCCTCCAGGGTCACCTCGGGGCTGGCATGGAAGGTGAAGCCGCCGTAGCCGCGCCCGCTCTTTCGCTCGGTGCGCGCCAGGGCGTATTCCTCGCCGCTCTGCGGATGAAGGAAGACCGGGAAGTCGGCGCCCACCGGGCGGTAGCCGCGGGCGAGCATCTCGTCGCTGCTGGCACCGACCACCACCCAGTCGATATCGGTGACCGGACGGCCGAGAAGGCGATCGCGCACGGCGCCGCCGACCTTGTAAATCTGCATGGGAATCCTCCGCGTGATAGGCGGAAGTCTACCCCAGGGTGTCCTAGCGGGCGCGTGGAAGCTGCCGGAGCAGGGCGCCGACCACCAGTTCGAGCTGTTCCGGATTGGCCCTGGCGGGGCTGAGGCCGGTGCTTACCATACCTTCCCAGAGAACGCGCTCCTCCAGGTCGACCAGGCGCACGCGCAATGTCCCGGTTTCGTCGCGCAGGCGGTGGATCGCCAGATAAGGCCCCATGCCGGAGGTGGGCGGAAGGTCGGGGCGGAACTCCAGCGGTGCGTCGCGTAGCGCCAGCCAGTAGTAGACGCGGAATTGCGGGGTAGCGCTCTCGTGGTAGCCGTGGGCCGCCAGTCCCTGGCGCAGCTCTGCGTTTATCAGCGGATAGCGGTTGCGGTAGGGAAGGGCGTCGACCGCCTGTTCCGGCGGCATCAACTGGAAACCTTGCAGGCCGGGCAGTCCGGCGCTGGCCGGATGGGTCACCCGGGCGCTGGGGATGTGGCTGGCGCAGGTGGCCAGGACGAGGCAGAGCAGGACGATGGCGAACAGGCGCATGGCGGCTCCCGTGGACGGCCGGCTTCTTGTTCTGCTGTGGGCGGCCCCGACCGTGCCGGCATGCTGGCCGGCGGTCGGGGCGGACGTCAACCGATCAAATGGGCGGGATGATCAGGTCCAGGCGCGGGTAGCCTTCCTCGCCCTCGCTGGCGCCCTTGGGCGGCATGTGGTGGGTCTGCACGAGCTGGTCGCCCTGCAGGGTCTCCAGGTGGATATCGAAGCCCCACAAGCGATGCAGGTGCTTGAGCACGTCGGCGGTGGAGTCGCTCAGCGGCTGGCGGTCGAACTGCTGGTGGCGCAGGGTCAGCGAGCGGTCGCCGCGACGGTCGACGTTCCAGATCTGGATGTTCGGCTCGCGGTTGCCGAGGTTGTACTGCGCCGCCAGGGTCTCGCGGATGGTGCGGTAGCCGGCTTCGTCGTGGATCGCCGCGACCAGCAGGTCGTCCTTCTGGTCGTCGTCGAGAATGCTGAACAGCTTCAGGTCGCGAATCACCTTGGGCGAGAGGAACTGCAGGATGAAGCTTTCGTCCTTGAAGCTCTTCATGGCGAACTTCAGCGTGGCCAGCCAGTCGCTGCCGGCGATATCCGGGAACCAGCGGCGGTCCTCGTCGGTAGGTTCCTCGCAGATGCGGCGGATGTCGCGGTACATGGCGAAGCCCAGGGCGTAGGGGTTGATGCCGCTGTAGTAGGGGCTGTCGAAGGACGGCTGGTAGACCACGCTGGTGTGGTATTGCAGGAACTCCATCATGAAGCCGTCGTTGACCAGGCCTTCGTCGTAGAGGTCGTTGAGCAGCGTGTAGTGCCAGAAGGTCGCCCAGCCTTCGTTCATCACCTGGGTCTGGCGTTGCGGGTAGAAATACTGGGCGATCTTGCGCACGATGCGGATCACCTCGCGCTGCCAGGGCTCCAGAAGCGGCGCGTTCTTCTCGATGAAGTAGAGGATGTTCTCCTGCGGCTCGCTCGGATAGCGCGCCATGGATTGTTCCTTGTCCTTGCCGCCGACGCGCGGGATGGTCCGCCAGAGGTCGTTGACCTGGCGCTGGATCAGTTCCTCGCGCTCCTTCTGCCGCTGCCGCTCCTCTTCCGCGGAAATCGGGTAGGGCCGCTTGTAGCGGTCGACACCGTAGTTCATCAGGGCGTGGCAGGAGTCGAGCAGGTCTTCCACCGCGTCGATCCCGTAGCGCTCCTCGCACTGCATGATGTACTGCTTGGCGAACACCAGGTAATCGATGATCGAACTGGCATCGGTCCAGGTGCGGAACAGGTAGTTGCCCTTGAAGAAACTGTTGTGCCCGTAGCAGGCGTGGGCGATCACCAGCGCCTGCATGCACTGGGTGTTTTCCTCCATCAGGTAGGCGATGCAGGGGTCGGAGTTGATCACGATCTCGTAGGCCAGGCCCATCTGGCCACGCTTGTAGTTCTTTTCCGTACTGAGGAAGTGCTTGCCGTAGGACCAGTGGTTATAGCCGATCGGCATGCCCACCGAGGCGTAGGCGTCCATCATCTGCTCGGCGGTGATCACCTCGATCTGGTTCGGATAGGTATCCAGGGCATAGCGCTCGGCGATCCTGCTGATTTCCCGGTCGTACTGCTGGATCAGCTCGAAGGTCCATTCCGAGCCGGTGGCGATGGGCTGGCGCTTGCTCATGCGACGAGCCTCCTCTGGAACAGCTCGCGGAACACCGGGTAGATGTCCGATGCCGAGACGATCTGCTGCTGGGCGAAGCTGTCTTCGAAGGCTTCGCGCACGCGCTCGTACTCGAACCACAGGGCCTGGTGTTCGCGCGGGGTGATCTCGACGTAGGTGTAGTACTGGACGAACGGCATGATCTGCTTGAGGAGGATGTCCCGGCACACCGGCGAGTCGTCGTTCCAGTTGTCGCCGTCCGAGGCCTGGGCGGCGTAGATGTTCCACTCATGGGTCGGATAACGCTCGGCCATGATCTCCTGCATCATCTTCAGCGCGCTGGAGACGATGGTGCCGCCGGTCTCGCGGGAGTAGAAGAACTCCTCCTCGTCGACCTCGCGGGCGCTGGTGTGGTGGCGGATGAACACCACTTCGATCTTCTCGTAGTTCCGCTTGAGGAACAGGTAGAGCAGGATGAAGAAGCGCTTGGCGATGTCCTTGGTCGCCTGGGTCATCGAGCCGGAGACGTCCATCAGGCAGAACATCACCGCCTTGGAGGTGGGGTTGGGCTGCTTGACCAGCAGGTTGTACTTGAGATCGAAGGTATCGAGGAACGGCACCCGGTCGATGCGCGCGCGGAGCTTGGCGATTTCCAGCTCGAGTTCCTGGATATCGCCGAGGTTGTCCGGTTCTTCGCGCTTGATCCGCTCCAGTTCCTTCAGCGCCGCGCGCAGCTTGGCCCGGCTGCCGCCGGACAGCGCGATGCGCCGCGCATGGGCCGAGCGCAGGGTGCGGACGATGTTGATGCGCGACGGGTTGCCGTCGTTGCTGATGCCGGCGCGGACGGTCTTGAAGGTGTCGGTGCCGGTGATGTGGCGCTTGACCAGGTTGGGCAGCTCCAGGTCCTCGAACATGAAGTCGAGGAATTCCTCCTGGGTGATCTGGAAGACGAAGTCGTCCATGCCTTCGCCGCTGTTGCTGGCCTTGCCGCCGCCGCGGCCGCCCCCGCCGCCGGATGGGCGGGCGATGTGCTCGCCGGCGGTGAATTCCTTGTTGCCGGGGTGGACGACGGTCTGCCGCCCGCCGCGGCCATGGTGCAGCACCGGTTCGTCGATATCGCGCCCGGGAATGCTGATCTGCTCGCCGTGCTCCATGTCGGTGATGGAACGCCGGCTGACGGCCTCCTCGACGGCCTTCTTGATGTGTTCACGGTAGCGCCTCAGGAAGCGCTGGCGGTTCACCGTGCTCTTGTTCTTGCCGTTCAGACGCCGGTCGATGACGTAGCTCATGAATGCTCCTCAGGGCCTGTGGCGCCCCGCCGGAGCGGAGGCGCCGAGGTCCGAATGCGACGGCGACCGGTACGGTCGCAGCGACCGTACCGATGGCAGACTACTGCGACTTGCGAACCCGCAGGTACCATTCCGACAGCAGGCGGACCTGCTTCTCGGTGTAGCCGCGCTCGACCATGCGTTTGACGAAGTCGTTGTGCTTCTGCTGGTCCTCCTTGCTGGCCTTGGCGTTGAAGCTGATGACCGGAAGCAGGTCCTCGGTGTTGGAGAACATCTTCTTCTCGATCACTACGCGCAGCTTCTCGTAGGACAGCCAGCTCGGGTTCTTGCCGTTGTTGCCGGCGCGGGCGCGCAGCACGAAGTTGACGATCTCGTTGCGGAAGTCCTTCGGGTTGCTGATGCCGGCGGGTTTCTCGATCTTCTCCAGTTCCTCGTTGAGAGCGGCGCGGTTGAGGATCTCGCCGGTTTCCGGGTCGCGGTATTCCTGGTCCTGGATCCAGAAGTCGGCGTACAGCACATAGCGGTCGAAGATGTTCTGACCGTATTCGCTGTAGGACTCCAGGTAGGCGGTCTGGATTTCCTTGCCGATGAACTCGACGTAGCGCGGCGCCAGGTATTCCTTGATGAAACGCAGGTAGCGCTCGCGGGTTTCCGGCTGGAACTGTTCCTGCTCGATCTGCTGTTCGAGGACGTAGAGCAGGTGCACCGGGTTGGCCGCTACCTCGTGCGGGTCGAAGTTGAATACCTTGGAGAGGATCTTGAAGGCGAAGCGGGTGGAAAGCCCGGCCATGCCTTCGTCGACCCCGGCCGAGTCGCGGTATTCCTGGATCGACTTGGCCTTGGGATCGGTATCTTTCAGGTTTTCGCCGTCATATACCCGCATCTTTGAGTAGATATTCGAGTTTTCCGGCTCTTTCAGCCTCGACAGCACGGAGAACTGCGAGAGCATCTTCAGGGTGTCCGGCGCGCAGTGGGCATGCGCCAGCGAGCTGTTGACCAGCAACTTGTCGTAGATCTTGATCTCGTCCGCCACGCGCAGGCAGTACGGCACCTTGACGATGTAGATGCGGTCGATGAAGGCCTCGTTGTTCTTGTTGTTGCGGAAGCTGTGCCATTCCGACTCGTTGGAGTGAGCCAGAATGATGCCGCTGTAGGGCAGGGCACCGAGGCCTTCGGTGCTGTTGTAGTTGCCTTCCTGGGTCGCGGTCAGCAGCGGGTGCAGGACCTTGATCGGGGCCTTGAACATCTCGACGAATTCCATCAGGCCCTGGTTGGCCCGGCAGAGGGCGCCCGAATAGCTGTAGGCGTCCGCGTCGTTCTGCGGGTATTCCTCCAGCTTGCGGATGTCGACCTTGCCGACCAGCGCGGATATGTCCTGGTTGTTCTCGTCGCCGGGCTCGGTCTTGGCGATGGCGATCTGGTTGAGGATCGAGGGGTACAGCTTGACCACGCGGAACTGGCTGATGTCGCCGCCGAATTCGTTGAGGCGCTTGGTTGCCCAGGGCGACATGATCGAGCGCAGGTAGCGCCTCGGGATGCCGTAGTCCTCCTCGAGGATGGCGCCGTCTTCGTCGGGGTTGAACAAGCCCAGCGGCGACTCGAAGACCGGCGAGCCCTTGATCGCGTAGAAGGGCACCTTCTCCATGAGTTGCTTGAGTTTTTCCGCCAGGGAGGATTTACCGCCGCCGACCGGGCCGAGCAGGTAAAGGATCTGCTTCTTCTCCTCCAGGCCCTGGGCCGCGTGGCGGAAAAACGCGACGATCTGGTCGATGCATTCCTCCATGCCGTGGAAGTCGGCGAACGCCGGGTAGCGGCGAATCACCTTGTTGGAGAAGATCCGCGACAGCCTGGAGTCCACCGAGGTGTCCAGCAACTCCGGCTCGCCGATCGCCATCAGCAGGCGCTCGGCGGCGGAGGCATAGGCTGTCTTGTCTTGCTTGCAGAGGTCGAGATATTCCTGGAGGGAATATTCCTCTTGGCGGGTCGCTTCGAAGCGTTCCTGGAAGTGACTGAAAATGCTCATGACGTCTCCTCGCTCGATGCAGTGAGCCGGCGCGGGATCGGTCGTGCGGGTGCGGGGGGGCCGCCAGCCAGGCCGGCGAGAATCCCCCAGACTCCGTCGCTGCACGGTGCTTCCCTTTCCGCCAGCGCTCCTAACGGTCACAGCCGATGGCCCGGAAGCCGGTGTGCCGGCTCTCCCCTGTTTTGGATGGCCTGAGGAAAAGAATAGTTCGTTCTGGACGGAGTAAAGGAAGAAAGGCGAGAGAAGTTACAGTTTTTTTGGCGGGGTAGCGGCGTGGCCTACTCCGCTTCGCCGCTGCTGGTATCCGCGGGATAGACGCTGCGCCATAGCTCGAAGCCGCCGTCGAGGCTGTAGACGTCGCTGAAGCCCTGCTGGATGAAATAGGCGGCGGCGCTCTGGCTGGAGTTGCCGTGGTAGCAGACCACCACCAGCGGAGCGTCGAGGTCGGCGGCGGCGATGAAGTCCGCCACCGAGTGGTTGTCGATGTGCCGCGAGCCGCTGATATGGCCGACAGCGAAGCTCTGCGGGTCGCGGATGTCGACCACCTGGGCGCCGTTTTCGCGGAGCTGGCGGGCCTGTTCGGGGGCGATGCGCTGGAAGGTGTCGCTCATGTCGGGGTACCTGTGTACAGGGCGTCCACCGGACGCCGGGGATTCATGCGGGCGTGGCGGCGGGTCTGGCCGGCGCGCGCTGTTCGGCGCAATCGCAGCTCAGGCGTTCGCCGCTGTCGACGTTCAGCAGGGTCATCCGCGCGCCCCAGACGCAGCCGGTATCCAGGGCGAACAGGCCGGGCTCGTCGCAGTGGCCTTCGAGGGCCGCCCAGTGGCCGAAGATGATCTTCTCGCCGCGGGTCTTGCGCGAAGGGAAGCTGAACCAGGGGGCGTAGCCGGGCGGCGCGGTGTCGAGGCCTTCCTTGCTCTTCAGGTCGAGCTTGCCATCTTCGGTGCAGAAACGCATGCGGGTGAAGTAGTTGGTGATCACCCTCAGGCGGTCGATGCCATGCAGCTTCTTGTCCCACTTGGCCGGCTCGTTGCCGTACATGCCGTCGAGGAACAGCGGCAGGCGCTGGTCGTCGCGCAATGCTTGCTCCACCTCGGCTGCGCGCAGGCGGGCTTTCTCCAGGCTCCACTGCGGGGGGATGCCGGCATGCACCAGGGCGACCTTGCGTTGTTCGTCGTAGTGCAGCAGCGGCAGGCGACGCAGCCAGTCGAGCAGTGGCTCGCGGTCCGGCGCCTCGAGGATTTCCCGCAGCGTGTCGGACTTCTTCAGGCGCTCGGACTTGTGCGCCACCGCCAGCAGGTGCAGGTCGTGGTTGCCCAGGACGCTGACCACCGACTCGCGCATGGCATAGAGGAAGCGCAGCGTCTCCAGGGACTGCGGGCCGCGGTTGACCAGGTCGCCGACCAGCCACAGGCGGTCCTTGGCCGGGTCGAAGGCGACGCGCTCCAGCAGGCATTTCAGGGGATCCAGGCAACCCTGCAGGTCGCCTACCGCGTAGACCGCCATCAGTGCAGCGCTCCCGGTACGGCCAGGCGAAACACCGGGATCGCGGCGTCGAAGGCGATTCCGTCGCTGCCGAGCATCTGGTAGCTGCCGCGCATGCTGCCGACCCGGGTCGCCAGCACCGTGCCGCTGGTGTAGGTGTGTTGCGCGCCGGGGGCGATCAGCGGTTGCTCGCCGACCACGCCGGCGCCGCGAACTTCCTGGGTACGGCCGTCGCCGTCGGTGATGATCCAGTGGCGCGACAGCAGTTGGGCCGGAACCTCGCCCTGGTTCTCGATGGTCACAGTGTAGGCGAAGGCGAAACGGTTCTGCTCCGGGGCGGACTGTTCCGGAAGGTAGCGGGTGTCGACCCTGACGTTGACCTGGTGCTGGGTATCGCTCATACGGCTTGCCTGATTCCTGACGAGTGTCTCACCAGACTAACGATTGCCTGGCAGCTCGGCCAGCCGGTTGGCCAGGCGGACGAATGCGGCCAGGTCGAGTTGTTCGGGACGAAGGGTCGGATCGACCTCTGCGGCCTCGATGTCCTCGACGCTCAGGAGAGGCTTGAGGGTGTTGCGCAGGGTCTTGCGGCGCTGGTTGAAGGCCTCGCGGACCACCCGTTCGAGCAGTTTCGGATCGCGTGCCGGATGGGGCGGCTCGGCGAAGGGGGTGAGGCGGACGATGGCCGAGTCGACCTTGGGCGGCGGGTTGAACGCGCCGGGGCCGACGTTGAACAGGTGCTCCACCCGACAGTGATACTGGACCATGATCGAGAGCCGGCCCCAGTCCCCGCCGCCCGGCGTGGCCGCCAGGCGCTCGACCACTTCCTTCTGCAGCATGAAGTGCATGTCCTCGATCACCGGCGCGTGCTCCAGCAGATGGAAGATCAGTGGCGTGGAGATGTTGTAGGGCAGGTTGCCGACCACTCGCAACTTCTCGCCGCTCTCCACCAGCGAGGCGAAATCGAACTTGAGGGCGTCGCCCTGGTGCAGGCTGAAGCGCGACTCGAGGCCGAATTTCAGCTTCAACAGGGGGATCAGGTCCTGGTCGAGCTCGATCACGTCCAGGCGTGCGCCGCTGCCCAGCAGTCCCTCGGTCAGGGCACCCTGGCCCGGGCCGATCTCCAGCAGGCGCTGACCCTCGCGGGCATGGATGGCACGGAGGATGCGGTGAATCACCCCGGCATCGTGCAGGAAGTTCTGGCCGAAGCGCTTGCGCGCGCGGTGTTGGTAAAGCTCGGACATTGGAAACGGTTCCAGGCTGCGGGCCCCAGGCCAAGGCGGGAGGCGCGGATGCGAAAGGGCGCTATTTTAACAGCGAAGCGTCGGGCCGGCAGGGCTAAACGATGGCCGACCGCCGTCAGCAGCGGCTGGCCGCCATCTGGTAGGCGGTTTCCAGGGCCACCTGCAGGCTGCCGCTATCGATGCGGCCGCTTCCGGCCAGGTCGAGGGCGGTACCGTGGTCGACAGAGGTGCGGATGATCGGCAGGCCGAGGGTCACGTTCACGGCGGCACCGAAGCCCTTGTACTTGAGCACGGGGAGACCCTGGTCGTGGTACATCGCCAGCACCGCGTCGCAATGCTCCAGGTGCTTGGGAGTGAACAGGGTGTCGGCCGGCAGCGGGCCGATCAGGTCGAGGCCTTCGCCACGCAGGCGCTCGAGGCAGGGTTCGATCACCTCGATCTCTTCCCGCCCCAGGTGACCGCCTTCGCCGGCGTGCGGGTTGAGTCCGCAGACCAGGATGCGCGGATGGGCGATGCCGAACTTGTCGCGCAGGTCGGCGTGGAGGATGCGCGCGACCCGGGCCAGGCGCTCGTCGCTAATGGCGTCGGCGACCTCGCGCAGCGGCAGGTGGGTGGTCGCCAGGGCCACGCGCAGGCCGCGGGTGGCCAGCATCATCACCACCTGGGCGGTGTGGGTGAGGTCGGCGAGGAATTCGGTATGGCCGGAAAAGGGGATGCCGGCTTCGTTGATCACGCCCTTGTGCACCGGTGCGGTGATCATCCCGGCGAAGTGCCCGTCGAGGCAGCCCTGGCCGGCGCGGGTCAGGGTTTCCAGGACGTAGGCGGCGTTGGCGCGGTCCAATTGCCCGGGGCGGACCGGGGCGGCCAGCGGCGTATCCCATACGTACAGTTGGCCGGCCTTGGCCGGTCGCTCTGGCCAGGCGGCCGGGGAAACGTCCTTAAGGTAGATCGCCAGGCCCAGTTGGCCGGCGCGCTCTTGCAGGAGCGTGCGGCTGGCGATGGCGATCAGGGGGTGGGGCTGGGCGGAGCGGGCGAGCAGCAGGCACAGATCGGGTCCGATACCTGCCGGCTCGCCGGGAGTGAGCGCGAAGCGCAGGCTCACTGCTTGATTTCCACGTAGGCCTCGTCGCGGATCTGCCGCAGCCAGGCTTGCAGTTCCTCGTCGTACTTGCGGTTGCGCAGTACGCTTACCGCCTGCTGCTCGCGGAACTTCTCGCTGCTGTCGGTGGCGCGACGGCCGAGGACCTGCAGGATGTGCCAGCCGAACTGCGAGCGGAACGGCTTGGACAGCTCGCCCTGCGGGGTATCGTTCATCACCTGGCGGAACTCGGGCACCAGGGCTTCCGGGTCGATCCAGTTCAGGTCGCCGCCGTTGAGGGCGGAACCCGGATCTTCGGAGAAGCTCTTCGCCAGTTCGCCGAAGTCTTCCCCGGACTGGATGCGCTCGTACAGCTTCTGCGCCAGCTTCTCGGTCTCCGCTTCGCTGCGGATTTCGCTGGGCTTGAGCAGGATATGGCGGACATGCACTTCGTCACGGACCATCTTGCTGCCGCCGCGCTTCTCTTCCAGCTTGAGGATGATGAAGCCGCCGGGGGTGCGGACAGGCTCGGTGACGTCGCCGACGGCCAGGGAGCCGATCATGCTGTCGAACGGCTGCGGCAACTGGGCGGCCTTGCGCCAGCCGATCTCGCCGCCTTCCAGGGCGTTGTCGCCGGCCGAGCGGGAAATCGCCAGTTGGCCGAAGTCGGCGCCCTGCTTGAGCTGCTGGTAAAGCTCCTGGGCCTGCCTTGCGGCGGCCTGGATCACGTCCGAGGACGCGGCTTCCGGCACCGGGATCAGGATATTGGCCAGGCGGTACTCTTCGGAAAGCTGGATCTTGCCCATGTCCGAGGCGAGGAAATTCTTTACCTCCTGCTCGCTGACCTGGATGCGCTCGGCGACCCGGCGCTGGCGCACACGGCTGATCACCATTTCGCGACGGACCTGCTCGCGGGCGTCGGCGTAGGACAGGCCGTCGCGGGTGAGGGCGGCCTGGAACTGCTCCAGGCTCATGCCGTTGCGCTGGGCGATGGTGCCCATCGCCTGGTTCAGCTCCTCGTCGGAGATGCGGATGCCGGAGCGGTCGCCGATCTGCTGCTGGATGTTCTCGATGATCAGGCGTTCCAGCACCTGCTGGGTCAGCACGTGCTCGGGCGGCAGCGGCGCACCGCGCTTGAGCAGCGTCTGGTGCACTTCACGCAGGCGCTGGTCGAGCTGGCTCTGCATGATCACATCGTTGTCGACGATGGCGACGACCCGGTCCAGTGGTACCACTTCGGCATGCGCGAAGGAGCAAAGGAGTGCTGCGCCCAATGCAAGGGGGCGCAGCCGGTTACATAGCTTGATCTTCACGTTGACGATAACCTTGGATGCCTTTGTCGAGGAACATTTCCGTCTTGTTGCCTACGATGCCGCCGAGGCCCTTCAGGACGATCTGCAGGAAGATGCCGCGGTCGGCCTTCTCGCTCTGCACGAGGAAGGCGTCATCGTCCACATCCAGCCAGTAGCGGTTGATCAGGCGCAGCTTCCAGCAGCAGCTGTCGTATTCGAAGCCGCCGAAGGCCTCGAGTGTGCGGTTCTTGTTGTAGTCGTACTGCCAGCGGGCGAGCACGGACCACTGCGGCACCAGCGGCCAGATGACCGAGAAGTCGTGCTGTTTGATGATGTCGTCTTCGTTGCCATATCGGAATGTGCCGCGGGAGGAATCAAAGCGCCGAGCATCTGCACGATAGCGATAGCCAACGTTGACCACCTTGCCCGGATCGACTTCGGGCTGGTAGTGGAAGATGGCGCTACCGGACTCAGTACGACTGGTGTTGGGGTTCCAATTGAAGTCGGAGTTGATGCGCCAGTCGCGGTTGAAACGGTACTGGCCGGCAAAGGCGTAGGGAGAGCGCCAGCTGTCATTGTCCAAGCCGCTGGGATCTAGGTTGAGTCGCTTCAGATCCTTCTCGGTTAGGCCTGGTAGTTGGACGCGACGATCACGGAAGTAGTAAATCTGGCCGGCACTGATGCTGGCGCGTTCGAAACCGTTCTCTTCGATGAAACGACTGGTGACGCCCAGGGACAACTGGTTGGCATCGCCGATACGATCCTTACCGGTAAAGCGGTTCTCGCGCCACAGAGAGTCGTAACTGAAGGACGGTTCACTGGTATCGAAGACCGGCAGGCTGTCTTGGTCCTTATATGGAACGTACAAGTACATGGCACGCGGCTCGAGAGTTTGGCGGAATGGTGTGCCGGCAAAGGTGGTGTCTCGGTCGAAATACAGGCCGCTGTCGACCTTAACCAAAGGGAGCGAACGGTCCTGATTGCTGTCAAAGGACTCATCTCTTTTATTCAGGTCGGTCTTGCCCTGGCTATCCAAGTCTAGATCGTACTTTGTATACAAATATTTCAATGTGGGTGTCACATAACCCCAGCTGCGCGTCATTGGCAAACTCATGCCCGGCTCCAGATGCATACGGTCTCCCGTTGCTCGGGCAAGGCCTTGAAGTGACGCATCTGGGCGTTTGCCGCGGATGCTGCCGTCGTCATTGAAATAGATATTTTCGTCTAGATCTCGATCGAATCGAACGAACTCGGTGCCATAGGTGAATTGCATTCCACCTGGGTTGTAGGGCAGGAAACCGTCGAAGGTAATCTGTGGCAGCCGGTCGTACGGGGTTACATCGGTGGTGGTCGCCAACTGGTACGCCTGCGCATTCAAACGGCCAGTAAAGGTGTCCCCGCGATAGGTCAGAGTGCCCCGTTGGTTGACGTACGTAGTGCTGCCTACGCCAAGGTCAGTATCCAGATCCTGGAAGTAATAGGGATCACTGATCCGCGTGTAGTCGACCTCGGCCAGCCAGCGCGAATCGAGGCCGGTGGTGTTCTTGAGACCGTACAGCCAGCGGTCCTTGCTGTAGTCCGGGAAACCTTCGCGGTGATCGTCCTTGTCGTTAAGGTAGGCAGCGTTGACGATACCTTCGCTGCTGTGGGTCAGGTAGCGGAACTCGCCTTCCAGCATCATGCCGCGCTTGGCCATGTAGCGCGGGTACAACGTGGCGTCGTAGTTCGGCGCCAGGTTGAAGTAGTACGGGGTGACCAGGGTGAAGCCGGTGTCGCTGGTGCTGCTGAAGCTCGGCGGCAGGAAACCGGACTGGCGGCGGTCGTCGATCGGGAAATAGATGTACGGGGTGTAGAACACCGGGAAATCTTTGACCCGCAGGGTCGCGTTGGTCGCGGTGCCGAAGCCGGTGGCCGGGTTCAGCTTGACGTTGTTGCCCTTCAGGGTCCAGGCGTTGCTGCTCGGTTCGCAGCGGGTGTAGGTGCCATCCTTGAGCATGATGATGGCGTTCTCGCTGCGCTTGGCGTAGAGCGCGCTGCCGCGGGCATGGGCCTTGTGGATCACGTACTCGGCGTTGTCGACCTGGGCCTCGCCGTTGTCCAGCTGGACCTGGGCGTGGTCGCCGACCACCAGCATGCCCTTGTCGCGCAGCTTGACGTTGCCGACCAGTTCGCCGCGGTTTTCCAGCTGGTGCAGGTTGGCCTCGTCGCCTTCCACCTGCATGCTGCCCTGGCGCAGGACCACGTCACCGGCGAGGGTGGCGATCTGTTTTTCCTGCTCGTAGCGCGAAGCCTTGGCGGATACGTAGGTCGGGCTCTCGTCGCTGGGCGCGCCGTCATCCATGCCCGGACGCACCGGCTCGATGTAGGAGCCGCCGCAGTAGGGGCCGATTTCCGCCAACTGGGCGGCGGTCAGTTTTTCCCGAGGAATCCAGTCGAGGTGCGAGTAGTCCGCACTGCGGGATCTCAGCGCGCGACCGCCGGACTCGGTGACCAGGCGCTGGGTCGGCTCTGCCTCGACGGTTTCGCCTCCGCTGCCGGACACGCTGCTGCCCGCCGCGGCGGTGCTGACCGAGGTCGCGGTATGCGCCGGGCGCGGTGGCAGGTTGGCATTGGCGTTCTGCAGCGGGGAGCAATCCCAGCCGCCGGTGGCCGATACCTTGCAGTCGAACTGATCGGCGGCCTGTACAGTCAATGCTGCGACCGGCTGCAGAGCCAGCAGGCTGCCGGTGACCAGCAGGGGAAACTTTCTTCGAAACACGAGGGATTTCACTGCCATCTTGTTAATCCGGGCTTCCTGCGCGCCATCGGCCCGGTGGGCCGCACGCCTCTCGATGGGCTGAAAGTCGGGTGGGAACCAGCCATTACTGGCTGATCCCCCCCTAAGAACCGTACGTGCACCTTTCAGCGCTTACGGCTCAGGCCTATCCAAAACCCCCAAGGGGGCCAGTTTGCTCACGTGCAGACCACGTGCGTGGAGCTGTTGGTGACAAATGGGGTGCAATAGTACCCGGTTCTCCAGGGAGTCTCCACCGCCTTGTGAACGGTAGATAATGTGGTGGTCGTGCCACCCGGTTTCCCTGGATATCGGCTGTTTGCAGAGCGCGCATAACCCATTTTGGCTGGTGAATAGACTGGCGATTTGCTTCCGGTACTTCAGCTTGTTCAGCATCCGTTCCATCCGCAGTTTTTCGCCTGCTGCCTCCATGAGGGGGTCGTAGGGGTTGTATTCCCCACTTACCTTTTTGTGCCGCTCGATCGGTGTACCTGCAAGTTGGTACAACTCGACCTCCCGTTTTGATCCGTTCGCTTCCAGAACCGTGGTGGCGAACACCCATCCTCGTTCCCCTTGCGGTCGGAAATACTTCTTCCGTATCCAGTCCAGGGACTTGTTTGGATGCCGCCTTTTTGCCCAGCGCCAGAGCTTAATAAACGCCCTGTTATCCATCCGGCTGTACGCCTGTTTGGCCACCACTGGCTGATGGTAAAGTGCCCACCCCCGCAGGATCGGATTCAGCAGTCGGATCAAATCCTCTTGCTTACTCGTCTTGTGGGTGTCGATCACTTCCCTGATCTTGCCGTAGAACGCCTTGACGTTCTTCTTGCTCGGTTTGATCAGCAACGTTCCGTCGTACTTTCGGAAGTTCCATCCAAGGAAGTCGAAGCCTTCGTCGATGTGGACGATGCGGGTTTTCTTGGGAGAAAGCCGCAGCCCGCGTACCGCCAGGAACTGCTCCACCCAGGGTTTGACCTCGTTTTCCAGTACCTCCGGGGAGGCGCCAGTGATCACGAAATCATCCGCGTAACGCACCACGTTGATCTTCAGCCTCTTCGCCCTCGTCACCCCCAAATGTTGCTTGAGGAGTGATTCCAGCCCATCCAGCGCCAGATTTGCCAAGGTTGGGGAGATGATCCCCCCTTGTGGCGTACCTGCATCCGTTGCGTGCAACTGCCCTCGGTGTACAACACCGGCCTTTAACCATTGCCGGAGTACTCGTGTATCCGTGGGGACATTCCTTATCAGCCAATCATGGTTGATGTTGTCGAAGAACCCTTCGATGTCCGCGTCCAGCACCCATTGAGCGGAAGCTCGTTTGGATAGGCATACGAACAACTGCGCCATCGCGTCCGCCGTGGAGCGTTCGATCCTGAAGCCGTAGCTATTCGGATCGCCCCGGGTTTCTGCGACAGGAGACAGCGCCAGCAGATATAGCGCCTGCATGGCTCTATCCGTCATGGTCGGGATACCCAAAGGGCGTTCCCGGCCATCCGACTTCGGGATAAAGACGCGCCGTAGAGGCCGCGCCTTGTATCCCCGCGTCTTCAACTGACCAACCGCTTCCCATTTCGCGTTGGGTGTATCCCAGAGTTGCTTATCGACTCCCGTCGTGCGGCTCCCCTGATTTTCCGTGACTCTCCGTACGGCCAAGTATCTGGCCGACTTCGAGCGGGTCAGCATCCGTTGCAAGGCTTTCACCCTGCGCCATTTGCCTTCCCGGCAAGCCTTCGCAATCCGCACCTGCATTCCCCGGACGTTCCGCTGGACACGACTCCAATCGACGTCGTGCCATTGCTGTGGAGCGCCGGAAAGCGCAGGCCCGGCCTGTTGGCTGAGCTCTTTCATGCTGCTTTCCTCTCAAGTGAACTACCCGAGCGGAAGGTGCACGCCGCCCCTGACGGGGTGGGGGCACCCGCCAGGGTAGGTTTGTTAAGGGCCGATGGAAGCTGGCCCTGGGTTGATTGAGACGGTCTCTGTCAGAGCTGTTGCGACGGAAGACCACGCAGAAGTCTGCCCGGTTTCCCGTGGGGTGATGTTTCAACCCCTATCCGGATCATTACAACCCGGCATTCGCTTTCTCTGCGATCCCATACCCGCACCGCCAACAGTTCGCCTTGCGGCTCCCCTGCCCGGAGGGCGGCGATACGGGCTTACCACGTTCCCTATCTGTCACACGACTGGGTTAGGACTCGCCTTTTCACCGGTGGTCTTGAAGGCGACGTATCCCCACATCCCACGGAGATAACCGACCACATACCTTTTGGTTCATGCCTGACAGCAGTTTTGGCATGGCTATCCTTACGGTGTTTATCAGCGATTCACATGTGTTGCCCATACCAGCCAGCCTGGCGCCTCAACCCGGTACTGCTCCGAGTATCCGCAGTCTGCCTCGCGGAAGGACTGCACCCTGGATAGGGGGCTACGTTGTCGGACGAGCTTCGCACAACGCCGTTACCAGCGATGCACGTCGTCGTAGGCTACCGTTGGTCGCACAACGGGTCCGCTCCCGCACTCTGGTGAGTGTGGTTGGACAATGACAGACAGAGCTTTCGCCCATGTCTCCAGTTTGATGTGAGCAGGTACTGCGGGTGCAGCGTGCTCTCGGGGAAGATTTCCTCCTGTTTTGAGGCAGGAGGAACCCCAGCGGGGATTCTCTCCCGCAAGGGTTAGGCCACAAGGGCCGGGGTTAGTGCTTGGAAGGCGGTCGTTTGAGGTGGCTTTTGATCCTCGGCCAATCCGCCCAGGCTGCCATCCCTAAACAAACGAGGAGCAAGCCGGTGAGCATGATTATGCCGAAGGTATCTTGGCTCATCTCATTCATAACACCCTCCATTGGGCATGCACTCCAGAACCGAAAAGAGCTGGTTCGCAGTCGCGCTTCCGAGTGCTAGGCGACCTTGGGGTTGCCACCGCCGCTGCGGCAAGTCCTTGAAGGCAATGGACTTCTGGGCGGGTTTTGGTTCCTGGGGATGGATACCCAAGCGTGCGATTTCCTCTCGGAAATCCCCCAAGCTGACCCTACAGCTTGGAGCCGGAGACACGCTACGCGTGTCGCACAAGATGCTGGATAATAAAGCATGACCTGCGCAACGGCTAGGGCCGTGGAGAACCCCGTAAATGTCTGATGATGCCCGTTTCCAGCAGCTGAATCGCTGGTTGGACTCTTGTTTGCCCGAGTTGTTCGTTGCCGAAGGTTGGGGGGAAGTGCCCCCCGCCGAACTGATCCCGGCCAGTAGCGACGCCAGCTTCCGTCGTTATTTCCGCTGGCAGGGAGGGGACCGCAGCCTGGTGGTGATGGACGCGCCGCCGCCCCAGGAAGACTGCCGACCGTTCGTCAAGGTCGCCGGACTGCTCGCCGGAGCCGGCGTGCATGTGCCGAGGATTCTCGCCCAGGATCTGGAGAACGGTTTCCTGCTGCTCAGTGACCTGGGCCGGCAGACCTACCTCGACGTGCTTCATCCCGGAAATGCCGACGAGCTGTTCGAACCGGCCCTGGATGCGCTGATCGCCTTCCAGAAGGTCGATGTCGCCGGTGTCCTGCCTGCCTACGACGAAGCGGTGCTGCGCCGCGAGCTGCAGCTGTTCCCCGACTGGTACCTGGCCCGCCACCTCGGCGTGGAGCTGGAGGGCGAGACGCTGGCCCGCTGGCAGCGGATCTGCGACCTGCTGGTACGCAGCGCGCTGGAGCAACCGCGGGTGTTCGTCCATCGCGACTATATGCCGCGCAACCTGATGCTCAGCGAGCCCAACCCGGGCGTCCTCGACTTCCAGGACGCCCTGCACGGCCCGGTCACCTACGATGTCACCTGCCTGTACAAGGATGCCTTCGTCAGTTGGCCGGAGCCGCGCGTGCATGCCGCGCTGAGTCGTTACTGGAAGAAGGCGACCTGGGCCGGCATCCCGCTGCCGCCAAGCTTCGAGGACTTCCTCCGCGCCAGCGACCTGATGGGCGTGCAGCGCCACCTGAAGGTGATTGGCATCTTCGCCCGTATTTGTCACCGCGACGGCAAGCCGCGCTACCTGGGTGACGTGCCACGCTTCTTCCGTTATCTGGAAACCGCCGTGGCGCGCCGTCCCGAGCTGGCCGAACTGGGCGAGCTGCTGGCCTCGCTGCCGCAGGGAGCCGAGGCATGAAGGCGATGATCCTCGCCGCCGGCCGTGGCGAGCGCATGCGGCCGACCACCCTGCACACGCCCAAGCCGCTGATCGAGGCCGCCGGCGTGCCATTGATCGAGCGTCAGTTGCTGGCGCTGCGCCAGGCCGGAGTCGACGACTGGGTGATCAACCATGCCTGGCTTGGCGAGCAGATCGAGGCCTATCTCGGCGACGGCTCGCGCCTGGGCGGGCGGATCGCCTATTCACCCGAGGGAGAACCGCTGGAAACCGGCGGTGGAATCTTCCGCGCCCTGCCGTTGCTCGGCGAGCAGCCGTTCCTGTTGCTCAACGGCGATGTCTGGAGCGACTTCGACTACTCTCGGCTGCATCTTGCCGACGGCGACCTGGCGCATCTGGTGCTGGTCGACAACCCGGCGCACCATCCCGCCGGCGATTTCCACCTGGATGCCGGCGGACGGGTGGGCGAGACCCGCGAAGCGGGCGGCAACCTGACCTACAGCGGGATCGCCGTACTGCATCCCGCGCTGTTCGAGGGCTGCCAGCCGGGCGCCTTCAAGCTGGCGCCGCTATTGCGCAAGGCCATCGCCGCGGGGCGGGTCAGCGGCGAACACTATCGTGGGCAGTGGGTCGACGTCGGTACCCACGAGCGCCTGGCGGAAGTCGAGCGATTGCTGGCGGAGCACGCCTGAGATGCTCTGGCCCGCTACGCTGATCGGAGCCGGAGCCGGCTGGGCCCTGGCCAGCATCCCCGGCGCCCTGCTCGGCGGCCTGCTGGGGCAACTGCTGGACCGCAGGTTGCGCCTGGAGTCCTGGCGCGGCCTGCTGGCGCGCTTGCGCGGGCGGGCGGTGAACGATGAGGACGACCTGCTGTTCCAGTTGCTCGGCTATCTGGCCAAGAGCGGCGGGCGGGTGGAGGAGATGCATATCCGCCAGGCGCGCGAGGAGATGGCGTTGCGCAAGCTCGATAGGCGAGCCCAGCGGCGTGCCATCGCGTCCTTCGGCAAGGGCAAGGCCGGCATCGCCCATCTGCAGGCGGAGGTCGCGCGTCTGAAGGGCGAACGTGCGGAGGCAGTATTGCTCGCCTGCTGGCGGATGGCCTGGGCTGGCGGCGTGCTCAGCCAGTCGGCGCGACAACTGGTGTTGCAATGGGGGCGCTGGCTGGGTTGGTCGGCGGAGCGAACGGAACGCTTGTCGGCGCGGGTCATGCCGAAGCGGACGCGCGCTGTCGCCCGGGATAGCTACCGTGAGGCCCTGCTGCTGCTCGGCGTGGAGGCCGGAAGCGAGCCGGCGCTGATCAAACGCGCCTATCGCAAGCTGATCAGCCAGCATCATCCGGACAAACTGGCGGGAGCCGGCGCCAGCGTCGAGCGCGTGCGTGCGGCTACCGAGAAAACCCGTGAATTGCAGGCGGCCTACGCCCTGGTCCGAGAGCGTGAGGGGTTCCGCTGATCACTCCGCAGGTTTCTGCGCATCGGCCTGCAGGTGAAGACTGAGCCAGCCGCGGATTCGTCGGTACAGTTGCTCCTGCTCCGCCTTGGGGTCGGCCGGTAGAGCCTGCATCGCGATTTGTACGTAGGCCGGGTGTTTCTGCCGCTTGCCGGCCTGCATGCGCAGCCTGGCCGCCTCGCGGTCGGCGCGGGCGTCGCGGTAATAGAAGTCGCCGGTCGCCAGTTTCAGCTTCGGCACCATATCTTCCAGCGCCGGGCGAAAATCGCGCGGTACCTCCGCGGCAACCAGCAGCAGGTTGTGGATTTCCGCAGGCTCCTTCTCCGCCAGGTAGCGTGCCGCCCAATAGGCGCCCGTGCCATGACCGAGCAGGACGACGCTTTTCGGTTCGTGCTGCAGGGCCAGGTCGATGCTCGCCTGCAGGCGCGCCATGACCCGTTCGGCGTGCGCCTTGCGCTGCTCGACCGGATCGATGGCTGGGGGAGGGGCCTGGTCCTCGCTCTGCGCCGGTTCGCCGCTGCCGGCTTCGGCGGTGCTTTCCGGCGCCGGCGCGTTGCCGCTTTCGCCTTTCACGTCAGGCTTGCTTGCGCTGTCCGCGGCGCTGGCGTCCTTGTCGGCGCTGGCGCTGGCGGCGGATTCCGCAGGGCGGGTAACCGGCGCGGTGCTCTGCGGGTCGGGCAGGGCCAGGCTCAGGGTCTGCCAGCCGGCATCCGGCAGTTTGCGCCTTAGCGGGCCGATGGCTTGCGGCCAGTCCGGACTTTCGCCATCACCGGGAACCAGGATCACTACACCTTCGGCCTCGGCGGTGTTGGCTGGCAACCAGAGGGTGAGGAAGCTTTCGTCGCCGGCCTTGAGGATCTGCTGGCCGTCCTCCGGCAACTGGCGCTCCAGCCCCTTGGCCTCGTCCTGGCTGCGCTCGCTGACCGCCGGGCGTTCCACGGGGGCCGGCGGCTGGTCCTTGGCGGCCTCCTCTTCGGCTTGAACGAAAGCCGGCGGCAGGAAAGCGGCGGCCAATAGCAGGGGCAGCAGGGCGGAGGGCTTCGGCAGTAGAGAGAAGGCCGGCATTGGAAATTCCCGATAGACAATCCAGAAGGCAGCCTAAACCCAGAGCACTTCTTTGTCAGGCCGAGCCTTCGCATGGTTCGCCGGTCGCGCTCGCGGTAAGGTATGCCCGCTTTTCCTTCCGTTGCGGTGTATTCCGTGGAGTGTCGCCGGCATGTTGCGTCGTTGCTGTCTGCTCTTCTTCTGTCTGCTGTTGAGCCTGCCCGTGCGAGCGGAGGAGTCGGTCGCCTTGCCGCTGACGGCAGAACTACGGACCTGGCTGGCGGAGCATCGGGAATTGCGCGTCGGGGTGGTCACCGAAGCGCCCTATGCCCAGTACGACCGCCGCCTGCAACAGTATTCCGGGGCCAACGTGGAGCTGATGGGCTGGCTGGCCACGGCAATGCAGGTGACCTTGCGGTGGCAGGGCTATCCCGACCAGGCGGCGCTCGACGATGCCCTGCGCGCTGGGCGCGTGGATATCGCTCCCGGCCTCAGCCAGACCCCAGCCGGGCTGCGCTTGTGGCTGTTCTCCGATCCCTACCTGCGGGTTTCCCGGCTGGTGGTGGGGAAGCGCGATGGCAGCGGCAGCGTCGAATTGGAGCAACTGGAGCGCGATACCCGGGTTGCCGTGCGTGCCGGCAGTTCGGTAGCCGACTACCTCAGCAGCACCTATAGCAGCCTGCAATGGGTGTCGGCCGATTCCGAACGCGAGGTGCTGCGCGCCGTGCTCGCCGGACAGGCACGCTACGCGGTGATCGACGAAGCGCAACTCAGTCGCCTGACCCGCGAACCGGAGTTCGCCGAGCTAGCGGTGGTTGGCGATATCGGCTACCCGCAGCTGCTACGGGTGGCGACCCGTCGCGACTGGCCGGAACTGGCGATGGTGGTCGACCAGGCGTTGCGCTCGCTGCCGCGCAAGTCCCTGGACCAGTTGCACGAGCGCTGGTTGCAACCCAAGTATCCGCGCCTCGGCGAGTCGCCGGGGTTCTGGCAGAACCTGTCGATCCTCCTCGGCCTGCTGCTGGCCGGCGCGCTGGCGGCGGTGTTCCTCCAGCGGCGCCAGCAGCATGCGCTGGAAGCCCGGCTGTACGGCGCCCGCCGCGACCTGGAGCTGCGCCAGGCGGCCGAGGAGGCGCTGCGCCTGACCCAGTTCTCCATCGACAACAGCACCCTGGGCATCCTCTGGGTCAACTGGGACAGCCGCGTACGCTACGCCAACCGCGCCGCCGAACAGATGCTCGGCCATGCCGACGGCCAACTCGTGGACCGTCCGCTGGCCGACTTCGAGCCCGGCCTGGACATGGACCGCTGGTTGAATCTTTGGCGTCGTGCGCGCAATAGCGAGGAGGGCCCGCTCAGCTTCGAGACCCGCTGCCTGCGCGCCGACGGCAGTTGGCTGCCGGCCGACGTCTCGCTTAGCTTCCTGCGCTTCGGCACGTCCGAGTATCTGGTGGTGTTCCTCAGCGACGTCACCGAGCGCCGCCGTGCCCGCGAGGCATTGCAGGAAAGCGAGGCGCGGATGAAGGGCATCGCCTCCAACGTGCCGGGCATGGTCTTCCGCCTGGAGCGCCCGCGGGCCGGCGCGTTTTCCGACTTCGCCTATATCAGCGAGGGCAGCGAGGCGCTGGTCGGCTACAGCGCTCTCGAGCTGATCGAGAGCGGCCGCGGCATTCGTGGCCTGGTCCATCCCGACGACCGCGAGCGCTACTGGTCGAGCCAGATGGCTGCCCTCGACGAGAATCGCGACTGGCATTGGCAGGGCCGCATCCTCACCCGCCAGGGCGAATTGCGCTGGGCCGACATCAAGGCTTCGGCGCGCTGTTTCGAGGATGGTCGCGCGGTCTGGGACGGGGTGGTCTGGGACATCACCGCGAACAAGCAGATCGAACTCGAACTCGGCGAGTCGCGCGCCCAGCTCCGCGAGCTGTCGGCGCACCTGGAGTCGGTGCGGGAGGAGGAGAAGGCGCGTATCGCCCGCGAGGTCCATGATGAGCTGGGCCAGGTGCTGACGGTGCTGAAGCTGGAAACCTCGATGTGCGAGCTGGCCTATGCCGATGCCCAGGAGGGCCTGCGCGAACGCCTGGGCAACATGAAAAAGCTGATCGCCCAGTTGTTCCAGCTGGTGCGCGACGTGGCCACCGCACTGCGCCCGCCGATCCTCGACGCCGGAATCGGCTCGGCGGTGGAGTGGCAGGCGCGGCGCTTCGAGGCGCGCACGCAGATTCCCTGCCTGGTGGAGGTGCCGGAGAACTCGCCGCAGTTGGTCGACGCCAAGGCTATCGGCCTGTTCCGCATCCTCCAGGAGGCGTTGACCAATGTCATGCGGCATGCCGAGGCGCATACTGTGCAACTGCGTCTGCTGCGCGAGGGCGACGAGCTGTGCCTGAGCGTCAGCGACGACGGTCGCGGGTTCGATGTTGCCACGGTGGGGCGTGGCAGTTCCTTCGGCCTGGTCGGCATGCGTGAGCGGGTGCTGATGATGGGCGGTACGCTGGACATCGACAGTGCCCCCGGCGAGGGCACCACGCTCAGCGTGAGGATTCCGCTGGGCGTCGCGAGCCCGTGACAAGAACAACCGCCGGCAAGGCGGAACAGCGTGAGGCAGCAAAGAGTGGTGATCCGAGTCCTGGTCGCTGAAGACCACACGATCGTCAGGGAAGGCATCAAGCAACTGATTGGCATGGCCAAGGACCTGCAGGTGGTCGGCGAGGCCACCAATGGCGAGCAGTTGCTGGAAACCCTGCGCGGAACGCCTTGCGAGGTGGTCCTGCTGGATATCTCCATGCCCGGCGTCAATGGCCTCGAGGCGATTCCGCGGATTCGCGCGCTGAACGAGCCGCCGGCGATCCTGGTGCTGTCGATGCACGACGAGGCGCAGATGGCCGCCCGCGCCCTGAAGATAGGTGCTGCCGGCTATGCCACCAAGGACAGCGATCCGGCATTGCTGCTCACCGCGATCCGCAGGGTCGCCGGCGGCGGACGCTACATCGACCCGGACCTTGCCGATCGGATGGTCTTCGAGGTTGGCCTGACCGATTCGCGTCCGCCCCATGCGCTGCTCTCCGAGCGCGAGTTCTCGGTGTTCGAGCGGCTGGTGCAGGGCGCCAACGTCAACGAGATCGCCCAGCAACTGGCGGTCAGCAACAAGACCATCAGTACCCACAAGGCACGCCTGATGCAGAAGCTCAACGCGCATTCGGTAGCCGACCTGGTGCGCTACGCGATGGAGCACCGCCTGCTCTGACAGGGGCGTTCGCCCAGGTTTTGCTCGCGGCTTGTGCGCCAGGTCCGGTTTTCGCGATCTGCTGTCTACCTGGCTTCCGCGCGGCAGGGAATGATGCTTGCCGGCCAACACGATAAGGAGAAGAAACGATGTTGCCAGCCATGAGGACGGGCCTGTTGTGCGCCCTTCTCGGAGTTACCGCGCCCGCCTGGGCGGAATACGTGACCGTGATTTCCTTCGGCGGCGCCAACAAGGAAGCCCAGGAAACCGCGTTCTACAAACCCTTCAAGAGCGCCACCGGCAATCGCGTGGTGCATGGCTCCTACAATGGCGACCTGGCCAAGCTCAAGCGCATGGTGGAGATCAGCCACGTCTCCTGGGACGTGGTGGAAGTCGAGGCGCCGGAGCTGGCGCGCGGTTGCGAGGAAGGTCTGTTCGAGAAGCTGGACATGGCGAAGGTCGGCGATCCCGCGGATTTCGTTCCCGGCGCGGTGCAGCCCTGCGGAGTCGGCATCTTCGTCTGGACCACGCTGCTTGCCTACAACCCCGGCAAGGTTGCGGGCAGCCCGCAGGGCTGGGCGGATTTCTGGGACGTGAAGAAGTTTCCCGGCAAGCGCGGCCTGCGCTGGGGCGCCAAGTACAGCCTGGAGTTCGCCCTGATGGCCGATGGCGTGGCGCCGAAGGACGTCTACCAGACGCTGGCGACGCCCGCCGGCGTCGAGCGGGCATTCCGCAAGCTCGACGAGCTGAAGCCCTATATCCATTGGTGGAAGTCCGGGCAGGACCCTGTGCGCGACCTGGCCGATGGCACGGTGGTGATGAGTTCGGCCTACAACGGGCGGATCGCCGCGGCGCAGGCCGAGAAGCAGCCCCTGGCAATGGTCTGGAGCGGCGGCGTCTACGATTTCGACTTCTGGGCGCTGCCGGTCGGGGTTTGGAAGAAGCAGTTGGCCGAGGAGTTCATCCGTTTCGCCAGCCAGCCGGAGCAGCAGAAGGCTTTCGCCGAGAACATCGCCTACGGCCCGGCCAACCGCAAGGCGGTAGGCCTCCTCGATCCGCAAGTGGCTGCCAGCCTGCCGACCGCGCCGCAGAACATGCAGAACGCGGTGGGTATGAACGTGGCCTTCTGGGCGGAGCACGGCGAGGCCCTGGAGCAGCGTTTCCAGAACTGGGCCAAGCGCTGAGGACGCCGTTGCGCGCCAGCCGGAGAGCGCTGGCGCGCAAACCTTTGCCCTTCTCGAAAGCCCCTTCCCAGAGCGGTCTGGCCCATTCCGGGGTGCATCTTTTTTGTAGGGCGATTCCTACAAAGAGCTTTCCTTTCCCCTGATAGAAAACTCTCTTGCCGGCCGATTTGCGTCCTGCGCCGGGTTCTCTAGGCTGTTCGCACAGCATCCATAAAACGAACAAAGGTGCGGTTATGGCCGAGACTCAAGGCGGCGATGTACTGGTCAGCTTCCGTGGCGTGCAGAAGAGCTACGACGGCGAGACCCTCATCGTGAAGGATCTCAACCTGGACATTCGCAAGGGCGAATTCCTCACCCTGCTCGGCCCCTCCGGGTCCGGCAAGACCACCAGCCTGATGATGCTGGCCGGTTTCGAAACCCCCACCGCCGGCGAAATCCTCCTGGCCGGTCGCTCGATCAACAATGTCCCTCCGCACAAGCGCGACATCGGCATGGTGTTCCAGAACTATGCGCTGTTCCCGCACATGACCGTGGCCGAGAACCTGGCCTTTCCCCTCAGCGTCCGCGGCATGAGCAAGACCGACGTGAAGGAAAGGGTCAAGCGCGCGTTGTCGATGGTCCAGCTCGACGCCTTCGCCGGGCGTTATCCGGCGCAACTTTCCGGTGGCCAGCAGCAGCGCGTGGCGCTGGCCCGCGCGCTGGTCTTCGAGCCGCAACTGGTGCTGATGGACGAGCCCCTGGGAGCGCTGGACAAGCAACTTCGCGAGCACATGCAGATGGAAATCAAGCATCTGCACCAGCGCCTCGGCGTCACCGTGGTCTACGTCACCCACGACCAGGGCGAGGCGCTGACCATGTCCGACCGGGTGGCGGTGTTCCACCAGGGCGAAATCCAGCAGATCGAGCCGCCGCGCAATCTCTACGAGCAGCCGCGCAACACCTTCGTGGCCAACTTCATCGGTGAGAACAACCGTCTATCCGGGCAGCTTCTCAGTTGCGACGGCGAGCGCTGCGTGGTCGGACTGCCGCGCGGCGAGAAGGTCGAGGCGCTGGCGGTCAACGTCGGCCAGCCGGGCGAGCCGGTGACCTTGTCGATCCGCCCCGAGCGGGTGCGCCTGAACGGTGCCAGCGAGTCTTGCGTCAACCGTTTCTCCGGCCGCGTGGCCGAGTTCGTCTACCTGGGCGACCACGTGCGTGTGCGCCTGGAGGTCTGCGGCCGCGACGACTTCTTCGTCAAGCAGCCGATCGCCGAGCTGGACCCGACGCTGAGCGTCGGTGATGTGGTTCCGCTGGGCTGGCAGGTCGAGCATGTGAGGGCGCTCGACCCTCTGCCGGCGGCGTGAGCGCCGGCAGTCCCGAACCGTACCGAAGCAACCCTGCACTGTGGAGAGAACAATAATGTCGAAATCCCTGAAAGCGGCCAGCCTGAAGTTCGCCACCCTGGCGGCCGGCCTGGCCTGCGCGGCCCAGGCCATGGCGGTGGACCTGACCGTGGTGTCCTTCGGCGGGGCCAACAAGAGCGCCCAGATCAAGGCGTTCTACGAGCCCTACCAGAAAGCCACCGGCAACAGGATCGTTGCCGGCGAATACAACGGCGAGATGGCCAAGGTCAAGGCCATGGTCGATACCAACAGCGTCTCCTGGGACCTGGTGGAAGTGGAGTCGCCGGAGCTGTCGCGCGGCTGCGACGAAGGCCTGTTCGAGGAACTCGACCCGGCGCAGTTCGGTAAGACCGAGGACTTCGTGCCCGGCGCCATCCAACCGTGCGGCGTGGGTTTCTTCGTCTGGTCCACGGTGCTCGCCTACAACGCCGACAAGCTGAAAAGCGCGCCGACCAGTTGGGCGGACTTCTGGGACATCAAGAAATTCCCCGGCAAGCGCGGCCTGCGCAAGGGCGCCAAGTACACCCTCGAATTCGCCCTGATGGCCGATGGCGTGGCGCCGAAGGACGTCTACGGCGTGCTCGCCACCAAGGAAGGCCAGGATCGTGCCTTCAAGAAGCTCGACGAGATCAAGTCGAGCATCCAGTGGTGGGAGGCGGGCGCCCAGCCGCCGCAGTACCTGGCTTCCGGCGATGTGGTGATGAGTTCTGCCTACAACGGTCGGATCGCCGCGGTGCAGAAGGAAAGCAACCTGAAGGTGGTATGGAACGGCGGCATCTACGATTTCGACGCCTGGGCCATCCCGAAGGGGGCGAAGAAACAGGAAGAGACCCTGAAGTTCATCGCCTTCTCGGTGCAGCCCCAGCAGCAGAAGACTTACTCGGAAAACATCGCCTACGGTCCGGCCAACAAGCAGGCGGTGCCGCTGCTGGACAAGGCCCTGCTGAAGGACATGCCGACCACTCCGGAAAACATCCAGAACCAGGTGGCAATGGACGTGACCTTCTGGGCCGACTACGGCGAACAACTGGAACAGCGCTTCAACGCCTGGGCGGCCAGGTAATCCTCGCCTGACCCTCCAGTGAGGGCCGGAGGGGCCGCCGCGCGGCGGCTCCTCCTACCGTTCCACACTTTCCAGGGTCGTTCCCGACGGCCCGCTTTTTTTCCGGAGTTCGCTATGGCCACAGCTGTGCCCATGTCCCAGGCCACCGGCAGCACCCTCAAGCAACGCCTGGCGCGCGCCGAGCGGATGAACCGCCTGAAGTCCCAGGCGCTGATCCTGCCCCTGCTGGCCTTCCTGGTCCTGACCTTCCTGGTGCCGATCGCCGCGCTGCTCTACAAGAGCGTGTCCAACCCGGAAGTGGTTCGCTCGTTGCCGCTGACGGTAGAGGCCATCTCCGCCTGGGACGGCAAGTCGCTGCCGGCCGACGCCGTCTACAAGGCGCTCAGCCAGGATCTCGCCGAGGCTCGTCGCAACCAGGCCATCGGCGATCTCTCCAAGCGCCTGAACATGGAGCTGGCCGGTTATCGCAGCCTGATGGCGAAGACCGCGCGCAAGCTGCCGTTCAAGGAGGAGCCCGCTTCCTACAAGGACGCCATGGAGCAGCTCGACGAGCGCTGGGGCGACCCCGCCTACTGGCAGGTGATCCGCCGCAACGCCAGCAGCTATACGCCCTATTACCTGCTCGCAGCCCTCGACCACCGGATCGACGATCTCGGCGAAGTGGCGCGCGCCACCCCGGACCAGGCCATCTACCTGGACATCTTCGCCCGCACCTTCTGGATGGGCGCGGTGATCACCGTCATCTGCCTGCTGCTGGCCTACCCGCTGGCCTACCTGCTGGCCAACCTGCCGACGCGCAAGAGCAACCTGCTGATGATCCTGGTCCTGCTGCCGTTCTGGACCTCGATCCTGGTGCGTGTCGCCGCCTGGATCGTCCTGCTGCAATCGGGTGGCCTGATCAACGGCGCGCTGCTCAAGCTCGGCCTGATCGACCAGCCGCTGCAACTGGTGTTCAACCGCACCGGCGTATACATCGCGATGGTGCACATCATGCTGCCGTTCATGATCCTGCCGATCTACAGCGTGATGAAGGGCATTTCGCCGAGCTACATGCGCGCCGCGATTTCCCTCGGCTGCCACCCGTTCGCCAGCTTCTGGCGGGTGTATTTCCCACAGACCGTCGCGGGCGTCGGCGCCGGTTGCCTGCTGGTGTTCATCCTGTCCATCGGCTACTACATCACCCCGGCGCTGCTGGGCAGCCCGAACGACCAGATGGTCAGCTACTTCGTCGCCTTCTATACCAACAGCACCATCAACTGGGGCATGGCCACCGCCCTCGGCGGCCTGCTGCTGCTCGCTACCCTGGTGCTCTACGTCGTCTACAGCTGGCTGGTGGGCGCCAGCCGCCTGCGCCTGGGATAGAGCGCCTTCCGAGAAGGCCAACCGGTTCCCCTCTCCCTTCGGAAAAAAGACTGCCCGGAGGGCGGGGAGAGGGGGATCCGCACGAAACACATTGGAGAGCGAGTCATGCTGAGTCCCTACATGTCCCCGGTCGAGCGCCTGTGGTTCTACTCCCTGCGCATCCTCTGCGGCCTGGTACTGCTGTTCCTGGTACTGCCGGTGCTGGTCATCGTGCCGCTGTCGTTCAACTCCGGTACCTTCCTGGTCTACCCGCTGCAAGGGTTCTCCCTGCGCTGGTACGCCGACTTCTTCCAGTCCGCCGAGTGGATGCGCTCGTTGACCAACAGCATGATCGTCGCTCCGGCGGCGACCCTGCTGGCGATGGTCTTCGGCACTCTGGCGGCGATCGGCCTGACCCGCGGCGAGTTCCGCGGCAAGGCACTGGTGATGAGCCTGATGATTTCGCCGATGGTGGTGCCGGTGGTGATCATCGGCGTGGCCAGCTACCTGTTCTTCGCTCCGCTCGGGCTCGGCAACAGCTACCTGTCGCTGATCGTGGTGCATGCGGTGCTCGGCGTGCCGTTCGTGATCATCACCGTCTCCGCGACCCTGCAGGGGTTCAACTACAACCTGGTGCGCGCCGCCGCCAGCCTCGGCGCGCCGCCGCTGACCACCTTCTTCCGGGTGACCCTGCCGCTGATCGCTCCCGGGGTGATCTCCGGCGCGCTGTTCGCCTTCGCCACCTCGTTCGACGAAGTGGTAGTGACCCTCTTCCTCGCCGGCCCCGAGCAGGCCACCCTGCCGCGGCAGATGTTCAGCGGCATTCGCGAGAACCTGAGCCCCACCATTGCCGCCGCGGCGACCTTGCTGATCGGTTTCTCCGTACTGCTGTTGCTGACCCTGGAGTGGCTGCGCGGGCGCAGCGAGAAGATGCGTACAGCACAACCCGGCGCCTGAGGCGCAGGGCGCGCCCGGCCTGGTCCGGGCGTCGGCTGCTGCGGCGAAAAGTCGTCATTTTCACCGCCAAAAACCGATAACGGCTACAATGCGCGCCTTCCGTGATCCCCTTTGAGGTGCGCCATGCAACCCTTCGCCATCGCTCCGTCGATCCTTTCCGCCGATTTCGCCCGCCTGGGCGAGGACGTGGACAAGGTGCTCGCCGCCGGTGCCGACATCGTTCACTTCGACGTGATGGACAACCACTACGTGCCGAACCTGACCATCGGCCCGATGGTCTGCTCGGCGCTGCGCAAGTACGGCGTGAGCGCGCCGATCGACGTGCACCTGATGGTGTCCCCGGTGGATCGCATCATCGGCGACTTCATCGAAGCTGGCGCCACCTACATCACCTTCCATCCGGAAGCTTCCCAGCACATCGACCGTTCCCTGCAACTGATCCGCGACGGCGGTTGCAAGGCGGGCCTGGTGTTCAACCCGGCCACTCCGCTGGAGGTGCTGAAGTACGTGATGGACAAGGTCGACATGGTCCTGCTGATGAGCGTCAACCCCGGCTTCGGCGGGCAGAAATTCATCCCCGGTACCCTCGACAAGTTGCGCGAGGCACGCGCCCTGATCGATGCCTCCGGACGCGAGATCCGCCTGGAGATCGATGGCGGCGTCAACGTCAAGAACATCCGTGAGATCGCCGCGGCGGGCGCCGATACCTTCGTCGCCGGCTCGGCCATCTTCAACGCCCCGGACTACGCCGAGGTCATCCGCGCCATGCATGCCGAACTGGCCCAGGCGCACCAGTAATGAGCGCTGCGGAGCCGTTCTTCGCCACGCGCCTGCCGCGTCTGGTGATGTTCGACCTGGATGGCACGTTGGTCGATTCCGTTCCCGACCTCACCGCCGCGGTCGACAGCATGCTCGCCAGCCTCGGGCGGCCACCGGCGGGCATCGAGAAGGTCCGCCAGTGGATCGGTAACGGCGCGCGTGTGCTGGTGCGTCGCGCCCTGGCGGGAAGCATCGAGCATGACGGCATTGGTGAGGAAGAAACCGAAGCCGCGCTGGCGCTGTTCATGGAGGCCTATGCCGACAGTCATGCGCTCACCGAGGTCTACCCCGGCGTCGTCGACACCCTCAAGTGGCTCAAGCGCAACGGCGTGGAAATGGCGCTGATCACCAACAAGCCGGAGCGCTTCGTCGCTCCGCTGCTGGATGAGATGAAGCTGGGTCGCTATTTCCGCTGGATCATCGGCGGCGACACCCTGCCGCAGCAGAAGCCCGACCCGGCGGCGCTGCTGTTCGTGATGAAGATGGCCGGCATCGAGCCCGAAGATGCGTTGTTCGTCGGTGACTCGCGCAACGACGTGCTCGCCGCCAAGGCTGCCGGTGTGCGCTGCGCGGCGCTGACCTATGGCTACAACCACGGCCGGCCGATCGCCGAGGAAGCGCCCACCCTGGTCATCGACAACCTGCGCGACCTGCTGCCTTGCGCCGACCAGGCCGCTGAGATAGTGTTGCCGGACGACTCCCTTTCCCCCTCCGACCAGCGAGATCAAGCCGTGGCGGTCAGCAAACTCTGGATGAAGGTCATCAAGGCCCTGGCGCGTTGGCGCTGGCGCGCCTGACATCATCCTCCGCCGGATAGCCGGCGCGCGTTTGCACCCTGTTGACCGTTCTCTCCTCCGATGAGGCTGATCATGAATCGCGAAGAATTCCTGCGGCTGGCCGCCGATGGCTACAACCGCATCCCGCTGTCCTTCGAGACCCTTGCCGACTTCGACACGCCGCTGTCGATCTACCTGAAGCTGGCCGACGCGCCGAACTCCTACCTGCTGGAGTCGGTGCAGGGCGGCGAGAAATGGGGGCGCTATTCGATCATCGGCCTGCCGTGTCGCACGGTGCTGCGGGTCTACGACCATCAAGTGCGGATCAGCATCGATGGCATGGAAACCGAGCGCTTCGATTGCGCCGACCCGCTGGCTTTCGTCGAGGAGTTCAAGGCGCGCTACCAGGTGCCCACCGTGCCCGGCTTGCCACGTTTCGATGGAGGCCTGGTCGGCTATTTCGGTTACGACTGCGTGCGCTACGTGGAAAAACGCCTGGCCACCTGTCCGAACCCGGACCCGCTGGGCAACCCGGATATCCTGTTGATGGTGTCCGATGCCGTAGTGGTATTCGACAACCTGGCTGGGAAGATCCACGCCATCGTCCTCGCCGATCCCTCCGAGGAAAATGCCTACGAGCGCGGCCAGGCACGTCTGGAGGAGCTGCTGGAGCGTCTGCGCCAGCCGATCACCCCGCGTCGCGGCCTCGACCTCGAGGCGGCCCAGGGCCGGGAGCCGGCGTTTCGTGCCAGCTTCACCCGCGAGGACTATGAAAACGCGGTAGGAAGGATCAAGGACTACATCCTGGCCGGCGACTGCATGCAGGTGGTGCCGTCGCAGCGCATGTCCATCGAGTTCAAGGCGGCGCCCATCGACCTGTACCGCGCGCTGCGCTGTTTCAATCCGACGCCCTACATGTACTTCTTCAACTTCGGCGACTTCCATGTCGTGGGCAGCTCGCCGGAGGTGCTGGTACGGGTCGAGGATGGCCTGGTGACGGTGCGCCCGATCGCCGGTACCCGTCCGCGCGGGATCAACGAAGAGGCCGACCTGGCGCTGGAGCAGGATCTGCTGTCGGACGCCAAGGAGATCGCCGAGCACCTGATGCTGATCGACCTGGGGCGCAACGACGTGGGGCGGGTGTCCGACATCGGCGCGGTGAAGGTCACCGAAAAAATGGTGATCGAACGTTACTCCAACGTCATGCACATCGTGTCCAACGTCACCGGGCAATTGCGCGAGGGGCTCAGCGCGATGGACGCGCTGCGGGCGATCCTGCCGGCGGGTACGCTGTCCGGCGCGCCGAAGATCCGCGCCATGGAGATCATCGACGAGCTGGAGCCGGTCAAGCGTGGAGTCTACGGCGGCGCGGTCGGCTACCTGGCATGGAACGGCAACATGGACACCGCCATTGCCATCCGCACCGCGGTGATCAAGAACGGTGAACTCCACGTGCAGGCCGGCGGCGGTATCGTTGCCGACTCGGTGCCGGCGCTGGAGTGGGAAGAAACCATCAACAAGCGCCGGGCGATGTTCCGCGCCGTGGCGCTGGCCGAGCAGAGCGTCGAGTAAGACGGCGCGAGGCGGAAGAAAAAAAGGCGGATGGCGTTTGCGTCATCCGCCTTTTTTGTGCTCGGCTGGACCCTCGCATTGGCTTCGCCCTACGCGGAACCGCTTTCGTAGGGCGAGTATCGCGACGCGATATCCGCCAGGCGGAGCATGGTGTCGCTCCCTACGATGCTGGCAACGGCGGGCCGCTCAGGATGCGATGCTGTCCGCGCCTGGCTGTGCTCGACGGGCGCTTCCGGCTTGGTTCGCGCGCTGGTCGACGTAGGCGGCGAGGTGATCGAGGGCCACGAACTGCATGGCCTTGTGGCTATCGTCGAGGGTCGTCACTGGCAGGGCGATCCGCCCGCATGCCAGGGCCTTGCTGAAGTTTTCCTTGTTCAGGTTGCGAAACCAGCGTTCGCGAACCTGCTCCAGCGGCACCAGGACGTCGCCGAAGATGCGGTAGACCAATTCCACGGTTTCCTGGCGTGGAATCGGAGTGCTAGGGGCGATGGTTGGCTGCATGGTATTCCCTCCTGCGGCTGCACGTCGTTGAGGGAAATATAGCTCAGGTTGTTTTCTTGTTCAATAGCTGAAGTTGTAGAGCGGGCGAGCGCCAGGCGCTCACCGCACCAGGGACGGGCCGCGCCGGTGGCGTACGGTGGACCACCAGAAGACCCAACCGATCATGCTGATCTGGCGGCTGCGCATGTCCTCCGGCGAGTACTCCTCGTCCGGATATTCCTCGCGGTTGAAGCTGCGCAGGCGAATGCCGCCGCCGGGCAGGCGATAGACGAACTTCACCCGCAGCATGCCGTCATGTTCGAGGGCGTAGATCTCGCCATCGGTGATATGGGTGGTGGCGGTGTCCACGCCGATGGTGGAGCCATCCATGATCAGCGGTTCCATGCTGTTGCCGGTGAGTTGGGCGCAGATCGCCGCCGACGGATCGACGCCCGAGGCACGCAGCGTGGCATAGGAAAAACGCAGCTTGCGCCCCTCTATCTCGCGTACCGCAGTGCGTCCGGCGCCGGCGGACATCTCCACTTCCTTGTACAGCGGCAGTTCCACTTCGTCTTCGTCCAGCGGTGTGTCGCTGTCCCACGGATGCAGCGGTTCCAGCACCAATGGGCTGCCATCGGCCACGGACACGGCACTGCGCGCGGCTGGAGTGCCTTCGCCGGTCTGCAGCCAGACCGGCGAGACGCCCAGGGCCGCCGCGATCTCGATCAGCTTGCGGGTGCTCTGGGCCTTGCCCGAGGTCAGCTTGTGAATGGTGTTCTGCGAAACCCCTGCCGCTTCGGCGAGGGTTTCCTGCTTCAGGTTGCGCATCGCCATGGCCTGCTTGAGGCGAGCGGCGAAGCTGTCGGGCGGGATCTGGGTGCTCTTGTCCATGCTCGGCAATCTACAGACCGATGGATTTTCTGTAAAGAGCCTAGGTGTTGACGATAAATAGCTTTGGTTGTAATTTCTCTTCCGTCAGAAAGCGGAAGGGGTGAGTTCCACAACTTCCCACCCGCCTTTCAGAGATTTCACATGGGTGCAGGGACGCACCCGGTTGTCGGCAACCGACGATGCAGGTGCCGACTGCTTGGGTGCCGGGGCCACGGGAAAGCGCTCCGGCACCTGGAGGGTCGGAGCGCCGTCCATGCAGACGCTCCGTCCCGCTCATTCATTCTGTCGCCGACCTGCTTCAGGTACGGCGGCGTCGTACAGGGAGTCATTGCCATGTCGCGAGATACGCACTCGCCATTTCCGCGCAGAGGAACGCAGGTCGCCGAACCGGCGCCGCGCATCTGTCATGTTCCATCCATTCGGCCGACGGGCGTCGTGCACGCCAGGGAGGCTTTCCATGGCTGACCTTGCCGATCACGCCAACGAACTGGTCCTGGCTCGCCTCGACGGCCTCCTGGCGGCGCGCCCGGCGCTGGCCATCCGCGAGTCCGCGGAAGACTGCGAGGACTGCGGCGAGCCCATTCCCCAGGCGCGCCGCCGGGCGGCACCGGGTTGCAGTCGCTGCATCGACTGCCAGGACCGCCACGAGCGCCGTTGAACCGACCTCATGCCGAGCCCTCGCGGGCAGTGAAAGGAGACACGACCGTGATCAAAGCCATCGATGAAATGCTCAAGCTCTGGGCCGAGGAAATGCACGCGCCAGGCAGCAACGGAGGCGGCTACGCCGGCGGCAACCTGATCGCCATGCTGATCGCCAGCAAGGGCGAGGTGGTCCGCGGCCACCGTGGCAGCCGGGTGATCCTCGACCGTGTGGCGGAGGTCGATCGCCTGGTAAATCGCCTACCCGAGGAACTGAAGAACGTGGTGGTGGAGCACTATCTCAATCGCGACAGCTTCCCCGAGCAGAAGTACCGCCACTGCGGTTGCAGCCGCAACACCTTCTATCTGCGCCTGCATGTGGCGCACCAGGGTATCCAGGACGGCCTGCTGCGGCGGGTGGCCTGAGTTCCTGGACCGGATACCGTGTCCCCCCTGGAATTTTCCAACCGGCCTTCGGGCCGGTTTTTTTATGCCTGTCGCCCATGGAGGCGGCGAGCCCCATGCACAGCAGCGGACCCTGCACGGTAGAGGCGGGGTCGGGCTGGCGGAGCCATCCTTTTCGTCAGTCGATGCCGGGCTTTTCCATATCGGAAGTGGGTACGCGCTTGCCCGGATGCCTGGCGAAGGTTCCCAGGGCGGTATATCACCCTCATATCGTGGTGCGTCTCCCCCCTATTGCAGTGGATTGTCGAGAAGGCATTGCCGGGCTGGGAATCGGGCGGTAAAAAGTAGTCATTCTTGTAAAGGTGCGTCCCCAGGGAGGCACTCGTGAAGCACCGGAACCCGGCCCTGGCGCCGGGTTTTTTATTGCCCGGGAAAACGTTCGTGCGGACGTGCCCGGCGCTGCCTGCCAAGGAGGGACCCATGGGCAACGAACCGCAGACACTGACGGAAATGCCGCTCTGGGTACTGATCCTGCTCGCCGCGCTGGGCGGCGTCAGCGGCGAGATGTGGCGTGCCGACAAGGCCGGTCTCGGCGGCTGGGCCTTGTTGCGGCGCCTGGCGCTGCGCTCCGGCGCGTCGATCGTCTGCGGCGTGGCGGTGATGCTGCTGGCGTTGGCTTGCGGCGCCGCGCTGCTGTTCGCCGCGGCGCTGGGCAGCCTGACCGCCGCGGCCGGCGCGGAGATCGCAGTCGGTCTCTACGAACGCTGGGCCGCCCGGCGCCTGGGGGTTTGCGAGCTGCCCGAGGAACAGTCGGGCGACCGTGGCCCCCATTGAAACTGATCGAAGGAGTCAACCATGCCTGAACAGGCTGTTACGCTCGAGGCTCTGTACGCGGCCATCGAGCAGGTACTGCGTGAGCGTCTGCCGGAGGCGCAGTTGATCGGCTTCTGGCCAGGCGTGCCGGAAAATACCCCGGCGGTTTCCCTGGAAATAGCCGAGCTACTGCCCGAGCGCGATCCCGGTACCGGCGAGAGTGCCCTGCTGTGCCGCCTGCAGGCGCGGATAATGGTGCCGCCTGGTGCCGATCGCCAGGCGGTATCCATTGCTTGCGGAATCGTTCGGACATTGCGCGAGCAGACCTGGAACCTGTCTCTGGAACCGGCGCGCTTCGTACGCTCGGCCGTCGACGGCAGTCGCGAGGAGCTGAAGAGCCTGCGTGTCTGGCTGGTCGAGTGGACGCAGTCGCTGCGTCTCGGAGACCCGGAGTGGGCCTGGGAGGACCAGCCGCCGGGCAGCCTGATGCTGGGCTTCGACCCGCAGACCGGCCCCGGCCATGAGCCGGACTACTTCGCTCCGGAGGCGTTGGCATGAGCTATGTCAGTGCGGAGCATGACCGCATGCTCGCCGCGATGATCCTGCCCTGCGTGGTGGTCGCCGTGGACCTGGCAGCGGCGCGGGTACGGGTGCGCTCCGGCGACTGGACCAGCGGCTGGCTGCGCTGGCACTCCCTGGCAGCCGGCAAGGTTCGCCACTGGCGTGCGCCGAGCATAGGCGAACAGGGGGTACTGCTCAGTCCGTCGGGCGGAGTGTCAATGGGTACCTTTATTCCCGGTTTGTACGGCGATGCGGGCACGGCGCCGGACAACAGCGCCAGCAGTGAGACCTGGCGTTTCGACGACGGCGCCTCGTTGAGTTACGACTGGGCTGCGCATCGCTACCGCGTCGAGCTGCCCAGCGGCACCGTGGAAGTGAGGGTCGGCGCCAGCGAGGTGCGGGTCAGCGACGGGGCGGTCAGTCTCAAGGCGCCGAAGATCAGCCTGGAAGGACCGGTGGAGATCGCCGGGACACTGACGGTCAGCGGAGACATCCTCGGCGGCGGCTCGATCATCGACACCGCCGGCAACAGCAACCACCACACCCATTGAACATACGACGGGGCTGCCGAAGGGCGGTCCGTCGAACATTCAACCGGCCCGCGCGAGCGGGCCTTTTCGTTTGCGGAGTTCGCCATGGGCAACACTCACAGCCATTCGGAGCCAGGCGCGGCCTGTCGCTGCCGGAGCGGGAGGACGGGGCGATGATCGGGATGGATCGCCGTAGCGGGCTGCCCCTGTCCGGCCTGGCTCATCTTAAACAGTCCGTCGAGGACATCCTGACCACCCCGTTGGGCAGCAGGCGCATGCGCCCCGAGTACGGCAGCAAGCTGCGGCGGATGGTCGACATGCCGGTGAGCGAAGGCTGGAAAAGCGCCGTGCAGGCCGAGGTAGCCCGTTCCCTGGGGCGCTGGGAACCGCGCATCGCATTGTCTGCCGTGCGAGTCGTCGCGGTCGTCGATGGCCGCGTGGATCTGCTCCTGAGCGGCGTGTTCGAGGGCGAGAACATCAATATGGAGGTCTCGGCGTGATCATCGATCTTTCCCAGTTGCCGGAGCCAGAGGTTATCGAAAACCTCGATTTCGAGACGATTTACCAAGAGCTGTTGGGCGACTTCCGCGAAGCCATGGCTGGCGAATGGACAGCGGAGGTGGAGTCGGATCCGGTTCTCAAGCTTCTGCAACTGGCGGCCTATCGAGAACTGCTGCTGCGGGCGCGGATCAACGATGCGGCGCGGGCGGTGATGCTGGCATACGCCAGCGGTGCCGATCTCGACCAGATCGGTGCCGGCTTCAATGTGCAGCGTTTGCTGATCAGGCCCGCTCAGCCCGAGGCGGTACCGCCGGTGGAGGCGCAGTACGAGAGCGACAAGTCGCTGCGCAATCGCATCCAGCTCGCGTTCGAGCAGCTATCCGTCGCAGGACCGCGGAACGCCTATATAGCCCATGCGCTGGGCGCGGATGGAAGGGTGGCGGATGCCTCTGCGACCAGTCCGGCGCCCTGCGAAGTGCTGATCAGCGTGCTCGGGGTGGAAGGCAACGGGCAGGCACCGGAAGCGGTGTTGCAGGCAGTGCGCCTGGCGCTGAACGCGGAGGACGTGCGTCCTGTCGCGGATCGGGTAACGGTGCGCTCGGCAGGAATCGTTCCCTATCAGGTCAAGGCGCAGCTCTACCTGTTTCCCGGCCCCGAGGCCGAGCTGATCCGTGCCGCCGCCGAGGCTTCGCTGCGCGACTACATTTCCGCCCAGCGCCGCCTGGGCCGCGACATCCGGCGTTCGGCCCTGTTCGCCACCCTGCATGTCGAAGGCGTGCAGCGCGTCGAACTGCAGGAGCCTGCGGCCGACGTGGTCCTGGATGAAACCCAGGCGGCCTATTGCACGGGGTACGCGATCACCTTGGGAGGCGTCGATGAGTAGCCGACTGCTGCCGCCAAACAGGAGTTCTCTGGAACGCTCTCTGGGTGATGTATTGCCTGCCGAACTGCCGGTGCCGCTTCGTGAGCTTAACGATCCGGCACGCTGTGAGGCGGCCTTGCTGCCCTACCTGGCCTGGACGCGCTCGGTGGACCGCTGGGACCCGGACTGGAGCGACGAGGCCAAGCGCAATGCGGTAGCGACGTCCTTCGTCCTGCACCAGCGCAAAGGCACGCTGACAGCGTTGCGCCAAGTGGTCGAGCCGATCGGTGCGCTGAGCGAGGTCACCGAATGGTGGCAGCGAAGCCCGACCGGCGTGCCGGGGACCTTCGAGATCACCGTGGACGTCAGCGACCGTGGCATCGACGAAGGCACCGTACTGGAGCTGGAGCGCTTGCTCGATGACGTCCGCCCGGTGAGCCGACACCTGACCCGCCTGGACCTGCGCATCACCCCGGTAATCCGGTCCCGTCACGGACTGGCCGTGACCGACGGCGACACCCTGGAAATCTTCCCCTGGAAACAGTGACATGACGACCAATACTCCGAAATACGGTGGCCTGCTCACCGACATAGGTGCCGCTGCGCTGGCTGCGGCCAGCGCAGCAGGCAAGAAATGGCAGCCGACTCATATGCTGATCGGCGATGCTGGCGGTGCGCCGGGCGACACGCCGGATCCATTGCCTTCGGTGGCGCAGAAGAGCCTGATCAACCAACGCCATCGGGCCCAGCTGAATCGGCTGTTCGTTTCCGACAAGAACGCCAATACCTTGGTTGCCGAGGTGGTGCTTCCAGTTGAGGTAGGTGGCTTCTGGATCCGCGAGATCGGCCTGCAGGATGCCGACGGTAAGTTCGTCGCGGTATCCAACTGCCCGCCCAGCTACAAGGCTGCGATGGAAAGTGGCAGTGCGCGGACCCAGACCATTCGGGTGAACATCGCGCTCTCCGGCCTGGAGAATGTCCAGCTGCTGATCGACAACGGCATCATCTACGCCACTCAGGACTGGGTGAAGGAAAAGGTCGCTGCCGATTTCAAGGGCCGCAAGATCCTGGCTGGCAATGGCTTGGTCGGTGGGGGCGATCTTTCTGCCGACCGCAGCATTGGCCTGGCGCCTTCCGGCGTGACGGCGGGCAGCTATCGCTCGGTCACGGTGAACGCCAACGGGGTGGTCACCCAGGGCAGCAATCCGACCACCCTGGCCGGCTATGCGATCGGAGATGCCTATACCAAGGCCGATACCGACGGAAAACTGGCGCAGAAAGCGAACAAGGCCACCACCCTGGCCGGCTATGGCATCACCGATGCGCTGCGAGTCGATGGCAACGCCGTGTCATCCAGCAGGCTGGCCGCACCGCGCAGCCTGGCAGCCAGTGGCGATGCCTCCTGGTCGGTGACCTTCGACGGCAGTGCCAATGTTTCTGCGCCGCTGAGTCTTTCCGCTACCGGTGTGGCGGCGGGCAGCTATCCGAAGGTGACCGTGGATACGAAGGGAAGGGTGACTGCTGGAATGACGCTGGCGGCGACGGACATTCCCGGGCTGGATGCGTCGAAGCTGGTCAGCGGGGTGCTGGCCGAGCAGCGTTTGCCGGTATTCGCGCGCGGGTTGGCTACTGCTGTCTCGAACAGTAGCGATCCGAACACCGCGACCGTGCCGTTGATGCTGACCAATCATGCGAACGGACCTGTTGCCGGACGATACTTCTACATCCAGTCGATGTTCTATCCGGATCAGAACGGCAATGCTTCGCAGATTGCAACGAGCTACAACGCTACATCCGAGATGTATGTACGGGTGTCCTACGCGGCCAACCCTAGCATCCGGGAGTGGTTGCCCTGGCAGCGCTGCGACATTGGAGGTTCCTTCACCAAAGAGGCCGATGGTGAACTGCCTGGAGGCGTCAACCTGGATTCGATGGTGACCTCAGGGTGGTGGAGCCAGAGTTTTACTGCCCAAGCTGCCAGTGGAGCCAACTACCCTATAGTTCGGGCCGGCCTGCTTCATGTGTACGCCGCGAGTAGCAATTTCATCTATCAGACGTATCAAGCCTACGATGGTGAGAGTTTCTATTTCCGGTGCCGGCATTCAAATACCTGGTTTCCCTGGCGTCGCATGTGGCATGGCGGAGACTTCAACCCCAGTGACTATCTGTTGAAGTCGGGGTTCTATTGGAATGCGTTACCGGGAAAACCTGCCACTTTTCCACCATCTGCACATAACCATGACGTCGGACAGCTTACTTCGGGCATTCTCCCCCTGGCACGTGGCGGCGTCGGTTCGAATACGGCAGCGGGAGCACGTAGCACTATCGGAGCAGGGGTTCCTGCGACTGCTTCCCTTGGGGCGAGCGGATGGTGGCGGGACAATGACACTGGCCTCATTAGGCAATGGGGGCAGGTCACTTGCCCCGCCGATGCCGATGCTTCGATTACGTTCCCGATTCCTTTCCCTACGCTATGCCTCGGCGGATATGCGAATCAGACGAGTGCTTTCCATCCGGGAACGGATGCCAGTACAGGTTTCCGTGGAGCGACTACCACTACCGCGGTGATTCGCAATGGCTACTTTGCTCAGGCGGTTCTTTCATGGGAGGCATTTGGACGATGAAGGGCGAATATTATTTCTCTCCAAGCCAGGTGGCATTCTATCCGGCCTCCTTGCGAGAGGTTTATGAATACGCAGGCTGCTGGCCAGTCGATGGCGAGTGGGTCAGCGCAGAGCTACATGAACAACTGATGAACGAACAGGCGGCAGGCCGAGCAATCAGTTCCGACGTGAAGGGGAACCCAGTAGCGATCGAGCGCCCTCCGCTTTCCCGTCAGCAACGTAGCGCCCATGAGCGGAGATGGCGGGATAGTCAGCTGTTGGCGACCGACGGCCTAGTTGTTCGCCATCGAGATCAATTGGAAACCGGAAAGGAAACGACCTTACTCCCTGTCCAATACCATGAACTCATGTCGTACAGAGCCAGCTTACGGGATTGGCCGGAAGAGCCTTTATTTCCCGACAGTGGCGGACGTCCGTCCGTACCAGATTGGCTCAGACGTTATGTCACCCCCTGAACCCCGCCTCGTGCGGGGTTTTTCATTAATGGAGATCTACCTATGAGTTTCTTCCACGGCGTTACGGTAACCAACGTCGATATCGGTGCGCGCACCATCGCGCTGCCGGCCAGCTCCGTCATCGGCCTCTGCGATGTGTTCACGCCGGGGGCGCAGGCAAGCGCCAAGCCCAACGTTCCGGTGCTGCTCACCAGCAAGAAGGACGCCGCCGCGGCGTTCGGCATCGGCTCGTCTATCTACCTGGCCTGCGAGGCCATCTATAACCGTGCCCAGGCCGTGATCGTGGCGGTGGGCGTGGAAGCCGCGGAGACTCCCGAGGCCCAGGCCAGCGCCGTCATAGGTGGTGTCAGCGCCGCCGGCGAGCGCACCGGACTTCAGGCTCTGCTAGACGGCAAGAGCCGCTTCAATGCCCAGCCACGTCTACTAGTTGCGCCGGGTCATTCGGCCCAGCAAGCGGTGGCCACCGCCATGGACGGGCTGGCCGAGAAACTGCGGGCCATCGCCATTCTCGATGGTCCCAATAGCACCGACGAGGCGGCCGTCGCCTACGCCAAGAACTTCGGCAGCAAGCGCCTGTTCATGGTCGACCCGGGCGTGCAGGTTTGGGACAGCGCCACCAATGCCGCACGCAAGGCCCCGGCTTCGGCCTACGCCGCCGGCCTGTTCGCCTGGACCGACGCCGAGTACGGCTTCTGGTCCTCGCCGTCGAACAAGGAGATCAAGGGCATCACCGGCACCAGCCGTCCGGTGGAGTTCCTCGACGGCGATGAGACCTGTCGCGCCAACCTGCTCAACAACGCCAATATCGCCACGATCATTCGCGACGATGGCTATCGCCTGTGGGGCAACCGCACCTTGTCCAGCGACAGCAAGTGGGCTTTCGTCACCCGCGTTCGGACCATGGACCTGGTGATGGATGCGATCCTCGCCGGGCACAAGTGGGCGGTGGACCGCGGCATCACCAAGACCTACGTGAAGGATGTCACCGAGGGCCTGCGCGCCTTCATGCGCGATCTGAAGAACCAGGGCGCGGTGATCAACTTCGAGGTCTATGCCGACCCGGACCTGAACAGCGCCAGCCAGCTGGCCCAGGGCAAGGTGTACTGGAACATCCGCTTCACCGATGTGCCGCCTGCCGAGAACCCCAATTTCCGTGTCGAGGTGACCGATCAGTGGCTCACCGAAGTTCTGGATGTCGCCTAAGGAGCGCCCGTGATGATTCCGCAAACCCTGACCAATACCAACCTGTTCATCGACGGCGTGAGCTTCGCCGGTGACGTGCCATCCCTGACCCTGCCCAAGCTGGCTGTGAAGACCGAGCAATACCGTGCCGGCGGCATGGATGCGCCGGTATCCATCGACATGGGCCTGGAGGCGATGGAGGCCAAGTTCTCCACCAACGGTGCCCGCCGAGAAGCACTGAATTTCTTCGGCCTGGCCGACCAGAGCGCTTTCAATGGCGTGTTCCGCGGCTCCTTCAAGGGCCAGAAGGGCGCCAGCGTGCCAGTGGTGGCTACCCTGCGCGGCCTGCTCAAGGAGGTCGACCCGGGCGACTGGAAGGCCGGCGAGAAAGCCGAGTTCAAGTACGCCGTTGCGGTCAGCTACTACAAGCTGGAAGTCGATGGCCGCGAGGTCTACGAGATCGATCCGGTCAACGGTGTCCGCGCGATCAACGGTGTCGACCAGTTGGCCGGCATGCGCAACGACCTCGGCCTGTAAGAGGAGCTCCGGACATGACCCAAGAGAATCGACTGCCGGGCTGGCTGACGCTGGATGCCGACGCCGCCCTCGTTCGTCTCTCGCGTCCGGCACAGTGCAACGGGGTCAGCGTCGACACGCTGACCCTGCGTGCACCCACCGTGCGTGATATCCGCCTGGCCGGCAAGGTGGCCGGCGACGATGCCGAGGAGCGCGAACTGCAACTGTTCGCCTCGCTGGCGCAGGTCAGCCGCCAGGACCTGGAGGGGCTGAAGCTGAGCGACTACCAGCGGCTGCAAGGAGCCTACTTTCGCCTGGTGCAAGACGACACGGACGACACCTTCGCGTATGCGTCAACTGGCGAGGCGCCTGGCCATTGAGCTGGGCTTCCAGGCCAGCGAACTGGAGCGCATGACCCTGGGCGACCTGCTCTGGTGGCTCGCCGAGGGCGAGGAGTGAGCGACGGCGTCGTCCGCCAGGCGAGCGGCGCCCGCGCTACTTCAGTAGGTCCGCGGAGGCGGACATCGATAACAGACGAGACGAACCGTCATGAGTAAAGACATGGACCTGGTGGTCTCCATCGGCGGCATCGCCGACCCCTCCTTGGGCAAGGCATTCGAGACCGTCAAGGCACGGCTCGACAGTCTCCAGGAACGTTCCCGCCAGGCGTCCAGCCTGAGAGATGTGCTGGGAGACGCCATACGCCTGGAGCGAGAACTCGCCGATATGCGCAAGGTCGGGGACCGCGGCGTTGCTGAGCATGCCCGGCAGCTTGGCGAACGCCAGGAGCAACTGAAGCGACTCGGCATCGAGGCCAGGGCCGCGGGCGATGCCTACGCTCGACTGGGCGAGATGCAGCGTGGCCTGGATATGCAGGTCCGCGGCCTGCAACGGCTGGAGCAGGCCAGCCAGGCAATGCCATTGGCTAGCGCATTTTCCGGACTGGTCGTGGAAGCCAGCAAGACGGCTGCCGGTTATCAAGCGCGGTTGCGCGACCTGGCGATCCGCAACGGCCTGGACGTCGGCCGGGAGCCAGCCTTGGCATCCCTGATCCAGGACAGCGCCAGCCAGAGCGGCCTGGGACGCACGGCGACGCTGGACATGCTGGAGCACTTGAACGCCACCGGCATGGGGTTCGCCGCCGCGCAAATGAATCTGGGACTGGCGGGCCGCTTCGGCTTTGGCCAAGGGATTGCTTCAGCCGAGGTTGCGGGGCTGGTTCGAGCGTTGCAACTGGCCCAGGGTTCGGACTCGCCAGAGCAATTGTCCGCCTCCCTCGACCGCCTGGTCGTCCTGGGTAAAGGCAGAGTCGGCAGTGAGGCCCTGGCGCGTCGCCTGCCTGCCTTGTTGTCAGCGCTGGGCAATGCGGGAGAGGCCACGGCCGGCGATGTCGGTGCACTGGGGGCCTTGCTGGAGATTCAAGCAAAGAACACCACGCCAGACAAAGCGGACGTGCGGATGAAGGCCTGGCTGGAGTTCGTCGGCAGCGGCAGCTTGAAACGCGCTTATGGCCAGGACTACGACCGGGACCTGGAAGCGCTGCGCAAGGACGGAGCGAGTCTGCTGGAGGCCAACCTGGAGCTGGCTGCGCGCTATCGGGATAAGGGCGGCAAGCTCAGCGCCGGCGTGGCGTCGCCGGCGCTTGAAGCCTATCGAGCGTCGCGCGGCGAGTTCCAGGGCTTGCTCGAATCCCAGCAGTCTTCCGCTGGCTCTTCGGAGCGCGATGCGCGGCGTCGCGAGGGGATGTCCCAGGAGCTGTGGAAGGCTTCCAGCGACAGTTGGGAGAGGGCGCAGACCGCTTTGGGCAGCGCCCTGAATCCATATCTGGACAACCTGGCCAAGGGGAGCGCGGTACTCGGCGAGTCGACTGCGGAGCTGCTCGAAGCCTATCCGCGGACGACGGCCGGTCTTACCGCCGCCGCAGGTGCGGTGTTATCCGGGTATCTCGCCTACAAGGGAGGGCGCGGCGCTATCGACGTGCTGCGTGGCGGTCGGCTCGGTCGGCGAGGGATCGCTGCCGTCGGCGACCTGATCGAACGGGGTGCAGGCCGGGTATCGGGTGGTAGTGAAATACAACGCGTGTTCGTTACCAACTGGCCGGTGCCGGGAGGCGACTCTACGCTGGAGTCCGCGAGGAGGCCGGCACAACGAAAGCGCGGTCAAACACCACGCAGGAAGAGAGGCAAGGGCGGTGGGGTGAAGGCCCGCTCCCTTCCATCCCTTGGCTTCTCGGCCGGAGGAGGCTTGGGGGCGATGGCAGGAAAGCTGCCGCGCCTGTCGCGTTTGCCCATACGCAACGCGCCGCTGCAAGTGGCCTCGTCGTTGATCGATGTTGCTGAGGTCTACTCCAGCGACCTGTCGGAGAGCGAAAAGACCATCGTCTATGGCGAGGCCGGTGGCTCCCTGGCTGGTTCCCTGGCTGGCGCCGCTCTGGGAGCGAGCATCGGCTCGGTGGTGCCGGTGGTCGGTACGCTGATCGGTGGATTGGTTGGCGGCGCTATCGGCGCCTGGGGCGGTAGCGAACTGGGGGGGCGTCTGGGACGCAGTCTGGCTGGCGATCCGCCGGCGGACTCGGACAACAAGCCGACGGTGCCCGCACCACAGGCCGAGCCCGTCGCGGCTGCGCCCAACTGGACCTTCGCGCCGCAGATCAACCTGACGGTGCAAGGCAACGTACACGAGCCGCAGCGCCTGGCCGACGAGTTGCTGCCCTACCTGCAACGCATGCTTGTCGACTTCGCCGACGAGCGGCAGCGGCGCAGCCTCTACGATCCGGCGATGGTCTAAGGAGTCCCCATGGCATATCTGGAACAATTGCAGGCCGGCCTGAGGTACCTGGGTCGCGCCGGCGAGTCCGGACGCAAGAGTCTGGACAAGGTGGTCGCTCCGGTGAACGGTGCGATCAGCGAGATCCGCGGCGCAGCCGCGGAGCTGGAGAACCTGCCCGGCGTATCGCCGGAAATGGCTGCCCGGCTGCAGCGTGCCATGCGCGGCATCGGCCAGGCGCAGGGCAAGGTGAACCGCGTGGTCTCCACCTATGACCGGGCGAGCCGGGCGTTGCTTGGTATCGACGAACGCGTGGATGCGCTGAAGGTGCAGGTAAACAGTGCCGCGCAGGCGGTCGGCAAGGTCGCTGGCGACATCAGTCCGACGCTGGCGGGGGTGCTGCCGTCGTGGCTGCTGGCACCCTCGGCGACGCCCCCGAGCGAGGCCGCAGCGCCCTTGCCGCACCTGTTGGTACTGCAGCCGCTGACCGCCAATGCCCAACCGTTCTACTTCAACCTGAATACTGCCGCCTTCGACGCCCTGCAGCGCAACAGTGCCTACAACTGGAGCGGGCAGGTGCGCCTGGGTCGGCGGCCGGCGCTGCAGAGCGTCGGCATGGGCGAGGAGAGCATCCTGCTCAAGGGGGCGGTATTCCCGCTGCGTCGACAGGTAGGTAACCAGGAAAAGGTCGTCGGTCTGGAGCAGCTCGAAGCGCTGCGCCGGTTGGCGGAGCGGCGTGAGCCGCTGATCCTGAGCAGCGGCTACGGCGAGGTGCAGATGGGCCTCTGGTGTCTGGTGCGGATCAGCGAGAACCAGAGCGCCCTGCTGGGCAACGGCGCTCCCCGCAAACAAACCTTCGACCTGGAGTTCAAGCGCTATGGCGACGACCTGCCGAACCGCTGACGGCGACATGCTGGACAGCCTCTGCTACCACGTCTATGGCCATCTGTTGGGCTGCGTCGAGGCGACCCTCGACGCCAATCCCGGGCTGGCCGATGAGCAGCAGCCATTCCGCGCCGGCTTGCTGATCAGTTTCCCTGACATGCCGGTGGTCAATGTCGAACAGGTGCGCCTGTGGGATTGATCGACCGCTCACCCGCAACCCCGCCTTGGCGGGGTTTTTCTTTTCTGGAGAGATCAGGTGCAACCGAGTTTCCGTATCGTTGCCGACGGCACCGACGTCACCCAGCGGCTGAATGACCGCCTGCTCAAGCTGACCTTGCTGGACAAGCCGGGCATGGAGTCCGACAGCCTGACCTTGAGGCTCGACGATCGCGATGGACAGGTGGCCTTACCCAGGCGCGGTGCGGTGCTGGAGGTTCATCTCGGCTATGCCGGCGAGCCACTGATGCGCATGGGGCGCTTTACCGTGGACACCCTGCAGTGGGCTGGTCCGCCGGACTGCCTGACCGTCACTGCCAAGGCCGGCGACATGCGCGGCAGTGGCAAGACGATACGCAGCGGCGGTTGGGAGGGCACTACCCTGGCTCAGGTCTGCCGCGATGTTGGCGCACGCAACGGCTGGCGCGTGGAGTGTCCGTTGCAGGTGGCGATCGCCCGGGTCGACCAGGTCAATGAGTCCGACTACCACTTCGTCACCCGTCTGGCGCGCCAGTACGACTGCACCGCCAAGCTGGCCGAGGGCATGCTCATGGTGCTGCCGCGACAGAGCGGGCAGAGCGCCACGGGGCGTCGGATCGAACCTTTGGTGTTGGGACGTGCTGACGTCGGCAGCTTCGACGTTACCTACGACGACCGCAGCCTGATGAGAACGGTGAAGACTCGCTACCAATTGCCCGGCAGCGGCGAGGTCAAGAGCGTCGAGCTGAAGAACCCGAAGGCACCGGCTACGGCTACGGGCGAGCATGTCGACCGGCATCTCTATGCCAGCCGTGGAGAGGCCGAGCAGGCGGCGAAGGCTCGCCTGGCGAGCTTCAGCCGCTCCAGTGCCAGTGTGCGCCTGGAGTTGCCGGGGCGTGGCGACCTGTTCGCCGAGCGCAGCCTGCTGCTCCAAGGCTTCAAGGCGGGAATCGACGGCGAGTTCCTGATCGACTCGGTGGAGCACACCTACAGCTCCAGCGGATGGACCACTGTCGTGCAATGCAACGGCGGCCGAGGCGGCAAGGGGTGACGCCTGAAACCCATCGGAGTGCAGGAGGATCGATGAAACTGACCGAGCAGCAATTGCTGCGCATTTTTCCCAACGCCCGCCTCGTCGCGGGCGTTTTCGTTGTGGCGTTGCAACGGGCCATGGACGAGAGGGAGATCGACACACCGGCGCGGTGTGCCGCGTTTCTCGCCCAGGTCGGCCACGAAAGCAGCCAGTTGACCCGGCTGGTGGAGAACCTCAATTACAGCGCCCAAGGCTTGGCGGCGACCTGGCCGGGTCGCTATCTCGGCCCCGACGGGCAGCCCAACGCGTTGGCCTTGCGGCTGGCGCGCAATCCGCAGGCGATTGCCGACAACACCTACGCCACGCGCAACGGCAATGGCGACGAAGCGTCCGGCGATGGCTGGCGCTTCCGTGGGCGTGGCTTGCTACAGATCACCGGGCGTGCCAACTACCGGTTGGTCGGAGAGGCCCTCGGCGAGCCGCTGGAAGCCGAGCCCTGGCGCCTGGAGCAGCCCGTGCCGGCGGCCCGCAGCGCTGCCTGGTGGTGGGCCGGTCACGGGCTCAACGAGCTGGCCGACCGCGGCGAGTTCGCTGCCATCACCCGCCGCATCAACGGCGGCCTGAATGGCCAGGCGGAGCGCCTGGCGTTGTGGCAGCGGGCCAGGGCGGTGCTGTCATGAGCCGGCTCGCTCTGCTCCTGCCGGCCGTGTTGCTGGTCCTGCTGGCCGGCGCCTTGCTCGGCGGCGGCCTGGTTGCCCGCCACTATCGTCCGCAACTGGAGGAGGCCCTGGGCCAACTCACTGCCAGCCGCGTCGCCAGCGGCCAGCTCGAGGCTTTGCTCGATGAGCAGCAGCGCGCGCTGGCGGCGGTGCGGGCGAGCGCCGAGAGGCGCGCGAAGGACGTCGAGCAGGCACTCGGCGAGGCCAGGGCGCAGGCCGCGGAGCAGTATGCCGCCGCCGTGCGTCTGCTCCAGGAACCCGACATTGGTGTGGACTGCCAGGCGGCAGGTGCGGCGATCGACCGGGAGCTGGGACTATGACTCGTCTCCTGCTGGGGCTTTGTCTGCTTTTCGCGGGCTGCGCAGCCTCGCCGACGACACCTCGCCCCGTGCGCGTCGAGGTTCCCCTGGCAGTGCCTTGCCGTGTACCTGACGTGCGCCCGCCGAGCTGGGCCAGCGCCACGTTGCAGGCTGGCGATTCGCTGCAGGCCAAGGTTCGCGCATTGCTCGCCGAGCGCCGCCAGCGGCAGGGCTACGAACTCGAATTGCAGGCGGCGTTGCGTGCCTGCCGCTGAGACACTGGGCGCATATGGACGTCGATGGACGTGTGTCCGGCGCATATTGCCGTGTATTGATTCCGCAGCGTTGTCGAGCCAGGAATCGGCCGGTACAACGTAGTCATGCTTGTACAGGTGTGTCCCCCCAGGGATGCCACCTGCAACCTCAGAGCCCGGCCCGTGTGCCGGGCTTTTTCGTTTGCATCCGACAACGGCTCGGGACGTGGAGGCTCCTCGCCGACCGCGTACCGCGCCACGGCCGACCGTCCTGGGGACGGGGCCAGACGACCCGCCTGGTGCGGGTCTTTTCATGTGCATAAAGGAGAGTTTTCCATGTCCATCCTGACTCAAGGTACCCAGATCTACGCCCTGGTTCCGCCGGTATCCGGTACCGGTGCCGCTACCGTCCTGGAGATCGAAGGCGTGACCTCGTTCAACCCGGGCGGCAATCCGGCCGACCAGATCGAAGACCCGTGCCTGAGCGACACTTCGCGCAAGTACAAGAAAGGCCTGCGCACCCCTGGCCAGGCGACCCTCGGCATCAACGCCGATCCACGCCTGGCCAGTCACGTTCGGTTGTTCCAGCTGTCCGAGAAAGATGGCGAGACGAGCGTCAAGTGGGCCATCGGCTGGTCCGACGGAATCGACGTAAAGCCGACCGTCAGCACCGAAGGCGACGATTTCGTGCTGCCGCCGGCGCGCACCTGGTTCACCTTCGAAGGCTACGTCAGCGACTTCCCCTTCGATTTCGCCAGCAACACGCTGGTCGCTACCCAGGCCACCATCCAGCGTTCCGGCGCCGGCAAGTGGACGCCGAAGTCGGCTTGAGGAGCGCGTAGATGAATCTCAACGAACTTCGTGCGGCGGGCGGTTTCATCGAGTCGGCGCTGGTGCGCAAGGAGATTACCTGGACCCGCGTTCCCGCCGGCAGGAAGAAGGCGGTCAGCGACACCTTCCAGGTGTTCGTCCGACGCAACAGTTTTGGCGCGGTGGAGCGCCTGTTCTCCGCCGAAGGCGACCAGCAGAGCCGCAACGCGCGCTACCTCGCCGAATGCATTCGCCTGGGCGAGACGGGAGAGGAAAGCCTGACCTACGAACAGGCCTACGACCTCGACCCGGCGCTGGGCTTCCTGCTGCTGCAGGCGGTCGGTGAGGTCAACCGGGTCGAGGACGCGGAAAAAAACTGACCCCCGCCGACGAGGTTTGGCACGAGCTGGTGCTGAACGGCGTCGGCGGGTCGACCATTGCCGAGGCCAAGGAGCGGCTCAGCTACGCCGAGTACCGCGCCTGGGTCGCCTACCTGAACAAGCGCGGCTCGCTCCATCCGGGACACCGGCTGGAGCTTGCGCTGGCTCGGATCGCTGCGTTGCTCGGGCATGCGCTGGGAGCGGACGCCGATCCCGACGCGTTCCGTCCGCATATGGCTCTCCAGCCCCTTTCGCTGCATCAGGCGATGGATCAATGGGCATGACAGGCCACCCCGCTGCGGCGGGGTCTTTTTCTGGAAGACATGAATCATGGCCACGAATACCGACGGCAGCCTGACGCTCGACCTGGTCCTTCGCAGCGAAGGGTACAGGGCCGGGATGGACAAGGTTGGCAGGATCAACGATCAGAAAATGCGTGCCATGGAGGCGCGCGCGGAAAAGGCTGGCAAGGCTATCGGCAAAAGCCTGGACAGTTCGGCACTGATTGCCAGCAGCGTGCTGGACCAGGCGCTGGACATGCTGGGCAGGACCAGTCGCCAGGCGGGTCAGGCCAAGAAGCCTGTGCAGAGCGCCCAGGACAAAGTACTGGCCGAGTGGAAGACCCGGCAGAAGGAGCTGGGCGAAGCCTGGAAGAGCTATCGCGAACCACTCCAGGATCTGTCCAAGCTCAACGAAGCACTACTGAAGAACTCTTCCGACAAGCTCGACAAGGCGCTGCTCAATCTCAGCGAGACCGGCCAGCTGTCGCTTGCCAACGTGGGCAAGGCCGCCTACGCCGATGCCGCGCGCCTCGCCTCGCGGCAGATGACGCTGATGCTGCTGGACGGGCTGTTTGGCTGGGTCGCCAGCGTCGGTACCGAGAAGCCCAAGGTCGACGACAAGGCGGGCAAGGGACAGGCGAAGGCCGGCGACGACGAGAAGGAACAGCCGTCGCTCCAGTCGCAGGTCTTCAAGCAGTGGCTGTTGCAGATGAACAGTGTCTGGGGCGCCTACCGCGCGCCGCTGCAGGATATCTCCGGGATGACCGACGAGCTGTTCAGAAATGCGTCGGAGAAGCTCGAGAAGTCGCTGTTCAATTTCGCCACTAGCGGAAAGCTGTCCTTGAGCAACTTCGCCAAGACGGTGATCGACGATGTCGCCCGGATCGCCGCGCGGCAGCTTTCAATGCTCGCCCTGGACGGATTGTTCGGCTGGATGAATGGCAAGGCCGGCATCACCGAGGCGCAACTGGCCAGCCAGAAACCCTATACCTCGCTACTGGAAAAGGCCCGCGCAGCTGCGGGACAAGCGGTAGCGGGCGCTCCCGCGGCCCAGGGTGCCGCGCCAATGCCGGCAGCGGCGATGGATGTCGGCGCGATGGTGGCCACTGCTTCCGGGCAGACCGGGGACGGTTCCAAGGTCTCGGCTGGAGGGGCTTCGGCCGCTGGCAAGCCGGTGGGCAGTTGGGTCGAACAGATGGACGCCTCCTGGGCGAGCCTGCGCGACCAGGCGCAGGACGTCTCGGGAATGATGGACATGCTGTTTACCAACGCCTTCACCAATATGGAGAACGCCCTGTTCACCTTTGCCACCACGGGCAAGCTGTCGTTCAAGGATTTCGCCGACTCGGTGATCCAGGATATGGCGCGGATCGCCGCGCGGCAGGCGACGCTGCAGATCATCGGCGGCATCGTCGGTGCGGTCAGCGGGTTCTTCGGTAGCGGCGCAACGGCGGGCTCGCGGATTTCCGACTACACCGGCTCGGACATGGCCAATTGGGTCAGCAAGCAACGCGCCGGAGGCATGCCTGGGTTCGCCAGGGGCGGTGCCTTCAACGATGGCATCCAGAGCGCGCCGGCGCTGTTCAGCATGGCCGGCGGTCGTCCGGCGCTGATCGGCGAGCGTGGGCCGGAAGCCATCATGCCGCTGAGTCGCGGTTCCGATGGCGTGCTCGGCGTGCGCGCGCTCGGCGGCGGCGAGGGGGGCAACGTCTTCAATTTCTCCACCAGCGTCAGCCTGGGCGGCGGCCGCGAGGGCGCGGCGACGGCCAGCGGCGACGACGGTACGGGACAGCAGCTGGCGGGAATGATCAACGATGCCGCGCGCAACGTGGTGGCGCAGGAGCTGCGCCCCGGCGGCCTGGTATGGAGGATGGTGAATGGCTGATCTGGAACGCTTTACCTGGGACATCTCGATCGATTCCGCCGGCCAGGCGAACCAACTGGTACGCCAGGTGCAGTACGGCGGCGGCTACAGCCAGGCGCTCGGCGACGGGCTGAACAACCTCAGCGAGACCTGGCAGGTTTCGCGTACCGGCGATCTCGCGCTGATCGGCCCGATCCGCGATTTCCTCAAGCGCCACGGCGGCTACCGCTCGTTCCTCTGGACCTTGCCCACTGGCGAACCGGTGCGGGTGCGCGCCCAGGGCTGGCAATTGCGACCGCGCGGCAACGGCGTGTTCACCCTGAACACCACCTTCCAGCAAGTCTTCAATCCGTGAGGTAAGCATGACCATCACAGCCGATGACCAGGCCCTCGAGCCTGGGGCGCTGGTGCGCCTGTTCGACCTGGATTGCACCGGGTTCGGCGGCGAGATGCTGCGCTTCCACGGCCACCTGCAGCAGGGGCCGATCCACTGGCAGGGCAACGCCTACCAAGCTTGGCCGCTGGAGGCGCGCGGCTTCGAGCAGCGCGGCGACGGCCGGGCCAGTTCGCCGACCCTTAGCGTGGGCAACATCGACGGCAGCATCAGCGCGCTCTGCCTGTTCTTCGATGGCCTGGTAGGCGCGCGCCTGACCGTGCGCGAGACCTATGCGCACTACCTGGATGCGGCCAACTTCGCCGAAGGCAACCCGCAGGCCGACCCCTCCCAGGAGCGCCTGAACATCTGGTTCCTCGAGCAGAAGACCGCCGAGAACAGCGTCCAGGTGACCTGGGAGCTGTCCGCTCCGCCGGATTTCCAGGGCCAGCAGATCCCGGCGCGCCAGATCACCTCGCTGTGCCACTGGTGCATCACCAACGAGTACCGCGGGCAGGACTGCAACTACACCGGCACGGCGATGTTCGATGCCGACGGCAATCCGGTGGACGATCCGGCGCTGGACCGCTGCGGCGGCCGGGTCAGCGATTGCAAGCTGCGCTTCGGCGCGGACAACCCGCTGTCCCACGGCGGCTTCGCCGGCGCCGGCCTGGTCAGGATGTGAGCATGGAACTGAGCCGCAGCTTGCAGCGGGCCATCGCCGCACACGCCGCCCGCGAGCATCCGCGCGAATGCTGCGGGCTGATCGTTCGCGGTGTGCGTCAACGCCGCTACGTGGCCTGTCGCAACGCAGCCGGATCGCCCAGCGAGCACTTCGTGATCGATCACCAGGACTGGTGCGCTGCCGAGGACCAGGGCGAGGTCCTGGCCATCGTCCACAGCCACCCGGACGTTCCGGCCACGCCGAGCATGGCCGATCGGGTCAGTTGCGAACTGCATGGTCTGCCCTGGGTGATCCTGTCCTGGCCGGAAGGCGATGTCGCGCATCTAGCGCCGGAGGGCTATCGGGCGCCGCTGCTCGGCCGCGAGTTCGCCCACGGCGTGCTCGACTGCTGGAGCCTCTGTCGCGACTGGTACCGCCGCGAGGCAGGTCTGGAGCTTCCGGACTATCCGCGCCGCGACGGTTGGTGGGAAACCGGCGAGAGCCTCTACGAGCAGCACTATGCGGCGGCTGGATTCCGGCCGGTGCCGCTGGCCGGAATCCGCCGCGGCGACATGCTGGTGATGCAGGTCGGAAGGGCGCTGCACCCTAACCATGCGGGCATCTACCTGGGCAACGACTGGCGTCTGGACAGCGAGCCGGTCCAGGCGCTCGGCGGCGACGGACCGTTCCTGCTGCACCACCTGTACGGACGGCTGTCGACCCGCGACGTGTTCGGCGGACCCTGGATCGAACGCACGCGCCTGGTCTTGCGGCACATGCGGATGCCGCAGTGAACGACATATTCAAGCGAGCCGTCGGAATCGGCTCTTTACGAGAGGAACAGGTCCATGAATGACACCCTGAGTCAGGGCCTCACCACCATCCGTCTGTACGGGGTTCTGGGCAAGCGCTTCGGCCGCATGCACGGCCGGTTGTTGGAAAGCGGCACGGTACGCGAGGCGATGAGCGCCCTGAAGCACACCATGGAGGGATTCGAGACGTTCATGCGCGAGGCGGAATCGAAAGGGCTGACCTTCGCCGTGTTCCGTGGGCGTACCAACCTGTCCGGCGAGCAACTGGACATGCGCGGACGCGAGGATATCCGCATCGTGCCGTTGGTGATCGGGAGCAAGCAGTCCGGATTGTTTCAGACGGTATTAGGAGCTGCACTCATTGCCGTAGGTGTCTTCGCAACGAGTCTTACGCTCGGGACAAGCACGTTTCTGATCTCTGCCGGCGCCAGCATGATGCTCGGTGGCGTCATGCAGATGCTCAGCCCCCAACCCAAGGGCCTGAAGGGCCGAGAGGCCCCCGAGAACGCCCCCAGCTATGCCTTCGGCGGCCCGGTCAACACCATCGCCCAGGGCCATCCGGTCGGCGTGCTCTACGGCAAGCGCCGCATCGGCGGCGCGGTGATCAGCGCCGGCATCTATGCCGAGGACCGGCTGTAGCCGGCAACGCCGTAACAGGCCCGCCATGCGCGGGCGTTTTTTTGCCTGAAGGAACGTCATGAACAAGACCATCACGGGCCACAAGGGTGGCAGCAAGAAGCCGCGCCAGCCGGTGGAGATGCCGGACTCGGTGCGCTCGATCGCGCGGGCGAAGATTCTCCTGGCACTGGGCGAAGGCGAGTTCGACGGTGGCGTCGACGGCCGTTCGATCTACCTGGACGATACGCCGCTGCTGGCGGCGGACGGCTCGGTGAACTTCCCCGGAGTGACCTGGGAGTTCCGTCCGGGCTCGGTGGACCAGGAACACATTGCCGGTGTGCCCGCCGTGGAAAACGAACTGGCGGTCGGCGTCGAACTCAAGAGTGACGCGCCCTGGGTCCGCGCGGTGAACAACACCCAGCTCTCGGCGGTGCGCCTGCGCCTGTCCTGGCCGGCCATCCAGCGCCAGCAGGAAAACGGTGACGTGGTCGGCTACCGCATCGACTACGCGATCGACATCGCCGTCGACGGCGGTGCCTGGCAGGAAGCGCTGAAGGCTTCGCTGGACGACAAGTCCACCAGCCGCTACGAGCGCTCCCACCGTGTCGACCTGCCGGAGGCGCGGAGCGGCTGGCAGGTGCGCGTGCGCCGCCTGACGCCGAACCAGAACAACAACCGCGTCGCCGACACCATGCGGGTGGAGGCGATCACCGAGGTGATCGACGCCAAGCTGCGCTACCCGAACACCGCGCTGCTGTTCGTCGAGTTCGATGCCAGCCAGTTCCAGAGCATTCCGCAGATATCGGTGGAAGCGCGCGGCCGGCGGGTGCGGGTGCCGAGCAACTACGATCCGCAGACCCGTAGCTACAGCGGCACCTGGGACGGCTCGTTCAAGTCGGCCTGGACCAGCAACCCGGCCTGGCACTGGTACGACATCGTGTTGCACAAGCGCTTCGGCCTCGGTCGGCGGATCGACGCGAGCATGGTCGACAAGTGGTCGCTGTACCGCATCGCCCAGTACTGCGACCAGTCGGTGCCCGACGGCAAGGGCGGCCAGGAGCCGCGCTTCAGCTGCAACCTGTACCTGCAGAGTCGCGCCGAAGCCTGGACCGTGCTGCGCGACCTGGCAGCGATCTTCCGCGGCATGTCCTACTGGTCCGGCGCGGAAATGGTGGCGGTATCCGACATGCCGGAGGACGAGGCCTACACCTTCTCGCCGTCGAACACCGTGCGTGGCGACGACGGCAGCCACTTCAACTACAGCAGCAGCCGCCAGCGCGATCGCCACACCCTGGCCCTGGTCAACTACGACAATCCGGGCAACGGTTACCAGAGCCAACCGGTAGCGGTGAACAATGACCGCGCGCAGCGCCGCTACGGCATCAGCCAGTTGGAGATCACCGCGATCGGTTGCACCTCCGAGGGCGAGGCGCAGCGGCGTGGCCAGTGGGCGCTGCTGACCGAGGAGCTGGAGCAGGACGCGGTGACCTTCCGCACCGGCATGGATGGCCGTGGGCTGGCGCCGGGGAAGATCATCGCCGTAGCCGACCCGGTCAAGTCCGGCAAGCAGATCGGCGGACGCCTGAGCGCGGTGGATGGCCGCGCGCTGACCCTCGACCGCGACGTCGAGGCCCGACCCGGCGATCGCCTGCTGGTCAACCTGCCGAACGGCAAGGCCGAGGCGCGCAGCGTCCAGTCGGTGGTAGGCCGCGTGCTGACCGTGACCGCCGCCTATTCGGAGACGCCTCGGCCCCAGGGGCAGTGGGCGCTGCAGAGCAACAGCCTGACCACCCAGCGCTTCCGCATCATGAGCATCACCCGGCCGGAGGACAATCTTTTCGAGATCACCGCGCTGCAACACAACGCGAGCAAGTTCGACGCCATCGACAACGGTGCGCGCATCGAGCTGCCGCCGGTCACCAGCATTCCGCCGGGCGTGCAGGCGCCGCCGCAGAACGTGCGGATCAAGGCTTTCACCAAGGTCGACCAGGGGTTGGCGGTGACCAGCCTGTCGGCCTCCTGGGATGCCGCGCCGAACGCGGTGGCCTACGAGGCCGAATGGCGCAAGGACTCGGGCAACTGGGTGCGGGTGCCGCGAACCTCGGCGCTCGGTTTCGACGTGCCGGGCATCTATGCCGGTCGCTATCTGGTGCGGGTACGCGCCTTGAACGTGATGGAGGTCGGCTCGGTCTACGCCAGCAGTGTGGAGACCGCTCTTGAGGGCAAGACCACGCCGCCGCCGGCGCTGGCCTACCTGCGCTGCGTGGCCGGCCCCTGGCGCATCGGCCTGGAGTGGGGGTTCCCGGCCAGCGGCGCAGCGGACACCGCCTACACCGAGATCCAGCAGTCCGCCACGCCCGGCGGCAGCGAGGAGACCGCACGGGCGCTGGGCCTGTTCGCCTACCCAGGCAATACCCACCTGGTATCGCCGATACCGGCCGGCGAACGGCTGGCGTTCCGCGGTCGCTTGATCGACCGTAGCGGCAACGTCGGCGCCTGGTCGAACTGGGTCACCGGCACCAGCTCCAGCGACGCCAGCGAATACAACCAGTTGATCACCCAGGAGTACGTCGAGTCGGCGCTGGGCCAGCAATTCTTCTCCGATATCGAGCGGATGCAGGTGGATATCGGGGGCTTGCAGAAGCAGGTCGGCGACCTCGCCGACGTTTTGCTGTACGACCCGACCAAGGTCTACGCGAAGAACGAAATGGTGCGACAGGGGCAGCGGTTGTACCAGGCACTGAAGGCTGTGCCGGCGAAGACGGCGCCGCCGAACGCGGCCTACTGGTCCGATATCGGCCAGTCGCTGGAAACTGCCAACGGGCTGGCGCAGCAGGTGGCGAGCCATACCGCTGAAATCAGCGAACTCGACGGCAGGATCGAAGCAGCGGCATCGAATCTGGATGTGCTGCAAGCTGCCGCCCGCGGGGAACCGGCGACCGGAGAGAAGGCGGATGCGCTGAAGGGCTGGGACACCATTGCTCGAGCTGCCACCGAAGTCACCGTGCGGGCGAACGAGGACGAAGCGCAGGCGAAGCGGACGAGCTTGCTTGAGGCGTGGACCGGGACGGCGGAGGGCAGGATCGCAACCGTCGAGTCGGTCGTTGCGTCGAACAATGCTGTAACCGTCCAGCGGCTGGATCAGCTCACCGGCCAGGTTGCGAGCAACGCCTCGGCGATCAGCACCGAACAGACCGTCCGTGCCAACGCGGACAGCGCCCTGGGGCAGCGGGTGGATACCGTCAGCGCGCGCACCGATACCAACGAGGCGAACATCCAGACCACCTCTCAAGCGGTTACCTCGCTGGATGGCAACGTCAAGGCGCTCTACAGCGTGAAGCTCCAGGCGCATGCCAACGGGCAGAAGTACGCCGCTGGCTGGCAACTGGGCTTCGACAGCGGTACGAGCGTGACGACCATGGCGTTCCAGGCTGATCGGTTCCTCTGGTTCAACAGTTCCAGCGGGCAGACAGTGGCGCCGGTTTCGATCGTTGGCGGCCAGATGTTTATCAACAACGCGATGATTCAGGAGGGCACCGTGTCGTTCCTGAAGATCGCCGATGACGTGCAGTCGACGAACTATATTTCCGGATCGTCTGGCTGGAAGTTAGGCAAGAGTGGAAAATTCGAATTGAATGGTGCAGGGACTGGCTACTCCCTCAAACTCACTCCGACTGGCATGTACTTGACGGATACAACAACTGGGGTTGTTGTCGTCGAACTGGGATTGCTGTCGTGACGGTCGGTCTGAGAGTTCGTGACGTAAGTACAGGACAGGTTACGGTCGAAGTGACTGATCGTCTCACCAGGGTTATCGGTACATTCAATACGGGGACAGCTTCTGGATCGCTGACTGTCTCCGATTTTTCGTCGGGTTCTGGGTGGGCTTGCATCCTTGAAGCTCCGCGTCCAAGTTTAAATATAGCAAACAATTATCGGTATCCACGGGTGAGAATCTCTGGAGATGTAATTTCATGGGACTTTCCCGGGCCTTATGCATCTTGGTTGGCAGTTGCTTGTGATGTTATTTATGGGGTCTATTGATGATTGGGTTTAAGGCGAGAAATACTGAAAAAATATTGGTTATCGATAGTTCATATCAGAATCTTCAGATGGTCGCCAAGGGGACGCTGACAACCTCAAAGCTGGACTCAGGCATCGGCTACTACGCGGATGTAGTTGTGCCCTCGGGTCGAGCCAGTGCAGTGCTTGCTATAAGGTGGAATGGGACCGCTGGAGAGTATCCGCAGCCTTCCGGGGTTTATTGGAAGAAGCTGGATGCGACAACCTTTAGAGTTTATGCTGGCTCGCCAAGTGTGCAGGCTACGTTTGACTATTTCCTTTTCTGTACGCCTATTCAAACCACTGAAGGTGGTGTGATCGGTTTGCGAATCAGAAATTCAAGTGGTGGCGGTGTTGTGTATGACTCAAGATATAAATATCTGCGAGTTTTGGATTATATAAATGAAACTCTGGCCGTTGATGGTGTCTTCTCAAAAGCTTACCCAGGAAAAAAGGTTGCTCTGATTCAAACGTTGCGCGCAAATTACACCAGGATTGATTCTGGTGGCACAGTCGATCATCCGATTTTTGTCATTACGCTGAAGAGCAGTTGCATGGCTACACCGACAGATGATGCGGTGAGGATCTATTATCGTTCGACTGATCTTTACACGGGCTTTGGCTCAATAACGCCAGCGATTGCAGGGGTTAACTATGCCGGATATCTGGTGGTAGATGTGACTGGTTATTAATTTCGAGGTTTTTTATGACTTGGTATTCCAGTGGCACCGTAGCGGTGACCGCAAATAGCCCGACCGTTACCGGTACTGGCACACAGTTCTCGTCCAATGCCCGGGTCGGCGATGCATTTCGTGGCCCCGATGGTTGTTGGTACGAGGTCACAAACGTCGCCAGTTCGACGGTCATCTCGATCAAACCCAACTACCAGGGCAGCACGGCCAGCGGCCAGCCCTATGCAGTGGCGCCGATTCTGGGCTACGACAAGGACCTATCAGATCGTTTCAACCAGATTGCGATGGACTGGGGGGCGACCCTTGCGGGCATAAAGCCGTGGGCGATAGCGTCTACCGGTTCGCAGGCGCAGGCTGACATGGGGATCACCGAAGTTGGCCGTGCTATCAATGGAGCCTCTACCGTAGGCAATGCATTGGGGTTTTTGGGAGGTGTTTCCAAGACCCAAGCCCCCATGGCCCTGGATATGGACACGGTGAACGAAAGCGGATGGTTCTCGATAACCCCCAATACTTACAACGTGCCTCTCGGAAACAACAATATCAGCGGTGTGAACGGCCATGTCGCTCTGTCGATGGTATTCGACGCCAGTACCCGCTATCAGCTGTTCTTCGTGAGAAATACCAACCTCCCAGAGGTTTGGTACAGGAGCTGTACCAATGGAACCTGGAAGGAATGGGTCAGGTTTTATACGACAGACAATATCGTGGGGACCGTAACGAGGCGACTTGTTACGGGTAAGCCCACCGGGGCTGTGATGGAGAGCGGGACAACTTCCAACGGCTGGTACGTTCGCTTTGCGGATGGTACCCAGATGGCAGCGGCAAGATCCGAACCGGGCCTTTCGTTTGGAGCTAACGTGATACAGCTACCAGCTGCCTTCGTTACGGGCTTCAATACCGGGGTGACCTGCAATTGGATTCCCTCCAGCGGATGGCCTGCCACTGCAGGGCAGGGGGTTCGTGGAGCCTATCTCAACGGTAGCAGCTCTGTTTCTTTCGCGACGGCGCAGGCACTGGGGGCTAACGACACCATTACGGTGATGGCTGTGGGGAGGTGGTACTGATGCGTATCGAACTCAGTCCGGTTGTAGTCCTGCCCGAGGACTCGACTGATATGGATGTCATGGTTTCCGGAGATTCGATAGCCGTCTCGGGTGTCATGTACGACTTCTCGCAGTTACCGGAGGGGGGATATCTGCCAGCCTCTGCCATCCATGAGGGGCCTTTTTCCGGGAGGGTTACCAGGGCAGGCGGAGAGATATGCCTGACATTGGTGTTTCCCATCCGGGGGAGCTACAGCGAAGCTGCCAAATTCCCTGTCCCCATCCATATCGTTGAAGACGGAACCGTGGAGTTGCCCAAGTGATCGATTGGAAAATGATGAAAACACCGGATCAGGTTTCCAGAGAGCGGGTTCAGCAAGAATATGATGCTGTGTTGGCCAGACGTGCCGAGGCCTACCGTTTGGAAAGCGATCCGATCAAAACGGAAGTGGAGTTCGATTCGATCCGTGCAGGTGTGGAGACGGATTACGCCGCCTGGCTTGCCAAGGTCGAAGAGATCAAGGCCAGATATCCGCTCCCGCGCATCTGACCTAGCTGATGGACGCAAGCCTGCCTCGTGTAGGCTTCGCCATTTTAGATCGCTACTGTCGGGCCTCTGCTTGGTAAACAATTTCCGCTTCTTAAGCCTCTTTCTTCCGACATCCCGCTGTTGCACCCATCCTCCCCACTGGGCTATGTTCCCCAACATGGCTCCGTGAGACCGCTATCGTGATCCACCTCAGCAGCATCATCACCTCCCTCATCAAGGCATTCGCCCGTTGGCGCTGGCGCGCCTGACTTCTTCTTCGCCGGCCTGGCCGGTCACGTCTCCCTGCGTCCCCCGTTTTCCACAGGCATAATGCCGACGATCCACTCCCCCTTCCTCCGCGAGCACGCCGGGAAACGGGTGTGGCGAAAGCCGGGTGATGCGATTCGCATAAGAATGAAATCAAGAGGTTACAGCCAGCATGCTGCTGATGATCGATAATCAGCATCGGCTTCTTTGAATGTCCGTAAGAGTCTATGCGTATTCGTAAAAGCCAGTAAAACCAATAGTTTTACGTCCTTTATCATCCATGCCGTCCGTTGGCATCTACGAATAATGCGGGTATCGTTGCGGGTATCGAGATTCGGATACCCGCAGATATGCCCCTGACAGATGCCAAGGTCCGCAACGCCAAGCCTGCCGAGAAACCGCTCAAGCTGACCGACGGTGGCGGCTTGTATCTGGAGGTGCGTCCTAGCGGCACCAAGCTGTGGCGGCTCCGCTATCGCATAGACGGCAAGGAGAATGTGTTTGCCATTGGCAGCTACCCGGAGATTGGGCTGGCTGATGCGCGCAATGAGCGGGAAAAGACCAAGCCACTGATTCGCCAAGGTATCCATCCGTCACACAACAGGCAGGCCGAACGGCTGGCTGTCAGCGCTGCGAACGCGAACACTTTCGAGGCGGTTGCGCGCGAATGGATCAAAAAGAAGGCGCCAGGCTGGACGCCTTACTACTTGCGGCAGGTTGAGAGGTTCATGGCGGCAGATGTCTTCCCCTTCGTGGGGAAGCTGCCGATACGCAATGTATCGGCCGCACACCTGTTGGATATTCTCGGCCGGATTGAGGCCCGAGGGGCTGCAACGGTGGCGCTGCTCGTCAGGCAGTGGTCGTCGGCAGTCTTTCGGTATGCCGTCGCGACATTGCGTGCCGACGCCGATCCGGCGGCCGCTCTGAAAGGCGCTATACATCGCCCCAAGGTGCAGCATAACAAGCCGCTCAGTCGTGAGCTGATAGCTGAATTTTCTAAGGTCCTGGAGCAATACGGTGGCTACAGGACTACGGTGATCGCGCTGCGTCTGATGCTGCTCACCTTTGTTCGCACTGTAGAGCTCCGCAAGGCAGAGTGGAGCGAATTCGATCTGGATCGGGCCGAATGGCGAATTCCGGCTGAGCGTATGAAGATGCGAGAGACGCACATCGTCCCGCTATCCAGGCAGGTGGTCGAGTTGCTGCGTGAACTGAGCACCCATACAGGTGGTCGTCGACTACTTTTCCCGAACTATCGCAAGCCAAACGAATGTATGACCGCCACAACTCTGAACCGAGCACTTGAGCGCATGGGCTTCAATGGCAAGGACAGCATAGGCTTTTCAGCTCATGGCTTTCGCGCGACAGCTTCGACCATGCTGAACGAAATGGGATTTCGCGCAGACGTGATTGAACGTCAGTTGGCGCATGCTGAGAGAAACAAAGTTCGTGCAAGTTACAATCAGGCTGAATATCTGGAAGAGCGACGTCAGATGATGCAAGCGTGGGCTGACGAAATTGATGCTCAAGTTGTGGCGAAGGGGTGATCCTGATCTGTCCTTAATTTACTTGGTTGAGTTCGCGAATTTATTTTTCTCGCAAGGCTGTTTAATGAATCCCTGACAGCCTTGTTAGTAATTAGGATGTTCCGGCAGAGTATTTTTGACGGAGCATGAATAGATCATGCTGCCTGTGCAATCTTTAGCTGTCGGCTAGCGCTTTCAGTCTTGCTGGGATGTAAGTTCCTTTTTCTTCCTCCATTTTTAGCAGTATATCTAGGACTTGAGTTCGTTTTAGATCATGTTTTTCGGCTAGCTTATCAAGGCGATTAATAGTCTTTTGGGATAGGATGAAGTTATACTGCTTTTTTCCGGCATCTTTATTTTTGGCGCGGCTTTTATTTTTGCTCCATTGTTTCTTGATGGAGTCCATGAGCAGTACTTTTTCTGATGTGGTGATGCTTGGGGTGTCAAGGAAAATAATTAAATCCTCTACTTCTTGAAGTTGGATTTTATGGGGGTCTAAATGTGAGTATTTGGCTTTGGTTGTTTTCCATGCTGCACTCAACTTTTCCTTCTCGTCTGGTCCGTCGAACCATTTAAATAAGTAGTCTGACTCTGTATGGGCTTCCCATTCGGATCTTATCTGGTTGACGATTGCTGACTTTTGAGTTCTTTCTGTTTGCCATGTATCAATTGCTGCAATGGTTAGATTTCTACCGGTTAGATTTTCGGGGGCGTCTGTGTAGGGGATCCCATTTTTTTCGGTCAGTTTTCTGATTAGGAAATTGTTCTGCCTTTTGTTATTTGTTATCCACTGAAGGCTCTGCTCGGGTAAGAGGTCGGTGATCTTTTTATTTTCGATTGTTTGTTTTAGTCCTGGGTGGTTGATGACGAGTTCCGCCATTCGGTCTCGCATACCCGGGCTTCCGAATTCTCCTAAATCTATATTTGGGAAATTCTGGATTATAAAAACCCATAGCCAAGTAGAGAATCTCCTGTCGGCATTAAGGCTATTAAATGTTTTCTGAAGTTTGTCTTTGTGAGCTATTGGCATAATTTTTGCTTTCGTTATTTTCGGGTTGGGAGGCTGCTAAATCTCTAGTAGTTCCATAGGTGAAAATATCATATTTCTAGCTCTTTTCTAGGGAAATCCTAGGGGTTTCCAAGGGGGTTCCTAGGGTGAAAAATCGGCTCAGGTGCCAGTGTTCATGGGGTTATCAGAGGTAAGCTTACGGTGATAGGCATTCTGTCTTCCAGGAACACTGTGAGGCTGTCGGATCGGCCTCCTGCAAATGGACTGTAGGCGGTGTTGGCGTGAGGGGAGCGGTGTAAAGGCGCGCCTACAAATGAGGCGAGTGCTCGGTCATTCTTCGGTTATATAACTCCCTTCGTTTAGGTGAAGTTGTACTTTATTATTTCTGCTGTGTGAGTGCATGGTCGGGGTTGTAGGGTGCAAGGCTGAAAGTTCTTCTCTGCTTTCTTGGGTGGACTAATCACAAAGTAAAGGATTACATGGAAGCCAGATCTGATGAGTAAAATTAGGAGCTCATCATGAAGGTGATTCGACTACAGCAGGTAATGGAAATGACAGGCCTTGGACGCTCGACGGTTTACAAGTATGTTTCCGGTAACTGGTTCCCGAAGCCGATACCCTTGGGAGGGCGGAGTGTTGGGTGGCTGGAAAGTGAGGTTAAGGAATGGATCTTGGATCGAATTGAGGAGCGAAATCAGTAGATCTTGATGGGCTTGTCTTTGGCGTCTGGTCTGCTTCTTGTTTGCTTTATCGCTTTCAATGGAAGCATCATGCCCGGTTGACTCCGGGCATGATGCTTTTTTGTCGGACCTTTTGAGCGTGTTAGATTCCTTGATTCTGAATAAAAATATCTTAACCCCCTTTGGGTTTCTAGTGGTGAGGTTTTCGGTGCGGGTAGTATGCTTTAGTCTTTGCGCTGTTACCTCCTAATAACCTTTGTCTATAATTCATGTAGGCCCTGAGACCTATTGAGTCATTAGGTTAAGGGCATAAATACCCATCAAAGGGTATCTGTCATGGTTGTCTGATCAATGCCTAGTAAATGGCAGTGTGGCATGGGTAAGCGTCATCAGTGTTGTTAGATGTGTGATCGAGGTCTAGTTCAATGGGCCATGTTGAGCATGTAAATAACTACCAGGCTGACTGAAGATATGATCTTTAGTAAGGTAGGTGTAATCATGCTTCGTTTCTCCGAAAATCGTAATCTTCGTTTGTACTCAGCAGCTACGTTTAAAGGGCTGCCGATAATGGTTGAAAAAGGCCCTTTTATCCTTGGATACCTTGAAGCATTGAATCGCACCATTGCTTGTGCGCTTGATCAGTATCCTAGAGTAATTGCATTCAGGGTGGATTTGCGACTTCCACGTCTGATGGGGATTCCGGATGACGCTTTGTCAAATCGTGTGATCAGTAGATTCCTTGAGTCGTTCAAAGCAAAAATTGAGCATAACCGTGATAAGGCACGTGAGCAGAACAAGTACGCCCATGACTGCAGGGTGCGTTACGTCTGGGCTAGAGAGAGGAGCGAGGCAGGGCGACAGCATTACCACCTGCTGATCCTGCTCAACAGGGACGCCTACTACACAATCGGGCGGTTGCAGCCACAGAGGCCGAACATGATCAGCCGCATGCAGGAGGCTTGGGCCAGTGCGTTGAAGTGCGAGGTTGAGCAAGTGAGGGGCTTGGTACATATCCCGTCTAATGCGGAATACCGAGTAGACCGGGAGGTCCGGCCAGGGAATGTGGATTACTTACCTGATCTGTTTCATCGGGCCAGCTACCTTTGTAAAGCTGCGACGAAGCGTTATGGGGAGGGCGCTCATGGCTTCGGATTCAGCCGAGGATAGAGGGTAAGTAGCTTGTTCCCGGTCCTGCCCTCAGGTCAGTTTACCTTCCTGAGGGCTTAGAGGGCTTTGTCACTGAGGACAAATTCGATCCCCGAATTCAAGTTCTTGTTGCGTTGACTTCCTACAGGCAAAGCATTCGCGCATATTCAAACGCGTGTGAACGCCTTCCACTCAGTGTAAGCAGCAAGCGAAATCACTTGGTTTGTCACCGGTCATCGCGGGATTGGAATGTGGTCTGCCTAAGCAACAACCGGATAACAAGCATCACCCCATAGCGTTTCCGGGTTATCCAACATCAGCAAAATAATCACAGGCACCAGCTTGCCGAGGAGGTTCGAGCAGTCGCGCAGTTGATCCCTGTTCACACTGCTGTTCCAGGTTGCGCCCCCATGCATTACCTGGTTACGCAATGTATAGATTCGATTGAACAGAACACCGAGTACTGCTGGGGTATTGCGGTTGGCTAACGCTTGCTGCGCTGCTCGTCGACCGCTGGCAAACCGCTCGGTCCACTGTTGCTCGCTGATCTTGCCGTTCTGGTTGTCCCAGAAACTCTGAAATACGTAGGGGTTGTCCAGCAATGCGCGGATACTGCCTGAGAACTCGGACCAGACCAGGTTCTCGATCAGGTTGGCCGTGTCCAGCGCACAGAGTTTGTCCAGGAACGCCTTGAACGTGGACTGCTCGGAAAGTCGGAACTGCTCATCAATGTCCGTGGCATAGGCCGAGTTGAAGGCGATCCACAGAAAGATAAAACGCCCATCAAGATCATCCGCCTGCTCGGCGCGATTCAGCCAGCTTAATGCGCGATGAACGCGCAAGGTGAGGTTGGGATGGTGGCCTTCACGTTCCTGGCGGTGACGGGCTTTGAGTGCTTGATGGTCCATGAAGTGCCGATCCTTGAAGTCGTGGGCGGTCGGTAAAGAGGTAGCGTGTGCCTGAAAACTTTACAGGTGGCCGGGCCAATCGCCGCTGGCGTTGAAAAGCGTCTATTCAGGGCATTAGAACCTGCTCAATTTGTTTACCTGTATGAACAGACAACGTGGACGTGGCCTGCCATTTTGCTTAGGGTATGGCCATTCGATATTGTCCGCAAGGCGGCCTGCATGAAGCGTGAACAGTTCCTGGCACAACCCGAAGTGGAATCTTTCGTTGCATGGCTGGCAGCCAACTTGCCGGCGCTCACGTTCAAGCTGCGCTTCAAGTCCAGCAAGTTTGTACCTGGCGGTTTGACGGTTAATCTCCAGGGGATTGAGCGGGTACTTGAGCACTATCGCTGGAAGGCAAGCTGGCACGACTCCAACCAGAGTGTGGTTGAGTCTGAAACCTGGGCTGAAACCCAACGCTCTTTGGGGCAACTGCGTGAGTGGCTGACGAGTGCGGTCAATGCAGGTGATGAGCAACAAGCGCTTCAGGCGTGTTTGCAGATTCTTCGTTGGGGCGGCGTGCGGGGCGCCATTCCGTTCTTGCACCGGTTGGCGGCCAAAGGCGAGTTGTCGGGGTACCTGAAAAAGATGGCCGGACTCATGACGCTCGACGGTGACAATGACCTGGATGACCTCGACGCTAGCAGTGTCGAGCGTTTCGATTCTGGCCTGACCAAGATTCACGCCTTGCTCGATTTGTCTGGTTCTCCAATCTATGACAGCCGTGTGGGCGCTGCGATTGCCATGTTTTATTCGCTGTTTCGCCAGCAGTGGGCGGGGCGTGGTAAACCCTTGCTGATGTTCCCGTCTGGCGGCGCGCGAGGCAGCCAGATCCGCAACCCGGGAGCGTTCCTGAACAGCGTGGCGGCGCCGCAATTCTCGGCGATCGAGTATGCCGAGTGGGCGCGTTGGCAGGTGCGGTTGGGTTGGATCATTCGAGCGGTGCTCGAGCGTACCCACTGGTTTGCCGACCAAGGTGCACTGCCGGCTCGCTGTCACGCGTTCGAGGCAAGCCTGTTCATGCTCGGCTATGACCTTCGTTGCTTCGATTTGACGCCGGTGCCCGAGGCGAAGGATGAGTTGCCAGCGGAGCAGGGGAACGACGAGGTGCGTGGCGGCAGAGGGTGGGTGCCCACGGGGCACCCCTTCAGCCAGGTCCTCAAGGATTACTTGGCCTTCCGTCAGGCGGGTGTTGCGCTCGACAACAAGGCGTCGTTCGTCGACTGGCTGGTGGCCCAACCGCGAGACGAGAAGCCACTTTCGCGTACGACTGCACAAGGCTACTGCTTTGCGTTTTCCATTGAGGAATTCGACCTGTTCGGTCGGCCATTGGCAGAGCTCAAGCGCATTGTTGACGGTGGCGAGGACGGGCTGCGTGCGGCCATGGGCACCGAGGTACTGGAGCCGTTCACCATGGGGGACGAACGTGTGGGTGTGTGCCTGGTGGATGTGTTGATCACCGGGAATGCGTATGCCGGTGCAACGACCGAAAAGGCTCGCGTCGACGCCATCCTGAGTGCCGGATACGCCGGGACCGAAAATGCCACCAAGACGCTGATGGCCCTGGGTCGCAACGTGGGCAAGCATTTCGGCCTGCTCGATGAGCAGCACTTGCCGACGCGCTTGTTCATGCAGTTTTACCAGCCATGCCTCCTTGACGCCTGAACCACGCACACGTCCATGGGCAGCTACAGCTGCCCATGGATGCGACACACCCTGTCGCATCTGCCCCTGATGATCAGCCCATCAGAAGCGTGAGCGGTGGCTTGCACCGCACTGCACTGTGACGCTGAAACCTGTCATTCCGAAGAGGTGCTGCCATGAAGAATCTGTTCGCAATTGTTGGCGTTATCGTCGTTGCCAAAAAAGGCTACGAGTTTGTTCGTGAATACATGGCGATGAAAGAAGAGCTCGACAGCTGCGCCACCGAGTCGGCGTGACTGTTCGCCTACATCGTTTTTTCAGCTACTCAAGGGTACTTGCCCCTATGCCTATACCGCCTCGCCCGTCCATTTTCAGTTGCCCCCAATGCCACTGGCATGCCACGACGTTACCGGCCAGTGACGCGCTGTGCGAGGGTCGGGACTGGTTCTCGGCCTGCCCTTCGTGCCGGAGCACCAAGCTGGAGGTCAGGGCTGCTACGCAGTTGGAGATACTCAAGGCCAAACTGTTGCGACCGTTCAGCTGACGCCCTTCATTTTGGAGGTTCGCGATGAGTGACGAGCAAGAACGAGGTGACCCGGATGCCATTCCCGCACAGCCGGATGCAGATCAAGACGCGCCGGAATACAGCGACGAGTTCGCCGCGATGATCCTGGCGCAAGAGGAAGGTGACTTCGAAGAGATTGATGCCGATGATTTGTTGGCGTTGCTTGACCAGATGCTCGAAGAGGCCCGGAGTTTGGGGCGCAGTCGGCAGTGATTATCGGAAAGATCAAATGGGCACTTGTCACGTGCGGGTGGCCACCAGCAAGAAGAGAGAATTCATGGAGCTTTTCAGAGCGATTCCTTCCAGCCAGATTGAAAAGGCGAGAAAGGGGATGAGTCGTCACCTGACAGTACGTATTCCGAGCAATGTGCCCTACATCGTCGACAACCTATGGGAATGGTTGAGACCTGCAGACATGCCTTCGCGCAGGCATGCGATCTATGCCAGTCCCACGGCGCAGTTGGCACTGGCCAATGCCAGTGCGCCTTTGGCTGACGACGACCATTACGTTGCCTGCCGAGTGGTTGTCGCGCCGCAACACATACGCATCGCGCAGCTGACAGTACGTGATGCGCGGGAGCATTCGGATATCAAGGTTGTTTCCCGCTGGGTCAGTGGCCAGGGGCAGGCAATTGTTGCTTTGGGGGCATCCCAGAAACAGCAGTTGGCCCAGTTGTTCATGCCGGGGCTGGGGCGGGATGAGCTCGAGGGGTTGCGGCAGGCGGACAGTTTGGTTGCGCAGGTTTGCGACTACATCAGCAAGGCTTCAACGTTTTGGGGCAGTGCGGCGACACCGGTGGCCTCGTCTGAAGGGGAGTTGTTCTTTGAGCTTGCAGATTCATCCGTCACGTATCGGTTAGAGCCGGTTTAGACGCACAGTGGGCTGCCCACCGAATGATGGACTCGTCCGAGAAACTTTTGGTTGGGCTCAGGTACGCAAGATGATGTCTCAATGATATCGTCGGCTACCGAAGCCGTACCTATGGGGCTATGGCATCCTTCAAGAAGCCGACCACTAGGCCGATAGCAGGTGTTATCGCTATGTGGCGAACGAATGCCGCACCTGTAAGTGTCGAGTGCTTGAGCCTTCCTCATGGATTGGGAATTTTGAATGAATGCCAAATACGATCCAACCCCTTCGGGATTGAACAACCTTGCGCCGATGGCCAATGATTTACCGCGAATCGACTGGGATGCACCGAATTTCGCTCAGTTGGTTCGCCTGCCCAAAGTACCGGACAGTCAGATCTGCTACCGGATGCTGCACATCAGCGAAATTGGCGAAGGAAAGCCTGATGCTTACCGCCAGGCGATGACCAATGTCATTTCGTGCCTGAACAGCACCTCGTGCGCCAGCGTCTATATCCTCTCGGGACGGCCAGAAGGGATTGACCTGTACCTAGGCGTTGCGACGTCCTCCAGCGACATCGATATTCCCGACGCCTCGAAAATGTTGCGGGCAACCTTCGAGGGCAACTTCCTGGGCGCGCGGCTGGAAGATGTCAGAAGCGATGATGAGCAGTTTCAAAACCTTTATCGCGACAGCCGCCACCTGGGCATCATCACTGGCGTACCCTCGTTCAACGATAGCGACAGAGCGACAGACGAAGATTTCCAGGGCGTCGAAAGGCTGGCCAACAGCCTCGTCGGCGAAACCTGGCAACTGACCATCTATGCCGAGCCAGGCACTGACGATGACATTCGGGCCACGCTCGACAGTGTCTACAACCTGTCGACATTGCTTTCGGCCCACATCAAGCAGTCGGTACAGCAATCCGAGAACACCGGTTGGCAAAGAACTCATACAACCGGCACCTCCAGCAACGACACGCAGGGCACCTCGAAGGCGACTGATCGGGGTGTCAGCAAGACCGCGGGTGCTTCGGATGGTGGCGGGAAGTCGACTCAGGCTAGCAAAAGCGAGTCCACTAACACTGGCTCCAATGAATCAACATCTAAAGGCACAAGCGATTCTTTGGCCCACGGTACCAGTGGTGGGCAAAGCCTGGCCATGACGCGAGAGCGCACTGACAAACGCGCAGAGGAGTTGCAAAAGCACCTGAGTGAAACCCTGATCGAGCGCTTTCTGCAGGGCCGCAGCAAGGGTATGTACCGCACGGCAATTTATGTCAGTGCCGAAACCCGAAGCACCTTTGAACGGCTTTCGCGTGGGTTGATTTCGACCTTCCAGGGTAATAACTCCAGCGTGACGCCCCTGCGTGTTCACAAATTGCAATCTGGTACCAGCTTCAACCTAGCGGAACTGTTACAGCTGCGTCGGCTGAAGAACAAAGGCATTTCTGCAGACAACTGTGTCGCCCACAGTACGCCCTTGCTTCCGGGCGGTGAGTTGCTCGGTGCAACCTGGCTCAACATTGAAGAGCTGGCACTGGTTGCCGGCCTGCCGAGCCTGGAGCTGCCCGGACTGAAAATTCGCAAGAACGTCGATTTTGCGCTCAATACCGGCACGGACGTTTTCGCAAGTGAGCAAACGTTGAAGATTGGCAAGATCATTCAGCATGGTCGGTTGCTCACGCACAAACCGGTTAGCCTGCCGCTAAAGGAGCTGTCCAAGCACGTCTTTGTCACCGGAGTGACAGGGGCGGGTAAAACCACCACGTGCATGAACCTGCTCCTTGAGTCCGGCTTGCCATTCATGGTGATCGAGCCTGCCAAGACTGAGTATCGTGCTCTGCATGGTTGCGGGGTTGAAGTCGACTACTACACCCTGGGCCGTGAAGATTTAACGCCGTTTCGACTGAACCCCTTCGAGCTGGTGTCCAGCCGGCAGAATCTTGCAAGTCATATCTCTGTGCTGAATGCCACATTGGCGGCTGTATTCCCGATGGAAGCGGCAATGCCTTCAATTGTCGAAGAGGCGATCATTGAAGCGTACAAAGCCAAAGGCTGGGACATTCATAGCACACAGAACTATTTGCTGGACGACCCCTGGAGGAGTGGCAGCGATGCCTGGCCGACCTTCTCCGACATGATCGCCAAGCTCGATAAGGTGATCAGCTCCAAAAAAATGGGCAAAGAGTTCGAAGAGAAATACCGTGGCTCGCTGGTGGCGCGACTGACCAGCCTGACCTTGGGTGTCAAAGGGCGCATGCTCAACTCGCGCTATTCGATGAACTTCGACCAGTTGCTCGATCGCCGAGTGGTGATCGAGATGGAGGAAATCAAGGACGAGAAGGACAAGGCCCTGCTCATGGGCTTGATCATCAATCGTTTGGCCGAGTGCATGAAGCACCGCCACCGTTCTCAGCCGGCTTTCCAGCATTTGACCCTGATCGAAGAGGCTCATCGCTTGCTGTCGCGACCAGAACCTGGCGATGCCGAGTCGAAAAAAATGGGCGTGGAGATGTTCGCCAACCTGCTTGCCGAAGTGCGTAAGTACGGTGAGGGGCTGATCATTGCCGACCAGATCCCGAACAAACTGGTCGCCGACGTCATCAAGAATACCAACACCAAAATCGTCCATCGTCTGTTTGCCGCTGACGACCGGAAGGTCATCGGCGATGCCATAGGCCTGAGCGAAGAACAGCAGGCATTTCTGCCATTGCTCAAGCCGGGCGAAACCATTGTTTATTGCGGTGGCTGGCATGGCGCGGTGCGTGTTCAGATCGAACAGATCGCGCAAACCGATGTGGCGGAAATTCCCGAAGAAACCATCAAGCAGCGCGGGCGGCTTCAGCTCTGGGGGCAACGGCAAAAACTGCTGCCGCGGCTGGCTGCGGACCCTCTGATGAGTGGCCCGGATCATCTGGCTCAGATGTTGGAAAGAGGCTGCTTGTTGGTCAACATGTTTATGAAGCTCAACCATCTGCGCTGGCAGTTGGAGCGTTCTGAGGCATTGCAGGCACGTATCGCTCAGCGCTTCGGTGCTGAATCCAAGGTATTGGGCGATTCGCTTGGACTTGCGCCGGAGCAGGTGTCCTGCTTGTTGACCAAGGTCTTCGAAGATTGCGCAAGCATCGCGGGTTGGAACGAGGAGGAGTGGGCGTACCTTCGCCCATTGCTTGATCAAGCATTCAACGCATTGGGGGAATCGTTGGAAGCCTTTGAGGCGGGCTTCGCACACCGGCCAATGAAGCGCCTCAAAGAACTCGAATCTCTCGACTCAATCTAGGAACCCGAACAATGATTCTTTCTATGTTATCTACCGCAATCAGCGCCGTCACCAGCGTAGTCGCCGCCGTTACGCCCGTGATCGCGTCGGTAGGTTCGTCCGTCGCCTCGTTCTGCACGACGGTCTTGCCTAAAGTGGTGCCTGTTTTGATCGGCGGGCTGGAAAAGCTCAACACCTTTGTCGGCGTAATTCAGGCAGTGCTGCAGGTCATGCAGATTTTCCGGCCTGGAGATCAACTGAAGGACATCGGTGACCGCTCCATCCAGGCGGCCCGTCAGGACATAAAGCCTGAGAATTTCGACAGTTTTGATGAATACATGGAAGAAATTCGCTCTTTCCAACTGGACCCGGCGGAATCCGCAAAAATCACCCCTGAGGAAAAGTATGCCGCTGGCCTGGCCATTGGTGCCCTCGGCCTTGATGAGAAGTTCAACGTTCGCGAAGGTACCATGGCCCACCTTTGGCCACTGGTCGCTAACAATCCTGAGTACTTCAACAGCACCCGTCTGACATCGCTGCTGAATTCTACGACCGACGTCATCAGCCTGCTCAAGTACTTTGAAGGTGGTCTTGGCCCAGCTGCCGCAGCAGCGACCGAAGAGAAAATCGTCGCAGCGGAAAAAGCCATGGCTCCGGAAAAAACAGAAGCAGCCATCTACGCGCAGCTCGATGCGGCGGTTGAGCACTTCAAAAAGCCAGACCAAGTATAAAACCGTGCCCCCGCCTTGATTTCGAGGCGGGGTAGCTATTGAATGGATAGCCCCGTGTCTACTGAGAAATACGCTCTAGTACTGATCGACGACCAGGTCGCCAGCTTTGAAGCCACGACCTCAAACGATGGGCAGTGGAAAGCCACGTTGATCAATGGCGAGCCTAGGGTGTCGTTGAGGAGCCATTCGGCACAAACCGTGGGCTCAGTGCTCAAACAATTGAGCGAGCGCCGGAACATGCTCAAGCAGTTGGCGCAGGTTCATATAACGGTGATCTACGATCACGCCGCCGCTCGACACCTGGCTGATCTTTCCCAGGCATTTAGTGAGTTGCAATGCTCAAGTTGGGAAGTGCTTCGTTATGAGCCAATGGCCGAACGTATCAGCCTGGCGACGGGTGAACCGGCGCGCCCGAAAGAGGGGGGGTGGTTGGCCGAACACCTGCTGCTTCAACTGGGTTTGGTTCAACCGGTATCAGAGCCTGTGGTAAAGCCTGTCAGCCACGTAAGCGATTGCTCCGAGCTGCCGGACGTCGCGTTGCTGCAGCTTTATCTGCCTCTGCTATTCCAGCACTTCTGGTCGAGTATCAGCCCACAGGACCTGGCGTTCATGTCCGGTTCCTTGCAAATTCCGGACGTCGAGTCGCCTTACCCCGAGCCATCGCCGGAGGCCATTGCTGTGCTGCGTCGACGGTTTTTGAAACTGCCATCGGCACAACGCAGCATGGTGTTGGGGTTCGCTCAAGAGCTGACCTACAGGCTCAAGGTGCGACCACAACTGCGAGATCTGCTGGAGGTGTTGTGATGATTGAAAGTTCTCTACCGGCGGAAGCAGGCAATGAGTTGCGGGATAAGCTGATCCGTTTGCTGGAGAGCGACTCTTGCGTTCGGCGGTTGGTGGTTGAAATCGCGGGTTCGCCGTCGCTCCTGATTGATACAGCCCCTGAGCCTGAGCCTGAGCCTGCTCCCGCGCCTGTGGGAGTACGAAAAGAGGCTCCGCAAGATCCGCTTCGCGAACAGTTGGGCGTGTCGTTGATGTTGCTTGAAACATTACGCGCGGACGTTGAGCTACAGGCTTCCTGGCTTATCGAAGGCGAAAATGAGGGGCAGCAATTGACGCGTCTGCTCGCCACCGCTTCGCAGTGGGAGCGTTTACTTGAACTCTGGGAAGTGCTGGCCGAGCGCTGCAAGTCTCACTCACGTCCGGCCACTGAGGCAGAGCTGCAGCTTCTTGAAGGATGCCTGTCTGTCCACAACCTGATCTGGCGCGATCGCCAGGCACAACTGTGCCATGCAGAAGTGGGGGCTGAATATGACTACCGGCTGCATCAACGCAAGAGCCATCGCGGTGAGATCATCACTGCGCAGTGGCTGCCCGGACTTGCCAATGCGGGTAGTGAGCGTCAGTGCCCGCCGGTGGTTGCGACCGAGTAGAGGGCTGGCTCTTTACGTCGGGCCACTGATTGCCATTGAAAAAAACAAGCGCACCTGAGCAATGATCACGACCCTGGATTTGTCATTACCCACTTTGCGTGGTCGATTGATCGGACTGTTGAAACAAATCGAATTTTTAAAGGAATGCCGTATGTCGGGGAGTACACCATCTCAACTTCGCAACCTGTTTGTGGCGAATTTACGCAGCCAATGTGCAGCTAAAATTGCCGCTTCACGGTACTGGCTGTTAGGGTTTCCCGGTGACTCCGCGAAGATGCTGTACGACACCCAAAGTCGCCTGATGTGGGAGTATGGTGAGCTCTGTTCAGAGGAACACAACCTGGATGGAGGCGAGGCACTCCTTGAAGGCAAACGCATCATGGGTACGGGACCCTGGCGTTTACCTTCAATTGAAGAACTGGTTTCATTTGCTTCGACCGAGGGCAACCCTCTGCGCGAAGGCTATGTGAGTTCGCTGGCGGGCAGCCTCTATTGGTTGTCGCAGCAGGGCATGTTCGACATTGCCAACAAGCGGATTTATGCCGAGGAAGTCGGTTCCCTGATTGCGTGCAGTGATCAGGTCAGCCAGCTCGACACCGAAGAGTTTGTGACCCACGCCATCCAGCGGGGCTGGTGGCTGACGTCGCCGGGAAATAGCTACGGCGAAGATCCGTTGGCCTCCATGAAGACTCCACTACCTGATCTGGCCACGCTGTTCCGTGACATCGATCACCATGTCTGCCGTTTACCCAAACTCAGTGACGCCCAGCTTAGCGATCCGAATTTGGGGCTTTGGGAGTTCTTCGGTGAAGACCCGCAAGTGCTCAGCGAGGCCAACTTGCGCGCGCGCGACCCCGTAGCGGACGTCAAGGATTGGAACATCGCCATCGACTTCGGTACCAGCAGCAGCGTTGTGGCCTATGACGACAATGGTCGTTACAAGCTGCTGCGTATCGGCGCGAAGGATCATTGGGAAAAAGAGCAGCCCGAACATTACGAAAACCCTACGGTGCTTGAGTTCATCGACTTACAGCGCAGCCTGGAAATCTGGACGTCGCAGGCATACCGCCCCAACCTGAACTGGGACAACTTGCGTTGCTCCCACGAAGCGTTGCACGACCTGCGCAATAACGGCAGTGACCCTAAAGTGGTCGCCAGTATTCTTTCCAAGATCAAGCATTGGGCATTACGCCACGGCTCCGACAACCTGACCCGCATCTCTGACCAGGTAAACGGTCGTGAGTACTCATTACCCGCCCTGAGCAAGCGTGATGTGGTCAAAGGCAAGCCGCTGACCGTCAGCCAGGATGACCCGCTCGATCCAATCGAGTTGTATGCCTGGTACCTGGGAATGGCAATCAACTGGCGCAGCCGCGGGCTTTTTTTGCGCTACTACATGACATTCCCCGTCGCCTACTCCCGGGATCTCAAAGAAACGATCTTGATGTCGTTCCGCCGAGGTTTGCAGCGCAGTCTGCCGGCTCAATTGCTGGAAAGTGAGGTGTTCGACCAGTTCTGCGTAGAAGAATTGGCCAACGAGCCTGCCGCTTACGCGGCCGCAGCGCTGCCAATGCTGGGCATCGAGCCAACCGAAGAAGGCGTCGCCTATGGTGTGTTCGACTTCGGCGGCGGTACCACGGACTTTGACTTTGGCCGATATCGTTTACCTACTGCAGATGAGGAAGACGAAGGCTGGGAGGAAGTGTTCGAGCATTACGGTAACGCCGGGGACGTATACCTTGGCGGTGAAAACCTGCTCGAGAACATGGCTTACCTGGTATTCCGGGAGAACATCGAACTTTGCCGTACCAAGCGCATCGGTTTCGTTCGGCCCTTGGATGCTGAAGATTTCCCAGGCTCGGAGATGTTCCTGCTCGACAGCCAAAGCGCCTCGACCAACAGCATCATGTTGCTGTCTCGCCTGCGCCCGTTGTGGGAGCAGGGTGCACTTCCAGGCAATAGCGGCGTACTGAAGCTACCGCTGCTCGACCGTGAAGGCAAAAAAATCGAATGCGAACTGACCGTGCCGGTAGATCTTTTGACCAAGTATCTGACCGATCGCATCGGACAGGGTATTCAGAACTTCTTCAGCGCCATGGCCAAGGCCTTTGCCGCGCATCCGCAAGAGCGCGTACATGTGCTGCTGGCGGGCAATAGTAGCCGCTCGGCGATTGTGCAGAAGTTGTTCGAGTCGGTGGCGCAGGGCCCCGGTGAACAGCCGGTAGAGGCTGAGGCGACTACCTCAACGGTCTTTGGATCTTCTGCCACGATGAGTGAGCTGCTTCGTATGGCGATGCGGACTTCATCGGCTAGCGTACAGCTGAGCCAGCGAGATGTGCGACCGGCCCCTGTCAGTATGCCAGTGACGGACAGCGCGGTACCCGCGATTGTCGTTCATCAGCCATTGGCCTCCAACCCGGAGCAACCCTACAGCCCCAACGGCAAAACGGGTGTTGCCATAGGCCTTTTGCGTCTGGCGCCCGGAAGCCCGGTCAAGGTGATTTCCAGTATTGCCCGTGACACCAGCGAAGCCCCGTTTGCGCATTATGTCGGCCGTGTACAGCGTGGGAAATTCTCACCGGGGCTGCAGCAAGGTGCCACGTATGACACCTGGATGGAGCTGGGCGTCCCTCGCGACGGTGTGTTCAACCTTTTCCACTCCCAATCCCCCAAAGCCCACACCGGCGATATGCAGGAAGGGGATAGCGGCCTGTACAAACGCCGCCTCAGCATTCCTGGCAACCACCAGGGACATCGGATTTACGCCAAGGCAATCGGGCCACATCAGGTACAGGTGTGTACCGCTAGTTCGCTGGAAGCGCTGCAGGCTGGGGATTGCAGTGTGGTAGAGGAGCTGGATTTGGCGAAGGTTTAGCAGGGGATAGTTTCTGAACGAGCGGCGGGAGTCTCCCTGAACCAATGAAAGCGGGTGCCCATTGTTAGTGTGTCCAGTATGACGACATATCCTGAAGATGTGTCCACTGGATGTGGTAAGGGGAAAGCCAGCCGGTTATGGATGAACAAACTGGCGGGCGTTGGATCGACATAGCGCGTGGTTTCTAGGTCATCTGAAGCGATTGCTCGGCTCGTCCTGGACGTCAGCGGTCGAGATCAGCCCGACCGCCGTGATTAGTCGATAACGTGGATGTGGAGTCACACAGACGGCTAAAAAACCTGAATCGCTCCGGCCGCCACCGGCAGAAAGAGCCATGCCGCGATCACAGGGCGACCTGATGCCGCCTCAATCGCTTGGGCATAAGCGTCGAGCTGACCCGCATGTTCCTCGGCCAATCGTTCCCACTGCGCCTCGGGTGCCGGGTTGGATTTGTGGTCAATCAGCACCCAGCCATCATTTGTGTCCAGCAGCAGATCGATCCGTCCATTTAGCACCTGACCCGAGCTCAGCAACTGTTGTACTGGGTACTCAGCCATGGCTCTGGCCTCTGGCCAGCGGGATTCGATCCAGGCGTGCAAGGCCAATTGCTGCGCGATGACTTGGCTGGCATTCACATGCTCGTGTACTGCGTAGCTCCGCAATAGATGCTGCACTTCGTCCGCGGTCAGGGGACAGTTCAGGTCAGTGAATGAAAGGCACAAACTGGCATGAATGGCCGTTCCCAGTGCACTCATTTCCGGGCTGCCCTGAAATGTGATGCGAGTGCCGATCTGGCATGTATTGCGGGCTGTGGTGACGGCGCGAGCGCCGCCGCTGGAGGGTTGGAAGCCTAGTGGCAAACGAGGTCCGGTCGCTGGTAGCGGGGTAAACCAGTGCAGATTCTGTTCAATCACCGCCGCGGGCTCAGGTGAATCACTGGCTGTGAGCGTTTGGCAATCGGCCAGCAGCGTTTTTCCACTCGATAAACTCAAAACCGACTGGCCAGGGGGCGTCAATAACCACGGCGCCTGGGCGCAGTCTAGCCATTGCCCAGATGGCTTTCTGCCGGAGCGTGCGATTACCAGCAGGTCGCGGGCGCGGGTCATGCTCACATAGAGCAGGCGTTTTGCTTCCTCAACGGCTTCCTCTCGGCACGTTTGGGCCAGGGCGGTCTGCTCGATCTTTTCGGCAAGCGGAACCTTCTGCTGTTTGCCCAGCGGCCAAGGCCAGTAGCGGATGAAGCGATCGTGCAATGGTCTGTGTGGATCGAACGCGCTATTGGAGCGTGCCGAAACCGACCATAACCGGTCGCCAATATCGCGTGCCAAATCCATCAGAATGACCACCGGCCATTCCAGGCCTTTACTGGCATGGTGGGTCATCACCTGAACGGCATCCAATGCCGGTGTGGCCAACGCATCGTTGTTGGCGCTGGCAGTTTCACCCAGCCAGAGCACCAGTCCGGAGATGGATGCAGCCCCGAGTCCATTTCGACAGAGGTCTTCATATTGCTGCGCCAGATCGATCAATGCGTCGAGGTTGGCCATGCGCTTTTGAGCCTGCGCTGGCGAGGTTGACCAGCCAGTGACGCGCGACGGCAAATCACACTCGGCGATCAAGCGCTGTAACGCTTCCACTGGTGTCAGCAAAGGCAGGTCTGCACGAAGCCGCGCAACTGCCGCGACCAGAGGATGTGCCGGATAATGGTCGACGTCTTGCTCGCGCCACTGCGCTTTTGGATGACCTGCGTTCAGATAACACAGGCGATCCGCTACCCAACTTTCAGGTTCTTCTGGCTCGGCCAGCGAGACAATCTGTGCAGTAGCCAGCGTATCAGCGGGGTCGTTCAAACGACGCAGGCATGCCAGCGCCAGGGTTGCCTCTGCGGTAGCCAGCAATCCCGGCTGCGCGGTGGAGCAGGGCATGCCTGCCGCGGCAAGGGCGGCAGCCACTTTCGCGACGCTGCTGTGTGAGTAGCAAAGTACGGTGATATCGCCCAGCCGAACATCACGGATTTCTTTGGTGGCTTTATCGAATACCTGCTGTCGACTTTTCACCAGTTGGCCAATCCCTTCGGCCAACGCACCCACTTGTAGCTCGGCATTGTTGCCATCGAGTAACCAATTCGCGAAGGCGGGCCCGGGCAATTGATCCTCGCGGGTGGGTAACAGCCGGACTTCCTCGGGCGGCAAGGTGTTGGAGAACGCGTGGCTGAACACTTCATTGGCCAGTTCAACCAGTTCCGGACGTGAGCGCCAGGAGTTGGGCAACACCTGCTTTTCACCTCCCAGGTCAGGCAAGGCGTTCAGGATGGCCTGCATCAATGCACAGTCGCTGCCACGAAAGCCATAGATGGCCTGCTTGATATCGCCTACCCAGTAAACCCGCTTGGCAAAGCGCGAAAGTTTCAGGAATACCGCCAACTGCATCGGGCTGGTGTCCTGAAACTCGTCAACCATGACCAGGTCAAGTTCTTGCTCCAACACCTGAATCACGGCGGGGCGGTCCAGCAGTTCCAGCAATGCGTGTTCCTGGTCGGCAAAGTCCAGTACGCCCAGTTCAAGTTTGCTCTGGCCGTACACGTGCAATGCATCGATGGCCAAGGTGAACACCTGTTCCAGATACATCCTGATATCGCGATGCAGGTCGGGGTGTTCGGCGTAGCGCTCGACCGCCTCGGTTAAGTTTGCAATCACCGGCTTGAGTTTGGCTTCCGGGGCCGATTTGGCCAGCTTTGCCCAGGCACTCCAGCGCGCGTTACCTTGTTGCAGTTCACGGTGGAACTCCATGAGCAGGGAAATGTACTCAGCCGTTACCTTTTTGTCGCTGTTGGCAGCGACCAGTTGGGCAAGCACATCAGGAATGATGCGTAGAAGCTCTCCACTGAGGTCGGTTTTGGTAACTTTGGGGAAATGCTCAAGCATGTCCTCAGCATTACGGCCAGCAAAGCCACGAGCCCGATCAAGGTCGATGTCGTTGTTGCGCAATTGATCCAACAGTCGGCGCAGTTCATCGAGCCAGTTATTGTTCGCATAGTCGACCTGTTGATGGGTTACCTCTAGGCCCAGGCGGCGTGCGATGGCAAGGAAGTTGTCCATGCTTTCACCATGCAGGACCCGATCAACAGCCTGATTGAGCAGCACTTTTGCCTGATTCTCATCCAGGACCCGCTGTTGCGGAGGCATGCCTGCTTCAAATGCGAAGCGCTCAAGCAGTTGGCCACAGATGCTATTGACGGTGCCTATGCGGGCCTGGCCCATCGCGGTGGCCAGACCAATTTCATTTTTTTCAAGCAGATGGCTACGTACTCGCTCGCGAAGTTCGGCCGCAGCTTTTCGTGTGAAGGTGGTGGCAATAACGCCAGCAGGCTGGACCTGCTGGCTGAGGAGCTCCTGATGCAGGATCTCTGTTAGCCGGTAAGTCTTGCCGCTGCCAGCGCCTGCGCTGATAAAAGTAATGTGCGCGTTCTTGGGCATTGTCATTGCTCCCATCCGGCCAAGGCCAGGTAGTCGTTATAGGCTTCCTTGAGGTATTCCATCGGCATTGCCTTCTCGGGCGGTGTGGAAGCCTCATCCTCTTCAATGCCTTCCAGCGCCACTTCAAAGATACCCGCAGCAATTTGCGTCTGACGCCATTTCCAGGCCTCGGTAAAACTCAGCCAGAGTTCGGGGGTGGTACTCGGTGGGTTGGCGGGCACCTTCTGTGAGTCGGCAAATACGCGGTCATCCGGTGTAAGGAGGCGGGCGGACTCCAGAATGAAATACGCCACGGACGGCAATGAACCAGTCTCCTGGCGCAGCAATTCGGCGTAAATCGCCAGTTGCAGATGACGGTTTGCCTTGAGCTGTTCGGGGTATTTTTTGCCCCCGGCCCACTTTATGTCGACGATGGCGCGATGCCCGTCTGCAGTGGTTACCACCAGATCTGCAGACCCAACCAGTGCGCCGCCAGCGAATTTCCCGGCTAATGCCTGTTCTGCGGTCACGGCACTGGCATCGGCATTGGCAAAGTGTGCTCGAAGCTGGGTCATTGCACGCTGCACGCGGTGGCGCAGCGTTGCGAGATCGGCACCTCGACCTTCCATCAAAAGCACCGCCCCTTCCTCGCGCACTACACGTTGGAAATGAATTGAGAACCATGCGTCGAAGTCGGCAGCGCTCATGGTCAGCGCGTCCGCTCTGTTGAAAAAGTGCTCAGCCAAACGGTGGGTGAGCGAACCGTTCAAAAGGAAGCTGTCGCTCAGGCTGAGACTTTTTGATGGCTGTATCTTCGCCCCATACTGAAGCAGCCATTGGTAAGGGTTGAACAGCAGCAGGTTGAGGCTCGAAAAAGAGGCTTTTTCCGGCATCGCCAGCGGTATGTCTGCCGGCAGTTTCCACCAGCGCTTGCGCTTCGGTAGAGGAACCGATGGTTGGAGGTGACAGAGTGGGCTGGGCGCAAGCAGAAGGTCCTCTAGCGCGTATACTTTCGGGTGCTGCACAACCGCTTCGATCATCTGCCAAAGAGGGTGACTCTCCTCGTGTGGCGGCGGCAGCACCAGCGTCAGCTGGCAATTTGCCGCCAGAACAGGCCGCAGCCAGTCCTGGGCAGCTTGAGCCAGTAATGTCGTCCCGTCGGGCAGCGCAACACCGGCTCCTGCCAGTTGCAGCAGCTCGGCCCTGGACCAAGGCGAAATTGCAGGCAATGACGGCATGGCCAGATTCCACCACACCACAGTATCCGAGCACTCAATGGCGGCACCCGGACGAGAAACAGTCAAATGGGCGCCGACCTGGGCAGCCAATAGCGGATTATCCGTACCGCTCGCAGTAGCTTGCTCGATTACCTGCTGCAACTGCCGGGGCCGCAACCGCTCGACGCCTTGAAGCTGAAGGGTCTCGAGTGCTTCCAAAGCCGCCTCGCACTGCGCGTAACCCGCCCGAGCAGCCAGACTGTGAGCAGGTTCTTTGTGCCCCAGGCGCGGTTGAAAGAACGCCAGCAAGCGTTGGACGCGCAGCAGAACTTCATTCAGTGGTGCGCCTTCGTCAGGACTGAACGCTGGAGTTTCGAGCCAGTCGTCAATAGATGCCCTTACGTGAGGCGCTTCGGCACCGTAGTATTCTGCGATACGTTCGAGTACTTTTTCCCATTCGGCCCCGACAATGCCGGGCATGCTCGATACCTTGGTCGCCAACTGTCGACGGGCAAATAGCCGAATTGGGCATATCGGATGGGTCAGAAACTGCAACAGCACGGGATAATTCAGCGGCGCCCAAAGCAATTCCATCGCGAGTGGTAATACCTGCAGGGCCGGCCGCAAATCGCTGCTGCCATTCAGGCCATGGCGAGCCTGGTTTGCACCGACCAAATGACCGTCAAGGCAGCCCCCCTCAGTGCTGGCCACCAGCAAGGTCTGCGCACCATCTCCCAGTGAGCGGCTCAGCCAGCTCGCCGCCAACACTCGAGTCTGAGCCTGAACCACCTTTACTGTGTCATCTTCTTGCCACGGCATTGGCGTCACCTGCTCACCTGCAAGGCTCTTGCGCAATAGCGCCTGCAGCTCTCCTAGAAAGCCATGCGCTATGCCCACCGGCATCTCGAGGCGCTCGTGAGGTAGGTGATGCAACACCGCTTGCCAGCCAGATGGATACACGTCCCAATCATCAGCCAGCAGCACGGACTTGATGGGGGCGCATCGCTTAGCCAGAGCCACGGCAACATTTTGCAGGCGTTGCCCCAGCGAAGGCGCAACCATCTCGCGGGCTTTGATCTCAACTTCGGCAAGGTCCTTGAGGCGCTGGCTGGCATCTGCATTTACGCGCCCATCCCAACCGTACAGATACAAGTCATCCCGCCAGGCCAGCAACGCAGCGGCCACACCCAGTTCATCAACGGAAAAACTGGCGTGATAGAAACGCAGGGCGTTATTGCAGTGTGCCAGGCAATCCCGATACGCAGCTGTGCGTTGCGCTGCGCAAGGCTGGCGTGCCACCAGACCCAGTTGAGTTTCTAGAATATCCAGCAAGCCCTGTGGCCCGACTGTCAAAACCCCCAGCCGATTGCACGCCAGGGTTGCACGCTGGCCGTCTAATTGCATTCCGAACGTGATGCGCATTTCAGACACGTTGACGCTCCTTGTGAATGGTCTTGAGGTTGATTGGGTGGCGGCGAAATGTGATTAAAGCTTAAGGAATTTGAGGCCAGGGCGATAAGCTCCTTAACGCGAAATTTGGCGGACACCGAGTAATGGCGGAAAAAATGTAATGGCAGGAATAAAATCCAGACGCAGATAAAGCATTGCTTGCGGCCTTTGCAGGCGACTCCCGTCTACGAGCGGATGTATGCGAACCGTAGGGCTCCCAAGGCCCTCACCCAACTCCGCGGCACTTTGCTGTCGCGCCTGATCTCCGGCCAGCTGCGTTTACTGGAGGCGGAGTCGAATCTGGAGAACACCCTGTGAGCGATTTGGAAAGCAAGAAATTCAAGGACTGGATGATTGCAATGGGCAAGATGCCAAGTACCGCCACCGCCTATCTGTCCGGCGTCAACACAGTATCGAATCACTGTGGCAAGAAGGTCTTTGAAATCAACGATATAGACGAACTGACTCAACTGTATCAGCTCTACGGACCGCAAGGTGAGCATGCGCGGATCGGTTCAAGCAATAGCAATAACGTACAGAATGGACTCAAACAATGGCTGGACTACTGCAAGTACCTAGCCCAGCAGAGCGGCCTTGGGGTTGGTACAAAGTTGGCAGATAGCTCGCCCTCCCCGGCGTTGAACCAGATTCTCTTCGGCCCACCAGGCACCGGCAAAACCTACGCCACCATCGACGCTGCACTGGAAATTCTTGATCCAGAGTATTTGGCCGCCAACCGGGAGGATCGCGCAGCGCTCAAAGAGCGCTTCGACAACCTATCAACGGATGGCCGGATTCGCTTCGTGACCTTCCACCAGAGCTTCAGTTATGAAGACTTCGTCGAAGGTCTGCGCGCTGAAAGCGAGGACGAGGACAAGCAGCTTCAGTACAAGGTTGAACCCGGGGTGTTCAAGCGCCTGTGCGATGACGCGCGCACTCAGGGAGACCAATCCGACTCTGGCATACGCAGCAACCCACGTATCTGGAAGATTTCCATCAATGGCACAGGTAATTCACAGACCAAGACCTATTGTCTGGATCATGGCGAGGCACGAATTGGTTGGGGGAAGACAGGCGACCTGCGGCAGGACCCAGAGCAGAACCAGTATTACCAGAAGCTGGGCTCGGGAGATAAAGGTACCCTGAGTTACTTCGCCGGAGAAATGGTCGTTGGTGACATATTGTTGTGCATCCACTCGGCGGACCAGATCGGCGCCGTGGGCGTGGTCACCAGTGACTATCGCTACGAGGAGAAGGGGCCAGCCGGAATCATTGCGGATTATCAACACGTCCGTTCAGTGAAATGGCTGTACCGGGATGTGAAACAATCGATCCTGCCTCTCAATGACAACCGGCAGTTCACCCTCAAGACGGTCTACGCGATGGGGCGCTTCAGTTGGGCGGACCTGCTCAGCTACCTCGAGAAGCAGGGAGTAACGCCGCAGGAGCCTTCGATAGCCCCCAGTAGCGAGCGAAAACCCCATGTGCTTATAATCGACGAGATCAATCGCGGGAATGTTTCGCGTATCTTCGGCGAGCTGATTACTTTAATTGAACCCTCCAAGCGCGAGGGGGCGCCGGAGGCACTGAGCGTCGAGTTACCCTACTCGAAGAGGCCCTTCAGTGTGCCAGTCAACGTTTATCTCATCGGCACCATGAATACTGCCGACCGATCACTAGCCGGTCTGGATATCGCTCTGCGTCGTCGCTTCAATTTCCGCGAAATGCCGCCAAGGCCGACGCTGCTGGATGGCCTGACGGTCGAGGGCGTGAATATTGGCCAGCTGCTGCGGGTGATGAACCAGCGTATCGAGGTTTTGCTGGACCGTGACCATTGTCTGGGGCATGCCTACTTTATGTCGCTAAAGGCTGGTGATCGCTTGGAAAGGCTGGCATTGATCTTCCGCAACCAGATTTTGCCGCTACTGCAGGAATACTTCTTCGAGGACTGGCAGCGCATCCAGTGGGTGCTGAATGACCACCGTAAGGCTGCAACCGATCGCTTTGTTTACCAAAGCCAGCGGGATGTCCAGTCGTTGTTCGGTACCGATGTGAAAGTTTCGGCGCACAACCTGCCTTGGGCAATTAACGATGCCTCCTTCCAGAGAGTTTCCGCCTATGCCGGTATCATTGAGGTGCAGGCAAAGGTAGAGGCTCCAGTAGATGCGCTAGAGGCTGAAGAGGCGTGATCACGCAGATCACCGTTCGGGAGTACGCCCGGCTGACCACCGAGCCGGTCAAGCGTTCGCTGGACTGCGCCCAGGTAACGGTCAGTGCCTTCAACTGGCTGTGCGAGTTGAGCGCCTCATTCAGAAAGTCTGGCGCCACCTTGTTGCAGGTCGAGGGGCGGTGCTCACTCAAGCTGGACAACTACGTTGGTGTATTAGAAACACCTTGCGGCACACAGCTGGAGATTCTTCCCAAGCATACCGAGCGTACGGATTGCTTAGAGGGCAGTCGGGAGCTGTTGCAGCGGATGATCCAGACGGCACTGAAGTTGCCCACACGAGAAGTAGGCGCGGCTGATCTGAAACTCTTTGACGCGCCATTGTCGGAATGGGTCATGCGCCAGTTTCTAGAGGCGCTGGACTATCTGGCCAAAGGCGGCATGCGTTTCGATTACCAGCGCATTGAAGAGGAACAGCGTTTTTTACGTGGTCAACTCAATTTCGTAGCGCAGGCGCGTCAACCACCGGGACGCCAGCACCATTTCCAAATCCGTCACGATGTATTCCTGCCTGACCGTCCAGAAAACCGTCTGCTGAAGCTGGCGCTGGAGCAGGTATGCAAGAGTACACAGGAGCCGGGTAATTGGCGGCTGGCTCACGAACTCCGTAGCCTGCTGCTGGAAGTGCCCGCGAGCCGCGATATGCGCAAGGACTTACAGTTGTGGCGCAACGACCGGTTTATGGCGCATTACCAGCCGATCAAACCCTGGTGCGAGCTTATCCTGGGTGAGCAGTCGCCATTGTCGGTGAGCGGGAACTGGCGTGGTATCAGCATGCTGTTTCCGATGGAAAAGCTGTTCGAGCAGTATGTAGAGGTGCTGTTAAGCAGGCAATTGCTTGGAGACGCGCAGTTGTTGCCGCAGCGTGCAAGGTATTCGCTGTGTACACATCAGAAGCTACCCATGTTCAAGCTCAAGCCCGATCTGTTGCTCGAGTCTGAAAAGCAAACCTGGGTCATGGATGCCAAGTGGAAGCTGCTCGATACTTCGGATCGGTCCAGTAAGTGCGGGTTGAGCCAGGCCGACTTCTACCAGATGTTCGCCTATGGGCAGACCTACCTGAAAGGAACGGGCCAGATGGTGCTGATCTACCCAAAGACCGAGCGTTTCCCTGTTGCCCTGACTGATCCGTTCATATTTTCCGAGCAGTTGAAGCTTTGGGTTCTGCCGTTCGATCTGGAGCAAGGCAAGTTGCTGGGGGGCGAGCTAGCAGATTTGCCGCTGGCGGGGCGGATCGCGGGGGCGGTCTGAGAGAACAATTCAACCTACTGTCTATTTCGTGATGACCCGCAGGGCCAGGCTGACTTTTTTACAGGACCAGCTACCACTGCAAGGTAGCCACCAAGGTTTATGGAGATGGCCAGCATGGCTTCGGTGTGAGCCTGCTCTGACAGCCCTTTGCAATGTCTTTGGTGCTGAACTATTCCAGCAGAGTGGTTATCAACAACAACGGGAACGGGCAGTGGTAGGGGGCACCATCGGCATCGGTGATGCGCGCTAGTGAAATTGAGCAATCACGCTGCTGAGGAATTCGCAGTCTTCGAGGTGCTGGCATTTTTCTGAATCTCTGAGGAGGAAAAAAATGCTGGATGTATGTACACTGACGCAACTGCACAGACATTTGCGTGGCGCCACCCTATGCGATTCACCGACACCAAGAGCGAAACCCTCAACCTGCGAGTCTCTCCGACCTTTAAGAAGGTCTTAAAGGAGGTCGCAGACCACCAACAGCGCAGTATGGTCAACATGCTCGAAGTGCTGCTGTGTGATTACTGTGACCGCAACGGCATCGCTTCTCCGGACAAAAAAAGCCATCCTCCTGCTTCCAAACGGACGCGTGCAGGCCGTAAACCGCACGAGGGAGCAGCAGCATGACTTTCCGCTACATTGGTTCGAAGTCCAGGCTCATTGATCAGATAACGACCTATATGGGGCTCCCTAAACAGGGTGCCTTTTTTGTGGACGCTTTCTGTGGCACAGGGGTGGTTGCTGAAGCCGCTGCTGATCTGGGATGGGACGTGCGTATCAACGACAGTTTGCATTCAGCAGTGATTTCTTCAGGGGCTCGGTTAATCAGTGCTGATCAAGCGGCTTTCAAGAAGCTAGGTGGTTATACCCAGGCCATCGCTAAACTCAATGCGGCTAAGCCCAAGCATGGCTTTATGTGGCGCGAGTACAGCCCCGCATCGGTGGACACCTGTGGCCTTGAGCGACGCTACTTCACGCAGGAAAATGCAGCACGAATCGATGCTATGCGGGCGCAGATCGCCGATTGGACGGGAGCAGGCACTATTGATGAGGTAGAGGAGCGGTTGCTTATTGCAGACCTATTCGGCGCTTTAAATAGGGTGGCCAATATCGCAGGCACCTTTGGCTGCTTTCTTTCCAAATGGACAAACCAATCGCAAGACACAATCGCTATGCGCTGCCGTGATCTCAAAAAGAGAGGCGTGCGTGTTGAGGCTACTGTGGGTGATGTGTTTGATGTGCCCAACGCGGCGCATGATTTAGTTTATTTGGATCCCCCATACACTAAGCGGCAGTACGCGAGTTATTACCACATCCTTGAAACGGTAGCCCTGGGTGATGAACCTGAGGTAAAGGGGGTTGCAGGGCTTCGTCCTTGGAAGAACCTGGCTTCAGATTTTTGCTACAAGACTCGTGCTCTGCAAACGCTCTCACGTTTGGTGCAAGGCTTGAAGGCTCAAAAGGTTCTGCTCTCGTACAGCAGTGAAGGGCATATCTGCATGCAAGACATTAAGTCTGAGCTCTCAAAAATCGGCACGTCCACAATGCATCCCCTGGGAGCCATTGGTCGTTACCGTCCCAATAAGGTGGCTAGTAGCACTGCCTCTGACGTGAGCGAATTTTTGGTGGTGGTGGAGCGGCCTGCGGTACAGCTGCTCAAAGCTCCGCCCGAGGCAGTTAAAACCATTAAGCCCGTACTCCTGGAGAACTACGCATGAGCGCACCTCGTCCCGTTGAAGCGGAGTATCTGGCCTCAGCAGAAGCAGCTCTCACAAAGGCTGTTGGTAGCGGTCATGGCGTTGCCAGCTTCGAGCTTCGGCTTCAAGTTTTGGAGGCAGCATCAGCGCGTTTTGGTGGGTTTGACTTAGCGGCGTTTCACGAGACTTTTGGGGTCAGAAGCAAGAGCTCAGCAGCAGAGCTCTTGGAGCTTGCTGCACCTGTGGCAAGTGCCATCGAGCGTTCACCGATTCACCCTGCTTTGGCACTGAGTGTCCTAGCGCGAGAGGCCTTGCATGAGCAGGATCGAAAAAGCACGGGCGCCTACCATACGGACTTTCGTCTGGCTACACGACTGGCGAAGCTCGCTGCCCCCAAGCTCTCATACAAGAGCAAGGTGATTGATCCGGCCTGCGGCGCAGGAATTTTGCTGGCGGCCTTAACTCACGCAGTATGTGGGATGGACCGAGCCAAGACTGCGTATTGGTTAGCTTATGGTGTGTGTGCAGCGGATCTTTCGGGTAACTCTTTGCGGGCGGCATTACTTGCACTTGCGTCGTTCACTGATGATGTATCGATTCTTAAAGCTATGCGTGCACGTTGGTACTGTGGTGATAGCTTGATGGCAGATCGCAAGGTTTGGATTGCCATGGCTCCTGAGGGTTTTGATGCAGTGATCGGCAACCCGCCATGGGAGAAGGTCAAGCTCTCGCGGCACGAGTTCTTGAAGTCTTCAGGTACCAAGCGTCACTATGGGGCCCACATTCATGGGCTTGATGAGGAGCGATTTGCCCAGCAGCGCGATGAGGTAGCGAATTACTCTCGTCGCCTGTTAGCTCGCTATCCCGATTTGGGTAATGGAGAGCCAGACCTCTACATCGCTTTCACTGACCTCTTCTTTGAACTCTGTAAAGGGCAGGGTGTAGTGGTTGCACTAATCCCTGGGGGGCTCATTCGCTCGCAAGGAACCCGTGCCATGCGGCAGAAAATTTTTGATGCGAGCCAAAGCGTGTCCATGTCGATCATCGATAACCGTGCACGGTTCTTTGCCATCGACACGCGTTTTAAGTTCCTGGCGGTGGCTCTCACGAAGGCTGGCTCTGAAAAGAGCAAGCGTGAGCCCATTACCCTCATGCATGAGCGGGGCACCCCTACGAGCTTGGAGATCACGGGAGCTGCCACCATTGGGCGTGCAGCACTTGCGGGTATTCGGGGCGATTTGAGCCTGCCTGAGGTTCGTAGCGTGTCTGAGTGGAAGCTCTTCTCGAAGATCAGCGAAGCAGGTGTTTCGTGGGACGAGCCTGGTTACGGCTGGACCCCGAAGTTTTGCCGCGAAGTTGATATGACAAAGGAGCGTCCTAAGTTCCTGGGGCGTGCCACGCCTGGCGCCCTGCCACTGGTGGAAGGGCGGATGGTGCAGGCACATCGTTTCGGTGTAAAAGGGCACGTGTCTGGCACTGGTCGCAGTGCGTTATGGGAGGCCTATGCCATTGGAGGGTCACGCGTTTCCCCCCAGTTTTGGATTTCGCCCTCTGACATGCCCCGTGCTAATAAGCACCGTGTGGAGGTGCTGCGTGCCGGCTTTTGCGATATCGCGGGTCAGACTAATGAGCGCTCACTCATGGCCTCGTTAATCCCTGCTGGTGTAGTCTGTGGTAATAAGGTGCCCACGATTCTTTTTCCTGAGGACCCATCGGAAGAACGGCTGCTGGTGTGGGTATCGATCGCCAACAGTTTTGCCTTTGACTGGATGCTTCGCCGCGTGCTCACTACGACGGTGAATTACTTTCTGCTGCAAAGCGTGCCCATGCCAAAACTCGCCAAAGATGGCTTGCCGTGGAAGAGGCTGGTGAGTGCTTCACGCGAACTACGCACACTCGACAGTGCGGGGGCTACTCGTGAAACCTACGAGCGCTCAGCCCAGCTTCGTGGGGAGATTGATGCGGAAGTGGCTGTGGCATATGGGCTCGATTTAAAGGACATGGAGTTAATGTTCCAAGATTTCCCGCTTTTGGATCGGGGGCAGGTGGGAGTGCCTGGTGAGGACAAGTCCACAATTACCCGAGATAGTGCTTTGGCTGCGATGGCAAAACGCACAGGCAGCCAGTCTACAGTTTGGTCGCACCGTGCGGTGGAGGCACGTGCGTTGGGGGCTATTGCTTATGTCCCCTCTGAGCTCGCCCTAGGGGGCGAAGAAATCGAAGAAGAAGGATCCAAAATTCATGGCTAATGGAGCTGGGCATGTTGCTCGAATTCTGTACAAGGAAATTGTCCCTGGAGACCTGAGGAAAATTCTCGCCCAGTCCAACGATTCCGACACGGGCGGTGGGGCTCGCGATTTTCGTTTTGGCTCCTTTAAAACACTGCTGCCTGTTATCATGGAGATGTTTCCGAAGAAGGCAAAGGAAAACCGTAAGCGCGATGGTGTGGTCGAAGAAATCGACGTGTTCCAAGGCGAGTTCTTTTGGCATGACGCTAGCGGCCAAGTTATGCGTAAGGACTCCTTCTTTGAGACTCCTACTGATGTGCGTCCATCAGAAGGTCGCATTGCTCGGGTGCATGAGTACGGCTGTTTTGACACGAGTCTTGTACCCAGAGGTGGTGTGGGCAACCGCATCTTGCTGCTACTGATTCAGTTAAGCGATGGATCTGTTTGGCCTTACTACGTTGAAGAAAAGACGCTGCGTATTGAGGGTAAATGGGACCCCGTGGTTGCTGCCGAGTTGCTGGGCTGTTTGGATGCCAAACGTGCTGCTAATCGCGCGGTGATCGGCTACCGAGATTTCACCAACGCGGGCAAGTACTGCAATGGCAAGTGACGACTGCAAGCAGGCATTAAAGCTGCTATCGCGTTCCCGTAACGTGCTGGTATCCGGTCCACCTGGCACAGGAAAATCGAAGCTCCTGGCTGAAGTCGCACTGGCCTTTGAAACGGGTTTTGGTGTCGCTCCCGCAGGTGGTCCACCACAGCTCAACCCTGTGGGCGGTATACCGATTCCACCCGCTGCTGGGGCTATTAAAGATATTCCTGCTCCCACGAAGATGGATCGCAAGGTATTTCGGACGGTCTTTCACCAAAACTCCAAGTACCGTGACTTTGTGTCGGGAATCACTCCGGCAGTTAACAAGCAAGCAGGGACCCCAGACTTCACCATCGTGAAGGGCACTCTGTATCGTGCCAGTGAGCATGCGAAGGGCGTCAATGGTGCTGCGCTTTTGATCATTGATGAGATCAACCGAGGCCCTGCGGTCCAGGCGTTCGGTGGTGCCATCGTGGCCATGGAGTCCGACAAGCGCTTGGCCCCTGATGGGGCCAGACGTGCCGAAACGCAGTTTTTTGAAATGCTCGATCCCATCTCTGGTGATGTGATCGAGTACGCATTACCTCATGACCTCTACATCCTTGCTGCGATGAATCAGGCCGATGCGTCTGTGGAACCCTTGGATGTCGCGTTTTTGCGGCGCTGGGAGCCTCTGCGCTTGGAGCCTGATGAAGAGGCTTTGCGGACATTTTATGGACTGGGTGCTAAGAGTGCCAATCCATTGCCTGATGTGCCCACTAGCGTGAGCGATGCCTTGGAGGCTTCAGTTAGTGCCTGGGTTGCTGTAAACGCGCAAATTGCCCTAGGACGTGGCCCCGAGTTTCAGATTGGGCATGGCGTGTTGATGTCGAATGTGAAGCCGCAAACATTGGCTCTTAATGAGGCTTTAGGCACGCTGTGTGTAGGGTGGGCCAAGGTGCGTGCACACGTGGAAGAGGTGTTCTTTGGGGACACCCGCGGCATCGCTGCAGCTCTTAATGCGCTCGATGGGCCGGTCTTCAATCCGTTCAAACTCACCGAGACGACTTTTGCGGACGATTTGCGATTTCTTCTTGAAGGGCCTAAGAACTTTGCTGAGAACAATATTTACGCGGCTCTTAGGGCATTTGCCAGCCCTAGGGAGTAGCACGTGGTAACCCCCCGAACACGGCTGTCCCTTGTTGAGTACGGTTCACCTGTTGACCTAAGCCATGCGATTGCTGATGCCATTGGGGTGGATCGCATAAAGGCCAACAGCCTTTTACTGGAGGCTGGGAACCGTGCTGCATCGAGCCTGGGGCTCAACTACAACCCTATCAGTGTTGATGCCAAGGGCACACGTGCCATCGATTTTGCGGGTCTCATTCGCCTGGCTCCTTCATTGGAACTGGAAGTTGCTCCCAAGTTTTTGGGGCTCGACGATACCGATACTGCGTGGCGCGAAGATTTCTTCTTTCTCTCCACGCTTTCACGCCACGGGCGACTCCTGGCTTCCGAGCGTTTATCGGCATCAGGAGGTACTCCAAGGGACTTGTCTACGCTAGTAGCTCGTTCCATCACGAGCATGTACGAGGCCCGTAAACGTAGGCCGCTACGTAGCTATCGTAGGGTGCGTGAAGCAGACTTCTTCATCGATGGTGATCCTGATCCGGTGGAGCTCATCTTTCCTTCACCTGATGGTTTTGAGCAAGAGCTCATTCGTTTTGATCGCAAGAACGGTTGGAATGGGGACATCTTGGCAGCGGCCAAGGAGTTACTCCCTGAAGTAAGTGACCCATCGGCTGCAAGTTCATTGGTGCGTTTGATTGAAGACCTTTCGCCTCAGAACGTAGCTGCTAATCGTCGAAAACCCATTCCTGCACGGCACCGAGCGTGGAAGCCGCTACATGAGCTGTCCGTCGATGTTCTCGGAGGTTTAGGGCTTAGCTATAAGCAGGGACAGTCCCATGCACCTGGTTATTTAGTGAATACCTGGCGTGTGTGGGAGGATCTGTTAACGGTGGCTGCACGATTGAGTTTTGGTCGTAGTGCCGTAGTGCCCCAACAGGGCTATCCCTTGGGCACCAAGATCAGAATGAGGACCGGTGCTTTGAGCAAGCTTTCAGTGTACCCAGACTGCGTGATTGAGCAGGACGGAACAAGGTCAAGGATGCTGCTGGATGCCAAGTACAAGGGGCATGTGGAGAAGGGACAGCTTCGCATCAGTGAAACCGACATTTACGAAGCGCTAGCCTTCTCCAAAGCCACTGGATGTAACCTGGTAGCTCTGGCCTATCCAGCACAGCCAGGTGCTGTTCCGCAACCCGTAGGTGCGTGTATGGTCTTTGAAAAGGTTGTGGTGGATTCTGTACAAATTGTAGGCATTCAGATTGAGACTCGCCTGATTTCAAGGGTGGGGGCACTCAGGGCTTTTGCTGCAAATATGGCTGCTGGGTTGGTCACAGCATTTTTGTGATTTATTAAGTACAACTGCTGGATCATAACAAAAAATAAATGACGGAGTACCGTGCCGATGACCGCCCTGGCATCAGCCAAGGGCAGTCCATCGGGCGGTGTGGACCATAGGGGTTACAGGTAACCTCGTTCGGCCAACGACACACAACCGTCATGGGCAACCACCACATGATCCAATATGCGGGTGCCGACCATGTTCAGAGCGTTCTTGAGGGTGGTGGTCAGGGTCCGATCGGCTTGGCTGGGTTCTGGGTCGCCGGAGGGGTGGTTGTGCACCATAATGATGGCCGCAGCGTTGTGCTCCAAGGCGATCTTGACCACTTCTCGTGGGTACACGCTAGCCCCATCCAGCGTACCTCTGAACAGTTCTCTAAAGCCTATGACCCGATGTCTGGAGTCGAGCAGCAGCAGGGCAAAGACTTCATACTCATGGTACTGCAGCAGTGTTTGCAGGTGACTGAACACCTGCTTCGGCTCAGTCAGTGCCCGGCCTTTAGACAGACGACTCATGGCCAGTTGTTGCGCCATCTGCAGGATGTCGGCCTCGGTGACGGGGGACTCCATGACGTAGGTACCACTCGCTTCACCGGCTTTGAGCTTGTGATATTTCATGACGGTATTCCTGTAAGAATGGGGAAGGCTGGGGAGGTTGAGCAGAGCGTTACTGAACGGAAGGCCTAGTGTTGTGCTCGATAGCCTGAGCCTCCAGCTTCTGAGCCAGTGAGGGCTTTGACGGTGCTGCCGGTTTGGCCTCTGTGTTGCTGGGTGGGGTTTCAGCAGCGGGAAAGAACTCCTCGACAATAACGCCACTGTCCTCCTCGCTGTCTTCAAAAGCGCCATTGTTAAAACCTTGCCGGGCTGCGTGATCCAAGGCGCTCTGGTCAAAGCCCGAGGTTTGCCGGGTTTCTTCCAGTTGCTTGGCGGCCAATAGGGCGTCTTCTAAACTCAGTCCACAGCGCACAGTGATATCGACGTAGAAGATCGGCGTGCCGTGGCTCTGGCGGGTGGATTTACCACGCAGACGCAGTTCCAGTGGCAGGCAGGCCAAGCGATTGCCTGAGATGGCTTGTAGGTAATGCAGGCGCGCTGCCAGGGTGCGGATGCTATTGAATCCAGTGGTGCGAAAGACAAAGCTGCCCAGTGGGTCGTCATCACCAATCACCACGTTCAGCCGACCGTAAGGCTTGCAGGCGTTGCCTTGGGCCAGTGGGCAGCCATCGGGTGAAGGGCAGGGCAGCGATTGGATGCCGTCCTTGGTCAAACGCTTGCATGATTCACCATTGCCTACGCACAACGGCCTGCCCGTAGTACGGTCGAACAGGCTGTAATCCGCGCGAAAATTGAGGTCCGGTTCGTTGAACAACAAACGGATCGGAATGCTACGCAGCTTGCCATCCTGGCCATTGCGCAGTTCTTCGTTGAGTGGATGCAGCAGCCAGCCGTCACGGCTCTGGACTTGCGAGGTGATGGTGAACTGATCGTCTTTCTCGGGCAGGCGCTTGCCATTCTTCTCGACGACCTTGCCGATGGAAATGCGCCCGAGTACCGGCGGGGTGATGGCTAAACCTTTGAGCATGGTGGTACTCCTTGATCTGAAAATAAAAACGCCACCGGGACGTGAACGGTCCGGGTGGCTAGGGTGAACAGGCTGCTTCAGGCGATCAGGAAGCGACGGCTTCCGGCTTTGGTCTTGGGATAGCGGGCCTGCAGGTAGGGCTTGTCTTTGAGCATCTGTTCGACATCCAGACCCATGCTGTCCTTGGATTTCTTCCAGCTGATATAGCCCTCAGCAAACTCGGCACGGGTGGCTTCCCCCATGGCCTGCTGCAGGATCTGCTTGAGCTGCGCTTCACGTGTCTCCTGCTGGGCAATGGTTTGGCGAATAGACTTGAGTTCCAGGAAGGTGCTGGTCAGTTCCGTGTGCTGTCTGAAGTCCAGGGTCTGTCCGTTATCCTCGGGGTAGAGGCAGCGCAATGCCGCTTCCGCAGACGCTGTGCCATCGGCTGGTGGCGGGGTGTCACTGACGACGTAATCCCAGAACAGCCGTTCTAGGTCAATCAGCCGCGTAATCAGCGCCTCGTCGCGTGTGATGCGATGGATTTCCAGATGCTGGCCACCGAGCAGCACCGCCACATCAGCGGCCTGCTTGCCAGTGACTGCAAGCTGGTGCATGACTTGCAATTGCACATATTCGGGCACGCCCTCTTTCCAGAGGCGTGCCCCGTTTATGCCGGCAGTTTTGCATTCGAGGATTTGCACCTCTGGAGCACCGATCACCTCGCGGTCGATATTGGCGAGCATCCAGGACAGCGCAGGATCGGGATGCTGCAACACTGCATTGATGCGACGGACCTTGTGCTGGCTGCGCTTGCTGTAGTGCCAGGCCACGATGGGCTCCAGCACATTGCCCCAGTACAGCGGGCTTTCCTCATCCTGAGGATCGGCCTTGGGCATGCTGGCGTCGCGGCCAGTCTTCTCTAGCCACAGTTCCAACTGCGACTTGTAGGGATTCAGACCCACCGCAGCGGCGGCGTCCGAACTGCCAATGCCTTGCTTGCGGATCTGCAGCCAGTCCTCGCGCGGCAGCTCCTTGGTGCTGATCAGGCGCAGGGCGGGGCGTTTCTGGCGAGTGCTGCTGTTCAATGACGTTGCTTTCATCGTCTTTACCTGCTGGCATAAAAACGCCCGACCAGCACAAGGCTGGCCGGGCGCGAGGATTGATGCGAGTGAGGGTTAGGCGGCGAGTTGCAGTGCGGCATCCAGGGCGCGTTGCTTGATCTGTGCCCCCTGACCGAACCATGCCGAGTCCAGGCGGTACTCGTTACTGCGGGCACGGCGTTCGTGGTCTACGTACTCGGTCACGGCATTGAGCAGGCCCCAGGCCGTGCCGCGTGCCGAGTCCAGCTGGCTGCCGCGACCACGGCCCTCGTATAACTCCTGGACCTTGCGTAGTGCACGTTCGTTGGGCAGTACTTCCGGTAATTTGGCGGTTGGATTGGTTTCGCACAGCACGTTCATGAAGAAGCCCAGGGCCTCATGCCACTGCACCTTACGTTCAGCCAAAGCCCTCATGCGATACATAAACTCGTCCCAGCCAGAGACGGCGATGCCCAGTTGCCTCTTCACCGTCTGCGGGTCAAAGCGAGTGTTGTGCGGTACCTTGATCGCCCGGCTGCTGCCGTCCAAGGCGATGGTCAGGGTGTTGTTGCACACCACGCGCACCGTGGTCGGTGTCGCTGTGGTGGCCAGGGTGCCGTCACAGGATGTAGCCAACAACAGGTAGCCGTTGACCTGGTCATTGCCCTTGAGCGTTGCACCTTGCCCGGTACGCGCCAGTGCCCAGAACTTGCGTCCGCCCTTGAGCACGCCAGCGGTTTCCAGCTCGTAGCCGGAAATCTCGGTTAGATCGCGGTAGAACTCCAGCACCTCGCGCGGCTGCACGGTGTGATAGCGCTGCGAAACCACCGACAGAGGAGCCTTGGTGTCGGAACGGTAGAGCACTTTCTGTTCAGGGAAGGAATGGATGGCGCCTAGGTGACCGACTGCGTCCGACTTGAAGTGCACCGGGCTTTCCAGAATCTGCCAGTCCATTCCAGCTTCACGTTGCCAGACTTCGATAGCTTGTTTACGGGGCAGGTTGTTGCCAAGTCCATGCCAGGGAGTAGCGCCAACGTAGGCCATGGTTTCGATGAGATGTGCCATTGGAGTGATTCCTTGCGAATGAATGGGGAAGGGCGTCGTTTCAGCAAACGACGCCTGATCACAACGACTTAACGATTGACGCTAAAGCTGTAACCACACTCCAGGCATTCGTAATTAGCCAGCACCTTGTCATCAATCTGCTCACCTAGCGTGGCCCCGGCTATCCCGCCCGCTACCCCGCCAAACAGACCACCGAGCAGAGCCCCAGCAATACTGCCAATGGCAACCCCTACCGGCCCGCCGACCACTCCCAGCACCGCACCGGCTTCAGCACCCGATAGGGCACCAGCGGCTCCACTGGCCGCACCACCTGCGGCACCAATCAAACCGCCCGCTTGTTTTCCGATATTTTTAGTGATGACGCGTCCCGAGTTGCAGCTTGGGCAAGGGGTATACATGTGCAGATCCTCTCAAGTGATGAGCGTGCCGAGGTAGAAACTGGCACGCCAAATCCCCAGCAGCAGTCGATACTGCGGGGCGTTCACTGAGGTGATATAGGTTTGAAATATTTTTGGATCCAACTATCTGCGGAGGTATTGCTATGAAAGTAATCGGATGCTTGGCGTGGGCTTTATTCTATATTTCGTTTGTTTTTTGACTAATTTTAATAAACTGGTCTAGATGTTTCAGGCTATGGGTTGCAGGGTGACCTGGGCTGCAGAGCTACGCCGGCTAGATCTCAGAATGAGTCCCCACAACCTCCGGTAGGTACAGTGTTATTGCACTGTATTGCGCGGTCGGCTACTGTGCCCGGATAGCAAACGCGAGATATCGTCGTGAACACCAGCAGCACCCTCCTGATGCGCGTCATCAAGTCCCTCGCCCGTTGGCGTTGGCGCACCTGACTTTCTCCTTGCCGGCACCGCCGGTCCGTCCTTTGTTCGTTCCTGTTTCCTCGGCTGTCGGCCACCTACCCCAAAAAACCTTTGCAGCAAAGTAAAAAGCGGGTATTTGTGCGGGTATCAGAGCAGGGTCATTCAATAAAAAGACAGTAAATTCAAGAGGTTAAGCTTAAAATGCTGCTGATGATCGATAACTACGACTCCTTCACCTACAACCTGGTGCAGTACTTCGGCGAACTCAAGGCCGAGGTCAAGGTGGTGCGCAACGACGAACTGAGCGTGGAACAGATCGAGGCCCTGGCGCCCGAGCGCATCGTCCTTTCCCCCGGTCCCTGCACCCCCAACGAGGCCGGCGTCTCGCTGGCCGTTATCGAGCGCTTCGCCGGCAAGCTGCCGCTGCTCGGTGTCTGCCTTGGCCATCAGAGCATCGGCCAGGCCTTCGGCGGCGAAGTGGTGCGGGCGCGGCAGGTGATGCACGGCAAGACCAGCCCGATCCACCACAAGAACCTCGGCGTGTTCGCCGGCCTGGCCAATCCCCTGACGGTGACGCGCTACCACTCGCTGGTGGTGAAGCGAGAGAGCCTGCCGGAGTGCCTGGAGATCACCGCCTGGACCCAACATGCCGACGGATCGCTCGACGAGATCATGGGTGTACGCCACAAGACCCTGAATGTCGAGGGCGTGCAGTTCCATCCCGAGTCCATCCTCACCGAGCAGGGCCACGAGTTGCTGGCAAACTTCCTCCGCCAGCAGGGCGGTGTGCGTGGGGAGGGCAACTGAGATGGATATCAAGGGAGCCCTCAATCGCATCGTCAACCAGCTCGACCTGACCACCGAGGAAATGCAGGCGGTCATGCGCCAGATCATGACCGGGCAGTGCACCGACGCGCAGATCGGCGCCTTCCTGATGGGCATGCGGATGAAGAGCGAAACCATCGACGAGATCGTCGGCGCGGTGGCGGTGATGCGCGAACTGGCCGACGGTGTGCAGTTGCCTACGCTGAAGCATGTGGTCGACGTGGTCGGCACCGGCGGCGATGGCGCGAACATCTTCAACGTATCCTCGGCGGCGTCCTTCGTGGTCGCCGCCGCTGGCGGCAAGGTCGCCAAACACGGTAACCGCGCGGTCTCCGGCAAGAGCGGCAGCGCCGACTTGCTGGAAGCCGCCGGCATCTACCTGGAACTGACCTCCGAACAGGTGGCGCGTTGCATCGACACCGTCGGCGTCGGGTTCATGTTCGCCCAGGTCCACCACAAGGCGATGAAGTACGCCGCCGGTCCGCGCCGCGAGCTGGGCTTGCGGACTCTGTTCAACATGCTTGGCCCACTGACCAACCCGGCGGGAGTCAGGCACCAGGTGGTCGGGGTGTTCACCCAGGAACTGTGCAAGCCGCTGGCTGAAGTGCTCAAGCGTCTCGGCAGCGAGCATGTGCTGGTGGTGCATTCGCGCGACGGGCTGGACGAGTTCAGTCTGGCCGCGGCGACCCACATTGCCGAGTTGAAGGACGGCGAGGTACGCGAGTACGAAGTGCGTCCCGAGGACTTCGGGATCAAGAGCCAGACCCTGATGGGGCTGGAGGTCGACAGTCCGCAGGCCTCGCTGGAACTGATCCGCGACGCTTTGGGGCGGCGCAAGACCGAGGCTGGGCAGAAGGCCGCCGAGCTGATCGTGATGAATGCCGGCCCGGCACTGTACGCTGCCGATCTGGCGACCAGCCTGCACGAGGGCATTCAACTGGCCCACGATGCCCTGCACACCGGGCTGGCACGGGAGAAGATGGACGAACTGGTGGCCTTCACCGCCGTTTACAGAGAGGAGAACGCACAGTGAGTGTGCCGACGGTTCTGCAGAAGATCCTCGCCCGCAAGGCCGAGGAGGTCGCCGAGCGCCGAGCGCGCGTCAACCTGGCCGAGGTCGAGCGGCTGGCGCGTAGCGCCGATGCGCCGCGCGGCTTCGCCAATGCCCTGCTGGAGCGGGCCAAGCGCAAGGAGCCGGCAGTGATCGCCGAGATCAAGAAGGCATCGCCGAGCAAGGGCGTGCTGCGCGAACACTTCGTCCCGGCGGAGATCGCCCGCAGCTACGAGGCGGGTGGCGCGGCGTGCCTGTCGGTGCTCACCGACGTGGACTTCTTCCAGGGCGCCGATGCCTATCTGAAGGAAGCGCGGGCCGCCTGTGCGCTGCCGGTGGTCCGCAAGGACTTCATGATCGATCCGTACCAGATCGTCGAGGCGCGGGCGATCGGTGCCGACTGCATCCTGCTGATCGTCTCGGCGCTGGACGACGTGCTGATGGCCGAACTGGCGGCGACTGCCAAGTCGGTCGGTCTCGACGTACTGGTCGAAGTGCATGACGGCACCGAGCTGGAACGTGCACTGAAGACCCTGGACACGCCGTTGGTGGGCATCAACAACCGCAACCTGCACACCTTCGAGGTGAGCCTGGAAACCACCCTCGACCTGTTGCCGGAAATTCCCCGCGACCGCCTGGTGGTCACCGAGAGCGGTATTCTCAACCGGGCCGACGTGGAGCTGATGGAAGTCAGCGAGGTCTACGCCTTCCTGGTTGGCGAGGCGTTCATGCGGGCCGACGATCCTGGCCTCGAGCTGAAGCGCCTGTTCTTCCAGGAGCGTGGCGGTGTGGTGCTGGGCGCCGATCCTGACTGATCCGCGCTGTCGAACCCCATGAAAAAGGCCGGTTGCGACCGGCCTTTTTCATGGGTGCTGTTCAGCGGGTGCCGAAGACCACCATGGTCTTTCCTTTCACATGCACCAGGCCCTGCTCCTCCAGGCTCTTCAGCACGCGTCCGACCATTTCCCGCGAGCAGCCGACGATCCGGCCGATCTCCTGGCGGGTGATCTTGATCTGCATGCCGTCCGGGTGGGTCATGGCGTCCGGTTGCTGGCACAGGTCCAGCAAGGTGCGGGCGACGCGTCCGGTGACGTCGAGGAAGGCCAGGTCGCCCACCTTGCGGGTGGTCTTGCGCAGGCGGTCGGCCATCTGGCTGCCGAGGGTGTAGAGGATCTCCGAGTCCTGCTGCGACAGTTCGCGGAACTTCGCATAGCTGATCTCGGCGACTTCGCATTCCACCTTGGCACGAACCCAGGCGCTGCGTTCCTGTTCGCTGCCTTCCTTTTCGAACAATCCCAGCTCGCCGAAGAAATCACCGCTGTTGAGGTAGCCGATGATCATTTCGCGGCCGTCGTCGTCCTCGATGAGGATGGTGACCGAACCCTTGATGATGAAGAACAGCGTTTCGCAGCGATCGCCGGCATAGATGATGGTGCTCTTTGCGGTGTAGCGGCGGCGGTGACAGTGTGCGAGCAGCTTGTCTAGGTGTTTGAGTTTGGGTGTGTGGGTAATAGCTACCATGCCCGAGTCCCGAAAGAATAAAGAATATGCCTGACGTACAAGGCGATGTTTTTTTGAGTTCTTATGGAGAGACCTGCCAGGGCCCGGGAGCTCAGCGGAGAGCTCCCCCCAACCGGGCAGATCAGGAAGTGTGCCAGTAAACCGCGTCCAGCTTAACAGACGGACCATGAAGGTCGATGTGATTTTGCGACGCAGCTATCAGGACTGTGATCCCGTACTGTCCTTGGGCCCTGTGCTAAGCTGGCGCCCTTTGCCGGCGGGAGTCTGAACGATGAAAGCGCGTATCCAGTGGGCGGGCGAGGCGATGTTCCTCGGCGAGTCCGGTAGCGGCCACGTGGTGGTCATGGACGGTCCGCCGGACCATGGCGGACGCAACCTCGGGGTGCGCCCTATGGAGATGGTCCTGATCGGCCTCGGCGGCTGCACCAACTTCGATGTGGTCAGCATCCTGAAGAAGGCGCGCCAGCCGGTGGAGAGCTGCGAAGCCTTCCTCGAGGCCGAAAGGGCCGACGAGGAGCCCAAGGTGTTCACGAAGATCCACGTGCACTTCGTGGTCAAGGGCCGCGGTCTCAAGGAGGCCCAGGTCAAGCGCGCGGTGGAGCTGTCGGCGGAGAAATACTGCTCGGCGTCGATCATGCTCGGTCGCGGCGGGGTGGAGATCACCCACGACTACGAGATCGTCGAACTCGGCTGAGACGACATCCGGTCATCATAAAAGGGGCGCAAACTCTGGCGGAGGCTTGATTGGCTCTGCATAATGCGCCCCTTTTTTCGTGCCGCGCGATTCCGTCGGGCGGCCGTTCAGTTCGGAAGATTCTTCCGCTCTGATAGACGTTTCCCGAGCCATCCCGGTCGGGTGACCAATGGCGCCAGCCGGCGCCCGTGCAACTCAACAAACCACAATCGCCATCGCGAAGAGGTGTTAACCGTCCTACGCAGGTGCGTCGTTCGCATCTGACGGGCATGCCCCAACCCTGCGGCAGAGCCGCAAGCAACCGAGAGAGTTCCCCACGGTGAAAAGCAAACTCAAGCTCCACGGGTTCAACAACCTGACGAAGACCTTGAGCTTCAACATCTACGACATCTGCTACGCCGAGACGCCCGAAGACCTCCAGGCCTACGTGCAGTACATCGACGAAGAGTATGACGCGGAGCGTCTGACGCAGATTCTTACCGATGTTGTCGACATCATCGGCGCCAATATCCTGAACATCGCGCGTCAGGACTACGACCCCCAGGGCGCCAGCGTGACCATCCTGATCTCCGAGCAGCCGGTCACTCCGACCGACAGCCAGATCGAAGAGTCCCCGGGCCCGCTGCCGGACACCATCCTGGCGCACCTGGACAAGAGCCACATCACCGTGCATACCTACCCGGAAATCCATCCGGTGGACGGCATCGCGACCTTCCGCGTGGACATCGATGTGTCCACCTGCGGAGTGATCTCCCCGCTGAAGGCCCTGAACTACCTGATCCACCAGTTCGACTCGGACATCGTCACGGTCGACTATCGGGTCCGCGGCTTCACCCGCGACATTGAGGGGCGCAAGCATTTCATCGACCACGAGATCAACTCGATCCAGAACTATCTCTCCGACGACACGCGCGAGGCCTACCAGATGACCGACGTGAACGTGTACCAGGAGAACCTGTTCCACACCAAGATGCTGCTCAAGGACTTCGAACTGGAGAACTACCTGTTCGGCGACGCTACCCGGACGCTCTCGACGGAGCAGCGCGAGCAGGTCACGGAACGGCTCAAGCACGAAATGCTGGAGATCTTCTACGCGCGCAACATGCCGCGCTGATCGCACACGAGAAAGAAAAAGCCCGCTTCGAGCGGGCTTTTTCATGCGTGCGATTCAGATGCGGTAGGTGCTCTTGGTCATCACCTTCGCCAGCAGGCTCATGCCCAGCTTCACCGGTGCCGGGAAGCGCAGGCCGCCGGCGGCCAGGGCGTTGCTCGAATGCTGTTCCTCGTCGATACGCATCTGCTCGAGGATGGCACGGGATTTCCGATCCTCCTGGGGAATCTGCGCCAGGTGTTCGTCCAGATGCTTGCACACCTGGTCTTCGGTGGCGGCGACGAAGCCCAGGCTGACCCGGTCGCTGACCAGCCCGGCGGCGGCACCGACGCCGAAGGACAGGCCGTAGAAGATCGGATTGAGGACGCTGGGACGGCTGCCCAACTGGCGGATGCGTTGCTCGCACCAGGCCAGGTGGTCGATCTCCTCCTCGGCGGCTTCCTCCATCGCCTCGCGGACCTCGGGCAGCTTGGCGGTCAGCGACTGGCCCTGGTACAGCGCCTGGGCGCAGACCTCGCCGGTGTGGTTGATGCGCATCAGGCCGGCGATATGGCGGGTGTCTTCCTCGCTCAGTTCGCCATCGGGTTCCACGATGGCCGGCGACGGTCGCGCCGGCTGGCCGCTGAACGGCAGCAGGGTGCGCAGGGCGGAGTCGGCCTGCAGCAGGAAACGGTCGATGGGCGAATAGTGGCGGTCGGCGGACATGGCGCACCTCCGGAAACGAAAGATCGCACCAGTTTACCGGAAGTGCGCTGATAGCAGGATGTTGCGGACGGGCTGCGATGTCGCAGCGCCAGCAGGGACTCAGCCCGGCGGCCAGTGCATCTGGCGTTGACCCAGCACGTGCATGTGGATGTGGTGCACGGTCTGCCCGCCAAGGTCGTTGCAGTTCATCACCACACGGAAGCCTTCCTCGCAGCCCTGCTCCCGGGCCAGGCGCTGGGCGGTGAAGAGGATATGGCCTGCCAGCGGCCGGTCTGCCTCGGTCAGGTGCTCGAGGGTGGGAATGTGCCTTTTCGGGATGACCAGGAAGTGCACCGGCGCCTGCGGGCCGATATCGTGAAACGCGACAACTTCCTCGTCTTCGTAGAACTTGCGCGCGGGAACTTCCCCCGCCACGATCTTGCAGAACAGACAGTCCATGGGCGATTCCTCCGGCCTCGGGTGCTTTCCCGAGTGTAGCGGTGCCCGTCGCGACCGCCCAAGCGTGAAGGAGCCGCAGTGAAGAACGACATACACGACCTCGGCCTGGTCCTGGATTCCCGGGTCAAGCTGATCCTGATCGAGTCCTGGGACGAGCCGAAGGTGATGGAAACCCTCACCGGCCTGGCGGTCAGGCGCGGCCTTGGCCTGTATGCCTGGTCGGTGACCGAGGGCGTGCAGCGCCTGGGCTTCGGCGGCGAGCCGCTGGGCGGGGAGGAGAGCCGCGACCCGGTCGCGGCGTTGCGCTTGATCAAGCACGATCAGCAGGCGAATCTCTACGTGCTCTGCGACCTGCATCCTTTCCTTGGCGACAGCCCGACCCTGGTGCGCCTGCTCAAGGAAATCGCCATGGCCGAAGGCAATCATCGACCGACCGTGGTGCTGGTGTCCCATGCGCTGAAGCTGCCGGCCGAAGTGCAGCGCTTCGCCGCGCGGTTCTCGCTGTCCCTGCCCAGCGAGGACGAACTGCTCGGCATCGTCCGCGAGGAAGCGACGCGCTGGAGCGAGCGCAACCGTGGTGCCCGCGTGCGCACCGACAACCGCACCCTGCAGCAGGTGGTGAAGAACCTGCGTGGGCTCAGCCATGCCGAGGCGCGGCTGCTGGCGCGCAACGTGATCTGCAACGATGGGGCGATCACCCAGGAGGACCTGCCCGAGCTGAACCGCACCAAGTTCCAGCTACTCGACCTGGAGGGCGTGCTGAGCTTCGAGTACGACACCGCGCGCTTCGCCGAGGTCGGCGGGCTTGCCGCGCTCAAGCGCTGGCTCGGCGAGCGTCAGTCGGCGTTCCTCGCCGGCAAGCCTGGCGACCAGCCGAAGGGCATGATGCTGGTCGGCGTGCAGGGCGCCGGCAAGAGCCTGGCGGCCAAGGCGGTGGCCGGCCTCTGGGGCTTGCCGTTGCTGCGTCTGGATTTCGCCTGTCTCTACAACAAGTACTTCGGCGAAACCGAGCGCAACCTGCGCGAGGCGCTGCGCCTGGCCGAACAGATGGCGCCCTGCGTGCTGTGGATGGATGAAGTGGAGAAGGGCATTTCTGGCGGCGACCAGGACAACGGCGTCAGTCAGCGCGTGCTGGGTACCCTGCTGACCTGGATGGCCGAGCGCGAGGCGCCGGTCTTCATGGTCGCCACCGCGAACGCTATCGACCGCCTGCCGCCCGAACTGATCCGCAAGGGACGCTTCGACGAATTGTTCTTCGTCGACCTGCCGACGCCGGAGGTTCGCGCCGAGATCTTCCGCATCCATCTGCAACGCCGCGAGCTGGAGCCGGCACAGTTCGACCTCCTTCTGCTGGCGGCTGCCAGCGAGGGTTTCAGCGGGGCGGAGATCGAGCAGGCGGTGGTGGCGGCACTGTACGCCGGGCAGGCGCGACAGCAGGCGGTGGATCAGGAGCTGTTGCTCAGGGAGCTGTCGCGAACCTCGCCGCTGTCGGTGCTGATGGCGGAAAAGCTCGCCGCGCTGCGGACCTGGGCCAAGGGGCGGGCGGTGCCGGCAGACTGAGCCGACGGCTAACCTCGTTGCCCTGCGAGGAGAGGCCGATCAACCCCGTGGGACGGAGGGTACCGCCGAGGCGTTGATCCGCGCGGCGAGTCGGCGCACCAGCCAGCGTGGCGCCAGGCGTGGGCTCAGCGCCAGCAGGCGATTGCGCCAACCGGGGACGATCAGGGCGCGGTTCTTGTCCAGCCCGCGCAGGGCCAGCAGCGCGACTTCCTCCGGGGTCATCATCAGCTTGCTCCGGTCGAGCCTGCCGAGCCGCATCCCGGCTTCCCGGAAGAATGCCGTACGGGTTGGCCCAGGGCACAGCACCGAGACCTTGACGCCGCGCCCTTTCAGTTCTTCCCGCAAGCCTTCCGAGAAGTGCAGGACGTAGGCCTTGCTGGCGTAGTAGTTGCTCATCCAGGCGCCGGGCTGGAAGGCGGCCACCGAGGCGATATTGAGTATCTGGCCACCGCCCTGCGCCGCCATGCGGGCGCCGAGGGAGTGGCAAAGGCGGGCCAGGGCCAGGATGTTGAGTTCGATCAGCTCCTGTTCCCGCGCCCATTCCTGGTCGATGAAGGGGCCGGAGGTACCGATCCCGGCATTGTTAACCAGCAGGTCGATCTGTCGTTCGCCCTGTTCCAGTTCGTGCAACAACCCTGACAGTTGCAGCGGCTCGGAAAGATCGCAGGTGCGGAACAGCACTTCCACGCCGAAACGCTGCGCCAGCTCATAGGCGATGCTCTCCAGCGCGTCGCGCTGGCGCGCCACCAGGATCAGGGCGCGACCGCGCCGGGCCAGGGCTTCGGCTAGGGCCAGGCCGATACCGCTGGAAGCGCCGGTGATCAGGGCATAACGGGGCATTCGAGACTTCTCCGAAACGGACGGGGAATTGGACCCCGCCCGTCGCGAGGGGTTGCGTGGCTACTGTTGGTCGTCGTCTTCCATGGCCTCTGCCGCCGCCGTGGCGGCTTCATCGGCTTCGGCCGCCGCTGCGGCGGCCTGCTCGTCCGTGGTGTACGGGTCGGCTGGAGCGCTGGCGCCGCCGTCATAGTTCGCGCGCTCCAGGTAACCCTGGTAGGACGGCAGGGCGATGGCGGCGATGATACCGACTATCGGCAGCAGGATGATCAGACTGGCCAGGACTTTCACCCCGGTGCTGTTCGCCGGCGGCGGCGGACCGTAGCGGTTGGCGCCGGTGCTGCCGGGCAGGACCAGCATCAGGATGCCGAACACGCTGCCGACGAAGGGGACGAAGTTGAGCAGCCAGAGCCAGCCCGACCAGCCGAGGTCATGCAGGCGCTGCACGCCGATCATCACGGCAATGACGATGAAGGCGATCGAGGCCAGGGCGGTGACGGCCACGCCGACGGTTTCGCCGAGCAGGAAGCCCAGGCCCATGATGACGAGGAAGCACAGCGTCATCGCCATCGACCAGCCGAGATAGCGCAGGCGTCCGATCCGGCCGTTGGTGGTGAACACGTTCAGCTCGCCGAACTCGGGGAGGGCTTCGCCGACCTGGGCGCTGGGTGGTGTGTAGGGAGACGCGCCCGCGCCCGCGGCCGCGGAGGCCGCAGGCGCGGCGTTTTCGCCGAGCTGCGCCTGGCGCGCCAGGTACTTCTCGATGATGATGCCGCAAGCCGAACATTCCGCTCCGCTGGGCTGTTCATGGCCGCATTTCGGGCAGGTCATGGGAGGCAGGTGTTGCGCTGGGGTTTCTTCCGCGACCTGGGGGTTGTGATCGGGCGTTTCCACCAGGCTCAGGCTGGCCGCCAGGTCGACTTCCTTGTAGGCATTGGCGCCGGCCTGGCGCAGGGCGGTCAGGTAACGCTCCGCCTCGGCCTCTGGAAGTTCGCGTTTCAGCACCACCGGGCGACCGCCGAAGAGGGCGTCGATCTTGCCCGGTTCGCTCTTGAACAGGCGGGCGAGATTGTCCTTCACGGTTTCGAGCGATGCGTCGGGCATCAGCTCGCCGGAGAAGACGATCTTGAAGCGTTGGTCGGTCATGCAGGCATCCTTGTCAGCTGGGGTGAGAGAAATGCAGCCGACAGCCTAATCGGCGGCCTTGGCGCCCACAAGCGCGAGATGAGAACTCCCGCACAAGCCGGGGCGCCGTGACCTGGCGGTTTCAGCGCGGCCAGCGGTTGGCCAGGCGATCCATGTTCCGCAGGGCGTCTCGATATTCCCGGTCGAGGCGGGCGACCAACTCGTCGACGCCGGGCAAGTCGTCTATGTTGCCCGCGCCCTGGCCGGCGGACCACACGGTCTTCCAGGCCTTGGCCTCGTCGTTCACCGGCTTGAGTTTCTCGCCGTAGTTCATGTCTGCCTTGTCGGTCAGGCGCTTCAGATCGTAGCCGGCGGCCTCCAGGCTTTGCCGCATGAAGCTGGCCGGTACGCCGGACACCGCCGGGGTGTGCACGATGTCGGCGGCGCGTGCCTCCAGGATCATCTGTTTGTAGGCGTCGGAGGCATTGCTCTCGCGGGTGGCGATGAAGCGGGTGCCGAGATAGGCCAGGTCGGCGCCGAGCATCTGTGCGGCGAGAATCTCGTGGCCGTGGTTGATGCAGCCGGCCAGCAGCAGAGTCTTGTCGAAGAACTGGCGGATTTCCGCGACCAGCGCGAAAGGGCTCCAGGTCCCGGCGTGGCCGCCCGCGCCGGCCGCCACCGCGATCAGGCCGTCGACCCCGGCCTCGGCGGCCTTTTCGGCGTGGCGGCGGGTGGTGACGTCGTGGAATACCAGGCCGCCGTAGCTATGCACAGCGTCTACCACTTCGCGCACTGCGCCGAGGCTGGTGATGACGATCGGTACGCGGTGCTCGACGCAGATCCGCAGGTCGGCCTGCAACCGCGGATTGGTGTTGTGGACGATCAGGTTCACCGCATAGGGCGCGGGATTGTCCAGCGCTTGCAGGCCGGCCCCGATTTCCTCCAGCCAACCCTCGAAGCCGCTGCTCTCGCGCTGGTTGAGCGCCGGGAAGCTGCCGACGATGCCGCTGCGGCAGCAGGCCAGCACCAACTGCGGGTTGGATACCAGGAACATCGGCGCGGCCACCATCGGCAGTCGCAGGCGTTGGTCGAGCAGGGCGGGCAAGGACATGGACAGGACTCCTGGGTCAGAAAGGTTTGAGCACCACCAGTAGGACGATCAGCAGCAGGAACAGTACAGGCACTTCGTTGAACCAGCGGTAGAACACATGGCTGCGCCCCGGCTCGCCGCGGGCGAAGCGCTTGAGCATGGCGCCGCAGGCGTGGTGGTAGCCGATCAGCAGGACCACCAGGGTCAGCTTGGCGTGCAGCCAGCCTTGGCTCAGCCAGCCGGGGGTGAGATAGAGCATCCAGAGGCCAAGGACCAGGGTGGCGAGCATCGAGGGCATCATGATCCCCCGGTAGAGCTTGCGCTCCATGACGCAGAAGCGTTCCCGGCTGGTCTGGTCCTCGCTCATGGCGTGGTAGACGAACAGGCGCGGCAGGTAGAACAGGCCGGCGAACCAGCAGACTACGGCGATGATATGGAAGGCTTTGAGCCACAGGTACATCAGGACATCCTCTTGATCACGGTGCCCCGATAGTAGAGGGATGGCTGGAACGCGTCACCCTGGCGGCTTGCCGCTGTCTGATTTGCCGGCAGATATGGCCGCATAACAGGTAGGAACATTCGGATAGGGCCTCGCAGCAATTTCTGCCCGACGACCCCGCGGGCTAGACTGCCGACCGAAGGGCCGAACCGGTCGCAAAGCCGGACGCCCAGCGCTGTTCATGCCGGCGCTCGGCTCTTATCATTGGCCTCTTTTGGCTAGCTTGCCTCAGCGCGCGGAGTGATGGACAGATGATCAAGGTCGGCATCGTTGGCGGTACGGGTTATACGGGCGTGGAACTGCTGCGCCTGCTGGCGCAGCATCCGCAGGCCCGGGTGGAAGTGATCACTTCGCGTTCCGAGGCGGGGGTGAAGGTCGCCGACATGTACCCGAACCTGCGAGGTCATTATGACGACCTGCAGTTCAGCGTGCCGGACGTGCAGCGCCTCGGCGCCTGCGACGTGGTGTTCTTCGCCACGCCGCACGGCGTGGCGCACGCGCTGGCTGGCGAACTGCTGGACGCCGGGACCCGGGTCATCGATCTGTCCGCTGACTTCCGCCTGGCGGACGCCGAGGAGTGGGCGCGCTGGTACGGCCAGCCGCATGGCGCTCCGGCGCTGCTCGACGAGGCTGTCTACGGCCTGCCGGAAGTGAACCGCGAGAAGATCCGCCAGGCCCGCCTGATCGCCGTGCCGGGTTGCTACCCGACCGCGACCCAACTGGGCCTGATCCCGCTGCTGGAGGCCGGCCTGGCCGACGCCTCGCGGCTGATCGCCGATTGCAAGTCCGGGGTCAGCGGCGCCGGTCGGGGCGCCAAGGTTGGCTCGCTGTTCTGCGAGGCGGGCGAAAGCATGATGGCCTACGCGGTCAAGGGGCATCGGCATCTCCCGGAAATCAGCCAGGGCCTGTGTCGGGCCTCCGGCGGCGACGTCGGGCTGACGTTCGTACCGCACCTGACGCCAATGATCCGCGGTATCCATGCAACCCTCTATGCCCATGTCGCGGATCGCTCGGTCGACCTCCAGGCGCTGTTCGAGAAGCGCTACGCCGACGAACCCTTCGTCGACGTGATGCCGGCCGGCAGCCATCCGGAGACCCGCAGCGTGCGTGGCGCCAATGTCTGCCGAATCGCCGTGCATCGCCCCCAGGGCGGCGACCTGGTGGTGGTGCTGTCGGTGATCGACAACCTGGTCAAGGGCGCCTCGGGTCAGGCGCTCCAGAACATGAACATCCTGTTCGGGCTGGACGAGCGCCTGGGCCTCTCGCATGCGGCCCTGCTCCCCTGATGTCCGGCTGGGAACTCCAGTTCCGTGATCCACGGCGGGCCTGGCTGGTCCGCCTCGGGGTGGGTGCGCTGCTGCTGGCGGTTCCGCTGGCGTTTCTCGGCGGTCGCTGGTCGACCGGGGCGGACGCCGCTCGCAGCGAGGCCGATGCGCAACGCCAGGAAACCCTGATCGGCGAGCAGAAGGCCGAGCTGGAGCGCCTGCGTACCGAAATCGAGGTGTTGCGCAGCGGAGAACGCCTCAGCCAGCAGGCCACCGAACAGAGCCGGCAGACCATCAAGCTGCTTGAGGACCAGGTGTTCAAGCAGCAACAGGACATCGCGTTCTACAAGGGGGTAGTCGCGCCGGCCAGCAAGGCGGATGCGCTGGAAATCCGTGCCTTTGAGGTGCAGGGCACGGACGACCCGCAGCGCTTCCGCTATAAGGTGATGCTCAGCCGCCTGGGCAGGGACGACCGCAAGCTGGATGGGCGGCTGAAAGTCCGCATCAGCGGCAAGCTGGCGCGCAAGGACGCTACCTACGACCTCGAACAGCTCTCGCCGGAACTGGGCAAGGCAGGGCTGTCGATTTCCCTCCGGCATTTCCAGTCGATCCCAGAAGGGGGGCGTTTCGCCGAGCTGGAGCTGCCGAAGAACTTCATCCCGAAGCTGATCGACGTACGTGCGGAGCTAAATGGCCAGTCCAAACCGCTACAGCGCCGTTTCGATTGGCCGAAGCAGTGAGTGAGCATTATGTGGAGCAAGAACAAAGGCCGGGCCGACGTCCAGCGTTTCACCGGGCAGACCAGCCTGATCGCCAGCGGCGCCGAACTGGTCGGTGACATGAACCTCAAGGGCGCGGTGCAGATCGACGGCACCGTCCGCGGAGCGTTGCAGGCGCACGAAGGGCTGGTGCGGGTCAGCGCCGGCGGTCGAGTCGATGGCGAAATCCGGGCCCCCCATGTGATCATCGACGGTCAGGTGGATGGCGACATCCATGCCATCGAACGCCTGGAGCTGGGGGCCCAGGCCCGGGTGAAGGGCAATCTTCACTATGGGCTGATCGAAACCGCCATGGGGGCCCAGATCGAGGGCCGCCTGTGCCCGATGACCGAGGCCAGTCCGCGCCCGCTGGAACTGCCTGCCAGCGTGGAAACTGTGGATTAGTTGACCATTTTTCTGGGACAAGAGGATAATGGGCGTAATGTTGTAACGCACGGCCTCAAGCCGGGAGATTCGGAAACATGAGCATCGAAACCTTCACCCCTACGCCCCTGCTCTTTACCCCAGGCGCAGCCAACAAGGTGAAGACGTTGATTGACGAAGAGGGCAATCCTCGCCTGAAACTGCGTGTGTTCGTCACCGGCGGCGGTTGCTCGGGCTTCCAGTATGGCTTCACCTTCGACGAAGATATCGCCGATGACGATACCGTGATCGAGCGCGATGGCGTGGGCCTGGTGGTGGACCCGATGAGCTTCCAGTACCTGGCGGGCTCGGAAGTCGACTACCAGGAAGGCCTGGAAGGTTCGAGGTTCGTCATCAAGAACCCGAACGCCGCCACGACTTGCGGTTGCGGACAGTCGTTCTCGATCTGACGTCGATGGGGCCGCTACGAAAACGCCGCGCTTATATGCGCGGCGTTTTCGTTTCAGGCGGGATACAGCGCGCCCAGAGTTCTGGGACCGAGCGCACCGGTCACATCAGGGCAGTTGCCGGGCAGGCGCTCGAGAAACCGATGGGCTAGCCAGGCGAATGCCATGCCCTCCATCCAGGCAGGGGGAATGCCGTATTCGTCGGTACTGGCGACCCGAGCTTCGGGCATCAGCATGGCCAGGCGCTTCATCAGCGCCGTATTGAAGGCGCCGCCGCCGCATACCAGCACCTCTTCGCAGTCCGGCTGGGCGTCCAGCAGCGATTCGCTGATGCTGCGCGCGCTCAGCTCCAGCAGGGTTGCCTGGATATCCGCTGCCGGCAAGGCAGGGTGACGAGCCAGGTGCTCCTGCAGCCAGGACAGGTTGAAGCGCTCGCGCCCGGTGCTCTTGGGGCCACGCGCGGCGAAGAACTCATCCGCCAGCAGGCTTGCCAGCAGTGCGTGGTTCATCTGGCCGCTGGCGGCCCACGCACCGTCCCGGTCGAAATGTTCGCCGCGTTGGTGATGAATCCAGGCGTCCATCAGCACGTTGCCCGGGCCGCAGTCGAAGCCGCGTACCGGCTTTCCGGGGCTGAGCAGCGAAACGTTGCTGAAGCCACCGATGTTCAGGACCGCCCTGGAGGCGTCATCATCGCCAAACAGCGCCTGATGGAAGGCCGGTACCAGCGGGGCGCCCTGGCCGCCGGCTGCGACGTCGCGGCGGCGGAAGTCGGCGACGACATCGATGCCGGTCAGCTCCGCCAGCAGGGCGGGGTTGCCGATCTGCACCGTGAAGTGGCGAGTGGGTTCATGTCGGATGGTTTGACCGTGACTGCCGATAGCACGGACTTCGTCGGGGCTCATCTGCTGCTGGAGCAGCAGTTCGCGCACGCCCTGTGCTGCAAGGGCGACCCAGCGTTGCTCGACTTCGGCGGCGCGGGCGATTTCATCGGGACCGGGGACGCACAGGGCGAGGATGTCTTCGCGCAGCCCGGCCGGCATGGGTAGGTAATGGGAAGCGAGCAAGGTGGTGCGATCACCTTGCTCGATCAGGACGATGTCCATGCCGTCCAGGCTGGTTCCGGACATCAACCCCAGGTAGCGCGGCACGATCAGCGCTGCTTGTTCAGGGCCAGGAGGGTTTTCTTCTCCTGATCCATGCGCGCGATCATCGGCTGGGTCTGCGCCATGAAGCGCTTGCGATCTGCGCCACCGAGCGGGTCCGCCATGGGCAGCTTGGCGCTCAGCGGATCGACGTGACGGCCATTGATCTGGAACTCGTAGTGCAGGTGCGGGCCGGTGGCCAGGCCCGTCATGCCTACGTAACCGATGATCTGGCCCTGCTTCACGCTGGTACCGGCGCGGATACCCTTGGCGAAGCGGCTCATGTGTCCGTAGATGGTCCGATAGCGCTGGCCGTGCTGGATCACCACGGCGTTGCCGTAGCCCCCCTTGCGTCCGGCTTCGAGGATCTTGCCGTCTCCGGTGGCCTTGATCGGTGTGCCGATGGGGGCAGCGTAGTCGACGCCCTTGTGCGCGCGGATCTTGTTCAGGATCGGGTGGCGGCGGCCCAGGGAGAAGCGCGAGCTGATGCGGGCGAAATCCACCGGCGTACGGATGAATGCCTTGCGCATGCTGGAGCCGTCGGCGCGGTAGTAGCTGGTATTGCCCTGCTTGTTGGTATAGCGCACGGCGGTGTAGGTCTTGCCACGGTTGACGAAGCGGGCGGCGAGGATATTGCCGGTCGCCACTTGCTTGCCGTTGACCTTGTGCTGTTCGTAGATCACGTCGAACTCGTCGCCTTCACGCAGATCGAGGGCGAAGTCGATGTCGTAGCCGAAGATGTTCGACAGCGACGTGACCAGGTTATAGGGCAGGCCGGCGTTACGACCGGCAACGAACAGCGAGCTGGTGATGCGGCCATGGGCATAGGCGGTATGCAGGTCGATCTGGGCCTTCTCGCGTTTGAAGGAGTAGCCCTTGTCGGTCTTGTCCAGGCCGATGGTCTCGAGTTCGCTCTGCTTGACTCGCAGCGCCTGCAGCTCTCCTTTGGGGTCGAGCTTGAGCTTGACCTCCTGGCCGACCTTCAGATGGGTGAAGCGCTTGGCATCCTTGCTGCTGGTCAGCATGTCGTGCATGGCCGAGGTGGAAAGGCCTGCCTTGGTGAATACGGTCGACAGCGTATCGCCACTGGCGACGGTGATGGTCTTCCACTCGGGATCGACGGGCTTGGTGTCGGCATCGGCTACAGATGCGCCCGGCTTGTCCGAGTCTTGCTCGGCGGTGTTGTCGTCGGAGGCGCCTTCTACCTGAGCGAAAGGCGTGCCTTCGTCGCTGGAATTGGTGACCGATTGCGGCAGGAGGTCGTCTTTCTCCTGAAGGAGGCGATCGGTGTTGCTTTCAAGCTCCAGATTGAGCGTGGTCCTCTTGGCCTCGACTTCGCTCGAGGGGAACACCAGTAGTGCCAAACTGAGGAGCGCTGCAACACCGCTGGCGGCCAACAAGTGGCTTTTCGGGTAATACGGCGGCGCTTTCTGATCGGATTGCGTCATGGCGTGATTGGTGTTTTTGGATTGTGAATAAATAACTGCCTAAAATATAACCAAAATCTCCTTGAATCAAGCCAAAAGTCGCGTCTGGCCTGGCTCCGTCCCCCTGACGGTCGGCAAAATTTGTTTTTAGTCTGCGATCTTGTATGGTTGGTTCCCTTTCGATTTTGGCAATTGGGCAGAACCTGTAAATGAAGTCGGTTGAAGAGCAGCTGGCGCTGATCCAGCGCGGTGCAGACGAGATCCTGGTAGAGGCGGAACTGGTGGCCAAGCTGAAGCGTGGCCAGCCCTTGCGGATCAAGGCCGGCTTCGACCCGACCGCTCCCGATCTGCATCTTGGCCATACCGTGCTTATTAATAAGCTGCGCCAGTTCCAGGACCTGGGGCATCAGGTGATCTTCCTCATCGGTGACTTCACTGGGATGATCGGTGACCCCAGTGGGAAAAGTGTTACCCGTCCTCCCCTGACGCGCGAGCAGGTTCTGGAGAATGCGGAGACGTACAAGTCCCAGGTCTTCAAGATCCTCGACCCGGCCAAGACCGAAGTAGCCTTCAATTCCACCTGGATGGACCAGCTGACCCCGGCTGACTTCATTCGTCTTGCCTCTCAGTACACCGTTGCGCGCATGCTGGAGCGCGATGACTTTAGCAAGCGCTATGCCAGCAATCAGCCCATCGCTATCCATGAGTTCCTCTATCCGCTGGTCCAGGGCTATGACTCCGTCGCGCTGAAGGCGGACGTCGAGTTGGGTGGCACCGACCAGAAGTTCAACCTGCTGATGGGGCGCGAGCTGCAGCGCGCCTATGGTCAGGAGGCCCAGGTGATCCTGACCATGCCGTTGCTGGAAGGGCTGGATGGCGTGAAGAAGATGTCCAAGTCGCTGGGCAACTATATTGGTATCCAGGAAGCGCCGGGTGTCATGTACAGCAAGCTGGTCTCCATTCCTGACACGCTGATGTGGCGTTACTTCGAACTGCTCAGCTTCCGTTCCCTGGATGAGATCGATAGCTTCCGCAAGGACGTCGAGGCGGGCGCCAACCCGCGTGACATCAAGATCAAGCTGGCCGAGGAGATCGTCGCCCGCTTCCATGGCGAGGAGGCGGCGGCGAGCGCACACAAGTCGGCCGGCAATCGCCTGAAGGAGGGCGAGCTGCCGGAGGACCTGCCGGAGATCGAGCTGTCGTCCCCCGAGGATATGCCCGTTGCCTCTGTCCTTAATAAGGCGGGGTTGGTGAAGAATGCGGCTGCGGCTCGCGATCTCCTGGGTGCCGGCAGCGTCAAGGTGGATGGGCAGGTCGTCGACCGCACCTTCATGCTGGCGCTGGGTGAAACCCGTGTGTTCCAGGCAGGGAAGAAGGCTTTCGCGCGCATCACGCTGAAAGCTGAATAATTCTTTCAAATAAGTGTTGACGCCAGTTTCTATCTCCCTATAATGCGCACCACTCCCGGCGACGACGAAGAGTAAATGCTTGAAAATCAAGGATTTACGGATTCTCTCCCAGGGGTGGTGA